>Ga0209573_1000123_pt1 | contig 202109 bp, 164 predicted proteins | sample TNRBio252014_DNA_FD_185870 | JGI IMG/M metagenome (GOLD analysis project Ga0209573, IMG submission 185870) | Wastewater treatment Type I Accumulibacter community from EBPR Bioreactor in Madison, WI, USA - TNR Reactor_6/25/2014_ DNA (SPAdes)... | ecosystem: Engineered > Bioreactor > EBPR >...
ATCTGAGGCATCCCGACAAAAAAGCATCAAAACCGCAAAGGCAAAAGGCGCGAAACCCAGCTCAATGCTTTTCCCGCAATCTCCGCCTCATCCCTTTTGCCATCATTCCGAGATCAGGATGTCTGAGGCTGCGTTCACTCAAGCTCTGCTGGGCTACAAGTGGTCGTGGGATAATGGCGTGAACTTTAGGAATGCCACCTTTCAACTTTACGCCGGAGGGTTTATGAAATGGACCAACGGGTCCTTCGTTGAGATTGATACTTGGCGTATCACTGGAAGGAGAACCATTCATATCGATTATGTTGACGGTAAATTTGCCGACATCACTTTTGATGATGATGTTAAATCATATAAGGGATTGAACTGGCACAAGGACCGACTGCGCGGAGTCAGGCTTGAAGCAGTTGGAAACTCTGAAAACGCGGCTTCAGCCGCCCCGCTCGCCTCCATCCGAACCGACGCCAACCAGCCACGCATCGGCGTCATCAAAGACCAAGGTCCCAACGCCACCGAATGGGCGCTGACGCCGCTGGATGAGGCCATTCCCGCCGACATCCGCCAGAACCTTACCTTCCTGCGCGAGGACTTGCTCGATGAGGGCAAAAAGGCCGCCAAAGCCAGCCCAGAGGCCTACAAGCTGGCCTCCGACTACTGCGACAAAATCCTCACCGCACTCGACCAGCGGGATCTGGCGCGTGTGAATGCTGGCTATCGAGCCTCCCAAGCCGATGCCGACAAGCGCACCAGCACTCAGGCTCTCGATGCCCGCCGGAACCACCAGATGAGCTGGCCGCAGTATGCCCGCGAGGAATCTCAGCGTGCCGCCCTCCGCGAAAACGAGACTGACAAAGCCGACGTGAAGAAAGAGCGCCTCAAAGTCGATTGGGCCACTCGTTCTGTCCGCATGCGCAGCTACCTGGATGACCTCTACCGCCAGCTCCGGGAAGCGATGCGGTAGAGTCCCGAAACACTCGCAGATACCTGGCAGCCATCTTCTCCAGACTGAAATGAGTAGCCTGCCGCATTTGGCTGCGGAGGGAGAGTGGGCTGTATGCGCACTCCTAGGATGGCCGCAGGTCCCCGAAGGCCCCAGGGTCCACCTGGAGAACCCGGCCCGCCCGGAGAGGTTACCTTTGCGGACCTGATTAACGAGCTGACCAACAACACCAGCGCCAACTCCAACGGCGTCGCCACCCTCGGCATCTTCGCCAACGACCCACCAAACCAGTGGGATGTGCAGAAGATCATCGATAACCTGGACGAGTTGATCAACGCCCTGCGGCGGTGATCAGGGAGCCAGCTCTGCTGGCGTCGCTCACCATCATCCCAGCGCTGAAGCCCAACCATGAAGAGCTTCCCTTCACAGGCTCAAGTCCTTCGGATCGCGGATCACGTGTGTGCAAAGGGCTACCCCGACGATTGGCGCTATGCGCGTTTATGATGTGGTCGGCTGAAAGCCAGCGCTACCAGGGTCGTTTTTTTTCACCAACGCCCTTGTTGATGGGCTGAAAGAGGTGGCGCACCCCTCAGGATTCGAACCTGAAACCTTCTGATCCGTAGTCAGATGCTCTAATCCGTTGAGCTAGGGGTGCGGGGTTCCGTTTTGTTGAAAACGGGACGCGCAGATTAGTGGCATTTGGAGACTTGTCAATCACGCGGATGGATTTTTCGTTCACGATCTTTGGCGGACCCATTCGATTGTTCGTCTTCCTGAACTTTTGAGTGCAAACCGAGATGATCCCGCTACGGTCAAGCCTGTGATTGCTGTTGCGACTGCCAGCCAAAAAGGTGGCGTGGGAAAAACCACGCTGAGTGTGAACCTCGCCTACTCCCTGGCCAGGCGGGGCTGGCGTACGCTCTTGGTGGATACGGATCCCCAAAGCGGAATCGGCCTGTCGTTAGCGAAATCATCCCGTGGCAAGGAGGGCCTCTTTGATTTCCTGGCCGGTGGTGTGCCTCTGGATCGGCTGATTTTGCACTCGCGCCTTCCGGAGCTGATGATCCTCCCGGCGGGCCAGTACGATGCCTGTGCGCGGCGTGGGGTGTCCCATGACGACGCTCCTGAACGTTTGGCAGATCTTTTGCGTAGCGCCGAACTCCGCGGTGCCGACTGCGTGCTGATGGACACTGCTGCGGGCCTCATGGGCCTGACGGAGACGGTGGTGAAGGCCTGCGACTACGTGATCATCCCCCAACAGGCGGAGCCGCTGGCCGTTCGCAGCATCCCCCACATGTTGGAGACGCTGGCGCGATTCCGTGCGGAAGGCGCTGCCGTGAAGGTGGCGGGCATCTTGCTGACGATGGTGATGAGCGACCAGGAGATGAGCCTTTCCGTCGCCCGGGAACTGCGCCAAATGCTACCGGCGGACATGATGTTCCCTCAGAGTGTGCCGCGTCTGCCCTCCTTCCTGGAAGCCAGTGCCCTGGGGGTGCCCGTGGCATTGCTGAAAAGGAATCCTCCGCCCGAAGCCCTAATTTTTGAGCAGATCGCCGCTGAATTGGAGCAGCGAATTGGTCTGACCCGCGAACGTGAAAACGGCCCTTCTCATGCAAGTCTCCTGGATTGATAGCGATCAAATCGCCCCATTTCTGAAGGCCCTGCGAGACGACGTGGCCCCAAAGCCTGCGGCGGTCGCTTGGGAATTGCAGACGCTTCCGGATCCACCGCCAGGGACGGCGGCGCTAGTGGAGGAGGCTGAGGAGGCGGACGATTTCATGGCAGAGACTGCGGTGGTCGAGACCGTGGAGCGAGAGGCTGAACCTTTCTTTGCACCTGTTGGGGAACGCCAATCGGTGAGGGAACTGGATGCACCCGCAGCACCGGGGCCGGAACTGGATCTGATCCGCAGCCGTCTCCAGTCCATCAAGGAGAAAGCCATCGCTGCTGGGATGTTACGGCGTCAAGCCCCAACGCCCGTTGAGCCGGAGCCAGCGCCGATTGAGGAGCGCATCGTACATTGCGCTCCTGAGATTGAAGATGTTCTGCCAGCGACGGAGCCTGAATCGGTCGTGGCGAATGCTGTCGAGATCGAGCCGGAGGCGGCTCCGGTGGAGGATGCCTCCGAAGCGAGGTCGGTCTCAGACAATCTTGCGGACGCCTTTTCCTCGTTCCCGGTGAGGGCACCGGAGCGGGCCCCACTGCCGCAATTTTCACCGTTCGCGGTCGTTGAGCCTGCTGCCGAGCCAGAAACTCCGCCTGCGGAAGAAGTGGCCGCTGAGGCGGAGGGGACCCAAGCGGATGAGGGCTCCAACGACGAATACTATTTCGAGGTGCCACTGGGATCGATCAGTGATCGACTGGAGGCTTTTGCCCAGTGGTCAATGCGCTGGCTTGGCACGGATCAGATGGTGATCGTGGATGAACATGGCGATCTTGTCTGGGGCACCGAGGCACGGGCGAGTCTGGTTTTGTCCGCCATGATGGCCTGGACCGCTGCCCTCCGTGCCACCGCGCTGAGTGCCTGTGATATGCCGATGGTGATTCATCGCAAACTCCAGACTGGAGAGATGCTGGCCGTGATCCCTTGCCGCACCCGCGTGGGCGACCTGCAGGTGGCTGTCGTGCGCTCTATCGGGCTCGGTGATGCGGAGGCAGGTCTGCTGCGTCAAGCGCTGGAGGCGGCGCTGGATGTGGGGCCGGCACCGGAGCGGTCGCCGAAGTCGGAGGTGCAGTAGGTCACTCCTCCGCCGAAATGTCGAGCGCTGCCTGGGGCTCGTCTTCGTTCGGTTGGAAGGCCTTGATGGCCTCTGTCCAATCATTTAGCTCGCGGAAGGGGACGACGCGGCGGATCGCAGGCAGGACCTCAATGGCCGATTCTTCAAAGGGCTCCATCGGCTGGAAGCGCACCAGATTAAAGCGTGCGGCCTGCCGCAGGATCTCGCGCAAACGACCCCGGGAGATCTGCCCGACGACGTCTGGCAGCAGTTGATCCTTCATCAGCGCATTGAGATCTGCCACCGTCATCCAGGCTTGGGTCTCCCCCTCGTCGCGCCAACGGACATCGCCTGCATACCAGAGCGCCAGCCAGACCAGAGTGGCATCCTGGCGCAGGTTTAGCACCATGGAGGGCACCCGTGGGATGCCCTGAATCATGCGCTCTTCATGCAGCAGGGCGACGTCCATGCCCAGCAGCGCAGCGGTCTCCCGCAGCCATTCGAAGTTTTGCCGACACCAAGTGTAGAGCGCGATCTGGCCGCTCTCCAGCCCCAGGATGGAGCCATGCGCTAGCAGCTCTTGCAGGGCCTCGCCCAAGCGTGCGCGGTCCGGTTCCGCCAGGCGGAGGAGGGGCTCCGGCGGGGGGGAATCGTTCAAATTGGGATCGCGCTGGGGGTCTGGAGGGCTCATTTTTTTATCACATCAAAATGCTCCACGCTGGCACCGGGGAGGGTGTCCACCAGAGGTGGCGTATCGGGGTCTTCGCTGCGGGAGGACTTCAGGACGTAGGCGGCCTCGCTGGATTCGGCGTGCAGCAGGATGGCGATGAGGTCGGTCAGATTCTCCTCGGAGGTAATCGGCAGATCTGCGCTGGAGATGCGTGTGCCTTTGCCGCCGGGTAGGTTTTGGATAAAGGCATTGGCGCGGCGGACGGAGAGCGACTCCCGCAGCGCCCGCTCCATATCCCGCAGACCCGCATCGCGTTCGGCCTCGGTGACGTCGTCATCGAGCGCGGTCTGCTCTGCGGGTGGGCGGCGGACGGGAGGGTTGTAAAACGAGTCCAGTCCGGCAGGCACCCGTGTCTCTGGTAGGCGCATCGCGGGCAGGGTGGGCACCTCCCAGGGGCTGGACATGCGCTTTCCATGCAGCAGATGATTGACCCGCTCAAAGAAGCTGCGCACCTCGCTGCGGCGCTCGCCCGTGACGTCTTGGAGGTAGCGGAAGCGGGCGAGCGAGCGGCGGGTGAAGTCAGCGGTGCGGCGATCAATCTCATCCGCCATGGGCAGGACCAGATCCAGGTAGTGGGCCAGCTCATCCAGCCGTTGGCGCACCTTGGCGCGGGCTGTTTCTGCGGATAGGTGGGGCTCGCGCCGGAGGAGCTCTGTCAGCATCTCCGACATGGCACCGGGGTCATCAAGGAAGCGCTCGCCGATGCGCTTCACGGCGTCTGGCAGCCGCACGGGCAGCCGTGCGCGCACCAGTTCCGCGTAGGCACCTTGGGCCACTTGCTCTGCGTAGTCGTCAAAGACCACGGCGAGATTCCCCTTCAACGTATCCTCCTCCAGTTGGCGCCGCGTCAGGCGCTGCACGGATTTTTGCATCGTGCGCAGCTCGCCGAGGCCCTGGCGGGTGTTGGACAGGCAGACGTCCAGCGTTTGCAGGGGGCGCTCAATTATTTCCGCCTCATTGGCGAGCGCCGCACACACAGCGGTAATCTTATCGGTAAACACTGCTGCATCCGGGTACGCTATTTGGCGCAGCGCGGAAATGAGCGTCGCCCCGTGGGCATCAAAGTAGAGCCTGCGCCGCCAATCCTTGCGTGGCGGTTCTTCCAGCCACCGACAGCGGGAAAGGTGGTCCAAGACCCGCCGGGCGGCCTCCCTGGGGGGGAGCGCGGCGATCAGAAGATCGGGGGATGGTTCCGCGCCTTCGTCGGCCTCTGGCTGGAATTCGGGGTGTTTGGCCAGGATCTCCGCGATGATGTCCACCGCCTCATTGCGCTCCAGACCATCTGGACGGTCAGTACACTCGCGATCCAGGGCATCCAGCACATCCACATAGGTGGGGGCATTCCGACCGGCCAGCACGCGGAAGAACGCAGGATCGCGCACCTCCGTGTAAAGACTGGTGGAAAGGAGTTCGGGCATCCGAGGATGAGAGTGCGGGCGCAGCCATCGGTCAACAGGGAAAGGTTGGTTGACGGTGGCACGCCATGCGCTCCCTTTCGCGATGCCCCCACGCACCATAGCCCTACCCGCAGCCGTCGCGTTAGTGATTGCGAACATGGTGGGCACGGGAGTGTTTACCAGCCTCGGCTTTCAGGTGCCCGCACTGCCAGCCGTCGTGCCCATCCTTGGCCTCTGGGTGGTGGGCGGGGTCGTCTCCCTTTGCGGGGCACTCTGTTATGCAGAGGTCGTCGCGATGAAGCCGCGCTCTGGCGGGGAGTACCATCTCCTGCGGGAGGCCTACCACCCGCTGGCTGGATTTTTGGCGGGGTGGATCTCCCTGGTGGCAGGATTTGCGGCACCGATGGCCCTGGCGGCGATGGCGTTTGGTAAGTACCTGACGGGTTTGGGGTGCCCGTATGACAGCAAGATCGTCGCGACGGTGGTGATCGTCTTCATCGTCATCGTGCATTTAGCGCATCTGGGCGTGGTGGAAAAAGTGCTGGGCGGGCTGACTCTCTTGAAGGTGGGATTGATCCTTTCCTTCATCGCCGGGGCGCTGATCATGGTGGATGTGCGGGTCGTGGCAGAGCCGGGGCTGACGCCAAAACTCGCCGATCTGAAGATGGTCCTCAGCGGCAGTTTTGCCCAGAGTCTGGTGTATGTGATGTATGCCTACACCGGCTGGAATGGCGCGGCCTACATCGCCAGCGAGGTGCGTGATCCGCAGCGCAATGTGCCGCGCGCGCTGATCCTGGGCACGGTGACGGTGATGATTCTCTACGTCGGACTGAATGCGGCCATTCTGTACCGTGCGCCGTGGGCTGAGCTATCCGGGAAGGTGGAAGTGGCGCTCGTGGCTGCGACGGTGATCTTTGGGGAACGTGGCGGGTGGTGGATGGGCGGGCTGATTTCCCTGGGGTTGCTCTCCATGATTGCGGGACTGACCTGGGCGGGATCGCGGGTGAATCAACGCATCGGCCAGGACTTCCCGGGACTCTCGCTGCTGGCAAAAACCAATAGCCAAGGGGCACCGCACCTCGCCGTCATGCTCCAGGCCACGCTGGCGTTGGTCATGCTGCACACGGGGAGTTTTGATGAAGTGCTGAACTATGTGGAGGCGCTGCTGCTCGTCTGTAGCATCTTGGCCGTCGGTGCCGTCATCTGGCTGCGGATCCGCGAGCCCCAGGCAGCGCGGCCCTTCCGCACCCCGCTGTATCCCCTGCCGCCGTTGATCTTCATCGCGACCTCGATTTGGATGCTCTACGAATTGGCGCATAAGCGACCCGTGGAAAGCCTCTGGGGACTCGTCACCATCGTCATCGGGATCGGTGTCTATGGCGTTAGTCGTCGATAAAAAGGGGTGGTTGCACAAAGCGTCTGCGCGGCGCAACATGGCGCGCGTCTGCCATCACGGTGGCCCTTTTTTCTGCTATGAACCGAACCGCCCTCCTGCCGCTGCTTTTTTTCGCCACCCAATGTTCTGGCCCGCGTCCCGGCAGCACCCCCGCCAGCCTGCCGCCTAGCGCTGGGGGCATGCCGCAGATCATCAATGTGTCTGCGTACGACCCCAAGGAACGCCAGCGTGAGGGGCGTAGCTACAGTGAAAATGATGTCTCTGCCCTGCGTGCCAACGGTGCCAGCGGCCTCATCGCACGGGCAGGCAAGGGTGGTGTGCTCGACACAAAGTGCGCTAATTTCCTGTCCGCAGCGGACCGCGTGGGATTGCTCCCAGGCGTCTATTATCGGCTGCAAACGCATGTCGATGCCGTGAAACAGGCGGACCAGTTCGTGTCTCGGGCGCAGGCTCTGGCGCGTGGTCGGGCCTGGCAGGCACCATCGCTGCTGCTATGCGCAGATTTTGATGCCAACTCCCGCCTTTCGGACATCGTCCGCTTCATGGATCGGGTCGAGTCCCGCACAGGCGTGGTTCCCGTCGCTTATCTGGAGAACAGCACGCATCTGAAGCAACTGCTCAGCGGCGCGGATGCGGCGACGAAGGCCAAGCTGCGCCGCATGCCCTACTGGCTGGCTCTTTACGCGCATGACAGCGGCGCCGGCCCGGTCTATCCCGCACCTGGAGATCCGCGCGGCCTCGTGAACCAATATCGTCTCTGGTCCAACTGGACACTGTGGCAGTATGGCGGCGTGGATTGGGAAGGGGGGCGTTCGCGGCCAAAGGTTTACAACCATGGCTCCTACCGCTTCCCCGCGTACTTTGGGAATCTGGATCGGCCGGTGGAGCGCAACGTCTTTAACGGCTCACCTGCCTCTCTTCTGCGGTTTTGGCAGAGCCATGGCATCGCCTTGCGTCATTAGTGGCATCATTTCAATCGGTGCAGAAAGATGCGCCGCAGAAAAAAGATCAGCGCGATTCTCTACGAACTGCTATTCTTTCTGTTAGCGCCGAATCATGCCCACGCCTCCGCCATCACCAGACCACGACCCATCCCCTGGCCCAGGGCGGAAGTGGTGGCAACGCGGTGGTGACTGGCAATCGCCCTGGGAACTCGACCCGGATAGCCCCTTTAGCGCCCATCCCACACGCCCCGCTCGCGAGCCCGCGCCGCCTGATGCTCCCCTAGCACCCGCCGCGCCACCGGCTCCTTTTCACGAACCTGATCCCCCACCCATGGCAGCCCCTGCCATCGAGCCAGAGCCTGACCCGACCCCGCTGCCAGAGCCGACGGTAGCTCCGGCCCCGGCGCGGCGGGAGGCTCCACCGCGTGGGGTGCCGCGTCGGGAGGAGGTGCCCCTGCGTGCCGCCCCGCCCCAAGCGCACGCTCCCCAGCGGGATCGGGTCCGGCGGGAGCGCAGCCCTGGACCGAGCTGGGGTAGTGCCTCGCTCATCGGCCTTGCGGTCCTAAGTTTCGTCTTCGTGGCCTGGCTCTATGTCCATGATGAGGCAGCTGGTGATGACGAAGACCTCGTCAAGACCGGTCCGGTCGATCAGGTGCTCTCCGTCCCCAGCGTGGGGCGGATGGAGCAATTGCTCGCAGCGCTGAAGCCGGCCGAGGCGGCAGCGCAGGCCATCGGTCCGCCCTGGGAGTGGGACACGCCGACGCTGTCGCGATTCCTTGCGGCGAATGATCACTCCATGGACAATCTGAAGGACCTGCTGGAGGACGAAGACTGGCATGGACGCCATGCGGCGTGGTTTCACGAAGATCTGGGTAGCCACCCGAACTGGGTCATCGTCCCTTTGCTCAAGCAGGCAGAGGCCTCTTATCTGCTGCGGCGTGGCGAAGAAGAGGCCGCCTTTGCCGCCGCGATCGATTTGGCGGAGATGGCCGCGCGTCTGCAGGAACTGGAGGCGTGGCCCTCCTTTTATTTGCGGTCCCTGGATGCCCACACCCGCTGCGTGCAACTGCTGGGCCATTTGCTAGGCCAGACCAAGTTGTCAGGCCCGGCCATCGCTGCCTCCCAACAGTTGTTCGCCGCCTGCCTCTTTTCGGACCGGCAATTGAAAGAGCACCTCTTGCCCGCCTTCTACGTCTATGAAAAAAAGCTGCTTCTCGGGGAAAAAAGCGGGGCACCGGTCGATACGATGCCCAAAGGTGTCCACTACGCGCGGCCTGGGCGCTTGTTCTTTAAGACCCACGAGACCCTGAATCTCTTTGCCACCACCTTCCGCATCCTCCGGACAGAGGTGGGGCAGGTGCTCACAGGGCTCGGAAACCGAGCGGATCTGCGCAGCAGTGCGCGCACGGCAGCCTCCGCCGGGTATTACCAGCCCAATGGGGCGGGGGAGGCTTATTTCCTCCGGCGGGTGGACCCCTACCTCGACATCCCTGCCCAGTACCTCATGGCGCGCACCCGGCACATGCTGGTTCTGCAGCTCTTTGCCATCCGCCGCTTCATCGCAGAACAAAAAAGGCTGCCGCTGACCCTCCGGGAACTGACGCCCAAGTACCTGCCGGAACTGCCGACGGATCCGTTTTCTGGCGACCTCTTTCAATATGATGCGAATCGCGGGCTGCTGTATTCCTTTGGCTCAAACTTTGCCAATGACGGTGGTCGTTCGTCGCGGGTGCCACTGGCCGATGACCAGGAGCCAACGGTGCAGGTCGGGCTCCCATCCGCAGCCCCGGTCAGTCGTTGAGTGGCCAAATCGGGGCAATTGAGCTGCTGCGGAGCACAATTGAGGGCGCGATTCGCCAAACATCAGGGTGAACGAATCCATGCTGGCGTTCCGTTTCTTTCACTGTTGATTACTAGCCCCCCACTATGAACCCTCAGACCCCGCCGCCTGCTGCGCAGGAACCCAAGAACTATGTCATCGCCTGGATTGGAGCCTTGCTGCTGATCTTGGTTTATGTGTTTGGATTGCTGATGTTCCCGCCCAATGTGGAGGTGGCTGAGCCGACGAAGTTATCGCTTTTTATCGGGCGATTTCACCCAATCCTGGTGCACCTCCCCATCGGGGCGTTGACCGCCTTGGTCTTGGTGGAGTTGCTCTGCCTCCGCCGCAAGGTGGAGGAGCAGATCGGCTCCGCTGCCCTGCTGATGCTCTTCGTCGGCGCAGCGGGTGCCGTGGTCGCAGTTCTAGCGGGCATCATGCTATCCCGGGAGGGTGGCTATGCGAGCGCCGATTACACTCTGCACCTTTGGATGGGCATTGCGGGCACGGGTGCCGTACTGCTGGCTCTGGTCATGCGGGTCATGGGCATGAGCGGAGAAAATCGTGGCCTCCTTGATGGGGCGCGGGCGACCTTCCTGGCTGGGTTCGCCGTGATGGGTCTGGGTGCCCACTTTGGTGGAAACATGGTTCACGGCAATAGGTATCTGACTGAGTACGCGCCGGACGGCCTGAAAGAGAGGATGATCGCGACCGAAAAGTGGATGCTCAGCTTTGCGGAGACCAAAAAGGAGCCGGTGAAAGCCGTCGTCACGCCACCTGCTCCGCCTCCAGCCACGGTCAAACCGGCAGTGGTTGAGAAGGTGACCACCACCCCGGCCGCGCTGACACAGACTCCACCTAAACCAGCGCCAACTCCCCCCGTGACGCCGCCCGCGCCTCCTTCAGGTGGCGGTGATGGGGTCGCGATCCCCGCAGCAGCCGGGAAGGTGGTGTTTAAGGACATTATCCTCCCCGTGCTGGAACAAAAGTGCAACAAATGCCACAACGAGCAAAAATCCAAGGGCGACCTCCGTATGGATACCCACGAATTGCTGATGCAAGGCGGCGGGGACGATGTGAAGACCGTCATCGCCGGTAAGCCAGAGGAGAGCCTCTTCGTTCTCCGTGTAAAACTCCCCATTGATGACGACGAACACATGCCACCCGAAGGACGCGACCAGATGACCCCAGAGGAACTGTCCCTCGTCTCCTGGTGGATCAAATCTGGTGCCTCCGAAACTCAAACCGCTGACGAATCCAAATTTCCTGCCGAAACCCAAGCCCTCGTCGAGGGGCTCGTGAAATAACTCACTGCCATGAATCCAATCCAGCCAACCATGCCCCGCCGTGCCAATTTGTGGCGCTACGCCGCCTTCGCCCTCCTCAGCACCGCCCTCGTCGCGCATGCCGCAGATCAGCCCGCTGCCGATCCAGCCGTGACCGCAGCGATGGAGAAAATCAATGCCTCGGGTGCTTCACTGATGCCTGTCGCAGCAGAGTCGGCTGAGTTTCGATTCACCGCGCTGAACGTGGCCAAGACCTTCACTGATGCGGGGCTCGCACCACTTGGCCCGATCGCGGGGAAGATCGCTTCGCTGGATTTGGCCCGCACCAAAGTGACCGACGCGGGGCTCGCCACGCTCAGCGGAATGACCGGCCTGAAAGAACTGCACCTTGAAAACACCGCGATTACTGATGCCGGGCTGGATCACCTCAAGGGGCTCGCGGCACTGGAGTACCTCAATCTTTACGGCACCAAAGTCACTGACGCAGGCATCCAGAAGCTGGCGGGGCTCAGCAAGCTCAAGGCGCTGTATCTCTGGCAGACTGGGGTGACAAAGGCGGGTGTCGCGCAACTGCGTGGCAAAATCGCTGCGGCACACATCAACATCGGCTGGAATGCAGAAGATGACGCAAAGCCCGCGCCGGTCGCAGCCGCCGCAGCGCCAGCCGTAGCTGCCGCTGGTGCCAAGCCCGCCGCCGCCCCCGCTGCTGGTGCACCTGCCGCCAAGTTTGATTTAGCTGCGTTGGGTGGCACCGTCGTTTTTAAGGATGTGGTCATGCCCATTCTGGAGGCCAAATGCACCGGATGTCATGGGGCAGAGAAGTCCAAGGGTAAGCTACGCATGGACACACTGGCGAACCTTCTCAAGGGCGGTGGCGACGGTCCGACGACTCTTGTCCCAGGCAAATCTGGCGATAGTCTCATGATGAAGCGCATTCTCCTGCCCAAGGATGATGACGACCACATGCCGCCTGCGGAAAAGGATCAGATCACCACGCAGGAGTGCCAGTTGCTGGCCTGGTGGATCAATGAAGGTGCTTCCGAGACGATGACGATCGCCCAGGCTAAGAACCGTGCGCCGAACATCGAAGCTGCCTTGGCTGTCGTCCTGGCAGGTAAGAAACCAGCAGCCCCCGTGGCCGCCGCCGCCAAACCCGCTGCGCCAGCACCAGCCCCCGCCAAACCTGCGGCCCCAGCCCCTGCCAAGGCCGCCACCCTGAATCCGGAAATCGCCGCCAAGGCCAACGTTTATCAGCACATCATCGCCCCGATCCTTGAGGCAAAATGCACCAGTTGCCACGGCGCGGAGAAGTCCAAAGGAAAGCTGCGCATGCACACCTTTGCAGACATCATGAAGGGCGGCGGCGATGGGCCGACCACGGTCGTGGTGGGCAAGTCCAAAGATAGCCTCATGATGCAGCGCATTCTTTTGCCCAAGGATGATGACGATCACATGCCACCTGCAGACGAGCCACAGATCACGACGGAGGAATGCGTGGTGCTTTCCTGGTGGATTGCGGAGGGTGCCTCCGAAACGGTCACCGTCGCTGCCGCGAAAAAGCCTGCCAACATTGAGGCCATCCTTGCGTCCATGCTGGCCAACGGACTACCCAAGGTCGCCGCCACCGCCAAGCCTGAAAAGCCAAAGTTGCCACCGCTCACCGAGGCTGAAAAGAAAGCCGTCGCGGACGTGACTGCAAAGCTCCAGGGCCTCAATGCCTCCCTCATGCCACTGGCACAGGACACGGAGGAACTCCGCCTGTCGGTCATCAACGCTGCGGATAAGTTTGGCGATGCGGAACTGAAGCTCCTTGAGCCCATTGCTAAGCAAATCGTTTGGATCGATCTGGCCCGCAGTCAAATCACGGACGCCTCTGGCGATACGCTGGCAAAGTTCATCAATTTGGAACGGCTCCACCTTGAGAACACCAAGATCGGTGATGGCTGCATCTCGAAGCTCGGCACTCTTGCCAAGCTGGAGTACCTCAACCTCTACGGCACCAAAACCACGGACGCAGGTCTCGCCAAACTCGCGGGTGCCAAAGCGCTGCAGAAGGTGTTCGTCTGGCAGACGGGCGTCACCCAGAACGGTGCCAAAGCTCTGAAAGGTCAACTCCCAGGCGTGACGGTCAATATTGGCCTCAGCGAAGCAGAGATCGCCGCGCTGACCGCCCCGCCGCCCGCGCCACCGCCAGCTCCCGCAAAACCAGCAGAGAAAAAGGACGCCGCAAAGCCCGCTGCAAAACCAGCGACAACGCCGCCAGCAAAGCCTGCTGCTACCCCAGCAGCGAAGCCTGCCACACCGGCGGCGGCTCCCAAACCTGCAACGACACCTCCTGCCCCCGCTGCAAAACCCGCAGCGCCAGCGCAACCTAAGGCGCAGTGAGATTCGTTCGTTCAGTACACACCCCCATGTCCAAACCCCTTTTTCAGCCCTTGCGGGGCTTTGCTCTGCTTTGTCTTTTCATCTCAGCCTGCAATCGTCTCGAAGATCGCGTGGAGATCACGGAATCGCGCGATGTCTCCAGTTTCTCCCAACCCCCACTTGCTGGGGCGACGAGTGATGAGCGCTTTGTCCCCGCGCTGCGGGAGTTGGGCCTCATTGAGCAGCCCGCCGCCCAGCAGGCACCGCCGCCGGCCTCCGCCTTCCGCGAGTTCCTGGAATGGACGGCACCCGAAGGCTGGACCGACGCTGGTGAAGATCCGATGGGCATGCGCATGGTGGACTTCCGCTTTGGCCCAGCCAAGGAAGGGGAGTGCTACATCTCGCTGATGCCCGGTTCCGCCGGGGGTAAGGAGGCCAATCTCAATCGCTGGCGCAAGCAAATGGGCCAGCCAGACTACACTGCTGAGGAGATCGCGGCGCTGCCAGAGAAGCCCTTTTTTAATCGCACCGGAACCTACGCTGCCTTTGACGGCGACTTCAAAAAAATGGGTGCCGCCGACGCGCAGAAAGGCTACCGCCTCATCGGTCTGATTCATTCTGCGCCTCAGGCGACGATTTTTGTCAAAATGACCGGTCCCAAGGACCTTGTTGAGTCCCAGACTGCCGCCTTTGATCAGTTTTGCCAATCCATACGCCCTCGGCAATGACACCCGCCCCCCAACCCAAATCTCTCGGCAGCCTCGTGTTGCGCTTCTTTTCCTCCTTCGGGCTGGCTACGGTGGTGCTTTCGCTGCTCTTATTGCACACCTTCCTCGGCACGCTGGAGCAGGTAGATCACGGTCTCTTCGAGAGTCAGAAGAAGTACTTCGAATCCTTTATCGTGTGGGATATCGACGTGGGTTGTTGCCTCCGTGCGATGCATATCCCGAGCGGCAATTTTGTGATGCCGGTCCTGCTGCCGGGGGGATTTACCCTCATGGCTCTTTTGGCGCTGAATCTGATCTGCGGTGGCATCATGCGGATCATGAAACGGCTCCAAAAGGCGCGGGAGGAAGGCGCTAGTTACAATGTCCTGCGTTTTACGGGGCTTGTCATCGCCCACGGCTCCATGGTCTTCATGCTGCTGGCGGGCCTCGTTTCCATGTACTGGAAAAAGGATGGCGCAGCGATGCTGTCTGAGGGGCAGACGACGGAGGAGTTTCAGAGCTTCCACGACACGGCCATTGAGATTCAGCAAGTCTCCCCTGCGGCAGACGCTGGGAAGGGGAAAGCGTGGGTCATTGATGGCAGTCTTTTCAAAGACCTCAAAGCAGACGCGCAGAGCGGGAAGGGCCGCACTTTCACCCAGCCGGGATGGCCTTTTGAAATCATGGTCATGAACTACGAGGTGAACTGCTTTCCCCGCAAGCCGGAGGGCGAAGAGACAAATCGCACCGTCGTGGATGGCTACTACCTTCAACCCGTCGCGGAGAGTCCTGAACAGGAAAAGAACATCGATGGTGCCTACGTGAAGATCACCCACTCCGATAAACGGGTGGAGACCGGCATCCTCTGGCGCTACGCCAACGGCCCTTTGACGGTGACGAGTGGGGAGACCACCTGGGCGATCACTCTGGGGCGGAAGATCTTCAAACTCCCGTTCGCCATCCGCCTGGATGATTTCCAACGCGAGGTCCACCCCGGAACCGAGCGGGCGCGGAAGTTTACCAGCCAAATCACGATGATTGATGATGGGCAAGAGCATAAAAAGATCATCACGATGAACGAGCCGCTTCGCAGTCAGGGCTACGCCGTCTTCCAGCAGTCGTTTGACATGTCCCAGCGTTCCGATGGCACGGTGACAGAGCGCTCCCAGCTCGAGATCGTCCAGAACCCCTCTGACCACTGGCCTCTGATCTCCTGCATCGCCGTTGGCTTCGGCTTGCTCATCCAGATGGGCTCACAACTGACCCGCTTCCTGAGTCGTCAGAGCTCCGCCCCATCGATCCCTACCAAGGCCGTCTCATGAAAAAGCTTCTCTCTCCATTTCTCATCGCGTTGGCGATGCTCTCCGGTGCCCAAGCACAGCAGGCACCTGCGCCTGCGCCTGCACCTGGACCTGCACCTGCACCTGCAGCACCTGTCGCCGCCGCCCCAAAAGCCGCCGCTCCGCTTCCAAAGGTGGATGTCATCCTCAATCCAGAGGCCGTGGAGCTTTTTTCCACCCTCCCTGTGCAGGAGCAGGGCCGTGTGAAGCCGCTCGATACCCTCGCCCGCTTCCGCCTTCTTCGCTTTAGCGGAAAGCAATCCGGCATTGCCGCGACCCGAATCGACGAAGAGACCGGGAAGGCCCTCCCGATCAATGATCCGGCGACGGGTAAGCCGCTCTTGAACGCCGAGGGGAAGCCCTACAAGTTCACGGCCCTGGAGTGGCTACTGGTCTCATGGTTCCGCCCTGATATCGCTAAGGAGTTGAACGTCTTCATCGTCGATAACTCTGACGCTATCACCGAGCTCAGCCTCCCTGCGAAGCAGAAGCGGGACCGCTACAGCTTCAACGCCATCCAGCCTGCCCGCCAGGCGTTGATGGAGAAGATGACGGAGATCCGGGCAGTCGAGACAAAGGACCGCACTCCCGTGCAGCGTGCCCTCGGTAAGCTGGCGATGGACTTTCTGGAGTATGAAATGATCCTCGGGCACTTCGACTTTGCCCGCCCCGAATTCACCGAGTTCGCCGCCAGTCTCCCGCCGGAAATTGCCCCGACAGTAAAGGATGGCATCCCCGACTGGGCTGCCTTTTTGCCAAAGGCTGCAGAGCACCTCAAGGCTAACCCCCAGCTCTTCAGCGATCCGACTTCAGTGCCTTGGCTGGCGCAGGTCGTCCAGATTATGCTCTCTGCTCAGATGAGCGGAGACGCCGAAAGCTTTCCGCGCTTTTTCCCACCGCCAGCAGAGCAAAAAGAAGTGTGGCACAACATCGGAACGATCATGAGCGCTGCGCTGAAGACCAACACAGTCTCCCCAGAAGATGCAGGCCATCTGAAGCGCTTCGAAGATCTCTTCGCTGCTGCCAATTCTGGCGATGCGGCTAAATACATCGCTGCGGTGACCGCGACTCGGGATGAGGTCGAAAAACTAGCCGCAGCTCGGAATGAGTCCGGGCATGTGGCGATGGAGCTCAGCTACCATCGATTCGACTACTTTTACAAAGCGCTGCTTTGCTTTGTCATCGGTAGTATTTGCCTCGGCCTCAGTTGGGTCAGCCCCGGCACCGGGTGGTCAAAGGTTTGCACCTATCTCTGCGTTGTCCTTTCCGTCGCGGGTGCGGCGTTGGGCACCGTTGGGATTGTCATCCGCTGTCTGATCATGGAGCGCCCTCCGATCACCACCCTCTATGAGACCATCATCTTCATCACGGCGACAGGAGTCATCCTCGCACTCATTGCAGAGTTGATGACGAAAAAAGGCTGGGCACTGACCGTCGCATCCCTGGCAGGAACGGTTGGCATGTTCCTCTCGATTCGCTTCATGACAATGGAAGGTCGCGATACGATGGAGCAGCTCCAGGCCGTGCTGATCACGAATTTCTGGCTGGCCACGCATGTGCCGTGCGTGAATCTCGGTTATGCGGTCTGCATGGTGGCGGCCATCTTTTCCGCCATTTACGTCATCTTGCGGATCGGCGGTGGGCTGAAGCCGGGGGATTCTTCGGCGCGCGAGCTCACTCGCTTGGCCTATGGTTTCGTCATGGCGGGGCTTTTGCTCTCGTTGATTGGAACCGTGCTGGGCGGTATTTGGGCGAATTACTCCTGGGGTCGCTTTTGGGGATGGGACCCCAAAGAAAACGGCGCTCTGCTGATCGTTCTGATGTGCCTCGTCATTCTGCATGCAAGGTTGGGCGGTTACATCCGGGAGGCGGGCTTTCACAATTGCAGCATCTTCCTCGGCATGATCGTGGCCTTTTCCTGGTTCGCTACGAACCAGCTCGGCATTGGCCTGCACTCCTACGGTGCGATGGAGGGAGCCTGGAAGTGGCTCTACATCTTCTGGGGCTCGATGACGCTGCTAATCATTATCGGCACTGCTCTCGCCTTCGCTGCTCGTGAAAAGAGCTCAGGCGGTAAAGACAAGCGGCGTGATCGCGCAGCAGCCAACAAGGCTGCGGACGGGGCGGCTTAAGCTGCCTTGGTGCGCCCGCAGGGTGTCATGTACTTCAGCAGAGTGCCCAGGGTGCCGCGCATGTCTTTGCGCTCCACGATCTGGTCCACTAACCCGTGTTGAAGCATGAATTCTGCCGTCTGGAATCCTGGCGGCAGGTCGGCGTGCGTTGTTTCTTTGACCACACGTGGTCCTGCAAATCCGATCATGCACTTCGGCTCTGCGATGATGATATCGCCCAAGGTCGCAAAACTGGCCGTGACACCCCCCGTCGTCGGGTGTGTCAGCACGGAGATGTAAGGCAACTGTGCCGCCGCGTGACGCGCCAACGCACCGCTCGTTTTGGCCATCTGCATGAGGCTCAAGATGCCCTCATGCATGCGTGCGCCGCCAGAGGCGGAAAAGACGATCACGGCCTTGCGCTCGGCCGTAGCAGCCTCAATGGCGCGGGTGATTTTTTCCCCCACCACGCTGCCCATGCTGGCACCGAGGAAGCGGAAATCCATGATCGCCAACACCGCTGGGCAGCTCTCAATCGTGGCGCGGCCGGTGACGACTGCCTCCATGAGCCCCGTCTTTTTCTGGTAGGCCTTGACCTTGTCCAGGTAGCCCTTGAAACCCAAGGCATCGACGGAGTCCAGGTCGGCATCCATCTCAACGAAGGATCCTGCGTCAGCGATGCTCTCGATCCGTTCTGCGGAACTGATGGTGAAGTGATAGCCGCAGTTCGTGCAGACGCGCAGGTTCTTGGCCAGCGCTTCTTGGAAGAGGGATTCGTTGCAGGAGGGGCACTTCACCCACAGCCCTTCGGGCATGTCCTTCTTTTTCTCACCGAGGTCGGAGACCGAACGCTTTTTGAAAATTCCCATGATAGTCGAATCGAAAATTGATGTGCTTTTGGCCGCGTCAGTCAGGCACGCGGGTGCCGATATTAACCCCGAGCAACGGCGATCACCACCACTTTTTGCGCCCCCATCACGTCCTTGAGAACACTGGCGCACTCATGGGTCGTCGTTCCGGTGGTCACGACGTCGTCCACCAAAAGCACTTTACGCTGTCTCAGATCTGGTGTCGGGCTGCCCCAGCGGCTCGGCTTGGGCGCAAACGCTTTGCGCAGATTTGCCAAGCGTTCACGGCGGTTCATTCGGGCTTGGTGCTCGGTATCGCGGATGCGAACCAGCGCCTGACTGGCCCTGATCCCAGTGGTGCCCTGAAGTTCGCAGCACAGTTCCCAACTCTGGTTGAACTCGCGCTCCCCCTGGCGCGATGGGTGCAGCGGGACAGGCACCAGCACCCAGTCCGTAAGGTCCTCCATGGCCAAGCGTGGTTCTTTGAGCGCCTCTAGCAGAAGGTCCGACAGCACGCCGCGCAGTTCGTACCGGCGCTCATACTTGAAGCGGTGAATGAGTGTGCGAATCGGCCCATAGGCCCTAAAGCCCGCAAAGGCAAAGTCAAAGCCCAAGGTCCGGCCCGCGCAATTTTCGCACCGGAACTGGGTGCTCACCGCTCCGTCATAGGCTTCGGCACAGACCTCGCAGTAAGGAGCCTGGATGCGGGGCAGTGTCCCGTCGCATTCGGCACAAAACCAGGCACCCAAGCCTTCGCGCGGTGCCTCAAATTCGATTGGGCATTCGCAGGCTTGGCAGATCCTCGGATACAGCAAATCAAGTCCCGCCGCCCCCCAGCGTTTGAGCCGGACGAGCGATGGTCGGAGGGTTGGGCGTCCAGGGTAGGCCACATCGTAATTCAATCACGAGTTGGCGCTATTTTGCAAGTCAGGAAACGTCTCCGCCGCCACGCCCGCCAACTCGTCTCACGACCCGAAGCGCCGTGCCGCCGACCCTGATTCCAGCCAGTTTGTCCACCGATGGGCTGGCAAGAACGAGAGCCGAAGTGAACGCCGGGATGCGCTGCAGAAGCGTCTCCGCCTCAGGGCGTGGGTTCTCCCAGCGTTCGCTGACCAAATCGGCGTATCGCCGCTTGGCCTGGACCGCCCAATCTCGGGGGGCGCAATGCATCACGTCACATAGTCCTGCGATCGCCTCCGCATCGCCGCTGAGGGCCGCCCCCCACCCGCTCCATCGATATTCTTCGGCTCCCCGGACCAGTTTGGCTCTCACCGGATTCAGGTCGATGTAGGCTGCCATCACCCGGGCAATGTCGGTGGGCAGTTCGTTGCTTCGGGGAGCGCCCTGGGTATTGTCCTCGACCAGTACACTTTTGAACGGTGCCATCCACAGCGTGCCTTTTCGTTCGTGTCGCCGGTTGAACCAGCGGCTAAAGCGCACCTTCACCTCGCGCATCCACTCACTCACATCACACATTCGGCGCTTGATGGCCGCGATGCGACTCGCGGCCAGGGCGTCCATTCCAGCGGCGCGGAGTTTTGTCAGATCCTCCCGTATCGCCTCAATGTGCTCCTTGCTGTAAAGGAGCCGCATGTGGGCGAGGAGCCGTTCTTCCCCATCTGCGCCGCCGAACCGTTCTTCGATCCATCTGGCTTGGTTGGGCACCCGAACCAGAGCGTGGAAATGGTTCCCCATCACGCAATACGTCAGCAACCGCACCCCGCAGAAACGAGCCAACTTTCGCATCACGATCACCAGGGCCTCCTTATCCATTTCATCAAAGAACACCGCTCCACCGCAGGTCCGGCTCATCACATGAAAGACATCGGCACCTCCGCGCTTGATGCGCTTGCGCCGCCACGACTGCCGATTCATCCCCAGATAAACACCCGTCAAAGCCCGAGCCGCCCCCAATAGATCAGGGGCAACATGGGGCGAGGAATCAGGAACTTCAACCATCCCACTACCTATCCACCCCCGATCCGCAGTCAACTAAAAGATACAACGTATCTTTGGGACTGCGGTTGATCGGAGAATACTGCTCGACGCGGGGCGGGGTCGCGTGCATAGGGCGTGCCGACCAATTGCCAACCATGGGGCGACCGATTCCTGTCATTCTCAACCCCGCCGCGCACAGCACGAAGGCTGCGCGTCGGGCGGATATGCTCTTGGCTCTCCCCAACAAGCCGGATCTTCACTTCACGACCGGCCCGGGCTCTGCGGCGGAAATTGCGGAGCGATTGGCCTCCGAGGGCCATGAAATCGTCGTGGCGGCAGGTGGTGACGGCACCGTGAATGAGGTCGTGCAGGGACTGTCCCGGGTGAATGCTACCCGACCAGATGTGGGCACGCATACTGCGCTGGGCGTGCTGCCAGTGGGAACCATGAACGTTTTTTCCATTGAGCTAGGGCTGCCAGGGCGTGATTTGGCGGCGGGTTGGGCGCTCATCACGTCAGGTAGGCCCCCCCGAGAGGTGGATCTTTGGCTGGCAAACGACCAGTATTTTGTGCAACTGGCCGGGGTGGGAATGGACGCTGAAATCATCCAGGAAACGCCCTGGGAGATGAAAAAGAAACTCGGCCCGCTGAGTTACGCGATCTCTGCGGTGCGGGTGATGACCCGGAAGCCGCCCGTCTTATGCGTCGATATTCCCGGCAAACCGTCGATGCTAGGAAGCGTGGTGCTGATCGGGTCGGGTCGCCACTACGGAGGGCCCGTTCCGGTGTTCAAAGAAGCGCGCAATGACGACGGATTGCTGGACATCTTGATTTTTCGAGGCTTTGGCGGGTGGGAGGCGGCGCAGTTTCTGCGGGCGGTTTTTGTGGATGGCTACGGCCCGAGCCTGGACCTGGATTATTTCCAGGCCAGCGAGTTTACGGTGACGAGTAGTGCGCCCTCGCCGTTTGAGTTGGACGGGGAACTGGCGGCAGGAACGACGCCCGTCGTTTTCCGGGCCGCTCCGTTCCGCATGCGGGTAGTGTGCTAAATCCGCCCCCAAAAGTTACGCGCAAACTCATCGTTGAACATTGCGCGGACGCCCCGATAGTGGCCGCCCTTCTGAATCTACCCTTACCTGCCCATCCCCCAATGAAGATCTATATCGACGGCCAATTCTACAGCGAGCAAGACGCTAAGATCTCCGTGTTCGACCACGGACTGCTCTATGGCGATGGCGTTTTTGAGGGCATCCGCATTTACAACGGCCGCGTCTTCAAGCTGGAAGAGCACATCATCCGCCTTTACGAATCCGCTCGTTCGATTTGCCTGACCATCCCGCTTTCTCGCGAGGAGATGGAGCAGGCGACGCTCCAGACGGTGGCGGAAAATGGTTTGCGCGATGGCTACATCCGGCTGGTCATCACCCGTGGGGCAGGCAGCCTGGGCTTGAACCCTTATCAGTGTCCCAAGGCGGGCGTGATCATCATTGCCAGCACGATCACTCTTTATCCGAAGGAGCGTTATGAGAAGGGGCTGAACCTGATCACCTGCGCGACGCGGCGGCCGACACCGGCGGCGCTGAGCCCACAGGTGAAGTCTCTGAACTATCTGAATAACGTCATGGCCAAGATCGAGGCGATCCAGGCAGGCTGCGAAGAGGGCATCATGCTGAATGAGCAGGGCTACGTGGCGGAGTGCACTGGCGATAACCTCTTTTTGGTAAAGGACGGCCAAGTTGTGACACCGCCGATTTCTGCAGGCGGCTTGAATGGCATCACCCGGCAGACGGCGATCGATCTCCTGGCGGAAATGGGCATCAGTTGCCAAGAAGTGATGCTGACGCGCCACGATGTCTTCACGGCCGACGAGTGCTTCTTGACGGGCACCGCTGCAGAGGTGATTCCGGCAGTCCAGTTAGATCGCCGCATCATTGGCGATGGTGCGCCTGGACCGATCACCAAGGCTCTGGTGGAGCGCTTCCACGACTACGTGAAAAATGTGGGTGCCCCAGTGCCGTATCAAGCTTGAGCCAACAAGAGTTCAACCTCCGCTTATTTTTACCCATGAAATCACTTCTCTGCTTTTGTGCCGCCGCTACCCTTTTGACGTCCTGCGGGTCTAGCGATGCGAACCGCGCGCCGATGCGCGTTGAACGTTGGGATGCGACTAGCCAGTCTTGGGTCGCCGCCACTCCCGGCTCAACCCCGACGCCCAGTCCGGCACCTGTCGTCGCACCACAGGCCGTTGCTAGTCCTAGCCATGAGGTCGCATCGACTCCTGCTCCAGAGCCAAAACGAGGCTGGATGGGCCGGATGAAAGATGCTGCCACAGCTCCGCTCCGCTGGGTGGGAGTTGGCGGCGCGAACTGAGCTAGGCGTTAGCGATCTGCCTGTTCCCCCCATGTCGTTTCGTTCCAGCCAGATCCGTCAGCGACTGGCGGAGGGCATCGCTGCCCATGGGCTGGCGATTCGTGTCAAAGATGACGCCGTTTTTGAGTTTGCGGCGATGCTCGGGTTCGATGCCCTGTGGCTAGACCTGGAGCATCATTGCGTGAGTGTTGAAACCGCAGCGGCCCACATCCGAGCGGCTCGTGCAGGAGGCGTCGCGGACGTGATCGCCCGGCCAGGCAATGGCGAGTTTGCCCGGGCGGCGCGTCTTCTGGAGGCGGGCGCGCGTGGCATCATGTATCCGCGCTGTGAATCGGCCGAGGAGGCAGCGGAACTGGTTGGCTGGACGCGCTTCCCGCCCCAGGGGCACCGCGGTTTGGACGGCGTCAGCCCCGACAATCCCTTTGGTCTAACGCCAGCCCCCGACTATCTACGGCGGGCGAACGAGGAGATCGTCCTCATCGTCCAAATCGAAAGCCCTAACGCGCTCTCAAATATCGACGCGATCGCGGCTACTCCGGGCATCGATTTCCTGATGTTGGGGCCGGGGGACTATGCCGCAGCCATCGGTGTCCCATCGCAAATGAATCATCCTGAGGTGGTCGCCGCCCACGACAGAGTCCGCGATGCCGCGCGTCGCGCTGGCAGGCGCTGGGCGGTTACTTGCTTTGATCTTGATCACGCCCGACGGATGCGTGAGCAAGGGGCAGATCTACTCTTTCATGGGTCGGATTGGCGCATTCTCAGCCGCGCCATGCAGGCGCTGGTAGCTGAGGCGCGGGCCATTCAGTGATCTGAGCTGGCGTCGAGTTGCTTGCGACCTTTGGGAAAAAGCAGGCTGCCCGCCATGCCGCCGACCATGTTGGCGATAAAGGCCCCGATCTGCATCCATTGAAAGCTGATTGGGTCACGACCGTCCACCATGCCAAAAATCGGGCCTGAGAAAGCGACGAGCGCAGCCACGGTGACACCACAGAGCGCTCCGATCCACACACCGACTGGCGAGGCGAATTTAACGAATAGGGCAAAGACAAACAGGCAGAAAATCGGCACAGTGAGGAGGTTCGCTGTCTTGCCAGTGACCTCCGTCAGGTTTCCCGGCACGTTCTTCATCAATGAGCTGGACGCGACCACAACGGCTCCGATGATGAAGGCCAGCCAGCGTGCCTGGCGGAAGTGTTGCTCGTCCGTCTTCGGCCCCCAGCCAAAGCGGCCCTGGAAGTCGCGCATGACAACCGCTGTGATGGAATTGACCCCCGAGTCTAGGCTGGACATGGCCGCTGCAAAGAGTCCCGCGACGACGAGGCCGGACACGACTGGTGGCAGGTGAAAGGCAATGAAGCGCGGGAATATCTTGTCTGCATCTGTCTTCAGGCTGAGCCCTGCGCCCAGGCGCTCTGGGAAGGCCTCAAAGTAACCCAGCAGCGCAAATCCAACGCAAGAAAGGGTCACACCGACGATGACCGAGATCGAGAGTTGAACGGCCAGCGCCCGTCTTGCGGACTTCAGATCGTGGGTGGACATAAACCGTTGCACGGAGAGCTGATCCCCGCCCATCGTTGCCACAGTCCAGAGCAGGACAGAGATGATGGAGCCCAGGACGGTGACTCTCTCGCTCAAATCAAAGCTAAAGAAGGGCTGGCTGTCCCAGTTCTGCTTCCACCCCGTCGGGAACCAGCCAAAGCCGCCCATTTTCCACGAAACCGTGCCAATCACCAGCAACGCGCCGCCATAGAGCAGCAGCGTTTGCATCAAGTCTGTGATGACCACAGCACGCAGCCCACCCATGGAGGTATAAATGATGGTCACCGTCCCGCTGACCAAAGCGATCCAAGGGATCCAGTCCTCCCCGACTCCCATGAGGATGGAGATCGCCTTGGACGTCAGGTAGATCATCAGTGCCATCCAAACCAGACGCAGAATCAAAAACAGGCTGGCACCGAGGAGCCGCACACTCAGCCCCAGCCGTACCTCCAGCAGTTCGTAGGCACTTTGCACCCGCTGCTTCATGTAAACGGGCAGCAAGACAAAGGCCACGATGGCAAAGATCAGCGGATAGGCCAGATAGTTCGCCAAAAACGCAGGCCCCTTGCCCAGCGCCTCCCCCGGCATCGACATGTAACTAATGGTGCTGAGCAAGGTGGCGAACAGAGATACACCGATCAGGATCGGGTTCATCCGGCCCGAGCCGACGAAATACTCAGACGTGGTGCGATCCCCCCGGGAATACCACCAGCCCAGCACCACTGTGCCGATGCCGTAAGCGGCGATGATCACCCAGTCGATCCAGATCAGCCCAGTGGTCGGTGCTGCCGTCCCGACTACCGCTTCTGCCGCCACCGCGGTGCCCGCCCCTGCTGCCAGCGTGGCGACCACCAACGACGCAATGTATTTCCGATTCATCCCACCATCCTGAAGATTGAGCGCACACGGGTCAAGCCCTCTCATTGCCCGGTGCTGCGACCGAGAACTTTCCTTCCGCCCCCGCGAAAATTCCCATCGGGGGAATTCCGTGTTTGCGATTTTCCGCTTCCGTGTTTAGTCTCGCCCTCCTATGGCAAAACAAGCGCTCGGAAAAGGGCTCGGCGCCCTGATTTCCGCACCTCCCAGTGTGGCGGGGGTGGCGCGTCCACCTGCACTGGCTCAGCCCGCTCCCGGTGATGTCGTCCAGCGCGTCTCGCTGGATCGCATCGTGCCCAGCCCGCTCCAGCCACGCAAAGAGTTTCTCGCGGAACAGTTGGGTGAGCTCGTCGGCTCCATTCGCGAGCACGGCATCATCCAGCCTCTGATCGTTCGTCAGGCCGGTGGTAAGCTGGAGCTCATCGCTGGTGAGCGTCGCTTCCGTGCCTCGCGTGAGCTTGGGCTGGCCGAAGTCCCCGTCATCGTCCGGCAGGCAACGGATAAAGAAGTGCTGGAGATGGCTCTCATCGAGAACATCCAGCGTGAAAACCTGAATTCCATTGAAGAAGCCCGCGCCTATGAGCGATTGGCGACTGACTTCAAGATGAGGCAGGAAGACATTGCCCAGCGCGTCGGAAAGAATCGCGCGACGGTGGCAAACTGCATGCGCCTCTTGGATCTGCCCGTGAGCGTGCAAGATCTTGTCGCCAGTTCCAAGATCAGCACTGGTCACGCCAAGGTCCTACTGACCCTCAAGAAGGACAAGGAGCAAGAGCGGGCCGCTGATGAGATCATCAAGAAAGGCCTGACGGTCCGTGCGACGGAGAAGCTTGTCAGCGCCATCCTCAATCCACCGGCTCCCAAGCCGGAAGTGATCGAGTCCGAGTTCACTCGCGCCATCCAGACCGTGGAGCAGCGCCTGATGGGCCATTTGAATACCAACGTCTCCATCAATCACAGCGAGAAAAAAGGCCGTATCGAGATCGATTATTACGGCACCGAAGATCTCAACCGCCTGTTGGCATTGATTGGCATTCCAGAAGAATCTTTTGACGCGTGAAGTCGCCCTACGCCCGCTCCGCAGACACATCGTGCTGCCAGTGGGTGCGGCTCTTGATGGTCCCTCTTTTCGGCTTTTTGCTGGCCAGTTGCGGAGCTGATAAGCCCTCGACGCCAGAGCTCGCAGTGCGTGCTTTTCTGGAGAGCTACTTCTCCACCTGGTCGAAGCAGGACATGGAGGGCTACGGGCGGCACTTTCATGAAAGTGCCCGAGTGACCTATGTGGATAACAAGGGGCAATCCCACACGGACGGCCTTTCGGACTTTCTATTTGGTCAAAAGATGGGGCATCAGACCTCGCCTGAGCCGATGAAGGAGGTGCCTGAGCAGATGCGCATCCAGATGCACGACCACGTCGTGCAAGCCCAGGTGAAGTGGCGGCTGACCAAAGGGGCCACCGTTGTCACGGGCACAGATTTTTTTACCCTCATCCGGACTGGCGAAGGCTGGCGGATCATTAACCTCGTCTTCAACAACGACTAACTCATGGCCAAGCCGTCCTCCCCTGCGCAGCAGACATCACCATCCAATACTCCTGCCGTTACGGAGGCGAACTGGAAGGTGCGGCTTTTCCTTGGCATCGTGTGCTTTCTTGCAGGGGCGGCTGTCATGGTCATTGAAATCAGTGCGAACCGTCTCTTGGCACCCGTTTTTGGCAACAGTGTCTATACGTGGACGGCGCTGATCGGCGTCATCCTCGTGGCCTTTAGCGCGGGCGGATTCCTTGGCGGGTGGCTGGCCGATCGTCGGTTGGCTTTGGACTTGCTGGGCTGGCTGCTGGCTGGGGCGGCGGTCTTGACCTTTTTCATTCCTTCCATTCATGGGGCATTCGCGGGTTCGCTGGGTGCCCAGGGGCTGGTGGCTGGACCCGTGGCGATGGCTCTGCTGCTGTTTGCTGTGCCAGGAGTCTTGCTGGGGGCGATCTCGCCAGCGGCAGTGCGCTTTTATAGCCTGACGCAAAAGGACACGCACGTGGGTGCGGCAGCTGGCACGATCAGCATGTTGGGATCGCTGGGTAGCTTTGTGGGCACCTTTCTCTCTGGCTTTTATCTGCTCTCAACCTTTGGGGTGCGCCACATCTTCACTGGCACGGCGGCGCTCTTGATGCTGCTGGCGGTGCTGGCCTTTCTATTGGCAAAAAACACGTGGAAACAGATGATGCCGATCCTGCTGGCAGGTGGCATCGCAGGAACGCTGAGTGCGCTGGACCACGACACACTCCCAGACGACGTGCTGCATCAGGAGGAGTCCTTTTACCATCGTATCCGAGTCTCGGAAGATGGCACGGCTCCCTTCCGCCGACGGGTGCTGGAGCTGGATTCAACCCAGGAAGGTGGCATCAATCCAGATACTGCAGCAGACTTCCTGGATCCGAAAAAACGCGCCGCCCTGCCACCGGATGCCAGCGCCTTGATCCTTGATTACCAGCACTTTTGGCGCATAGCGCAATTCAATGACAGTCTGAAAATCTCCAGCGCTCTTTTCATCGGTGCGGGTGCCTTTGGGATGCCGGAGGAGGTCTCACGCGAGCACCCAGAGGCGGCTATTGATGTTGCCGAGATCGATCCGAGAGTCATCGAGATCGGCAGACGTTTTTTTTTCTTGAATGAGCACCCCAAGGTCAATGCGCAGGCTGTCGATGCCCGGCGTTTTCTCCTGACTTCTGGGCCGGACAAAAAGTGGGATCTTGTTTTTGGCGACGCCTACAACGGCATCCGTCAGATTCCGGCGCACCTTGCCAGTCAGGAGTTCTTCCAGCTCATCGCCGATCACTTATCGGAAGATGGCGTCTTTGTGATGAATGCCATCACCGCGATTGAGGGACCACGCGCGGAATTGCTGGGCGGGATGTTGAAGACGCTGCGTGCGGTCTTCCCCAACGTGGAGGTCTTTGCGGTGGGAGGCGGCAGCATGCGCAGCCAGCCGCAGAACGTGATCCTGGTGGCGACGAAGAGTGATTGGCGTCCGTATTTTAAGGCAGGCAGGTTTTCCCCAGGCAGTGTGTCGCATCGCATCGCGTCCTCCTACGTGTCGCCACAATATCTACCGGGTTCAGAGGTCATTTTTACGGATGATCACAATCCTGTTGATGCCATCATCGCGCGGGGGTTAGCGCTGCGGAACTAGTGCCTATGAATGACAAGCCTCATACCTGCCTCGCCTCGATGCTGCGTGGTGCGATTGGTTTTGCCCTGCTGGGCATCGCCGGTTTTCTGCCGTGGGCCATGGGCTGGACGCTGGGCCATGGAGAGGCTGGAATGTATTCACTTTGCCTGATCTGCTTTGTCGGGCTGAGTGGCCCGCTGCTATCTGGGTTAATGCGGGGTGGGATGCGGAAATTCTACGGTGTTTTTTGGGCTGCGTTTGGCGCGTATGCCGTGCTGTGGTGCGTGTTTTGGTTCGCGCTGCCGGTGCCCTTCCGGGATTATTACGGGCTGGCGGTGGGCTGTGCAGCGTTCGCGTGGATCAGCGCTTGGCTTCTAGGTTGTGTCGCTGGCTGGTGGCGTGGGGCTTTGCTTTTGATCGTGCTGCATGGGATCGGCTATTGGGTCGGCGGGTTGGCGTATGCATCACTGCGACCGCTGGATTCGTTCAATCTGCTCGGCATGATCACGTTCAGGGGATCGCAATGTGCGCTAGTTGCTAAGTTGGCTTGGGGTCTGTTTTATGGAATTGGTTTCGGCGCTGGGATGGGTGCCGTGTTTCATCTTTGCCAAAAACAACGTCATGAGTGAACTCCCCACGCTAGCGCAATGCAACGCCCTGATCCGCAGCCGTCGCTCGCTAAAGCCAGCGGACATGGATCCCACCCGTCCCGTTCCCGAGGACGTGCTGAAAACGGTCTTGGAGAACGCGACCTGGGCACCGACTCACGGCCTGACACAGCCGTGGCGCTTTCGCATCTTCGCAGGTGGGGCTCGGCCAGAGCTCGCAGCGAAGCTTCAGGCTCTTTACCAATCAGCAACACCTGAGGCGGAGTTCCGCGAGGACAAATTCGTGAAGCTGGGGCAAAACCCGATGCTCGCCCCGTTGATCATCGCCTGCTCCATGCAACGTGATTCATCGCACAAGATTGCGGAGCTGGAGGAGGTGGAGGCCGTTGCCTGTGCGGTCCAGAATCTCATGCTTTCTGCGACTGCGGCAGGGGTGGGCTCATTTTGGTCATCGCCACCCGTGATCGGACATCCCGAGTTTGCGCAGTGGTTAGGGCTGGGCGTGGAGGATCAGTGCTTGGGGTTGATCTATCTCGGTTACGCCAAAGAGGGACGCCAACCTGCCGCACCATCTAGGCTCCCGCTCGAAAAAGTTGTCACCTGGGCCAGCGAATGACGGAGTGGTTTCAGCAAGGCTGGGCCTGGGTCGCCGCGCTGGATTATTCTGGCTGGATCGTCTGGGGCATCACCCTCAGTCTTCTGCTGGGTGGGTTGCTTGGGGCGCTCTTGCCTTTTGTCCCAGGGCCGCTCTTGCTTTTTGCGGCGGGAATCCTGCACACCATCCTCCGTCCAGAGGCGGGGATGAGCTGGCCGGGGATCGCCTTGCTGACCGTGCTACTGATCGTCGCCTACGTTCTGGATTTCACTTGCAGCGCCATCGGTGCCCGCTGGTTTGGCGCGAGTCGGTGGGGCATTGCCGGGGTTTTTCTGGGGGCGATTGTCGGGCTGTTTTTTGGAATGATCGGCATGCTGATGGGACCTGTGATCGGCACATTGAGTTTCGAGATCCTCTTCGCCAAAAAGACCGCCCGCCCAGCGATCAAGTCCACCTGGGGCGTGGTGCTGGGCACGGGCATGGGGCTGGTGGCACGCGTCGTTGTGTCCCTGGCAATGATCGCGGTCGTGATCGTTGATATAGCGTGGTGGTGAACGGCGATTCAGGGGTGCCGCAACTTTTTCGAAAAAAGTGCCGTTCCGGTGTCACGTTTTTCTGACAATCCGGTAAACCATGTGGGGAAGGATCGCTTCACGCCACAAGAGGCGATCCGTCTTCGCCACTTTTGCCACACGGTAAACTCTTCCTGCCGCAGGGTGTCGGGGTGCTACTTCACGGTGTAGCCTCGACCCGTGTGGTGGGAACGAGTGGGGCCACGAAACCCGATCAACGGGGATGGCCCGATCGCAAATGACGCGCAAGTGCAAGGGGGAGACCTTTTTCAAAATTCAATTCTATACTTTACATATAGAAAATCGGGTGAATGGTGGCGGCCATGTCAGCCGAGCAGCTTTCCGACCTCCAAAACCAGACCGCAGGCCTTTCCCCCGAAGAGCTCACCGCCTGGGCCATTGCCCACGCAGCGGGCGGTGCCGTCGTTACGACCAACTTCCGCCCGTATGAGGCAGTCATCCTCCACATGGCGGCTAGCGTCCAGCCAGACATTCGGATTTTGTGGGTCGATCACGGCGCAAACCTCCCTGAGACCTATGTGTTCGCGGAGGCCACGCGCCAGCAATTGGGCTTAAATATCTCCGCCTTTGTGCCCAAGCAGACCAGTGCCCACTGGCTTGCAACGAACGGCGGCACGCTGCCGATGCCAGATGAAGTCGAACGCGTCGAGTCGTTCAGCCGCATCATGAAGCTAGAACCGTTTGAGCGCGGAATGCGCGAGATGGCACCCAAGGTGTGGATCACCGCGCTACGTCGGGAGCAAAACCCCCAACGTGCGGCCTCGCTGCGGCCCGTCATGTGGGATGACAAATTCCAGTGCCTCAAGGTGAACCCGATCCTGGACTGGAGCACGCCCGAACTGGAGGCCTACCTGGCCAAGTTCAATCTGCCCAATGAGCGCACTTATTACGACCCAGCGAAGGGCGATGAAAAGCATGAATGCGGGCTGCATGCCAAACTGGTAACCGACAAGGCCTGAACTATCCCCTTCCTCCCAATGTCACAACCGATCACTCACTTACAGTTCCTCGAGTCCGAGGCCATCTACGTCTTGCGCGAGACCGCTGCGCAGTTCCAGAAGCCCGCGCTGTTATTTTCCGGCGGCAAGGACAGCATCGTCATGGCATGGCTGGCACGTAAGGCCTTCTATCCGTCCCGCCTGCCCTTCCCCCTGCTGCACGTTGATACCGGGCATAACTTCCCTGAGGCGATGGAGTATCGCGATTGGTTCGTGAAAGAAATCGGCGCGACCCTGACCGTTGGCAGCGTGCAAAAGTCGATCGATGACGGTCGCGTGCAGGAGGAAAAAGGCCACAACGCCAGTCGCAATAAGCTGCAAACGGTCACACTTCTCGACACCATCGAGGAGCATCAGTTCGATGCTGCGCTGGGTGGTGGTCGCCGTGATGAAGAGAAGGCCCGCGCCAAAGAGCGCTTCTTCAGCCATCGCGATGAATTCGGCCAATGGGATCCAAAGAACCAGCGCCCGGAACTTTGGAACATCTTCAACGGTCGCAAGCACTTTGGCGAACACTTCCGCGTATTCCCTCTGAGCAACTGGACGGAGATGGACATCTGGCAGTACATCAAGCAGGAAAACATCCCGCTGCCCAGTCTGTACTTCAGCCACCAACGCAAGATCATCAATCGCCACGGGCAGTTGCTGGACACGGAGACTGGCTTTATCCCTTTGCTAGAGGAAGAAAAGGACAAGGTGCAGGAGATGACCATCCGCTTCCGCACCGTCGGGGATGCAACCTGCACTGGCGCTGTGGAATCCACCGCATCAAACCTTGATGAAGTCATCGCAGAGGTCGCCGCCGCCCGCCAGACGGAACGTGGCACCCGCGCAGATGATAAGCGCAGCGAGACCGCCATGGAAGACCGCAAAAAGGAAGGATATTTTTAATCGATCATGACCTCAACGACACTCGATTCTTCGGAATCATCGCTTCTCCGCTTCACCACCGCTGGCTCTGTCGATGACGGCAAGAGCACTCTGATTGGCCGCCTGCTTTACGATTCAAAGTCGATCTTTGAAGACCAACTCCTGGCCGTCGAAGAGAGTTCCAAGCGTCGTGGCGATGGCCATGTGAACCTGGCCTTGCTGACGGACGGTCTGCGTGCAGAGCGGGAGCAGGGCATCACGATTGATGTTGCCTACCGCTACTTTGCAACGCCCAAGCGTAAGTTCATCATCGCAGACACTCCAGGGCATGTGCAATACACGCGCAACATGGTCACGGGTGCTTCCACCGCAGACCTCGCCATCATTTTGGTCGATGCGCGTCAGGGCGTGGTCGAACAAACGATGCGCCACAGCTATCTGGCCAGTCTTTTGCGCATCAAGCATATCGTGGTGGCCGTGAACAAGATGGATCTGGTCGATTTTGATCAAGCGGTCTTTGATCGCATCGTTGCCGACTACCAGCGCTTTTCCGCAGGGCTGGATAACATGCCGGAGATGACCTGCATCCCATTGAGCGCGCTGAATGGAGACAACGTCGTGGAAAGATCCACCGCGACACCTTGGTACACTGGCCCGAGTCTTCTGGAGCATCTGGAAACCGTTCAGGTGCATGCCGGCGAGACCCACCCAGCCGCACGACTCCCCGTGCAGTGGGTGATCCGTCCGATCTCTGATAGCTACGATGAAAAGCTGGGTGCCAACCTTCATGACTATCGTGGCTTTGCTGGTCGTATGGCCAGCGGCAGCCTCCGTGTCGGCGATGAAGTGATGGCGTATCCATCGGAGATGAAGACCACCGTCACTGGCATCCATACGTTTGAAGGCCCACAGGAGGAGACGGTGCCAGCGCTGTCGTATTCCGTGACTTTGGCGGATGAAATCGATATCAGTCGTGGTGACCTCATCACTTCGGCGAAGGACCTGCCAAATGTGGCACAACATTTGGACGCGATGATCTGTTGGTTTACGGAAAAAAAGATGCGGCCACGGGGTCGCTTTGCGCTGCGTCACACGACGCGTGAGGTGAAGGCTGTCGTGCAAAACGTGCTCTATAAGGTGGACATCACCACGCTCAACAAGACCCAAGAAAGCCAGGAGTTTTCGATGAACGAGATTGGCTGCATTCGCTTGCGACTCTCCCAACCGATCTTCTTTGACGCCTATGCGGACAATCGCGTGACGGGTAGTTTTGTCTTGGTCGATGAGCAAACCAACAACACCGTGGCTGCCGGCATGATCCTGCGTGCGGTGGGCGATGCTACGACGGAAGATCCAGAGGCGTACGCAATCTGACCTTGGTTAGGGCCGACCGCCGCGAAGCATCTGCCGCAGTTGCAGGGCTTCGGGGTGGTTGGGCTGCATCGTTAACGTCTTATCCACAGCGGCGGCGGCCTCCATCATGCGGCCTGCCTGCGCTAGGATGGTGGCGCGTGCGTAAGGGATGCCGGGGTCGTTGGGATCTGCGCCTTCGCCATTAGAAAGAGCCTCCAATGCCTCGGGAATCTTCTTTTGGCCGTTGAGCGCGAGCCCGAGATTGTACCAAGCACGACCGAATCTGGGCTGGAGTCGGACGGCCTCGCGCAGTGAGGTGATGGTTTTGTCCAGCGCGCCAGTCTCGCTGTAGGCGAGCCCGAGCTCGTAATGATACTGCGCTTCGTTGGGTGCGAGACGGATGCAGTCTTGGAGCTTTTGGATGGCCTTGGCCGTTTCACCATCGCTGCTGTAGATCATGGCCAGGTCGTGATGGAATGGTGGTGAATTGGGGTCCCATTGGACGGCCTTTTCCATGTGGGCGATGGCATTTTTTGTGTCGCGCCGTGCATAGAAGAACTGCCCCATCTGCATCTGTCCGCTGGGCTGATCGGTATTTAGGCTCAGCATGTGCAGCATGTCTTTGCCAGCGGGGGATGCGAGATCCACCTCATTACGCAATGCCCAGGCTGCGCTGACGCGGACTCCTCGGCTGGGGTCCTTGAGCATGGGGCGCAAGGCATGGCGGGTGCTGCTGGCGGGATCGGCGGCGACGCCCTCCAGCGCGCGGATGGCGGAGGTCCGGACCAGTGGGTGTTCGTGTTGGAGTTGCAGCGTCAGGGCGTCACGAACGGCGGACTGTCCTGTCCACTGATCCAGCACAAGGCTGGCGCTGGCTTTCCAGGCGGGGATTTCATCGCTGGCCAGCAGATCGAGCAGACCTTTGACTGCGGCGGCATTGCCTGCGCGTGCTTTGGCCATGACGTCCGCACGTTGGCGGGTGCGGCGTTCCATCTTTGGGCCGTACCATTTTTCCACCGCCTGGAGTGCCCAGTCGGTGTCCTGATCTTTGTGGCAGCGATTGCATGCGTTGGGGATGCCGTGCTCCTTGGTCATGAGCGGATCAGGAATGGTGAAACCGTGATCGTGACGCCAGTGGCGCTGCATATAGACGGTCTGCGGCATGTGGCAGTTCACGCATTGGCTACCCGTGCTGTCTGCGAGGTGAAAGGTATGCGCCGCTGGGACGATGGCGGGTGCATTTGGGAAGCCGCCCGGCGTGTGGCAGCGCATACAGAGCTGATTGCCAGGCAGGATGGTCTTCATGCTGTGCATGTCATGGCAATCCATGCAGCGCACCCCGGCGTGGTACATGCGACTGCTCAGGAAGGAGGCAAACTCATAGTCCTCGTCACGGATCTGGCCGTCGGGATAATAGGTGTCCGTTTGGTCGGTGACGGTCAGGAGATAGTGGTCCCAGAAGGGCTCCCCAGGCTTAAAATCTCCGGTTAGTTCACCACGTCGCGCGTGACAGCCTGCACAGTTTTCGATGTGCTGATCGCGACTCCAATGGGGTAGCGTCGGATCTGCGGGGCGCTGCTCCTTGGGCGTTGCTGCGTATTGATGCTGCCAGTCCACATGCGCCTTGCTTGGGCCGTGGCAGGATTCGCAGGACACGGTCATCTCCACCATCGCAGTGTGGTAACTGTCAGTCGTGGCGTCGTAGTTTTTGCGGACGCGGGTATTGTGGCAGCTCGCACACATCTGGTTCCAGACCATGCCGCGGCCCGTCCAGTGACCCCATTCGCCAGGCTTCCGGTCTTCATCACCATAGACGTTGAACCACTCGTTCTTGGCTGGGTCAAAGCAGGCCTCCATCGCATGCAATCGTCCGCCGACGCCATCGACTAGAAACTGTCTCAGTGGATCATGCCCGATCACGCGCACGACTTTCCACGGCTCTTTTTTGTTGTTGAAGCCGAGGCTATCGATCTCGTAACCGCTGGTCTCGTCGCGACGGCATTCGGTGGTTTGTGTTCCGTGTTTGAAGGTGTGCGCGGGAACGAAGGCGGAATCATCAAGGGCTGGCGTCGGTTCACGCTCGGCGAGTCCGTGGTGCGAACCTTGCCATTTCTCAAATTCGGAGGCGTGGCAGGCAGCGCAGGTTTGTGATCCTGCGTAACCAGCGTACGCCTCTGCCTGCGCTTGCATCTGGTAGGGCTCGATCTTTGGTGCCACTGCGGTCGGGTCCACCAGCGGTACGGAGGCGGACTTTGTCACGGGCCACAGCGCCCAGGCGATCAGGGCAATGATGAAGCCCACGATCCCGAGTGGGAGTAGCAGACTCTTCCGCGCGGTCTCCGAGGAGGAGATGGGCGCCTCAGGCGGAGGTGATTTCTTCTGAGGTCTGGCACCCGGCTTCTTCATGGGGCGGCCATCATACGCGGCCCCGCCGCCGCTTCAACCCCTTACGGACTCAGGCGATCGATGGCCCAGCCGCTATCCGTGCGGGTGTAGCGGATGCGATCATGTAGCCGACTGACACGGCCCTGCCAGAATTCGATCTCCGTCGGCAGCAGCGTGTAACCGCCCCAATGGGGCGGGCAGGGGACCTGTCCTTCGGGATATTTGGCCTCCATCTCCAGGCGGCGCGCCTCCAGCCAATCGCGGCTGGGGATCACTTCGCTCTGATCGGAAACCCAGGCCCCGAGCTGATGGCCATAGGGACGACTGGCAAAATAGGCCTGCGCGTCTGCGTGGGGCAGTTTTGAAAGGGTGCCCCGTAGGCTGACCTGGCGCTGGCGGCTGGTCCAGAGAAAGGTGGCCGCCGCGACGCTGTTTGCAGCGATTTCCCGTCCCTTGCGGCTGTGATAGTTGGTGTAAAAGTGGAAGCCGCGCTCGTCCAGACCTTTGAGCAGCAGTGTTCGCGTGGTGGGGCATCCATCCAAGCCGACCGTCGCCAACGTCATCGCATTGGGTTCTGGCAATTGGTGGGAAAGGGCGTCTTCCAGCCAGTTTTGGAAAAGGGGCAGGGGGTCGGCGGGCAGTGCGGATTCGTCCAGGGCACCGAGTTCGTAACTGACACGGAGGTCGGGAAGGTTTGGTTTGTCAGTTGCGCTCATTGCGTCTAAATCAAGCGCAGGCCGCGCCGACTTGCCAGCGCAGTCTTGTGCAAGGCAGTGTGTTTTTTGACTTTTTCTGACTGATGAATCCCCCGATCACTGGCGTCCTCAAAGATCTCTCAAGGGTCATGCTGAGCGCGCATGAAATCAGCGAGCGTATCGCGCAAATGGCGGCCAAGATCAGTGCGGACTACGCCGGGCGGGAGATCACAGTTTTGGCATTGATGGATGGCGCGCTGGTCTTTGTGGCAGATCTTTTGCGCGGCGTGGACCTGCCGGTGCATCTTTTTACGCTCAGCGCCAGCAGCTACCATGGTAGCACCCAGACCAGCGGAGAAGTGCGCGTTGTCTGGCCAGAAAGTGTGAGCTTTGCCGGGCGCGATGTTTTACTGCTGGATGATATCCTGGACACAGGTCTCACGCTCAATGCCATTCGTGATCGTGTTTTGGCGCAGGGACCTGCATCGCTGAAGACCGGCGTGCTGCTTGCGAAGAAGCGCGAGCGTCTGCGTGATGTGCCGGCTGATTACGTGGGCTTTGAAATTGAGGACGAATTCGTTGTCGGCTACGGCATGGACTACCAGGGGCGCTTCCGCAATCTGCCCTGCATCGGCATCTTGAATCCATGAAGTTGCGAGTTCTTTTTTTCTCCGTCTTAAAGGACATCACGGGCGCTGAAACGGTGCCTGTGGAGGTGCCTACGGGCACAACGATTGCCCAGTTGCTGGAGATTCTTTTCTCAAGATGGCCGGCACTCAAGGACTGGGAGCCGAGCCTTCTGATCGCGCAGAATCAGACCTACACGACGCGATCCGAGCCCGTCGTGGATGATGCAGAGATCGCCATCATGCCGCCCGTCCAAGGAGGCTAGAGTCATGAACGAGCCCAATCCCTTTCTGCCACTGATCGACCGTGAATACGGCGTTGCCGACATGGAGAAATTCAGTCGCGATGATCGTGGTGGCGCGTTTTACCACACAGCACTGTGTTATGCGCAGAGTTTGTGGATGAGTGGATTCCCTGCCAAGAGCCTGCTGCTCATCAATCGCGCGCTTTCTCTACCGCTGCCCATCGCAGAGCCGATCCTGGCCGAATGGCCTCTGCCGTATAAGGCGGCGGTATGGCTGCTGCAACAGCGGCCTGCCGACCAGTTCATCGGCAATCCACGCCGTCACTGGCAGCACCTCGCCACACGCATGGTGGAGCCAAACAAACCGCTGCGCACGTGGCGCGCCTGGGCCTGCTGGTATTTGGCCAAGGAGATCCTGCCGGAGGCCGAATTTCCCGGCGATCACGTGCAGACATGCAAAGAGCAAGTCATCGAGCCCACACATCGCGCCATCCTGAAGCATCTACAGGAGCTTTCCCCTGCGGACGATGTCCTGCGCTGGGGGGAGGCCCTCCGCTACGCTCACGAACTCGTCGGCAAATCGGTCCTGGAGCCCGTGCTCGCGAGGTTCCGCCGCATTGATGCCACAGAGCTCCCGACGGTGTGCAAGCTGGCGCGCGATATTTGGCGCAAGTGTTATCCAGGCATCATCACCCCAGAGCAGATCGAGTACATGCTGACCGTCTGGTACGAACCCATTAGCATGGCGCGGGAGATGGTCGCGCGGGGCACATGGTTCGCGCTCATTGATGCGAAGGGCTACGGAGAGATCGGCTATTTGTCCTTTGAGAAGCTCCCCGGCCAGCCCATTCTTTTTCTCAACAAACTCTATCTGAAGGCAGAGCTGCAAGGCCGTGGCATCGGTGCCGCAGCGCTGCGATGGGTCGCTGATCGCTGCGCAGAACTGGGCTGCGATACTGTGCAACTGCGCGTCAATAAGGCCAACGTCCCCGCCATCCGCAGCTATCTGCGCGCGGGTTTTGCCATCACCGACTCCGTCTGCACCGATATCGGCAGCGGCTACTTCATGGATGACTATGTCATGCAGCGCCGCTGCGATTGAGGTTACTTGCCAAGCGCCGCACGCAGCACCGGCTCAAAGATGTCTGCCTGACGCATGAAGCCAAGGTCATTGGCGTGGGAGGCATCGGTGGAGCCTTCACTGTCATCGCCATAGAGGTGATCTCCTGGGATGTAGGAGAGGCCTTTCACACCTGCGGCGATCAATTCGTCATAAGCTTTTTTGAGTGCGGAGTGATTGTCATCGTGAAAGCGCTGCTTGTCTGGCGTGATCCAGTCATTGCTGAAACGGCGGTCTTCCACCAGGATGATCGGGGTATCGGGACGTACCGCCCGCAATTGTTTTACCAGAGGCACGGCGCGTTCCGTCACCAGAGATGCATTCATGTTGGGTAGGCAGTCGATGACATAGGCGGCGGCGTCCAGCTCGCCCAGCAGATCACCCACAGCGGCATCCATCTTCCCATTGCCAGAAAAGCCGCAGTTGATGACGGGCAAATCGAGTCGGCGACCGAGGATGGCCGTGTGGACCATGCCAGGACGGGAGGCGCAGGCACCGTGGGTGATGGAGGTGCCGTAAAAGACCACAGGCTTCTGGCGTGGTACCAGCCCCTCAAACTTCGCGCCTTTCGTGACGCCGATCTCCAGCGACTCCACTCCGTTGTAGAGCGGCAGGTAGGCGGCGTAATCACGGTAGCCGGGGGCGAGCCCTGTGATGATCGTGGCCTCAACGTTCTGCGCAGCGGGCTTTGTCACCTGAACCCAGCGCCACTTGCCCTGATCGTCGCGAGCGTACAAATCGACGCCGCTGACACCGGTCGCGGGCATGTGGGGCATGCCGAGGCTGCTCTTTGCCAGAGCATAACGGGCACTGATGGTCGTGGCATCGGTCTTGAAGCGCACCATCATGCCAGAGCTATCGTGACTGAGATTCCACACCGCTGGCGTGACGCGCCCTTCTGCCTTGGCGGGGAGGCGGTCAAACCAGCGTTTTCTTTCTTGATCTACCCACCCACGGCCTTCCACGCCCCACTGCGTCACATCATGCCAATCAGCATCGATGGGTGCCTTCTTGTTCGTTCCCATTGCGGGATCGAGCTTGGCGACGGACGGCTGGCCCGTAGCGGGCTGCTTTGGCGCGGCGACTTGGCCTGCGGCGGTGACGGCGCAGGCGAGACAGAGAGCAAAGGTGCTGCGGATCATGAGGTGGGGGCGGCTAGGCGTTACTTGGTGACAGGGCGGAGGACCATGTTGCGGTAGTCCACATTGGTGTGGTCTCCCTGGAGGAAGATCGGCCCTGGGTGGAACTCATCGCTGGTCAGCGCACCGCCAGTGCAGCCGAGCACGGGCTGGTTATCAATGATCGTCTTGCCATTGAGAATGACGGTGAGGTGGCGATCTACGAGTGTGATGTCCATCGTCTGCCATTCGCCGATTGGCTTTTCTGCGGCGACGCTGGGGGTGATGCGGCTGTAGAGTGCGCCCATGTGGTGGGAGTCCAGAGGTTGGCCAAAGCTTTCCATGACTTGGACCTCGTAGATGCCACGCAGATAGATGCCGCTGTTGCTGCCTTCCTGGGTGCGGACTTCGAGCTTGAGATTGAAGTCTTCGAACTCGGCATCGGTGCGGAGATTGCCAAAATGTTTGCCCTTTTCTTTCTGCACGCGGTTGATCAGTGTGCCGTCTTGGACGCTCCAGCCGCTATCAGAATCTGGCTTTACGAGCCTCCAACCCGTGAGGTCTTTACCGTTGAATAGGGTGATGGCGTCGCCAAACTTCACTTTGCTGAGGTCCGGTGCGGGCGGCAGATCGGCGATGCGTTTGCCGGTGAATTCCGCTCGGCCAAATTCTTTACCGTCGGCCTTCGTCTTCACGGTGACGAGGTTCAGGGCATCTCCTGCACGAGTAGCGGTGATCGTTTCCGTGACGATTTCTTCTTTGCCCTGCTTGTTTTTGGGCTTGGCGATGCGGGTGACGATGAGCTTGTCTCCATCGACCTTGGTGCCCGCAGTCGGCACGACGCTGCCACCGCCCCAGAGCACGCTGCTGGTCAATTGCCCGTCTTTTTCTTCAACCCCCAACCACCCCGCGCCACCGCCAGGAATGGTCAGCGCGTAGCGACCTACAAACGCATTTTCGGCATGGGCGTTGCCTGTGGAGATGATGGCCAGCGCGGCCAGGAGACAAAGAATGGAGGATTTCACGACGGTGAGTTTGGGTTGGTGTTGCGGCGTAGTTCCGCCGGGAAGATAGGAACGTACGGAACGGCGCTGCCTATCCCAGAAATCTGCCGCCTAGCTCTGCGCCGGGTCAAAGTAGATCCGGACATCGGCATCGGTGCGGCCGAGAATCTCCTGGGCGCGACGTAGGGCATTCCGGGTGGAAAGGTTCGGGTTGGAGGCGCTGCCCAGGAAGATGTTGTTTTTTCCAATGACCTCCACCAATCCAGAGTCGCGCAAGACGCGATACACGTCCTTCATAGCCCCGCTGACAATCAGATCGCGGCCCTCTAACCGGAGCACGCGGATCAGCTCCTCCAAGGCCATGACACTGGTCGCGTCCAGGTGGCGGGCGTTCTTTAACCGCAGGACGATGATGCGCAGATTCGGATCTGCGCAGGTTCGCTGGATCTGGGTGCGGAAGAGTTCTGCAGCACCGAAAAAGAGATCGCCTTCGACGTGGACGATGGAGATGGAGGGGTGCGCCCGGGCACCCTTTTGCGCCTCTGCCAACTGGCCTTCTTGGTTGAAGGCGTACTCAATCAGCGATGGGCGGCTGGCTTTGCGCAGGTAAAGGATGATGGAGATCCCGACGCCGGTAAAGATAGCGACGTGCAGTGGCACCATCATGGTGGCACCTAGCGTGATGAGAAACGTCGTCGCGTCGGATCGGGTCGCCGCCATGCAGATACGAATGTTGCGGCGATTGATCAGTGAGGCAGCGATGGCGATGACCAGCACGCCGAGTGCGGCTTTCGGCACATACGCCACGGCATCACCGAGGGTGAGGGCACCGATCAGGCAGATGACGCCGGACATGATGCTGGCTATGGGGGTGCGGGCGTGGCATTCGAAATTCAGCGTAGATCGCGTTGGCGAATTCGATGCAGGCATGCCGCTGAGATAGGCGCAGGCCAGGTTGGCGACGCCTAGGCTCAGCATGTCCTGATTCCCGTCCACGCGGCGGCCACTGCGCCCGGCTAGGGCACGACCCATCATCGAGTTCTCCATCGTGCAGAGGAAGGCCAGCGCGACGGCAATGCCAAAGAGGCGGCTGATGTTCGGGAGAGCCTTCGCCGAGGCGAAGTCTGGGAAGACCGGCAACAACTCCCGCCAAGTAAAACGCCCCTCAGAGAAGGTGGCCGGATCAAAACCAACGGGCGCGACGGCTGTGGTCAACAGGGTTGCGCCGACCAGTGCTAGCGCAAACGCGGGCCACTGCGGCCGCCACCTTTTGACCACGAAGTAGATCCCAAGTGTTACTGCCGCGCAAACTGCACTGCTCCAACGCACGGTGTCCAGCGATAGAACAATGCGGTAGAGCAGCCCCGGCAGGGTGACGGCGCGGTGCCCATCGGCTGCCTCAACTAAAGTGACGCCCAGCACGGCGGGTAGCTGATTGACGGCGATGAGGAGCGCTGCGCCGGTGATGTAGGCGACCACGACGGTGCGACTGATGTATTGGGCCAGGTCCGCGACCCGCAGATACGCACCCACGATCAGCAGCGCTGAGGTGAGGAAGAGCAGCATCGGCATCAGCTCCAGCCGATTCAGGTTTGGAAAAGCGGCAAAGTAGGAAAAGACCATGAATGCCGTGGCATTCGTGGGTCCCAAGATGGAGTAGCGGGAACTGGCCAGCAGCGGCCCGACAATCGCCGCCACGGCGGAGCAGGTGATGCCGTAGTGCAGTGGCAAGCCCGCCACAACGGCGTAGGCCATGCCCTGCAAAAGCGCCAGCAGGCCCACGGTGCCAGCCGCGCGGAAATCTGCGATGAAGGTGCGGCGTCCGTAGCCGCGCAGCGTCTTGGCCAGGGGGAAGGTTTCCAGCCCAGGCTCTGGAAATAGGTCCCGCAAGTCCTTGCGGCCCTGCCGAAAGGCAGCGCTGACACGCTCGAACCATGATCCATGACCTCCAGACAACACAGCTATCCTCCGATTGATGACCGACTCTTTCGGGCAGATTAGAGGCGACAGGCGGTGATGGCAAGGGGCCAGCGCAGATTCACGCCGCCGCCTCTTTCTTTACCGCTGGATCCCACAGGAACCGCATCGCCAGCACTCCCATCCATGGCACGAGCCCAGCCACCACCAGCCCCATGTCGTAGGACCCGGTGCGATCTGCGATCCAGCCAAACAGCGATTGCAACGGCGAGGTGACCGCCCAGACCCACATGCTCAAGAGACCGGTCAAACGCCCGACGTGGTCCGCAGAAAGCTCCTGGACATAGCTGTAGTACGACGGGAATTGCGCCAGCGCCCCAGCTCCGATGAGCAAGAGTACCGTCAGCAGAATCCAACCCTGCGGTAGCTTGGGGATCAGAACGCAGAGGGACGTCAATCCGCATCCGGCAGCATAAACGATCCGCCGGGATGCATGGGGAGACACCATCCACTTCTTCACCAACCAGAGGGAGGTCAGCCCGGCCAGGAAGCAACCCACATCGGTGGCAATGTAGTAGGCCGAGGTGAAGTCCAGCGCGGCGGACTGGCTGTAGCCACGGCCCGTTTGCAGGAACTTCACCAGCCACACACGGAAGATGTGCCACACCGTCTGGGTGCCCATGATCAGAAGGGCGATCGCCCAGAAACGCCGCCCGAGGAGGATCGGCCAGATGCTCACCGGTGCCCGCGATGGTGCCGCTCGTTCTGCGATCTCTTGCGCCCGCAACGATTTGGGTCGCATCATCACCAGCCAAAGGAGCACCCAAGCCAAGCCCACGGCACCCACCCAAACAAACACCGGCCGCCATGAACCTACCTCATTGGTCATCGCCACCTTCATGATCTGCGGTGTGATGATCGCGCCGATGGAGGCACCACTTTGCAGGATGCTATTGCCCATCGTGCGGTCCCGCTCATCCATCACTGCAAAGGTCGTCTTCAGCGCGCACGGCCAGTGCCCTGCTTCAAAAAACCCCAGCAACACCCGGCACAGCATCAGCTCCTGATAGCTGTGCACCCAGCCGGAAAGCATCCCCATCACCGACCATCCCGCCAGCACGAATGGGTAAAGCCAATACACGGGCAGCTTGTCAGAAAGGAGCCCAAAGGCCAGCGATCCCGCTGCAAAGGCCAGGCCAAAGAAGGTCTCCAGATTTCCGTATTGCTGCTCCGTTAGCTGAAACTCCTCCGTGATCTTCACCGAAGCATTGCTCAGCGTCACTCGATCCATGTAGTTGATCATGGTCGCCAGCATCAGCAGGCCGCAAACAATCCATTTCCATTGACTTCGCTTCATCACCCGATGTCAGCACCCCACGCGCAATGGGTCAATGGAAACCTTGGGGAATTGATGGGAAGAGAATCTTGAGCAGGTGCGCGGTATCTGCCGTCCGCGCCGGGACATTGTGAGACAGCTTTGTCCATTCACTTGCGTGTAACCCCAGATCGCCCCTACTTCGCCTTGATCTCGCGCAGCTTGCCGCCGCTTCTGCGGGCGATCTTTTCCCAGGCATCCTTGTCTTCTGCGCGCATCTGAAAACCGATGAAATTCAGCGGCAGCTTTGATTGCCTGCCTTTTTGCATCTCCTTCATCTTGTCCTCAAGCTCATCATTCGGAATGCGGCGATCTGTTGGGTAGGTCTGTTCGAATTGACCATCGGATATCAGGAAGATGACATCGGGATTCATGGCGAAGGCGGCATCAATGACGCAGACCACACCATTCGGATCGGGGCTCAGGACTCCCCGCTGACCACGTGCCATCTGGCCGCTTTCGCTCCACTCATTTTCGATCCATTGCTTTGCCAGTTCACGATTGGCGGGGGTTGATGCCACTAGCTTTTCACTGAAGGGTTTGTAGTTTCGCACGAACTGAATGATCGAAAAACTGGCGGAAGGCGGAAGGCTGGTGATGAGCTTCAAGGTCTCGTCTTTAATCGCTGAAAGCGGCAAACCGCTGGCATTGGCTTTGTTCACGACGCTGCCAGAGACATCAAAGCACAACACGATGCGTTGCCCCTGGGCCTGCAAGCCCATGAAGCTAAAGTTGGAACCCTTGCCAAGACCACCCGATCCCGAAAGCCCCGCCCCGCCACCCAATCCAAACCCAGCGGTGCCGACAAGACTGGTGACTTGGTCGCTAACGAGTTCGCTGGGATCGAGCGGCAACATCTGCTTGAGATCTAGCTTTGGAATGTCGGGTAGCGCAAACTTGGCAGGTCGGGTGCTGATGAGCTTGTCTTGGAACACGGGTTTTGGGGCTGCTGCCTCGTGCGCCGCTGTGTTCATCCGATGTTCTGGGGTCCTTTGAATCGGGACCTTTAAGGTTTGCTTCACCTCGAAGACAGCCTCTGGCTTCGAAAACTGCCGTGCCACTACCCAGAGTCCGAACAGGACCAAGGCACCCACGTGGATGAGCACGGTGCCGATGATGATGGTGGCGATCAGTCCCCGCTGTTTGGGTGGGCTCCCATCCGCTGGCGGTGCTTTTGCCTGCCGCTTGGGCTTTTGCGGCTCGGGTGGTTGGGCATAGATGACGACAGACATGCGATCCTTGGCTATTGCCCACCCTCCGTTGCAGTTTGATCAAAGGTCACGTTCTTCACGCCCGCCTTGGCGCAGACATTCAGAACATCAACGATCCGCTGATGGCGCGCCTCGTCTTCTGGAGAAAGCGTGACCAACAGTTCCGCCTTCGCGGCGGTGGAGGATTTCGCCAACCGCGTCAGGCCTTCGAGGAGTTTTTCGAGATCGTGATCATCGGCCGCACCAATGGTTTGCTCGTTGAGCTGCACCGTGCCATCGGCCCGAATCTGGATGCGCTGTTCATCTGGAAGATCCACTGGCGCATCCTGCTCTGCCATGCCCGGCAGTCCCAGGTTTACATCCGCCTCTGGCTTGATGGGCTTGGCGGTGACCATAAAGAACACCAGCAGCAGGAACACCATGTCGATCATGGGTCCCATCTGCATTTCCACAGCGCTATGTTCGCGGCGGCGGCGTCTCATAAGGTTCAGCGTTGGTAGGTGGCAAAGATGACATTGACGGCACCAGCCTGGGAGGCCATCTCCATGAACTGGCGGATTCGTTTTGCTGGCGTATTCAGGTCGGCACGGAGATAAATTTTGAGTGGAGGCGTCGCGCGGAAGCGCTCTTTCAAATAGGCGCGCATCTCATCATCCGTCACGTCACGATTGGCCACATGCAATTGCCCCTGACCATCCAGGTTCACAATGTCACGGTTTGAAATATCATCCGGCATCACCGCAGAACTCGCCAAGGGCAGAGAGATATCCATCTTCTTCTGCTCCTTGGTCATCTTTGAAGTGACCATGAAGAAGATCAGCAACAAAAACGTCATGTCGATCATCGGCGTGATGTTGAAGCCGATCTCGTCTTGAGCTGTCTTTTTGCGGCGCATGAGGGAGTCCTATCTTCCTGCCTTCCTAATTTGCCTCCCCGTCCGCGTGCGCAGCAGGCTCAGCGCTGCCGGCGAGTTTTACTTCTCCGCTGAGCACGCCAATCAGGAACGAGGCGTTGCGTTGAAGTTCGGACATGATGCCACTGAGTTTGGTGCGGAAGAAAAAGAAGAGGAACATCGCAGGAATGCCGACGATTAGCCCGCCTGCGGTGGTGATCATGGCTTCGCCGATGCCACCAGCGAGGTCTGCGGGTTCGCTCTGCCCGGCCTTCAGTTTGTTGAAGGCGGTGATCATGCCGGACACCGTTCCATACAGGCCGACCATCGGCGCGATGGTGGCAAAGACGTTGAGGTAGTTGATCCATGTCATCAGCCGCGTCTCTTCAAAGTCCATGGCCTCGCCTGCGGCGTCTTCCATGGAGGTCTTGTTGGCTTGGTCGCGATCAAAGTTCACCTTGAGCATGGCGGATGACATCACTCGACTCAGGCTATTGGGCTGGGACAAGCACATCTGATAGGCACCACCGACATCGCGTGATTGCATGGAGCGTGTGAGCGTGTCTGACAAGGCTTTGGGAACCATCTTCCCCTGGGTGACTTGGGTAAAGCAATACACTGCTACCGCCACCGTGCCGACGGAAAAGAGCAACAAGAAGTGCATCGTCCATCCACCCTGATTGTAGAGATCTAGGAGCGAGGTCGATCCTGTCTCCACCGGTGCATCAGGCTTAGCATCTTGCGCATGGAGTGTAGGCGTCGCCAATAGCAAGGTGGCGAAACAGAGAAGGGTTCGGGCGGTGTTCATCATGGGCAGTCTAGGGTTTGTCTTCCGGTTTAATGGTGGCTGCGGTTGCGGCAAGGGGTTTGGCTTTCTCCGCGTAAGGGGAGCTTGGGTAGAGCTTCAGGAGATCACTGGCGCGCTGGGCGGCCAGGATGGGTTCTTTGGCGAAAAGATGCAGTTCCACCACATTCCATAGTGCTTCGGCGGCTTTGTCATCGACGGAGCCGTGGAAGAGGGGTGCATGGAGGAACTGGTCCAGCACATCGTGATACAGTCGCGTGCGTTCGTCGGTCAGATCGTCGTCATCCATCCAGCGAGGATGATCCTTCTCAAAAAGCTTCAACCGCTCAAAGTCAGCGATGGCTAAGACCTGCCTTGCCTCCAGCAGCAGCGATGGATCTTCGCTGTCATTGGCAAGTGCGCGGGCTTCCGTGATCGCTTCATCCACTCGCTTCAGTGCGATCAGCGCCCGTAGGCGGCCCTTTTTTGCCTCCGCCTTTCGTTCTTCATCCCAGTCGTCGGCTTCGATTTGAATGAAGATGCGCAGCGCGCGCTCGAGAATAAACGGATCGCGCTGCTTCAGCAACTGCTGGGCTAGGGTTAAGCCAAGCTGCCCGGAGTTGTTTTGCGCCCACTTTAGGTTGATCGACTTTTCCTGCCAGATCTCCCACAGACGCTTCTGGCCTTCCGCAGTCGCTGCCTGCGCTAGAGCCTCTGCCTCCCCAGGGAACGGGGCAAAGTCGATGAACTTGATCAGGGAAGGATCAAAATCACGCTTTGCGGAGCCGACGCCGCCCGGCAGTTGCAACTCCATCGTCACCAGCGGTGTGGCCAATCGCAGGATCTTGCCGCGCAGGATCTTCCCATCGTTCAGATGCACGACGTCTTCCGCATGAATCAGCAGCGGTAGCATGAGGAGTATGCCCAGGGCCGATCTCATTTTGGCACCTCCGTTTCTTTGGCGTGGGCCTCAAGCGTGGGCTTTGGCGGCAAGGGTCCCAATTCCTTCATGCGCTGTTCCGCTGCTGCAAATTCAGGATACGCAGCCAGCGCTGCACTGCGGGCGCACTCGTCATAGACCTCATGAGCTTCGCGTGTCTTCCCCATCTTCTCCAGAGCCTTGGCCCGTGCGAGATAGGCTTTGGCGACGAGATCCAAATGACGGCCATAGGCCACATACACGCGCTCGTAGTAGGCGGTAGCTGGCAGTGGTTGGTTTTGTTTCTCCAAGAGGCTGCCCCAGGCCAGCAGGGCTTCGGCCTTGGACCTCGCGGGGGTGAGCTTGTCTGACAGCAGTCCCTTGTAGATCTCGGTTGCCTCCACCATTTTGCGGTGTTCCGCCAAAAGGGCTGCCTTGCGCAGGGCGACTCTTGGGATCAGCTCCATGCTCACGGCTCGCTTCTCAAACCTTGCGTAATAGTCCAGAGCAGACTCCCACTCGCCCGCCGCATCCGCCAGTAGGCCGAGTCCGGCGTACGCGCGCTCCACCTCGACTGCACGTGGGTGCCAGCGGATGAGTTCGATATAAAGTTCCTTTGCTCGGCTTTTGCTGCCAGCTTCGGCAGATGCATCCGCACAATCTGCGATGATGCGCGGGTTTTGCTTCTTCACATTTAGCGTCTGCGCCGCCATCAAAAAGCCAGCGTAAGAAAGCTCTGGCTTATCTGGTGGTTGCATGTGGCCCTCCATCCAGTTCAGGCGGCATACCAGCACGGGGCGATTCTTCTTTTCGCCCTCGGTGCGTTTGCGTTGGATCTCGCGCACGAGTTCGACGCGCTGATCTTCTCCGCGATAGAGTTTTGGTAGCGCTAGCAAGATGTCTTCGACACCGTATCGATCTGCAACCTCGCCATGATCATCAAGGGCCTTCCAATACAGAGTCCGTGCATCGTCGCGACGCTCCATGGAATCGCAGGCAAAGCCCATCCAATAGACTGCCTCTGCCAGTTTCTTGCTATTCGGGCTGCCTTTCACAAACGCTTCGTAATGGGCCAGCATGGCTGGCCAATCTTGGCGCAGTTTCAAGACATGGCCAATTTTGAACTGAGCTTCATCATACCAATGCGCTGTCTCTTTGGTGATGCGATCATAGCAGGCTAGCCCCTCATCAATCTGCCCCAACGCGCAGAGCGCATCTCCGCTGAGCACGAGAGACTCGGGGACGTCTGCACCCTGCGGATGACGCGCCTGATACTCGGCCAGCTCCGCAATGGCGGGCTCGTATTCGGCGAGCGCGAATCTGCAATACGCGCGTTTAAACTCCGCTGCATCTGCGTATCGCCCTGACTTGGCGTACTTCTTGAGGTGCTTCTCCAAGTGGTCGCGGCAGATCTGGTACTCTTTGTCAAAGCTCAGCGCCATGCCCAACCAGTAATCGGCGTCTTCCGCGACGGGTAGATGATCAAAGCGCCGCACCACCTCTTTAAAGAGTGCCATCGCAGGCTCCGTCTCGTCCGCCATCAGTCGAGCGAGGCCCGCCATCAGCAGGGCTTGTGGGGCGAGTTCATCCTTGGGAAGCTTCTCCGTCAACGCCTCAAACTCATGGGCCGCCTCTGGGAACTCCCGTGCGTCGTAGCGGGCCTGTGCGAGGAGAAAGCGCACCTTGGCAGCATCCGTCGGGGCAGCTTTGTCTTCAAACTTGGCCAACCACACATCCGCAGCGGCCACGGCTCGGTCATAGCGCTTCAGCTCATGCCAGCACTGCACGACCGCCATCCCTGCCTGGGCTTGCTGGGCAGGATCTCCGGGAAGTTGCACTGCATCTTCCAAAACCAGCGCTGCCTCCCGCCAGCGTTCCAGCCCCAGGTAGGCGAAGCCCAACCGCATTCGCACCGCCAGATCAAAACTAGCATTTGCCGCGAAGGTGCGGTGCTCCCGCTCGACTCGTGTCAGCACGCTTTGCTTCTGAAATACCTGTGGCTCTGTGCCGGGCCGGGCCTTTAACGCCTCGATCTCTGCCTGCAATCGTGCGATGCGGTCTGCCTGATGTTTGAGTAAGCGCTGCGCGGGCCACACACGTTGCAGGCAAAAGATCGCGCCGTAGTAATCCTGGTTCTCCAAGAAACGCCCACCCAGCTCTGCCGTCAGACCTTGTAGCGAGACGATCTGTGTCACCTGGGAAAGCAAGGGCTGCACTGCGCGGACCATCTCGCGCGCCTTTTCGAGTTCCCCCAACTCCAGCAGGCAGTGCAGGCGCAGGGTCTGGCCGCGCAAGGCCGCTTCTTGGTTCATTTGCCAGAGGCGTGCCGACTGCTGCTCAAAGAAGGCCGCTGCTTCAGCCATCTTCCCCTCCAAAACATAGCTGGTTCCGTAAAGCAGGAGCGTCTCCACGCGTCGTTGGGCGTTGAACTCCGGCACCTGGAAGTAGTCTGTCAGCGCGGTGCGGGACAGATCATACTCCTGCATTTGCAGAAGGATGACGCCCTTCCAGAATGCCAGCTCGTCCTTCAGCTTTGGCTCTAGCTTGGGTAGGGCTAGGCAGTCGCTGACCAGTTGCCCTGCGGCAGCGTAGTCGCGCAAGCGGATGCGGGCGAGGCAGAGCAGGGGCTTCACCTGGGCGACGGCTTCGGCGGCGGTGGGCTCGCTGGCGTAGGATTCGAGGAAGAGGTCAAACTGCTTGGCCGCCTCCGCCCAGTTCTGCGCGAGGTAGGCGGCATTGCCTGCCTTGAGCAGCTCGACCGGACCCGCAGCCGGTGCGTCTTCGGGGGCGGCGGCAGGTGCCTGCGCCCAGATGCCAGCGCTGCCGACCAGCAGCCAAAGGCCGACGGAGAAGGTGGGGATAAACCTGCCGGATGAAGAACTCATGGAGACCGTGCTCAACTCATTTCATAGAGAATTCCCGACAAATGCGCAAGGCAGGACTGCGAAGTGCCGGAAAAGTTTCAATGTGAACCCCTTCCCAAGCAGGAAATGGGCCGGAAGTCGGCCAAGGCCTGAGCTGCGTCTCACGGCGGGCCCATTCTTTGGGTTCGGCTTCCAGAGTTTGAACATCAGCGTGATCGGTTTAGTCTTTCGCTTCTGGCAGTTGAACCACATCACCTCGATATGACACCGAACCCCATGTCCCCGATCCAGCAAACTGTCACCCGGCTGCGGCGCCGACAGGTCCTCGCGCTAATTGCCGCTGCCATCGCAGCGCCATCCGTCTCTCGGGCGGCCGTTCGACCGGGGACGAAGGTGGTGGTGGTGGGGGCGGGTGTCTCCGGTCTGATTGCTGCCAGGGAGCTCCAGGCTGCTGGCTGCATCGTCACGATTCTGGAGGGGCGGACCCGCATTGGGGGCCGAGTCGTCACGGATCGGGCCCGCTTTGGGGTGCCGGTAGAGCTGGGCGCGCAGTTCATCCATGGTGTGCGTAACGGGTCAGGCACGCTGAATCCGCTCTATGACCTCGCGCAGACCCAGAGATGGGCGACGGTGCCGTTCACTGGAAATACAGGCGCAACGTATCGCAATGGCTCCGAGATGACGACCGCCCAGGAAGACGAGTGGTATGCGCTGGGGGATGACTTTTTGGACTGGCTCATCAGCGATTACAAAGAGCAAGACAGTATCTCTGTCGCGACCTCCTTTGACCGGGCCATTGCTGTGTATGCCGCCGCCCGTAGGCTCACCCGCCAGCAGGTGATTGACCTGCGCGCCTACTTGGCCATCGAGATCGGAGGAGATCTGGGTGGCGACACGTCGCGCATTTCCGTCGATGCCTTCGATGAAGACGACGAGTTTGGTGTGGGTGGGGATCATGTCTTCCGTGATGGTTACGACCAGCTCCCAGACTACCTAGCGGCTGGACTGGACGTTCGGCTGAACTGCACCGTTCGAAGCATCACGCACACCGCGCGGCCCATTCGCGTCGTGACAACGCAGGGGGAGTTTCAGGCAGACTACGTCCTCATTACCGTTCCCCTGGGGGTGCTGAAGCGGGGATCGATTGTCTTCAGACCCATCCTGCCAACGGCCAAGCGCGTGGCCATCCGTCGCATGGGGATGGGGGTGCTGGATAAGGTGATTCTACAATTTCCCAACCGCTTTTGGCCTGCGGGTAATTGGTTCACGAACATCGAAAACGCAGCTCCATTCGGCTTCTCCTTCACCAGTCAGGAAGCATCCCATCCTGGCAGCAATATCCTGGTGGCGTGGCAGTTCGGAGCGCGAGCCGTGCGTCTGGAGGCAGCCAGTGACGCTGCCTTGGTGAATGCCGTCATGAAAGAAGTGCGCAGGACCTTTGCAGGAATCGACGTCCCAGCGCCAACCAATACGGCCGTCACGCGTTGGTCGCGGGATCCCTTCAGCAGGGGCAGCTACTCCTGCCCAGTCATCGGTTCACCTCGCTCAGACATCGCCACGCTCGCTGCTCCAGTGAATGATCTGCTCTACTTCGCCGGAGAGGCAACCCATGCGGATTATCCGTCCACGGTGCACGGCGCGCTCCTCAGCGGCCAGCGCGAGGCAAATGCGATCATCGCGAAGGCCAGCGCTTGAAAAAGAGCCACGGCAAGCAGGCGAGCGTTCAACTAGGACGAGGGCGACCTCGCGCTGGTTGAAGACGATGTATCGTGGGGTATGCATCAGTGCTCTATGATCGCTTGCTCTTCACGCCTCCTCCTTGCAACGGATCTTGACCGAACCTTGCTGCCGAATGGTGCGCAGGCGGAGTCCCAGGCGGCACGGCCGTTGCTGCGGCGACTGGTCGGGGCTGGCGGCACCCATTTGGCCTTTGTGAGCGGGCGCTCCTTGGACTTGGTATTGGCGGCCGTGGCGACCTATGATCTGCCGATGCCGGATTGGATCATCGCTGATGTGGGGGCGACGATTTATCATCGGGAGGGGGATATTTGGCTGCGGGATGAGGGCTGGCACGCGCGCCTTTCTGACCGTTGGCAGGGGAAACGCTGGCGGGATGTGTGGCCTTTGGTCTGCGAGGTGGAGGGGATCTGCCTGCAGGAAGAGGCGGCGCAGGGCGATCACAAGCTGAGCTTTGACGTCGCGCAGCCAGAAGATCGCGAGCGTGTGATGGGCGAGATACGGGGCCGTTTGGATGCGGCTGGGTTGGCGTATGAACTGATCTGGAGTGTGGATGAAACGGTGCCGATGGGATTGCTCGATATCATGGCTGCTGGCGCGACCAAGTTGAGTGCGCTTGAGTGGTTGGTGTCGCATTCGGGGATCCCTCGGAATCGGGTGCTCTACGCAGGTGATAGCGGCAATGATCTTCCCGTGCTGACGAGTCATTTTGCCTCTGTGCTGGTGGCGAATGCCACTGCTGAAGTGAAGGCGGAGGCGCTACGGTTAGCGGCTGCCAATGACTGCACTGACCACCTTTATGTGGCGCGTGGAGATGCCCTTGGAATGAATGGCAACTATGCGGCGGGCATCCTTGAGGGGTTGGCGCATTTTTATCCCGCGATCTATCGTGATCTCGGGATCGACTTGAGTTGAGAGCGGCAGGCCGATGGCTTAGCGCCGTTAAGTCATATCTACGGTGGGGCCCTTTGGGACTGAAATTGGCTTCACCCTGGGCTAGGGTCCCGGCGTCACGCTATGAGGATTCAATTGCACAGTCTGCACGGACTTTTCCGCGCCCAAGATTTGGAGGTTGGCCGCGATGCGGATAACGGCGGACAAATTGTGTACGTGATGGAACTTGCAAAGGCGTTGGCAGATCGACCCGACGTCAGCCACGTTGACCTCTTCACCCGCCGTATTGAGGACGCTGCCGTAAGTCCTGACTATGCGAAGACGGTGGAAGTGGTGAGCGAGAAATTCCACATCCGGCGCATCAGTTGCGGGGGCAAGAAGTACCTGCCAAAAGAGAAGCTCTGGCCGCATCTGGACGAGTATGTGGCGAATGCGGTGACGCACATCAAACAAGAAAGAGCCTTTCCAGACTGGATCCATGGTCACTACGCAGACGCTGGTTACGCCGTTTCTGAACTGTGCTCCATCTTGAACGTACCGTTTTGCCAGACGGGTCACTCGCTGGGGAAGCCAAAGCTGCAGAAGTTGATTGACTCCGGGATGTTGGAGGCAGATGCGACGGCGAGATATCAGTTTGATAAGCGCTTCGGTGCGGAGGATGCCACGCTGGTGAATGCGGAGTTTATTGTGACCTCCACGGCGCAGGAGATCAGCACTTATGAGGTGTACGAGAGCTTTGACCGGGCGGAGTTTCACGTCATCCCGCCGGGCTTGAATTTCGACCGCTACTTCCCTTACTACCAGGATGTGCTGGCCCCGATGGAGGTGCCGCCAGAGCGTATGCGCGCAAAAATGGCGGCGAGGGAGACGCTGGCGAATTTTCTGTCGAACCCTGAAAAGCCCTTCATCCTGGCCCTGTGTCGGCCCGATACGAAGAAGAACATCCATGGCCTGCTGGAGGCCTACGGCACCGACAAGGGGCTGCAGGCTTTGGCAAACTTGGTCATCTTTGCCGGCATCCGCAGCGATATCGAGACGATGCCTCAGGGCGAGCGTGAAGTGCTGACAGACCTGCTGCTGCTGATGGACAAGTACAACCTCTACGGGAAGCTCGCCATTCCCAAGCGTCACCATGTGGAGGGGGAAGTGCCGGAGATTTATCGCCTCTGTGCGGAACGCAAAGGGGTCTTCATCAACATCGCCCTGACGGAACCTTTTGGACTGACGATCTTGGAAGCCACTGCTTCCGGTTGCCCCGTCGTTGCTACCCAAGATGGGGGACCGGCGGAGATCCTGCCGAAGTGCCAGAACGGCCTGCTGGTCCCACCTACCGACATGGGTGCCATCCAAAAGGCCCTGCATGAATTGCTTGTCGATCCAGAATACTGGACCGTGCTATCGCATCGTGGTGTCGAAAACATCCGCACGCACTACAGTTGGGAGGCGCATGTGGATCGCTACCTCAGTCTGGTGAAAACAAATTTGGAGGCCTCCAGTGGCCTCGGGAAGAAGAACGCTACTCAGAATCCCCGCATCTTTGAACGGCTCAAGGTCGCAGATCGAATGATCGTCGCAGACGTTGATGGCACGCTGGTCAGTGAGACGGGGGACTTCACGGGACTCAACGAACTGCGGACTCTCCTGCAAGAGCGCGGGACGCGATTTGTGTTTGGCATTGCCACGGGCCGATCCCTGAAGAGTGTGGAGGCACTCTTCGCCAAGCATGACCTGCCCGTGCCGGATGTGGCCCTTTGTGATGTGGGAACGCAAATCTACTACGGGTTTCGGGAGGGCGACTCCGACAAGGCATGGACGGATCACATCGACTACCGCTGGAGTTCCGATGCCATCCGTCAGGCCCTCGTAAAGGTTCCCATGCTGCATCTGCAAGATGGCCACCTCCAGACGCGAAACAAGCTGTCCTACTACATCGATAAAAACGACAATGGTGCCTGCCTTGACGAGGCGGCCATTCGCTCCGCCCTCGGACGGTTGGGGCGGCACGTGAGCATTATCATCACCCATGGCTGCTACCTGGACATCCTGCCCAAGCGCGCCTCCAAAGGCCGGGCGGTCCGCTTTATCGGGAACAAGTGGCATATCCCGCTAAAGAATACCGTCGTGTTCGGGGATGCGGGCAATGATCTCGATATGTTCACGGGGGCGACGCGGGGCGTCGTCGTCGGGAATCACGCGCCGGAGATGGAAACTCTGCGCGGGCGAAGGTGCATCTACTTTTCGCCCCAGCCAGGTGCCGCTGGGGTTCTCGATGGCATCCGCAGTAGCGGCTTCCTCAACCCCTAAATACCTTCATGAAGCCTCAGGCAAACCACGATTGGATCGCGCGTCAGAGTCATTCTTCCTTTGAGAGGATCCTGCCGCGATTGAGAGATCGATTCCCGACGGTTCCAGAGCCGGAATGGGAGGTCTTTTCGGCGCGCATGAGGCAGTATTTTCATCCATTGTTTGAGCTTTTGCACGAGCTCTACAGTGGTCACTACGACTTCTTTTATCACTTGGAGTGCATCATGGTCTCTGCAACGCGGATGTGGGTAGAGCGCCCCACCGAACTCAAGGCACTGGACGCGCAGCGGGAGGTCGATCCGGGATGGTACCGATCCAACCAGATGATCGGTTACATCTTGTATGCCAATCACTTTGCGGGTGATCTCAATGGCCTGCGGGAAAAAATACCCTTCCTCAAAGAACTGGGCGTGACCTATCTGCATATCATGCCGCCGTTTCGGTGTCCGGATGGGGAGAGTGATGGCGGCTATGCCATCAGCAGTTACAGGGAGACGGATCCAGCGCTCGGCACGATGGAGGACCTGGCCCAACTGGCAGAGGATCTGCGCAATCACGGCATCAGCCTCTGTCTGGACTTTGTCTATAACCACACCTCCGATGAGCATGAATGGGCGAAGAAGGCCCTGGCTGGTGATCCGGAGTTTCAGGATTATTACCGCATGTTCGATGATCGGATCCTTCCCGATCAGTATGAACGAACCGTCAACGAGGTCTTTCCTGACGAGCATTCTGGCAGCTTCACCTACCGCAGCCGCATCCGAAAGTGGGTTTGGACCACCTTCAAGAACTACCAATGGGACCTCAACTACGAAAACCCGGTCGTCTTTAGCAAGATGGCGGAGGAGATGCTCTTCCTCGCCAACAAGGGGGTCGGTATCCTGCGACTGGATGCGGTGGCCTTTGTCTGGAAGCGGCTCGGCACCAATTGTGAGAACCTCCCAGAGGCCCACAAGATCATTCGTGCCTTTAACCTCCTGATCCGCATCAGCGCGCCAGCCTTGCTCTTTAAGTCGGAAGCGATCGTGCATCCCGACGAGGTCGCGAAGTACATTGATCCGGGCGAATGCCAACTCTCGTACAACCCCACGCTCATGGCCCTATTGTGGAATGCGTGTGCGACGCGTAAGGTCGAACTGCTGACCCACACCATGCGCAAGCGCTTTGCCATTCATCCTGATTGCGCCTGGGTCAATTACATCCGCTGCCACGATGACATCGGTTGGAATTTCTCCGACGGTGACATGGCAGAAATCGGCATGACCGCGTTCGAGCACCGGAAATTTCTGACCCAGTTTTACACCGGTCGTCATGTAGCCAGCTTTGCCTGTGGACTGCCCTTCCAGGAAAATCTACAGACGGGTGACGCCCGCGTTTCGGGTGCCACGGCATCGCTTGCCGGGCTGGAAAAAGCACTGGAGGCAAATGATGCGGACCAAGTCGCCCGGGCAGTACGGCGGATCCTCCTCTTGTATGGAGTGATTTTCACCATCGGCGGCATCCCGCTCATATACGCTGGTGATTCCGTGGGGACCATGAACGATTACAGCTTCAAGGACGATCCTGATACTGCGGGGGATAGCCGCTGGGTTCACCGCCCCGTGTTTGACTGGGAACTGGCCAAGAAGCGCAGCGAGCCCGGTACCTATCAATACGAAATCCACCAGGGCATCCTCAAGATCGCGCAGTTACGGCGCAGCAACGCTGCGTTTGACCGTACGGAGACGGAGATCATCCACACCGCCAACGTCCACGTCTTTGGCTACTTCCGCCATCACCTGGACCAGACCGCCCTGATTTTGGCGAACTTTAGCGAGCACCCGCAGGAGCTCTCTGGCAGGCACCTGCGCCAGTTGGGGCTGCGCCGGACGCTCACGGACCTCCTGACCGGACAGGTCATCACCGCGTCCCAGACCCTCCAGATGGAGGGGTGTCGCTTCATGGTCCTCGTCGGTGGGCCGCGCTGAAAACGGACCCGCATTTGCGTTGAAAGGTGCTGGCTTTCGGCTTGCACCCGGGCAAGATTCGGCTCCTTCCTTTCTGGTTCTATTTTCACATGCCCAAGTACATTCTCACCATCGGCCTGGAGGTTCATGCCCAGCTCAATACGCGCAGCAAGATGTTCTGCGCCTGCCCTGCTGAATACGGCGAGGAGCCGAACACCCTCACCTGCCCCACCTGCCTCGGATTGCCTGGGGCCTTGCCTGTGCTGAACGAGGCCGCGATTGAGCGCACCATCCTGACCGGCCTGATGCTCGGCTGCTCGGTCCCGCCCGTGGTGAAGTGGGATCGCAAAAACTACTTCTACCCAGACATGCCGAAGAACTACCAGATCAGCCAGTTTGATCTGCCCCTGTGCCTCGGCGGTGGCGTGCCGCTCTATGAGCTGGCCTACCCCAAAGATGCGCAGAAGACCATCGCCAATCCCGGGAAGGTCGTCAAACTCACCCGCATTCACCTTGAGGAAGATGTCGCGAAATCGACCCACCACGAGAAGTTCACCACCATCGACTTCAACCGCGCGGGGACTCCGCTGATGGAGATCGTTAGCGAACCTGATATCGACAGCGCAGAGGAGGCCTTTGCCTACCTCAGCAGTCTCCGCCAGATCCTCATTTACGGCGGCGTTAGCGATGCGGACATGGAAAAGGGCAACATGCGTTGCGACGTGAATATTTCCGTGCGTCCCGAGGGCCAAACCGAACTGGGGGCCAAGGTGGAGCTGAAGAACCTGAACTCCATGTCCGCCGTGCGGCGCTCCATCAAGTATGAGACGGAGCGTCAGATCGATTGCCTGAATCGTGGGGAGAAAATCATCCAGAGCACCCGCCGCTGGGACGATGATCTGGGCGAGACCACCCTGATGCGCACCAAGGAAGACGCGCATGACTACCGCTACTTCCCTGATCCCGATCTGCTGCCCGTCCGCACTGCGGAGATCCTGGAGCGCGTTCGCCCCCAGGTGCCGGAGCTGCCGCATGAAAAGCGTGATCGCTTTGAGCGCGATTATGCCGTTAGTGCCTATGATGCGAGCGTGCTATCGAGCGATAAGGCGCTGGCTGCTTGGTTCGAGACCGCCACCGCTGCACAACCGACGGTGCCAGGGAAAAAGATCGCAAACTGGGTCATCAACGATCTCCTTGGCCTGATGAATGAGGGCAGCCTCAGCATCGTCGATTGCCCCATCACGCCGCCAGCGCTGGCGGATCTAGTGGCGACGGTGGAGAGCGGTAAGATCTCCAACAACCAAGCCAAGGAAGTCTTTGCAGAGATGTTCAAGAGTGGACGCCCCGCTGCGGAGATCATCAAGGAAAAGGGTTTCGAGCAGGTCAGCGATACCGGCGCACTGGAGGCCATGGTGGCAGAGATCCTGGCCGCAAATCCGGATAAAGTCGCGGAAGTTCAGGCGGGCAATGATAAGGCCATGAACTGGTTCACCGGGCAGGTCATGAAGCTATCCAAAGGGAAGGCCAATCCGAAGCTCGTCACGGAGATCGTGAAGGCCAAGGTGACCGGCTGATAACGTCCGATCCAAGCGCCGCAGGGAGCGGCGCTCTGATCTCGATCTGAGGGTAGCTTACGGCAGCGGTGCCTCTTTGCTGCCGATGCACCAGAGCATCTTTTCCGTGCGCACGTAGATGCGACCATCGCCAATGGCGGGGGAGGCGTTGATCGGGCTGTCCAGCTTGGTGGCGCTCAATTGCTCGAACTTGGTGCCCGCCTTGACGATGATCAGATCTCCCATTTGGCTGCCGCAGAAGATCTTGCCATCACCTGCAACGGGGCTGCTGAAAAATTTGCTACTGCCAGCGCTGCCATTCAGACGCTCGTCGTAGTGTTCCGCGCCTGTCTTGTAATCGATGCACTTCAGGATGCCGCCATCGCCTAAGAGGTAGAGGTTGCCATCGACGACCAGCGGGGATGGCACATAAGGCATGCCTTTGGTGAGCCCCAGCTCTACCACCTTGGGTTCCTTACCCGTCAGGTCAAGAGATGCAATCTCCTTCCCGCCGCCGCCAGATCCAAAGGTGCAGAAGAACTGCCCACCGGCAAAGGCTGGTGACCCGAGGCTGCGCTGACCGTAGCCAGGATTGTGCTGCCAATTCATCTTGCCAGTCTTGGTATCGATCCCCATCACGCCGCTGCCGGTGTCAGCGCAGACAAACTCGTTGCTGCCATCCGCGCGGGGGTTCACCAGAGGCGTGCTGTAGGTGTTCAGGCAGTTCGGCAGTTCCAGCTTCCAGACTTGTTTGCCCGTGGCGGCATCCAGGCCGTAGAATCCGCTTTTCCAGTTCTTTTGTTCGGGGGAGTAGGTCAGGTCTTTGCCGTTCTTTTCCGTATCGAATTCACTGCGCACCAGCATGATGCCGTCGGCCACCACGGCGGAGACGCCAGTGCCGTGCTCGTGAATGTAATCGGCCACGTGATCGTTATGCCAGAGCAGCTTGCCGGTGTGATCCAGCGCCAGCGCCTGGATGGTGGTGCCTGTGCTCCAGTTGATGTAAATGCGCTCCGCATCGATGAAGGGAGAGCTACTGGCAAAGCTATTGAAGTTGTGTTTCTTGTGCTCGACGTAGGCCACCTCGTAACGCCAGGCCTCGCTGCCATCTTTGGCATTCAGGCAAAGCACGGCGCGTTTGCCTGGATTGGTCTCTGCGGTGACAAAGACCTTGTCGCCCCATAGCACAGGGGAGGACCAGCCCTTGCCCAGTTCTACTTTCCAGGCGGTATTGCTGTCATCCACCTTGGAGGGTAGGCCAGTCGTATCTGCTACGCCCGATCCGTTGGGGCCGCGAAAGCGTGCCCAGTCAGTTTTGGCGGTGGCATTCAGAGTCAGGCCGACGAGGGCAATCAGGGCGAGGTTTGATTTCATGAGTGTAAATGGACTGGCAGAGTGACGGGTACAGGCAAAAGATGCAACGCACAAAACGCCCGCCACCTGCGGTTCTTATCGGATTGCACTCAACGAAAAGCTCCAGCCACTTCCACCGTTCTCTCTCAATGCCCTTTCCATCGCTTCGTCACCTGCTGCTACCAGCTCTCGGTTTTCTTCCAGTGCTGGCGTCGGCGCAGCAGCCAGAACTGACCAAGCCTTCACCGTGGGGGGACTGGGTGGAAAAGCAGTCACCCTTCTTCAGTAGTGTGCTCGACTGCCGGGACGGGGGCGAGGGCCTCCCAAAGGACAATCTGACCCCGCGCGGTCTCATTCTGAACTTGGGCCACAATGTCTGGGCCTGCTTTGACACGGATCTGCTGCGCATCGCCGCCATCTGGCAGGGCGAAGACGGAAAGCCGCCCGTCACCGCAGTGGCGCTGGCTCCAGGGTCCTACCACGTCGCCGGGCAAAAGACCAAGGACGGTCAGGACTTTTTGCCAAAACCCATCGGGGACATCTGGCTGGCCAACGGTCTGTATCCAGGCTGGCAGGTCGGAGAAAAACCAACGCTCACCGATCCACGTGAAGCCGCGCCGAGTCCAGAGGAGGTCGGGCGTGGACCCTTACCTGTGGCGGATAAATCCCTGTTCAGGGCAGTTAATATTGTTTCCATCGGAGATACGCTCAATGAGGAGAGCAGGCATCAGGCGGTGGATTTCACGGTCGGGGGCACTGAGGTGCGAGCGACTTTTGGCAGCAGCGTCAACCAGTGGCGGGAAATCGATGTCACGGTGACATGCACAGTTCAACCACATGCAGAGTCCCTTGTGTGGGCGATCGGCAGTGTCGATCCAGGTAGCAAGGTTCTATTCGCGATTCAGCCCGGAACGAAACCCGACGCCGCTTCGCTCCAAACCGCCGACCAGCTCAAGTGGGTCAAAGTCCCGCCGTCCGAAGAAGTGGCTTCGTTTGCTGTGCGTCTCGTGACGAGTGTTACCCAGTTGCGGGATATGGCTTCACCCTATCGCCAGGGAGACGAGAGCCCTTTTTGGAAGGAGGAGGTTTCAGTTGCCGCTAGTATGGAGAGCGCCAAAGGCCCCTCCTTCGTGCTCGACACCATTCCGCTGCCGGTGCCAAACCCGTGGAAGCGCAACGTCCGGCTCGCGGATATCGATTTTCTCGACGACCAGGGAAACGCGGTGGGTGTGACGATGGATGGCGATGTGTGGAGCATCTCAGGCCTGAAGGATGACCTCCAAAACGTGACATGGAAACGCTTCGCCACCGGATTGCATGAGCCGATGAGCATCGTGGTGCGGCCCACGACGACTCCCGGTCGGACAACATCGGCGGCGGAGCTTGAAAGTGCCAGGCAAGCCATCGCGAAGCTGGTTTCACAACGGAAAGACCTTGTGGCGAAGCTCAAGGACATATTCGACAACAGGTCACGCGGTGTTGTGCGATGCGCCGACGACGATCACGTGATTTTTCGCATGCATCAAGAGTTAGAAGACTCCCTCGCCAAGCTGATACGCGAGAAGGCGAGTGCGGACAAGATTGCGCAGGTAGCTGCAAAGAAGGCGGAACTCGGTACAGTCATTGATGGCCTTCTCAAAGAGGCTGAGGACTCCAGAAAGTTGCGTCTCCAGTTCGAGACCGAGTTTGCCGCTGCTCGAAAAGCCGTCGATGACGTGGACGCGCAACGATCCAAGTTGGCCAAGCTGGTCATTGATGCAGGGCCAAGCATCTTCGTCTTCGACCGCAGCGGCATCTGGAAGTTGGTGGATACGGACAACAACGGCGAGGCTGATCGGTATGAGATGTTTTGCAATCTCTTCGCGCAGACGGCAGAGACGCGGGAGTTTCCGAACTCGATGAAGTTGGCACCTGATGGCAGCCTTGTCATCTCCAAGGGCGGCCAGGAAGGCACCACGCTGGGCAAGGACAATGGCACGGTGATCCGTGTCGCAGCGGACGGTCAATCGTATGCGGTCATCGGCTACGGGTTGCGGCAACCTTTTGTCGGCGTGAATCAAAAGACTGGGCTCGTGACCGCCAGCGATCAGCAGGGCAACTATGTGCCATCGACCCCGCTTCACATCATCGAAAGCCACCACTTCTATGGTCACCTGCCCACCATTGCGCCGCCGGAGAGTTACCCAGAGAGCATCGCTGATCCGCTCGTCTGGATCCCACACCCCGTGAACCCCAGCGGTGTCACGCAGGTGTGGCTGACGGATGCCAAGATGGGCCCCGTGAACGACGAACTCCTGCACATCGGCTACAATCGGCCAGAGATCTTTCGCGTGCTGATGAACACCCGTTTTAAGAAGCCACAAGCCACCGTGATGAGCTTCTGGCGCGACCTGGATTTTGGTCCGCTGAACGGTCATGTGAATCCGGCCGATGGGCAGCTTTACCTTGTGGGCTTTCAGATCTGGGGCACCACGGCCAAGGGGCTCAGCGGGCTCGCGAGGCTGCGGTTCACGGGAGAGCCTCGTGTGTTGCTGAAGGAGTGCACGCCCATGGATAAAGGTTTGCTGCTGCGCTTCAACGCGCCGCTGGATGCCAAGCTGGCGCAGGACCCGGCCAGCTACAGCGCGGAACGCTGGAACTACAAGCGCACGCCCGATTATGGATCTCCCCACCTCAAGCCAGACGGATCTCCCGGCCAGGAGTGGATGGTGCCCAGCAGCGCTTATTTGAGCCAAGACGGCATGAGTGTCTTCGTCGGCTTTCCCGACATGAAGCCGGGCATCCATCAGATGCGCATTGGGTGGGGGCTGAAGAGTGCCGACGGTCACAAGGCAGAAAACACCGCCTACCTCACGCCCTTTGAACTCGCCACCTTTGATCCAGAGAAGGAAGGATTTGGAAAGATGACGGTGGATCTGACCCCGCGTGCCGCTGTCGCTGCCACGGAGGTGAAAGCCACAGTCGAAGAAGGCCAACGACTCTACCAAATGATCGGCTGCATGGCCTGTCATAGCACCGACGGCAGCACGGTCGGTAAGGTGGGCCCAAGCTGGAAAGGGATCTACGGCAGTGATCGCGAGATCGGTAAGGTCGATGGCAAGAGCGTGAAGAAAACCGTGAAAGTCTCCGCCGACGAAACTTACCTGCACGAATCGATCATCAACCCCAGCGCTAAAGTGGTGAAAGGCTTTGAAAAGTTCGATACCGGCATGCCCATCTACAACGGCATTCTCAACGAATCCCAGATCCAATCTCTGATTCTCTACATCAAGAGCCTGAAGTAAGGGGCCGCAGCCCTCACCACCAAGCCCCCTTTGGACTGCGGCAGCCCTGCTGCCGCTTTTGGTAAAGCCAGCCCAGCTGGCGTCGCGCACCACCACCCCAGAGCTCAAGCCCAACCACGAGAAGCTCCCCAGCCCGCGATCCACGCCGAGCGCCCCACCCCAGGAAGCAAGCTTCCCTCCACCGCAAAGCGAGAGCAAGCTCTCGCACTCGAGAAGCGCTGCGGTACCATCACCCCCTTGGACTGCGGCAGCCCTGCTGCCGCTTTTGGGAAAGCCAGCCCTGCTGGCGTCGCGCACCACCACCCCAGCGCTCAAGCCCAACCACGATAAGCCCCCCAGCCCGCGATCCACGCCGAGCGCCCCACCCCAGGAAGCAAGCTTCCCTCCACCGCAAAGCGAGAGCAAGCTCTCGCACTCAAGAAGCGCTGCGGTACCAAGACGCTTCTCGAGTGCGCGAAGCTCTGCTTCCGCTTTGGCAAAGCCAGCTCTGCTGGCGTCGCGCACCACCACTCCAGCGCTCAAGCCCAACCACGATAAGCCCCCCAGCCCGCGATCCACGCCGAGCCCCCCACCCCAGGAAGCAAGCTTCCCTCCACCGCAAAGCGAGAGCAAGCTCTCGCACTCGAGAAGCGCTGCGGTACCATCACGCCCTTGGACTGCGGCAGCACTGCTGCCGCTTTTGGGAAAGCCAGCCCTGCTGGCGTCGCGCACCACCACCCCAGCGCTCCAGCCCAACCACGAAAAGCTCCTGTCGAGCTCGCCTCACGTCGCGTAGCGCTTGCCACCCGCGTTGCGGCTACCGGGCAGGATGCCCGGAGCACTCCATTCAGGCGGGACGCCTAAGCCACGGCTCACTTCGCGGTGTACCCACCATCTACCGGCAGGTTCACGCCAGTGATGTAGCGGGAGGCATCGCTGAGCAGGAAGATCACGGAGCCGCCGAGATCGGTCGGGTCGGCCATGCGGCCGAGCATCGTGTGCTCTGCATAGCGGGTCAGAAAGGGCTCCGGTTGGTTGTTGAAGAAGCCGCCTGGGGCCAGGCAGTTCACGCGCACGCTTTGCGGGCCATACAGCGCAGCGTAGAAACGTGTCAAGTTCACCATCCCGCCTTTGTGGAAGAAGTAATCCGGCGGCATATCGCCCATCGTGGTGCTGGTGTAGAGCTCATAGCTGGGCCCGATCATGCCCTGGATGCTGCCGATGTTCACGATGCTGCCGCTGCCACGCTCCGCCATCATTTTGCCGAGGTGGCGATGCATCAGCATGATGCCCGTGGCATTCACGCGCATCGATTCCTCCCACTGTTCCACCGATCCGTTCGCACCCTTCATCGGCCGCGCCACCGCGTTGTTCACCAGTCCATCGAGCTGACCATAGTCCGCGACGATGCGGTCTTTTAAGGCCATCACAGACGCCTCATCCCCCTGCTCAAGCGCCAGCGCCGTCACATCCAGGCCGCGAGCCCGTTCCTCGGCAGCAACGGCCTCCAGTTTCTCCACGCTCCGCGCCGCAATGATCAACCGCGCCCCTGTCTCTGCCAGATCCCGCGCCAACCCCCGCCCATACAACCCCGCGCCTCCGGTAAGAAGAATAACACGGCCTTGGAGATCGAAGCGCTGGAGAGCAGTCATGGTTTTGGAGGGATTAGCGGTAGATTGAGGCCGCACCGGGCTCTGGCGTGTGGCCGACGAAGTCCTTGACGGCTTTGCGGAAGGAGTCGCCCAGGGCGATGACGTCGGCTCCGAGGGTGAAGATGTGCGTGCCTTCGGCGATGAGTTCTTCTTTCTGGCCGAAGAGGGAGGCGACGGCGACGTACTTGCCGTGGGCGATGGCGGCGGCGGCGACGCGTTTGCGGGCGGCGACGACTTCGGGATCCAGTGCCTGACCCAGCTTGCCGATGCGGTGGCTGAAGTCGCCTGCGCCAAAGAGCAGCATGTCAAAGCCGGGCACGGCGGCGATTTCTTCGACGTTCTCGAGCGCTTCGGGAGATTCGATCTGGAGGATGATGAAGCGTTCTGTGTTGCAATGCTGCGCGTAGTCGGTCAGTGGGACTTGGCAGAAGAGGCCGTCCATGTTGCCAGCGTCCATGGGCTTCTTCCCCAGGGGGTGGCAGCGCACCATCTCGACAACCTTGCGTGCCTCATCGGCATTGCTGATGTGGGGGACCATGATGCCGGTGGCATCGGCTTCGAAGGGCTTGATGTAATCGCTGTAGCTGCCTTTGCTGACGCGCACGATGGTATCAATATCATGCAGTTTGGCGGCGCGGATCTGGTGCTCCAGATTCAGCCAGTCATTCGGGACATGCTCGTTGCAAAGCCACACGGCGCTGGCTCCGGCGAGGCCTGCGAGCTCCACGATGCGTGGGTCGATGAGGTTCAACTTGAGCACGGTGGCTTTTTGTCCGGAGCGGACTTCACGCAGGATGCGGCTGGAGCGGAGTTTCATGGGGTGGGTGGGTGCTTGGTTCTTTGTGCTTAGTTTTGGGGCTAGCCCACTTCATCGAGCACTTCCTGCACGGTCACGGTGGCCCCGCCACGTTCGCGACTGCGGATGCCGGCGATGATGACGGCCATGAGCTCGACCGTTTCATCAAAGGGAAGCGGTGGCTTACCTGTGCGGAGGAGGTCGATGAAGGCGACGAGTTGGCCGCGGAAGGCGGGATAGGTATCGGTGAGATGCAGTGGCAATTGGCCTTTGGTGCCGTACAAATGCACCGCACCAAAGCTGCCATACGCATCGTGGATGGCACCGAGCGTGGTCTGGACTCCGCTGCGGTGGGAGATGTGCACGACGTCGCTGCCCGCCTGGTGAAGGGTCTTGACCTGAGTGTAGCCGGGGCCCAGGAGCGGTTCCACCGCCTCAAGGGCATGGATGCCATAGCGTTCCCAGGTCTTGCAGGTGAAGCTGGTGATCCAGCGCAGATCGCCGAGATACTCCGTTTGTTCCGGTGTCAGCCGCATCGCGGGGGCGTAACGCATGCCACTGGTGGAAAGCAGCACCTTTCCCTGGCGCTGCCATTGCACAAACTGGCGGAGTTCGTCAATGGTCGTCGCCATCGGCTTGTCGATAAAAACGGGCAGACCGGCCTCCACAAACGGGCGGGCGCGGCGGACGTGATCCGTGCCATCGTCAGTGGCGATGATGACGGCATCGACGTGGCCGATCACCTCTTCCGGATTACTGACGACGTTTTCGATGAGGCTGGCTGCGGCGACTAGCGGTGCTTCCTCGGCATTATCCGTCCAGATGTGAGTGACGCGAGCGCCGGGCACCCGCACCTCTTCGAGCGGCTGCCTGCCGAGATACACAGGGATGGCGGCGTAGGGGCATTTGGCCATCTCTGTGGGATTGTAGCCATTGATGATGGCAGACCAGGAATACGGGTGACCGTTTCCTTCGATCATGCCCAGCATGGCCAGGCGGATTTCCGAGGCTGGATTCATGAGAGATCGATGGCGAGCCCGGTGCGAGCGGACTCGAGGGCGGCGCGGTTGAAGCGCAGTGTCTGCACGGCCTCCTCAAAGGTGGCGAGGGGATGCGGCAGGCCCTGCATGGCATTGAGGAAAGCGCGGGCTTGATCAACGAACATCGCATCGCGCTCCAACGGTCCAAAGCTCGTCCACTGCCAGTCTGCCTGCCCATGCCGGAGGGTGCCGTAGCGCTGAAGGTGACCCTGCGCGCAAAGGGAACCTTTCTCGCAATGGATCTGGATCGTGGTTTCGTTCGGTGCCTGAAATTGATTGCTGGTGTAGCTCCCCAGGACGTTGCCGTGGCGGGCGGAGATGACGACGGTGTCCTCCACCTCCACGCCCTCCAGCGCCTGATGGCTGGCGTCTGTGTAGAGGCGCGTCACTGGGCCGAGCATCCATTCCATGGCATTGATGATATGCGTCAGCGCATCCTGGATGGCCCCGCCGCCTGACTCGTGCCGTGCATAATAAATATCGCGATAGGCCGGGCGGAAGGTGGGGAAGTGCTGGCCAGAGACAACGGTGGCATGCAGCGGACGGCCAAGCTCACCGGAAATCACGGCTTCCCGCATCGCGGCGACCCAGGGCATGCAGTGATACACATAGGCCACGGCGACGGCGCGATCCGATTGGGCGATGGCAGCGCGAACTTGCGGGACGAGGTCATCCTCCACGGCCAGGGGTTTTTCGATCAGCAGATGCGCCCCGTGCGCCAGTCCGCGCAGGGCGATGGGCAGGTGGGTGTGCGCGGGGGTGCAGATGACAAGGGAGTCCCATGGGCCTGAAGCCAGCGCTTCGTCTAGCGTCGCAAACTTAGGCACCTGATAAGTCGCGGCGACCTTTTCCAGGAGCGCTGCATTGGAGTCACAGGCGGCGACTTTCGCGGCACCGGTGGATTGAAAGCAGCGCAGGTGTCTCTCGCCGATGCTCCCGCAGCCGACGATCAAAACGTTTGGCGGGTTGGTGATCATCGGCGGCGAGGTGTGGGAGGTTAGACAGGCTCCAGGGTCAGGTCTGGATTTGCGGCGATGGCTGCGGTCAGGTGTTCCCAACCGTCAGGGCGCTGCATCTGGAACATGTGGAGGTACAGTGCTACCTGCTTTGCGGGGAATTCTTTCAGGAGAGCGGCGACGGCGGCCTCGGCTTTATCGGCGGGGATTTCTTCCGGCAGTTCTTCGACTTCGCCCTTACCATCGTGGGGGATGCCAGCGGCATCCAGGAAGGTGGTCAGCATGGTGGGCTGGCCCTTCAGGAGCCAGATCTGCAGGACCTGTTCAGCGATGGTGTCGTTGTTCTTGAGGCGCAGCAGATCGATCATCCAGGCTGCCTGCTGGACCTTGGTCTTATCCAGGATGAACACCGGACGCAGTTTCCGCTGGGAGGCCAGGGTCTGGACAACGGCGCGGTAGGCGGCGCGTTGTTCGGTTTGAAGATAGGAAATGATCTGGTGCTGCAGTTCAGGACCAATGGTGGTGACAAGTTGATAGGCTTTCATACAGGGCCGGGCGGGCCACGTTGCTACCACGCGCCATCCCTGACCGCAACCGATATTGCCTTTGGCAAAGCGGTCAGTGGCTCTATACTCAGGACAAGCGCGGGCAGGTCACCAGTGGTCAGCGCATCTGGCGGGCGGATAGTATGGTTGAGGGCACCCTGCCGCCGCGGGTGAACTACACCTATGACGAGCTCGGTAATCGCAAAACGGCGGCCGTCTTTAAGGATGTGGGCGCACTCATCCAGGACGCCACCACCTACACCGTCAATGACCTGAACCAATACAGCGCCCGGACCAACCCACGCGGACTGATCATCAGCGGCATGGCACCGCAGGACCAACCCGTGATGCTGACGGTAAAGACCGATCTGCATTTGGCGACACCGCCCACGGTCCTGAACAACGTCGCCGCCGAACGCCAGGGCACGCTCTTTGCACGGCGCGTCTCATTCGGCAGCGCGGCGGAGTGGGCCAAGATCGATATCAATGCTACAGGCGGCGATCCCCGCGCACTGCACGGACGCTGGGTTACCGCTGGGTGCCGCTACAGACGGAAACGATCCCCTACGACGCCGATGGGAATCTGACGGGAGACGCCCGCTGGATCTACCGCTGGGATGGGGAAAACCGGCTCAAGGAAATGGAAACCAAAGCCACAGCCGGAGCCGTGGGCCTGCCGATGGTGAAGCTGGTGTTTGGTTACGACGCAGGCAGCCGCCGGGTTATGAAGCGTGTTTATGGCAATGTCGGCGGCACCACCAGACCGTTTTCATTCTCTTGAAGGGCTGATGATCATTTGGATGGCGGAAGAAGATGTCATTTATCAAAAGAGAGTTGCCGCTCTATTTGGTTTGGCCCTCTTTGCACTGTCAACTGCGAGTGGCGACGCTTGACTTGAAGCGCTCGTCAAAAGGAGCTCAATCTGCCAAGCGATTGAGCCAGTCTAGGCAGTCAGTTCCCGTTTGCAGAAAGAGAATTGCTTCCCCAAAGGCTAGTAACTGTTCTTCATCCAATGCTCTCACCAACGGCTCTGCTTGTTGAATAATGGTGGGAAATTTCCGTTGGATTTGCCGCAGCGCTAGTGCGACCTCCCCCTCTTGGCGGCCTTCCTGACGACCCTCCAGGCGGCCTTCTTGACGATAAGTTTGGGCGAGGGACATGGCGCTGGCTCGGGTCGATGGGTTCTGAATGTCTTGGATTTTAGTCTCGAAGGCTTGTTTGTCAATGTCGGCGGCCAGGATGTACCGCAGCAAAAACTCAAACAAGGGCAGCGGCACTTGTGCGATGAGCGATTCGTCCCACACAGCGTCGCTTAGCAATTGGTCCACCCGTTCGGCCTTCATGACACGCAGGATCAGGATTCCTGCAGGCGTGCCCGGTAGGGACTCAAACGGCGTCTCTGCCAATTGCATCATGCCGAAGGTGAAATCGGGAATGTAGGGGCGCAGCAATTCTGGCTCGTCTTCAGGGAGATCCAACAGACTGGAGAACCTTTGCGAAATCTCCCACCTGTGGGCATTCTGCGCCAGCACGAAGGAGAGAATGATGGGTAAGCGTTCGCCAGGATGTTCCTTGAGGAAGGCATTCCAGATGCGCGTCTTGTAACCCAAGAGGCGGAGGCCCATAAGCTCGTCTGCGCTCGATTGATGCTCAAGGAGCAAATGAATATGACAACGGCGGCCTGCGTAGGTGGTTGCAAAGAGGAGATCGGTTTGGGTCTTGCGGAACTGGGAGTCGATGAACGATCCATTCTGGAGGGCTAGCGCTGACCAATCGATGCGGGCAGCAATTTCAGGGGCAACTTGAGCTTTGAGCGGGGCGGCGGCATTGGCCGGATCGCTAAAACCGTGAACAAAGAGTTTGTCGTGCGGTTGGTGAATTTCGTCGTCTGGCATGTTCACGGGCGAGGGTGCCACCGGGGGAAGAGATCGACAAGGCATAAGTGGAATCTGGCACGCAGATCAAAGGCTTGAATCAAAAGCTGGGCGGTTACAAACTGCTTTTCCTTGGGCTTGGCATTTGGGGTGGGGGCCGGAAGATGGGCCGGAGAGCCGACGACTCGTCAGCATTCCATGGATGGAGATGAGTCTCAGATGGCGGATAGGACGCTGGCAGTCGCCGGGTGATGGAGTCTGTTATTGCCCATGTAGGTGGTGCGACCACAGTGTCGATATGGGGTTTGCGAAGTGATGTGCAGTTTGTGTATCCTCTCTGGCATATGATTGCTGAGCCGAGACAGGCGGTGCCGCCCAAGCGGGACTGCCCCGCAGGGGTGCGGGCGCGAGTGGAGCGCCCGAAGCAACTTGAGATCAATGGTAATGAGGAAGCCGCCGCTCCGGGGGAATGATCGATCTCGACTGCTTGAATGTTTGGGGTTTCCGGCTTCGTTGTGTGCTCATGAGTTCTGGCCCCCGATTTGCTGTTGCCCAGTTGGATGAAGTCCCGCCCGTGCCCTGTCCTTGCGGTCAGGCGCGCAGGGCTTTTGCGGAGCCTTGGAACACGCTCGCGACCGTGCATCTGACGGATATTTCTGCGGATAGCCGGACGCACTACCATCGCAAGATGACAGAAATCTACATCGTCCTGGAGGGTGAGGGGCATCTGGAGGCGGATGGCGAGATCATCCCGCTGAAGCCAATGACGAGCGTGATGATCCGGCCCGGCTGCAAGCACCGCGCTGTGGGCAACTTGCGGATCCTCAACATCCCTATGCCACCCTTTGATCCTGCGGACGAATTCGAAGACTGATCCGCCGACCTGCTCACCTCCTACCGCCCAACCACCCCATGATTGCTACCTCACGTTTGCTCCCCCTTTGCCTAGTTCTATCGGCTGCGATCGTCTCTGCACAGACGGCCAAACCCACGAAAACTTCGGATCGTCCCGAGGGCTTCCATGCGCTCGCCATCGGCGATAGCGCGCCGGAGTTCGATCTCATCGGCATCGACGAAGAGCGTCACATCCTGGCAGAATACGCTAAGGCGGATGTGCTGATGGTTGCGTTTCTCAGCAATCATTGCCCGACCTCCCAGGCCGTGGAAGAGCGCATCAAAGGACTCCAGCGCGAGTTCAAAGGGCGCGGCTTGCAGATCGTCGCGATCAACCCCAACGACCCGGCGGCCTTGCGTCCAGATGAGCTGGGCTACTCCAAATACAACGACAGTTTCCCGGAGATGAAAGCGCACGCCAAGGAGCAGGATTTCAACTTCCCCTACCTCTATGATGGCGAGACGCAGGCTGTCGCCAAGGCCTACGGCTGCCTAGCCACGCCGCACGTCATGATCTTTGATAAGGAGCGCAAGCTCCGCTACCAGGGCCGCCTCGATGATTCGCGCTACGCAGATGCTGCCACGGTCACCTCCCCAGATGCACGCAACGCCATCGAAGCACTGATTGAGGGCAAGCCTGTTCCGGTCGCCGAAACCAGGCCGCATGGTTGCTCCACAAAGTGGATTTCCAAGCGCGCCGCCGTCACTGCCGACAATGAAAGATGGGAGGCCGGCACGGTGGATGTGGAAGAGATCGACGAGGCTGGCATCGCCGCGCTGCGCAAGAATCCGACGCAGAAGCTGCGCATGATTAACATCTGGGCCACCTGGTGTGGGCCGTGCGTGGAGGAATTCCCCGAGTTGGTAAAGACCTCCCGCAAGTTTGGCCTGCGCGATTTTGAATTCATCACCATCAGCCTCGATGACCCCAAGACCGTCGCCGATGTGAAGGCTTTTCTTGAAAAGCACAACGCCGTCATCCCTGCCAAAATCAAGCCCACCTTGGCGGCGGAGGGTCGCAAGACCAACTCGTACGTCTTCAGCGGCAAGAGCACGGACCCTCTCATTCAGATCCTGAATCCCGACTGGGATGGCACGATTCCCCATACCGTGATCATTGCCCCCGGCGGCGAGATCGTCCTGAGTCACAATGGCCAGATCGAGGGCGATGAACTCCGCGCCAAGATCCTGGAACAGATGGGCCGATTTTACGTTCCAGAGGCTGAACCAACGGCTTCCAAATAAAACGCCAGCCTCCGTCCCTCATCATGAAAAGCATCGCCGTCCTCATTTTCCTCCTGGCTCTTCAATCCGCGCTCCCTCGGGCATCCGCCGCCGCTGATCGGCCTGATGTGCTTTTCATCGCCATCGATGATTTGAACGACTGGACATCCTACCTCGGCGGTCATCCGCAGGCGCGGACGCCGAACATTGATCGCCTCGTCGCCCGTGGCACAGCCTTTACCAATAGCCACTGCGCCGCCCCCGCCTGCAACCCCTCCCGCGCCGCGTTGATGAGCGGTCTGCGGCCCTGGCAGACGGGTGTTTACACCAATGGCGATCCGGCGGCGGGTGTGATGAAGGATGTGCTGACGATCAATCGACACTTTCTGGCCAGCGGCTACAATACCCAGGGCGGAGGCAAGATTTACCACGGCTTCACCTCCGAAGGTCGAGATGATACTTGGACGCAGTGGGCGGGTCTTTTCCCCTCGATCCCAGAGCATGAAGAAAACATGAACGGGCTCAAGAACGGCCACTTTGATTGGGGTCCAGTGACGGCACCGCCCTCCGCCATGGGCGACTACAAGGCTACCGACTGGGCCATCGATCAGTTGAATAGCGCACCCACAGATAAGCCGCTGTTTCTTGCGCTGGGCTACATCAAGCCACACCTGCCCTGGTATGTGCCCCAGCAGTACTTTGACCGTTTCCCGCTCGATAGCATCCAGTTGCCGGTGACAAAGGAAGACGATCTGGCGGACGTGCCCGCAGCGGGGATCAAGATGGCCAAGCCGGATGGCGACCATGCTGCCGTGCTGAAGGGCGATCAATGGAAGCAGGGCGTGCAGGCCTATCTGGCCACGATCTCTTTTCTGGACGATCAGGTAGGGCGCCTCTTGGATGGGCTAGACAAAAGCCCGCGTGCAGGGAAGACCATCATCGTCTGGTGGACGGATCACGGCTGGCATCTCGGGGAAAAACAGCATTGGCGTAAGTTCAGTCTCTGGGAGGAAGCCACGCGCACAAGCTTTGCCATCGTCGCACCGGGCGTCACCCAACCCAATACACTGTGCACCGCGCCTGTGGACTATCTGAATCTCTACCCGACTTTGTGTGAACTGACCGGCCTCGCTACGCCACAGCACGTCAAGGGTGCCAGCTTGATGCCCTTGCTCAAGGACCCAGGTGCCAAGTGGGACGGCCTAGCCATTTGCACTCACGGACGGGGGAATCATGCCGTGCGCGATGCCCAGTGGCGCTACATCCGATACGCAGATGGCACGGAGGAGCTCTACGATCACAGCAAAGATCCGTACGAGTGGGAAAACCTCGCCGGTCAGTCAGGCTACACCGAAATCAAGACCCGCCTCGCAGCGCCCCTGCCTGCGGCAGATTCTGAGGTGGCGGCCACTCAAAAGAAGAGTGGTCGCAAAGACGGTGCCCAAGCCGGGCCAGAAAAGCCCAAGGGCAAAGGCAAAGGGCAGGGGAAAAACAAGGGAAAGCAAAAGCCTGCGCCCACCGAGTAGGGGCAGCAGGGCTGGGCGGGCAAGGATGCAAGCAATCACGGCGGCGGGCGTTTAAATCTGGCCAGCCCGCCCAACCTCATGCGCACACTCCTCGCTCTCCTTACCGTTTCGCTGTCCGCCTCTGCTGCCGATTGGCCACAGTTCCGGGGCCCGACCGCGGATGGTGTCACCACCGATCCGAATCTGCCGCTGACCTGGAGCGAGAGTGAAAACCTCGTCTGGCGCACCGCACTGCCCGGCCCTGGATCATCAAGCCCCATCGTGAGCGGCGACAAGGTTTTTCTGACCAGCTACAGCGGTTACGGCATCGACGTGAAGGATCCCGGTGATATGGCGAAGCTGAAACGCCACGCCATTTGTCTCGATAAAAAGACCGGGGAAATCTTGTGGAATCACGAGATCACCACCGAGCTGCCAAACAAGCCCTTCACCGGCACGTACATCACGACGCACGGCTACGCATCAAGCTCCGCACTTACGGATGGCACGGATGTGTTCTTCTTCATGGCCAACACGGGTGTGTTTGCATTTACGGTCGATGGCAAGAAGATCTGGGATGTCAGTGTCGGCGAAAAGGCCCACGACTGGGGCGTCGGGTCTTCGCCGATTCTGTATGGCGACTTGCTCATTGTGAATGCCGCATTAGAGAGCAATCAACTCCTCGCGCTAGATTGCAGGACAGGCAAGACGGTGTGGAGCGCCACGGGTTTTCCCGCCTCATGGAATACCCCAACGATTGTCAAGGTGGATGGCCACGATGAACTCGTGGTGAATTCCAACGGCAAGCTGCGCGCCTTTGATCCGAAGGAGGGCAAGGAGCTGTGGTATTGCAAAAGCATCAAGGCGGCGGAGCTCTGCCCCAGCATCGTAGCGCATGAGGGCGTCATCTTTGTGATTGGTCATCCGGGTGGGCAGAGCCAGGCCGTCAGGGCGGGTGGCAGTGGCGATGTCAGCGCCACCCACATCGTCTGGCAGACACCCAAGGGCAGCAACGTTGGCTCCCCCGTTTACAAGGACGGGCATCTCTACTTCATCAACGACTCGCGCGGCATCGCCACTTGCCTCGATGCGGCCACCGGAGCCGTCGTGTATGAACAACCGCTGTCCTCCCGCCAGCGGCGTGATCGCTGGTATTCCACCCCGTTACTCGCTGGCGATAAGATGTACTGCGTGGGTCGCGAAACGGGCACCTATGTCATCGCTGCCAAGCCACAGTTTGAACTCCTCGCCACCAACGTCATCGCCGATGACGATAGCATCAGCAACGCCAGCCCTGCCGTGTCTGATGGGCAGATCTTCCTGCGCTCCAACAAATACGCCTACTGCTTTGGGAGGAAGTGACCCCAACGAACGCCTGCTTCCTATTGGCTGAACTTTGGCTTTGCCGGTGCTCAAGAATAGTGATCGCTATGGGCGCTAGGCTGATAAAGAATTCCCATCGAAGGGCGACGAAGGGTTGACGGTTCGCCCGGTGGCTCTTAGCGTTTCCGCTTTGTCTGCGCATGAGTTCCCCCTTCGCACCCCATTCTACTGTACAAGGTCCGCACGCGGGTTGGACGATTGCTGCTTACGTGCGCGACGGTGCAAGGCGGTGGCCGGGGAGGGTTTATCTCAGGGACGGGTCCGAAGAACTGACCTATGCGGAGACATGGCGGCGGATCGCCAGCATCGCAGCGTGGCTGGACGCAAGGGGCGTCGGTCGCGGGGATCGCGTGGTGATGGTGACGGAGAACCGGATCGAGACGGTGCTGATGTTTTTCGCTGTGGCGCAGATCGGGGCCATCGCGGTGATTTTGCATCCGCAGATGAAGCCGGAGGGGCTGCGACGCATTTTGGCACAGACGGAGCCAAAGCTGGGCCTGCTGGAATCATCCACGGCTGCGCTTCGGGAAGAATTTGGCGAAACGCCGCTCGTGTGGGCGGACGGAGGGGCAGGCATTGCATTCGCCGAATTGATCGCGGAGCAGGAGCCGGAGCCTGTGCCGTTTCCGGGAATTGACCTCGATCCGGCGTTTCTGGTGTTCACCTCAGGCTCCACCGGCACGCCGCGCGGGGTGATTTTGACGCACGACAACGTGCACTTCGTCTCGGCGGCGATCCAGGCGCGGTTGCAGTATCAAACCGAGGATCGGGTGGCGATTTTTCTGCCGTTATCGTTCGACTACGGGCTGTATCAGCTTTTCTACGCGGCGCTGGTCGGCGCGAGCGTGTTCATCGGCCGACCGGAGATGGCGGGGCCGGAACTGCCGCGCATTCTTGCGGCGCAGGAGATCAGCGTACTGCCGGGCGTGCCGACTCTGTTCGGCGGACTGATCAAGATGCAGCGCTACCGCCCGGTGTCGCTGCCGAAGCTGCGGGTGATCACGAACACGGGCGATCATCTGCCGCAGAGCTACATTGCGAGCCTGTGCGGGCTGTTTCCGCAGGCGCGGGTGTTTCCGATGTATGGCCTGACGGAGTGCAAGCGGGTGTCGATCCTGCTGCCGGAGGAACTGGAGGCGAAGCCGGAATCGGTGGGTCGGCCGCTGGATGGCACGGAGGTGTTTGCGATGAATGCGAACGGCCAGCGCCTGCCTGCGGGTGAAACGGGCGAGCTCTGCGTCCGAGGTCGCCATCTGGCACTGGGCTACTGGCGGGCACCGGAGGAAACCGAGAAGCGCTACAAGTTCATCGGCGAGGGGCACTCGCGGGCGCTATTGAGCGGAGATTTTGGCAGCGTGGATGCGGAAGGTTTTCTGCATTTCCACGGGCGCAGCGATTTCCTGATCAAGCACAAGGGCCATCGACTCAGTCCTGCGGAAGTGGAAGAGGAGGCCTGCCGCATCAGCGGCGTGGTGGCGGCCGGCTGCGTGAAAGACGAGGCGAAAGACCTGCTGTGCCTGTTTGTCACGGTGGCGGACCCCGAAGTCGACGAGCCGAAGATCATTCAAGCGCTGAGTTTGAAGCTGGAGCCAGCGAAGGTCCCAAACCGCGTGATTTTGCTGCCGGAACTTCCGAAGACAGGAAACCAGAAAGTGGACCGCAAAGCGCTGCGGGCGATGCTTTGAATCATGAACGCCGAATTTTCCAACGAACTGATCTCGAAGCATGGCTCGCCGTTGTTTGCGTATGATTTGGATGCGGTCGCGGTGAGAGCGCAGACTTTGATCGCCGGACTGCCGGAGGGGTCGAGGTTGTACTACTCCTTCAAGGCGAATCCGCTGCCGGCCATTGCCCGTGAACTGCGGGCGCATGGTGTGCGGGCGGAGGTCACCTCGGTGGGGGAAATGGTGGCGGCAAAGAATGCGGGTTTTGAAGACGACATCGTGTTTGGAGGGCCGGGCAAGTCGGAGACGATGATCGCCAACGTCTTGGCGGCGGGCGTGCGGCATTTTTCATGCGAGTCCTTCACGGATGCGGCGCGGCTTTCGAAGATGGCGGTGCAGGCGGGCGTGGAGATCACGGCGATGCTGCGCGTGAATCCGCAGCAGGCACCCGACGCGCGGCTGGCGATGAGCGGCGTGGAGAGCCAGTTCGGTTTCGATGAAGCGCTGCTGCTGGCGGAGGGGGCTGCGGAAAGCCTGCGGCTGCCGAATTTCACCGTGAACGGCGTGCACGTCTATTTCGGCACGCAGGTGGCATCGGTGGAGGCGCTGGCAAAAAACACGCGCTGTGCGCTGGAGACCGCAGGGCGTGTTTCGCGGGCGCTGGGCTTCGAGTGCACCGTGGTGAACGCAGGCGGCGGTTTTCCCTGGCCGTATGCGAGCGATGCCGTCGGCAGCGATCTCGCGGGGCTGCGTGAGGCCCTCGATGCGGAGTGGAAGGCCTCGCCGCTGCACGGGAAGGCGCAGCTTTGCTTTGAAAGCGGGCGCTATCTGTGCGCGAGCAGCGGCACGCTTTTGACGACGGTGCTGGACGTGAAGAGGGCGGGCACCAAGACCTACGTCGTGCTCGACACGGGCATCCATCATCTCGGCGGCATGTCGGGGCTGGGACGCATTCCGCGTGCATCGTTGACTTTGCTGAACCTCACATCGCAGCGGGAAGGGGAACTCGTGATGGATGTCGTGGGGCCACTGTGCAGCCCGCTGGACAGCCTGGCCCGCGGGCAAAAGATGGCGCCCGTTGAGGTCGGTGACGTGCTGGCAGTGCCGAATGTGGGGGCGTACGGCCTGACGGCGAGCCTGCTGGGCTTTCTGAGCCACGAAACACCGGCCGAGGTGGCCTATCGAGGCGCGGAGGTGGTGGAGGTCTGGCGTCTGCCCTGCTGGCACGCGAACTTGCGCGACGGGTGAACGTTTGTTATGACCACTGACTCATGACCACTGCTGATCTCGCGCCCAAGCTCCAAGAAATCCTCCGGCCCCGTTTGCGCTTCCACTCGGAAGGAGAGCCTGTGCCCATGGACGAGGACTTGGGAAAACTGGGGCTGGATTCCATGGCGTCGATCGACCTGCTGATGGACATTGAAAGCCAGTTTGGCGTGCAGATTCCCGATGAACTGATGACGGTGGATACTTTCTCGACCGGCAATCACCTGCTGGCGGTGATTGCAAAGTTGGTGTGATGCATTTTTACAGACCCCAATCGCCCTCGGCGAGCACGGTGCGTTTGGGTAGGTCCTTGAGCACCTTTGGGATCGAAAAGAAGTGGCAAACTTTCTCCGTCCGCTGATGAAGGGTCGGCACGGCTTCCCAGGTCGGATCGCCCGGAAATGCGGCCAACGACAGGAGCCTCCTGCCGCCGAGGAGGGATGGACGACGCACCAGTTCGCCGATCATGGCGTGAAGTTCCTGAGGGTCGCCATCGGCAGTAAAGTGGTCGATCTCCAGCCAGGCTGGAATGCCGCGAATGCTCCCAGGAGTGAGAAAGAGGTAACTGGTGAGGCGGTCTTCATCATCCAAGAGGCCGATGAATTGATGGGTGCGCATCGTGGAATTGACAAACCAGCGGAGGTACTCCGGCGTGATCCATTTTTCGATTCCTGACGACGACGAGCAGGAAGATGCGATGTGAGTGATCTGGGTGGCATCCAGCACGAGCTGACGGCAGGCTGGCAGCTCCGGCCAGACTTTGCGCACTAGGACCTTCCCGGAAAGGCCGAGCGGCACGAATCTGCGCCGAATTTCGGTCTGGCTGCTCCAACCGCTGCGCTCCAGGAGCAACTGAACTGCTGGCGTCGGGGTGGTGTCGGCGATGATGGCACTTTCGCCCAGCCTGCGAATACGCTGGAGCATTGGCAGCGCAGCATTCCGATGTTCTTCGTCGATCCGCCATGTGGAGGCGATAAAGGCCGGCGCGGCTTTGCCATTGACGCAGTAACAGGTGGGAATGAGGCCGAGAAAGCCGACCAGTTTCCCCCCTTTTCGGAGTAGCCAGCCCCGTTCTGGGAGGAGGGTGGCAAAGGGATTCTCGTCCCACCAGTGGGCGAGTCTTCGGATCCAGACATCTTTCTCTAGCTTGTGACTGTCAGTTTCCATCAGCCATTCCACGAGTTCCTCCCTTCCTGGTGGCGTGTCGTGGTAGTTCTCTATCTCGCAGGTGGGCATCTCAGTCGAATCGAATGGGTAGGGCAGAGAGGGATACGAACCACCTGACCGATTGGGTGAATTTGAACTGCTTTGACGCCAGATTTTCCGCGCAATCGCACTGTGGAATCATGCTTGGCGGGGATTGGGCTGCTTCGCAAGCGGGTTGTTGATTCCCGAGCCGGGGGGTGACCTCTGGGTTGCCGAGAAATCACACTCAACTTCTCGGAGGCCCGCCCACCGCTTTGCTTGCACGCAGCGCAGGCTTCCCCTAGCCTGATAGATCGTGTCTTCCTTCCGCCTTCATCTTCTCTGCTTCTTTGTTCTCGGTCTGCACGCGCTCCGTGCCGCAGATGGTTTCCGCGCTACCACTTGCGAGGGCAATTATCCACGCCATCTCCAGGGCCTCTGCACCGATGGCAAAGACGCCCTTTATTGGTGTTGGACAGATTTTCTTGTGAAGACGGATGCGGACGGTCATCTGCTGAAAAAAGTGCCGGTAGCGAATCATCATGGCGATCTTTGCTTTCACGCCGGGCGGGTCTTTGTCGCCACGAACCTGGGTAAGTTCAACCGCCCTGCTGGGGAGGCCGATTCGTGGGTCTATGTTTATGACGGCGATACTTTGGCTGAAGTCGCGAAGCATCGCCTGCCGGAATTGGTGCACGGGGCGGGGGGCATGGCGTTTCACGATGGCAAGTTCATTCTCGTTGGCGGCTTGCCTCCCGGCGTGAACGAAAACTATCTCTACGAGTATGATGAAAAGTTCCAGTTTCAGCAGCGCCATGTGCTGGCCAGCGGTTACACCCTCATGGGCATCCAAACCGCAGCGTATGCTGATGGCGCATGGTGGTTTGGTTGCTACGGCAAGCCCCAGGAATTGCTGCGCGCTGATGATAAATTCCAGTTCGTCCAGAAGTGGACCTTCAACGCCTCCGTGGGCATCGCGCCGATCAGTGGCGGTCGCTTCCTCATCGCGCAAAACACCAACGTCAAAGGCCAAGGCAACCAAGCCAAGGTCGTGATCGCTCGATCCGATGAAGCGGCGGGCCTAGTCATCGAAAAGCCCTAAGATGATGAAGATGGCGCGTGGGCGGCGTTAGCTCCTCACGCATGAAATCTCTCTTCGTCGCCCTCCTCAGCCTGCCACTGCTCCTCGCGGCACAGGATAAACCCGTCTTCAAAGCCGGCGCTGCTACTAGCAATATCACGCCACCGCTCGGCATGGAGATCGTGGGGAACTTTGCCCCGCGCCCCATCGCAATGCATGTGCATGACGAATTGCACGTGCGCTGTCTGGTTCTCGATGACGGCACGACAAAGCTTGTCTTTGCGGTGGCGGATATCATCTCCCTGGGCCGCGATGTTTGGGATGAAGCCAAAGAGAAGATTGCGGCGGCGACCGGCATCCCTGTCTCAAACATGATGTTCTCGGGCACGCACACGCACTCCAGCGTCTCGGCCCTGACGAACAAAGATCCCTCGCTCGACTACCGCAGTTTCGTCATCTCCCGCGTGGTGGATGGCGTGCGGCGTGCGGTGAATAATCTGGAGCCAGCTCGCATCGCCTGGGGCTCTGGCCAGGTGCCGCAGCATGTCTTTAATCGACGCTGGCTGCTCAAAGAGGGCGTCACCAACGACAATCCTTTTGGCGGCAAAGACCGCGCTGTGATGAATCCCAGCAGCCTCCTGCGCCCACGACTCGCTGGACCTGCCGGGCCGACCAATCCCGAGGTGTATTGCCTGTCCGTGCAGGCCGCAGACGGACGCCAGATCGCCCTCATGGCGAACTACTGGCTGCACTACGTCGGTGGTGTGAACAAGGAGGATCTCTCGGCCGATTACTTTGGCGAATTCTGCCGCCGCATCGAGGCTTCCGTTGGCGCGCCCTGTGTCGGCATTTTGGCGAACGGCCCCTGCGGCGACGTGAATAACAACGATTACAGCGGCAAAACGCCTGCTGTGAAACGCGCGCCCTATGAAAAGATCAAGCTCGTCGCGGGCGATCTCGCCCAGGAGGTGCTGCGGGTTCACCAGACGCTGAAGCATCAAGATTGGGTGCCCCTCAAAGCCGCCGCGAGTGATCTGGAACTGGCGGTGCGTCGTCCAACTCCAGAGATGGTCACTTGGGCCGAAGGCGTACTGGCCAAGCCGAAAGACGCCACACCCGCCCACCGCCTGGAGCAGCCCTACGCAGAGCGCACCCTCGCTGCTCGCGATGCAAAGCCAGACACCATTCAGGCCGTGATCCAAGCCTTCCGCATTGGCGATCTCGGTATCGCCTCCATCCCCTTTGAAGTCTTCACGGAGATCGGTCTCGAAATCAAAGCCCGCAGTCCCTTTAAAGACACCTTCACCGTTGAGCTCGCCAACGGCAGCAACGGCTACTTGCCCACGCCCCGGCACCACGACCTCGGCGGTTACGAGACCTGGCTCGGCACCAATCGCGTCGAACGCGAGGCGAGCGTGAAGATCACCGCACGGGCGCTGGAGATGCTGGAGAAGGTGAAGTAAGGCGGCCCACTCCGCTGACGACCGATATTGAATCCTGCCTTGCCCCAGCGGATCTGGGGCGGGCAGTGCTCCTTTTCGCTTACCGAGCATCGCTTGCAATTTCGTGACCGCTTTTTACTGATCCCCTTCACGAATCCGATGCCCAACGACCTCATCTTCTACCAATTCAGCCGGGACCGAGTGGCCGTCGGCGACGCGAAGGATTTCCTGTCTCGCTTTGGCAAATATCGGGTTCCGGTGGGCAAGCCGCTCCAAGGAATGATGGACACCCTGGCCCTGATGATTGAGGGCTACGATGACGACCCCAGGGAAATCTACGCCATTCCCGAGGTCCGCACCTTTTACCGGCAGCTTTGGCAGGTCTGGCCCTACTGGCTGTATTTCTGCAATCTCGACACGGAGAACCTCATGATGATGGTCATGTGCTGCCTCGACTCCCTGGATGCGGTGAAGGTGAAGGGGCAGAGCCAGGTCCAGGTCAGTATCAACCCACTGGAGGTGGTGCAATTCATCAGCGCGGGTTTTGTGCCGATGAACGAGATGTGTGAACGGGCCGGAATGAGCGAGCCACAAATCTTCGGACGCACCAAGGCCGTGTTCGAGTATTTTAACCTCCCCTTCGATGCCCCAGAGCCAGAGTGAACTGGAACGAATCCCCACAGTCTCTGCGTCAGCAAAGAATGGCGGAAGGGGTGGGATTTGAACCCACGGTGAGGTTACCCCCACGTCTGATTTCGAATCAGGTGCCTTCAACCACTCAGCCACCCTTCCTTTTCTCTTCCAGCGACGTTGATGCTGGAGAGCGAGGATGTTAACCGCACTTGCAAACATTGCAAGCGTTGCGAATTTTCTCCCTCTGCCGTGGGCCTGTAGACCGTTCTCCGCGCTGACTCGCCCACCAAGATCGTGCGGTGCAGTTGCAGCCGTGAGCATAGTTCAAAGGAGTCGATTTTTTCGATCACGATCCTTTTTCGTGAAAAGCGTTCAAAATGACGCCCTCGAAATCGCCTTTCCTCATTTCTCTATCAATTCGGTCTGCTTAATCGGAATAGTAGGGAGACATCCGGTATCCCTTGAGTTTTCAGGGAACCACAGGTTGCTGAGAATTTTCTCAATTTTTGCTATCACTGGAGGGGTTTTAACGCACAAAATTTTTTTTGTCCGTGGAACGCCCAGAACTGGGGTGTGAAACAATTCAGCCCCAACCTGTAGCGAAATTCTGCTTTCCCGGACACAAGATGTTGTGCATGATCATCATCGCGGCACGCAACATCTAGTATTTATGGTGTTGCTCGTCGCATCCTTTGATTTTCCGAAAAATTCAGTTTTTACCCTCTACTTTTTGACAAAAACGACATGAACAAAACTTACAAAGTCGGTCAGCGCGAATTTGTTCTCGACCAGGACAAGGCAGAACAAGCCTTTGCAGACAAGCGCATCATTAATGGCCGCAAAACGATGACGTTTAACCTGCTGCCGCTGAAGTACCAGTGGGCTTACGATCTTTACCGGGTCATGAAGGCCAACCACTGGGAGCCAGAAGACATCCAGATGCAGAAAGATGTTGAGCAATGGCGCTCCAACGAAATCTCCCAAAACGAGCGCTGGATCATCATGATGGGCGTCGGTTATTTCTCCGCCGCAGAGGGCATCGTGGGTGACAACATCCAGCACGTGATCCGTCAGTTGGTCACCGCCCCTGAGCTGAAGTTGGTGCTCGGTCGCCACGCCCACGAAGAGAACATCCACGCGGACAGCCTCCTCTACATGATCAGTTCCCTGGGCATCAATCCGCATGAGTGCGAGGCAATGTTCGAGCAGGTGCCGACGATCGTGAAGAAAAACGAGTTCGTCACCCGCGTCTCCGCCAGCCTGCGTCGCGATCTTGACCTCACCGATCCCGTGCAAAAGCAGCTCCTGGCTAAGAACATCTTCATGTTTGGTCAGTGCATGGAGGGCACGCAGTTCTACGGCCTGTTTGGCATGATCCTCAGCCTCTACCGCCAGAACAAGTTCCCCGGCATCGGTCAGATGTTCCGCTACACCCTAAGGGATGAGAGCAACCACATCGAGCTCCTGCGCAACCTGTTCATGGATCTGGTGGAAGAAAACCAGGAGATCTGGACTGCCGATTTCCGCGATGAGCTCGTCGCCACCATGCGGGAGGCGATCACGCTGGAGAAGGAATTCATCCGCGACTGCCTGCCTGTGAATGCCGTGGGCCTTAGCGCAGACGAGTTTGAGCGCTACATCGATTTCATCGCCGACCGCCGCCTAGCGGGCTGCGGGCTGCCACCGCTCAGCCCTGGTGCCACCAATCCGCTGCCTTGGCTGGCGGAGATGATGGACATCCGCAAGGAGCAAAATTTCTTCGAAGGTAAAGTCACCGACTATCAAAAATCGTCCAACCTCCACATGGGGAGCGACGACGAGCTGTAAGTACCCTTTCATTGGACCCTCCTCGCTGGCCAGCTGCCGGCGGGGGTGGTCCATCCGCCAAAATCGTTCCGTCCAGTTAATTAAGCCGCCGCCTCCGCCACACCCCGCACCACCTCTCCCGCCATGATCACAAACCTCCTCCAAGAAGACGCCGAACTAAAACGCGTCACCCAGAAACCCAAAGATCAAAAGCCGCAGTTTGAGTGGAGCTCCCTCGCTAGCGGTGGTGAAGACATCCTGCCCAAGCCGATCAAGGTAAACGTCGGCGGTGCTGACCGTGACTTTGACGAGCGCGAAATCGCAGACACCGTGGGCTGCGCCATTACCGACCTCCTCCTCGCCCGGCAGCGGGAAAAGGAGATCTTTAACGAGCAAAACCGCAATCTCGTCCAGATGATCGCCCGGTCCGTGACGCAGGAGTTGCACCAGCGCTCGAACGACTTGGGGGAGGAGGCCCCCGCAGTCAGCGCGGCAGACATTTATCAGGTGATTGAAAAGGCGTTGGTCAAACACAATGCCCATGACGTGGCTCGCACTCTGGCGGAGAAACAGAAGCACGTGAACGAGCGGCAGACCAGTGGCACGCCCTCCCCTCTGATCGTCCCGACAAAGGTGATCCGTCGCAACGGGCAATTGGTGGCGTGGAACCATAACAAGATCGAGATCGCCGTGCGCAAGGCCTTCCTCTCCCTAGAGCTGGACTCCTCCCCCGCCGTGCAGATTGCAGAGGCCGTCAGCGGTGCCGCCGCCAAGGACGCCAAGCAGTTCATGCACATTGAGGACGTGCAGAACATGGTGGAAGAAGAGCTGATGAAGCAGGGCTACTACAAAGTGGCGCGCTCCTACATCCAGTATCGTGCCCTCCGCAATAACCTCCGCGACGACGAAGACATCGAGGCACAGCAGGCTGCCACCCTGGAGTCCGAGCAGCAGCAGGCGCTCGTCATGGTCAAGACCGCCAACGGCGATAGCTACCTCTGGGACGGTCAGGACCTGAAGAAGCGTGTGGACTTTGCCATGCTGGGCCTGGACCTCTGCATCTCCCGCAATGAGATCGAAATGGAGCTGCGCCGCTCCATCTTCAACGAAATCAGCGAAGAAGCCCTGAAGACCACCATCATCCTCAATGCCCGCACTTTGATGCAGGAGGACGCCGACTTCGCAAAGTTCGCCGCCCGCATGCTGCTCTCCTTCATCTATGAAGAAGTGCTCGGCTGGGACATCGTCCGTGACGGCATTGAGCAATTGCCCGCCTTCCACCGCCGCGCCTTCCGTCGCAACCTCGCCCGTGGTGTGGAAATCGACCGCATCCACCCCCGCCTCTTGGAGTACGATCTCGATAAACTCGCAGACGCGCTGGATCCCGCTGCCGACATGGACTTTGACTTCCTCGGCATCCAGACCCTCTACGACCGCTACCTGATCGTCGATAAGAAGGCCAAGCCCAATCGCCGCCTCGAGGCTCCGCAGCTCTTCTGGATGCGCGTCGCCATGGGCCTCTGCGTCGCTGAAAAGGAAAACCCCGAAGAGCGCATCATCGCTCTCTATCGCCTCTACAAAGGCCGTCGTTTCTGCTCCTCCACGCCGACCCTTTTCAACAGCGGCACCATGCATTCCCAGTTGTCCTCCTGCTACCTGTACAAGGTGGATGACAGCATCGAGTCCATCATGATTCGCGGCATCGCAGAAAACGCCTTCCTCTCCAAGTGGGCCGGCGGTCTCGGCGGCTCATGGACCGCCGTGCGTGGCACCGGCGGTTACATCAAAGGCACCAATGGGGAAAGCCAGGGCGTCATCCCCTTCCTCAAACTGCACAACGACCAGCTCATCGCCGTCAATCAGGGCGGGAAGCGTCGCGGCTCCGGCTGCGCTTACCTGGAAGTCTGGCACAACGACATTGAGGACTTCCTCCAACTGCGCGTCAACACTGGCGACGAACGCCGCCGCACCCACGATCTGAATACCGCCAACTGGATTCCAGATCTCTTCATGAAGCGCATGGAACAGCGCAAAAACTGGACCCTCTTCCGTGCCGATGAGACCCCAGACCTGCACGAACTCTACGGCAGCGCCTTTGAAAAACGCTATGCTGAGTACGAAGAAAAAGCCGCCCGTGGCGAGATCTTCGGCCGCGTCGTGGAGGCGATCGACCTTTGGAAGTTGATGCTCAAGTCCATCTTCGAGACCGGTCACCCATGGATCACCTTCAAGGACCCGTGCAACGTCCGCAGCCCGCAGGACCACGCCGGTGTCATCCACAGCTCCAACCTCTGCACAGAGATCACGCTGAACACCAGCGCGGACGAGACCGCCGTCTGCAACCTCGGCTCCGTCTTGATCGATAACCACCTTGATGACGCTGGTAACATCGACCATCAGAAGCTGCGCGATACCATCCGCACCGCAGTGCGCATGCTGGATAACGTCATCGACATCAACTTCTACCCCACCGAAGCCGCCCGCAACGCCAACATGCGCCACCGCCCCATCGGCCTCGGCGTCATGGGCCTGCAATACGCCTTGTATCGCAAAGGACTGCCGTTTGCCTCCAAAGAAGCCGTCGAATTCAATGACGAGATGATGGAAGCCATCGCCTACTACGCCTACGAGGCCTCCAGCGATATCGCGGCAGAACGCGGCACCTACAAGTCCTACCCCGGCTCCAAGTGGTCCCGCGGTCTGATGCCCCAGGACACCGTGGATCTCCTCGAAAAAGAACGTGGCGAGACCATCGAGGTCCCACGCGGCGGGAAGATGGACTGGTCTGGCCTCCGCGCCAAGATCGCTAAGCACGGCATGCGCAACAGCAACGTCCTCGCCATCGCCCCCACCGCCACGATCTCCAACATCATGGGCAGCAGCGCCTGCATCGAGCCCCTCTTCACCAACATGTACACCAAGAGCAATCTCTCTGGCGACTTCATGGTGCTGAATCCCTACCTCGTCCGCGACCTCAAGAAGCGCGGTCTGTGGAACTCGGAAATCCAGGGCCGCCTCAAATACACCGATGGCGAGCTCGAAGGCATTGAGGAAATTCCGCTCGACCTGAAGCGCAAGTTCGCCACCGCCTTCGCCATCGATTGGAACTGGATCGTTGAGGCCGCCTCACGCCGCCAGAAGTGGATCGATCAGAGCCAATCCGTGAACCTCTGGTTCGGAGACAAAGACATCCGACCGCTCTCCCACATGTACCGCGCCGCCTGGCGGAAAGGTCTCAAGACCACCTACTACCTCCGCACCCGCGGTGCCTCCAACATCGAAAAAGCCACCTCCGAAGTGGAAAAAGAGAAGCGCGGCATCGTCGGCACCCACGCCGCCGGAGTCGCCGCCGCCAAACGCGAATACAGCGCCGAAGAAGTCCGCGCCTGCTCCATCGAAGCCATGCGCAACGGCGGAGAGTGTGAGGCTTGTCAGTAACCAACCCTTCGTGACGCAGGCCCCTCTCACCCCACCCCGAGATGCCCGCCGAGCCCAACCCCTCAGACCGGTCTGACAAGTCCGACTCGTCAGACCAGTCTAGGGGTTCGCGTCCCTCCAAGCCCTCCGACCCGTCCGACAAGAAACCCGAAGAAGAGCCCTTCTTCCTCCCCCACGGCGGTTACGAACACCTCCGCAGCTACGCCGTAGCCGAGGCCGTATATGACGCCACCGTTGTCTTCTGCAACCGCTTCATCGACAAAGCCAGCCGCACCCATGATCAAATGATCCAAGCCGCCCGCAGCGGCGTGCGGAATATCTCAGAGGGCAGCGGCGCCGCAGCCACCTCACGGAAAATGGAGATGAAACTCACCAACGTCGCCCGGGCCAGTCTCAGTGACGAACTGGCCAAAGACTACAAGAGCTACCTCATCCAAAACAGCCTCCGCGTCTGGCACAAAGACTCCCGCGAATGCCTCGCCATGCGGGAGCGCCTGAAGCACGACGTCTTTCCCGACCTGCCCGCTCCCAAGTCCAAAGACCAAGTCATCCTCACCGGCCTGGCTGGCCTCGCCGACTTCGTCAAACGGGCCGAGCCCGAACTCGCCGCCAACGCCATGCTCTGCGCGATCAATCAGGCTGCCTACCTCCTCAAACGCCAGATCGAAAGCCAAGCCAAGGACTTCAAAGAACACGGCGGCTTCACTGAGCGCCTCCACGCCGCCCGCACCCAAGCCCGCGCCGAACAAACAGGCACCCCACTCTGCCCCCTGTGTGGAAAACCCATGCGCCGCCGCACCGCCGGCAAAACCAACCGCCAATTCTGGGGCTGCCCCGCCTACCCCAACTGCAAAGGCACCCAAGACATCGAAACCTAACCCACCCAATCCTCCGGCCGGTCCGAAACGTCTGACCCGTCAGACTAACCCAACGTGGAAGAGCCCATCGAACCGCCCTGGTAAGCCATCAAACAGTGGATCCCTGCCGATGACGACGACCTTGTCGCTGGAGCCGGGGTCGGTGACCTCGGTTGGGACACCCACCACAGCAACGATTCCCGCTGGAAGCCTAAAGAAGTCCCGCTCGATGGGGACCGCATCCTCGTCCTTGATGTTGATTAGATTTGGCTGAATCGAACAGCCTTGGTCAGCCCCGCAAAAACAGCAGCCAAAAATAAATCTTGGTGCAGCGGGCAGTAAAGCTATACTCAGGAGCGTTGGAAATGCGTCATGAATTTTGCCGCCCACTTCTCACGCCGGTTCAAACCCGGCCCGGAGCTGCCTTTCAGGGCCAGCATTCGTCATTCCACCGCCCCTCTCTCCCCACACACCCCCTTCCTTGCTCTACGTCGAGGCTCAACTCGAATCCGCCCCCTCAAAAGCAATTTCCTAGCAGACAGACAGAAAGGTCAAAATATGTTCGCGACATCATCCCGTAGCCCAACCTTGCTCAGTGCATACCTAATAGCGATTTTGAGCTACCCAATCTTGTCTGTTTCTTGCAAACCGGATGAAATCAAAAAGGAGATTCCAACCGCTGAAGAAACGATACAATCACCCTCCTCCGCGCCCCCCCCCCCAAAAGTAGCCTCGAAAAAAATCCAAATTGATACTGCTACGTTAGGATCGATCTACCCCGCTATCTGGTTTGACCCCAGTGAGGGAGAACTGATCCCAATTGTCACCCTTTCCGAAAACCCACCAGAAGACCGATGTGAAATTTGGATAGAACCCAGAGACGCAGAGTTCTCCTTCGCCAAAAGCCTGACCGAAGTCGGCATGGCAATCGTTGGCAATGGTGAGGCCGAATTTGATGCGTTCGCGCTCCCTACAAAAGGACATTTTTCCCGCAGCTTGCCGGCAGAGGCGTTAGCAAACGGGAAGGAGCCTGTCCTTTTCGTTCAGGGCAAAAAATCTCACAGCCTCTTATTGCTAAGAAATCCCACCTCCGGCTCAGAGGACTGGCGAATCGAGATGCTGTGGCGAAAGCTAGAAATCCCGCTGGGAACTTCGATCGGCATCAAGGCAGCCCCCGTTGACCTCCGTCCGATAGGACTCCATGGGAAGCTTGGAGACCCCAAAGTCACTGAACTTTTTGGAGAAGTAATCGTGGGTAAGGGTTACTCTGCTACCGGAGAACTCGCAGACGTAGGAATGTGCCCAGCTGACTGGACGATGGGCAGACAACAATATGCATTAGCTATTGGATTTTCAGGAGGATCAAAAGACGCTGAAATTGCGAGGATCACTTTTACTCCGATGGGAGACAATGGACTCCCGACGGTTGGTAACCCGGAACATATAATGGAGAAATTTTCTCAAGGTAAATCCTGGAAGCAGCTCCCCCCATCCGAACCAGTCAGTGGATATGAGCGCGAGGATGGAGAAGTGTTCATTACAACGGACGGCCATTGGATTTCTGTGGTGGATGCCACTGAGTTTGAACTAATCAAGCGCGCAAAAACAAAATAAACATACCTGCTAGACAAGGCATACATCCGTGAACACCCCTATCTGGTGCCCACCCTTTCTGCATCTACTTCTTGGTAGTTTGCTTTTTCTTTGTGTCTCCTGCCGACCCCTTCCACCTGCGATTCCTGAGCCTTTGCCACCTTTACCACATCCGATTCCACCGGAGAGGGCAAACGCAGAACCAACCAAACCCAAAGACCTGCGCCACCTTGGACTTGGCTCAATGATCAATGATGATGTGCTAAAGGCCTCCTATGGAGTTTTCACCATTGGAAAAGATGAAAAATCCGACTATCAAATGGCGATGTCATTTCGCATGAAGGAGATCAACGGCAGGCACCTCCGAGTAATCTGCCAGTTTGTTGACCAACTAGCGTCCAAGCCTATCGAACGCCTGTCCTTCTGGCTGGAAGACGTGCAGCAGCCTTTGACCGAGGAAACCGTTCAAGCCATCCTCAATCCGTTCTCGGAAGGTCTCTCCTGGGACAGGATTGGAGGGCATCCCGCTGGCGGATACATCCTACAACGAAGCGACAATGCCTTGGTCACCAGAGTGGATGGAATCAGCGTCAGCTTTATGTCAAGGGAGGCTTTTTTATCCAAACTAAATTTGAACCAATGACCTATTTTCAGCCCCCCTCACACCCCGTCCCTGCTCTACGTTATGGCTCAACTCGACTCCGCCCCCTCAAAAGCAATTTCCTAGCAGCCAGAAGGGTAGCCGGTCCCTTCATGTTGGTCAGGCATGTACTTGGCCTGTGCTTCCGGCTGAATTCCTATGCCGCAAGCAGCGCCAGCAATCTCACCGCCCTCCAACGCCCATGAAACACGCCTTAGCTTGCTTCTGCCTTGCGCTAAACCTCTTGCTCTTTCCTGTGGCGGCCATTGGTGCCACGCAGATTGACATTGCAGGCCCCGTCGGCAGTGGTTTTTTTGGCACCAAGATGGAAGTGCTGCCGAACGGCAATGTGGTGGTGGCCGATCCCTATTACGACTACTTCGATCCTGGATCGGGGTGGACCTACACCGATGTGGGAGCGGTGCGCCTCTACAGCCCTACCGGCGTGCTCATCAGCGAGCTGCGAGGCAGTACGGGTTCTGATCATGTGGGTTCTTCCGTGGTGGTGCTGGGCAATGGCAACTATGTGGTGGTCAGTCGGGAGTGGACCAATGGTTTTGGCCAGATATTGGGGGCGGTGACGTGGTGCGACGGAACAAAGGGCATGTCCGGCGTGGTATCGGTGGGGAACTCGCTTGTGGGCGTCTCGGCTGGAGACAACGTGGGCAGCGGCGGCGTGACCGCACTGCCACGCAGCGATGGCAACTATATCGTGTGCAGCCCAAATTGGAAAAACGCGACGAAGGCCAATGCCGGAGCGGTTACATGGTGCAATGGCACGACGGGGCGCAGCGGGCAGGTGACAGCCGCAAACTCTTTGGTGGGTGGCACAGCGGGTGATTTGATCGGAGATATGTCAGGGCTTTCCCAAAATGTGGCCCCCCTGAAAAATGGAAACTACCTGATGTTCAGCCCATCCTGGCACAACGGCGCGGCTGCGAACGCAGGAGCGGTGACCTGGGGCAATGGAGCAAGCGGGGTGGTGGGCGTGGTCTCCGCCTCCAACTCGTTGGTCGGCACCAAGACCAATGACAAGGTGGGCAATGGGTGGTATCTCGCTTTGGCCAACGGCCACTACGTGGTGACCACCCCGGACTGGGGCAATGGCAGCGCCATCGCAGCAGGCGCCGTGACCTGGGGCGATGGCACCACGGGGGTCGTGGGAGCCGTGTCGGCCTCCAACTCTCTGGTGGGAAGCACCAGTGGTGATGGCGGCAGCGGGAATGATGGCACAACCTGCTATGCCGTGGAACTGACGAACGGCCACTATGTGACCGTGTTTGCTTCCTGGGACAATGGCGCGGTGGCGAATGTGGGTGCCGTCACATGGTGCAGCGGGACCAGTGGGCGGTCTGGCGCGGTATCCACAGCTATCTCGCTGGTGGGCAGCACCAGTGGAGATGGCGTGGGGTGGGTGGTGCCACTCACCAATGGCAACTATGTGGTGGCTGCCTCGTCATGGGATAATGGTGCCGTCACGGATGTGGGCGCGGTGATCTGGTGCAATGGCACGAGTGGCCGCACCGGAACCATCATCGCCGCAAACGCTCTGGTGGGCAGCGTTTCGGGCGATGTTCTGGGGGGCTATGGCGTGACACCTCTCACCAACGGACACTACGTGGTGGCGATGCCCAACTGGTACGCCGGCGGCACGGCATTCAGCGCAGGAGCCGTGACTTGGTGCAGCGGCACCGCAGGACGTATAGGAACGGTATCCGCCGCGAACTCACTGGTGGGAACTGCGGGAGGCGACTGGGTCGGTGGAGAAGGCGTGTTCGCTTTGAGCAATGGGAACTATGTGGTGAACAGCCCCTACTGGAAGAATGGAGCGGCCGCCGAGGCCGGTGCGGTGACTTGGTGTGATGGCACTGCGGGCAAAATCGGGGCCGTGACGGCGGCCAATTCCCTCGTGGGCAGCAAGGTGAACGACCGGGTGGGCAGCCTCAGCTATGGCGTGACGCCGCTCACCAATGGCAACTATGTGGTCAGCAGTGTTGAGTGGGACAATGGCGCGGTGGCAGACGTGGGGGCGGCCACTTGGTGCAGCGGCACGACGGGCAGGGTAGGGGCCGTGGGCACGGGCAATTCCGTTTACGGCAGCACCGCCAATGACAAGGTGGGATTCGTTACCGCGCTCGGCAATGGCAGCTACATTGTTCGCAGCCCCCTCTGGAACAACGCTGCCATCGTGGATGCCGGCGCGGTGACTTGGTGTGATGGCAGCACGGGAAGAACAGGCTCGGTTTCGTCGGCTAACTCACTGGTTGGCAGCACCGCCAATGACCTGTGCGGTGACTCCGCCGCTTACCCCACAGCCTTTGGCAATGGCAGCTACCTGGTGGAAAACCAAGTTTGGGACAACGGTGCCGCCGTGAACGCAGGCGCCATCAGCCTTGGGCGGACCACGGGCACCTTCGGGGCGATCAGTGCTGCCAATAGCGTGACAGGCTCCGTGGCCAACCGAGGCGGCTATATGTCGCAATCTTCCTGTCGTTACGATGCCACCCGGGATTTGTTTGTGGTGCCGCAGTCGGACACCAACATCGTCAGCCTGTTCACCTACTCGACGGCTCCCATTGCTGGAACGCTGTCGGCCACCAATGTGTTCACCCTGGGGGCGACCTTGAACGGCAGTGTGAGAGCGAACGGCACGAGCACCACGGTGACCTTCGAGTACGGCCTCACCACCTCCTACGGGCAGACCGCTGCGGCCAGCCCCTCCCCCGTGACCGGCTCCAGCGCCACGGCCGTGAGTGCCAGCATCAGCGGGCTACAGGCCGCCACCACTTACCATTACCGGGTGAAGACCGTGGGTGCGGGCACCGCCTATGGTGCGGACGTGGTCTTCACCACCGCCAATGCCGGGCCGGAGATTGTAATAGAGCAGCCGGCCGGAACCTCCCTGGTCGATGGCACCGCCAGCATCTACGTGGGTGGCGTCACTGTGGGCAACCCGGCTGTGACCGCCACCTTCACGATCAGAAACACCGGCACTGCGGCACTGAACGTGGGGGCCATCACCAGGGACGGGACAAACGCTGCGGACTTCACCATCAACACCACCGGCATGGCCACCAGCGTGCCCATCGGCGGCAGCACCACGTTTGTGGTGAGCTTTAATCCGGCTGCCACGGGCAACAAGATCGCCGTGCTGCACATCGCCAATGATGACGCGGACGAGAATCCGTTCGACATCACGCTGACCGCCCTGGCGGCGGGGAACACGCCACCCACGATCTCAGACGTCCCAGACAGCGCGACCAATGAGGACACGCCCACCGCGGCCATCCCCTTTACCATCAGTGATCCGGAAGCTGACCCGGCGATGCTGTCCATGAGCCTGGATTCCAGCAACCGAACCTTGGTGCCGCTCGCCAACATCACGATCAGCGGCGGCGCCAATCGTACGGTGGCGATCATTCCTGCCGTTAATCAGACCGGCACCACCACGATCACGCTGTATGTCCATGACGGCCCCCACACGGTCAGCGACACGTTCGTGCTGACGGTGAACCCGGTGAATGACCCGCCCACCATCACCGGCACAGTGGCCGGACAGACCGTGAGCGACACCGGCACGAAGGCACCGTTCACCGGGGTGTCGATCACCGATGTGGACACGCCGACGCAGACGCTGACCACTACCGTGACGCTGGACATCGCGGCCAAGGGCTCGTTCACCACGCTCAATGGCTTCACCATCGCTGGCGGCGGAGCTTACACTTTCAGTGGCACCTCGACCGCGGCGACCACCGCCATACGAGGCCTGGTCTTCACGCCCACGGCCAACCGCGTGACGCCCGGGGCGACGGAGACGACAACCTTCACCATCGGCGTTAGTGATGGCGTGGCCGCCACGGTTTCAGACTCGGTCACCACGGTCATCACCACCTCCATCAACAACACGCCTACAATCGGCGAGATCTATGATGTTTTTGCGCAGCAGGGTGCCGTGGTGCCGGTCTTCACCGTCATCGTGGCGGATGTGGACCCTGGCCAGACGGCCACGCTGTCTGTCAGCGCCACTTCCAGCAATCCCTCGCTGGTGCCAAATCCGGTGGTCACCGGCACTGGCGGCACCCGCAGTCTCACGCTGGCACCTGCCGCGAATCAAACGGGAAGCGCGGTCATCACCGTGACGGTGAGTGACGGCACGCTGAGCGCGAGCGACACCTTCAAGGTGACGGTAGGCGGCTCCGGCTTGTACTCCCAGCTTGTCAACGATCCCTTCACCGACGGCAGCCGCACCGGCGGGGCGGATGCGGGCGGGGTGGTGTGGTATCAGAGTCTGGGGGGCACGCTGCTTTCGGTGGTGGATGACAGCGGTGGCATCGCCACGGGGAATGCGTTGAGGTTTGCTCCCAACGGTTCCTTTCAAAAAGTGGTGGCCTTCTTCGGCGCGGTGTCGCTCGACATCCCTGGCGACACGCTGAGGTTGGAGTTCGACTACCGTTTTCAAAGTGCTCCGTCCTCCCTGGCGGACGGGATGCGCTTTGGCCTGTTCAACTCCTCAGACACCCGGCAGACCACAGATGCGGCAGCCGCCACCATCCGATATGATGACAAGGGCTACTTGACCAGCACGAATCCTGGCGACGTGGTTGCGAACTCCACCGGCGTCAAAAGCGAGGACGGCAAAGTCCCGGGCGGCAGCGATATCCTCGGTGGCAACCCTCCTTATGGCATGGTTGGGTTTGGCACCACGACGACTTCGCTTAACAGCGGCACGACGAAACACCATGCGTTGTTAATGATCACCCGTCAGGCCAATGGGGACCTGAAGGTGGACACGCAACTGGACACTGCGGGCACCGCAAGCGGCACGGTGGCCGCCGCCAACGTGCTGACGTACAAATTTGACCAGTTTGGGTTTGGCTTTGGGGGCTCCGGGTACCAGCCAGTCCTTCTCGACAACGTCGTGATCGATACATATTTGGAGCTGCCGGAGATCGTGGTGGAACAGCCAGCGGGAATAGACATTGTCGATGGAGGAAGCCGCAGTTTTGGCGTTGCAAATGTTGGGACGAACGCCGATTTTGTCTTCACTCTCAAGAACACAGGCAACGGTGACTTGACCCTGTCCGGGACTCCCCGCGTGCTGATAAGTGGCACGGATGCCACGCACTTTAGCGTGATCACACAGCCCTCCTCACCCGTTTCTGGTCCCAGCGGCGCGACGACCTTCACCGTACGTTTTTCCCCAACCGGCATTGGCGTCAAGACAGCGCTGCTGTCCATCGCCAGCAACGATCTCGATCAGAATCCCTTCGACATCACGCTGACGGGCACGGGAGTGAGCAGCGGCCCCAGCATCTCAGATATCACGAACACATCCACTGGTGAAGATACGCCGACCGTGGCCATAGCCTTCTCCATCGCCGATGTAGATACACCGACCGCCTCGCTCACTGTCACCGGCACTTCCAGCAACTCCGCGCTGGTGACTGATGCGAACATCTTCTTCGGTGGCAGCGGCACCTCGCGCACGCTCACAGTTCTTCCTTTGTTCAACCAGAACGGGAGCACTACGATTACCGTCACAGTCAGTGATGGCACGGCGACCGCGACGGACACATTCGTACTAACTGTCAATGCGGCGAACGATCCCCCCATGATCGGTGACATCGCGGACCGCACGATCTTCGAGAATGCGAGCACGGGGACGCTTGCTTTTACGGTGGGTGATTTGGACACGGACCCTGCATCCCTCACGCTGAGCAAGGCTTCCACCAATACAGCGCTGGTGCCGACGGCGAATATTGCCTTGGGTGGCAGTGGAACCTCGCGCACGGTGGTTGTCACCCCGGTTGCAGGTCAGAGCGGCAGTGCAACGATCACGGTCACAGTTAGCGATGGCGCAATCACCGCAGCAGATTCCTTCCTGCTCACGGTCGCTAAACCTGGCAGCAAGTGCACGCTGGTGGATTTCAATACCGGTGCGCTGACGGACAACTTCTTCGTCAATCTCCAGTCCGCACCGAGTCCCTACAGCCTTGCGGCCAATGGTCTCGCCGGGACGCAAGGCGTGGACCTGAGCGCCAACACAAGCGATGATGCGACGCTCGTCTTCAAGAACAAGAGCTTCAATCTGGCGGCTCTCACATCATTGGAGGTGTCCTGCTTTTTCAAGAAGCAGCCCACGAGTGCCGGAACCAATCCTCTGACCTTGGGACTGACAGGTGCGAGCGGAACGCGGTTTAACGCTTACAATGATACCGCCACCTTGGAGGATGCATGGCTCGGTCTGAAACTCAATCGGACAACTTCCGGCACTCCGAATCTTCTTCAGTTCTCGGTGCAATCGAAGGTAGGGAACAGCGCCAGTCCGAGCGAGACTTTCCATGGCACTCCGCAGAGTTTGACAACCGGCAACTGGTATCAACTGCGAGCATCCTTTGTCCGAGTGGATGCGAGCACGATCCGTGTTTCCGGCACGCTCTACAACGCGAACGTCAACGGTGATGTGGGATCGGCTGTGGTTAATCTCCCGCAAGTTGATCGTACTATCACCGATCTGGCATCGGACAGCGCGCTTTGGGTGGCATTGCGCGGTTTTGGTGCGGCAGGTGCCGACGCATGGGACAACCTGATGATCACCGAAAAAGGTGGAGACGCCATGGTTCCGAATGCTCCATCAAACTTGAGCCTCTCAGTGCCGAGCACCTACCGGACGGAACTGTCCTGGACGGACAACTCGCTAACGGAGGATGGCTTTGTGATTTTGAGGAGAACCCAGCCAACCGGTCCCTTTACGCAGGTCGGCAGCACTGGTGCGGATGTTATCCGATTCACGGACACCACTTATGATGGATTCAGCACCTGCTACTATGTGGTGCGCGCCACCAACTCGGCCGGTGATTCGACTGACTCCAATGTGGTTGGCCGGCAAGGGCACGCTCCGGCGACGGATTGGAAGAACGTAGCCATCGGAGGTGGCGGCTATGTGACAGGGGTGTTTATCCATCCGACTGAGCGTGACTTGGTTTACATCCGCACGGACGTGGGCGGCTTTTATCGCTGGGACACCGGGAGCTCTCGTTGGATTCCTCTCATGGACCATCTCACTCTGACGGATGTCAATTTCTACGGAGGCGACTCCCTCGCTTTGGACAAGAATGATCCCAATGTCGTTTATGTGTCCTGCGGCACCTATCTGACCTCGACGGACGGTGCGATCTTCAAGTCCCATGATCGCGGCGCTACCTGGACAAAGCTGTCGCTCACGGGCGTCAAGATGGGCGGAAATGACACCAAACGAAACGCCGGTGAAAGGCTGGTCGTCAGCCCTCACGATTCGAATATCCTGTTGTTCGGCACCCGAAGCCACGGCCTATGGCGCTCTGGCGATGCGGGTGCGAATTGGACCAAGATAGCTGCCTTTCCGGGTGTACTCACCGCGACGTATGGCATTACCTCCCTGGCGTTTGACCCTCAGCCTGCGTCGGCAGGTGTGATTTACGCAGCGGCATACGGCGATACTGTTTACCGCTCAACAGACAATGGTCTGAACTGGGGATCGCTGTCGGGCGGTCCCGCTCAAGTCAACCGCCTTGCCGTTGGAAGCAACGGCATTCTCTTCGCCACTCATCAAGGTGGCGTTAGCCGTTACGCACCAGGAGCTTGGACGCTCTCTGTGCCCACTGGTGCTGCCTCGCCACTGTACGGATTGAGCGTCAATCCCACTGATCCGAATGATGTGCTCGTCGCCGAAGGAGAGGCCGACAACACGCGGATATATCGAAGCCTGAATGGTGGCAGTAGTTGGACACAGGTAACACGCACGACCACCACGACCGTGCCATGGTGGGGCACCTACATGCTGCAGCTTCCGCATCTGGCTGCGCTGGAGTTTGATCCGACGGTGCCCGGACAAGTGTGGGCGACGGACTGGTTTGGCATCTGGCGCACGGACAACATCAATGCCGCGACTCCGGCCTTCACCAATCTCGAAAGCGGTCACGAGGAGGTTGTCACCTTTGCCCTTGCGGCACCGTCCAGCGGGCCATTGCTCATCAGCGGATTCGCCGACGATGACGGCTTCGTCCACAATAATGGACTCGATGCATTTCCCACCACGCGAATGAAACTTCCAAGCGGCGGTGAAGTCCAGGAGACGTATGGCATCTCCGTCTGGGAGGGAAATCCAGCGCGAGTTGCCCGTGCGGTTGGCCAGCGCACCACAAGCTTCAAAGTTCTTACATCCGCCAATGGAGGTGTGACATGGGCTCCCACGAACTGGGATCAGGTTGTCATGCCACTGCGCATTGCCATCTCTGCGAGTGATCCGGATAATTTCGTCGTCGTCGCCAGTGCCAGTGCGCCGAAGGTCACATTCGACAACGGTGATGAATGGCAAACTGTCACGGGACTGCCCAATGGCCCCACGGGACCGTGGACTTCCAAACAGCCGATCACTGCGGACCGCCAGTTGGCGGGCGTGTTCTATTATCACGACGGGTCCGGCATCGTGTATCGGAGCACCGATGGTGGGCTGAATTTCGCCCAGATCAACACGACCTCCGTGCTTCCCAGCCAGAGCTGGAGCATGATCAAGACGTTGCCGGGAACTGCGGGTGAAGTGTGGACTTGTCTCGACAGCAGCGGTCTCTATCGCTCGACCGATGGTGGCGTGACATTTGCCAAGCTGGTCAGCGTGGATCGCGCTCACCTGTTCGCTTTTGGCAAGCCGCCTACGGGTAGCACGACTCCCGCGCTGTATGTTTATGGCCGTGTCGGCGGATCATCCGACGGCGTGTTTCGCAGTCTCGACCTGGGGCAGACATGGGCGGAGATTTCCGATCCGCGAAAAGCAATGGGTGACAACCCTCAGGTGATGGAAGCCAGTCCTCAACAGTTCGGACTCGTCTTCGTCGGCACGGGCGGGCGTGGCATTTACTATGGGCAAGCTGTGACTGCCTCACCCGAAATCGCCGTGGCGCAGCCGGTAGGGGTCGGCATCACCAGCAGCGGCAGCCGCAGCTTTGGCAACGTGAATGTCGGAGCCCAATCCGAGATGACTTTCACCATCAACAACACCGGAAGTGCAGACCTGACCCTGATTGGCACACCAAGGGTGGCGGTGAGCGGCGCCGATGCCGCGCACTTCACGGTGACCACGCAGCCCGACTCGTCTGTCTCCGGCTCCAGCGGCACCACGACCTTCATGGTGCGCTTCGCGCCGACGGGAACCGGCTCCAAGACGGCAGCGCTTTCAATCGCGAACAACGATGCGGATGAGAACCCCTTCGACATCACCCTCACCGGCACCGGGGTCGATCCCCTCCAGCAGCCATCTCCACCTGCCGCGCCGGTGGTCAATCCCCAGACAGGACTTCCTGAGCAACCAGTGACGATCAACAACGTCGGCACCGGCACCACCGGCGGTGTGCAATTCCGAATCGACGGTGTGCCGGACGGAGTAACCGTGGTTGGTGGCACCTATGTCCCCGGAGCAGCCGGAGCATTCTCTGCCAAGTCCGAAGAATCGGATGCCGCCGCAAGTCCGTCCCCGAGCAGCGGCTACTGGCTGCTGGATTACGGCTCCATCATCGGCGGCGGCCAGAATGCCACCATTGTCATCCAATACAGTTTTACCGGCGCACCGGTGGCTTTCATCCCGACCATCACAATCACGCCCCCGCCCGCGACGCCGGGGCCTGCTGATCCGCAGTTCGCGTCCGCCGTGCAAGGCCTGGCCCGCAATCTCACCAACGGAAATATGACGCTGCTCTTCCGAACCGTGCCCGGACGCAGTTACCGGGTTGAGTTCAGCACCGATCTGGTCATCTGGAATCCTGTAACTGGTCCCGCCACGAGCCGGGGCAGTTTTCTTGACTGGACTGACGATGGCGCATCCACGGGAACCACTCCGGGCAACGCCGCCAAACGGTTTTATCATCTGAAGGATGTGACTCCATAGTGGGATCGATCCGGCTGCGCAAACACCCGCTTCCACTCTCAACCATGGCCTACCACCAAACCCACGAACACGACGTACTGATCATCGGCGCGGGTGGCGCGGGACTACGCGCGGCCATAGACTGGCACACAACCGGTGTTACCGAAGCCATCCTCTCCGACAACGGCACGGTGCAGCAGGTGAAGGCCACCGTGCCAGCCGGAGCCGCAGGGCACCGGTTTGTGCATTTGAGGGGCACCTCTCCGCCGTGAGTGCGGGGTTTGCTCACTTCTGCTTCAGCCACTCCGGCAACTCGATCTCGCTGCTCTTGATCGGCGTTAGGTTGGGGCTCCAGGTGAAGCCGACGTTTTCGAAGGACTCGCGGTTTTGGACAGACCCCCTCACACCCCGTCCCTGCTCTACGTCCAGGCTCAGCTCGACTCCCGTGATGCCTCATTGAAGTAGGACACCGAGAGGGATTTCAGGAAGCGGCTCGATGCCTCACGGTGGGGGACACCGTGGTGGGCTCTGATTTGGTGCTTTTGGGTGGGCTTGGCAAGGCTTGTTTTCGCTTGGGACTCCGCACGGGGGATGGCGGGCTGGAGTGCAGTGAGTCGAGGGAGCCGTAGGCGACTGAGCGAACGTAACGCAGGCCCGCCATCCCCCGTGCGGGCGCGGCTGGGGGGGCGGCGTTATCGGCTGGGGGCTCCGTGTCGTCCTCCTGCTGGGCTTGGAGCCGGGCTCGTTGCTCGTAGAGCGCTCGCAGTTTGGCCTCGATGCTCGCTCTCATCGTGATGGGGTCGTGGCTGCTGAGCATGGTTTGCAGCTTCTGCCGCTGCTCTTGGCTGAGGTCTTCGCGGGCTAACAGCCGGGCGCATGGGGTGCTGGCTTTCTTTTCGTGGTATCGCTTCACTTTGCCGTCTGCCTGCCGTTCTTTGCGCAGGAGTCGGCGCTGCGCGGCGTAGAGGTTGTTCCAAAGGCTCCACTCGCGCAGCACTTCGTTGAGCGGTTCCACCAGCTCGTAGTGCTCGAATCGGTCGTCTCCCAGTAGCAGGCGCACATGCGTGTAGTTCTTCTGCTCGACATGCGCGTTATCGTTCTTTCGATAAGGGCGTGAGCGGCTCAGTTCGATCTTGGGCTCTTGGGCTTTGAAGTGGTTGATGAAGTGCGCGTTCAAGAACTCGGTGCCGTTGTCGAAGTCGAGCTTGGTGATGGCGAAGGGCAGGGCGACCTGGATTTCGCTGAGACGTTCACGCGTGGCGTGTGCGCCTCGGTTCCACACGGCGCGCACCTCGGTCCAGCCGCTGTGGATGTCAGTCGCATCCAGCGCCCAGACGATGGCTCCGGCCATGCTGCCACCACAGAGTGCGACGGTATCAATCTCGAGGGCTCCTGGCGCTGTCTCCGCCCAGGGTTCACAACGCACGGCTACCTCCCGCTGCATGGAGGCTAGGGCGCTGCTGGCGATCCGGCGCTTGCGCCCGGCGCTGCGATAGGGGGCAAGCTCGCGGTCGATCTGCGCGGCGCTGATCTGCTCGACGCGCTCGCGTTGGGCTTGGCTCAGGTTGCGGTGATGCTTCTGCCATGATCCCAGCCAGAGCCTGAGCATGTCGCCGGCCAGGCGCTTGCCGCAGGGTTGTCCGGCGGCAAGCCAGACGCTTTTGAGCACTTCTAGGTCGCTCTTGGTGTAGCGGCTGCTGGCACCCCGAGGCACTCCGCTGGGGTCACGTCGTCGCTGTCCACGCAGCACTTTGTTGGCGTATTTGCGTTCCAGCCCCGTGGTCTGGCAATACTCGTCGAGCAGCTTCTGGCGCGCGGGTTTTCCCGTGCGCCGGGCGTAGCGCCCCCTCATCACCCGGGTGTAGTCTTCAAGGCTTTCTTTCATCAGTCGTGGCTCCATCGGCCACGGTGTCCTCTTTTATGAGGCATCGACTATCCCCGACTCGCCCGGTCTCTCCTCTCTCGGTGTCCTTTTCAATGAGGCACTGCGCTCCCGTGCCCAAAAGCAATTTCCTAGCAGACAGACGCACACGGGTTTGCTAAGATTGGGCTCGGATGCCCCTCTCCGAATCCCGCGCTCACCCCTCCTTCCTCACCACCCGTTGGACACGCGTCTGTGCGGCCAAGGCTGACTCGGAGGATGGGCGCAAGGCACTCGCCGATCTGTGCGATGCGTATTATGAGCCCGTCGTCGCCTTCCTGCGCTGTGAGCTGCGGGATGCGGACGCCGCGCGTGACATGAGCCACGCCTTCTTTGCCCAGGTGCTCTCCGGCGGCACCATCGGCATGGCGGAGCGCGAGCGCGGCAGGTTTCGCTCCTACCTGCTCGGTGCGGTGAAGCATTTTCTCTCCCATCAACGCGAAGCGGCGCGGCGGATGAAGCGGGGCGGCGGCGTTGATGCCGCTTCGCTAGACGACACTGAAGCGCAGCAAATGGCGGACCCACACCTGCCGTCTCCCGATTCGGCCTTTGACCGCCAATGGGCGCTCACGCTGCTGAGCCGTGCGTTGGGTGATTTGCAGCAGGAATGCACTGCGGAGGGCAAGGCCGATGTGTTTGAAAAGCTGCAACCCTGGCTCACCGGCGATGCCGCGCACGGGGACCAGTTGGAGCTGGCTGCCGCACTCGGCATGAACCTCAACTCGCTCAAATCCCAGATCCACCGGCTCAAGTCGCGCTTCCGCGCCTTGGTGAAGGAGCAGATCGCCGCCACACTGAATCAAGGCGGCTCCATTGATGAGGAAATGACCATGCTCTTCGCCGCGCTGCGAAGAAACTGATTTCATTGGCAACTCTTTCGCGGCTACACGTCAGGACACGGTATGAGCGAAAGTCTGCCCCCCAACTTGATGAGCTGCGCCCAGTGCGATGCCGAACTGCCCGCCGACGGCACCAACGGCCTCTGCCCGGCCTGCTTGATGGCGGAGGCGATGAAGCCCTCCGGCCCCAAAAAGGCGTGGGAGCCGCCCACGGCGGAGGAGCTCGCCCCCCACTTCCCGCCGTATGAAATCCAGCGCATCCTCGGGCGCGGCGGCATGGGCGCGGTGTATCTGGCGCGGCAGATTTCGCTGAACCGCCTCGTCGCCATCAAGATCCTGCCTGCCGACATCGACGACGGCTTCAACAACTTCGCCGAGCGCTTCAAGAACGAAGCGCAGGCCATGGCCCAGCTCAGCCATCCCGGCATCGTCGCTGTGTTTGACTTTGGGGAGACGTCGAATGGCCTGCTCTACATTGTCATGGAATACATTGAGGGCACTGACGTGCAGCAGATGGTCGCCCAGCAGGGCCGCCTGCACAGCGCGCACGCCATGGCCATCACCGCGCACGTTTGTGATGCTCTGGCCTACGCGCACTCGCGCGGCGTCATCCACCGCGACATCAAGCCCTCCAACATCATGGTCAGCAGCGAGGGTGTGGTGAAGGTGGCCGACTTTGGTCTGGCGAAGATGGATCAAGGAGGCCAGACCGCCAGCCTCACCCGGAGCGGCATGGCCATGGGCACCCTGCACTTCATGGCCCCGGAGTCCCTCACGCTCGGCTCGGCGGTGGACCAGCGGGCGGACATCTATGCCGTCGGCGTCATGCTGTACCAGATGCTCACCGGGAAGCTGCCGCAGGGTTTGTTTGAGATGCCCTCCCTCCAGGTGCCCGGCCTCGATCCCCGCTATGACGGCATCGTCGCCAAAGCCCTGCGTGAGGACCGCGCCGTGCGCTATCAGCAGGCCTACGAACTGCGCCACGACCTCGACGCCATCCTCACCCAGCCCGTGGTCAAAGTGGAGCCCGAGGCCGATCAAGCTCCCGTCGCCGTGCCGCCGCCATCGGCGAAGCCCCAGCGCCCCGCAGGCCAGCTCTATCGTCCGCCGCAACGCGCGGCCCCGCCTTCGCCGAAGAAGAACCCATCCAACTCTTTGATCCTCGCGGGAGTCGGTGTGCTCGCCGTCATCGCACTAGGGTTCTTGTTCCTCGGCGGCACCGCGTCGCAGCCGAGTAAGGCAACCAAAGACAAACCCTTCGTGAACAACCTCGGCATGAAATTCGTCCCCGTGCCGATCTCTGGGGGGCCAACAGATGGCAAGACAGTGCTTTTCAGCATGTGGGACACGCGGGTGCAGGACTATGAGGTGTTTGCGAATGAGACAAAGCGCGCGTGGCCGAAGCCGGACTTTGAGCAGGCCCCCACGCACCCCGCAGTGCAGGTAAGCTGGGATGATGCTCAAGCTTTCTGCACATGGCTTACCGAGCGCGAGCGTGCGTCTGGCAAGCTTGGGCCAAATGAACGCTACCGCTTGCCGAGCGATCATGAGTGGAGTTGCGCGGTGGAACTTGGGGAACGGGAGGATGCGGCCAAGCTGCCGAAGGATAAGAACTCGGAGATCGATGGTCTGTTTCCGTGGGGCACACAATGGCCTCCGCCAAAGGGAGCAGGCAATTATGCCGGAGAGGAGTTGCAAGCAGCTCTGGCGGCTGGACAAACCAGCAAATTCGATCCCGGCTCGGTGGTCATTGCCGGCTATCGGGATGATTTTGTGCATACCTCGCCGGTGGGCAGTTTTGAAGCAAACCCGTTTGGTCTCTACGACATGGGCGGCAACGTGATTCAGTGGTGCGAGGATTTGGCCGCGAAGGAGGGACAAGACCGAGTGTTACGTGGCCAGGCTTGGAGCAGCCTCTACGTCAACATCCGAGCCGTGCTGCGTTCGTCGCTCCGCAATTACGTCGGCCCCAATTTTCGCTCTGACCATAGCGGCTTCCGCATCGTCCTCGAAGTGCGCGAAGGGGCTTCTGAACCAACTGATCACACGGCAGTCACGCCCTCCACAACCAGCCAGCCCACTGCGAGCAAACCACCCCGGACTGCCCCCTCTGGTGATCCGGCCAAAGCCAGCAAAGACACACCCTATGTGAACACCCTCGGCATGAAGTTCGTGCCCGTGTCCGGCACCAGCGTGCTCTTTTGCATCCACGAGACACGGCGGCAGGACTACGCGGTGTATGCCGCCGAAGTCGCTGGCGTGGACCGCACTTGGAAGGAGCAAGGCGGGGATGGATTCATCCCGACGGACAGCCTCGAACTCCATCCCGTCAAAAAAGTGATGTGGGAAGATGCGCAGAGGTTCTGTGCATGGCTGAGCAAAGAGGAAGGCAGAACCTACCGCCTGCCCACAGACCAAGAATGGAGCATCGCGGTGGGCATCGGGAGCAGTGAGAACTGGAAGGAGGGCACGACACCTGCGACGGTCTTCAAGAACGAGTCAGGCTTCCCGTGGGGAGACCCATGGCCGCCACCGCAAGGCAGCGGCAACTACAGCGATCAAAGCCGCAAAACCAAAGCACCCAGCAGTCTGGCTGACACCAGCTATCTCGAAAGCTACGATGACGGCTTCCCCACCACCGCTCCCGTGATGAGTTTTCAGCCCAACCAACTCGGCATCTACGACCTCGGTGGCAATGTGTGGGAATGGTGTGCAGACTTGTATGACAAGACCAACAAGACGACCGGCAAGGATCGCGTGATCCGTGGCGGATCATGGTCCGAAGGCACCCGCAATGAGCTTTTGTCGTCCTACCGGCGTCATTTCGGACCTGTCACGCGCTACTACAACCGGGGCTTCCGCTGTGTGCTGGAGATCGCCAGCCAATCCACGCCAGCACAGACTGCGCCCACCCCATAAGTTCTTTGTAACCTTGTCCCGCCAACCCACCACTCCATGAAAATCGCCTGCCCCCACTGCGCTCAGAATCTGGAACTCGACCCGGAAACCCTAGCCGCCCTCCAGGGTCAGCCACATTTCGCCTGCCCGTCTTGTGAGGGGCTGATGGCCGTGCCGAAGACTGCGTCAGCGACTGCTGGAACAGCGACTCGACCAAACTCCACGCCGACTAAGGCAAGCCCGTCTGTGGCACCGACAAAGCATACGGGCAAAAGCGGCATGATTGGCATCGCGGCAACGCTAGTGCTGCTCGCCGGTGCGGCGCTGTTTTACTGGGCTGGCAGATCCATGATGAAAGGAAAGGAGGTGAATGTGCTGGCTTTGTCAGGACTCACCGCAGGAAATGAGAGCGGGAATTGGACTCACACGCAGCAGGGACTCGAAGTGAAGGCAACCACCCGCACCATGCATCTCGAAACCCCCTATGAGCCGCAGACGGATGAGTACGAGCTGAACGCTGAGTTCTCCCTGACCGCACCGCGCACGGGATACATCACTTTTAGATTTCCGACGAGACACGGCTATGTGCCCTTGTTTTTGCAGGTGCAGTCAGGCCCTAAATTCATGGGTCACCACATGGGGGGCTATGACGGTTACTACGTCAGGGGTGGAGCGGCGGCAGACCTGCTCAAGCTCGGGCTCGCCATGGAATCCTTGATGAAGTTCGCTCCAGACCGGACTTACAAACTCAAAGTCGAAATCGGCGCGTCTGCATTGAAGGTGACTCTCGATGGCGAATCGCTCATCTCCTGGCAGGGCGATGTCTCGCGCTGGAAGCCCAACCCGAGTCTCCCCGCCTTTACGCCGAGCAAGCTCGTCATTGGCTCGGATCGGGGTGGCATCCTTTTCCACCGCATCACCTCACTGGAAAAACCGCCATCCGCACCCCGCACGGCGGCGCCATCCAAGCAGACATCTGGGACTCCTAAAGCCACCCAAAGCACCGGCCCCACCGCAGCCGAAACTACCCAGTTCCTCAAAACCGAGTCTCTCGGCGGCGTGAGCTTCCGCATGCCTGAGGCAGATCTCAAAAAGCTACTTGGCGAGCCCGACAAGTGGGGAGAAGAAAGCAAGGATGTGCATAATGGCGGCACACTTACCGAGGCCGACTACAGCTCCAAAGGGCTGGCCATCGTGCTCCGCACCGATGACAAAAGCGGCCTGAGAATGGTGGACGAAGTGTATGTCAAGGCACCCAGCACGCAGCACACCGCTGGCGGCATCCAAGTCGGCAGCCCCCTGGAAGACCTCCGCCGCGTCTATGGTGCCTACGAGAACAAGGCAGCTTCCGATGAGCAGCTCTTCGTCGCAGGCTCGGAACGCGAAGGCATCTACTTCGGGCTCAAAGAAGGCCGCGTATTCTATATCCGGCTGGGAGCTGGATATGAATGAAGTGGCCAGCGCAAAGCCAGCAACGAACGACTCCAAACCCACCCGCACGCTCCCCATGAAACACATCCTCCTCGCCCTCTGCCTCTCCACCACGCTACAAGCCCAGGACAGCCTGGCCGAGAAACTGATTCAGGAAGGGCTGGAGCAGTACAAGGCTTTCATTGTCGAATACGATACCGACAAAGACGGGAAGCTGGACGGGGCCGAGAAGAGAGGGTTTTTCGACAAACGCATCGCACATCTCAAGGAGCCGATAGAGAAGACCGCTCTGGCAGAGATGGACACGGACAAAGACGGCAAACTTTCCGTGGAGGAGTGCTGGAAGGGGAGCCTCTACGCAGGAACCAAGCTGGAATCATACATTAAGGACAAGGTGGACCAGGACAAAGACGGCCAGGTCAGTGAGAAGGAGCGCCTTGCTTTGGCCGAGAAAGCCACGAGCGCCGTTGGCCTTAAAGTCATCCGTGAGTTCCACAAAGAACGCCTCCGCTTCGACAAGAATGGAGATGGCCGCCTGACTGGCGCTGAGATGGATGCGGCACGCTCCCACGATGTCGGCGAGATTATTCGAGGCAAAGACAACGGGCCGGAGCGATGGTCCACAGAGCCGTGGGACGGCGTGTTCACGGACGAGGAGCGGGCGGCGCTCGTGGAGGAGGCCTCTGCATTGCTCTTCCACCTCACCAAGCTCGATAGCAACCAAGACGGCAGCATCAGTGAGGCAGAAGAAGGCGCGGGTATCATTCCATTGCCGGAGAGGCGTACCCTCACCAGCACTGCGGGCACGCAGATGGAGGCCACGCTGCTGGATGCTTCAGCCAACCTTATCGTCATTCGCAGGAGTGATGGACGCAGGCTCATCTTTGAGCAAAGCCTGCTCAGCCAGCCAGACCGCGATCACATCGCGCAGTGGCTGAAAGCCGCTGCTCCGTTTCCTTTCAAGCCGCTCGAACTCGACGCGAAGGACGGCACCAAGGTCAGCGCCGACTTTTACGACGTGGGTGACAAATCGAAGCCCGTCATCCTCTACTGCCACCGTGCTGGCAGCTCGCGCGGCGAGTATCGTGTCATCGCCTCCATCCTGGCCCGCAGGGGCTTCAACGGCCTCGCCCTTGACCAGCGCTCCGGAGAGAAATTCGACGGCGTCCCGAATGAGACACAGAGGCGTATAGTGGAGAAGAACCCGAAGGCTGCTCCTCGCTTCGGCGGCATCCAGTATGACGCGGCAAAGCCCGACATCGAGGCCGGGCTCGCGTGGGTCAAGGCGCAGGGCTTTACCGGCCCGCTCATTTTTTGGGGCTCATCCTATTCCTCCAGCTTCGCCATCCTCTTCGCCGCTGAGCGCCCGGAGATCAAAGCCGTGCTCGCCTTTGCGCCCGGCGAGTGGTTGAAAAGCAACGGGGCCGTCACAGCCGCCGCACAAAAGATGACCCAGCCCATCCTCGTCATCCATCCAGAGGGGGAAAAAAAAGTGGGCCAGCCCGTCTATGACGCCATCGCCTCCACGCAGAAGCAGCTCGTGATGCACGCCCAAATCCTCCACGGCTCCAACGAACTCCTGCGCGGTGACAAACGCGATGAGACATGGAAAGCCGTCCTCGATTTCCTCACCCTTCACACCTCCAAGCCATGAAACGCCTCCTCCTCACCCTCTGCCTCACCTCCGCGCTTCACGCGCAGCAGCCTGCCGCTGCGCCGCACACGTTTACTTCCACGGATGGCCGGAAGCTCACGGCCACCATCATCGAGAAGACCACCACCACCGTCACCCTCCGCCGCGCGGAGGATGGGAAGGACTTCATCCTCCAGCTCGACCGGCTCAGCGCGGCGGATCAGGCCTTCGTGAAGGCGTGGGGGACGAAGCCCGTGCCTCTCGTCATGGCCGACCCCGCGCTGCCGGAGTCCTGGGTGGTGCCACCGAAGTATCAACAGGCCTGGGAGTTTGCGCGGCTTCCTGACACGTCAGGCCCGATGGTTGCCACCTTTGAAGCGAGGTACTACCGCCGCGACTATAAAGAGCAACGTGCCGGGCTGATCCGCAGCGATGGCGTGGTGCTCTGCGATCCCGACAAGGATGAAAGCGTCCCTCCATTCTTTTGGGTTATAAACGGCATGATGACGACAAGCCATACCGCCAGCTACTTCCGGGATCATCGCGTCTATCCCAAACTCAGTGGCGGGAAGTGGGGCCTTGTGGACCTGGATGGCCGCCAAGTTGTGCCGCCACAGTGGGACTGGGTCGGCACGTTCAGCGAGGGGCTGTTCGACTTCATGGTCGCTGGGAAGTTTGGTTACGCCAACCTCAAGGGGGAAGTCGTGATTCAGCCACAATGGAACCATGCTCAACCCTTCTCGGGCGGCTATGCCATCGTGCGGGCGGACAAAGACGGCAAACGAAGCGTCATCGACAAGACCGGCAAGATCATCTCAGATGCCGTGTGGGATGATGTGAAGGGCCTCCGTGTTAATCAAGGTGGGCGAGCTCCATCTCATGTGTCGGTCTTCGACTTCCGGCCCGCCGAACTCCCGTCCGGCGTGTTCTGGGTGGAGCTGAACGAGAAGTGGGGCCTCTACGACATCGCCAAAAATATCCCCATGGGCGAAAGACAGTGGGATAGAGCGACAGGCAGTGCCCACGGGTTCTTGCGTGGCGAGGCGTGGGTGCTGCGAGATGGCAAGTATGGCATGATCGACCTAACGGGGAAGGTGGTGCTGGAGCCAGCGTGGGAGGGGCATTGGGTGGGCAAAGACCCCTACAGGCAACACAACCCGCCGACTCGTGTGGGCAACCTCATCCAAGCCGACATCCATGCCGGAAAAAACCCATGCTGGCACCTGGATGGCACGCCCGCGCTGACCGACGACATTTATGGCGACTCGGTGCAAAACAACCTTGGGAATTTCCAGGTCAAGATTGAGAGCGGTAAGCTCATCCGCGTGAAAAAGAACTTCCGACTCCAAGAGCCAACCCGCATGGTGCTCCGACGTGCCGAAACGATGAAATCGGGCAGCAAAAGAGTCGGCCAAATGGTCGGACTGGCGGACCTGGACGGCAAGCTTTTGGGCGAAGTCAGTTGTAGCTGGATCAACGCCACCCCATCCCCCGATTACTTCATGATGACCTTTCACGACCCCCGCTGCGGCCTGATCGATGCCATGGGAAAAGTGGTGGAGCCAGTCGCACAGGTGGAGAACATCCCGCTCGACACCCTTGAAATTGGCGATGCCAAGTCCCTCCCCGATGGCGAGATCATCGCTGCCTTCCGAGGCACCTCAGACAGCGCCACTCCGGATTCCCTGTTCATCAAAACCGCTCAAGGACTCGTCAAAGTGCCGTGGAAAGCACCTGAGATTCAAGAAGCGCCTGAGATTCAAGAAGCACCCGGCACCGTGACCGTGAAGGCACACCAGAAAGACGGCAAATGGGGATACATCCGCCTCATCGAGGCCAAGTAAAACCGCCAGAGCAGCAGATGACGCCAAGTCGGATGCCTCCGTTCTCCGCGCACGCTGCCTCTTCGCCCCTCTGCGGCCACTCTGCCCGTGATTTTGAGTCGTCGGCCGTGTGAGATGGCGACGACTCGTCGCCACTCCCAAGCGATCAGAACATCCATTGCCGACTTCTCCGCAGCCGCCACAGACTCGCAGGTCTTATTGAAGATTGAAGAGCCGCAAAAATAGAAATCCGAGACAATAGAGTTGCGCCGCACCAACCTTTAGAGACCGAAGAGGCACTGGCTACTTGGGAGCTCCAAGTCAGGGACTGCGCGGGCGGATAAATGGGCGCCGGGGATTCAATCCGGCTGCTCCACGCATGACACCCTGTGGGCCGCGAGGCGATGTGGGCGTTATCGACTTGGTCAGCGCCGGGTGGGGGCTGAGGGATACCAGGCACCGTTGTACCAGTAGCCCTGGGGTGGGGGTTGGGTGGGGTAGTAGCGCTGCTGCGGCGGATAATAGGCCTGCTGGGGTGGGTAGTAGGCTTGTGGTTGGGGATAGTAGGGCTGTTGTGGTTGCGGCTGCGGTACTGGGGGCGGGGGGCTCTGGCGGCCCATGGCTCCGATCCCGGCGGCGGCGACGTTTCCCGTGGCTTTCACCGTGGAGCCCGCGATGTGACCCGCTGCTGAAATCGGGGCGGTGATGAGTGAGCACGCGTTGAGCGTCCCGAGAGCAGCGAGGAGGAGTAGGGTGCGGCAGCGCATGACAACGCGGCATGACTATCATTCATGGCGGCGCTTTGCACGGACAATTCAGGCTTCGACCCGTCGCCGGGGATTTTTATCATCGGTACCTGCCGCAGTTGAGTTGAAGCGAAGTCAAGCCAAGAAGCCGGGGTCAAACCGGGGCTTACGCGTGGAATGAGCAACGGGTGATGGCTTTGAACGCGAATCAAGGCCCACTGGGATTCCGAATGACCATGAATGGATCGAAAGGACCGATTTGCGGCCATTTGAGTCTCATTCTTTTTTCATTCGCGTTGGAATGAATGGGTGGTGCAGGGCTTGGACGAGATCGAGCATCCGCTTGGATACGACGCACGGCCAATCGCCATGATTTTGGGGCGTAAGCCCTGGGCGCAAACCTGCGGTGTCACGCATTGTGATCAATCTCTGGCCCCGGCCGCGTTGGACTGCTGATGCTGCTGGAACGCTTTTTGGTGGCATCGCGGAAGCTGCGGCTCTACCGTCGCGGGCAGATGGAATCGCCGTCTGAATCCACGATTTCCGATGACCGAACTTTTGCTCATTATCCTTCTGCTCATTCTGAACGGTGTCTTTGCCATGGCGGAGATCGCCATCGTCTCCGCAAAAAAGGCGCGGATGATGGAGCGGGCGGAAAAGGGTAGCAGTGGGGCAAAGTTGGCACTGAAACTGGCAGCGAATCCAGAGCGGTTTCTGAGCACGGTCCAGATCGGCATCACGCTGGTGGGTGTGCTAGCGGGGGCGTTTGGTGGGGCGAGTCTGGCAGGGTATGTGACGCCGTGGCTGAAGGAGCTGCCGTGGCTGGCGGGACATGAAGAGCAGGTCGCCTTTGGCCTGGTGGTAGCATTCATCACCTACCTCTCGCTGATCATTGGCGAACTGGTGCCGAAAAGCTTGGCGCTGAGGAATGCAGAAGGCATCGCCTGTGCGATGGCGGGGCCGATGGATTGGCTATCGCGGGTGGGGAGCCCGCTGGTGTGGGTGCTAGAGCTCAGCACCCGGGCGCTGATGACCTTCTTTGGGAAATCGCAGGCACCGAGCGGGCCCACCACGGCCGAGGTGGAGGTGCTGCTGCGTGAGGGGCTGGTCACTGGCAACGTGCGCTATGAGGAGAGCGAGCTGGTGGAGGGCGTCTTTGACCTGAGGGAGCTGAAGGCAGAGGAAATCATGCGCCCGAAGCCAAAGGTGATCTTTCTGCACGTGAACGATACGGCTGCGAGCGCGGCGGAAGCGCTGAGCGATGGCATGCGGCAGGTGGTATTCCCGGTTTACGGCGATAGCCGGGATCATGTCGTGGGCATGGTTTCGCTGCGGGCCTTGTTCCTATCCGTGGCGGGCGGGAAGACACCTGCGGTGAGTGAGCTAATGCGCGAGCCGGTTTTCGTCTCAGACAATCAACCAGCGCTCACGCTGCTGGAAGAACTGCGCAACGCCCCCCACCACGCAGCGGTGGTCACCGATGAGTTCGGCATCGTGCGTGGCATGGTGACGATTGAGGACCTGGCGGAGGAGATCGTGGGTGACCTGACCGCGAACCGTCAGGACGGATCAAGCTCGGCACAGGTTCGTGAAAACGGCCCGCAAAGCTGGTTGGCCGATGGCATGACCGAGATCGATCTCGTCATCACGGTGATTCCCGGCTTTGAAGTCGTCGCGAACGCCGAGAACGACGCCTTCCAAACGCTGGCAGGTTTCATCATGCAGCACTTGGAGCGTCTGCCGCGTGAGGGGGAAAAATTCAAGGTAGGCGATTTCGAAATCGAGATCATCGACATGGATCGCCAGCGGATCGATAAGGTGAGTGTGCGAAAGGTGGAGTTGGAGGCAACGGCCGCAATTGACTGACCGTATCCGAACGGCGCTTTGGCGGGCGTCGTGATAAACCTCTGCCGCAGCCGCGTTGGACTGCTGATTCTTGATGACATGTCCGCCATCGCCGAAGGCTCGGGCACCGCTCGACCCCCATCGCTGTCTCTACCCAACATGAAAACCTTGCTGCTCCTGCTTCTTTGTCTCATTGCCCCCTCGTTGTCTGGTGCCGAGACTCGCGTCCTGATCGTCGTCGGACCCAGCAGTCATCCGCCGGGATCACACGAGGTCGCCGCTGGTGGGCGGGTGTTGCGCCATTGCCTGGAGCACATGGAAAATCTGCCGGACGTGAAGGCCGATCTGGTGGAGGGATGGCCGAATCAAACGCAGAGGGAGGCAGCGTCGAGCATCGTGTTCATCGGCGACTTTTTCCCGCCGAACCGTTTGCCCAATGCCGCACAAAACCTCGCAGATCTCGACGTCATGATGCAGCGTGGCTGCGGCATGGTCTGCGTCCACTATGCGACCGGTGTGCACGGTGATGATGTGAAGTCGGATGGGGACCACCCGCTGCTGCGCTGGATCGGCGGCTACTTTGCCAATCGCACCTGCCCGCATCATGTTTCCATCGCGAAGATTTTCCCGGCGGCCACCATCACTCCTGCGGCACCCACGCATCCTGTCTTGCGTGGCTGGAAGGAGTTCACGCTGCATGACGAGCCCTACATCAACAACTACTTCGGACCCGGCAACCGCATGGCCGCCAACGTCACCGCGCTGGCTACCTCGCTACTACCGCCAGAGTCGCCCAAGCGCGAGACCGTCGCCTGGAGCATCGAGCGGGCCGATAGCGGGCGCGGGTTTGGCATTGTGATGCCGCATTTCTACAAAAACTGGCGGGACGAGGACCTCCGGCGGTTCATCCTGAACGGCATCGCCTGGACGGCGAAACTTGAGGTCCCCCACGAAGGTGTGAAGACCACGTTGCCAGACCTCGCCACCTTCCAGCCCGCCTCCGTGGACTTCACCCCACCACCACCGAAACCGAAGAACACGCCCGCGAAACCGAGGTGATGTGATTCATCCCCAGCCTATTTGATCTCACTGTGGCGCAATGAGGAAGCCCTGACGTCTGCTATCCCCCTACTTGGAGTCTGGACCTTGGTAGGGCACGATGCCTTTTGGGAAACCGTCTTTGAGCAGTTTCGCGGCGCGTTCGATCAGGGTGTCTTGGTTGTTCAGTAGGTCCTCCGCAGTGGGGAGGACGAGTTCGTGAGGGGGAACCCCGATGCCTTCGATGCCGCGTCCGCCATTGAAGCGACCTTTGTTACTGGCTACCGAAAAGCGAATGGTGAACAGGTTGCTCGGCGTCGTGATCTCCGTTTTCTGCGATGAGGTGCCTGCGGTGGCGGACTCCCCAATCATGTAGGCGCGCCCATCTTCTTTGAACATGCCAGCGATGGTCTCGCCCGCCGAGCGCACGCCCGCATCCACGATCACCACCATCGGCCCCGTGTAGCCTCCGTCAAACTTGCCCACGTAGCCCCGCCAGCTCTGCTCTTTGGCGAGGAAGTGTCCAAATACCGCCTCATGGTCGCAACCCCCACCGCCGTTGGCACGCATGTCCAAAATGAGACCTGGGATCTCCCCCAGAGAGGCGAGCATTTGCTGGATTTGCATCGGCAGATTCGCCGGCACATCGCGCAGGTGGATGTAGCCAAGGCCATGCGCTGTGCGACCATAGGACTGGCGTCCGATGAACTGTAGGTCCTTGGGTGGGAACAGTGGACCGACGGGTGCGAAATTCGGTCCGCCGCTGCGCACACGCTGGAAGCTGCGCGTCGCGCCTGTGGCGTCCTTGATTTCAAAAGTGATGGATGTGCCTTCGTAGTCTGCGAGCCCCCAGTGACAGGCCGAATAGAGCGCCATGTGGGACGTAGAGGATCCCTGGCCGCGATCTCGCATCCATCCCGCTTTTTGATTCAGCCAATCCAGCGCTGGGACACCATCGATACGCGTCACCTCCTGCCCTGCATGCAGGCCGGCTTCCGCAGCGTCTTTGAATGCAGCGCGCACGAGCACTCGTTCCGCTAGTGCCAGCAAAGCGACGCGTGGTCCGGTGAAACGGCGGCCCTTGGATTCATCTGGCCATTTGACCTTTGATTGCACAATGCCCGCGTGCCCGTCGCGCAATTGGCCCAACAGCTTGGTGACCAATTGCAGGTGTTCTTCATCGGTGGTCGTCTTCGCCGCCGCCAGTTGGAACTCCCTTGTCACGGTCGGCCAATCGATGCCCTTTACTTTCATCAGTGCCCCCGCCTTTGCCTCAAATTCGCGCAGCAGGAACTCGATATCCTCCACATAAGGTGCTGCCACTAGCATGCGGGTGCCCGCCAGCAAACCAATGACCCAAACAGTCGCAAATCTCCGGTTCATCACCCCTTGTAGCATGACCTGATCGATTCTGTCGAGCACAGACTCAGCAATCCTGTTGCCGGAGGTCATCGCGATGAGGCGGCTGCGATGAAGCTCAACAACTTGGCACATCGCTTGATGATTGAGCAGGTGAAAAGATTGTCACTGGGTAAGTCAAAGCTAGATGGTGACGGCGTGAAGCATTGATTCCACAGGGGATGCAAGGCGTTGTGAGGTGGATGTAGCATTACCGTAACTTGCCGAAAAGTCGGCGTGGCTTAGGCGTCGGCACATTTTTCCGGCCTTGAACTCTCTACCACGTCATTCCCCTTTGATCATCTGCGCTGTGCTGGCGTTGATTGTTGGCGATGGGTTTGGTCATGGAGCCTATCATGAGGTGGTTGCAAGCTTGGAAGCGCGGCTGAAGGCTGATCCGAATGATGCGGGCCGGCGCTTCGAACTGGCGTGTGCCCATCAGGAGCATGGTGACTGGGAGCAGGCGCTCGTCGAGCTGGAGCGCGTCGAGAGGATCGCACCTGGTGTGCATGAAACGGGACTGATCCAAGGCATGGCGCTGGCAACAGGGAAGCATTGGCCACATGCGCTCGCAGTGATGGAAGAGTTCCTCCAGACGCGGCCAGATCATGCCAGCGGATTGCGCCAACGTGGCCGAGTCTTGCGCGAGTTGGGGAGGCGGAACGAAGCGGCGAGGGATCTGGGAGAAGCCTTGAAACGAGAGGCACACCCGACCGGCGAACAAGTGGCGGAACAGGCCGGACTCCTGATGGAGTGTGGGCGCGGGGCCGAGGCGATGGCAGCGCTAACGGATGGACTGCTGAAGACTGGCAACGAACCGGTGCTCTTGGAATCGATGCTGGCGATTGCAACGCAATTGCAGCGTTGGGATGAGGCCTTGGAAGCAGTGGCTGGCCTACAGAAAGTCGCACCGAGGCCGGAGCCATGGATGTTGAAAAGAGCGGAGCTTTTCGAAGCCGCTGGACGCAATGACGAGAGCCGTGCGGCTTGGCAGATGCTGCGAGACCGTTTGATGGCACTGCCAAGTCTAGAGCGTGGAGCCGGGCAGTTGGCGGAGTGCCTGCGCCGCGCCAAGCACGCCCTTGGAGAACCGCTTTCGACGCCCGTGGTAGCGCCCCCTGCTGTGCGGGTCACCCCTCATTTAGAAGCCTCAGTCTCTCCCCCAAACACCCCATGAAAATACTCCGCCAGTTAGCGTTCCTCGCCTCCTTTGCTGCGCTGCCCGTCGCCGCACAGAATACCGAGTTCGGCAACCTGCTCGTGACGCAAAACGACGCAGGAAATGCCAGCACTTCGATCACCCTCGCGAAAGGTGCGGGCAGTTCTCCCAATTTCGATATTCGTCCCGGCAGCACCAAGGCGGACTACACCATTACCTTCGGGACGGCGAACGATTACCAAGCGGGTGTACTGGTGGCCTCGGTGGCAGAGAACGGTAGGAATAACAACGCGTTCGGAGAAACTATCGGGACGTTCTACACGACGGTGGGCGTCGAACTAGACAGCACGACGGCACCGACGCGTTACTACTTGGCGCTGTTCCGCAGTCCGAATGCGGAGGAGCAGAACGTAAACGTCTCCTGTGCGTTTCTTCCGTACAGCCAGTGGCTGGGCGGCACGGCGCGTAATGGGGCGAACGGAAATGGAGGGGCGACGGATACCTTGCAGGCGAGCGCCGGGATCAATCTGGGAGTGGAGTTCACGGCACCGGGAACCGGGCTCTTTGGGTTGAATCTGACTTCGATCAATGCTGCGTATACCTCGCAGAATGGCATCTTGCTGGTGAACCATCTGAAGAACGAGGATAACTATGCTGCATCGCGGGCCAATGGGGACGGCTCATTCAGCATGTTCGTGCGGGACAATGGAAGCACCGGCTCTGGCAACGAACAGGATCCGATTGCCTTTGCCTACATTCCTGCGGCAGATGTCGGATCGAAGTTTCTGAAAGCTGTCGGAAGGGTGAACAACGATGCTACGACTGATGTTGCTGGGGGAACGTTTTCAGTGACCAAGGGAGGAACGGGCCAGTGGTTCCTGACCATTCCGGGCATGAGTCCTGAGAAGGGCGTGTTGGTGGTCAGTCCAGAGGGTGGCGGCACGAACAACACGGACAACATCGTTTCCTACCAGTGGGACGCGGGAAATACACGCTATGTGATCGAGAGCCGAGACATCGTCAGCACCACTGCCGTTCCTGTCCTCGAGGACGGAGCCACCGCTGACGAAGACATGTTTAGCTTCGCGTTTTTTGAGGCACCGATTGTGCCTGTGGTGGCCATCACAAGCCCCGCGACTGGAGCCAGTGTGGTTACAGGCACCGCATTCGATATCGAGGTAGATGCGAATGATGCGAACGGTACGATCACTCAAGTCGAGTTTCTGCGGAACGGTGTCGTGGTCGGAACGGACACTGTAGCCCCCTGGGCCTTCAATCAAGGGGCGCTGTCCGTTGGAACCTACACTTTTACTGCGCGCGCCACAGACAACGATGGCTTTGTCGGCACGAGCGCACCTGTGAGTGTGAGCGTCACCCTTGATCCAGGTAACCTCCCAGCCAACACGGCGTTGTGGTTTGATGGTGTGAATGACTACGTTACGATGGGCACCGCGATTGATCTCGGCTTGGGCGGACCGCCCACCAACGGCATGACATTGGAGTGCTGGTTCCGCAAGGATGGTGCGGGGCTCACCTCGTCGTCTGGCAGTGGTGGCGTCACGGCAGTTCCACTTTTTGGTAAGGGACGTGGCGAAGGCGATGGGAGCAATGTGGACTGCAACTACTTCTTTGGTATCACGACCGCAGGCATCCTCGTCGCCGACTTTGAAACGTATCCGGCAGCGGGATTGACCGCCGGGCAGAACTACCCGATCACCGGCACCAATACCCCCATCGTGAATGGGGAATGGCATCATGCTGCCGTCACTTATGATCGTTCTACGGCAACCTGGACGATGTATCTCGACGGAACCGCTGTGGGCACAGCGACCGCTGCTGCTGGCGCGCTGCCGCGCTACGATAGCATCCAGCACTTTGGGATCGCTACGGCAATGACCTCAGCGGGAGCTCGCGAGGGTGCCTTCCATGGCATCATCGACGAAGTGCGCGTGTGGAACTATGCCCGCAGCGGGGTGGAGATTGCTTCGACGAAGGATGTCTCCGTCACCAGTTCCCCAGGGCTCGTTGGGCGATATGGGCTCAATGAAGGCATCGGCTCGACCACTGACAGTTCCACGGGCACTTCGCAGGGGACGCTGACGAATGGCCCGCTCTGGATCGAAGGCGCAACCTTGGTCACGAATGATCCTCCCACCATCGCGATCAGTGCCCCTGCGGACAATACGAACCTCAACGCGCCGGCTTCGTTCTCGATCACCGCAACGGCCTCGGACCCCGATGGCACGATTAGCAAAGTGGAATTCTTCGAAGGGGCGACCAAACTTGGCGAGGACGCAACGGCACCGTATAGCTTTGAGGTGAATGCATTGGCTCAAGGTGACTATGCCTTCACCGCGCGTGCAACGGACAACTTTGGGGCCTTCACGGATAGTGCAGTCATCACCGTGCACGTGCTGCCGCCGCTGACGACGCCACCAACCGTCTCGATCACTGCGCCAGCGGATATGACGACATTCCTTGCACCTGCGACGATCACGATCAATGCAAACGCTGCCGATAGCGACGGCACCGTGACGAAGGTCGAGTTCTTCAGCGGTGCCACCAAACTGGGCGAAGACACTCTGGCACCGTTCTCATTTGATTGGACCAATGTCGCGGTGGGCAACTACTCACTCACGGTGAAGGCAACGGATGATATGACAGCTACCACCACATCCGCTGCTATCCTGGTCAATGTCATCGTCAATCAAGATCCCTCGATTCTTCTGACCGCGCCCAATGACCTCGCCACCAACGTGGGCGCTGGGGGGGCTGTGATGCTCAGTGCGGACGTCGCGGACCCAGAGAGTCAGTCGATGAATGTGACGTTCTATGGCAGGCCGAAATCGCCACCTGTGGGGCCGGACTTCACTCTCGTGACACTCCCAGACACCCAGTTCTATTCGGAGAATACTGGCGGCACGCGCTTGGCTAATTTCACCTCGCAGACGAATTGGATTGTGGCGAATCGTACCACGGGAAACATTCCGTTCGTCGCGCACATGGGTGACATGGTTCAGAACGGCGATAGCGTGCAGCAGGAGTGGATCAATGCCGATGGTGCCATGGCAATCATTGAGGACCCTTTGACCACGCTGCTGACACACGGCATTCCGTGGGGCGGCGCACCTGGCAATCATGACCAGCAGCCGATCGGGAGTCCGGATGGGGCGAGCGTCCAATGGAACACCTACTTTGGCACGGCGCGATGGGCGGGACGCCCCTACTGGGGTGGCAACTATGGGACAAACAACGACAACAACTACCAGTTGTTCAGTGCGAGTGGTCTGGACTTTGTGGTGGTGAATATGGAGTATCGGCCATCCGCCAATCAGGGTGTGCTGGACTGGGCGGACTCGGTGCTGAAAGCCTTCCCGAATCGCCGCGCGATTGTGACCAGTCACTGGCTCATCGACACCGGAAATCCGGCTGCGTGGGGCGGCCATGGCCAGGCGGTGTATGACAACTTGAAAGACAACCCGAACCTGTTCCTGATGCTTTGTGGACACATTCATGGGGAAGGCCAACGCAGTGACACCTTTGAAGGCCGCACCGTCTATACCGTGCTGCAGGACTATCAAAGCCGGGCAAACGGCGGAGACTCTTGGCTGCGCTACTTTGTCTTCTCACCTGCCAATAACACCATCTCCGCGAAGACATTGCAGACCACAACAGGCACCTTTGAAACCGATGCGGACAGTCAATTTGTGCTGCCTTACACGATGGGTGCAGGATCAGCAAGCTGGGTGCCGCTAGGAACGGTGAGCGCCAGCGGCGGATCTGCGTCGCTCGAATGGACGGGCGTGGCTGGGGACACCGAATATGAGTGGTATGCAGCGGTCAGTGATGGAACCAACAACATTGGTAGCACGACCCGCAGCTTCACCACGGCCACCAATGCGCTGCCCACAGTGGCGATCACTCAGCCCACCGAGGGAGCAATCATCCCGCTGCCGGCCGAGGTGCAGTTTGCCGTCACAGCATCAGACGCTGACGGCAGCATTACGAAGGTGGAGTTTTATGCGGGCAGTGAAAAGGTAGGGGAGGATGCTTCGTCACCATACACGCTGAGTTGGGCGGCCGTCAGTGGAGCGTACGCATTGACCGCCGTGGCCTATGACAATCAAGGCGCGACGAGCACGTCTGCGGCTGTGAACATTACGGTAACGAATCCGAGCAATCAGTTGCCAACGGTGCAACTGACAGGCTTGGCGGGCGGTGCTCGGTTGGCGACAACACTGGCGACGTTGACCGCAAGCGCAGCAGATGTGGATGGTTTGGTGGCCAAGGTCGAGTTCTTCGACGGCGTGACCAAGATCGGTGAGGATACGACGGCACCCTATTCTTTTGATTGGGCGGGAGGTGCTGAAGGACAACACACGCTCACGGCAGTAGCGACTGACAATGACGGCGGAGTACGGACCTCCGCAGCGGTGATGGTGAAGCTTGTCGTGCCAGAGAGCCTGACTTTGATCGCAAAAGGGGCATCTTGGAAATATCTGGATGATGGGAGTGACCAAGGAACGGCTTGGAAAGAGGCGGCGTTCGTTGACACGGCCTGGGCTTCTGGACCAGCACCGCTTGGTTATGGGGATACTCACATTGTCACCACCGTAAACAGTGGACCGAGTGGCAACCGCATCATCACTACCTATCTACGTCGCACCTTCGAGGTGGCTGATGCATCTAGCGTCGTGGCGCTCGCGCTGAATCTGATGCGTGACGACGGTGCCGTGATTTACATCAACGGCACGGAGGTCGCACGCAGTAACATGCCGGCAGGCGTGATCAATTATTTGACCAATTCGGCTGACACCGTCAGCGGAACGGACGAGACGACCTATTTGCCCTTGCTGGCTACGACCTTGCCGCTGGTGGATGGCACTAACAGCATCGCTGTGGAGTTGCACAATCGCGATGGTGCGAGCAGCGACTTGGGTTTTGACCTTGAAGTGGTCGCAACGCAGCTGCCGCCAGCTCCGCTGCCTGAACTCATCGTCACGGAGATCAACTCAAACGCTACAGGTGGCGACTTCTGGGAGTTGACGAATGTCGGTGCTACGATTGTAGATGTCGGGAACTGGAAGTGGGACGACGACAGCGCGAATCCGAATGATGCTGCGGCGGTGACGATCCCTTCGGGGACAGTGATCGCTCCGGGTGAATCCATTGTGCTGACAACGGCGGCGGACGCAGCCGCTTTCCGCACGGTTTGGAGCATCGCGCCGACCGTGCAGGTCATCGCCAGCCCCACGGGGCCAGGTTTTGGTCAAAACGATCAGGTTCATCTGTTCGATGGCTCAGGTGCCACGGTGACGAGCTTCTCCTATGTTGCAGGCGGTTTCACCTTGAGTAGCGGCTCGGCCTCAATCGGTGGTCATGCGGGTGCCTCAGCAGGGGGCACGGCCACGCAGTCGGCGGTGATTGATCCGGTGTTCGGCTACGGTGCGGGGCGTCGCTATATGGCGGGGAATGGAACACCAGGTGCTTCGGGCCTCAGCTTCGGCGGTGGTCCTTCGATCACGCTATCACTCAGTGTCACGCCGTCTTCATTCTCTGAAAGCGCCGCCAATCCGGCCGCATCGGGGACGGTGAGTCGTGCGACGAGCGGCACGAGTGACCTCGTGATCACGCTGAGCTCCAGCGACACCACCGAGGCCACTGTGCCTGCCACGGTGACGATCCTAGCGGATCAAACGAGCGCCAATTTTGATGTCACTGCAGTGAATGACACTTTCCCGGATGGCAACAAGACGGTGACGATCACCGCCAGTGCCACGGATGCTACGACGCCTACCTTTGATGTCACGGTGCAGGATGATGGCGATGTGTTGCAGAACAATTTGATGCTGACCGAGGTGCTCTCACAGCAGGCTGCCACTGGTGTGAATGATTTCTGGGAGCTGACGAACATCAGTGGCTCTGCGGTCTCTCTGGCTGGCTACAGTTGGCATGACAATGGTCGTTCCGCTGCTGCTGCGGCAGCCTACGCGCTTCCTGGTGGTTCCAGCATTGCTCCGGGTGAGTCGGTGATTTTCACCACAATTACCCCGGCAGCCTTCCGTGCTTGGTGGGGCATTTCTGAGTCCGTGCAGGTCTTCCAAACGGTCGGTGCCCCCGGGCTTGGTCAGAATGATGGCGTGGCTTTGTTCGACAATGGCGGCAACGAACTCTTCTTCTTCAGCTATGGTGTTGGTGGCTTCACCAAGGCAGATGGCAATCCCTCGACAGGAACCCATTCGGGGCCGTCCGCAGGTGCTGCCACGGAAACGCAATCTGCCGTTTGGGATCCTGCTTCAGGAACCACGACTCCGCGCTACACCTTTGCTAGCGTTGGCAGCTTGGGCTGTTTTGCCTCTGCTGCGAACGCCGCAGACGTTGGTTCTCCCGGTGTCACTGTCGGCAATCCGACGGTGAGCATCGCCAGCGCTTCGATCAACGAGGGTGACAGCGGCACGGCGACGCTTTCGCTTCCCGTCACGCGTTCAGACACCGCCACGGCTTTCACGGTCGATTACGCTGTCACCGGCGGCACGGCCACCAGCGGCACGGCCACCAGCGGCACGGATTTCGCCACGCTGGCCTCTGGAACGCTCACTTTCACGAATGGTGGCGCCGCTTCGCAAAACATCGACATCACGGTGAATGGCGACACGGCCTCCGAGGCTGATGAAACGGTCATCATCACCCTGTCGAACCTCGTGAACACCACGGGGACGACGGTCATCTCGAATGCGGCAGGCATCGGCACGATCATCAATGACGATGTCGTCCCACCTGCGATTACCACGCAGCCGACGGGTGCCACGATTGCCACTGGCTACACGGCCACGCTCTCGCTCGTCGCCACAGGCACGCCAGCTCCGGCGATCCAGTGGTATGAAGGCACCTCTGGCACAACGACGACGCCTGTGGGCACTAATTCGCCTACCTTTACCACGCCTGCACTGAGTGCGACTACCAGCTACTGGGCACGTGTGACGAATGCCGGTGGCAGCGTGGATAGCGACACCGCCATTATCACGGTCACGCCTGGGGTGGCCAGCGTGGATCTTTCCACCTATGTCCGTGTGGCACGCATCAACTTGCCTGAGTATCGTCGCACTCCGCTGCCTCTAGGCACCGCTGCGCACAACCTGCTCTGTGATGAGGCCTCCGGCGTCGCTTACAACTGGGACACCGACACGCTCTTCATCTGCGGTGACGGTGGCCGTGCGATCACCCAGGTCACGAAGACAGGGCAGCTCATCGATACGATGTCGCTGGAACTGAACGCTGGGAATCCGCAGGGCACCGAGTTTTACGATCCAGAGGGCATCACCTACATCGGCGGCGGCCAGTTCGTGTTCAGTGAGGAGCGCGAGCGTCGTCTCGTGAAATTCACCTATGTCGCAGGCACCACTTTGACGCGGGCTGCGGCGCAGACAGTTGATCTCGGCACGTTTGATGACAACACCGGCACGGAAGGTCTCTCCTATGATCCGCAGACCAGCGGATTCATCGTGCTAAAGGAAAAGGCTCCCATCGGGGTCTTCCAGACCGGCGTTGATTTCGCCGCAGGCACCGCCACGAACGGCTCGGCCTCCACGGTGAACTCCACGAACCTTTTTGACACCACGTTGCTCGGCATGACGGACGTCGCGGACGTGTTTGCCTTCTCGAACATTCCTTCGATGATCGGTCAGCCGCAGGCGGGCAACATGCTGATCATCGGCCAGGAGAACGCCCGCATCCTCAATGTGGATCGCAGCGGAAACATCCTCAGCACACTGAACATCAGTTCCGATCCCGGTAATCCACTGAGCGCTGCTGACCAGCAGCATGAAGGCGTCACCATGGACCGCGCGGGCATCATCTACGTGGTGAACGAAAATGGCGGCGGCAGCATCGAGTATCCGCAGCTCTGGGTTTATGCGCCGTCCAGCCTGCCAAACCAGGCCCCTACTGCGATCACGTTGAACAACGAGGTGAACTCGCTCGAGGAAAACACCAGCACGGCTTCGCCCATCAAAGTCGCCGATGTCGTCGTGACGGATGATGGCCTCGGAAACAATGAACTGAGCCTCACCGGTGCTGACGCGGCCTCCTTCCAGCTTACAGGTTCTGCCTTGTTCGTGAAAGCAGGTGTCGTGCTCGATTTCGAGACGAAGACCAGCTACGCCGTCACCATCAACGCGGACGACACCACCGTCGGCGCTACGCCCGATGCGAACTACAACTTCACACTGAACATCACCGACCAAGTCGTTGAGACACCCACGCCGCCAGCACTCATCGTCACGGAAGTGGCTCCCTGGGCCAGCAGCAATGGCGCAGTGGGCGGCGATTGGTTTGAAGTCACCAACGTCAGCGCCAGCGCGGTGGACATCACAGGCTGGAAAGTGGATGACAGTTCGAACGCCTTTGCCACGGCCATCGCCCTGAACGGCATCACCAGCATCGCGCCCGGCGAGTCCGTGATCTTCATCGAAGGTGCCGCAGGCATTGCGGACACCTTCAAGACCGTGTGGTTCGGAGCCAGTCCGCCAGTCGGCCTGCAAGTCGGTACGTATCAGGGCAGCGGCATCGGCCTCAGCACGGGCGGGGATGCGGTGAATCTCTTCACCGCAGGCGGCACGCGGCACAGCGGCACCACTTTCGGCGCGGCAGACAGCGCCTCACCGTTCCAGACATTCGACAACACGGCAGCCGCCAATGACTCGGCCATCACCTTGCTGAGTGAGGACGGGGTCAATGGTGCGTTCGTCGCGGCCACCAGCGCGGTTGAAATCGGATCGCCAGGCTACTCGGCACCAGGCGTGCTTCGCGTTACCGAGGTGGCCCCTTGGAGCAGCGGCAGCAGCCCTGTGGCCGCAGATTGGTTCGAGGTGACAAACATCGGCGCACGCAGCGTCGATATCACTGGCTGGAAGGTGGATGATAGCTCCGAATCCCCCGCCGCCGCACTCCCGCTGACTGGGATCACCAGCATCGCGCCCGGTGAATCCGTCATCTTTATCGAGACCGCCACGCTGAGCACCAAAAAGGCAGAGTTCCTCGCCAACTGGTTCGGCGCAAGTCCGCCCGCGACGCTCCAAGTCGGTGCCTATTCCGGTGGCGGCATCGGACTGAGCACTGGCGGAGACGCTGTGAACCTCTATGACACGAACAATGTCCGCGTGGCGAATGTGTCCTTCGGCATCGCGCCTTCCACAGCGCCGTTCACCACCTTTGACAATGCGGCAGCGCTCAATGTCGCCGCGATCACGCAGTTCAGCGCGGTGGGGGTGAATGGTGCCTTCATCGCGGCGAACAGTTCGAGCGAGGTCGGTTCGCCAGGTTCAATCCAGACTGCAATCGTGGATGATGCCGCTGTATCCATCGCCGATGTGAGTGGTGAAGAAGGGAATGGTGGGAGCACCTTGCTGACCTTCACCGTGACGCGCAGTCACAATCAGGGCGCGTTCAGCGTGGACTATGGCACAGCGGACGGCACTGCCACGGCACCAGCAGACTACACTGCGGCCACAGGCACGGTGACCTTCACTGCTGATGGGGATCTCTCCGCAACTGTCTCCGTAACGATTATCGGTGACAGCATGGTGGAGCCAGATGAGACCTTCACGGTTGGCTTGCTCAATCTGGTGAGCACGGCTGGGACAGCGGTGCTGTCTGATACGGTGGCGACGGGAACGATTCAAAATGACGATGTGTACTTCCCGCCCACTGGCGCATTGAGTGTGTCCAATCTGGGTTTCCTGACGATGCCATTTGGGGCTGAGATCCCGGCCTTTGATCCGGCCAGCAAACGTGCGTTTGTGTCTTCAAACAGCGGGGTGCAGATCGTCGATTTGTCCGATCCGGCAGTGCCTACGCTTGTCTCTACGATTGCCCCTGCCTCACTTGGCGTTGCGGCGATCACGAGCAATGATGTCTCCTCGGTCGCAGTGAGGAAAGGCTATGGGGCGAATCCGGCAGTGGTTGCAGTGGCGATCATCAACTCGCCAAAGACGCAGTCGGGGCAGGTCGTTTTTCTCAACGCGGCAACGGGCGCGCTGTTGGGTTCGGTCGCGGTAGGCGCGGTGCCAGACAACCTCACATTCACACCGGATGGCAGCAAGGTTCTCGTGGCGATTGAGGGAGAAATGGATGGGACCGCTGCGGATCCAGTGGAAGACACCACGCAGGGTGGCGTGGCGATCATTGATGTGTCCGGCGGTTTTTCCGCGCCTACGGTGACGTTCGCCAACTTCGCAGCCTATGACAGCCAGGTGAATGCGCTGGTAACGGCGGGGGTGCGGATATTCAGCAAAGTGGTGGATGTGGCTGGCACGCCAACGCGCGTGTATGCTGCACCTTCGGTGGATTTTGAGGCGGAATACGTCGCTGTGTCACCCGATGGGACGAAGGCGATGGTGACCCTTCAGGAGGCGAACGCGTTGGCGATCTTGGACATCGCGACCGCCACGTTCACAAGCGTGGTGCCGCTCGGGGAAAAGGACTTCAGTACGCTGCTGGCGGACTTTAGCGACCGTGACGGGCCGGGAGGAACAGCCTCCATCAATCTGACCACGGGCAACCCTGTGTTCGGGATGTACATGCCGGACGCGATTGCATCCTACCAAGTCGGCGGGCAGGTCTATTACGTGACGGCCAATGAAGGGGATGATCGCAATGACTTCCTGACGCCCGATGAAAGCACGACGGTGGGCAACGCCAGTTATGATCTGGATGATGCGACCTTCCCGAATGAAGTTGCGCTGAGAGATCCGGCCGCATTGGGGAGGTTGGTAACCTCAAATTCCAGTGGGCTACGCGGTGATACCGATGGCGACGGCGACATTGATCGCATCCTGAGCTACGGTGCGCGGTCGTTCTCAATCCATGATGCCAGCGGTGCGCGGGTGTTTGATAGCGCGGACATGATTGAAAAGATCGTTGCGACCCAGTTCCCAGCGAACTTCTTTGATAGTCGCAGCGACAACAAGGGTCCTGAACCTGAAGGCGTGACCGTGGCTAGCTTGGGCGGGCGGACGTATGCGTTCGTGGGGCTGGAGCGCTCTCACATGGTGCTGATTTTCGATGTGACAAATCCTGCGGCGGTGAGCTATGCGGGCGGTGCGGTGCGCCAGGGGGATCTGAATCCTGAAGGGCTGGTAGTGGTGCCTGCGGCGGAAAGTCCGACGGGTCGTGCGCTCCTGCTGGTGACGAGCGAGGATTCAAATACGCTGTCGGTTTTCGAACTGGGACAACCTGCAGCGAATTTCACGCTGCAACTTCTGCATTTGTCTGATGGGGAAGCGGGCCTCTTGGCCTCTCAGACCGCGCCAAATCTAGCCGCGCTGGTGGATGCGTTTGATGATCGGTATGAAAATACGCTGATCGTTTCTGGCGGTGATAACTTCATCCCAAGTCCTTTCCTGAATGCGGGGACGGATCCGCTGCTGAACTCCGTGCCATGGATTGGCAAAACGAACTTTGCACGGCCAGACATCGCGATCCACAACCTCCTGGGTGTGGAAGCCTCTGGGATCGGTAACCACGAGTGGGATCTGGGCACGAACGTCTTCATGGATGCGATTCGACCCGATGGAGCATGGAGTGGGGCGCTCTTCCCGCACGTGTCGGTGAATCTTGATTACAGCCAAGACAGCGCAGCGCTGGCGCGGTTTACGGATGTGCCGCTGAATGGAGCGACAACTCCAGTGCCAGCAGCTTCCAGTGGCGCTTCACGCTTAGTGCCGATGGCGGTGGTGAATAAGGGTGGTGAAAAGATCGGGGTGCTAGGCGTCACGACCCAAATCCTGCGCGCGATTTCATCCCCGAGCGGGACCTTCGCCAAGGGCTACCCAGCCGGGACGACGGGGGTGGACGACATGAACTTGTTGGCATCGCAGCTACAGCCGTATGTGGACGAGTTGATCGCCGAAGGGGTGAATAAGATCGTGCTGCTTTCACACCTTCAACAGATCTCCAACGAACAGTTGTTGGCTACAAAGCTGACAGGCGTCGATATCATCGTGGCTGCTGGCTCGAATACGCGGCTGGGTGATTCGGATGATGTGGCGACGGCGTTCCCGGGTCATGCTGCGAACTTTGCCAACGATTATCCGCTGGTGCTCGCTGGTGCCGATGGCAAGCCAGTGCTGATCGTCTGCACTGACAATGAGTACACCTACCTGGGACGGTTAGTCGTGGAGTTTGATGGCAGTGGGGACCTGCTCGTCAGCAATCTGGCTGCGCGTGTCGCGGAGAACGGAGCGTATGCGGCCACGACGGAGCAGGTGGCAGCGGTGTGGGGCGTGTCCGAGGCGAATCTAGAGGCCACGGCGTTTGCCCCTGGAACAAAAGGTGCGCGGGTGAAGGCGGTTACGGATGCTGTGCAGATGGTGATCGACGCCAAGGATGGCACGGTCTATGGCTACACGGCGGTCTATCTGGAGGGCGAACGCGCGTTTGTGCGGGGTCAGGAGACCAACCTGGGGAACATCACGGCTGACGCTAACCAGCAGGCGCTGCGAGCCATCATCGGTGGCACGGACCCGATTGTATCCTTGAAGAACGGGGGCGGCATTCGTGCGCAGATTGGTGCGGTCTCCAGCCTCGGAGGCAGTGCGGAAAAACTCCCACCGCCTGCAAACCCGGTGGTTGGAAAATCGGAGGGTGGGATCTCGCAGCTCGATATCGAGAACGCGCTGCGATTCAACAACCGGTTGATGGCTTTTGAGACGACCCCAGCGGGATTGAAGGCGATCCTTGAACACGGAGTGGCCTCGTGGCCGAACCAGGGTCGGTTCCCGCAGATTGGTGGGGTGGCCTTTGCGTGGGATCCAACGCGTGCGCCAGGCAACCGTGTGACTTCCATCGCGTTGATGAATGATGACGGCACTCCTGGCGCTGCGATCTATAAGGAGGGGCCTCTCTCCGCCGCGATCCTGCGCGCTGCGCCCCCAGTGATTCGGATGGTGACGCTGAACTTCCTCGCGAACGATGGCGATGGCTATCCGATGAAGGCGAACGGGACGAACTTCCGCTACGTGCTGGATGACGGTAGCCTGGGTCCTGTCATCACCGATGAGGGCCTGAACTTCACGGTGTCTCCTCAACTGCCGAGCAATGCCCTGGGGGAACAGGCGGCATTCGCCACCCTCCTGCAAACGCGGCATGGCAGTCTCGCGACGGCCTTCCGCCAGGCGGATACACCAGCGAGTGGGGACGAGCGGATCCAGATTGCGACCTTCCGCTCGGACACGGTGCCGCCGATGCTCACGGCTGACACGGATGGGGACGGAATCGCCGATGTGGTGGAAGACTTGATCGGTCTGGACTCAGAGAGTGGCATTCGAATTGGGGAGACGCTGACCATGGATCTTTCACCTCTTGCAGGAACGGGATCGGTACTGCGTCTGGTCGGAAGGCTGCCAGCGGGGCTGCGATTTAATCCCGCCACAGGGCTGATTACAGGTCAGTTGCTCGGTCTGCCAGGTTCGTATCCAGTGCAGATTCAGGAGTTGGTCAACGGGCGCATCGTTGCCACCCAATGGCTGAATTTTGAGATTGATGCCTTCCCCGCAGGCCTGTTGGGCGGGTTTGAGGTTCTGCTGGAAGATACCTCTGAAGCACCGCGTGGCATTGTCAGGCTCAGTGTGACAAAGGCCGGGGCTTGGAGTGCCTCGTTGGACTTCGCTGGTGCGTCGCGCCGTCAGTCGCGTGGCACCTTCACCTTGGTTGATGGGACAAAGGCAGGCATCACTGCCGCCTTCCCGGCAACACGGGGGATCCCTGCGATGACGGTGAACCTGCTGCTGGACGCGACGACTCCGTTGGTGCAGGCCACCTATCTCAGTGGTGTGGAAAGCGGTAGCGGACGTGGCTTCCGTTTGGTTGACCGCAGTTCCAGTGTGCCTCTGACGCAGAAGCTGACGATGACTCTGGACGCTGGGGTGCAGGACGGTGTCGCTTACCCGGCAGGAATCGGTTGGGCCAAGGGCAGCGCGGGCATGACAGGAACGGTCAGCATGAGCGGCAGTTTGGGGGATGCACAATCGGTGAGACTGGGCCTGAAACTCTCGCGCACCGGACAGGCAGTCGTTTGGAGCCAACCGTATCGGAACAAGACGTCGTATCTGGGCGGTATTGTGCCGCTCGCTGGTCTAGGGCAACCGCTGCCATTCCCGCAGCGTCAGGTGGAAGGTCTGAGCTGGTTCAAAGCGGCAGACAGCCGGGAACTGAGCTATGAGGCCGGTTTTGCGATGCCGCTGGAGGTAACGGCGGCCAGCAGCCGCTGGGACAGGCCTGCGAGTGCCACGCTGCTGGCCGCAGCGTTGGGGTTGACGGACTCGACGCTAGCAGTGGAAATCAGCGGGGCAGGGCTTTCCAATGCAACGCCGGTCGCGCCAGTGCTACCGACCTCCTTTGTGATGAGTTCCCGTTACGCGCTGACCACGGCGGCACCGGTTGCGCCCGCGCCTGTGCCTTGGGCGGGCGCTGTGAGGTATGTGGATGGAGGCTTTAGCGGTCTTCTGACGCTTCCTGTGGGGGCGTCGAATCTGGCAGGGCGATCTGCCGTCAGCGGCGTGCTGCTCACTGACCCTGCGTTTGGTTCCACGGTGGGCGGCGGTTTGCAGAAGGTCGCGGTTAGCGGCAAGAGAGGTGCCTTCCGGACCGCATCGGTGCTGCTGCGGCAGTAGAGAAGTGGAGTGTGGCTTTGGTTAGCCTGGTGTGTTGGACGGCGCGGGCAGGTTGCCCGCGCCGTTTCGTACGTTGAAAAGCGTGCCGAGTAGCGTTGACTAGAACCGATATGAACACCCGCCGATCTTTCCTGCAATCTGTCTTGGCTACCGGAATCGCTCCCTACTTTGTGCCAGCGAGCGTGCTGCGGTCTGAGACAGCACCTTCGAACAAGACGACACTTGGCGTCATCGGTTGCGGGGCGCAGGGGACGCATGATATGCGGGCGTTTCTCACGAACTCGAACGTTCGAGTTACGACGCTTTGCGATGTGAATCAGGCCCGCATTGATACGGCGAAGTGGCACATTAAGGAAAGCTATGGCAGCGATGCGGTGAAGGTGATGGGCGACTTCCGCGAGCTGAACCGCGACGAATCCATTGATGCGGTCCTCATGGCGCTGCCGGTGCATTGGCACAGCATCCCCTCCACTGATGCCGTGCTGAATCGCAAGCACATCTACCATGAGAAACCGATGGGCATGTCGGTGGCGGAGGCGAAGCATGTCCGTGCTGCTGTGCGCAAAATGGGTGTCGTCTTCCAGTTCGGCACGCAGCAGCGTAGCGACCTCAAATTCCGCTGGGCTTGTGAACTCGCACGCAATGGTCGGCTGGGGAAGCTGAAGGAAATCCAGGTCGCGGTGCCGGGTGGCATCACTGCCCCACTATTCCCAGACCAACCAGTGCCGGAGTCTCTTGATTGGGAACGATGGGTTGGCCCTGCGCCCTTCACTCCTTACAACGTCGAGAAGACGAAGCGCCATTTTCACGAGAATATCTCCCACTTCTCTCTCGGCATGCTGGCCTGCTGGGGCATCCACCACCTCGATATCGCGCAGTGGGGGAATGGCACGGACGAAACGGGGCCCGTCGATGTCCGCTATGAGGCGGCGGAATGGCCGCAGGGCGGCAGTTGTGACAACGTGCTCGGCTGGCGGATGCGATTCGCGTTTGCACAGGCAGCGCCGATCACCTTCGTGAATGAAAAGCGGGACGACATTGCGCACGGCATTCGGTTTATCGGTGAAAACGGGTGGGTTCATGTCAAACGTGGCACCATCGAAGCGAGCGACGCTGACCTGTTGCGCGACCCTGCCAACAAAACCGGTGCGATGCCCATCAAGCTGCCTGTCAGCATCGAGCACACCGCGAACTTCATTGAAGCCGTGCGCAGCGGATCCAAGACCATTTGCGATATCGAGACCGCGGTGCGCAGCGATACCCTCTGTCAACTGGCCGCCATCGCGGTCAAGGCCAAACGCCCGCTGAAATGGGATCCGGTGGCGGAGACGATCACGGACGACGCGGAAGCCGCGCAGATGCTGGAAGCCCGTCCTTTCCGGGGGGATTGGAAGTTACCGACGATTTAGTCGAGTGGGGGAGTTCTGGGGAGGTGCCTTTTTTCATCCAGCATTAGGCAGAAAATTGACATGGCGTGAGTCGGTGGTAGGGACGGCGCGTCGTTCACCATGAAGTCTGTCTCCCCCAGCTTTGTTCGTCCCGTCCTGCAACTTCTCTGTGTGCTGGTCGGTGCGGTGGCGATTCCCATCGGGCTCAATCAGTCCGGTGTGTTGGACGATTGGCTCCGGTTGAGGGAGCCTAGCGTGCTCAAATTACCCCCAGTGTTGCGGGCGTCTGGCGGCATCCAGGATGCACCCAGTGGTCATGCCAAACTGCGCGATGACCGACCGGAGTGGGTGCTGGTCGGGAATTCACAGCTGAATTCCCGCGTGGATGCGGCGTATCTGGAAGAGCTGTGCGGCCATCCTCTCTACAAACTTTCGTTCAGTGCCACGAAGTCCGCCATGTGGTACCTCATGGTGCGAACCATCGTGGTGCCATCTGGGGTGAAACCGAAGGTGGTGACGGTGTTTTTTCGCGACCGCGATCTGGTGCGCCCGACGATGCGTGCGGGGGACAATCACGAGATGATTGAGCGACTGAATGGACGTGATCTGCCGGAGTGGGAGCAGGTCATGGGGCATTACGATGATTTGCTGACGACGCCGTGGCATCGACTGACTGAACGTGTGGCGGAAGGGATGGGCAAGGTGATGCCTGGGGCGAAGTGGCGGGATTGGGGGCGGGGTAAGATCCAAAAAATTGCCTTTAACGTCAGTGCGTTTGGTGACTCTCGTGACTACCCAGAACGACGGGAGGAGCGGAATGAGGTGCTGTCGATGGATCATGTCCGAAGCCAGCCAACGGGCAGCACCGAGGAGGAGATGGAGGTGGAAGCAGAGAAGTTAGATGCGTTGGAGAAGCACTTCGACGTGGTCTTTGATCCATCGCCAGGAAAGTCCTTCCTGCCCCATCTGGTGGCATTGGCAAAGAAGGAGGGATTTGTGCTGCATCTGCACCGCATCAAGACCAATCCGGACACGCCGCTACCGATGGATGAATACATGCGTACGTTACCCCAGTTCATCGGGGATCTACGGGCCTGGGCGCTTAGCCAAGGCTGCCTCTTCACGGATGAGTCAGAGATCGCGGAGATCACCAGCCGTTACTTCGTGGATATGGTGCATGTGAAGACCGACCCAGACCATCAGCGGCCATTCATGGGCTACTTCTGGCGGCAGGTGCAGCCGCAGATTGATGGCGTTTTCGCCGGTAACGCTAAGCCCGCCACTCCCGCTCCATGATCTTCCAGAGCATCGACTACTTGCTGTTCTTCAGTGGCCTATTGTGCCTCTACTTCTGGCTGCCGGTGCGCGGACAGAATGGGCTGCTGCTGGTGGCTGGGGCGGTGTTTTATGGATGGATCCACCCCTGGTTCCTTGGTCTGAACGGCACCATCGCGCTGATCGATTGGGCCTGTGCACGTGGGATGGAGGGGGCCCCCTCGCCGACCCGCAGGAAGGTTTTTCTGGGCATCAGTCTGACGGCAAATCTGCTGAGCCTAGCGCTCTTCAAATATCTTGGGTTCTTCACGACCAATGTTTCGGCGGTGCTGACTGCGATGGGCTTGATGACGGAACCGTGGGTGCTGCAGTTGATGCTGCCAGTGGGTCTATCTTTTTTCACATTCCAGAACATCAGCTATGCGGTGGATGTGTATCGCGGTCAGCAGCCTGCGTGCCGATCACTGCTGGAGTATGCGACGTTTGCGACGTACTTCCCCCAGCGTCTGGCTGGGCCAATTGAGCGCGCCAACCGGATGTTGCCGCAGTATCGCGCGAAACGGCGGCCGACGCTTGAGGTGGTCCGGTCTGGGATCGTGCTGGCTCTGTGGGGGTTGTTTCAAAAAATGGTGATCGCCGATAGTGCTTCCATCTTGGCCAATAAGGTCTTTTTGATTCGCGATGCTTCTTTCCCGGTGATCTGGGGCGGCGTGATTGCTTATGGGGTGCAGATCTATGCGGACTTCAGTGGCTACACGGCCATTGCGCGGGGTTGTTCCCGCATCTTGGGCATTGAGCTCTGCGCGAATTTCAATCACCCTTACGTCGCGCAGTCTCCCTCTGACTTTTGGCGGCGTTGGCACATGAGCTTGAGCCGCTGGTTCAAGGACTACATTTACATTCCGCTGGGTGGCTCTCGCGGTGGGTATTGGAAGACCAAGCAAAACTTAATGCTGGTGTTCATGATCTCCGGCCTGTGGCATGGAGCGGGCTGGAACTTCATCCTCTGGGGTACCTTTCATGGCCTATTGATCTGCACTTGGCCCTGGTTCGCCCGTGTGGTACCGCTGCTGGGGGAGGCGGGCGGTAAGGCTGGAATGGTGTTTCGGGTGGTCTTCACTTTTGCCATCATGCACGTGGGTCGCCTGTTCTTCCGGGAGCATGACCTGGGGATGATCTGGCAGCACCTGACCCTGAATCCGCTGGCGGCGAGCCTAGCGGAGTGGCGGGTGGGCGTGGGCATGGCGGCGGAGGCCGTACTTTATGGCCTGCCATTGACCTTGCTGTATCCGTTGGTGGATCACTGGAAATGGCTGCTGCCTACGGATGATCCGCGCCTGCAAACGTGGCGTTGGACGGTTTATCAGATGCTGCTGGCAGCGCTGCTGGTTTTTGGAATTGCAGTGCTTCGTTCGCCGGAGACGGGCGACTTCATTTACTTCCAGTTCTAGTCCGGATGAGAAATCGGGCCTGCGTCTGCAGTATAGATCTGTATGCGTTGTGTTTTCCTCTCTCTCCTGTGCATCTCCTCCGTCGTCCTTGGTATTCACGCAGATGATGCACCCAGTGCGCCTTTGAGGGCGGGCGCGGCGACTAGCAACATCACTCCACCGATTGGGGGCGAGATCGTGGGTGGGTTTTTGCCCTTTCCTGCAGAGCACATTCATGACGAGCTGCATGCGCGTTGCCTGGTGCTTGATGACGGCAAAACGAAGATCGCCCTGGTGGTGTGCGATCTTTTGGGACTGCACCGTAGCGTGTCGGTGGAGGCTCGGAAGATGATCGAAGAGGCGACGGGTATCCCGGCGGCCAATGTCCTGATTTCTGGCACCCATACTCACTCCGCTACGAATGCCCTGGGTGGGAACCCCCGCACCTACAGCTCGGACATGGCGTTGACGGAGTACCAGACCTTCGTTGCCCGGCGCATCGCGGATGGGGTGCGTCGCGCGATGAACTTGCTGCGGCCAGCAGAGATCGCTTTCGGACAGGTCGATGCGCCTGAGCATGTCTTCATCCGCCGTTGGTTTTTGAAGGAGGGCACGATGCCGGCGAATCCGTTTGGGAAGATCGATAAGGTGAAGATGAACCCTGGGGCTGGGAATCCCAATCTCGTGGAGCCTGCGGGGAAACCTGACCCGACGGTGTCCTTCATCGCGCTGCGCGAGCCGACCGGCCGGCTGATCGCTGTCTATTCCGCCTACTCCCTGCACTACGTCGGCGGCGTCGGCCCCGCGCACATCTCTGCGGACTACTATGGCATGTATTGCGAGGCCTTGAAAAGACTGCAAAAGGACTCCGCAGAAGATCCGCCTTTTGTCGCGATGATGGCCAATGGCACCAGCGGCGATGCGAACAACATCAACTTCCGGAACCCCCGCCCGAAGCAGGCTGCCTATGAGCAGATGCGCTACGTCGCGGAGGATGTGGCGGGTAAAGTGAACGCGGCATTGGTGAATCTGAGCTGGCAGGCCAGCGCACCTTTGGCGGCACGTTATCGGGAGCTCGGGATCGCGTGGCGTCGTATTGACGCGGATCTCTTGAACTGGGCCAAAGACACGGAAGCCCACGCGCCCCGCATCCAGGGGAAGGCAGATCTTCCGACTGCCTACGCGGGTCGGGTGCAAAGGCTGGCGGCGGCCAGTCCAGAGACCAAGACACCCGTGCAGTTGCTGCGTATTGGTGACGTCTGCATCGGGACGACGCCGTGCGAGACCTTTGCAGAAACAGGCATGGAATTCAAAGAGCGCAGTCCGTTCGCGAAGTCCTTCATGGTTGAGCTGGCGCATGGTTATTACGGTTACATGCCGACACCGCGCCACTTTGAGTTGGGGGGCTACGAGACCTGGCCCGGCACGAATAATCTGGAGCCGCAGGCTTCGGTGAAGATGATGGACGCGCTTTTGGAAATGGCGGCTGAGGTGAAGGCGGAGTGAGGTGGGACTTTCCCTTTACCGGGCAAGATGCCCGGGCCGCGCGTTTCAGGTAGGATGCCTGAGCTACTGCTTTTGACCGTTGCGATGGGGCTGCTTTCATTCTAATGGACTGGCATGTCCAAGATCGGAACTCCTCTTTCTCCTACCGCGATTAAAGTCATGCTGCTCGGCTCGGGCGAGCTGGGCAAAGAAGTGGCCATCGAACTCCAGCGCTTCGGCGTTGAGGTCATCGCCGTTGATCGATACGAAAACGCGCCCGCCATGCAGGTGGCGCATCGCAGCCACGTGATCAGCATGCTGGATGGGGCGGCCTTGCGTGGGCTGGTGGAGGCTGAAAAGCCGGACCTGATCGTCCCGGAGATTGAGGCGATCGCTACGGAAACGCTTCTGGAACTGGAGTCCGAGGGCTTCAATGTGGTGCCGACCGCCCGGGCGACTCGGCTGACGATGAATCGCGAAGGCATCCGCCGACTCGCGGCGGAGGAGCTGGGGCTGAAGTCATCCCCCTACCGATTTGCGGCGACGGAGGAAGAATACCGCGCAGCGATCACAGAGATCGGGATGCCCTGCGTGATCAAGCCGATCATGAGTAGCTCCGGCAAGGGCCAAAGCGTCGTCCGCAGTGAGGACGATGTGATGACTTCCTGGCAATACGCGCAGGAAGGTGGGCGCGCGGGGAAGGGGAAGGTGATCGTCGAGGGCTTTGTCGATTTTGATTACGAGATCACGATGCTGACCGTCCGCCATGTCGGTGGCACCTCGTTTTGTGCACCCGTAGGCCATACGCAGATCAAGGGAGACTATCGCGAATCCTGGCAGCCGCACCCCATGTCGGCTAAGGCCCTGGCGGAGGCGGAACGGATGGCCGGTGCCGTCACGGAGGCGCTGGGTGGCTTTGGGCTTTTTGGCGTGGAGCTGTTTGTGAAGGGGGATGAGGTCATCTTCAGCGAGGTTTCCCCTCGGCCGCATGACACGGGCTTGGTGACGCTGATTTCACAGGATCTATCGGAGTTTGCGCTGCATGTGCGCGCGATTCTGCGCCTGCCGATCCCGAACATCCACCAGCATGGACCCAGTGCTTCGTGTGCGGTCCTGGTAGAGGGCGATTCGTCTCAGGTGGAGTTTGGGGCGCTCGGCGAAGTTCTGTCCCAGCCCGACACGCAGATGCGCCTTTTTGGCAAACCGAATGTCAGCGGGCAGCGCCGCATGGCGGTGACGCTGGCACGTGCGGAGACGGTGGAAAAGGCGCGGGAAAAGGCGCATCGGGCAGCCGGTGCGATGGAAATCCGGTTGTGATCTGGGCCGAAGAGGGGAAGGTGGATCCGCTCCAACCATGAACTGGTACGTCAATAACAACGGTGCCGCAGAGGGCCCCTTCGATGAGGCTACGATGACCGGCATGGCCCGGGATCAGGACCTGCGTGCAGAGACCCTTGTCTGGAATCCAGAAATGGCGGATTGGGTGCCTGTGGCGGAGCTGAATCCACTCTGGTGGGTGGCTGCTTTTCAGAAGAAAACGCCCCCGCCAGCGCCTGTCTCCGCTCCTGCTCCCGTGGCTGCGGCAGTTCCAGCAGTCGGGGCCGCATCTCCCGCCAAGAAGGCCCCAAAGCCAGTGGCCATCCCATCGACGCCCGCCGCATCGGAATCTGTGGGCCTATTCAAGCGTCTCTTCGGGCGAGCAAAGAAGAAGGGCGATTAGAGCCCACCGAAGCCCGTGATAGCTTCGGCGCGTGCGGCACCTTGGAACGCTTGCGGGGGCTGAAGGCCCGCTTAACCAATGATTCCGCCCGCAAGGCGAAGGTCCCAAATGACCACAGCGCCCCGCACGCAACGCCCGTCAAGACGGCGATGTGTAGGAGGTCGAGTCAAAAACTCAAGCGCCAAGGATGAAGACAGTCATGAATGGGTAGTTGATGGAAGAGGCGCTGAATCTTCATGCCAACACAACTGCGGGCTAGCGTGTGAAAGCCTCCCTGGGTCGTTGGAAGACCTTGCCATGGCGTGGGAAAGGACGGGAATCGGACTTTGCGGTTGGGATTCGGCTTTTCCGACCCGGGAACCGTCGGTTCCCAGTCGGGGGAGGAAATTTCCGGGGAGGCTGTGATCATTATAAGCCGTTCATGTTCAGCGGTTTCGCCCGCAGATCGATGGCTTCCTTCTGGGGGGCTGGCCGCAGAAAGCCCAGCGGTTGCTTGGGGCGTCTCGCCGCTCTGGGGTTTGTTTTTTTTGATCCATTTTTGTCCTGATATCCGCTTTCTTTTTGTGCTGGGTGCGGGCAGGATGGGGCGTCTTGCGCTTCTGATCTTCTTGTGAACCCTACTCTGAACGAACCTGATTCCCCGTTTGATCTGGCCCTGCGGCCAGCGGATTTTGCGGATTTCCATGGCCAAACGAAGGTGAAGGAGCAGTTGCTGGTGATGGTGGAGGCGGCAAAGATTCGCAGTGAATCCCTGGATCATGTCCTCCTCTGTGGCCCGCCCGGTTTGGGGAAGACGACGCTTGCGAATTTGATCGCTAGCGCGGTGGGCTCTCGACTGCACACGACCAGCGGGCCGCAGATTGAGCGTGCGGGAGATTTGGCGGGGATCCTGACGAATTTGCAGGAAAAGGACATTCTGTTTATCGATGAGATCCATCGGCTACACCCGAGCATTGAGGAGTACCTCTACCCGGCGATTGAGGACTTCCGGCTGGACATCATCATTGACCAGGGGCCAAAGGCGCGGACGATCCGTATCGATCTGCCGCCCTTTACGTTGGTGGGGGCGACGACGCGAGCTGGGATGCTGACGGCCCCGATGCGGTCGCGCTTTGGGATTCCCAATCGGCTAGATTATTACACGATCCCTGAGCTACAGCACATCCTGATGCGCTCTGCACGGCTGCTGAATGTGCCGATTGAGGAAGGTGGGGCGCACGAGATCGCCCGGCGCTCCCGTGGCACGCCGCGTATTGCGAATCACCTGCTGCGCTGGGTGCGGGACTTTGCGCAGGTGCGGGCGGAAAATGTGGTGACGGAGGTGGTGGCGAATCAGGCGCTGACGATGCGTGACATCGATGAGACGGGTCTGGATGAAATGGACACACGGATGTTGGAGGCGATCATCCACAAGTTCGATGGTGGCCCGGTGGGACTAGGATCAGTGGCGGTAGTGGTGGGGGAGGATGCCTCCACACTGGAGGATGTGCACGAGCCGTTTCTGGTAATGCAGGGCTACATCAAGCGCACGCCGCGAGGCCGTGTGGCGATGCCGGCGGCGTATCGCAAGCTGGGCCTGATACCGCCTGTGAGTGGACAACCGGATTTGTTCTAACGGGCGCTCTTTTCATTCTGAAAATCTCATGTGGCAGGAACTGAACTCCCTCTGGCAATCGGTGCGCGATCCTGCGTATGCGCACCTATTGCTGGAGTCCCTGCCACTTTTTGGGGTGGGTATCGGGCTGGTGTTCTTGGCGATATCAATGGTCACGGGCGAGACAAAGAGTCGGCTGCTGGCACTGACGCTGATCTGTGTGTCCTGCGCCAGTGTGTGGCCTTATACGGACATGCTGACGCGGGCGATCCCGCGTGTGATTGCGACGAAGGAGGCGACCTACGCCCCGCTGATCCGGGAGCAGGCGGCGCGTCGGGCGGACTTCAATTGGGTGTATTACTTGATGACGGTGGTATCGGCTCTGGCGATCCTTTCTGGGCGATCTGCGAAGGGGAAGTTTCTGCTCTTTGTGACGATGATCGGCGCGGTGGGGGTCTTTTGGCTGAGCCTTTGGTTGCACAAGAAGGAGTGCGAGGTGTACCACCGAAACATCGTGCGCTACGAGCCGCCGAAGCGGTGATTTGCGGCGGCGGCTCTGGTTTCCTGATCTTTCGGATTCCTTATCGATCTTCTCGGTCGGGATATTTTTTGACAATGGAGGTTTCGCGAAATGGCTGGAGGTGTGCTACACATTTCCCATGCATTCGCTTGATCAACTCGGCATGGCTCTGGGGCTGGCCTCCCTGGCTGGCATCAATCTTTATCTGACGGTCCTTTTGGTCGGCATCGTGGTGCGATTTGATGTGATGCATCTGGCCTCCCAATATGAGTCGCTGGCAGTGCTGGGACACAATTGGGTGCTGGCGGTGGCTGGGGTGCTTTTTTTGGTGGAGTTCATTGCCGACAAGGTTCCATGGGTGGACTCGCTGTGGGACAGTGTGCACACAGGCATCCGACCGATCGGGGGCACGATCTTGGCGCTGCAGGCGCTGGGCACGATGCCGCCTTATCTGGAGGTTATCGCGGGACTGCTGGCGGGCACGGCGGCGCTGACGACGCATAGCGCGAAGGCGGGCACTCGACTGCTGATCAATCACTCGCCAGAACCGCTGTCCAATGTGCTGATGAGTTCTGCTGAGGATGTGGCGGTGGGTGGCGGGGTGTTTTTGATTTTTGCCCATCCGTATGTGGCGCTGTGTGTGTTCGGCGCTTTGATGGTGATCTTGTGGTTGATCCTCCCGCGCATCTTCCGCCTGATCCGGGCCTCCGCCTGGCTGATTTGGAATAAGCTGCGGATGCCGGGCCGGGTGGAGGCTGCTGGAGATCCGGCCAGCCTCCCGCGCGAGCTGAACTCTGATCTGCTGATGCTGCTAGCACTCCAGGCGGATACGGCGGAGCATGATGTGGCCTGGACGGCACGCTGTGTGACGGGTCGCGCAAAGGGATTCAAGGGCGTGCGCAGCAACTTGAAGGGCCTACTGGTGGCGCGGGTGGGGGGCAGTCAGGTGTTCTTGGTAGTGCGGAAGTTTTTCAGCCAGTACTTGGTGGCGATCCCTCTCAGCGGAACGAAGGTGGAGGCGGAGTCGCGCTTTTTGAGCGAAAACCTGACGCTGACGGCTGCGACACGCTCCATCACCTTGTGCTTTCCGCGTGGCCAATCTCCGCAAGTGGGGGCGATGTGTGGGTGGCTGCGCAATGTCGCGGGCGCGGGCGTTGTGGGTGCCGCGACCACCACTGTGATCGCGGAGGAAGAAGACGAAGGGGGGCAGGAAGAACTGGCTCCACTACCTGCTCTGTGAGAGGCAGTGCCTCCGCCTGCTGCGCATGAGAAGTCCTGAAGAACTCCGCCAAAACCTTGCTGAGACGGTGTTAAACGTCCGCAGTGGTCGGGCGACATCGCGGCGGCGATTGGCGGATGTGATGCATCTTTCGCCAACGACATCTGGGTATTACGTGGATCAATTGATCGCGACGGGGCACCTGTATGAGTCGGGTCTGGAACACGGCGGTAAGGGGCGGCCCAAACGCACGCTGGGGAGTGTGCCCAGTGCGGGCTGGTTCGCGGGGGTGGAGTTCAATGCGGAGCGCATCCAGGCGGTGTGCATCGATTTTTCTGGGGCACGCACGGGGGCAATCCAGCGGCATCTGCCGGAGGATGCCGATACGAAAAAGGTCATGGCGATGCTGGCGGAGGTCATCGTGGCGCTGGCAAAGAGTGCTGCGGGTCCGGTGCTGGGCATCGGCGTCGGTGCGCCCGGCATCGTCGATCCTGCGCGTGGGATCGGGGTGGACTATGCCTTTTTGCCGGATTGGAAAAACGTGGAGGTGGCTGCACCCCTGCGGCGGAAGTTTAAGGTTCCCGTGACGCTGGAGAACAACCTGCGCGCTATCGCCCTGGCGGAGCGTTGGTTCGGTGGCGGGCGGGAATTGAGTGATTTTGTGGTGCTGGGTCCGCGCAGTGGGTTCGGGCTCAGCATTGTGAAGGACGGCCGTTTGGTCGGTGGTGCCTTTCATGCGGCAGGGGAAATCGGGCGATGGCCTTGGCCGTTGAATGCAGGGAAGGGCGCGCCCGAGATGCAGCAGATGCTCTGCGCGCCAGCAGTGTATCGGCGGCTGGCTGGGCTGGGACCGCGCGCACCGATGCCGGAGAATCTTCACTTGGCCCTGCGGGCGCTGGCAGCCACCCGGGGCGAGCGCTGGGATGGGGTGATTGCTGACTACGCGCGGGTGATCGGCTGCGTGCACCTTTTGCTGGACCCAGAAGTCTTCTTTCTCCATGGCCCGCTGACGGCGTTAGGGGATGGTTTTTGTGAGGCAGTCATGGAGACCGCAGCGGAGCTGATGCCTGCACTGCGGGGGGCACCGACGCGGCTCTTGCCGTCAACTCTGGGCGATGATGCTGGGGCGCTGGGTGCGGCAAGTTTGGCGATGGAGGCCTGGGCACCTTAGGCCTGTTGGATTCCGGCTAGCGGCTTTGGTCAGGAATGCGCTAGCCTAGGCTGTCTTTTCCAGCGTTAGCACGCGGAAGGAGCGCCCCATGAGGCTGGGGTGCGTCAGGGTCTGGAACTGCCGGAGTGCGGCTCGGGTATCGGCATCCGGCGGGCGTCCATCCAGGCTGCGCAGCCAATCCGCGGCGAGGTGGGTGAGGAAGCGGCTTTGATCCTGGTAGCTGCCGACGGTCAGGCCGGCGACGGTTGCTTCCTCAATGAGCCGCGAAAAATTGACCTGCGCGGTCAGGTCGCATTCGCCGAGATCGGTCAGCACCTCCCCATCCATCTGGTGATTGGCGTAGCGCCGAACGGTGCCATCCGCTCGACTGGAGGCCCAGAATTCCTCTGCATCCAGACCGTAATCGGCGATGCAGATTGTGCCTGAGACGCCACTCGAAGCGATTCCCCGCATCCATTGCAGCGCCGCTAGATTGACCTCGGTCACGAAACCCTCTGGCAGGTCCTGGGGCAACTTTTCAGCCTCGGCAGCGAGTGCGGGATCGCAGATCGGGAGGTCCTGCCACCGTAGGGTGTCTGCGGCATCCACTGCGACGCCGCGCTCCCACCACTGACCCATCGACCAGCGCAGGAGATGGACTGGCAGGGCATCCACCAGTTCGTTGCAGAGAAAAAAGGCTGGGCCGGTTAGGTCCGACGGGGTCGCTGACCAGGTCACCCGATCAGGCCATTGGGGATTCAAGCGGGCCCGCTGTGCAGCCTCGTAGGAGGCCTGGGGCTCGATCACGTGGTAGCGTGCCGCTGCGGCAAAGGCGTCCGACGCGGCGTTGATCGCGGTCAGAATGTCCTCCGCCAATTGGCCATCGTGTGCAGCTTGCTCAATGATCTGAAAGTCAGGGGGGCAGCCCATTTTTTCCCAGCACTGGCGCGCGCGCACGGCCAAAAGGCTGCCGTAAAGGGGGCCGACACTGACGGCGGTATAAAAATCCCCACCACGTCCGATGCGCCTGGGCCCTCGGCCGTAGTAGCCAGTCGCCGGGTCGTACAGGGCCAAATCCATGACTTGGGCAAAGGGCAAAACGCCGTCTGGGAAGGTGCGAAGCTGATCAATAAGGAGGCGCTGGCAGGCGGTCATGTCGAAACCATTGGCAAGGGGGGTGAGAGTGTAGTAGAATGGCTTCCCTCCTCCCTCCACCCATTTCTCGATGAAGGGCCGCAAAAAAGAAATCACACCTGAATCCAACTGGCGCGGTCCTACCGGGCTGAAACTGCCATTTTACAAAAGGGCGTGGTTCAGTGTCCTGATGGCGCTGATTCTATTGGGCGTGGTCGCCGCCATCACTGCCTTTTCCGTCATCGTAGCCCCCTTGCGTGAGCAGGCAGAAACTTATGACCTGGCGGAGTTGCGCAAATTGGAGGCTGCGAGCGTCATTTATGACCGCACCGGCACAGAGATGGCGCGCTTTTTCATGCAGAACCGCATGCCCGTCGCCATCAAAGAGGTGCCACAACACTTCATTGATTCATTGGTGGCGCAGGAGGACTCCCGCTTCTTCCAGCACCAAGGCGTGGACTACATCGGGCTGGCTCGGGCGATCTGGCTGAACTTTCGTGCGGGTGAGGTGACTCAAGGTGCTAGCACCATCACCCAGCAGCTCGCGCGGAACACCTACGATTTGCGGGAGCGCAGTTACAAGCGGAAACTGCTGGAGGCCTTCCTGGCCCTGCGGATCGAAAAGCACGTCTCGAAGCAGGAGATCCTCGAGTTCTACTTGAACCGCATCTACTTCGGCAGTGGCTTTTACGGCATCCAATCCGCAGCCAAAGGTTACTTTGGTAAAGATTCAAAGAGCCTGACGGTGGAGGAGTCGGCCACCATCGTCGGTCTGATCAAGAGCCCGAATCGGCTCTCCCCACTCCGCCACCCAGAGGAGTCCATCAAATCGCGGAACTGGGTGCTGGAGCGCATGACGGTGGAGGGCTACCTGACCCCCGCAGAGTGCCGCACTTACCAGGCCAAGCCGTTGGTCACTGCCCCACAGACAGGCAATGCCCAGCTCAGCTACAGCATTCAAGAAGTACGCAGACAGTTCATCGACTTGGTGGGGGAGGATAAGGCCGCAGTGGGCGGATTCCAGGTCTATACGACGCTGGATCAGGCGCTGCAAAAGACGGCGGATGAGGCTTTGCAGAGACGGCTGCTAGACGTGGAAAAGCGGCCCAACTACGGCCATCAAACCTATTTGCAGTTCAAGGCGCTGCTCTCTGACTACCAAGCAAAGCTCAGCGCGGGCTCCATCAGCCCCTCGGAACCGATGCCCAAGGCCGCCTACCTCCAGGGCGCATCTTTGGTCATTGAAAACGAAACGGGTGCCATCCTTGCGATGGTGGGTGGGCGTGACTTCACCCACAGCAATTACAACATCGCCCTGAGTGGCAAGCGCTCAGTCGGCACCGCCTTTACCCCGTTGCTCTTTGCCACCGCCTTTTCCCAGATGGAGCTCTTTCCCGGCACAATGGTCGAGGATGCCCCCATCGGGAATGACCGCGTGATGATTGGCGGGTTGACGGGGATCCTCGGGGAATGGGGCACGGAACGGCTGGAGTCCACGTGGCCGCAAAAGGCCATTACGGCACGGGAAGCGCTGGTCGAGTCACGCAACGCAGCCACTGTCCGCCTGGGCGAATTGCTGGGGCGAACGCTGCAGGATCGCGCCGGGGCAAGGGAAGACAAGCGGTCCTCCTGGATGCCAGCCATCGGTGCAGTGAAGGAATTGGCCTTCCGCGCGGGGATTGAGTCAGAGATCAAGGAGCTGCCGGCGTCCTTTTTGGGGGTGAGCGAGGCGCGGCTGGACGAGATGTGTCTCGCCTATTCAACCTTTGCAAATTCGGGGCGCCGGGCACCAAAGCTGCACATCATCCAGAGGGTGACGGATGCGGAAGAAAACATTGTCTTCCAAGTGCCGGAAGCAGACCGGAACATGATGCAGGCCATGGATGAGGTGGCTGCCTTCCAGACGCATTCCTGCCTTGCAGATGCCCTGCATCGCGGCACGGGGAATCCCGCTGTTGCTGACTTTGGCCTCGGCAGCTTCGAATGTGCGGGCAAGACAGGCACGGGTTATGGGTTCAAGGATCTGTGGTTCATGGGCTACACTTCCTCCGTCACCTGCGGAGTGTGGGTCGGTTTTGACAATCATAGCACCATCTACGAAGGCGCATTTTCCAATCAAATCGCGTTGCCTATCTGGACGGACATCATGAATGCCTCCAACCTGGAGCATCCAGGCAATCCCATCACCCCACCGCCGACGCTTGAACGGGTGAGCTTTTGCAACAAGAGCGGGATGCGCGCCACGGATTACTGCTACGAGCAGGTGTCGATGAAGGACGGTAGCAAAAAGTCTGTCAAAGCGAGCCACGAAGAGTACGTCCGTCCTGGAATGCGTCTGGAGGGCTTCTGCACAGAGCATACCGGGGAGGGCATTGCCGCTGACATCCTGGCCTTTCGCCACATCGGTCTGGGACTCGGTGCTGACGCCGTCAGCACCGTGGACGACGGCAAATATGCGCACATTGAACCCGTGCGAATGGTGGGGCTGACAATTCTTGGCCGCGATCCTTTTGACTCCGTCCAGCCCATCCCACGGGCGATGGTCGTGAACGACGACGGAACCGAAGCCCGCAAGGCGGAGCCGGTGGAGTCGATCGAAGAGGAACCGCCAGAGGTGCCCATCAAACTTCAGCCCATCCCCCGTCTGAAGATCGAAATCGACGAGACCGCGCCAACGCCGTCGGCGCGGACGACGGCGGTTCGCTAAGCCGGGAAGTTTAAGTTAAGGTTGTTTGGCCTTGGGTTTGCCTGCTTTGGGACTCTCGAAGATCGGTTCGATCATGCCTTTTTCCCACTCGCTGATCACGGTGGTTAGCGCGGTGACTTTGTCGGGGTTTTCTGCGGCAAGGTCGTGGGCCTCTCCGATGTCGTTGGCGAGGTTGAAGAGCTGCGGTGCCTGGGCTCCGAGGCGGACCAGCTTCCAGTCGCCTTCGCGCACGGCGTGATTTCCTTTGGAGCCGCCAGAACGCCAGAAGAGTCGTTCGTGGGGTGCGCCGCTGTTTTCGCCCGTCAAAAACGGGATCAAGTTCACCCCATCCAGGGTGCGATCCGACGGGAGTTGCCCTCCCGCCAGCGCAACCGCCGTCGGGAGGAAATCCAGAGCGATGACGGGCTTCTCATAGACGCCTGGCTTCAGGACGGCGGGCCAGCGGACCAAAAACGGCACCCGCATGCCACCCTCAAAAACATCCCCTTTGTAGCCGCGCAGTGGGGTGTTGTCGGTGAAACAGGTGCCGGTCTTAGCTGCTAGGTTTGGGCCGCCATTGTCGCTGACGAAAAACACCAACGTCTTTTCCGCCTGCTGGCTGGCATCCAGCTCTGCTAAGATCCGTCCGATGGCGGCATCCATGCTGGCGACCATGGCAGCGTAGATGCGGCGTTTTTCATTGGGGATGCTGGAAAGCTTATCGATCCATTCTTGGGGTGCCTGAAGCGGGGTGTGCGGGGCGTTGAAGGCGACGTAAAGCATCCAGGATTTGCCTGCCTCCCGGCTGATGAAGGACGCGGCGTCATCGCCAATTTCATCAGTCAGGTACCTGGTATGCGGGAGGTCCGTGCCGTTGCGATTGAGTGGAATGGTGTACTCCGCCCCACCTTTGGCATCCGGAAAATACATGTGGCCGCCTCCCAGCATCCCAAAGTAATAATCAAATCCGCGGCGATTGGGGTGAAACTGTGGGTGCGCGCCTAGGTGCCATTTTCCAACTGCGCCCGTCACGTAGCCTGCCTGTTTCATCAAATCAGGCAGCGTCACCTGATTCACTGGCAGTCCCGCCACGGTATCCTCCGGAAGCCACGCAGGATTGTTTTCATGGCCAAAGCGCTGCTGGTAGCGGCCTGTCAGAATTCCCGCACGGGTGGGACTGCAGAAGGGATGGGAGACATAGCCGTTTGTGCAGCGCACCGATTGCGATGCCAGTTTGTCAAGGTGGGGGGTCGGGATGTCTTTGCAGCCTTGGAAGCCCAGATCCGCATAGCCCAAATCATCCGCTACAAGGATCAGCACATTGGGCCTGTCTGCCGCCTGAAGTGCGGCGGTGCCCAGTGCCATGATTCCCATCAAGAGGTGCATCGTATTCATCCGGCGGGTAACGAAGCAGCGGCGGGCTTTGTTTCAGGTGGCTGGAGGGCGCATCCAGCAGAGGAGAGAGGGTTGGGTCGGCCTTCATAAGCCGGATTTTGTGTCGCCGATGTCTCGCGACATCGGCGCTGTGGTCATTTATCTGCGGCGATCTCGCGACCGCCGCCCCCGCCGAAGCGGAGTGCGACTAGTACCCGGAGATATCCATCCCGCCGAGGCGGGACTTGCGACCAGAGCGGGCCGTTCCTCCTGTTATGTCTTGCATCGCATGGGGTTTGCCCTGCCTCCTTCCTTGCAGTTGGAGCGGTGAGCTCTTACCTCACCATTTCACCCTTACCCGCCGTCCCTCTTGCGAGGTTCGATGGGCGGTATCTTTTCTGTGGCACTTTCCGTTGCCCAGGCTCGCGCCATAGGCCCCCGCCGCTTGCGCGTGGCATGCTGCTCTGAGATGTCCGGACTTTCCTCTCGTCCGCATTACCGACGAGCGACCACTCCGGCCGACCCAAGCTGGACCATAGGCGCGGCGATGGGAGGATGCAAGCACTGGCCTCACCATGGGAGCTCGCCATCCGCTCCAAAGAATCGTCCATTCGGCCCTTCTTCGGGCAGAAAAGCAAATTTCAGGAGCGTCGCGGCACCTTCTTCGACACTGCGCGGTGCATTGCTGCCGCCCATGTCCGTGCGGCACCAGCCGGGGCTGACGGCGTTTACCTTGATCCGAGTGCGCGCCAGGGTCTTGGCCCAAGACAGCGTCAGCATGTTCAGCGCTGCTTTGGAGGTGGAATAGCAGACGCCGATGTAGCTGGCAAACTCACCACCCCGCGGATCGCAGTATTCAAAGGAGCCGAGCCCAGAGGACACATTCACGATCCTGCCTGCTGGCGCCGCGGCAAGCAGTGGCACGAGCGCCTGAATCAGCCGATGCGGTCCGGCGACGTTTGCCAGCAGGGTCTGTTCCATGGCATCGGCGCTGACGGTGACGGGGTTTTCATCGCCGACGGGATAGAGGCCAGCGTTGTTGATGAGCAGATCCAAGTGAGGCAGTCGATCCGTGAGCTTGCTGACGGCCGCTTGGAGGATCGCAGGCTGCGTGACATCCAGTAGCAGCGGCTCCACCTGCCCAGGCAGTTGCGTAGCGGCGGCCGTCGCTGCGTCCAAGTCCCGGGCGGAAAGGAAGACCTGATGCCCCGCCGCAGCGAGCTGGCGGGCGCATTCGAGTCCGAGGCCACGATTGGCACCGGTGATGAGGGCTGTGGCCATGGAAGAGCGAGGAGGTTCTAGGCTGGAAACAAAAAGCCGCAACCTGCATGGAAGCGTGGTTGCGGCTGTTGATTGGTCCTTGAAGGAAGGAACTAAACTTGCGTGGAAAACGGCTTAGCGGGCAGCAGCCGCAGCAGCCGAACGGGCGGCAACAGCAGTGCTGTGGGCTTGGCGGAGGCCGTCGAGACCACGATAGGTCTTGGCGACTTTGGCGGCCAATCCACGGCTGACCAAATTCTGGAGTTTTTCGTAGGAGCGTAGGCGGAGCATCTCTTCTCCTCCACTCACTGCGTTCTTCAATTTCAGGTTGTCGTAAACGAGTCCGAACAGTTCGTTGAACTCATAGGTGTTACCATCTGAGAGGACATTAACCAATTCATCAGTGACATGATCAGGAACGCGGCGGGAAAAACGTGTTTTGCGAGGAGTGGTCGTAGCCATAAGGACCTGATACTAGCACTGTTTTCGGGACTTGGCGACGTATTTGTGCCGCAAAAAAGTTTTTCTATTGGGTTGCTAGTTGGTGTGATAGAGGCGGGTAACGGGACCCGTATGAATCAAACACTTCACACCGTGTTGTATGCACAATGCATGGCCTAGAGTTCTGGTAGTTTTAAACTGCCGATTCGGTGTCCTTTGTCACTCCCGATAGGAGCCTACGACTCGGAGGTTTCCCGTCTCTGCACTGGCCTCAAAGATTTCACAACTCGCCGCGTAAGGTTCGTTTTCATAGCGCTCTCGTAAGTCACCTGTGAACTCGATCAAAGCATCTGCTTTGGCCGGAAAGACATAGAGAGAGTGGCGATCCGGCAGCACGAGCCAGATCTCTTTTCCAAACGCCTGTGAAAAAACCTTGGGAAGCGAAGGCGCGACGAGCAAACTCGCCATGATGGGGCGATCTCCACGAAACACTGCATACGCTACCTTACCGTCTGCGCCCTTGATCCACTCCACCTGAAGGGTGCCGAGCAGGCGATCAGCGGCGGCCTTGGCGCGCTCTGCAAACTTATCGACGCCGACTCCGAGTCGCGCAAAGTCCTCCTTGCTATAGGTCGCAAGGCCGGGGCGTTCTGTGATCTCACGTGCGGGGGAGAAGACGGTCTCCTTTGAGCCCATTGGTACGATGGAAAGATCCGTCCGCATGGCACGCGGCTCTGGGACCAAGAGGAAGAGTTCCGCCGGCGGTTTTGCGACCACAGGTGCCTGCTGGGCCCTCGCGATGAGCGGGCTGAACGCAAAACAGCAGGCCAGCAGTAGAAGCTGCTGTGGCAGGGATCGGGTGGGGATTCTCATCGCGGCGCATCATCGCTGCTGGGCTGTCGGCTTCAACACTGAATCGCCGTGAGGTTAACCCGCTATTTCCCAAAGTAGCCGGCTGTCTTCAACTTGCGGGAATAGATCTTGTCTCCTGCCGCAACGAACAGCGTTTTGTGATCTGCCCCGCCAAATTCGACGCTCACGACTTTCCCATCGGGTACGGGTTTGGCGATGATGCCAGAGAGTCGGCCTGCGTTATCGAAGATCTGAACGCCGAGCTCCGTGGTCACAAAGAAGCGACCCTTCTCTTCGGTGGTGGAACCGTCGCCAGCGGCCTCTTCTTTGCCGAGTGGGAGTTCCATCGTCATGTAGGGCTCTGCTGCGGTGAGGCTACCTTCGGCCTGGATCTGCCAAGTCCACACGTGCTTCCCGCCGTAATCGGATACGACCAATGTTTGCTCATCCACGGACACGGTGATGCCATTGGGTTTGGTGACGTTTCCCTCATCCGCGACGCGCATTTGCTTGTCGGGGGTGATGACGTAGATGCGCTTTGTTGGTGTCTCCGTGAAGTAGATGTAACCCTTCTTGGTGACGACGAGGTCGTTGCACTTGACCTCTTTGGCCAGTTCTTCGACTTCGCCCGTTGGGGTGATGGCGATGATGCGCTGCCCCTTGTTGTGGCAGGCGTAAAAGCGCCCATCGGGACCGATTTGCAGACCACTGATGCCGGGCAGATTGTCCAAGGCTAAGGAAGTGGCACCGGTGGCGACATCAATTTTGTAGATGCCCTTACCCCCCTTGACGTCGGTGAAAAAAAGATTGCCAGCAGCATCCACGCAGAGCCCATCGGTAAAGGCGAAGCCAGACGCGGCCTCCTTCCAGCCTTCGCCATCAATGAGGTAGTCGTGCAAAGAGGTGTCTTGTGCCGATGCGCTGAAGAGGCCGATAAGTGTTGCGGAGGCGAGGGCGAGGAGGGAGCGATTCATGAGAAGTGGGTGCGGTACGGTTGGTTAACTTACTTAGCGGCAGGGGCATTCCAGAGCCAGCGCAGCGTGTCTGGCAGCAGGGCGGCGCCGTGCTTGCCGTTGTGGGTGCCTTCGCCGAGTTTGAATTCGTAATCGTAGCCTGCGAATTTCAGCGCCGCAGCCATCTCCTGATTCGCCAGCGGCCAGTTGCCGAATTGGTTGTCCAGATCATTGCGCCCGTCCTGGAGGAAGACCCGCAGCGGCTTCTTGTCGGTCTTACGGATCAAGGCAGGATAGACGTGGCCACCCCGGATGTTGGTGAATGACCCAATGTGACTGACGACCTTGCGGAAGGCGTCTGGGCGCTCCCAGGCGACGGTGAAGGCGCAGATCCCGCCGGAGCTATTGCCGCAGATGGCGCGGCCTTCGGGATCGTCGGTGAGGTTGTAGCTCTTCTTCACTTCCGGCAGGATTTCCTCCAGCAGAAAGCGGGCGTAAAGATCCCCCAGGGAGTCGTACTCAAAGCTGCGATTGCTGCGGGGTTTTTCTTTGGCGTCGGCAGCAGGGAAGACACCAGGATTGATGAAGATGCTGATCGTGACGGGCATCTCCCCTTTGGCGATGAGGTTATCAAAAACGACCGGTGCCCGGAATTGACCATCCGGTTTCACAAACCCACCGCCATCGCAAAAGACCATGACGTTGGCGGGCTTATCGACCTGGTATTGCGCGGGGACATAGATCCACCAGTCGCGCGTGGTGCCAGGGTAGAGCTTGCTCTGATCCCAAGCAGGCATCTGCGTGACCTTACCCTGCGGCACGCCGGGCTGCACTTGGGAATCCGGCCCTAGAACGTATTGATCATCCTGCGGCGCGGCGCGGAGCGGGCTCTGACAGGCGATGAGCGTGATAACAAGGGAGGAGAGGAGGAGAGGGTGCTTCATGGGTGGGGCAAAGAGGAACGAATGCCCGCCGCCGAATATTTCCTTGGCTTGCGGGATCAGGACCTCGGCGTCATGACGTAAAGGCCGTCGGTGACTTGCACCGCGTCAGCCTGTGCCATGCGCTTGATTTCATGCCCTGCACCCCAGGAATCGGTAAAGATAAACTGCTCCTTAGCCTCGTTGTAACCGATGATCATGCGCATGTGCCCACCGCCCGTCTGCCCGGCGGCTGGGAGTGGGGGATCTTCTTTCGCACGCCCGAGCTGGAGCGTCCACAGCACGGGGATGCCCTGATCGATCTGCGTCTTTACGAGGGCCACGAACTTCGCAAAGGTACTGACGCGGTCTGATCGCTGGGAGGGGCTCAACAGTGGCTTGAAGCGGGTACGAAAGCGGTTATCGACCTTGGCCAGGGACTGCTCCATCGCCAAGGAGTTCGTGCCACGATCCGCATCGGTGGCGAACAACTGGGCCAGTTCATGCTGATCACATGCGATCTGGTAGTACTCCAACAAACGCTGGCAAGAGGCGGCCACGCAATAGCCCTTGGCCCCCTGATCCACCATCGGCACGCCCTGGATTACCACATCTCCATCGCCCACTCGTTTCACATTCTTTTGCAGACTGGCCTTGCTGATGTTGGTGGAGAGCAGGCCTGTGGGGCTCGCCCCCATGCTCCAGTCACGCAATCCAGGCGGGGCGATTTTCATGCGCAGGAACTCAGGTTGTGTGCCCGAGGGGACGCCGCGCCCGTCCAGTTGATTGTGCTCCATCAGCACGGTTGCGGTGGGGGCGCTCCACAGCCAGCCGATGGTCTTTACTGCGGTGTTCGCCCCAGGCAGTTGCTGGCGCGGTGTCACACCCAGAGCCTGCCCCACCTTTTGCCCGCAGGCCTTGTAAAGTGCCTCGAATTCGCTCTTGCCCATCTGCCCTGAGTCACCGCGATTGTAGAGCGACAAGGTCGCCCGCACCACGCGGCCATCTTGAAAATCCAGCGTCGCTTCCTCCACCTTGATCCGGCCACCAAACAACCGCAGATCGATCATCACGTTGGAGAAAGGCTTCCGCGAAAACCGCGCCCGATCCTTGGCAGCTGTCAGCCATTCAAAGTAGATGTTCTTGTTGTAGCCAGCCTCCGCAAAATGCTCTTCAAAAGTCTCGATCCCTATCTGCCAAAGCGCTGTCCCCTGGAAGAGAAAGTCCAGGTCACAAGAAGCGCAGACCATGTCGGATCCCTCGACCAGCACGTAGTGGTCCATGGCCGTCTGCCTGCCGATCCGCAGCATGGGCTTGATCCCAGACGCAGCACTGCTGCCCGTCAGCGTCACCATGACGCCATCAGACACCCAGAGCACGCGCGTGATTTTCCCCAGAGGAGGCACGTCCAGAGTGCGGATCGATGGATCGCTGCCCAGTTGGCCTTTGAGAAGAAGGTGAAGGCGTGGATCCTCCGCCGCTAGCTCCATGGAAACAGAGCGCAGGACTTCATCCTCAAACTCGAAGACCGCCTCATTCACTGCGACCTTGCCCTCGAACATCGTCAGATCGACGAAGACGTTGCTGAAGGGTTGGGATGAAAACCGCAAGCGCTTGCCGTCCTTGTTTGCCTCGTAGAAAGGGTTGGTCTTGAATCCCTCAGACGCATAACTTTTCTCCACCATCTCTCGCGTCGCATTGAGGGGCTGGTGCCAGTCGATGACCTTGTCTAAACTGGCCGACAGCCGAAAGATCTGCGGCTCCTCAGCGGACATCGGGTGCCAGGCACCCAAGAGCGTAGCCGCACCGACGATGAGTCGGAAGCGATTCGGGGAACGCATCACCTTGAACATGGCGGCAATCATAGACAAGTTGCAGGACCGCCGTCAATGATTCCCGAAACAAATTGCACGCCCCCAGAGGTCACCCGATTTGCCCCCAGTCCCACGGGGCTCTTGCACCTCGGGCACGCCTACGCAGCGGGCTTCGCCGCCCAGGCTGCGGCGGGTGGGCGATTCCTGCTGCGGCTGGAAGACATCGACACAACGCGCACCAAGACGGAGTACGAAGCCGCGCTTCAGGAGGATCTGGCATGGTTGGGCTTGCACTGGGAAACGCCCGTGCGTCGGCAGAGCGAGCACTTCGATGACTACCAAAAGGCGCTGGATCGGCTCGCCTCCATGAACTTGCTCTATCCGTGTTTTTGCACGCGGCGGGAGATCCAAGAGGAAATCGCCCGCGCAGGTCACGCGCCCCATGGCCCAGACGGAGCCCTTTATCCCGGAACCTGCCGTGGCCTATCCGGGGCAGATCGGGACGCCCGGATCCGGCGGGGAGATCCGTACGCATTGCGGCTGGATGTGCAGCGTGCCAAGGCCACCGTCGCGACGCCCTTGCATTGGCAGGACCTGGATCACGGCATCCATGAAGCCCAGCCAGAGATCTTTGGGGACGTGGTTTTGGCCCGCAAGGAAACACCCACCAGCTACCATCTGGCGGTGGTGGTGGATGATGCCCTGCAAGGCATCACCCTGGTCACTCGCGGGGCTGACCTGTTGGACGCAACGCACCTGCATCGCCTTCTCCAAGAACTGCTCGGCCTGCCTGTCCCACGCTGGCGACACCACCGCCTAATCGTGGATGCCGAGGGCAAGCGGCTGGCCAAACGCGACGATGCCCGCAGCCTGCGAACCCTCCGGGCGGACGGCTGGTATGCCCAGCAGGTATGGGAGGCGGTCGGGCTATGCTGGCAGTGATAGACGTCGCATCCCTCGCCGACTGCGATTGCTATCGGTCTCGCGCTGTCCCCCAACAAAAAGCCGTGACAAGCCGCCACGCCTTTCGCAAGATTTGGCGATTCCTTCATTATCCTTTTTCATGGCCTATACCTTTGACAAATCCCGCGCCTTCTTTGACCGAGCCCAGAATAGCATCGCCGCTGGTATCAACAGCGGGATCCGCAAGATGGAGGCCCCGGTGCCGCTGTATTTTACCCATGGGAAAGGCTCACGGCTCTGGGACGTGGATGGCAATGAGTTCATCGACTTTGCCACGGGGCAGGGGGCGCTGCTCTACGGTCATGCCCCCGATGGCATGGCGGAGGCCATCGCTGCCCAGGCCCAAAAGGGCACCCACTGGGCAGCCCAGTCGGAGCTGGAGATCGATGTCGCCGAGCGTCTGCAGTCCATGATCCCGGGGGCGGAGCTGGTGCGCTTTAACAACTCCGCCACTGAGGTCGTGATGTCAGCCCTGCGCTTAGCGCGTTGCCACACAGGTCGGCCGTTGATTTTGAAGTTCGAAGGGCACTACCACGGCTGGTCGGATGAGGGGTTGGTGGGCTTTGCACCGCCCCCAGACAAATGGGGCACAGAGGACGAGCCGACGCACATTCATCCCAGTCAGGGCGTCATCCCGGAGGTGCCGGGGACCTTTGTCGTGGCGCGTTGGAATGACCCAGAGCACCTGCGGCAGCGCGTCGATGCGCATCGTGGCCAGATCGCCGCCATCATCTTTGAACCGGTTCTCTGCAACACCGGTTGCATGGAGCCTGTGCCGGGCCTGATGAGCACGATCCGCGAACTCTGCGACCGCGATGGCATCCTCATGATCGCGGATGAGACCATCACCGGTTTCCGCTTTGGTGCGGGCTGCGCGCAGGGCTACCTGGGATTCACGCCTGACCTCACCATTCTGGGCAAGGCCGTGGGCGGTGGTGTGCCCTTTGCGGCCTTGGCTGGCAAGAAGTCCGCCTTCCAAAAAATCATCAGTGGTGAAGTCATCCACGCCGGGACATTGAACGCCAACCCTCTGTGCCTCGCCGCCGCCAAGTGGTGCCTGGATGAGATCATTGCCCGCAGCGACGCCCATCCAGCGGGCTTGATCGCGACCGGCAAGAAACTGATGGCGGGGTTATCGGAGCTCGCCAAAAACCACGACATCCCACTGCGCCCGCAGGGCCCTGGGCTGGTGTTTCATTGTGGCATGTTGAAGCCCGGTGCTGCCGAAGGCCCCTTCACCAGCTATCGCGATTACGTCCAGCGGCATGACGCCCCTCGCTGGGCGCACCTGCGCCGCTGCCTGCTGGAGGAAGGCGTGCGCGCCATCGAGCGCGGCCTGTGGTTCCAGAGCCTCGCCCACACCGCAGCAGACATCGATGAAGCCCTGCAGCGGGCAACGATCGCGTTTGCACGTCACGCCCAAGAATGGACTGCCCCAGTTTAGCGTGCGTCACAGAAAATTTTCCTGACAACGGCCAAAAAAGTTATCCTTTTCCTGCTCACCTTTGACGCCATGAAAACGCTCTTTTGCCTTCTCGCGCTTGCTGCATCCGCCTTCTCGACCGGTTCCCGCGCCGCTGATTCCGCTGGTGCCCAGGACTATCCGTCCATCAAGCGGATCACGGGTTCGGAGATCTTCTTTTCCAAATCTGTGGACTACGACAAGCTGAAGCTCGCGCTCGGCAAGATCGAGTGGAGCGGTGCGGAGGCCAAGGTAAAGCCCTATCAGAGCGCCACGGTGGAGGGGAAGAGGATCACGAACTACTACCGCGTCCCTGCGAGTGTCGGCGTGCTGGAGGCGCTGCGCAACTACGAGCAAGAGCTGAAAGAAAAGGGTTTTGAAATCCTCTTCAGTGGTCAGGGAGAAGAGGTGGAGACCGTCAGCTACAACAATCAGATCGCGAACGAGATCCTCAACATGAAGGGCTCCTACGGGACCCCGGAGGAAAAGGCGCACTGGCCTTTCCAGCATCCCGATGAAGCCAAAGCCGCCTACATCGCTGCCAAAAAGGCTGGAGAGAGCGGTGATGTCTATGTGAGCGTTTATCTCGTCGCCAACGCTCACGATAAGTGGCTGGATCTTCCTATCGATCTGACGCTCGTCCGCTTTGATGTCTGTGAAACGAAGAATCGCGAGCAACGGATGGAACTGGTGAAGAGCGAGACCATGGCCAGCGAGATCGCCCTCAACGGACGCATCGCCCTCTACGGCATTCAGTTCGACTTCAATTCCGCTGCAATCAAACCCGACTCAGCCGCCACCCTGGATGAGATCGCCAAGCTGTTGCAGGAGAAGCCAGCGCTCAAGATCCTAGTCGTCGGGCACACGGACACCGTCGGTAACTTTGAGTACAATCGCGGCCTCTCCCAGCAACGCGCTGAATCCGTGGTCGCGACCCTTACTGCCAAAGGCATTTCCAAGGATCGGCTCTTCCCCGTCGGGGTCAGCTTCGCCTCGCCCATCGCCACGAATTCCACCGAAGACGGCCGCGCCAAGAACCGCCGCGTCGAACTGGTGGATATGGCCGACGGAAAGGTGGATTGACCTGGCGAGGTCCCAGCTTGAGTTGGGAAGACCGCAGCTCTGATCGTGGTCTTTGCCGACAGATGTCAGACATTTTGTCTTGTCATCTACGACAAATGTCGGCAAAATGCGCGGCATGGCAAAAAATTCTCTTCCTTCCCTGTCTGCCTCCGAGCAGGCGATCATGGACCTAGTGTGGAAACGACAGCCGGTGGGGCTGAATGATCTGCTGGAGCTGACCAATGCGGAGCGGCGGGAACCGCTATCACGGGCGACGCTGCAAACGCAATTGACGCGGCTAGAGGCCAAGGGTTGGCTGAAGCGGGATGACTCAGCACGGGCGCATCTGTATTCCGCCACGATGAAGGAGACGCGCGGCCGCAACAAGGTGCTGACGGAACTGAAGGCGCGCTTCTTCGGCGGCAGCAGTCTGGCGCTGGTGCGCTGTCTGGTGGAGAGCGGGGAGATCAGCGCGGCGGAACTGGCGGAACTGCGCAAGCTGGTCCGGCAGAAGAAGGGAGGTGAGTCATGAATGCGATCACGCTGGCCTTGCAGGTATTGCTGGTCGCCGCCGCTGGATGGCTGGCGCTGCGGCTAGGGGTGCGGGATGCCCGCCACCGCGCCTGGGGGGCGCTTCTGGTGCTGGGGGCCGTGGTCTGTGTGCCCTTGCTGCCAGTCTTGCCGGAGCAAAATGCGGTGGCGGCACCCCAGGCGGAGGCGACACCGCTGCCGCTGCCGCAGTGGCGTGTCACGCTTTCCCCAGCACCCACACAGATGCTGCCGATGGACTTGGTATTGTCAGAAGCGAAACCCCTTTGGCAGTGGCCGCATTGGACAACCATCGTGCTGGTGGTATGGGCCACCGGCGCGGCGCTGCTGGGCCTGCGACATCTGGGCCGCACGTTGCGGGTGGCGCGCTTGAAGCTGCAGCCGCACTCACGCGGCGGGGTGGCCATGGCTGCCGTGGCATCGCCCTGTCTGGTGGGCATCTTCAAACCAGTAGTCGTGGTGCCTGAGGCCTGCGCGTCATGGACCGACGAACAATGGCGCTGGACACTGGCGCATGAGCGGGAGCACCTCTGCGGCCGGGACACCCTGGTAGTCTGGCTCCTGGGCTGGTTGCGCGCGGCGCTGTGGTGGAATCCTTTTGTCCATGCCTTGATCGAGATGTGGGAGCAGGCGCGGGAGGAAATCTGTGATCACGCGGCGAGCCGTCCTGACGAGGCAGCGGCGTATTCGGAATTCCTGCTGAGTGTGGCGGCGGCACCACGGATGCCCGGCATGGCGATGGCGGTTTCGCGTCCGGCACGCAGGCTGCGTGCGCGCTTGCTGGCCCTGCTGGAAGGCCGCCCGGTGCGGCGTAGCCCGCATTGGCTCTTTGTGGTGCTGGCGGTGGCAGTGCTGGCCGCTGGCGGTGCGTTGGTGAGCTGCGTGGGAGTGGAAACGGCCTCCCCCAAAGTGGATGGCGAGAAGAAAATCAATGGCGTCTTTGCCGTCAGCCCGCAATTTCTCAGCGCGGCGGTATCGGGCACAGGAGACAGGCCGACGGCCAAGGTGGTGCTGGAGCGGGCAGGCATCGATTTCCCACCCGGCACCAGCGCAGTCTTCAATCCCACCACCAGTCAGCTCATCGTCCGCCACACGGAGCGCCGGATGACTCAAATCAAGACGGTGCTGGAGGCACTCGCCGCCCGCCAAGACCCCGCCGATAAGCAGGTCTATCTCAGCATCAAGTGGCTGGAGTGCCCAGAGGAAACCCCGCTGCCAGCCGATCTCCAGGTCCTTACCGATCCCCAGTTCCAAGTCGCCATGCGGATGCTCAGCAAGCAAAAGGGGGTCGATCTGCTGTGGGCACCGTCTGTCACATGCAAATTCGGGCTACAGGTAGTCAGCGAGGTGGTGAGAGAACTCGTCAAACCAGAGGCACCAATAGACTGGGTAGGCACCCGCACCGAGGTCACCCCCCTCTTTCACCAGGACAAACACATCCTCAGCCTGCATCCAGAACTCAGGCTACCAATGAAAAACGGCAAACGTGTGAAGGGCAGTTTCGATCCTGACGAATCCATCACTGTCCAGTACCTCAGCCGCCGGGAATCCGTCGCGATTGAAGACGGCCAAACCGTGGCGCTCTACATCGGCAGCCCCGAGCCCGGCCGCAAAGTCGTGCTCTTCGTCACCGCTGCCTTGATCTCGCCGATCGGAGATCCGTTCAGTCGGGAGGAAGTGAAGCGTCAGCAAAAACGCGCGAGTGAGGTGCCAAAAGGTCCCGGTCAAGCCACCGCCACGCCAGCACAGGAAGGCAAGGTGCGCCTGCGGACACATCTGCTGCTGCGCCACGCGGGTAGTGACGATGTGCGGGAAAAGGTGCTCCCCGGCTGGAAGCCTGCCGCAGCGGTGCCAAGCAATCCGCTGACGCCCCAGCCCCTCCCCGCGGAGGCTCAGCCGGCGCCCTTCGCGGTCGCGGGCATCATGACCGACAAGCAATTTCAGACCGTGCTCAAGTCCATGCAGACCCATAAGACCGTGACCATTGAAACCCTGCCCGAAGAAATCGTCCCAACCGGAAAACAAGCCGCCCTGCGAGCCGCTTCCGGCCATGAGCTGACGGTAAACGCTGCCGTGGGGCCCGACGGAAAGACGCTGGAACTCATGATCGGCATCGAACGTGTCCCGCCCGATCTCCGCACCCAGATCAAGACAGCCGTCACGATCTGGAACGGCCAGACCGTCCTGCTCGCCAGCGAATCCGACGTGATCTGCGTCACGGCGGAGATGGTGGAGTAGCGGTAGGCACCCCAGCGCATTGGTTGGGCCCGGCGACCGGATTACGACTCCTCAGAACGCAGCGTGGTCGTCATGGCATTTTGGCTTGTCTGGACTGGCGGCTTTTTTTAGAACCACGGCATCTTTCTGAAGCATGGCAGATGATGGTGGCGGTTGGCCGGGGGGGCGGGGGAGTCCCAAACGGGTGTTTTGAGGGGCGGGAGCCCGGAAGGAGGGGGCGATGGCCCGCCAAGGTCGGAAAATCGTTCGGGAGGCGTGTGGCAGTGGTCCCAACGGCCGTCGTCGAGGCAATTGCCAGACTGGCAGAGCTGCTAACGCCCGCCGTCCAGGCCACTGCCACACTGGCAGAGGCTCCGACGCCCGTTGTCCAGGCCATTGCCACACTGGCACCGGCTCCGACGCCCGCCGTCCAGGCCACTGCCACACTGGCACCGGCTCCGATGGCCGCCGTCCAGGCCATTGCCACACTGCCGGAGGCTCTGACGCCCGTCGTCCAGGCAATTGCCACACTGGTTCTGGGCTTTTGGCCCGGTCGGTGAAACTGTGCTGGGCTTTCCCCGGCTGCGCCAAACAATGGTTGCGTCTCCCGGTGCGATCACCAGGGTAGGGTGAGATTTATGGGGCTTGAGGGACGTACTGCCTTGAGCGCCTGCTCTGCCCGAGCCGAACCCACTTCATCGTCCACCCCCCATGCCACGCATCCTCATCGCCGGTTTGTTTCATGAGACCCACACCTTCCTGGAGGGGGTGACGCCTTTGGCGGATTTTCAGATTCGGAAGGGGGTGGAAATGTTGCCTTGCAAGGGGGATGCATCCCCTTTGGGTGGGGTGCTGGAGGCGGCGGCGGAGTGGGGCTGGGAGGTGGTGCCGACGACGGACTTTCGTGCGACGCCTAGCGCGATCGTGGCCGATGAGGTAATCGAGGCTTTTTGGTCGGACCTGCGGGACCGCGCGGTGCCTGCGCTGGCCCAGGGCATTGATGCGATCTATCTGGTGCTGCATGGGGCGATGGTGGCGGAGTCGCTCGATGATGTGGAGGGTGAGATCCTGGAGCGCCTGCGGGGGCTGGAGGGGGCGGCGGATCTGCCGATCTTTGGGGTCTTTGACCTGCATGCCAATTTTACGCAGCGCATGGCACGTCTCTCTGACTGCCTGGTTGCTTATCGCGAAAACCCGCACACGGATGCGCGGGAGGCGGGCTTGATCGCGGCGCGGCTGCTCAAGCGCTGTCTGGAGACGGGCGTGCGGCCCCGGCAATTCTGGCGGCACCCGGCGCTGATGTGGCCGCCGACGGGCACGGGCACGGCTGCGGAGCCGATGCTGGGCCTGGAAAAAATCGCGCGGCGGCTGGAGGCGGGGGATGATTCGATCTGGTCTGCCAGTGTGGTGGCTGGGTTTTCGTTCGCGGATACGCCAGACACGGGGGTCAGTTTTGTCATTGCGACGACGGGCACGGAGACTGCGGCTAGCGAGGCGCTGGGGGAACTGGCCGCCTACGCCATCGCGCATCAGGAGGCGGGCAATGTCATTGAGCCGCCCTTGGAATCGGTGCTGGACCAAATCGATCCGCCGCCGCCGGGGGTGACGGTTTTGGTGGAGCCGTCTGACAACATCGGGGCGGGTGCGCCGGGGGATGGCACGGGGATCCTGCGGGGTCTGATCGCGCGGCAAATGCCGAATGCGCTGGTGTGCATCAATGATCCGGCTGCGGTGGGCTTCCTGCAACGGGCGCAGGTGGGGGAGCGCCTCTGGGTGGCCGTCGGGGGGCGGGGCAGTGCGATTGATGCGGGTCCGGTGGATCTGGAGGTGGAGGTGGTCTCCCACTGGAGCGGGCTCTTTGAATTGGAGGACAAAAACAGCCACCTAGCCTCGATGAACGGCGACCGCTTTGACATGGGGCCCTGTGTGGTGGTGCGCCATGCGGGGATCACGATCCTGCTGACGAGCCGGAAGACGCCGCCCTTTGATCTGGGGCAGTATCGCAGTCAGGGGATCGAGCCGACGCGATTCTCTGTGATCGGGGTAAAGGCGGCGGTGGCGCACCGCCGCGCCTACGACCGGATCGCCTCCCGGATGTTGTGGGTGGATACGCCGGGGCCGTGCAGCAGTGTGCTGGGCCACCTGCCCTTTAAAAAGGTGCAGCGGCCGATCTATCCGCTGGATCAGGGTTAAAGCTCAGATCATCCCGAGCTTCATTTTGCCTTCGAGGCTGATCATCTCTTGGTTCCAGGCGGGATCCCAGACGAGATCGACGACGGCGTCGTCAATGTCCTCAATGCCCATGATGTGATTTTGGGCGTCGGCGGCGATGGTCGGCCCCATGCCGCAGCCGGGGGCGGTGAGGGTCATCTTGACCTGGGCGCGCTTACCACCTTCTTCAGTCGGCACGACGCTGCAATCATACACGAGGCCGAGGTCCACGATGTTCACGGGGATCTCTGGGTCATAGACTTTGCGCAGTGCGTTCCAGACTTCATGCTCGAGGTCGGTGGCACCATGGGGGATGTTGGAGGAGGAGCCAGCCTCTTCCTTTTTCCCTGCCTCGGGGTCAATGCCGAGGGCGTCTGCGTCTTTGGCGGCGATGCGGGCTAGGCCGACGTCGGTGGCGACGGTGTAGGTGCCGCCGAGCGATTGGGTGATGATGACCTTGAGACCGATGGGTAGATGGATCGTATCGCCGCTGGGGATCTGGACGGCTTCGACTTCGCGTGTGAGTTCGATGGAGGAATGCATGGGGGTGGCGCGTGTTTGAAAGAGGGGGGCAGTAAGCGAAGATGGGGCTTTGTCAAAGGCTCTCCGCCGCTGGGGAGGGTGGTTGCATGACGATCTTGATTTTGCCAGCCATCTTGCCGGCGGCGTTCAGGCTATCCGCCAGCGTGGGTGCGGCCTCGCCGAGCATCGACGGTGCGGCGACTTGGGGGCTGGCGGCGGCTTTTTCCGCCTCGAGGGCGGCGCGGAGTGCTCCTTCGACCATTTGGCCGCAATGGATCTTCATCGGCGGTAGGGGGCCGAGTGGGCGGGAGAGCTCCTCCGCACTCATTTGCAGTGCTTCTTCACGGGTCTTACCGCGGATCATCTCGGTGGCCATGCTGGCGACTGCGATGGCGGTCTGGCAGCCGAAGGACTGGAAGCTGGCCTTATCAATGACGCGCTGGCCGTCCTTGTCGCGATACTTGATCCACATGCGGACCATATCGCCACAATCAGGGCTGCCGACGGTGCCGACGCTGTCTGCGTCTGGCATTTCGCCAAGGTTTTGGGGATTGGCCAGGGCGGCCTGGAGGGTCTGTTCGTCCATGAATGTGTAAGGGGGCTGGGGCTGCCTGCGCGGATTAGGCCTCAATCTCGATACGATAGCGCGGCAGCGAAGGGTCCACCTGAATGCTGTAGGCATCGATGCCGCCTTCCAGGCACTTGGCATTGCTGAAGCCATGCCCAATAAAATAGGCGACGGCGTCGAGCGACCGATTCCCGGTGTGATCGTAGAGGACGAGGGTGCGGGTCTTGTCCCAATTGATAAAGGCTTCTTGCACGACTTCCTGCGTCATCAGGACGGCACCGGGGATGCGCACGGCGTCAAATTCCTCCCGCGTGCGGACATCCAGCAGGGGCAGGTCTGGCTGGATTTCGAGGAGGGCGGCCAGTTCCTTGGGAGTGATCGTCAACAGGACATCGGACTGATGGCTCTCCTGAATGTGGGCGATGACCTCCTCTACGGGCAGGTTTTCATTGCGTTGGCAGAGTGTCTCCAGCGTCTCGGCGGGGCTAAAGGCACAGCTCTGGCAGCCGCCGATGTGGTAGCGGGCAAAGAGCGCCCGCTGCGCGCCGGGGTAGGCAAGGAGGACCTCGCGCAAAGTCGTTTGCGGAGTCAGGGGCGGCGGCATGCGGGGGGGCTCGTCAGACATCGGGCCTCAGTCTAGCACGATCCTGGCGTTTGCCAAATGCGCGGTGGTTCGTGCGGTGCCCGGCCTGCGCCCGTTTATTCCCCATCCGGTCGTGGCCCGAGGGTGGCTTGCAGTTCCAGCGCCCGCCGATTGCGGATGATCTCGATGGTGACGGTCTCGCCCGCGTCATGCTGGCGGATCATGGCCAGGAAGTCGTTGGGGGACCGGAAGGACTCGCCATTGAACTGGGTGATGATATCGCCCGGCTGGAGGCCTGCGGCCTGGGCGGGGGAGCCGCGGACGATGGAGGTGATGATGGCACCGACCCGATTGGAGGTGATGCTGCCGAGCTCGATCGGCTCTGAGTTTAGTTCCAGGCCCAAGTAGCCGCTGCCCAAGACGGTCTTGGTCCGGTTGCTGGTGCCGGGCTTGGCCTTGGGCAGGGCTAGGATGGCATCGACGACGCGTTTGGCATCGTTGGCCGGGATCGCGAGGCCGACGCCCTGCCAGGAGGTGACGTTTTCATCCCCTTGATAGATGGCGACGTTGATGCCCAGGATCTGCCCCCGCACATCGACGAGGGGACCGCCCGAATTTCCTGGGTTGATGACGGTATCGGTCTGAAGGTAGTCCAGGCTGCTATCGCTGAGGTGGCGGTCGCGGGCACTGATGATGCCCTGGGTGACGGTGCCGCTGAGGCCGAAGGGATTGCCCACGGCAAAGACGATCTGTCCGACGCGGGAGACGTCAGAATTTGCAAAGGTCAGGGCCGGGAAGTCGGTACGATCACTCTGAATCTTGAGCAATGCCACATCCCGTTCTTCGCTGGCACCCAGCACGGTGACGGGGAGTTTTTGGTTGTCGCTGGTCGTGACGAAGATGGATGAGGCGCGGTTGATGACGTGGAAGTTCGTGATGACGTGCCCTTCCTTGCTGATGATGGCACCGGAGCCGAGGCTGGGGACACGCTGGGATCTTTCCCGCACCATGCCAAAAAAGGGATGCCAGCCGGAGCGGCCCGGCACGACCGTCTCCGCCGTGATGCTGACGACGGCGGGCAGGACGGCGGCGGAGAGGTTAGCGAACTCCGTGCTCATCTGCGCCAGCAGCTTGGTATCGTTCAGATCCAGAGTGGGGGTGGCGGGTGCGGTGAAGCCTGCGCCTTCGGGCGGCGTGGTGCCGCGTAGGAGATCGCTGAGGCCGTAGCCCTGCTGACCGGCACGCCACTTGAGGAACCCAAAGGTCACAATGGCAAAGATGGATAAGGCAAAGAGGATTCGGCGGATGTGCTCCATGACGAAAGAAGAACGGCAAGAAAGCCAATTCTGATAGCAAAATCAACGACCGATCAGGTACAAAAAAAACCTCCGCTCGGTGGGAGCGGAGGTTTGGTAAAGGGGGGCGATGGCTTGGAGGAGGGCTTATTTGCCGACCTTACCCTGGAAGCCAGCCTTGTTCAGGGCGGCGACGAGTTCGGCCTCTTCGAATTCACCTTCGACCGTGAAGCTGGTGGCTTTGCTTTCAATGGTGGCCCCGGTGACGCCGGCGACGCTCTTGACGGCGGCATCCACTGCCTTCACGCACTTGCCGCAGCAGAGGTGGACGTTGGTGACGGTCGCGCCTTTGAGCTTTTTGGAGGCTGGGGCGGCGGTAGCGGTGCTGGATTCAGTCCCGGTGCTGCCATAGTAGCCAGCGTCCATGATGGCCTCGACGGCCTTTTTGGCGGAGGCTGTGCTCTTGGCGGTGAGGGTGACCGTGGTGCCCTCGACGGTGGCGGTGACGCCTTTGACGGAGCTGGCCGCTTTGGTGATGCCGTTCGCGCAGCTCTTGCAGCAATTGTGCACGCCTTCGAGCGTAACGGTGGCCTCGGCACGGGCAAAGGTAGTCAGGGCAAGGATGAGAGTGGGGATGATGAGATATTTCATAGCACTTGCATAGACGCGAGAGGGGCGGCGAATATTTGCACAAACTGCACTGGGCTAAAAATAAGGCACCCCGGAGCCGTCCGCCAACGCGCAGGAAGATCAACTCCGGGGTGAATGCCGAGGGAAGACGCGTACGCCATCTCCGGCAAAGGGTTACAGGCGGGTCAGAGCCCGCTGAATGGGTAATTTATGCGGCCACCAAGTGGTTACGTGGGGACTTCATCCGCATGCGGAATTCGCTGGGGCTTTCTGCCGCGATGCGGCGGAAGCTGCGGTTGAAGTGGGAAAGGGACTGGAAGCCGACGTCGTAGGCTACCTCGGTGATGCGTGCGGCAGGGCGCATGAGAAGGCGTTTGGCCTTTTCCACCCGGGCGCGGTTCACAAAGTCGGTGAAGGTCAGCCCCGTGGAGCGCTTGAAGAGCTTGCAGAAGTGGAAGGGACTGACATTGACGGCACCAGCGACCGCTTCCAGGGACATCGGTTCTGCGAGGTGGTCATGGATGAAGGCCTTGGCGTTGCGGACGGCCTCAGGCTCATGGGTGGCGTGGGCGAAGAGGAGGCGGTGGGCGCTTTCCCCCAACTGGACGGCAAAGGACTTCAGGATGGCCAGTGCTGCGTCGTAGCGTTCTTGGCTCATGACAGGCACCTGATCAAAGTGCACCCGAGCAGCAGCGATCTCTGCGGCGGAGTGGTCTTTTTCCAGGAGCTCGCGGGCCACGGGGGCAAAGGCGGCTGCGCTGGCAGGGGTGAGGCGGACACCACCGGTCCGCATGGCGGCGACGGCGGTCTTACCGACCTTCACTGGCACGAGGGTCTCCACGACGCCAGCGATGCCGGTGTGGGTCAGCACGCCATCGGGTTCGCGTCCTTCTTCGACTGGCTCAAGGCAGAGCGGCAGTTCGGTCAGCGTGTGAAAGGCACGCTGGTAGTGTTGAAACAGATCACTGTCAGCGAGGTTCTGGATGAATCGCTGGCGGCCGGTGAGTGAGGGAGTAGTCGTATTCATGAGCGCGTTTCTGGGTTGAGGTTGACGTGACCATGATACCGCCCGGTGATTGTTCCGATATTGTGCTCAACTACGGTTCAGCGCGTCATGGAATCCCGAAGCGCTGGCATAGTGGAAACCAGTATGCCTACCCACAGGCGTACTCGTTTGCCAGACAGGCAGGCGGCCGCCGAACCCCACCGTGGGCTGTGCGCCGTGTGTTTTGGGGGGTCGCTGCGGAGTGGCTATTCGGCTTTCCAGATGGCGACGCCCATGTGGTAGGCGTTGTGTTCTGGCGCAGTTTTGGCGTAGTAGGCGGTGATGACTTTACCGTCAGCACGCTGCACGCTGCTGGGGTAGCCGCAGTCGTTCACGAAACTGTGGGCGATGCGCAGTGGTTCGGACCAGGTCTGGCCGCCATCCTTGCTAAACTTGGCGCAGACGCCATGGCGTCCGGCAATCCGCACGCCGTAGGTCAACAGCAAGCGACCGTCTTTGAGAGCGCAAAGGTGGCCATTGATCTCGTTGCGTGCGGTGGGCCTGCCCAGACTTGCCCAGGTCTTGCCGTCATCCGTGGAGCGGAAGATCTCCATCGTATCAATGCGCGCCGCCGCTAGCCAAGTGCCATCGGCTTGGGGAAAGATGTCGGTCTCGTTGTGTTGCGGGCCGATCACGGAGACTAGCTGCCACGTGTGGCCGTCATCATCGCTGCGGCAATGCCAGGAGCGCCAAGATTTGGTCTTGGTGCCCTTTTTCGGATCGGCAAACTGGCCTTGGTAAGTGCTGGTGTGCAGGGCACCATCGCTGCCGGTCCAGATATCGCCGAAAGGAATGTGCTGGCTCCATTCGGGACTCTCCGCCGAGGGGAAAGCGGTCTCTTTTTGCCAAGTGCGCCCGCCATCGCTGGATCGCATTACCCAGGGGGCCAGGATGTCATCGCGAAAGTCCACCTGCTTGGGGCGGTCAGGCTGCTTTTCATTGGTCCAGCCAGAGCAGAGAACGACAAGATCGCCATTCTTGGCGAGGCCAGCGCTGTGGTTCATGCGGATGGTGTTGGGCTCGTGCTGAGTGATGGTCGCGCGCTTTTCCCAGGTCTGGCCATCTTTGCTGGCGTAGCAGTCCACATCTCCCTGCATGGTGCCGTGTCCGGGTTGGTTAAAGAGCACCGCCGTCACGCTGCCGTCGGGCATCAGCGTCAGGTTTGGCCAGGCGCAGACACCTTTCACGGCCACGATGCGCTGGATGTCTGTCGGCTCGGGCTCGCCCGTCTTTGGGGCTGTTTTCCACAGGCTGAACTCCCGCCCGGGCTTATCGACGCGGAACTGCATCAGGCGGCGTTTTTCCATCTCCGTCACGTACACGGTGCGTCCATCAGGCCCGCCAAAGCAGAGATTGGACGGGCTCTTGCCCTGGACATCGATCTCCTGTAGGACCTCGCCCGCTGGGGTCATTTTCACGACGGTGCCCTTGCCATGGCGGGTGATGTAGAGATTGCCATCGACATCGCAGCGCATGCCGTCGAACCCGTGATCTGGGAATTCCTTGATGAGCCGCTTCTGGGTCAGGCCGCCTTTGGCATCAATGTCAAAGGCCCACACCTTGCGCTGGGTGCTTTCATTGACGTAAAGATGGGCACCATCGGGGCTGACCTCGATGCCGTTTGCGGTGCCCATGCCTTCCGCCACGCGGGTGAACTTCCCGCCTGCGTCGATGCGCCAGATCTGGCCCGTGCCTTCTTTCCAATTGGGATCACTGGCGTAAAGGACTCCGTCGCGCGTGATGGCGATGTCATTGGGCTGATTCATGTCTGCATTGTGCGCATAGACCGTGATGCCCTTGGTCCCTAGATCCAGGCGCAGGATGTTGTGGCCTGTGTAGTCCGCGATATAGGCCTCCCCCATGGAACCGATGCGCATCCCATTGCCGGTGCTGCCTTCCGGCAACGTCACAAAAAGCGATGCCTCACCCGATGGCGTGGTGCGGCCGACCGTGCCGGACTTTTCAAAGTTGACGGCGAACACGTTGCCCGCAGCATCCACACAGGGACCTTCGATCCCGCCAGTAAACTGGCCTTCCTGGGTCAGGGGGCTAGCCACAAAGAGGGCCTCCTGGGCTAGGAGGGGCAGCGAGAGGTGGCAGAGCAGGGCGGCAGCGGCGGTGATGGATTTCATCGTCTGAAACCAACGCCACTGGCGGGGATGGTTTGACGCCGAATGATCGATTCATCTCCTGCGATGAAAAACATGACAAGCGCGGCGGACGGTGCTACGCAAAACCCCCCATGCCCGAACAGCCCCCCAGCGCACCTTTTTCACCGGGATTGCCCACCGTTTTTCGACCGAATGTCGCCGCGATCTTGCAGCGTGAAGATGGTGCTATTTTTGTGGCAGAACGCATTGGCATTAAGGGTGCCTGGCAGTTCCCCCAGGGTGGTGTGGACAGTGGGGAGGACGCAGAAACGGCGCTCTACCGTGAACTCGAAGAGGAGATCGGCGTGCGGAGGGAGCACGTCTCCATCCTTTCCCGCCGCGATGGCTATCGCTACGCTTTCACCAAAGGGCGGTTGAAGTACGGCATCTACGGCGGGCAGGAGCAGAGCTACTTTCTCTGTCGATTCACCGGCACTGACGCGGATTTTAACCTGGATGCGACGGAGCGCGAATTCGCCCGGTGGAAGTGGATCGCGCCGCAGGAATTCAAGGCGGACTGGGTCCCGAAGTTCAAGCGGCACGTCTATCACCAGGTGTTTGTCGATTTCTTCGGCATCGACATCGGCAGCGGATCGGCCATTTGACTTGCTGCTGGCGCGCTTCATTACTAACCGCCCTATGCGAATCCTATCCGGCCTCCAGCCCAGCGGGCGACTCCACATCGGCAATTATTTTGGCATGATGGAGGCCGCGCTGAACCTCCAGCATGAGGGGGAGGCTTATTACTTCATTGCGGATTACCACAGCCTGACCTCCATCCACGATGCCAAACTGCTGCGCGAAAACGTGCGTGAACTGGCCGTGGACTTCCTGGCCTGCGGTCTAGATCCCGCCAAATGCGTCTTCTTCCGCCAGAGCGATGTGCCCGAGGTCACGGAGCTCTCCTGGATCCTCAGCACCGTGACCCCGATGGGCTTGCTGGAGCGTTGCCACTCGTACAAGGACAAAGTCGCCCACGGCATCTCTGCCTCCCACGGCCTGTTTGCCTACCCCGTGCTGATGGCGGCGGACATCCTGATTTACGACAGCGATGTCGTCCCTGTCGGTAAGGATCAAAAGCAGCATGTCGAGGTCACTCGCGATCTCGCCGTCAAGATGAACGAGGCTTTTGGTGAGGGGCTCCTGCGCATTCCCGCGCCACGCATTCGGGAGGAGACTGCGGTCGTCCCCGGACTGGACGGGCAAAAGATGAGCAAGAGCTACAACAATACCATCCAGCTCTTCGAAGAAGAAAAGGCGCTGAAGAAAAAGATCATGGGCATCAAGACGGACTCCACCCCTGTGGAAGATCCCAAGGCCGTCGAGGGCTCCTCCATCCTGGCGCTCTACAAGCTCGTTGCCACGCCTGCGGATTACGACGTCATGGTGGCAGACCACCTGCGCGGTGGGATCGGTTACGGCGACTTCAAGAAGCGCCTCCTCCAGGCCACTTGGGACTTCTTTGCTCCCATGCGTGCCCGTCGCGAAGCGATCCTTGCGGACCCCGGCTACGTTGACCGCGTCCTGGCAGAGGGGGCGGAAAAAGCCCGCAAAATCGCCCGTGCTACCCTGTCCCGAGTGCGGGACGCGGTCGGCCTGGGATGAGTTTGCCCAGAATCGCCCCGATCAGGGTTACGCCACAGACTTTCCAGAGGCAGATTTGAAGAGCTTTAGCAGGGCCATCATGCCTGCGGCTTGGGCGGCGAGATTGGGGGCAAAGCTGCTCAGGATCGATGGGTCAAGCATGGCTTGTTGGAGGACGGGCCAAACTCCCTGCCCCTGAAGAACAGCCATCCCCGCAGTGCCGAGCCTCACCAGCACAGAGCGCAATCTTGGCATGGAAGTCAGGGTAATCCCGAAGACCGCAACGGCTGAAGCGAGCGTGAGACGCAGTGACAAATTGGGGTCATTCGGGCTGGCCTGTAGTTCCCGCGTGACGATGTCCGCCCCCTGCGTCAGCCCCATCCAGACGGTGCTGCCCCACAGTGACTTCCCCCTTCCAGCGGACGGTGCCGCCGCTTCTGCTGACTTTGAACGCACAGCACGGGACTTTTTGGGGGTAGGAATATTGAACAAACGACGCGCGTCGGGCAGGGAATCCCCCACCGCGACCTGCCAGGTAGCAGCGGCTGCAGTCGGCTGCGGAATTGGCGGTGGATGGGTACTCCCGCGTGAGACTGCGCTGCGCTGGGTCGCCCGTGCGGCGCGCTTTGCTGGGGGTGGGTCATCGCTAAAGGCCGATCCACACTCGGCACAAAAGCGCGCCTTTGCGGTGCGTGGTGCACCACATTGAGGACAGAATTTGGCGGTGCTCATGGTCGTTGCATTTGGTGGCCGCAATGGCCGCAAAACTTTGCCTTTGGTGCCACCTTACCCCCGCAGGACGGGCAAACATCGTCCTTGGGGGCTGCGATGGCTTGCCCGCAATGGCCACAGAATTTGGCTCCAGCGCGGACTTCTTTTCCGCAATGGGGGCAGGCGGGGCTGGTGGCCCGCTGGGTAGGTTTGGCTGGGGCTTGCGCGGCCTCGATCTCTGCCATCACATCGGCAAAATCGACCATCGGGATATCGGCGAATTTGTCCGGCATTGCGGGTGGATCATCGCTGGTCCAAACCTTACCCCTGCTGATGAAAAGGGGGCTGCGCCGCCCTGGGAGATCGAGATAGGGGCAGCCCGCCGCGCCCTTACGCAGTGTCAGCTCTGCGTCATCGGGCTGAATCCACAGCAACCGCCCATCGGCCAGATAGGGCTCTAGATCGTAATCGAACTGGTCTTCGGGCACGTCATCCTGCGTGGTCACCAAGCTGCCGTTGGCTGCGATGAAGACACTCCGGGATGATCCCCATTCGCTGGGCAGTCGAAACCCAGTGGCGGGGGCTTTAGAAAAGTAGGTGACCGCCGTTCCCAGGTGGGGGCCGATGGCGATCCGCGACAGCACGGCCTGGATGCCGGGGATACGCAAGAGGTATGGCAGCACATAGGGCACCTCTGGGCCGGGTTTGCAAAGGAAGGGGAAATCCTCCACCGCGCGGCCAAGTTGTAGGCTGCCCGTCAGGGCCACAAAGCTGGCTGGGACACGCTCTGCCACACGCACGGGTGCCTCAAAATCCCACCACAGGCCGTCCAGCCCGGATACGTCCATCTGCCGACTCAAAACCCCATGGGTAAAGGGGCACCGCGCTATCGGGAGGGACACCAGCGTGGATCGATAGGCTTCGATTGAGCTGCTGAGTTCCGCGCTCAGGCGCATCATTTCCGCCGCGTCGGCTGTGCCCCCTGTGGCGCTTTTCCAGGACAACTCGCCGATGCCACTGCGTGCCGCGTAGATGGCTTCGAGAAGTTGTCGTCTGTGGATGGGAGGGGGCATGTTGGAGGGGTCCTTTCAGGCTCTGTTACTCGGGGGTCGATGGCAAGTCTCCATTGAACCAAGCGGCACCGATCGGTTCATTGCCTGAAATGGTGATCAATGGCTCGCCCGGCTGGTCTGAGCCGGTGACCTGGCGATGGCTGTCCAGGATCGTTTTATCGATGCCCTGGGAAATGTTGAAGTCGGAGTCCTTCTGCCCTTTTGGTACGTCCTTGCTCAAGTGATCGTAGTTCCAATTCATGTGGCAGTCGTGGGAGACGCCGAATTGGTCCATCTCCTGGGAAATGGTGTCCTTTAACGCCGGATCAATGGGGCCGCCGTCTTTGCTGCGGATATCAAAGAGATCGTGATCTCCCGTGATGGGTTTCAATTCGAACTTCTTGTGCTGAGGATCCCACACCTTGGCAAAGACTAGACCACCTCTGACGACGACATCGTCGTTATGCGCCAGATGAACGCCCTGGTTTTTGAATTCATCCGCCCGTTGTTGGTAGCGCTTTTCGAGTTTCGCAAAATCGGCGTCACTCATGTTTGGAAAGTCTGCCCGCTGCGGTTTGGTGGGTTCAAAATGCCCGACGAGTCCCAAGTGACCCGGCTTGGCCCCGAGCATCACATCCAGGCTGTTGATCGTCTTGTTCTTGACGGTAACAGGCTTCGGCACTGCTTTGCCGGTCAGCAGCCAGCGCTGGCATTCCTTGCTGGTCGGCCGGACCAGGATGACGACGTTGTGTTTGTTGGCGATGCTCTGAACCCCCAAGATGTTCACCTTTGGCATACCTGCCGTGAGCTTCTTGAGATCTTCAGGCGAAACATCGGCCTTCTTGTAATCCGTGGGCTTTTGCTCGCGGTCGCGATAAGTCTTTTCTTTGGGCTTCTCCTTTTCTTTTGGGGTCTGCTTCTCTTTGGGTTCGGTTTGGGCTTCGTCTTTGGCCTTGTCGGGTTCGGGCTTGTCGGGCTCGCTGCTTTTCGGCTTCTCGGGCTCGGGTGTCTTGGCCTTTTCAGGTTCGCCGCTCTTTGGTTTGTCGGGTTCTGGGGTCTGGGCTTTTTCAGGTTCGCCGCTCTTCGGTTTCTCAGGTTCGGCGGCCTTGGTTTTTTGTGGCTCGCTGCTCTTTGGCTTGTTCGGTTCTGGGGCTTTGGACTTTTTGGAGTCGTCGCTCTTGGGCTTCGCGGGGTCCGCGGTCTTGGTCTTCTGGGGATCGGTGTCCTTGGGTTTGCCGGGCTCTGTGGGCTTATCGCCCGCCCCGCCAGATGCTGCCTTGACGCGGGAACCAAAGAAGCCTGCCAGTAGCTCATCCCGCACTTCTCTCAAGGTATCGAGTGCGGCGTCAGTGATAGATTTCTTGTCGTACCAAACGCCCTTGGCGAAGTAGTAGGTGCAATAGACGGCCCAGAGGACGGCTTTGTTTTTGGTGCCCAGCTTTTCCAGGGTGTCGATATCGATCACCTTTCCTTCCACTGTGGACTTCACCTGATTCCAGGCGGCATCCAGCCAGGATTCAGGGCTGGTGCCTTCTGCCTGGGCGACGAGGTAGGAGGTGATCTGCGCTTTGGCGAATTGGGCAAAGGGCGCATACGGCCCCAGCACGGCACCGGAGATCGCCCCAAAGGCCATGTCTGCCCCCCATTCGGTGTACTCCAGCAATGTGACCACGCGGTCAGCCCAGAGGGCCTCGTTCTTGTATCCTTCCGCGCCTTCAGCGAGGATGAGCTCGTAGGCGATGCGCCAGATTTTCCGCCGCAACTCATACAGCCCCTCTGCGCCGAGCAGGAGTTTTCGTTGGTTGATGAGTTGGTGGAACTGGGCGCGGTAACCAGCCGGAATGAACTCGTCAATGATCTTGCGGCAGCGCTCCAGCTCCGTCTCCCAAGCCTTGCTAAACGGGGCAGTATCGGCGGTGTCGAGCGAGAGTGGGACGAGGGCGGAAAAGGGATCTGGATCGCGATCCGGGAGGGATGCGAGCAGGGGAAGATCGATGGCACCACCCCCACCTGGTAGCGTCTTGGTCGCGTGAATGCGCCAGACCGCGCTGGGTACATTAGATGGGCGGAACTTTACAAAGGTGAACTCCAACTGTGCGGCATCAGCGAGGTTCTTGTTGCGTTCGGAGGTGTCCTCCTCTGGCGCAAATTGCAGTCGATCCAGCCCCAATCTTGCGGGTTCGATTTCCAGCTTTCCTGCGGCGTCAAATGCCAGGCCGTAAACGTCCACAGTGGCATCGCCCTCGGTGCCGTCCGCCTTGACGTGGTAGCGCTCGTCATTGCTCCGGCCCACGGATAAAAGGAACAGCCCTTCCCAGATCAGGATCACCGCCAAATGACGCTCCAGCGGCTCCTGGTCAGCGCTTAGGGCAGGGCCGGTGGCTGTGATGATCAGCTTGTGGCTGTCCCTCCCGTGCGTTGGTTTTGTGGCACCGGACTTCACGGCGTCGGACACTTTCACGTACTTGGCAAAGGGCTTGTCGCTGTCTTCGATGCTGACCGAAAGCGGGGCCTCATCATTCTCAAAGCGGGCATCGAATTTCCACTCGGATTCACCTGCGTTTTCGACCCAGACGGTGAAGGTCTTTGCGCCGCCCTTGCTGGCGGGGAGCTCGACATGGTCAGGCTCGCACTCCAGCGTTGGCTCCGGCGCTGCGGTGAGGTTGATGATGGCGGAATGATTGCCGAGACGTGTGGCGGCCTCGACGTTTAGCTGGGCTGTTTCGGAAGGGGCTTTGCCGTCCAGTGTCAGGCTGGCAGTGAAGGTGCCGCCCCCTTGATCGGGCTCGATTTGCAGCGTGCCCGCCCAGGCGGGCGCACTGAGGCTGACGCGGGCGTTGCGTGCAGGGCGGTAGCCGCCTGCGCGGGTGACCTCGTGCACCTTGACCTCTACCGTCGCTGTTTCGCCCAGATGGAGGGTGATCTGTTGCGTGCCGATCTGTAGCACGTGGCCGATGACTTCCTCTGGGTCTTCGTCTTCTTCGCCGTCGTCGTCGTCTTTGCTGCCCTTGGTCTTTGGCTTGGTTTTGCTCAGGGTCGCGGCCAGAACTTTGGCGGCTGCGGCGACTGCTGCGGCACCCGCCGCACCCGTGCCGACGGCAGTCTGCCAGTTGCCGGGATCGCCGGGCACTACGGCGGTCTCTGGCAGGTTGGGCAGGTGCGCCTGCATCGCGCGGAGCATTACCAGGGCTCCCTCCTTCAGGGTAGGGCGCGCAGCTTGGGCGGAGATTTGGAAGAAGGCGCGCTCCCCCGGCATATTGTGTTTGATGGCGGGCAGATCACTGTATTGGCTGTTGCCGCCGGTGGATAGAAAGGACTCGATCAAAAGAAGCCGACGGCCTGCTCTGGCAATGATTTTGAATTGGTCGGAGGTGCCATCCTGTGCAGGGATGCGATCCCAGTCAGACACGTAGGCATCCAGGTTCCGATCATAGACGAGCACCGTCTTGTTGTCGGGGTTGTCTGCCTCAAACACCTCTTGGGCAGACGATCCCCAAGCGGGCAGATTGAAGGGCCGATTCCCTTTCGGAATCATGACTCCCACATCCACGCGCAGCCAATGATCCGCCTTACCAGGATCACCCGGATCTTCTGGCGGGCGTGGGGCATCACCAGCCAGCGGGTTAAATCCCACGGGGCTCCCGCCGGCGTTGCGGTTACCCTTGTAGCGACCGGACACGGAGACGCGCTTCACCACCGCCTGACCAGTGCCCGTGGCACCATTGCCGTTTTCTGGTTTCACGATGGATCCCATGTGGGTGATGCCAAAGCTCAGGACCTGGCCGTGTGGCGCAAATCCAGCGGGCAAAGAGTCCGGCAAAAAGCCTGCAGCCAGAGCGACCGAGGCTGTGAGGAACAGCACGACGGCCCCCGAGGCGATGAGGCCCTTTCTAAGGTGTGGCGAGGCGAACGTCATCGACATACACCGGTCCCTCCATCCAGATTGCTTCCACACTCACCTGCACGATCTTTTTTGGTAGATCGTAAAAGACATACTCCATCTCCCGCCACTGTCCCGTCGGGCGCACCACAGCATCGCGGATGGCGGAGTTGCCCAACTCGTTCAGGAGGCGGACGCGCAGCCGGATCCCCTCTGGCCCAGGCGCATCGGGGAACGGGATCAGCTTGGTACCTTCGGGGATCAGCACCTTCAGCGTTACCGCCACCTCCGGCGTGCCTTCGGCAAGTTGCACCGGAAGAGTGAAGCTCATCTCGTCCGGTCCGGTGATGCAGGCTACCTGATTCGTCGCCTCCTGTGGATCGGCGACGATCACAGCGTTGTCGCGATCTGGGATCGGCGGCGCGGCGGATGCAAAGTCACCGCCTACCACGCCTATGCCCGCCGCCCCAGTGCTGGGCAGACGAGAGGGCGATGCATCGACCGTCAGGCCACGATCCAGGACAAACCGATCCAGCGGCACGAACTCGCCGCTCACAGGCTCCATCCACTCGATCACTCTGCCTTCCCGCCTGACTCTGAACAGGCCAACCAAGGGGCTCACATCCACATCGAACCCAGACTCTGGCAGGTGGTTTTCGCGCAGTTCTACCTCTGACCAGCCTTCGGCATTGAAGGGGGTGGCGGAGAGCGTGACCGTCACTCCCTTGGGCATCGATGCCGCCAAGGCCTTGAACCAGGACTCCGACAGCAGCCACACCTCCAGATCCGCCAGTTGCTGGGCCTCTGTCATGTCCGCGCTGATGATTTTGGGCAGTGGCGCTGCCGCGTCTGGTGCCGTGACGGCTGGGGACTCCGACGCGGAAGGCACGCTGAGGGGATCGGCCGATGTCGCGGGCTCCGCAGGGGTCCCTTTGTCGGCAGCTAGCCAGCCGCTCAATCGCTCCCGCTGCCACCAACCGATCCCTGCGATGCCAAAGATCAGCAGCGCACTGACTGCCTGCACGGCCCAGGGTCGCGTGCTGGGAGGGCGTGGAGGTGATGGCTGATTTGCCGTTGTCTCATCATCCCAAAGCTGTGGCTGGGCCTGGGTCTGTGGCTTGCCAACAATGGCCCCCACTGGGGTGCCGCATTCTTCGCAAAAGCGTGCCCCAGGTTCCACAGCAGCACCACAATTCTCGCAAAACCGCTGGGAGGTGAGGCTCATGCGACACCTCCTTCCATCGTGGGCCGACTCCTCAATCTGCCCATCCAAACAAAAGCACCAATCCCAGCGTAAAGGCTGAACAAGAGCAACTCCGCCCAAAAAGCTGCTGTCCAGTGCGGCTCATCTTGGTTTTCGAATCCGCCAGAAAACAACGCGTATCCGATGGAGCCTAGCGTGACCGCGAGCGCTACCGCCGCAGCGATTCTGGAGGCCCACTGGTCCGCCCACATCGCCACGATGGCAGCGATGCCTGCCAACAGCACGAGCGCCCCAGGGACGACCAGCGGCTTTTCATCCCCCAGCAGCGCCCAGCCAAACAAGATCGCCAGCAGTGTCAGGATCGCCCGCAGCGGTGCTGGTGTCGCCCGGCGCTGTGGCAGGCCGCGCTTGCGTTGGTTCTTTTCGACAGCAGCACGCACCTTTGCCTCGACCTGTGGGTAAAGGGCTGGTGGCATCTCCATGCGCACGACCACGCGCCAGTCGTTCATGAGGCTGATGGCGTGCCGCTCTGGGTAGTAGTGGGCATCCTCCAGGTCCTTCCAGGGCAAATGAGCTGTCTCACCTGACTTGGCGAGGAAGCCCGCGCCAGCCGTCGTCAGGCCGCTGCGTCCGCCCAGCAACCCCAGCAGGATCGCCAGCGTGGAGGTGCGACTCGCGGTCACACTGCGGGAGGCCATCCCGATGCCGCCCGCATCAATGGAGTAGTGGAGCGGGTACCGATTGCGAAAGAGCAGCACCATGATCAGCGCGCTCAGGAGCAAGAACCCCAAAAATATCCCCACGCAGACCTTTCCCACCATGGCGAGAGCGGTGTAATTCCCCTCCCAGAACCCCAGGCCAGCGATGAGCAGCAAGGGTGCCAGCGAGGCCAGCCCCCAGACCTTCATCATGTCGTAGATCATGAAGGGATTCTGCACCAGCCGCATCGTGTGATCCCACTCGATGACCTCTGGCGCTCCGCCGCGTGAAACGGTGGGCGCAGCGGTCACCGCCAAGGGTTCGCCGCAGTCGGGGCAGAAGCGCAGTCCGGCCTCCACGGCAGCACCGCATTTGGCGCATTGCAGTGCCTCACTCATCGATGACCTCCACCTGTAGTTCCTCGCCAGACACCGTTACTCGCACGAGCGGTGTTTCCTTCAAAATTCGCGCAATTGCTGCCCCACCGCCCATGACCACCACCCGCATCGTTGCCATCTGCGCGCGGGCTTCGGAGTTCGTGAAAAGTGGGTCTGCCTCGTCTTCTCCCTCTGCCGTCGTGGCGCGGTGGCGATTGGCGCGGTCCTGCCGGAGAATGTCGATGACTGTTTTCAGAGGTTCGCCTGAAGAGTTCTGGTGATCGGCAGCGCTCAGCCTTGCCCGGTAGCTCACGGGGCCACCGTCTCCATCCTCGATATCCCCCCCATCTGCCGACATGGCGCAAGGAAGCTGAATCCAGCGCACGAGCGTAAACGCCCCCGCCTCTGGCATCAGCACCGCCAGCCCTTGCAGGACGGAGGCCTGCCCATCGAAGCTGACCACCCGGACCACCATTCCACCCTCCGCACTGGCCCCGACCCATTCCGTCACCCAGTAGCCAGCGTCGGGCGGATTTCCACTCCAGGTATAGCGTGCTCCGTTATCGCCACCGCCTATCAGTGCCCTTGAAAACATTGGTTCAAACGACTGTCCCGACCAACGGAAGACGCGGAAGAATGTCGGCGATACATCACTCTGCGGGGCCGGTGCGATCATCTCGACCTTTCCATCGCCATCGATGTCTCCCGCCCACTGGGGCAGGCTGGTTCCAAAGTCCCAACGTCCGAACGCCAGAGGGTCGTTGGCGTCCATCGTCTCGCTGCTACGCCACAGCACTGTGCCGTCCGCCTGACGCGCCACTGCCTGGAAAAACTCGCCCAATTCGGCATCCTTCCCCGCCCGACGCATCACGATCTCCTCCCGGATGGCGTCGTCGTCCAGATCGACCAACAATCGTTGTGGATCCTGGATCTCCTGAGAAATCCCCATCGAAGACATGACCGACAGGATCCCCGTAAACCAAACTAACCGCGAAAGTTTCGTCTTCATCCTGAGGACAGAGTACCCCAGTGGCGGAGACTTAGCCACGCCTCCCTTGCCTATCGTGCCGCCCTTGTTGCGGGTGGGTGGTTTTGGCTGGAATTCAGATTGGATTGGCCTCAAAGTCGTCCCCCGCCACGCTAGCGGAAAGATCTTGGCACTGCGGCGTGAGGCGCTATTTTTCGAGCCTTTGAAAACCCGCCCGTCCCACTCCATCGCGCCACCCGCAGGTGAGCACCCTCCACGGCGATGACGCACGACGAACGGCGGACCCGGCTTGAGGCTTTTCTTTTGCAGTCGGCACCACTTTGGCAGCCCTCTGCCTTCCGTGAACGCCGTCCGGCATGGTGCGCGGGGCAGCCAGCCCTCACGGCGGAATTGTTGGCCCTGGATGATGCGACGCTGGCACATCTTAGCGATGACCTCTCCGCCTTGATGACGTGGCTGACGCCCGCATTGCCGTTCTTGCGAGCGCTGCCTGCTCTGACGGATCTGCCGACGGCTGCTGCGGCTGCACCGCCTACCAGACGGCCCAAAGTGCGGAATCGCGGCATTCCGGGTCGCAAGGTCGGCCAGATCGATGCCTTTGTCACCGCCGTCGGTCAGCCTCTGGCTCCTCTCGTCGAATGGTGCGCTGGCAAGGGCCACCTCAGTCGGCGCTTTCTGGAGACGTGGACGGGTGAAGCGCTCGCCGTCGAACGAGATGCCAGCCTCTGTGCGTCTGGCGCAGCCATTGCCAAGAGCACCCAGCAGGCCCTGCGCTTTCTGACGGCGGACGTGCTTCATGCGGCCACGGCTGAATCTCTGCGCGGGTCCCACGCCATCGCCCTTCATGCCTGTGGGGATCTGCATCTCCACTTCATTCAGGCTGCTGCAAATCTCCGTGTGCCTGCGATCGATGTGGCCCCTTGTTGCTACCAACTCACCGCAGCGGAGATCTATCGTCCGCTCTGCGGGGGCAGTGCCCTTAGCTTGGATCGACTGGCCTTGAAGCTGGCCGTTACCGAAACCGTCACCGCCTCACCCCGAGAGGCCGCCGATAGCGCGCAGGCCTCCGCCTGGAAGCTCGCCTTCCTGGCATTACGGGAAAAACTACGCCCCGACGTGGAATATGAGACCCTGCGGCCAGTGCCTGCCGCGTGGGTCGCCAGAGACTTCCCCGCTTTCCTTACCCAGTTGGCCCAGCGGGAGTCCCTGCCGTTGCCCAGTGGCCTTGACCTGACTGCGTCCGAGGCCACCGGCTGGCAGCGCCATCACGAATCCCGCCGCCTCCAGTTGGTGCGGATGGCCTTCCGTCGCGCGCTGGAGGTCTGGCTGCTTTGCGACCTCGCCGTATGGCTGGAGACGGCTGGCTACACCGTCGCCCTCCAGGAATTTTGCCCGGCGGCGCTGACTCCGCGCAACATTCTGATCTCCGCCCGGCGCTGAAGAGGTCACGCCTGCCGGATGCCGCAGCCGCCTTTTTCGCGGAGCCATTTCAGGCTGCGCTCTAGCTCGCCCTTCTGGTAGGCGATCTCGGCCTCCTTTTTCTTTTCTTTGTCCTCAGGGGCTTTGAATGTGTCGAGCTTTTGACCGCGCTTGGCCAGGCTGATCCAGGCGGCGAGTTCTTCCGCGCGGGCTTTTGGGAATGGAGCCCAAAACTCGGGCTTCAGGTAGTTCAAGGGCTTGGCAAAGCCGGAGATGGTCTCGACTTGAAGAGGGACACCTGGGGCCAGTTCGGAGAAGCGCTTCGCATACGCTGCGTAGTCGGTCAGACCTTCGCCGATGGCGGTCCATTGGACGACGGCACCGTCTGCATCTTCCCAGACCATGGAATCGCGCACACTGCTGCACACCGTGTAAGGCCCCAGGACCTCCAGATGGCGCATCGGTTCTTCGAGAGCCCAGACGGCATTGCCTGGGTCAATGTTGACGCCCACATAGCTCTTCCCGGCTTCTTCGATCAGCGCTTTGAGCTCGTGGGACTGCATATCGCCCGCGTGGTTTTCCAGGGCGATCTTGATGCCCTCTCCTTCCGCCAAGGACTTGGAGGCTTTCAAGACCTTGATGACGTTTTCGATGTGTCTATCGATGCCGCCATCGGTGAAGCGATCCTTTTGATTGCCCAGCACACAACGCGCCACAGGGGATCCCAGGGTCTTGGCGATGCGGATGATGAGGGCGAGATGCTCCTGCGGATTGCCCCAGGTCGGCTTCCAGGTGTTGGAGCTTTCGCAAATGCTCATGGATCCCACATAGAGCCTTAATCCGGCGGCATCCGCCTGGGCCTTCAATCCCTTCAGATAGGCCTCATCAAAGCTTTCAAATGGACCCAGCTCCGAGATAAAAAGGGTATCGAGCTTCAGCGATGCCGCATAGTCGATGAGCTGCGCTGCTTTCATCCCTGCGGCACGCACTGCGAAGTGATCCATGCCCAGCGGGACCTTGAGCGCAGGCACCGCCGCCTCCGCTGCTTGGGAAACCAGGGGCTTGAGGACAGCCGCCGTAGCGGCAGCGGTGGCAGATTGGATGAGGGTGCGACGATTCAGGTTCATGGTTTCAGATAAAGCGATGTGCAGAGTGAATCAGGAAACGTCCCAGGCTGCCATTGTTTTCTGTCGATCCCAAAAAGAGGCGGAGAGTCTTGCTGCAAAGCGGGGCGACAGTTTTTATTCTTGGCAAATCAACAATATTCTTATATCAGAACGCAATGAAATTAGCGCATATATTTAATGTTACATTGCGAGGTGCGTCATCCCTTCTCATCGTTTCGTTCTTGGGCGTTCTTTCCTCCTGCCAATCGACCATGCAGAAGGCACCCACTGGCGGGAAGTTCCAGGGCGAACCGCGCATGGTTTCGGTGGCTCCCAACACTTTCTTTTTCTACCAGGCGCAGGATGCCCCTGCTTTCACATTCACCACGGCTAAGGAAGCGCCCGCGGATTCGACGAGAAAAAGGGGTCGCGGGAAGTATGGACCGCATTTGCGCGGTCTGACAATCCGGCCCGAAGCTATGCTGACGACGGGAGCGAGCACGCCTCGCTGGCTCTGGCAACTGCCTGGATACGCGGCCTTTGATTTTACGCGCGCAGCCCTCATTCATGACTGGCTCTATGAGGCCCATCATCGCTATGAAATGGGGAAGTATTTTTCCGAGCATGGAACCACCCAGCAACAGCGGGATCATGGCAACGATATGATGAACACTTACCGCAACTATGCGGAACTGACTCAGGACGACGCGGCGGACATCTTCGCAGAATGTATCCGCGCCATTATGGTGGAGTCAGACAGTATCTCGGGAGACCTGATAGCGCTCCGCCAGCAGGAGTTGGCGCAGAACAGACACACGGTTGGACGTATCGACGACATTCTGAGAGAGCTCCGCAACACAAGATCAAAGGCACGCAAGCTGTGGACATACCACTATTTTGTCAGCTCTGATTGCCTGGCGCGCACGGCCTCGAAGATGTGGGCGGCCCATCATGACGACCTCGGGTTGTATCGGATCCTAGCAGAAGGCGGGGCTGTGAACAAAGGATACATATCCCCCTGGCTGCAAGAACAGTTCAGGAAGGTCTATGCAATGAAGAAGCGCGATGTGGAGACGGCAGAAAAAATCGCCAGTGTGCAAGCAAGCGATGTCCAATCCCTTCGTCCAAGGATCTACCTGGATGTTTCAAGTCGTGCGGCAGAGGCTGCCGTCTTTTCGCGGAAGAATGACCTCACGGGCTTTGATTTGAAGAAGGCCCGTAGCCTGACGAGTGTGAATCCAACGGACTTGAGAATTTTTTACTATCGAGCCGAAGACAAGCAGGAAGCGCAGAGTCTATTGGACCAAATTCTCGGCTTCTTGCCCGTTGACCAGCGGCCAGCAGATGCGCGGGTTTCCGCAGCGACAACAGATAGCCTCTATCGGCCGCGTCACTACGACCTGCGCATCGGAGGCGAGACCGCTGCCTTGCTCATGAAGTAGGGGTGATTAGCGAGCTTCCATCGGTGTCAGCCACCCCATGCTCTGCATCCACTCGCCGCAGCGTTGGGGCCAGTCGTTGATGGGGTTTCCGGCGGGGCGCATGCCAAAGCCGTGGCCGCCCTTGGTGCAAATGTGAAGTTCTGAAGGGATGCCCAGGCGTTTGTATTCGAGGTAGAGGCGGGTCATGGCGATGGGGTTATTTCCATCGTCATGGGCACAGGCGAAGAACATAGGGGGTGCATCTTTGGGCACACTGAAGCCTGCGGCGAATCGGCTGGGATCCTTCGCATCCATGAAGCCGCCGCCGTAAATCATGATGGCAAAGTCGGGGAGAGGCCGTTCCACATCGTGCTGCGCATCCTGGGGATAGCTGCGCGGACCGCGATCACAGGTGAGATGCGCGACGAGATTGCCCCCTGCGCTGAAGCCGAGCACGCCAATCCGCGTCGGATCGATCCCCCAGTCCTTGGCACGATGGCGAAGGATGCCGATGGCGCGTTGGGCGTCCTGGACGGGTTTCTGGAAGGGGGCGGCCTCATCGCGTGTCGGCGTGCGGTAGTTCAGGAGGACGCCCGTGACGCCCAGGGTGTTCAGCCACTCGCACACCTGGGTGCCTTCATGTACCGCAGAAAGAAAGGCGTATGCGCCCCCAGGGGCGACGATGACGCAGGTGCCATTCGGCTTTTCTGCCGGATAGACCACCATCGTCGATGCACTGACGTTGGTGACGGTGGTTTTGCCTGCACGCTTCTGGATGAAATCTGCCGTGGCGGCAGACGGTGCCTGCATCTGGCCCGGCGGCCCCTCTGGCCAGAGGGGTAGCGTGATCGGCTCTGCGCCGCGCGTGTCTGGGCTGAGGACAAAAAGGGCGATCAGCAGGGGGAGGGGGCGCATCATCGGGGCGGTGGACTATTGGGACACTTTCAGACGAAGGAAGAGGGGGCCGCCTGTCAGCGAAAAATCCCGCCAGTAGCTGCCCAGGCCATCGGTCTGCTCTGGAGGTGTGGCGCTGGGCCAGTCAATTGGACCTGGTAGGGTCGCGGACGTTTCCACCTCGTACGTGAGGCTTGGCTGCGCCTTGCGGTAAGTGAAGCGCAGGCTGCTGCCCCCGACGATGCTGGTCGCGGGCAAATCGGCGGAATCCGCCTGTGTGGGATCCATTCCTTGGGAATATTCCATCAAATTCGTCGCGCTATCCGCATCTGGATCGGCGAGTGCATCGGCGATGCCGCCACCATCTGGCAGCTCAAAGTACTGATCCAGCCAGCCCTGCCACGAGGTCATCCACTCATGCAAGCCGACATCGACGCGTCCGTTTGCCACCCGTGATGCGCCAAACAAGTCCTTCTCGCCAACGCCGGGGGTAAAGGCAGGTGAGGGCTCGCCACGGTCTCGACAAAAGGAGGCAGTGGCCAGTTTGAAGTCGGTGTCCGCAGGATTGATCCCAGGGATCGCGGTGGCAAAGCCGGGATCATGAAAGGCGCTGTTTGCCTCCCCACCCACAGCGGTCTGCCAGGCGGCGAGCCCGTAGTAGGAATGGTTGGTCCCGGCCGGGTTCAGGCCGAACTCCGCATCGACCTCTGCACCGTTGAAGTAATAGACATTGTAGTCAAAGACGTTGCCCGCAGGAAAGGACCGCTTGAGGGCAGTGCCGCCAGTGACGTAATGGATGATCATCTGTCCAGTGGCATTGGCCCAGACGATGTTGTTTTTGAAGACGTTGTTTTGGAAGTAGAACTGGATCGTCACCTGCCCGCTGTCGCCCACGGCGGTGTCGTTTTGGTAAATCACGTTGTTGGTGATCTGGCAGTGATCTGTGACGCCACGGTTCGCATCATACCCGCCCATGATAAGACCGGAGCTGTGATTGTGATGCAGGAGATTGTTGCGCAGCAGAATGTAGTCTGTGGCACCTGTAGGATTCTCGCTGGCCAGCTCGATCCCAAAGTTGCAGTGATAGCAGTGATTGCGTTCCACGATGATGTTGGTGCCGCCATCGACGTAGATGCCAGCGGCAGACTGGCTGCCGCCGCCCGTGACGAAGTTTCCGCTGTAGCCAGGATTGAAGGCGGAATCGATGTTATAGACGGTGTTGCTGCGGCAAATACCGTCGCGTGCCCGGTCATACCCGGTGGGGGCAGAAGCTTCGTAACCGATGAAGTCGATGCCGATGTTATTGCCATCGTGCACGATGTTGTTGGTGACCTCAAAGCCTACGACGTTGCCATTGAGCACGACCGACTCGCTCTGGCCAGTGCGCAGATCATAGACCTCATTGCCATCCAAAACGAGGTCAAGGATCGGCGTGGTCTGGGTGCCATAGACGGCGATGCCAAAGCCGTTGGCACTACCATTCGTGCTGCTTTGCCAGATGTGATGCACCTGATTCCCCAGAATCTGAAGCCCTGTGCCCGCGCCTTCGATCTGGACACCGATCGGGATGCGGTCCGCAGCCGTCGTTACGAAATGGGTGACTTCAAAGCCCTGAAACATCAAGTGGCTGCAATTGATAAACGCCACCAATCCTTGGCGACCCCCCGTCGGGACGGTGATCGCAGCGCCATTGATGATGGGAGTCTCTCCAGGGTAATTACGGATCGTGATGGGCTGTGCCAGGCTGCCGCTCTTCCCCGTCAGCACGAGCCTCTCCGAATACGTGCCACTGCGCGCAAAGAGCGTATCCCCAGCGGCTAACTGTCCTGCGGCATAGGTCAGCGTGGCCCAGGGTTGGGCCTCTGTGCCGGGATTGCTGTTGCTACCGGTGGGACTGACGTAGCGGTCTGCTGCGGAAATCCAGCCAGAGCCCGCTAGGCCCCAGAGGCAGATCGCAAAGACGGCTCGGTGGCTTGATCGGATCATGGAGTGAGTTACGCCACCAGCCATTGCCCCGGCCGCCTTCTTTTGCCTTCCAAGAGCGGGGTTAAGAGACCCTCCGCCGAGGGGTGGCACGAGCTGCCTTTGGACGCTGCCCATCGGCTGAATCTTGTTGGCCGCGTAGCTCGCGCAATTCCCTCTCCACTTCTGCCAGCCGACGTGAGGTCGTGTCCAGCTTCTTCACCACCAGGCGTGCGACGAATTCGTACAGCGCGGCATGAAACGCGGGATCTTCCTCGCGGGGGTGGATGTCCTGGAGGAACTTCTGGTCCACCGCCAAGCAGACAGACGGGGTGGAAGCGACGACGGATGCCAGACGGCGGTCGTGATTCACGAGCGCGAGCTCTCCAAAAACGTCGCCAGAGCGAGAGATGGCGGCCACCTTCTTGTCGCCGACGCAGACGTCGAGCGTGCCACTGAGGAGGATGTAGATGCGGGAGTCGATGGTTCCTTCCTTGATGATGTGGTCCCCCACATCGCACTGGAGCAGACTGGATGAATTCAGGACATCGTCCAGTTGCTCGTCATTAAAGGCGTTGAGGAAAGGTACCGCCCGCAGAGAGGCCGGAAGCTCTCCTTCTTCGGGGATGTAGGCGAATTCTTTCATGGAATAGGGATCATTCTGGCAGATCAGAGGCCACTTGAACAGCCGAAAAGAGGCCACATTCGCAGAAATGCATCCCGCACGCAATCGCTTGACCCGGCGGCCCAAGTGTTCTTGAGATAACGGTTCCCACCCATGCAACTGAAAGAGACATTGATGAACCTCGCCATCACCGCCGTGTTGGTGCTGATCATCGTGCTCGTGGCCATTCTCCTGCGCGAGAGCCGCCCACCACCGCCTGCGGCCATTCCCGTCAAGACAGTGGGCGAGGCTGCGGCCGAGGGCGGCACTCTACCCATGAAGGCGGAGTTTGAAGTCCTCAAGGCAGAATGGGTAGAGTCCCGCGCCAATGAGGCAGATACCTTGAGGCTGCGTGTGGGCAATGATGAGCACATCTTTGTGCTCTATTATATCGATGCTCTGGAGGCCTCCTGGTCTCATCCCCAGCGCATCAATGACCAGTCCCGCTGGTTCGGGGACGCCAGCAGTCAAGCCATCGTGGATACCGGCACGGAGGCCGTGAACTATGTGCGTAACCTTCTCACCACGAAGCCCTTCCTGGTGCACACCCGCTGGGAACGTGTGCCCAGCACCAATCGCTACTACGCTATCATATTCGTGGGGGACAGCCCTAAAGAGCGTGTCAATTTGGCAGACCTGCTGATGCGCGCCGGTTTTGCCAGAATTGCCGGCGTGACGACCCCATTACCAGGGGACGAACGCACTGTGGAGACCTATCTGGCCGCCCTCCAGGCGCTCGGTAAACACGCGCGGACGGTGAAGGCTGGCATCTGGTCCAAGGTGAAGTAGTGCGCTTGTTTTCAAGAGACTCCGTCCATTCCCTTGACTCTGCTCTATTGCAGGGCACCTTTGCCGCCCCCTTTCCCAATTCTTTATGTCCCAAGAAACGACCCTCATTCTGCTGAAACCCGACTGCGTATCCAAAGGCCTCAATGGCGAAGTTCTCTCCCGTTTCGAGAAGGAAGGGTTCCGTGTGCGGGGCTGCAAGATGATCCAACTGACGGATGAACTGCTGGAGGATCACTACTCCCACATCGCCGATAAGCCTTTCTTCCCCTCCGTGGCGGAGTTCATGAAGAGCAAGCCCGTCATTGCGGTCGCTCTCAGCGGGGAAAACATCATAGCCCACGTTCGCGATCTCCTCGGGCCGACAGACTCCACCATCGCCCCTAAGGGCACCATTCGTGGTGACCATGGTGTGGATAAGATGACCAACGTCGTTCACGCCTCCGATAGCCCTGAGGCTGCCGCAGTGGAGCTGAAGCGCTTCTTCAAAGAAGGCGAAATCTTCAGTTACTGAAGCCAGGCCAAGACGCGCGGTCCCAGCCGAGTGGCGAGGAGGCCGCCCGTCACATCAGCGATCCAGTCCCAAATGTCGTTGCCACTGCGGCCCGGCGTGAAGGACTGGTGAAACTCGTCCAGCGCCCCAATGACGGCGGCAAAAACGACGATCACGATCAGGCACGTCCGCAGTGCAGGCGGTGTTCGGCGCAGGCGCAATGCCAGAAAAAGCATCGTCGCACCGCCCATGAAGTAGATGGCGTGTTTTACCTTATCCATGTGCGGGATCTCTGGCCCGACGTGCAGATTGGATCGGCTGGAGAGGTAATAAAGCACCGCCGCCCAGACGAGGACCAGCACGCTCCACAGCGTTGGATTGAGAAGAAATGCCGCCTTTTTGCCTGCCATGACCTGCCTCAATCCTTCATTTCTGCTTCCATGCGCTCACTGAGCCATTGCTTGATCATGCTCTGGTAGTTCAGGTAGCGGCGGCGGGCGATGCGCTTGATGCGGGATAACATGCGGGGGTCAAACCGCAGGGTGATGGTGGTGGACTCCCGGACATCTGGCCGGTGCACGGACTGCTGCATGAGCCTTGCGTCCAGTTGGTGCGTGGCCCAAAAGCGGCCCTCGACTTCGTCAGAATCAAACACGGGGACATCCTTCCAAGAACGGATGACATCGAGCTGAGGGGGGGGTGAATTTGGTTTTTCCACGGCGGAGGAGGAGGGGGCGATTAGAGGTCTTCTGCTTTCTTGCGCTCGTAGTAGTCGTCTTCCACTTGGCTCATCTCGCGGGAAAAAACCACCCGGTAGCGCTTTCCATCCGTCCAGAAGACCGAAAAGACTGCCCGTCCATTCAGGGATTTGCCCAGGTTGTAGTAGCGGGCGCTGGTCTCGTCTGCGTGCTGGTCTGGCAGCAGCTTCAGCGAAAAGGGGTCCTCAAACGACTCCTCGATATCCTTCGGTGGGAGGTGGGTGAGGTCGAAGGAGACGTCGAGCCAGTCAAATTCCATGAGCTTACGGGAGAAATGCTGCCAGACGAGGCAGCGTGATTATTTACGGTACTCGATCAGTTCTATTTCATAACCCTCTGGGGCGTCAATGAAAGCGAACCGTCCGCTCGAACTTTCTGTCGGACCGTCGGATAGAGGGTAGCCGCAGGCCTCCGCGTGCTGGGCAAAGGCGTCCAAGTCAGCCACCTCAAAGGCCAGATGGGTCAGATCTGGGCCGACGGTGACAGGACCGCTGGCGGAATAGCTACAGATTTCGATCAGTTCTTCGCTGTTTGGCGTCTTTAAAAAGACCAGCTCAGAACCACGGGGGGACTTGTGACGGCGGATCTCCTCCAGACCCAGGACCTCCGTGTAAAACTTCACCGTGCGGGCCAGATCATCCACGCGGTAGCGGGTGTGCAGTAATTTGGTAACCATGAGAAATAAAAACGTGAGTGGCCCTAGTTATGCCACAGCCGATCCAGAGCAGCAAGCCCCGTGCCTATCGCCCCCGAGGCTGGCCCCCGCCGCTGCGACCAGCACCACCGCCGCCGCCACCACGGCGTTGCTGCCCCCCGCGATTTCCGCCACCACCACCGCCACCGCGATCAGGACGCCCGCCGCCGCCGGGCCGGCCACCCCCAAATTGCCGACGGCCGTCGGAGTCTGGGGAAGGAGGCGGTGCCGAGGCGCTGTAGTCAAAACCTTCCGCCCGCTTGCGGATCAGGCCCCGACCAATGAAGCGCTCCAGGTCCCGCAGGGAGCCGTGATCGTCTTCGGAGATAAAGCTGATCGCATCCCCGATGGCCTGGGCACGACCCGTCCGGCCGATGCGGTGCACGTAGTCCTCTGCGTGCATGGGGAAATCGAAATTCACCACGTGGGAGATGCCGTCCACATCGATGCCGCGCGCCGCGATGTCCGTGGCCACCAGAACCCGCACCTGACAGGACTTAAAGTCTGCCAGAGCCTTCAAGCGCTGGTTTTGGGACCGATTGGCGTGCAGTGTGGCACAGCGCACGCCGCCGGCCTCCAGTTTGCGGGCGATTTTGTCTGCCCCGTGTTTCGTGCGGGTAAAGACCAGCACCATCTGCATCTTTTCGTCTTCCAGGAGATGCGACAAAAGGCCCAGCTTCAGGTGGCGCGGCACCTCATAGACCATCTGGGTAACCGTCTCTGCTGGGTTCGAACGGCGGCCGATTTGCACGATTTTGGGCGCGTGTTGGAACTCATGCGTCAATGCCTCGATCTCCTTGGAGAGCGTGGCAGAAAACATCAGCGTCTGGCGCTTCTTGGGCAGGCGATTGATGATGCGGCGGATGTCAGGCAGAAAGCCCATGTCCAGCATCCGGTCAGCCTCGTCCAGGATCAAATGGTCAACTTTGGAGAAGTCGGCGTGACCCTGATTCATCAGGTCCAAGAGACGGCCAGGGCAGGCGATGACGATTTCCGATCCGCCACGCAGCGCTTCTTTTTGGGGATTTTCGCCAACGCCGCCGAAGATCTTCGCGATGCGCGGTGTCTGGTGTTTGGCGTAGGCGCGCACGTTTTCTTCGATCTGCACCACCAGCTCCCGCGTCGGGGCCAGGATCAGCACGCGGGTGGAGCGCTTTTGCCCAGCGGGCGGGGGATTGTTTGTCAGCCGAGTCAGGACTGGCAGGGTAAAGGCGGCCGTTTTCCCGGTGCCCGTCTGGGCGATGCCGATGAGGTCACCCCCGGCGATGATGGGAGGAATGGCGGCGGCTTGGATCGGGGTTGGCTCTGTGTAGCCGGCGTCTTGAATGGCCTGAAGGATGCTGGGACTCAAACCCAGTTGGGAAAATGGCATCAGGCCAAATAACCGCGATTGAATCCATAAGCCAGAGGTTTATCGCGGACACACTGGACGGGCCGCCTCTTCCTGCCTAACATGGGCGCAGCCAAATTCACCCCACCCCACACCCATGTTATTTCTCGGCATCGACAGCGGCACCCAGAGCACTAAGGCCATCGTTCTTGACCTCAACAGCGGCAAGATCCTGGCCAGCGGCAGCAAGAACTACGGCCTCATCCCAGGCCTGCCTGCGGGGCACCTGGAACAGGATCCCCAAGTCTGGCTGCAAGCGGTGGATGCCAGCATCAAACAGTGCCTCAAGCAGATCGGCCCCAAGAAAAAAGACATCCGCGGCATCGGCGTTAGCGGTCAGCAGCACGGCCTCGTCGCCCTCGATGCCAAGGACCAAGTCGTCCGCCCTGCCAAGCTGTGGTGCGATACCTCCACCCAGGCACAGTGTGCGGAGATCGCCCACGAATTCGGCGGTCAGCCCGGCGTCATTCACCTCGCCGGCAATGCCATGCTGCCCGGCTACACCATCCCCAAGGTCATGTGGATGAAGCAAAAGGAGCCGAAGAACTTTGCCAAAACCAAGACCATCCTGCTGCCGCACGACTACATCAACTTCTGGCTCAGCGGCGTGAAGCGCATGGAATATGGCGATGCCTCCGGCATGGGCATCCTCAACGTCCGCACCCGCGAATGGAGCGACGAACTGATCAACTTTATCGACCCTCGTGTACGGGAGATGCTGCCGCCACTGGGCTCCTCCCGCGAGGCTCATGGCACGCTGCGCCCTGATCTCGCCAAAAAATGGGGCCTCGGCGCGGATGTCGTCATCAGCGCAGGCGGTGGGGATAACATGATGGGCGCTATCGGCACCGGGAACATCAAGCCCGGCGTCGTCACCGCCAGCTTTGGCACCAGCGGCACGCTTTACGGCGTCTCTGCCACCCCCGTCGTGGATGGCCAGGGCGAGGTCGCCGCTTTTTGCGATAGCACCGATCAATGGCTGCCACTGGTCTGCACGATGAACGTCACCGTCGTGACCGAGCAAATTCGCAACATGTTTGGCTGGGATCACAAAAAGCTGGAGTCCTCCGTGAAGTCCATCGCTCCCGGCGCAGACGGCCTTTTGTTGCTGCCCTACCTGAATGGGGAGCGCACCCCGAACCTGCCCAACAGCACCGGCGTGCTGCATGGCATGAGGACCTCCAACACCACTCCAGCCCACCTCGCCCGCGCTGCGGTGGAGGGCGCGACGCTGGGGCTCGCCTACGGCATGAAGCGCTTCCGGGATCTCGGCATGGCCCCCAAAGAAGTGCGCCTGACGGGTGGCGGCAGTAAGAGCGCCGCATGGCGGCAGATCGCAGCAGATGCCTTTGGCGCAGAGGTCGTAACGCTCAGCACCGCAGAAGGTGCCGCACTCGGCGCAGCCATCCAGGCCGCCTACGCGCAGGCCGGCGGTAAGACCAGCTACGATAAGCTCTGCAAACATCTCGTGAAGCTGGATGAAAAGACCCGCTGCAAACCCGACAAAAAGACCCGCGCCCTCTACGCCGCCCAGCTCGAACGCCAGATGGACCTGACGGGCAGATTGGGGCAGGTCGGCTGGCTTTAACCCGCATACTCCAGCTCGACCATGGACGACGATACTTTGCGCCGATCAATACAGGAACTCCAACTCGCTCTGCGGTTGATCGTCACGCTGGTGCTAGTCGGGGGGGCTTGGATGTCGGCAGAGGCCTACCTTGGGATGCACCAATACGGAATCGTTTTTCAAGACATGCTCGTTGGCAAGCCCCTGCCAGCCTGGACGCAGGCCGCGCTGGATTGGGGAAAGCTCGGCACGGCTGGTGCTGGCCTAATCTCCTGCACTGCAATCGCTGGACTGGCCTTCTTGTGGGGACACTCAAAGTTTCGCGTCTCTATGTATGGCAGCTTAGTTGCTACAGCATTGCTCTGGGCGCACTACTTTTTTGTTGCTGGTGCCGTGGTTAATCCGATTCGCAGCATCATCATGAATCTGCTGGCGGGTTGATTAGATGGAGTTTGAAAAGCACTGAAGATGGCCAAGATCCGCATCAAATCCGCAGGCAAGATCATCGCATGGCTCATGCGGGGCATTGGGGCGACGCTGAGCTTTGAGGTTGAAGACCGGGGCGGGGCCTTTGATACCTCGCGCCGAGGCATGATCTGGGCCTTTTGGCACAACCGCATGTTCCTCATCCCCTGGCTACACGATCACTGGTTCGCCCATGTCCCAGGAACGATTTTGACCAGCCCCAGTGGCGATGGCCAGATCATTGCGGACGTTTGCGAATCCTTTGGCATCGAGGCAGAGCGCGGCTCCAGCTCCAAGCCCCAGCAGGGCATGAGCGCGCTCATCGCCTTGGCAGGTAAGGTCAAAGAAGGCTACGACATCGGCATCACCCCGGATGGCCCGCGCGGGCCGTGTTACCAGCTCCAGCCCGGCATCATCAAGTTGGCGCAGCTCACCGGCGGCAGCATCCTGCCTGTGCACATTCACTACAGCCGCGCCATCCGCTTCAAGACCTGGGATCGCTTTGAGCTGCCCCTGCCTTTTGCCAAAGTGAAGATCACCTTCGACGCGCCCATGACCGTGCCCCGCCGCATGACGGAGGAGGAGTATGAGCAACATCGCGCCCTCCTCGAAGCCCGCCTCAAGGCAGGCTTGCCTTTGGGGGACTAACCTCCGCACATCCGCACCTTGGGCCGGGCTCACTTGGGCCACACCCTCACAGCCACACGGCCAGTGCCTCCCGCAAGGTCTGGCGGGCACGGTAGATTTTCAGCTCCACTCCTTTCACGGAGCACTGCATGATCTCAGCGATTTCTTTCTGCGGCAGGCCTTCGTAGTAGCTGAGGATGAGCGCGGTGCGCTGATCTTCAGGCAGCTTGGTGACGCCTGCCTGGACGGCGGTGGCGATTTCCTTTTGGGCGAGAATTTGGTCCGGATGAAGCGGTCGAGGCGCCCCCTCGATCTGCTGCATTTGTTCCGGCTCTAGCGGTGCCTCTGGATGGCGCTGACGCCAGCGGTGGTGATTGCGGGAAAGATTGGTGGCGATGCTGAACAGCCAGGTGGAAAAGCTCTGCTGCGCATCGTAGCGCTGGCGATGGCGGTAAACCCGAACAAAAGTCTCCTGGGCCAGATCTCTGGCCGTTTCGGGATCGGTCACCAAACGGGTCAGGTAGCTGATGATCTTGGACTGCCAGCGGTGGATCAGCGCGGATAGCGCTGCATCCCGACCTCCGGCCAGGTCCAGCATCAAGGCGGTGTCAGAGACTTCGTCGGGGAGCATCTCCATCAGTTCCTGGGCTGTAGAGATCCGCGCTCGCCGTGCACGGCCGCCGGGAGGAGCATCGCTGTCATTTCCGCAAGGAACCGCTGGCCTGCTGCCTCTGGCATGAGCTGGGCCACGGCGTAAAGATGCTTGAGCATGGCTTGGCGGCAGTCGTGACAGAGCGCATCTTCTTTGGCCAATTCCTCCTCCACCTTCGGGAGTAGCTCCCTGGCCATGACGGCATCCTTCAGCAGTTGATTGTCCAGCGTCTCCAGTTGGTGGCAGCGTTGCTCGCACTCCCGGAAGTAGGCTGCGTGGAGCTCGCTGACTTTGCGAAAGGTGTCCTCATCCAGCCCATACTCCGCTTTTAGCCAGAGCAGACCTAGCCCAGCGGACGGCGCAGCCCGACCGACGCCGACGGCGCGGTAAGAGACCCAAGAGGCCAGCCCCATCAGCGCCGCCGCTGCCAAAACTAGAATCCCCACTCGCTTGCTGGCGGCATTCATCGGGTCGCGTAGTGGGGGTGGTGGCTGTCGAGCGGGTTGATGGAGCTCAGATAGACATCCCGCGCCTGGGTGCGATTTTTTGCACCCGCGACACCGCCCACGATAAAGCCCAAAAGGACGCACGCAGCGGCGCTTAGCGCGATGCGCCGCGGGCGGAACCACCAATTCAGGAGGCGCTCCGCCCACGGGGACTCATCCTGACCCGCAGCGATGCGGTGCCACACCTCGCGATGAAATGACGGGTCATCTGCCTGTGGGACAGGCCATTGGGAAAGGAGGTCATCCAGGGGATCTGTGGGCTTCATAGGTGGGGGGAATCGTTTGCCGACCGATCGCCTGCCTAGACTCGTCTTAATGGTTCGTGTCGAGCTAGGCAGGCGATGCAATCATGAGCGCAGGTCACGTCTCACCGGACAGAAACGACGTTCCCGAGGGCGTCTTTGCCGATGGTGAGCGTAGTCAGGCCAGCTTTGCTAGAGGGCGGGCGTGTCAGCCTTGTTTCCGTCGTCTGCACCACATGAGCCCCTGGCCCGCCACTGCTGGCACAGGAGACGAAGGTTGCGGAAAAAAGGACACAAGCGAGGATGCGTATCATGGTTGGTGGTTCGGGGGGTTAGTTGGGTTGGTAGTTTGGCGGGCGATCTGGTTGGGGATCTCCCGTCATCTGCGTTCTACCCCGCTGCTTCTCCCACCCCTCAACTTTTTTTTGTGTTACCTTTCCCGCAATCCTCCCCAGGAAGCTGGTGTCATGCATACTCCATCTTTTGGCCCCTTACTTGCGCAGAGTTCAACCCATCGGCAAGAGCCACTCCAGGAGTTCAAAAACCCGTCGTAAAGCAACACCCTTGTTATAAATAGCGTTGCGCTCAAACCATCGTTTCTGTTAGAAGTTCAAAACTGTTCTGCCAAGAAAATGAAGCCAATCGCCATTCTCGCATTCCTCCTCCTGCTGCTGCCAATCGCGCACTCGGAAGAGAAGCAGCAACAGCCTCCAGGAGGGCTCTCAGAACACGTCGAAGGCCTTGCATCGTCATACGACATTGTCACCAAGCACACGCATCCCGTTTCCTACCTCTGCTCGCTGAAGGTAAAAGACACATCCGTAATCTTAGATGGGCAGTCGCGATACCACCTCGCTCGGACACTTCTTGATGTGCACCATCTTTGTCAGGCACTTAGCCATCAAGGCTACAATATTGAAAGTGACAACTGTCCAATCCTCAAGTTGGCTCAAACGAACTTCAAAGGGTTTGAGCGATGCAAGGGCGAGGGCGGATACTGGACGGGTCGGTGGGCGGAGTTCTTCGAGACCAATCAAGTTCGGTGGGGTGTCGACTCCACGTTCGAGAATCAAACCAAGGCAGAACGAAACGGTGGCGGACAACCGGCTACCCGCCCCGAGTCGAAATGACCCTCTTGGCTACAACCCTTAACCCTGTTGCGGCGTGGAGCTCTCGGTAGCCGATGCCACACCTCGACGCCCAACTAACAACGCCATGCCGATTCTATTGAGAGCCCTGAGCGCCTGCCTTGGCTTGTCCAGTTTGACCCTTGCGTCATGTCAGACCTCGGGCACGAAGGTCACTTTTGCTTCACCTGTTGCGGTTCCGCAGGGACGGGTGGTTGGCTACATCGACCCGGATACTGTGTTTCACCCACACCCCCAGCCCACCTCGGTTGACTTGTATTTTCAGCCCTCAGACGGGACTCGCCCCAAGCGAGTTCGCTTGACCGCAACACAGCCAGCGCATGGAATGTCATTGGTCTCGATTGGTCACCACAGCTACACAGTGCCTATGGAGTTCGGGGGCGGGCCACCACCACCTGGACGGTTTAGCGGCGGTGTTGGTGTCGTGACTCATGATGTAATCTTGGAGGTCCAGGATCGGCAGCCCCGATATTTGGTGTTCCGAGATCGGGGGACGATGTGGGTCGATAGTTTGCCGCCACCGTTCTACTACAGCTTTTCGGGACGTCCCGATTTGCAGTATTCGATCCTTCCCGGATGCACCATGGCACCTTCGCCAACAAAGAAGCTATGAAGGAGTTCATCGACAAAACAAGGCCGAACCTCCAAGCTAGCATCGAGACGCGGCGCTAGAGGTGCAGGTGAGTGGCGTGATCGCCGTGGCCTTGATACGATTCATTCTGCTGCCTTCATTCTGCTGCCAATCCTCCCTCCCCAATCCTGGGGACCTTAGGAACGGCCCGGTTCCCGGATCACCGCAGCACAGCGGCTGCCACGATCCTTCCCAAGACCGCCGCAGAAGTAGCGGCGACTGGCAGTCGTCGTCTCAGGCATCGATTGCCAATCGAGGCTGCCCGTGGGATCCGTGGTTTCTAACTCTCGGATTTCCTCACCACGAATAGCACGAATGGACACGAATCTTCGCCCGCGACTTCCTGCCTCTCCTCAAGATCTCTGCTTCAGCTCGGCCCGCACTGCCTTCCGCACGCCCCCGCCGATCCAAAGTGCCTGCCGACTTCTGGAATCATCCGACCTGGTATTTGGCCCCTTACTTGCGCAAAGCTCAACCCATCGGCAAGAGCCACTCCAGGAGTTCAAAAACCCGCCGTAAAGCAACCTGGTTGTTTAAGTTAGCGTTGCGCTCAAACCATCGTTTCTGTTAGTAGTTCAAAACTGTTCGCCCAATCCAACTCCGCATGTTGCACCACCTCTCTTTCGCCGTCGCAGATCTTGCACGTTCTGGTGCCTTCTATGACGCCGCACTTGCTCCTCTCGGATGTGTCCGCGTATGGGAAGATGAGATCGCCATCGGATACGGTTTCGCTGGCGGCGGTGATAAGTTTGCGATCAAGCTTCGCTCAGAAAAGATTTCTGTTCCCGGCGAGGGCTTTCACGTCGCTTTTATCGCACCCTCCCGTGAGGCGGTGACAGCCTTCTACGATGCAGCACTTCGCCATGGCGGAAAGGACAACGGAAGCTCAGGGCTTCACCCCGAATATGGCGATGACTACTACGCTGCTTTTGTTTTTGATCCAGACGGCTATCGTATCGAGGCTGCAATCAATCAAGAGGGCTGAACATGATCATCACCAGAGCCAAAGGCGGACAACACGGATGCCATCAACGGCTCGAAGGCAACCTGTCGTGTCAGCAACATCTTCCGCTCGCCGTCGCCTGATCCGACTCGTGTTTGCCCAAAACGAAGACCATCGCCACAATGAGGACAGCAATAATAACCCTTCTCGCACTGCTCGCACACACTGCCTGGGCCGTTGATGCTATCAACACTCCAGAGGAAGCACTGACGGCATTCACCGCCATCATGCGGAAGTCCATTGAGCAGCGCTCTGGTAAGAAGCCTCCTGCCGAATCGAAGCTCGACTCGCGAACATCGGCGTCAGCATCCACGTCATTCGAAGTGCATAAGCGGGTGAAGTCCACACTATTGCAATCTCAGTATGCCAGTTCAATCCAGGTGGGGACACTTGGCAGCCTTCTGCCTGATCGAAAAGTCTGGGTGATTAGCCATTCAGTCGATGTCTTTAGCGGTTTCGATGCCGTGCTCGACGCCAAGAGCGGAAAGTTGATCTTTCTTTGGTGGATACCCGAAGGATGAACATGAGATTACGAAAGACAACATACAGCACCACGGGACACAAACGGGGCGAACCTCAAAGCTAGCATCAAGACGCGGAGCTAGAGGTGTTGGTGGGTGGGTGGCGTGACCGCCGTGGCCTCGATGCGATTCATTCCGAACTCCTGCCGTCCTAGCTGACGAGTTTTCAAGAACCCACTGGCAGCAGAATGAAGGCAGCAGAATGGCCCGAATTGGGCTCGGTCAGGCATCTCAAAGGTAGGGCCGCTGGTCCCCCAGCCGCCATCTCCCCAAACGCGAAGCCAAACCTTGGTTCGTTCTTAGTGCTTCGTTCTTTGTTCTTTGTTTTTTTGGCCGCCATTTCCCATCCTAGCGAAGCCCAGGAACGCCGACGAGTCGTCGGCATTCCCATCCACGCGGAGCCAAACCCCCAAGCACCAAGCGCCAAGCACCAAGCGCCAAGCGCCAAGCACCAAGAACCAAGAACCAAGAACCCCCATCACCGCCGCAACGCGTTGATCAACTCGTCCAGCTTATCGATGATCTGCTGCACATCCGACTGGTTTGGCGGGTCGTTGGCGAAGAAGCCGAGCGTGCCGACGCCGTTGGAATTGGCGCTGGTGTTGTTGTTCAGTTCGGTGCTCAGGGCCGCAAAGGTTACCTCACCGGACGTGCCGGGCGGCAGGGTGGTCGCGCCGTCCACCTGCGCGGCGGCCGGGATCGGGATGGCGTCGATCAGCGCTTTTAGGCCGTTGAGTTGGTTGCGCATCTGCACCGCATCCAGCGGGGTGCCGTCTTGGGGTAAATTGGGATCAAACATGAGCGTCAATGGAATGAAGTTGAAATGCCGGGTCCATTTTTGCCGAACCCTTGGGGGTGGTGGGCCGAGCCCTCTGGGGTGGTGAGTCGAACCCTTTGGGGTGGTGAATCGGAGCTCTGGGGGTGGTGAGTCGGAGCCCTCGGGGTACCGATGGCCACCCCGAGGGGTCCGAAGCCTATGCCTCAGGGGTACCGATGACCACCTCAAGGGGTGCGACGCCGATGCCTCAGGGGTACCGATTACCACGCCGAGGGGTGCGAAGCCGATGCCTTGGGGGTACCGATGACCACCCCGAGGGGTCCGGCGTCGCACCCCAAAGGCTCCGACGAGGTACCCCCAGGGGTACCGACGACCACCCCAAGGGGTACCCACCCACCACCCCCAGGGGTACCCCTCACCACCCCTGGAGCACCCCTCACCACCCCTGGAGCACCCCTTTTGGACCCAAAATCGTTCATTTTTGAGAATTTCGGGCCGAAAGAGGGCTCCAGTCGCCTCGATTACGGTGTCAGAGGAGCGGGATTCGGGTCGGGCTCAGGTTCCACCGGATCCCCTGCCACGCCGGGGAAATGTGCCCGCAATTCGTCGTAAACCGAGAATAGCAGTCAGGCAACATTTGGTTGCGGCCCGCTTAGGGAGCGATATTCCGCGGCATGGCCGCTGTTCCGCCTTCTGTTGGTCCTGACCCTGCGGCGTTGCCGGAAGATCCAGTTGCGCCATTGCAGGCGTGAACAACGGTGTCCAAAAATTGAAACCAGAAATGGGCGGAGAGGTCGATTCCATGGTCTTTGGAGCTTATCCTTGGAGTCGTCGGTTTCGGCATGGGTAGTGGGTTGGGGGCACCCTCTCGGGCGGCGTCACTCCCACTTTTCGTGCAAAACAGCCCACTTTGGCTGTTGACAATGGGGCTTGA
>Ga0209573_1000124_pt1 | contig 201382 bp, 172 predicted proteins | sample TNRBio252014_DNA_FD_185870 | JGI IMG/M metagenome (GOLD analysis project Ga0209573, IMG submission 185870) | Wastewater treatment Type I Accumulibacter community from EBPR Bioreactor in Madison, WI, USA - TNR Reactor_6/25/2014_ DNA (SPAdes)... | ecosystem: Engineered > Bioreactor > EBPR >...
GCCTAATCAGTGGTTATGGTAGTTTGTACAGCGCTATTTTACGCCATATAACCACTCCTTTCATTCTCGCTGCCCATGCGTATGCCCTGTATTATTCCACGGATCATCTCATATTCAGCCAGACTCTTGATCTGCAAACTCTCCAGCCTCGGCATGACCGTATGTCCGATCCGTCCGCGATAAAGACTGCCGGGCTCAAGAAAATCCCGCCACACCACGTGGACCGCCCCATTGTCCACGAAAAGGGCCTCCCGCTCAAACCTCAGCGTGTTCAGCATGCCTGGATTCAGCGGTTCCATGCCCTGATTCCCGTGGCGGAAATGCAGTTCGACGTCCTCATAGGTGCTGATGACCTGATCGACATCATAAACAAACAGCGTGTCCACCGCCTCACGGATATGCTCCGCCCTGCGCAAGGGCGCGTGCACACTGAGGATGACCACAATGTCGGCATACACCTCTAGCTCCCTCTCCAAGCGTTCAACCGCATCACTCACCACCTCCGCCAGCTTCGCCCGCGTATCGGAGAGACGCAAATCGCGCATCCTTGCCACCACATCACCCCTCTGCTCGCAGTGGGCCACGACGGCGGCGTCATCGGTCGTCACGAAGATGCTATGAAAAATCCCCGACTCCACGGCCGCATCCAGCGTGTAATCGATCAGCGGCTTCCCAGCCAGAGGCTCCAGCGCCACATTCTTCAGCGCCGCGTACGAGTTCTTCGCTGGCACGATCGCGACCACACGCGGCTTTACCGGGCCCGTCTGGAGCTCTGCCACGGCCTTCTTTATTTGTCGGCGGGACTCCAGCAGCCTGCCCTCATCTCGCGACATCGAGGTATCGTGTTGGCGATAAAAAAACAGTGGGGTGCGGACATTGCCGACCTTAAACCGATGCAGAACCTTCATCCACAGTTCGTGGCCATCCTGAGAGCTGAACTGCTCATCGTATCCACCGATGGCCTTCAGAACCCTTTTGCGAACCAGCGTGCACGCCCCATGCGCTGGCAGGTCGAGCACCTGTGCCTCGGTGCCGACCTTTTTGCGGTCCTCAATGCCGAGGAATTCACCATTTTCCCCGATGTAGGTCCAGTTCGGATACACCAACCCGAGGTCAGGATTGGCGTCCAAGTAGGCGACCATCACTAGTAGGGCGTTTTCATCAAAGTAGTCATCCGCATCTAAGCGCACGACAAACTCGCCCCGCGCCATTTCAATCGCTTGATTCGCGCAGGCACGCAGCCCCTGCGGCTCTACATTGGCCACCACGCGGATCTGTTGGGGTGCCCTTGCCGCCGCCGCCCTGCATATTTCCAGGGAGTTGTCGGACGAGCCCTCATCAAAGAGGATCAGTTCCCAATCGGTGAGTGTTTGGCAAAAGATGCTATCGATGCATTGCTCCAAAAAACGCCCGTAATTCCGGGAGGTGACGTAAACGGTAACTCGCGGTGGCTTCATGATTCCCCTTGTTTTATCGCGTCCCCGGCGCGGCGTTCCCCAGTGACGACAGCCGGATTCCCCGACACGATTGCATATTCAGGAATGTCTGACGACACCACACTCCCAGCCGCGACAACCGCGCCGCGACCGATTTTAACGCCCTTCAAAATGGTTACCCCCGCGCCGAGCCAAACGTCATCGCCAATGACGATGGGTGCCGCAGACATCATCTGCTCCCGGATCAATTGATCCCGGCGGACGCCGTGATTTGCATCCACCAAGTAGCAAAAGGGGCCAATCAGGCAGTTCGCGCCGATCTCGATCCCCGAGGTCGCAAACATAAAGGTGTGATACCCCACCGTGGTCCAATCACCAATGCGGATGAACGAACCCTCGTTGGTCGGGCAGAGTCGGGCACCTTCTTTGACGATGATCTTCGCCCCCAGTTCCACCTTCTCTGGATGGCGCAGCATTTGCACGTTCGCCTCAACAAACACCCCATCACCACAGCGGCCCAGCCCGCGCAAAGTCCACGCCTGGCGGAGCCGCTGCCAGAGAGTCCTTTTCAGATGCTTGCGCACGCCAGATTCACGTTTGAGAGCCGTCTTAGCCATGCGCTGCGGCCTCCAGATAAAGATCCACCGTCTGACTCAAGCTATACTCCCAGTGGGGCCGATCCATGCGCTTCACAACGGACTCCAAGAGCGTAAAATCAGCAGGGCTATCCACGGCCAGATGCACGCCTGCATAGTCGCGATCACTCAGCAGGTTTTCGATTCGGAAATGGTCGGCATGCTGGTAAAAGTAACGCGTCACATGTTCCCGATCTGCCGGATCAGACATCGCAGCAACGGCACGGCGCATCGCCGCACGGGAGATCAATTCCACCGATGCCCCAGGAGGAAAGGTGCGCGGATGAATGTTGGTCACGAGGTCTGGCTGCGCACTTTGAAACACCCCCCAGGCACGCTCCAGCAATTCCATGCCGAGCAGTGGGCTGTCCCCATTCACGCGGAAAAAACAGTCGGCATCCATGACCTCCGCCGCCTTCAGTACTCGCGCCGCCACGTCATTCAAATCCCCACGCACACAGGCCAGGTTGTTTTCTTGGCAATAGTCCGCCACTGGATCGTCAGATGGATCATCAGAAGTCGCCACGCAAATGCTGCCGATGCAAGCGCAGCGCGACACCTTCTCCACCACGTAGCGGAGCATCGGCCGGTCATGGACCTGCCGCAGCACCTTTCCCGGCAGACGCTGGGAACTGCACCGCGCCACAATGATCGCACAGGGCAGGAGAGCGCTTGTCATAAGCCGCCGATTGTGCGCTGCTCCGTCCACTTACGCAACCACGGACCGCACGTAAAATTCAGCCGCCTCCAGCAACCCCTCCCCCACCTGATGCGTAGCCGCGTAGCCCAGCAGGTTTTGCGAAAGACTGGTATCAGCCAAGGAATGCCGCACATCGCCCGCGCGGAAGTCCCGATAGACCACCTCCGTCTTCGTTTCAAATCCTGGCCGCACGGCCTGGATCGACTCCCGGATCCGGTCCACCAATTGGTTCAACGTGGTCCGATCTCCACACGCGACGTTGTAGGCACGATTCACAGCTTCCGCATTCGGCGTCAGCGCCGAACGCAGATTCGCCTGCACCACATTCGCGATGTAGCAAAAATCTCGCGAGGTCTCCCCGTCCCCGTTGATGAAAATTGGCTCCCCCTTGAGCATCGCCGCATACCAGAGCGGGATCACCGCCGCGTACGCCCCGTGGGGGTCTTGACGGGGACCAAACACATTGAAGTAACGTAGCCCAATCGACTCCGTTCCATAGCAGCGCGCAAAGATCGCCGCGTACTGCTCATTCACCAGCTTTGACAATGCATAGGGAGACAACACCTTCCCCAGGCGATCTTCCACCTTGGGCAGCGTCGGATCATCGCCATAGACGGAACTGGATGAGGCATAGACAAAGCGCTTCACCCCCGCGTCCTTGGCCGCTGTGAGCATGTTCACAAATCCGCCCACATTCGCATCATTCGTCGCCTCAGGAAACTCGATGGAGCGTGGCACCGACCCCAACGCCGCCTGATGCAGCACTCGCGTGACGCCCTCGCAGGCAGTTCGGCAGGCTTTGATATCGCGGATGTCCGACTCAAAGAATTCGAATCGCCCCCAGGCCTCCTCCCCGACAATCTCCCGCACGGCATCGAGATTGGCCCGATGACCCGTCGCTAGGCTGTCCAGCGCACGGACCCGGCAACCATTGGCCAGGAGAGCCTCCACCAAATTGGAACCGATAAACCCCGCCGCCCCCGTCACCAGCCAGACCTCGTCGCGGGCTCCGGCTAACAATTCTGTGATGGCAGGAAGAGTCGAATACGTGCTGGGCATGAGTGGAAAAGGAAAAGAGAGCGGGACTAGGCCTTGACGACCTTGGGACTGTCGATCACGCCAGCCTTAACCATCGCGTTGCGGGTATCCACAATCAAGGTGGCCCAATCGGCCAGTGCCACGTAGTCCACCGCCTTGTGCGCCGTGGAAATCAAGATGCAATCATACCCAGCCACCGTCTCAGCAGACAGCGGCACGCTCTTGAGACCACACCAGTCCATGTGCTCCCTCGTCGGGCCGATTTCAGGAATGTGGGGATCGTGGTAGGCGATCTCTGCGCCCATTTCCTTCAACCCATCCATGAGGGCGAAGGTCGGGGACTCGCGCAAATCATCGACATTCTCTTTGTAGGAAAGCCCAATGATCAGCACCTTGGCCCCATTCACCGCCTTGCGCTGTGCATTCAGCGCCTCCATGATTTTCTGCACGACGTAGCGCGGCATGTTGCGGTTGATCTCGCCAGCCAGTTCAATGAAACGGGTGTGCACGCCATATTCGCGCGCCTTCCAGGTCAGGTAAAATGGATCGATAGGGATGCAGTGGCCACCCAGACCCGGCCCCGGATAAAAGGCCTTGAAGCCGAATGGTTTCGTACTGGCCGCAGCGATGACCTCCCAAATATCGATGCCCATGCGATCAGCGGCAATTTTCAGCTCGTTAACCAGGCCGATGTTCACCGCGCGGTAGATATTTTCGAGCAACTTGGTGAATTCCGCCACCTGCGTGCTCCGCACCGGCACAGTGGCCTTAAAGGCTGCCCCATAGAGCAACAGGCCCGCTTTCAAACAATCGGCGGTCGTGCCGCCCACCACTTTGGGGATGTTCACCCCCGCAAACTCTGGATTGCCTGGATCTTCCCGCTCTGGCGAATAGACCAAGAAAACGTCCTTTCCGATCGTGAAACCCCGCTCTTCGATCCGAGGCTGGATTTCCTCCGCCGTCGTGCCGGGGTAGGTGGTGCTTTCGAGGCTCACGATCTGCCCCGCGCGCAGGTGGGGGGCGGCGGCGACGATGGTATTCACCACATAGCTCAAATCGGGCTCAAAATGCTGGCCCAGCGGGGTCGGAACACAAATCAGCAAGGCATCGACCTCTTTAATTCGGGAAAAATCCGTCGTCGCAGAGAGCAATCCACCGACCGAGTGCTTCGCGATCGCCTCAGACGGAATGTGCTCAATGTAGGATTGGCCCGCGTTTAGCGCTACTACCTTGGCCTCGTCCACATCGAAACCCAGGGTGCGTAGCCCCTTATCCGCATAAGCAAGCACGAGTGGCAATCCGACATACCCCAGGCCAATCACGCCAATAACGGCTTCCTTGGCGGCAAATTTGTGTTCGAGCGTGGAAATCATGAAATCGGCGGTAAGAAACGGTTTTTAGAGGGCGGTGTCAACAAGTCTCACGACAGGATCCTCCTGAATTTCAAAGGGATCGAGGTGATCGATCATGGCTGGGCCGGGGTGGCCGCACGCAAAACCCTTTCGAATCCGTGATATAAATATTACACAATTAATAGGATCTGTAGAAATAACGGTGCTGTATATAATCAGTAATTGTTAATCAAATGATCATGACATCCGCTCCCCTCTCTCTCGACCGTGCCCGCCCCACGCCTCCCCCACGGCCACTACAGAGACCCACAGCCGATACACCGATCTCCCCAGCATTTCAGACCCAGCCGAAGAGCACGCCCCCGACTTTACGAGCCCTGCGCAAGGCCTTTCAAAACCAGCAGAACATCTCCGAGATGCTCAGGCACCAGCAGAATCGAATCGAAAACGACGCAGAAATCATCGAGATCGCTTATGATGTGCAGGCTGGCAGCTACGTATCGCTCCAGGCCACGCCGGAAAGGCAGCGCTTCCAGGCCGCCTACGCAGGTGCGTTGGTCAGCGTCATCGACGCCCTCGGCCCCTGCCGCAGCCTCTTTGAAGGCGGAGTTGGCGAGGCTACGACACTCGCTCCCGTCCTAAAGAGCTGGGGCGGAGAGCTCCCCACGACGGCCGGCATCGATCTGTGTTGGTCCCGCATCCGCTGGGCCAAAAGGTGGCTCCACCAAAACGGTGCGGCCTCTGTTTTCCTCGCTTCCGCAGCCCTGGATCGCCTTCCGTTTCCAGACAACGCCTTTGATATCGTTTATACCTCCCACAGCCTGGAACCCAATCGCGGCCGGGAGCAACTGCTGATCCGAGAACTACATCGCATCGCCGCCCGCTACGTCGTCTTGCTTGAGCCCAGCTATGAGCTAGCCACTGCTGAGGGTCGGCAGCGGATGGATCGGCACGGCTACGTGCGGGACATTCCCGGCCATGCAAAGCGGCTAGGACTGCGGGTCATCGAACACTCCCGCTTCCCCTTCACCCATCGTGAATCAAACCCCACGGCCATTACCGTCATCGAAAAAGACCGACGTGCGATGGCCACCGACTCCCGGCCAGTCTGCCCCGCGTGCCATAGCCAACTCCAGCCCACCGACGGGTTCCTCTTTTGCGCCGAAGGCTGTGGACGCGCCTACCCCGTGCTTCACGGCATCCCCTGCCTGCGGGTAGAAAAAGGCATCATCGCCAGCCAACTCTTCGATTTCCCGGTAGCTTGATACTGATCGAGTCTGCTGCCCAGCCTCACTTGTAATACAACTCGACCCGGCGACTGCCGCCGGGGACGACGATGGCTTGAAAAGCGTGATTCGCCCGCAGAATTGGGTGCTCCACGCCATCGATCATCGCGCGCCATTTGGGATCAAAACTGTTGGCCAGACACAGGATTGCGGCGCTCGCCACCTGGACATCTAGGACGATATGATCAGCATGAACGAGAGTGGGCAACACAGTGAACGGCGCTTCCGCTGGCAAAAAGGTCGGCAGTTGCTGCCCACCCGCCAGATCTTCGCGGGCAAAGACCACCGCCTTGGATTGCGCCAAAAACGAAGGCGAGACCATTGCAGCCATTGATTCCGCAGCAGAATCAACCCAGATGATCGACCCAGCAAAGTAGAAGCGTGGATGGAAGGACTTCAGCTCGTAAACATAAAGCGACTTCACGGGCGCAAATCCATCCGCTAACAGGCCCATTCTCCCCTTTGTATTGCGTTTGTGTTTCGCGGGCAATTGCTCTGGGACATGCCGCCACAGCACCAGTTCATCGTGCTCAAGCGGGATTTCTGAGGCAATGAAGCGGACATTGGTCAACGCCAGCAAGCGCAGATCCGCGAAGGAATCCAGACGCTGCGGACTCCCGCGAGCCAGCGCGCCCTCCGGCGGCCGGAGGTAAACCCGATTGCCCCAAGTCGTCATCTGCGACTGCACGGGCCGACCTTCCTCAAGTCCCGGGGCGATCACTCCCTGCCAGAACTCTTTGTATCGGCGAGGATAAAGCGGCACGTAGCCATCCGCAGACTCCAAGCCGTAGGCAGCCATCATGTCGGGATGCCACTGACCGGTGCCGGGCGTCGCCACCGTCGCCACACGAAAAGGGGCGCTCGTTTCACGTAGTGCCGCCAAGTCCTTCAGCGCTGGCTGGGAAAAGACCACGGAACTCCACCCACCGACCGTCATCTTGATCGCAAATTCATGAACCTCCGCAGACAGCTTCACCACCCAGCCAATCAAAGCCAAGCAGGCAACCACCCAGCCCACCCGCAACCACCGACCATTCTTCAGATCGGCCATCCGGAGCGCCGAGCTGTCCAGCCCCGCAGCAGCCGTAATCATGAGCACAAACGGCAACAAGAGATAAAAGCGCTGCCAATTGAAGCCCTGGAGAAATCCCAGCAGCGGGCCTAGCGTGATCGTCATCGGTTTCGCCAACAAGACCGCCAAAAACAATCCGAACAGCAACCAAATTAGACGAACAAAGATCGGGCGAGGACGAAACGGCAAGGCGCAGAGGCAGGCCACTGCGAACGGCCAGTTTTCTTGAAGCGAAGATCCAACAAACTCCCACCCACTGCGAAAGCCCTCCGCAAGAGTCTGACTCTGCAACAGTCCGGACCTCTGCGAGTCCCTTCCCGCCGCCAAGGCAGCCCGGATGAAGGGAGAGCACCAGGCAGCCCAAATCACACCGAAAACTGCCAACCACTTCACTACGACCAAGGGAGATACCCCCGCAGGTCGCGTGACGATCATGGGCCACACACAATAAAGAGCGATGGGAAAAATCGCCAAAAGATAGCTACCCGTGAGCGCATACAGACTCCCCATCATGCCCGCACCAACCGCCGCCCAAAGCCAACCGCGATCCCGCTGCAGCCCCAGGCACCAGTTCATGCCAATCAAAATCCACGGCACCCCCGGCAGCACCAGAGCATCGTAGTAGGTGTAGCCAGCCCACGAGGCATTGATGAACCATTGGGAAAACAGAGAATATCCCGCAGCAGCGGCGAGCGATGGCAGCAGGCGAAACCGCAACACGCCCCAGGCGAGAAAAAGCATCCCAGAACCGGCCACAAATCGTTGCAGCCACGTACTGAGCCCATACCCCAACCAGACAGGAAGGCGTACCAGCAACTGATCCTGCAAAATATGCCCCCAAGTGGCCATGTGGTTAAATCCACATACCAGTGAACCATTGCGTTGGCCGACGATCCCCCCCTCGGGCACCAAGTTTTCAGCCACGGCCATTGGCACATTGCTATCCCCACAATCGTGGATCCGCAGGAACGAGCGATCCTCATACAGCAAATAAGGGCAGGCCAGCCAGCCAGCCCACAACGCAACCAGCGCCCACAAACAGGCTGTGACCAAACGCGAATCACGACCCCCAGGAGCCTCTGGCAGCGGCGGGTTCAGCAGTGACCACATGCTCATGAGTCGATGCTGCATTCGGTGCTGAGAAGTTCGGTCCGCATCACAGATCCTCAGATTTTCGTGGTGGAACTATCCTGATGAAGGAGTCGGCCAGGCTGTGCTGAATAGACGCCATCCGGTACCGTATCCTTCTTGATCACCGCCCCTGCCCCCACGATGCAGCGTTCCGCGACGACCACATGATCACGAACCGTCGAATTGATTCCCAAGAAGCAGTTCGATTTGATGGTGGATCTGCCAGAGACCCGTGCCCCTGGGGCGATGAAGCAATGATCCTCTACCACAGAGTGATGCGCCAAGTGACTGCCAGCCCAAAATACACAATTGTTCCCAACACGAGTCCCTGGCTCTAAACACACAAAAGGGAACACGAAGCTGTTTTCGCCAACCATGGAGGGATCAGCGACATGTGCCTGCGGATGGATGTAGGTGATGAGCCGGTAACCCTTTGACTTCGTCTCCAAATACAGCCGTTCACGCACCGTATTGACCCTTCCCGGTCCGACTGCGACTAGGACCTCGGTGGTAGCTGGATGGAAATCTGCGGTGAGCGACTCGAATCCAACCACTGGCAAACCACAAAACTGCCGTTCATCAGGAGAGACGGGCAAGAAAGCCGCCTCCACTGAAAAGGCCACGACTTGGTAGTCCGTTCCGCCCGACAGATAGTGCAAGGCAACCTCTGCATAGTCTCCTGTGCCGACGATAACAAGATTCATGACTATGCTTCTTTGTAAATGCACACCGTCATCTCATAGAGAGGGTAAGAATGATCAAACACCCAATTTCGGGACAGCTTCTTGGTGATGAATTTCCCCAATTCAGAGAGGTTCGGGTAGTAGAGTCGGCGGTATCGATAGTCTAGATCCGCCGACATGCAGTTAAAAATCGCGGCACGCTGGCAGCTCTCATACATAGCGGAAATCGTGTTGTAGAAGTGGTCACGCCACACACTGCTCTTCACCCCGAGCTTGGCATTCAGCGTCCCAGAAGCCACGACGTAGTCATACTTTGCGTCAGGCGACAGGGAAAACACATCGCCCTGAACCGCAGTTCCAGCCCCATGTCGTTGGTTGGCAAATTCAGCCATTTCAGGAACCACATCGACCCCCAGATAGTTCACATCAAACTGAGCATTTTTCAGGTAGTCCAAGTATCCCGCATCCCCGCACCCAACGTCTAGCAAACTGAAGCGCCTCGACTTGTCCAAGAATCGAGAAATCACGTCAAACCGGAGATTGCGCGATGCCTCATCCCGCCAATCCATCCCCTGCGCAGACGGCCCGTGCTCGGCCAACTTGGATTGGAAATACTTAACGATCTGCTCTTCTGCGAGTGGATCTATCGAACTTGGCTTAGTCTTCACTGTTTGAGTCTTTGATGATGTAAACGGGTTTACCCTTCACCTCCTGATACACCCGCGAAAGGTAAATTCCAACAATGCCGATGCTGAGGAGCATCAGCCCACCGATGAACCAAACCGAAAGGATCAAAGATGGCCACCCCACCTGCAATCGTTCGATAAAGAGATGTCGAATAAGAACCGCGATCCCGGCGAAGATGGTCAGCGAGCTCATCGCCAATCCGAGGTAAAAAACATAAACGAGAGGCTTGGCCGTGGATGAGGTGATCGCATCCACCATCAACGAGACACGCCGACGCATATTGTATGTCGTCGATCCTTTGCTTGTCTTTTCAAAGGGAACAGCCACCTGATGAAAACCGGCCTCCACAAAAAGTGAGCCCAGAAAAAAGCTCTGTTCACCAAATTGTCCCATGGCATCGACATAGCGACGGTTCATGAGGCGACACATCGCGATGTTTTCCGGAATTGGCAGGTCGCTCACGTGGTTAAAGACCTTGTAAAAGAGCCCTCCGACACACCTCTCAACCCCGCTCCCACGTCTTGACTCCTGAACTCCAAACACCACGTCACACCCCTCGGACTGCATCTTTGACCAAAACTCCACCAACAGTTCCGGGGGCTCCTCCAAATCACAATCCAACAAAAACACATGGGAACCCTTCGCCACCCGAAGTCCCGCCATGATCGCCTTGTGATGCCCAAAGTTTCTCGATAGCGTGAACAACTTGACTCGTGGGTCCTTCTCCCGCAGCCCCTTTACCACCTCACCGGAGTTGTCTGGCGAGCCATCATCGACAAAGACGACCTCGTAGTCTGCCCCAATCGCAGCGAGAGCGCTGACAACCCGCGCATAGAACTCGGGAAGGTATGGGGCGGATTTGTAGAGTGTGGCGACGACGGAAATTTGGGGCATAGAAACCTCAGGAAAGGTTGGAAACAGGTGAAAACCGAGTCCTCCACCCTGGGCTTGAGCGTCAAAACGACAACGAACGCCTCAATCCTCAAGAGCGGAAGGCGGCCAGTCTAGAACGAGTCGCCTAAACAATCAACCCGGCAAACCTGCCCCCGCCTCGGCCTAGCCCACCCGTCCGCTCGGAACAACCGAATAGCGCCGATCCTTCATCCTGACAAAGCGGCGCTCCAGCGCCACGTACGAAAGTTGGCTCACGATTAAGCTGCCGCCAATCACGAATAGATACGAAAGGAATTGATAGAGGAACCCTGATCGCGGCACGTTCAGCACCGAATTGATCAACCCAAACGAAAGGAACATGACCGTCGGGTGGAGCATATAAAACCCGTACGAAATGGTGCCCATTTTTGCGAGCCACTGGTTCCTCAGATTGAACCGGAATCCTCCTTGAACCACAAACACGATCTCAATCGCAACGATCACCCCGAAGACGATGGATGACACGTCAATCCACAGCAGATAAAGCAGAGCCAACGTATTGGCAGCGAACGCAAGGCGGCTTCGAATCAAGAATCTCACAGCGCTTTCATGAAAAAACAGCAAGTGCGCTGCGCAGGCCCCCAAAGCCATCAGATGGACAGGGAAAAGCTTCACCAAATATTCAAGCCAGCCCGCCAAGGCCGGAGACAGGTATCCCAGCACCAGCGGACTTAAGGGATAAATGAAGCCAAGAAGCAGGAAGCAGATAAAAACGCCGCGCTCCGACAACCGCTTCACCAGCAAGGGCCATACGGCGTAGAACTGCTCTTCCACACCGACCGACCACGCCTGCGCACCGCCAACGACGGGCCTGCCAACGCGTAGAGCCAGATTGGGTAGAAAGAAGATAAACAGCAAGGCGCGTGGCCAAGGGTTCGATGCTAGATCCAGAATAAGGAGATTGTAGTGGCGCTCCCCCTGCAACCATTCGCAGGATCGTGCCAAAATCGGCAAGATCAAAAACGACAGGACGACCACCAAGAAATACAAAGGCCAAATCCTCAACACCCGCCGCATGTAGAATCGAGCCAACTGGATCGTCCCGAACCGCTGCTTCTCGGTCAGAAGTAGGTAAGTGATCAGGAAGCCGCTCAGCACAAAGAAGATGCTGACCCCATTCGCGCCAAGCCGACTGACACAAGGAGCCGCAAAGGTCCGATACAGCCCAGGTATGCCGTCCCGGTTCTGATAAAGCGCAACGTGGTGGACGGCAACGGACAGCGCAGCGAGCCCCCTCACCTCATCCAAGCCTGGGAAAAAAAGTCGTTTAGAACTGGTGGGTGCGTCCTGACTCATTGCCGCCCTTCGCACAGAGACCTCCACTCCTGATTCGACTTGAGGAACCGCTTCGCCTCTGCCCCCTCGGCAAAAAGGAGATCCAGCACGGTCACGTCATGAGCAAACGGAGGATGCGGTTGCACGTAAGTCGGGTAGTTGCGGTAATCGACCCAGCAAACCTCGATACCTTCACAGCCAAACATAGACTCATCCAAGTAACACTTGGCAGCGGGTCCAGAAAGATAAATCCCGCCGTTGGCCTTTTTGAGGATACTTACAAGACGCGAGTTCTTATCACTTCCCCCAGGATAAGAGGTTGAGGCACTTACCTTTGTTGTGACCCCAAGAAGTTGGGCCAATCCATGGATGAAGTGTAAATTCACCTCCGAGAGGAATTTGAAGGACCCCGCCTGCTCATAGAGGTTAGCGATCACGTGCCCGTATTCGTCAAAGCAATCTGCTTTACTGTAAGCCTGCTCAATCGTCCGCCAGTGCTTTCGGGACCAATTGTGTGTCGCAATTTCCGTCTCCGAAATTCGCTGGGACAGTCTTTCTTGTCGGACAGGAATCGTGAGCCATTGAACCCCGTGGGCGGTCTTTATCCGATTGCGATTCCGCCAATCGTTCTTGGTGTACTGCACCTCGTCATAAATGACAAACTCATCCACCGCATTCATCAGATCGAAATACCCCTTCCAAGGAATGTAATTCGATTGCATGACGGCAATCCGTTGGGCGGGGGGATCCATAAGCGGATAATCACTCATACGGGCCTTACAATTCCTCAATGACAGGAAGGTTGACCTCACACTTGAAGTCTTTCCAGCGGATCGTCCCAACGTCATTCCAAGGCGTAGCCATCTGTTCCTCGGTCACATCTTTTTGCCACACAAAATGGGGCGCCACCTTCTTCACCTTGACGACAAATTCGGCATCCGAAAGCCGGACGTTGTTCTTGACTGCCCAAAACCATGTCCAACGCCGCAAACCCGACTCCAAGCCCGCTTGATCGATGTTGGGGCCGTTCACGCGGAATGCGTGATAGACCCACGTTCGGCCGAGCATGTAACGCCCTGGGCGGCCCTCTTGGGTCGTGATTGGCAGCCAAGTCTCCTTGCCCTTGCGGCGGTAAACGACGGCGATCGCATGATTGTAGTTGGCAAAGTGCCCATCCATGAACACCCCGTGGCGAGTCATTCCCAGAAACTCACGCGTCCATGGATGAATCGCCGCACGAGCGCTCGCAAACCACTGATTCACGCCCTCAGGCAGAACCCGCCGAACGCCTGGATGGATCGACGACAAAATGACCTGAAGCATAAAGGACACCGCAAAGAACATCATGCCCCAACGCCACAGTGCCTGCGCACGAGGCTCGTCAACGGGCGGCACTTCCGCATACCGTGCGAGCCCCACCAATCGAAACAGCTTCGCCCAAACCCAATCCGGGAAAAGCATCAGGTAGTATGCAGCGACAGCCAAACCAAACCAAGGGATCGGAAAGGCGACGCAGATCCCAATGTGGAAGAAGAAACCGAAGAACGCCAAAGGCAGCCTGCAACACTGAAACGGCAGCAAAAACAGCAGGAGGATCTCAAAGATCAAGACCGCCCAACCCGTCCCCCGCACCAGCCACTCCTGGTCCAGCACGAAGTCCAGATTTGTCCATGAGGCGATCGGCAACGCTGCTGGCGTAAACATCCCAAGGCCATCCCGCCACATTTGCGACTCCAACTTTGTAAAAACGGAATCCGTGTACACAAACGCAACGCCGATCATGCCGATCAAGGTGACGTAGCCCCATGTCACTGATTGGGCAGGCCCATGATCACCACCCCATTTTTCGGGCAGTCTTACCGAAAACGCCGTCCGCGCAGGCATGAAGATCAGCAGAAAGTTAACCCCCAAAAAGAAGTAATCCACATGGTAAGAAAAGGCAGAGAATGTCCCCATGAAGACCACCGTGAGGAGGTAGTTGATGACCGTTGCCACCCGAATCCACAGGCCCAAAGCCATGAGCAGCACCGCCCCCGCCCACACCACCAGCAAGACCTGAAAATGGTTGTCCACATGCCAAGTGTCTCCCGGTGCCTGTCCGTAAAACAAATCGTGGAAGTAGAGCATTTGAACAACCTCCGCCAGCATCACCAACGAATACACGATGCGGAAAATGCCAATTCCGAGGCCAGAGCCAGGCACCAAAAAATGCTGTTTAATCCGAGAAGAGAGCGACATGCGACAGGGGGATTTGGCCGCGAGTCAACCCTCCCCAAGTCCGCATTGCAACCGATTTCTACCCCCCGCAAAAATCCCACGCACGCCTCTTGCAGGATTTTCGCCACTGTGCCAGCATCACGCGCCCATGCCCACACCGCGCATTCCCTTCAACCACTCCACCCTCGCTGGCAGGGAAATGGAGTACATTACCCGTAGCGTTTCCAGTGGCCAGATCGCGGGCGATCAGCAGTTCTCTAAAAAGTGCCAGAATTTACTGGAATCAGTTCTCGGCGTACCGAAGGCCCTGGTAACCACCTCTTGCACGCATGCCCTGGAGATGGCGGCCCTACTGCTCAACATCCAGGCCGGTGACGAAGTCATCGTCCCCAGCTACACCTTCGTTTCCTCAATCAATGCCTTTGTGCTTCGCGGTGCCGTGCCCGTCTTTTGCGATATCCGGCCAGATACGCTCAACCTCGACGAGCGGCTACTGCCGGGGCTGATCTCTGACCGCACTCGTGCCATTGTGCCCGTGCACTATGCGGGAGTCAGTTGCGAGATGGACGAGATCCTCCAGATCTCAAAGCAACACGGCATCGCGGTGATCGAAGACAATGCCCATGGAATCTTTGGCAAGTATCGGGACCGCTGGCTGGGAAGTATGGGCGACCTCGGCACACAAAGCTTTCACGAAACCAAGAACATCACCTGTGGTGAGGGCGGAGCATTGCTGGTAAACCGCCCTGATCTGGTGGAGCGAGCCGAAATCATTCGCGAAAAGGGCACCAATCGTGCCAGTTTCTTTCGCGGACAGGTCGATAAATATAGCTGGGTGGACATTGGCTCTAGCTATGTGATGAGTGACGTCCTCGCCGCATTTCTTTATGGCCAACTTGAATGCTGGGAGGCCATCCAAGCACAGCGCAAGACCCTCTGGCAGGCCTACGATCAAGCGCTGGCGGATTGGTGCAATGCCCAGGGTGTCTCCAGGCCATTTGTGCCGACCCACTGCCAGCAGGCCTGGCACATGTTTTACATCATCACGCCCAGCCTGGAATTCCGCACCGCACTCATCGACCATTTGAAGGCTCACGACATCCTCGCTGTCTTCCATTACCTGCCCCTTCACTTGTCCAAATACGCCACCACCCTGCCCCACCGCGCCGACGCGTGTCCCGTAACGGTGGACATTAGTGATCGGCTCCTCCGGATGCCATTCTACTGCTCGCTGTCAGACGACCAGTTCGCGCGCATCATTGATGCAACTACGAGTTTCAGAGGTTAAACGGCTCCACGCCCGGCAGATCGCTCGGCATACGCCAGTCGCCACGGGGCGATAATGCGACGGATCCCACCTTCGGACCGTCAGGCATTACGGAACGCTTGAATTGGTTCTGGGCAAAGCGACGCAGGAAGAGGGCCAGCCACTTGTCGATTTCATTGGCAGCGTATTTGTCGGCAAAGGCGATCCCTGCCAACCAGCGCAGCTTTTCCGACGATGCCCCACGGCGAACCAAATGAAACAGGAAAAAGTCGTGCAACTCGTAGGGTCCCACGGTGTCTTCGGTCTTCTGCTGAAGCTTCTTCCCCTTACCAAGTGGCAGCAGTTCAGGCGTGATCGGCGTATCGATGATGTCATGCAGGATGGCCCCTGCGGCATCCTTGTGCAGTTCCTCCGCGCACCATTCGATGAGGTAGCGCACCAGCGTCTTCGGCACCCCAGCATTCACATGGTACATCGAGATGTGATCCCCGTTAAAGGTGCACCATCCCAGCGCCGCCTCAGACAAATCGCCGGTTCCCACCACGATGCCACCCGTCTGATTCGCCACATCCATCAGCACCTGCGTCCGCTCCCGGGCTTGGCTATTCTCATAAACCACATCGTGACGCCCCTCTGGATGGCCAATATCGGCGAAGTGTTGTTTCACCGAATCGGAAATCGGGATCGTCCGCAGCGGGACGCCGAGCGCCTCCGCCAACTTTTCGGCGTTTCCCTTGGTGCGATCTGTGGTGCCAAAACCGGGCATCGTGATCGTTAACGCCGCATTCGCAGGCAGACCTGCAAGTTTCAGAGCCTCGACGATGACCAGCAGAGCCAAGGTGGAATCAAGACCACCCGAGAGCCCCAAAACCGCCGTCTTAGCGTGGGATGCCTTCAGACGACGCGCCAACCCGGTCGCCTGAATCGCAAAGATCTCCTGGCAGACATCCGCCCGAGCCGACACCAAGGAAGGCACGAATGGACGCTGCGGGAGAGGTCGCTGCAAGCCGCGGCTCTTTGGCGCTTTTTCCCAGGCACCCAATTCAAAGGGAATCACCCGCATCGCCACTTCAGCCGCCGCATCGCGAAAAGCCGCACTCTGGAGACGATCATGGCGCAGCCAGTGCAGATCCACGTCTGCGCTCGTCGATGTCGGACCGAAGACAAAGCGCTCTGTCTCCCCCAGCAGCACCCCATTTTCAGCAATCAAACAATGCCCGCCAAACACCAGATCCGTGCTGGATTCGCCAGGCCCTGCCCCCGCATAGACGTAGGCCGCGAGACAGCGGGCTGATTGCTGCTCCACCAGCGCTCGACGATAGGGGGCTTTGCCGAGCAGTTCGTTGCTCGCAGAAAGATTTACGAGCACCGTCGCACCTGCCAATGCCGCACTGCTTGAGGGCGGGATAACGCTCCAGAGGTCTTCGCAAATTTCCACCCCGATGCGCAGCCCAGGGATATCCAGCGCAGAAAAGATCAGGTCCGTTCCAAAGGGCACCTCTGCACCCACAATCGAGACCGTATCCACGCCCACCGTCATCGCCGGTGAAAACCAACGTCGTTCATAAAACTCGCCCGCATTGGGCAAGTGCGTCTTTGGCACGATCCCCAAGATTTCGCCTCCTGCGATGACCGCAGCGACGTTGTAGAGTCGGTCTTGAACCTCCAGAGGTAGGCCCACCACGACCACGGCCTGCCAGTCCGCTGTCGCCTGCGCCAGATCCCACAGACCGCCGATGGCGGCCTCGCGAAGCGTCGGCAGGTAGAAAAGGTCTGCACATGAATAACCCGTCAGGCAGAGTTCAGGACACACGACCAATCGTGCGCCGTTGTTCAGCACGAGCGGTCTCGCTGCGGCGAGGATTGCCTGGACATTCGCATCCACATTTCCCAGGGTCAACTCAGGGGAAAGCGCCGCAACACGCAGCAACCCATGCTGCTCGCGCATCTGGGCGGTGACGGGGGACGTGGGCTTAGCGACTTTTTTGGGCATCGCCCAGTTTAACACAAAGCAAAAAGAAAACCACGCAACTTCGCCCCGCACCCAGTCTTCACAAACACTTGGCATTTTTTGCAACGATGTGCTAGTGCACCCGATGATTTTGCGATCCTCCCGCGTTGCCAATTGCCGCCGCTGGCAGACACGAGCGTTCCTGTGCCTGCTGGTGGCCAGTGGGCTTGTGCTCTCAGGTTCCAGTTGCTCGCGCATCAAGGACAAACTCAAACGACTCGCGCAAACCGCAGGCGTAGAGCCGACACCGACGGTCCAAGAACCCGTGCTTACTGCGGAAGAAGAAAAGCTCAACGCAGCCCTGGCGGACCCCAAGCTCTTTGATGCCTCCGCCCCCGAAGAGGAAGCAGCCCCCAAGGCGATCCCTTTTGAGCTCAATCGCTCCTCCGTGGTTTCGATCCTCGGTTATCACGATTTCCGTGATCGCGGCGGCGATGCCATGCTGATCAATGCCACGAAGTTCCGGGAGCAGATGCAAGCCATCAAGGACTCCAAGATCCCAGTGGTTCCCCTGGCAGACGTGCTGACCTGGCGGAAAGGCCAAAAGAATGTTCCGGAGGAATGCATCGTCATCACCATGGATGACGGGTGGGTCGGCGTTTACAATTATGCGTTTCCGGTGCTCAAAGAAATGGGCTTCCCCTTCACCGTGTATCTTTACAAGAAATACGTGAACATCGGCGGGCGATCCATGACCTGGGCGCAAATCCAGGAAATGATGGGCACAGGTCTTTGCAGTGTCGGCAGCCACACCGTCAGCCACGACAGCCTCCGCAACAAAAAGGGCCGCGATGATGCCGCCTACCAACTGTGGTTGATGGGCGAATTGAAAGACTCCAAGGACTTTCTTGAGCAACACCTCAAAGTGCCCGTCACCTCCCTGGCCTACCCGTACGGTAACTACGATCAAGCCATCCTCCAAACCGGTCACCAAATCGGCTACGAGACCCAAATCACCGTCAACGGCCAAAAAGTCACCTGGGAAACACCTCTCGGAGAACTCGGCCGCTACATCATCCACGGTGACAATGACACCAACTTCAAGCTGGCGACCAGCTTCCGCGGACGGGGTGACATTGGCAGTAGCAGAATCCTCCGCACCGATACCAAAACACCCGACGGCAAGCCCCTGGTCGATCTTTACCCCCGACCCGATGAGACCATCGCCGAACGCCAGCCACTCATAGAGGCCCGCCTCGCCGGCATCGGCACGATCGTTCCCGAAAGCGTCACGATGCGCATTGCCGGAATCGGGCAGGTACCAGTGCAGTACGATCCCGCCACCCTCACCGCCCGCTACGCGCTGCCAAATCGCATCCGTCGGGACGAATGCAGCGTCACGGTCACTTTCAAACGGGCTCCTGATCTCCAGGATGAATCCGTCGCGTGGAAGTTCAAAATCGACCTCGCCGCCGCCTATCTCCCACAGGCCCAACCGCCTGCTACGGCCGCCCCCTAGCTCCTAGGCAGCGCCGTAGAGTCGATCCAGCTTTTCGAGATACTCACCTTCCGACATCGTCAGCACCCGCGCTGCCTCCTCGTCAACTTCGATCAAGTTGCCGCGCAAAAGCCTCTTGAAAAAGTTCCGCTGACTGATCAGATCGTGACTGGCAAAGGAGTTTCGAATCTGTGCGAAATCAACTTCACGCTTGAGGTAGTCCCCGTCATAAGGTGTCCCAGCTCGCGCCAGATAGAAGTTTGAGTTGAAGAGTTTCACCCTCGAAGCCCCATGCGCGAGAAAGGTAAATACATTGCTGGGGGCAAGGTTGGCGTGACCGTGAAAGAAGAGTTCCTCCCACCTGCGCAATACCACCCGCACAATCGACGCCTGCAATTTAAGCTTGGGCTGAAACTCGGGCGCTTTGATGACCAGCCATTTCAAGCCATCAACGGCGCGTAGCAGGGCTGCCCTATTGCCAGACGCGGTCAACCGCTTCATCACACCAAAGTTATAGGCCCCGATATCGACACGCTGGCCGTGCTTCAAAATGTGGGCGTCAGGAAGGGCGTCTCCCATCGGGTTGTTGCGGACCACCCACTCAAAGGAGTCGATCTCTGCCCCATTGATCTGCCCAGAAGAAGACGGACCAACAATCGCCACTTCGCGCCCCACCACATCGGACCGAAATGCCCGCTCGATCTCATCTGGCACCACTGAGTAGTAGTCCCGAAACACAGCCAAATCACCGGCACAGAGTGCGGCAAATGCCCCAAAACGTTGCGCTCTTAGCCGACCAAAGCCTGGGAAATCTTTCAATTGGGCAAGAAGCGCCTCCGCGCACGCAGCCTGCCCTTGATCCACCGCAGCCATGAACGCACGCTCCAATTCTGGCTGCTCAGCGGTCGATGATCGCCCGGCATTCAGAGCGACCTCCACAGCGTGCGCCCTGCAAGCCCCAGCACATCTGAAGTAGCCCAATACGGTCAGGTGCCGAAACGCTAGCAGCCAGCCGTCCACCGTTGCCGCTTCCGCCGGAAGCGAGGTCACGGCAGAATAGATTTCGTCATGGCCAATCCCATCCCTGCGCAATTGATCCGGGCCCAACGGCGCGGCGGCGGTTTGCCCCAATCCCAGCAAATGAATCAGTTGGTCGTCAACTGCCACCGGGGACGACGCTGGCTTTTGCCGCCAATGACGGAGCATATTCAACCAATTCATTCGCATCGTAGATCAATGTTGCACCGTCTGTCGGCTCAATTTCAAAGCGATTTCCGCCTCAACAAAGTCTTCAGCAGAATCGATATCGATGCTGCTCTGTTCAGTCATGACCATCAGGCCAAGCGGCGGAGTGAAGAGAAACCCGTTCGCCAAAAATGTGGCGGTATCAAAGACGTAAATGGCCCCGTTTGGCCTGTAGGTGCTCGGTAGTTCATGCCGCGACATCGTCAGAGCCTCCCACGATACAAGCGGCGCAACGTTTCCATTCGCATCAATCGTCAGACACTTTTGGGGTGGATGATCGACCGCAACCACGGACACGAGAGAGGTGCATTGCTGTTGCTCGTAATGAGCCCAGGCATCGCGAATATGGGCGACGTTCCGTAGCGGAGAAGTGGGCTGCAAAAGCATACCGTCCGTCGGCATCTGCCCTGTCTGCGCATCGATGGTCTCCAACGCGTGACGGATCGCACTCTCGCTGCGGGCATCATCGGTCGCGAGAGCGTCCGGTCTCTGAATCGGGAAGGCCCCTTCGGAGCGGGCCAATTCGAGTATTTCCGGGCAATCCGAAGACACCGCGACGATCCCAAACACCCCTGACTCCATTGCGCTGCGGATGGTCCGGACGACTAACGGAACGCCACCGAGCAGACGCACATTTTTCCGAGGCACGCCTTTGGATCCACCCCTTGCGGTGACGATTGCGGCACAGGTGCGCTGGCGGTCACCTTCACTCATACCAGATCGCGGAAAACCTTTTGCCGAGGGATGTTCCAAAAATCGTCAGTCTTGATCGCCGCTAAGAACAGGTCCGCACTCCCTCCGGTGCCGAAGTGGCTCCAGTCGCACTCTCGGCTCCGCCGCATCTCGCCGCAGGTGGTAAGGGCGGTTAAGATTTCATCAGCGCTGTAACCGACATTGATGACCTCTTTCCCAACATAACGGAGATGCTGCCGCGTCCCAACATTGACAGAAGGGACGCCATACATGGGTGCCTCGCGAACCCCAGCACTCGAATTGCCGAGCAAGACAGTCGCGTTTTCTAACAGCACCAAAAAGAACTCGAATCGAATGGATGGAAAGAGCCGAAAACGCGTTTGATCCGTCAATCGAGCCTGATACGCCCGCAGGATCGAGTGACTGCCAGCATCATTGTTGGGATACACCACGATCCACTTCAACGGAGACCGCTCCAGAGCCGAAACGACTTGCTCCGCGTGGCCGTCGAGCGATTCGAGCTCTGTAGTCACCGGATGAAAAAGCAGAATGCCATACCGATCAAACGGGATGCGATAGTAGTCCAGAGTTTCCCTCAGGCTTGGCAGGCTCGCCGACTTCATCACATCCACATCTGGCGATCCAATTTCAAAGATGCTTTCTGGCACCTCCCCCAATTGCAGCAATCGATCTGCGGCCTCACGATTTGAGACAAAATGCGCATGGGACATCTTGCTCACCGCATGTCTAATGAGTTCATCGATCGTGCCAGAGCGCTCCCCTCCCTCGACATGAGCTACCAAGAGGTTGTTTAGAGCACCGACAATCGCTCCGGCCAAAGTTTCCACCCGGTCGCCATGGACCACGATCAGATCCGGGCGGTTTTCGTGAACGAATCGAGATAGGCCACTAATGGTATTGGCCAAAATCTGGTCCATCGCCTCATTCGGGCATTGATTGTGGAAGACATGGATGTCACGAAATCCAGCCCGCTCCACCTCGTTCTGAGTACGTCCGTACAGCTTCAGGGTGTGCATTCCCGTGACAAACACCACCGCCCGCAAGCCATCCGTTTTATCCACCGCTTGCATCAGCGGCTTGAGTTTCCCAAAATCTGCTCGGGTGCCTGTCACAAAGAGGATCGTCTTCATCGCACTGTGTCTTCCCAATTCAGGTGCAGACCGGTAGCGAGCCGACGGACGGCTTTCTGCCCCAGCACCCGTTCATAATCCTTGGCGGGGATGCCTCCCGTCCCAGGGCGTTTCACCCAGATGTTTGCTTCGGTGAAACATTCGCCCTCGGCGATGTCCCGCACCGTCACCACCGTCGCAAAGGCGAAATCCATGGTAACCTGCTCCTCTGCGGCGGGTGCCTTTGTCCCGCCCCGGCACTGCCAGATCTCATTCGCGCCCTCGATCAGCATTGCGAGCTCCGCTTCATCCATCGAACAAACGATATCCGGCCCTTGCCGCTGCTTTGTATCGGTAAAGTGTCGCTCCAGAAGCGAAGCACCCAAAGCCACAGCCCCAAGACAAGCGTTGTTGTTGACGGTATGGTCTGACAAACCCACAACGGCATCGGGGAAGGCCGCAGCCAACTGCGACATCGCACCCAGTCGCACCAATCGATGCGGCGTAGGATAGAGGTTGGTGCAGTGCAGCAGAGCAAACGGGATCTTCTTCGAACGCATGATCTCCACTGCGGGCTGGATTGTTGGGATCGAATTCATCCCCGTGCTCAGAATGATCGGCTTCCCAAATTGGCAGATGTGCGCGATCAACGGATAATTGTTGCACTCGCCGGAGCCGATCTTGAACGCCTCCACCCCGATATCAGCCAGGAAATTGGCAGCCGCGCGAGAGAACGGCGTGCTCAAAAAGATCATCCCTGCGGCCTCGACATACTCCTTCAATTTCAGCTCATCTTCAGCGCTCAGCGCACAGCTCCGCATGATCTCAAAGATCGAAGTGTCCGCATTCCCAGGAATCACGTTTTTGGCTGCATCAGACATTTCATCACCCACAATATGCGTCTGATGCTTGATGATCTCAGCCCCGGCTCTCTTTGCCGAATCGACCATTTCCATGGCGATCTCCAGCGAACCGGAGTGGTTGATACCAATCTCCGCAATGACCAAGGGAGGTTCATTGGGGCCAACTGATCGATGGGCGATTTGGAAAGAACTCATGTTATGGGGAACAGATTTTGTCGTCTCGGCGCGACTGGGTTTGCACGGCTTCTGCGATGCGATGAAGAACAAGCGAAGCATTGGCCTTGAGGGTTGCGCTCACGTCTTGATAAAGGGCCCGGACTCCCGACAGATCGTTCAGGGTGGCCTCGGTAAGCGTCACCAATTCTTCCAGAAATTGGCCTTGGTTCGCAACGATGCAGCGGTCGGCCAATTCAAGCTCTTGGTAGAGATCCCCTAGCTTGCGGTATGTCGCCAAACCAATGGTCGGCACTCCCATGCCCACGCAGCACACGCTGGTGTGAAATCGGTTACCCACCACCATGACCGCGTTTTGGTAGATCGAAAAGATGCATCGTTCCGCACCTTCTCCAGAAAGGTAGGGTGCGACGTGAACGCGAGCTCGTCTCAAGGATTCAGGGAGGATCGCGACCAAATCTGAAATCGCCTGAAGATCCGTGATGATGTGAGGCACAAAGACGATTTGGAATCCTTCGGCCTTTTCTAAGATGAACAAGACCCACTCCCGCAGTTGCCGCAGATACTGGTCATACGCCGCAGAGACGGCGTCATCGCCGAGGCCTTGAAACCGCTTTTCGATCATGTCTTTCGCCAGATTGACCGCCATGTATGGCTCCAGCCCCCAAAAGAAGGCCGGTGGCGATGGATCGGGTTGAATAAAGAATCCTGGATCAGGAGCAATCACCGACTCCTCAGCAACGGCATCTCCGAGGAGCGCTCGCAGATGTTGCCGAGATCCGTCGTTTCGAAAGACCACCGACGTGTTGGGATTGTCAGCAACGGCGGCCAAGAATTGTTTGAAACGGGCAACCGTCTCGTCCGTCCATCCCTGGTAGGCGTCAAAACCAATGGCATGAAAAACAACGGGGCGACGGATTTCCTGAATCTCCGAGATTCCCAAATCGACCGTCGTCCCCGAACGTGATGCCCCGATGTTTGGCGCAAAGTAGTTCCCTCCGCCCACGATGGTGAGCCGTGCTGCGTTCGCGCGACTTGCGAAGTCCCGGCTCCAGTCAAAGCGATCTGGGCCATAGTAATTGGTGTAGCTTTTTCGAATCTCCAGGCGATCAGGGATCAACTCAACGCCAGTCACCTCTTTGAATAAGCTTCTCAAGCCGTTGTGACTGGCGTTGTCGCCCACATTTCCACCGAAGCTTGCCACATGGAGGTACTGCAATTCGGTTGAGGAGTTCCGCATGGTTTAGGAGTGAGGCACTAGCGATTCATGAGGCTGGACAAATCGACCCGTAAAGCCGATTTGGTGGGTCATAGAGCTGTTGAGCCTTACACGCGCAAGATAGCTGGGCAACGCTTCCAATTGCTTAACCAAAAGGAGGGATGGCTTACCTTTGACGCGCCACGCTCCTAATTGAACCGCGCGCCCTCAGTTTGCAGCGATTTGATTTCTGCCGCGATGTGGCTGCACGACTCCCTTGCTGGCTCACCTCCGTCAGCGGTGTTTTTCGGTCCCGCAAATGCCACCGAGGAACGGCGACAAAATTAACCTGCCACCGAATTGTCTTGCCTTCGCCAGCCTTTTTTGAGACCAAAGAGGCTGAATCTGGTTCCTCTTCTTGAATATGAGTGCTCCCCCCCCCACCCCCGATACCGTGCCGCTCCAATTTTTTTTCCTGGAAAATGGCGAGATCAGTTCAGAGCAAGATCAGGCTGCGGTTGATGCCTTTGCGGCTGACTTTCAGGGTCTGCGCCACTTCGGCACCAAACTGGGACAAGCCATGAACCTGAAGGGTGCCTGGATCGGGGCAGTCCAGGAGTCTGATTTTTCTGTCATTTACCGGCTCGACGACACCGATGTCGGCCCCAATACGACGGGCGTTGGCGCGAGGATCGGCGAGCAAGCACTTCTTACTGAACTACTGGAATCCTTGAAACCTGGGGACTTTTGATCCATCACCATGCCTGCAACCATCACCCCATCTCTCCGTAGCGCCTTGGAACGGCTCCGCAATGCGGGAGCCATCAACGGCCTCTGCCTAGCCTGGCGTCGCCAGGTGCTGATCAGCCTCCTCCCATTCGAGGAGTTCCGCGCTGAACGCATCGTGCAAGCCGTCGAAGATGCCCGCGACCACTTTTCCACCGGGGACCGCAATGCCCAGACCGTTTGGTTCGGCTTTGAAGGTGTCTTCGTTCTGGCAAGGTTTTTCAAGGACACAACCCTCGTCGTCCTCCATACTCGGGAAGAAGACGTGGACTTCATCAACAGCGTGGCGGCTACCTTTTTGGATGATAGCCAGCTCTTGATCGAGGCGCTCATCAACCCGCCGCCGTCCCAGCCAGAAGGAGATACGGAGCTCCTCCATTGACAGGCAGCGGACCCCATGCACCGTGCGCAGCATGTCCCACACCAATCCATCCCGCCGCATCTGGGCACTTCTGCCCGCCCTCCTGCTTCCCGGCCTATTGAACGCGGAGTCCTTGTGGCCCGAATTCCGCGGCCCTAGTGCCCAGGGCCAATCGGATGCAACCGGTTTGCCCACGGTTTGGAGCGCGGAAAAGAATGTGGTCTGGAAGGCAGAGGTCCCCGGCTCCGGATGGTCCTCCCCAGTCGTGGCGGAAGGGCTCATTTTCCTCACAACCGCTATTCCTCTCAATGGAGCCGAGGACGGCCCAGAAGTGGATCGGTCCCTCGAGGCCATCGCCTTGGATGCGGTTACAGGCAAAATCGCCTGGCAGTCCAAGGTGTTCACAGAAAAAGCAGTCGATGCGCCGAAGATTCACAAAAAGAATAGCCACGCCAGCCCCTCTGCCATCTACGAAAGTGGTCGGGTCTATGTTCACTTCGGGCACATGGGGACTGCGTGCCTCAATGCAAAGGACGGCAAGGTCATCTGGAGCAATCAATCTCTCGGCTACAAGCCAGTCCACGGCAACGGCAGCTCGCCCGTGCTCTTCCAAGACCTCCTGATCTTTAGCGCCGATGGTGCGGAGAACCCTGGCGTCATCGCCCTGAACAAGAACACCGGGCTTCAGGCCTGGCGGTATGATCGTGTGTCCGACGCCAAACGGAAGTTCTCCTTCGCCACCCCACTGCTGATTGAAGTTGATGGGAAGACCCAGTTGGTTACCCCTGGGAGTGGCGTCATCGCTGGCCTCGACCCCACAAAGGGCACAGAAATCTGGCGCGTCACCTACGATCAGGGGTACTCCGTCGTCCCAAGGCCTGTGTTTGGCCAAGGCCTGATCTTTATGAGCACCGGCTACGACAAGCCCGCCCTCCTGGCGATCCGCCCCGATGGCAAAGGTGACGTCACCTCCACTCACATCGCTTGGCGCGCAGACAAATTTGCACCGCACAATCCTTCCCCCGTCGTTGTCGGGGAGGACGTTTACATGGTGGCAGACAATGGCGTCCTCTCCTGCCTCGATGCAAAAACCGGAAAGCCCTATTACCAGGAACGCTGCACGGGACCCATCTCAGCCTCCATCCTCCACGCTGATGGCCACCTTTACCTCCAGGATGAGGCCGGGCAAGGCGTCGTCGTGAAGCCCGGGCACACCTTTGAAGTAATCCAGCGCAATCCGCTGGGCGAGCGCTCCCTGGCCTCTGTGTCCATCGTTGAGTCCGACCTCTTGATCCGCACGCAAGGTCACCTCTTCCGCGTTAAGAAGTAGGCTCCTCTTCGTCTGTGGCCGATGGTGGCGGGATGAATTTACGCTCCGGCACCGTCGCACCCTTGCGGGGAGCTTCCATCGTTCCCAGCAGGTGGCCCGGCACGGGCACTGACCAGACGGAGGAGCCAGAAGGAAATCCCGAGAGTTGCCCAAAGGTCTCCGCTGGATCGTGGAAGCGCATCCGCGCGAGGCGATCAGGGGGGACCAGATCCTTAATCGCGGTCCGGGGCTGTCCACCCGAGCCTACGGACCGGGGGAAGGATTTCGTGGCAGCGGGATCTCGCTGGAGCGCTCGTGGCTCCATCTGGGTCCAGATTTTGGTTGACCAGTAGTCACCATTCCAGATCGAATTCTCGTTTTTCCGGACATAGAGGTGGAAGCGATCAAAAGTCACCTCCGGGACATAACGACTACCCACCTGAGAAGCCAAGGGCGGATGATCTGGGTCGGGCAATGCCTCCGTGGATTCGAGGAGATACTCTTTGTCTTCAATCTTCACCACCACCCAGGCGTGCCCGCCCAGATCGCCATACTTGCCCAGCGCCACCCGGGCCAAAAAGCCCCGAGAGATCAGCCAGTCTGCCAGAAAAATGGACGAGTCTTCGCAGTCCCCTGACAGCATGGATTGGGTCTCCACGGCGAACTGCCAGCTATCCGTCTGATTTTTGCGGGATCCCGCATCCTTCAAGTACTGGCAGTTTTCGTGCACAGCCTCCCAAATGGTAAACAATTCCTGCACACGGGATTGATCGCGCGCGAATAGAGCGGGTGGCTGGTAGCCCGTCAGGAACTCATTGGCATAATGGAAGGTCCCATTTCTGTCCGCCGCGATGACCGCATAAGTTCTACCACAATCGGGATTTGGGCACTCCAGGCCCATGCTGCGCTGATCTGTCGGGATACGACAAATGTGCGACCGCCCACAATGCACACAGACATTGAAGAATTGATTGGTGAGCCCGCGTTTCAGGAGCTCTGGGGAGAAATCCTGCAAGCGCTGCCCCATGATTAGTAGCGCTTGGTGGCTCAGACCTCCGGCAGACTCACGCATCGCACAGGCCACGTGAGTGATGTCGGAGTCCACCTGTTGGGACGTTTCTTGGAAGCTTTTTAACAACCCCTCCAAACTGGGGCTCGTGGCAGAGACGACGAGCACCTTGGCATAGCGTGGCAGCGCCACCTTCACCATCTCCGCCACCGCATTCAGATCGGTCAGATCCAGTCCATCGCTGACCTTCCCCTGCGCCCAAGTCTCCAACTCACCATCGAGACTCAGCGGCTGAATTTTCGTCGCCATCCGTGGGTAGTTCAGATGGTCCACGAGATCGACCTTGAAGCGCTGGGGCGAGTATCCGACATCGACCTTGTTCATCAGCCGCTGCCACCAAACGTGCCAGACATCACTGTGACCGTCCTTCAGCGCCCCCACGACCCCGGCGAGGGTCGCACAGATGAGGATCGCGGCGACGAGAAAACGATGGTTCATTTTGGAAATTCTATCACTTGCCGCTAAATATAGCAAACCAAACAAAATAGAACTTCAACAATTCAGGCCTCTTCCCTGCCGTGGGAATCGTTCCGTTTTCCTGATGCTGCCCAAATCCGCGCTGGAAATACCGTTCGTTTGCGTTGAAATAGCCTCTCTTATGGTTCTCACTCAACGGACGCTCTCCCAAGCCCGATCTTCCCCTCCTCTGGAGCCCCCCAAACCACGCACGGCCGCCCTGATCATTTTGATGGCACTCATCGGTGCCGCCCCCGCATTTCCTCAAGTTCCAACACAACCGGCCCCCACAAAACCAGCCGAGGCACCAGCAGCCACCCCGCCAGCGGACTCCCCTCTGGGCCAAAACGCCGCCAAACTGGCAGCGGACGCGGACAAAGTCGAGGCAGGCCTCCCTGATACCGCCCTGCCCCGGCGCACCAGTTTTGAGCTGACTCCAGAGCAGCAGGATCACTTCAAGAAGCTCCTGCCCAACACTTATCGCAAGCTCTCCCAGAGACAGCCCTTTCACATCGTCGCGTTGGGAGACTCGGTGGTGGAGATGTACGGCTACGACGAAGATCGTGAGAACTGGATCAAAGGATACCCCGCCATCTTTGCCAAGGAATTGGCCAATCAGTTCTTCTACACAGGTGGCGTCCGCCTGATCAAGCCTGCGCCTGGCAAAGAGGCCAAGGAGATGTCCTACATGGGGCCAGAGATCACCCTTCGCAACCTTGGCCGAGGCGGCAAACTCATGCTTCACGCCATGCAAGCTCTGACGACCTACGGCCTGGAGAATCCGCCCGATCTTGTGATGGTCAGCTTTGGGATCAATGACTCGACCTTCGGCATGGACCCTGCCGCCTATGCCACGCAGCTCCAGGAAGTCATCGATACAACCCGCGCCAGCGGTGCAGAGATAATCCTGCTTTCACCCACCCTGACCGTTAATGACCCGCCCGAAGCAGACATGGCACTGAACCGCCCCTATGCCGATGTCATGCGCGAAGTAGCGGCAGATAACAGTCTGTTTTTCGTCGATCTGGGTGACCTGCGCCCCTTGGTAAAAATCCCTGCTGACCAGGAAGATCCCGCTGCGATGTTTGAAAGCGTGGTCAGCCAATACCGGCGCTTCTTTGACCATGCAGATCGGCAGGATTTCACCCATGGGAGGGCCAGTCTTCACGCCCGATTGGGGCAACGGATCTTCCAGGATCTTATTGATGGTCCTATCCCCAGCCCCTGGGCAGTGGATGGTGCTACCGTCACCCTGAGCGCGGGTGAGACACTGACGCTGTCCTACCGGATCTCTAACACCACGGAAGAGCCTCAAACCCTGACCCTGCTGCCCCTAGTCATGCGTGGCTGGAAGCCCCTTGAAGCGGTGCCGCAAATCGAGCTCAAGCCAGGCAAGTCCAAGAACGTCACAACGACCTACGCGAAGCGAACCGGAAACGGGCTCGGTCGCCTGAACCCACTGCCCAGCGGTTCCCCCGTGATGCGTGTCCCGATCCTAATTTCCGCAGGTGGTGCAGCCCGCATCGCCGACCTCCGCGCAACGGTTCTTCCGCTCTGCGTGCTTTGGAAGTGCGAGACGACGTTTAACGCTGAGACGAACTTCGCCCCCGAAAGCGTCCTCGTGAACACCGGAAGCGCCCCCGTCAAAGGGACCTGGGAGGCCCGCTGGCTGGACATGGAGTGCCAGGGCACCTTCGAGGCTGGCCCAGGGGAGAGCACTCCGCTGGAAATCCGTTTCCCCCTACCCGATCCGGCCACCGCCCCCTATCGCCAAGTCGGACCGATCGCCCTCATCATTACCGCTGGGCAGACGAGCCTTCGATTTGATCGCAGCTTCGAACTGACACGAAATATCGCGCTCAAGGAGGCCGTCCCGATGTCGGCGTACACCACGTCCACTTCACCCGCCCTGCCCGACGTAGCTGCGGGCACGAACGGCGTCTCCTTCAAGGCTGATGCAGACAAAGACAACCTCTTCATGACCTTTGAGATCGTCGGCCAGAATCTCCAAGACGATCCAGTCTCAAAGAATGCCTGGTCGCTCGACGTCAGTCTGGATGCCCGATCCTACGGGAAGCGGCTCACTTTTGGCTCCACAGACCCCCTCCGCTTTAGTGGCCCGGCAGCGGATGGCCCCGGCAAACTCAACAGCGTCCCACCCTGGGCCTTTGGCACTGGCTATGCCGCCCAATTTGATGCGACCTTCGTCAAAGCAAACCTCACCAGCGGTGCCAACGGCGTCCGTCGGCTCACCATCACCATCCCGAGGGCCTACCTTTATTTGCACGATTGGACACTGGGAAATGGCAACAGCCAACTCGGCATCAACGCTTCCCTCCTTTTCTGGCAGCCCAGCCCCGGCCCAGATAAGCCCGCAGGCTATCTGGAAGACTCCTCGTATTCACTGATCCGCAGTGGCCGCCATCGCGATGATGCGCAGGCGCTCACCGTCTTAGAACTCACCGAAAAAGCCACCCCCCGCTGGACCATCAACCTCTATTGAGGTCATCCCGCCGCAGTTGCCCCCTTCCCCCGCTCCAACCTCAATGCCCGACGAACGCCCTGGAAAAAAACTGTGGGATCGATCCGCCTGGAAAGATGCCGCCTTTTTTTGGACTTACCTCTCCCCGCACAAAGCCGTCTTCATTCCCGCCCTGCTGGCCTTGGCAGGGACCGCAGGGCTGACCGTTTACTTCTTCTACCTCCTCCTCCAAATGGTCGGACCGGCCCTGGACGGTGTGAAAGGCCAACCGCTCATTGATGCCGCTTGGCAATGGGTCGGACCGGTGATCGCGGTCGTCGCTCTCCAGGCCTTCATCGCCTTTTGGCGTATCCTGCTGTTTGCAAAGGCCTCAGAGCGCGCACTCGCGGCGCTGCGCATGAACACCTTTGCCAAAATCATCCGCCTGCCCATGGCCACGCTCAATGCACGGCGCGTCGGGGAACTTGCGTCGCGTCTCGCCAATGATGTTGAATCCATGCGGGAGACCCTCGTCGTCACCATCCCCCAGATCATTCGACACAGCGTCATGCTGGTGGCCAGCGTCGTCATCGTCCTGTGCGTCTCAGTCAAGTTAGCGATGGTCATGATCGGCACCATCCCTGTCGTGCTCGTCCTTATCGCCATCTTCGGCGCACGCATCCGCAAACTGTCCCGCCGCGCCCAGGACAATCTCGCAGAAACTCAGGTAATCGTTGATGAAAGCCTACAGAGCGTCATCAGCGTCAAGGCCTTCCGCAACGAGGCGTATGAGTCCCATCGCTATGATGAGCACCTCGGTATCTTCCTCGATACCGCCCTGCGCGCCGCGCTGCCCCGTGCGTCCTTCATCGCGTTCATCATCTTCGCCTTCAGCGTCGCTCTCACCCTCGTCGCCTGGTTTGCCATTCGCATGGTCGGCAATGGTGAAATCATGCACAGCCAGTTGCTCAGCTTTGGCACGTTCAGCGGCATGATCACCACCACCTTCATGAGCCTTCCAGAGCTGATCACGCAGCTCCAACGCACCCTGGGTGCCACCGAGCGCGTGCGGGAGATCCTCGAAGAAAAGGTCGAAGACCTTGATGAAGACGGCCCCGCCGTCCGCCTCCGGGGCGAAATCGAAATGGACAACGTCAACTTCGCCTACGCGACCCGGCCCGATGTCACCGTGCTGCGCGATTTTTCCTTTGCGGCCAAGGCCGGCCAGCGCATCGCACTTGTCGGATCCAGCGGTTCCGGCAAAACAACCACTGCGGCCCTGCTGTTTCGGTTTTATGAGCCGACCTCTGGCAAGATCTCATTCGATGGGCAACCCGCCACGCAGATCCCCCTCCACGCCCTTCGGCAGAACCTAGCATTGGTCCCGCAGGAAGTGCTTCTCTTTGGCGGTAGCATCGGGGAAAACATCGCCTACGGCCGTCCGGGTGCCAGCCACGATGAAATCATCGCCGCAGCAAAGCAGGCCAATGCCCACCAGTTCATCACTGATCTACCTCAAGGCTACGATACCCTCGTGGGTGAGCGCGGTGCGCAGATCTCCGGCGGCCAGCGCCAGCGCCTCGCCATTGCACGCGCCATCCTCGCGGATCCGGCCATCCTCATCCTCGATGAAGCCACCAGCAGCCTCGATGCCGAAAGCGAGCGCCTCGTGCAGGAAGCCCTGGATAAGCTGATGGAAAACCGCACCTCCATCATCATCGCCCACCGCCTCTCCACCGTCCGGCGCTGCGATCAGATCCTCGTCATGTCGGGCGGGGCCATCGTTGAGCGCGGCACCCATGATGAGCTCATTGATCGCAAAGACGGCCTCTACTCAACCCTGGCGAGACTCCAACTCGAATAACCCGCATTTCATCCGTATGAAAACACTCCTCACCGCCCTGTTCATCTCCACCCTCGCTCCTATCATGGCCGCAGACTCACTTCACGAAATCGCCCTCAAGGACATTGATGGCAAAGAGGGTGTCCTTGCTGCCTGCAAAGGTAAGGTCGCCCTCATCGTCAACGTCGCCTCCGAATGCGGTTACACCCCTCAATACGCCGGGCTCCAGACCCTTTTTGACCAATACAAAGACAAAGGCTTCACGGTGCTTGGCGTGCCCTGCAACGACTTCGGCGGGCAGGAGCCGGGCAGTGCCGCAGAAATCAAGACGTTCTGCACGAGCCAGTACAGCGTCACCTTCCCGATGACCGAAAAAATTGCGATCCTTGGCGAAACCAAGCACCCCTTGTTTACCTTCCTCACTGGCGATAAATCACCTGCCCCAGGCGACGTTCAGTGGAACTTCACCAAATTCCTCATCGGTAAAGACGGCACCATTCTCAAGCGATTCGAATCTGACATTGATCCGTCCGCCACAGAGCTGACCACCGCCATCGAAGCCGCACTCGGCAAGTAACAGCCCCCCATTTCTCCCATGCCCTCCATCTCCACGCTCTTCTCCCTCAAAGGTCGCACCGCACTCGTTACTGGCGGCAGCAAGGGGCTTGGCAAAGCCATGGCACGCGGATTCGCAGAAGCTGGTGCGGATGTCATGATCTCCAGCCGTCACGAAGACGAACTCAAAGCCGCTGCCGCAGAGATCGGGGACGACCTGGACGTGAAGGTCGAGTGGATGGTCGCCGACATGATCGACCGGGCTAAGGTCAAGGAACTGGCCCATGAAGCCGTCAAGCGCCTCGGCAAAGTGGACATCCTCGTCAACAACGCCGGCTCCAATCATCCCCAAGCCATTGATGAGATCACCGACGAAGCCTGGGATCGAGTCGTTGAATTGAATCTCACCAGTTGCATGGGTCTCACCCGCGAGCTCGTTCCTGGAATGAAGGAACGCCAGTGGGGCCGAATCATTCACATCTCCTCCGTCCTGGGCGTTGGCTCGAAAGAAAAGCGTAATGTCTATTCGGCCACGAAAGCGGCGCTCATCGGCATGGCCAAAGCCAGCGCCATCGACCTCGGCCCCTTCAAGATCACCGTCAACTGCATCTGCCCAGGCCCATTCCTGACCGATCTCCCCATGAGCCTGCTCAGCGAGCCTGAAAAAGACGCCTTCGCCGCCCGCACCGCCCTCCAGCGCTGGGGGCAGCCGTATGAGTTGGCCGGCCCCGCCCTTCTGCTCGCCAGCGAAGCCGGTAGCTACATCACCGGAGAAGCCCTCCTTGTCGATGGCGGAGCCTTTGCCCGCGCGCTCTAGGTGCCCCCAACCAAAAGCCCCTCGATTCCGCCAGTAGCGGAACGCGCCAGCGTTCCGACGTGCGGCGCGCCATCGCTCTCCACGCCCCTTCGGAAATCTGGCGATTTCCGCTGCCTCCCCAAACGCAAAAAGCCCGGAGGGAAATCCCTCCGGGCTCGTTGAATCATTGTACTCGTTATTCGTTTAGGCGGCAGTGGCTTTACCGGCGTGCAGAGCGGACTCGACGTCGGGCTCGATCATGCCGTATTCACCATCAGGGCGCTTGAAGACGATGGCCAGACGATGCGTCTGTTGGTTGAGGAAGGCCACGAACGGACGCTCACTCATTGCCAGATCCATGATTGCCTCGTCGGCGTAAAGAGGACGCAGCTTGAAGGGCTCCTTGTGCACATAGGAGTGCTCAATGTGGTCATGATCTTCTTGCAGATCCTCCTGACTGAAGACCTTCTCTTCCAGGAAGCGGATGGAGCCATCCTTGCGTGGGCGATGGCTCTTGAGCATGCGTGTCTTAAATTTGCGCATCCGGCGTGCGATCTTGGAGATCGACTCATCGATGGAAGCATAGATGTCCTCGCTGGTTGACGAGACTTCGATGACGATGTGATTGGCGCAGAAGAGGATGATTTCTGCCATTTGCTGGTGATGCCCAGTGACGTCGAGGATGACCTTTGCCTCAATGATGCGCGGGTAGTCGAGGTGAAGTCCCTCCACTTTCTTGTGGGCGTATTCACGCATCGCCTCTGTGATTTCCACGTGACGGCCGGTGACGATGATGGGCAGGTTTACGTTGTGAGTTTGCATGGTCTGTTTTCTCCTTGGGTCTTCTGCGTTATCTATTTGGGGGTTAAAAAAATCGAGGAAAATTTGCGGCGATTACATTGAAAAGTCTTCGCCAAGATAGAGTTGGCGGGCCACGGGGTCATTCACGAGGAACTCCTTGGTCCCATGGCGACGCACCTGTCCCTCATAGATCATGTAGGCACGATCCACGATGTTCAGGGTCTCGCGCACGTTGTGGTCAGTGATCAGGATGGCCAATCCGGCGCTGCGCAGCATTCGGATGATGTCCTGGATCTCGCTGACGGCGATGGGATCAACGCCACTGAAGGGCTCATCCAGCATCAGCAGCTTTGGTTCCGTCACCAGGGATCTGGCGATGGTCAGACGGCGTTTTTCACCACCGCTCAAGGTCAGAGCGAGGTTGTCTGCGACATGATCAATCCCAAACTTTTCCATCAGCGCTTGGCACTGGTCGCGCCGTTCGTCCTTCGTGAAAGCTTGGGTCTCCATGACCGCCAGGATGTTATCCCGCACCGTTAGTTTGCGGAAGATCGATTCTTCCTGAGGTAGGTAGCCCATGCCTAAGCGTGCCCGAATGTACATGGGCTGGGTGGTGGCGTCATTGCCGTCAAAGACCACTTTGCCACCGTTGGGCCGCACCAGACCGACGATCATATAAAAGGTCGTCGTTTTGCCTGCCCCATTCGGTCCGAGAAGTCCGACGATCTCGCCGCGCTTCACTTCGATATCCACGCCATTCACGACAGCGCGTCCATCATAGACCTTTTTCAGGCCCCGGGTATAAAGCAGAACTTCAGGGTCTGTCTCGCCGCTGTGATACGCCGCCCCGTCCATTGTCATTTCGTGTCCGCCCGCAATCATCTGGATCGTGATTTTCCTTCCCGAATTAAGAGTACCGTCATGGTTTGTTACGCACGAAACCGACTCAGGGTTTCTTTGAAGTCAGTCCGCCCCGCGATTTTGGCTTTGCGTCTGCACCTTGCAGGATCTGCGTCGTGGTCGGTCCATCGGAGGTGAATCGACCGCTTTCTAGGATGGTCATGGTGGTGGATTCGGCCGTGGCGATGACGAGATTGTTGTCGCGTTGCACCTGGGGCATGATTTCCAGGAGCATCTCGTGGGTTTGGCCATTCCACACAGCACGCTTGCACTGCCCGACCTGCACATCTCCCGTCTCGGTGAGTTTTTCGATGATCACCCGGCGCCCGCGGGCAATGGCGCGCTCCACCGAACTCTGCTCTGCTGGTGCGACTGCGGCCGCGTCTGCGCCATCCGTCTTGGAGGGATCGGCAGAAGGAATCGAAGCGGAGGTAATCACCTTCGGGTCAACGGCCTTACTGCCTGGCTCAGGTGGCGTGGGTGGGGCTTTGTCGTCTTTCACCACTTCCCGCTTCATGTGAACCTCAAACTCATCCGCCTCCAGATAAAACTCCGGAGACCGCACTCGAACGTTGCCCTGGAAAATCCCGATGTTGGTATTTGGATCAAAGAGATTTGAGTCGGCCTCAATGGTGATGGTGTTCCCCTTGAGCTTTGGATTTGCCAGCGGCACCGGCTTCAAAGGAATCGGCCGGGGCACACCAGGGCTGGCCGCGGCGGCTGAGGACGGCGCCACAGCTGGACTAGCGGGCTCCGTCTTTGCCTGGGCGACCAGCGTCCGTGAGGGCGGCAGGGTGGCAGGTGCCGCAGATTCACCTGCGGTCAGGCGGCGCTTCCCCTCTGAGGTCAGGTTCCCAATCGCGGCGGCGATACCTTCCCGCGAACGCAGGCTTTGGGCTTTTGCTTCGGGCGAAGGTTCGGCATTGGCATTGGCGACGGCGGCAGCAATTTTGCGCTCCATCTCGTCATTTCGGGCTCCCGATTGTTCGGGCTTGGCGCTGGCATTGGCTGCCTCTTCGCGCTTCCGCGCTTCTTCGAGTTTGGCAGCGGCCTCCGCAAGCTCTGGGTCCGCACTCAGACGCGGTTCCCGAGTCTGAACGCGTTTGAGAAAGCGGTTCCCACCGACTTGCGCAGAGGCTGTCGCAGCAGTGAGGGTGATGAAGAGTAAGGGAAAAAAGATCGCTTTCATTGTCACTTGGCGGGTAAAGGGGTGGTCGCGGGGGCTGTAGCAGGGGCGACGACTGGGGCTGCGGGCTGCGTTGGTGAGTCCGGAACAGGAACCGTGGCGGGCTTTTGAGGCTCAGCCTTCGCTTCAGTCTTGCGTTCGGACGGGGGTTTCAGCATGTCGGCATCATAAATGACCATGCGGACATTTCCGACCATCTTGCCCTGGGATGTCAGGGTATCAAACACCAGCGAATCGCCCTCCAACTCAAAATCGGACCGGCTCACCTTGCTGCGAGTCGGGCTGCGCAGGACTTGGTTCGTCATGTGATAGGTCGCGGACTTCAGATCCACGGTCACGTTTTCGCGCGGATCCTCGGCAAACATCTGGATCGTCATGTTCTCGGCGATCAAGCGGTTCTCATCAATCCGAGTGACGGAATCTGCCAGAACCAGGGAACTCGGCCGTCCCTTGGAAAATCCAGGGATCGTGACGCCGACGTTCTTTAACCCGGCTGGCATGTTTTTGCCAAAACTGCTCAGGCCTGTGCGAGCCTGGGCCAGGGGCGGTGCCGCAGCATCGCCAGGGCCCACCGTTCCTGCGGGCGACACCGGCTTTCCTGCGTCAGTCGCGTGGGATACGGAGAAAAAAGCTAGCAACAGCCAAGGGGCAATCAGGTGTCTCGATTGGATAGGGTATAAAAACATCAGGCGACCTCCGCAAGAATTGGATTTTGAACGGCGCGATGCACCGCACGCAGTTGCTCGACCACCGACTCCAGCTCCGCTAAAGGAACTTGATTCGGACCATCTGAAAATGCATTGGCTGGGTCAGGATGAGTCTCCATAAAGACCCCGTCACAGCCTGCTGCCACTGCAGCGCGGGCCAGGACTGGGGCGAGTTTTCCATCCCCGCCTGTCGTCGCACCCAAACCTCCCGGACGCTGCACGGAATGGGTGGCATCAAACACCGCCCTGTAACCGAGTTCACGCATCCAGTAGAGAGATCTCATATCCGCCACAAGATTCTGGTATCCGAACGTGGTGCCACGCTCGGTGAAAAAGTAACTCTTGCAGCCGGTTTGGTCCAGCTTTTCCGCAATGTTCTTCACGTCCCAAGGGGCCATGAATTGGCCTTTTTTGACATTCACCACCCGCCCCGTCTCCCCGGCTGCGACGATCAGGTCCGTCTGGCGGCAAAGAAAAGCGGGGATCTGCAAAACATCGATCCATTCTGACGCGACGCGGGCATCCTCCGGTGAGTGAACATCCGTCGTGACTGGCACGCCCAAAGTGGCCCCGACATCCGCCAACAGGCGGCAGCCATCAGCGCACGCTTGACCACGGAAACTGCGGATGGAGGTGCGGTTAGCCTTGTCATAGGAGGCCTTGAAAACCCAGCGCCATCCGTTGCGATTCGCCATCGCAGCGATGTCCCGGCCGATCTTGTGCAAGAAGTCCTCGCCCTCAATCACACACGGCCCCAAAATGAACACTGGATCCACTCCGTCCATAGTGACGGAACCGATGCGGATGGGAGGAAGGTTGGGAAACATGAGGGTGTTCGGGAGGCAAACCGAGCGGTCGCCCGGGACATTTAATCCCGGCGAGAAAGAACTCAACCGCCTTTCGCGCTGCTGGTGCCACCGAGCGCCGTTTTTTTGTGCCACGCGGGTGTTGTCCGATCAACCCTCCAGAATGGCCGCCAGCCCAGCCTCATCCACGACCTTCACGCCTAGTTTTGTCGCCTTCTCCAATTTACTGCCCGCATCCGCCCCCGCCAGCACGTAGCTCGTTTTCCCGCTAACACTGCCGGAAACCTTGCCGCCGTGGGATCGGATCAGCTCTGCGATCTCCTCACGCGGTTTGCTGAGGGTCCCAGTGATGACCCAAGTCGTGCCCGCCAACTTGTCGGACGCAGCCTCGACCCCACCCTGCGCAAACGTCAGCCCATCCGCCCTCAAGCGATCCAGAATGCTGATGTTGCGAGGATCCCGGAACCAATCGTGAATACTGGTCGCGACGATTTCACCGATGTCTTCGCAGCGCAAAAGATCCTCCACGTCCGCCGCTGCCAGCGCATCGATTGACCCGAAGTGCTCCATCAGCGAACGCGCGGAAGACGCCCCCACATGCAGGATCCCCAGGCCAAAGATCAACCTCCAGGGAGCCTGATTTTTGCTTTCCGCGATGGCCTTCAGCATGTTGTCGATGCTCTTTGTGCCCTGCCGCTCCAGACGTGCCAGCAACAATTCGTTGAGCTGGTACAAATCCGCCGGATCCTTGATCAATTTGATGTCCACGAGTTGCCCGACGACCTGCTCCCCCAATCCTCGGATGTCCATGGCCCCACGTGCGACGAAGTGCTCAATGCGACGCTTCACCTGCTCTGGGCAATCAAAATTGGTGCAACGGATTGCCACCTGCTCCTCATCCTGCCGCACTCCGCTGCCGCAAACGGGACAACAGGTGGGGGGGATGATGGCGGTCTCTGAGCCATTCCGCAGTTCCTTCTTCACAACCACCACCGCCGGGATGATCTCCCCGGCTTTTTCGATGACCACGGTATCCCCGACTCGAATGTCCTTGCGCTCGATCTCTTCAAAATTGTGCAGCGTGGCGTTCGAGACCGTTGATCCGCTCAAAAACACCGGTTCCAGACGCGCCACAGGTGTCAGCGCGCCCGTGCGCCCCACCTGGATGTCCACCGCTAGCAGCTTTGTTTCCGCCTGCTCAGGCTGATACTTGTAAGCAATGGCCCATCGCGGCGATTTGCTGGTCGCTCCCAGGTCCCGTTGATCTGCAAAGCTATCCACCTTGATCACCGCGCCATCGGTCTCGTATGGGAGAGTTTTGCGGCGCTCATCCAGCTCTCGGATGGCCTTCAACAGATCCTCCGCCGTCTCCGCATGCCAGACGATGTCCGCCTTACGCAGCCCGGCGTGGGATAGCAGCTCATAGACAGCGGACTGCGTCTGCACGTCCGCGCCCGCCGCATCCGCCAAACCATAAAACACGATGTCCAGAGGGCGCTTTGCCACGATGCGGGAGTCCAACTGCTTCAGCGTCCCTGCCGTCGCGTTCCGGGGATTGGCAAAGCGTGCCTCCCCCGCCTCGTCGCGTTCTTCGTTCAGCTTTGCAAAGCCGGCCTTTGGCATAAAGACCTCCCCACGCACCTCGAAGGTCTGCGGGCTATCGGCGGGCAACCGCAGGGGCACGGTCTTGATGGTGCGCAGATTCACCGTCACATCGTCCCCCATCTGCCCATCGCCGCGGGTGGCACCATGCTTCAGCGCGCCCTCCTCATACCGCACGGTGATGGCTACACCATCCACCTTGGGCTCGACCACGCAGCGCACTTTTTCGCGCCCCAGGCCTTTTTGCAGCCGTGCAAAAAAGGCCGCCAACTCCGCTTCGGAGTACGTATTATCCAGGCTCATCATCGGCACCGCGTGTCGAATTTGGGTAAATGCCTCAATCGGTGCCCCGCCCACCCGCTGCGTTGGGGAATCTGGCGTCAGCAAGGAGGGGTGCGCCGCCTCGATCCCCTGCAAATCGCGCAAAAGTGCATCAAATTCCTGATCGGAGATCTCCGTCCGCGCCTCCACATAATAGAGACGATTGTGGCGATTCAGCTCCGATCGGAGGATTTCGGCACGTTGGGCGGCTTCAGCAAATTCCATGGCGCGCATTCAAGACCAAACCGCAGGGCCATGCAAGACCCGAGCCCCGAACATTTATCGTAGCGCCCCTCCGGCTCTGGGCGATTCGGATCACAAACCGCCGCGAATGGCTATTTTTTACTCGCTTCAAAAGCTAGAGGAGCTTTATTCATGGGAGCCGAACTATTTAACCAAGCTACCGCTATGACTGATTCCGCACCCGATTCCCCCTTTGCCCCAGCGACCGGGCACGACCCCTTCCAGGCCGCAAAAGCCAGCGCTATGAGAGCCGCAGAAGAACTGCGCGCTGCCGCTGCCCACAAAGCAGAAGAACTCCGTGGAGCAGTCGGCCAAAAAGCCGCCGAGCTGCGCTCCATGGCCGGAGAACGCGCTGACACGATCAAGGCCGCCGCAGGCCAACGCGTCGAAGACCTCCGCGAAAAGGCAGGCGAGATCCGCGACTACGCTGGCCACGCCATTAGCGACGCTCGCGACCGCTACGAAGACCTCCGCACGCAGGCAGAAAAATTTGCTCGGGAAAAGCCCGTCCAGGCCCTCCTGACGGCCTTTGGTGCCGGCTTCCTGCTGGGTGCTATCCTGCGCAGATAAGACAGAAAAGCCAATCGGTGAAGCCGGAGGCGACAGCCCAACGGCCGCTCCCTCCATCGACGCAATGGACCCCGCCCCCCCTCCATCTGGGCCCACGACCGCCAGCGGCCTTCGTGGGCTAGTGCGGGCGTGGGTTCTTTATGCAGAGGCGCGGGGCAGGCTGGTGCAAATTGAAGCGCGCGAGGCAGGCACACGCATCACCGGAGCGACGCTCCTAGCGCTGGCCACTTTCGGAGCACTCTTCACCGGCTGGCTGCTGGCCATGCCCGGCATCGTGTGGATGCTGGCAGAGCGAACTGGATGGCATTGGAGCCGCGCCGCCCTGGCCCTGGCAGCAGCGCATATTGTTCTGGGCATGTTGGCATCCCTGTGGCTAAAGCGCAAATTGACGACGTTGCGCATTTTTGAAGAAAGCTTCAACCAACTCAAACGAGACCGGGAATGGATCGCAGGAGACGAATCACAACCATGACCGAAAAGGAGATCATCCTGCGGGATCTCGATCACGCCAGAGCTGCGATCCATCTCCACATGGGGGAGACCTCGCGCGAATGGCACCCGAAAGCACTGGTCAGTCGCAGCATCGAAAATTATCGCTGGGTTTGGGTCGCAGGAGCCGTCGTCGCGGGTGTCCTGATGCTGAGGGCGATCAATCCTTTACGGTCCCGCAAGAATGAGCGTGACATTTCTGGCAAAGTCGCTACAAATCGCACCCTCGCCGCTTTGGTGACCAGCCCGCTCATCGGAATGGCCAAAAAAGCAGCCTTCACGCTCATCGCCTCCCGCATTAAAGATCTCTTTCCCGCCCCAGCGGCGCCACCTTCCCAGTCACCCACCGAATTTCGCTAAGTCTCCATGTCTGACACCGAAGCCACCCTCGCCCCAGCCGACACCCTGCCCGTGCTGTCATCCGTCGATGACTACCTCCGGTTTTGCATGGAGTATGATGCGTCCGACCTTCACCTCGCGACGGGTTCCCAGCCCACGTGGCGCCGATTCGGCAATCTCCAGCCGATCTGGAACAATGCCTCGATCCTGACCGCTGAAGACGCCCGCCGTCTCGCCTATGGGTTTCTCAATGAGAAGCAGATTCAGTCGCTTGAAGAAAAAGGGGACGTGGACTTTGCCTATTCCCCCGGCTATGGCCGATTCCGCTCCTCCGTGGTCCAACAGCGCCTCGGCATCGACATGGCCTTCCGGGTCATCAATGCCAATACTCGCAGCATCGACGACCTCGGTCTCCCAGACACCGTGCGCACCCTCATCCGTTATCACAACGGCTTGGTGCTAGTGACGGGGCCAGTGGGTTGCGGCAAGTCCACCACGTTGGCCGCGTTGGTCGATGAAATTAACAAAGAACGGCAGGACCACATCATTACCCTCGAGGATCCGATCGAGTACGTCCTTGAACCAAAGGGCTGCCACATCAACCAGCGCGAGGTTGGCACCCACACAGAGTCCTTTGCCGCTGCGCTGCGCGGTGCCTTGCGTGAAGATCCAGACATCATCATGGTGGGGGAAATGCGCGACCTTGAGACCATTTCCCTGGCGATCACTGCGGCAGAAACGGGCCACTTGGTCTTGGGCACCCTCCACACCGGCAACTCCGCCCGAACCCTGGACCGTGTGCTGGACGTGTTCCCCTCCGATCAGCGCGATCAGATCCGTATCATGGTGTCTGAATCACTGCGTGGGATCATCTCCCAGCAACTCGTCCCGCGCCCTGATGGCAACGGACGCGTGATGGCGATGGAACTACTCGTCAACACGCCCGCCGTTGCTAACTGCATTCGTGAAGGCAAGACCTTCATGCTCAACGGCGTCATGCAGACCGGTAAAAACGTCGGCATGGTGACCATGGACGACTCCCTGCGCGACCTTTATTCCAAGGGCCTCATCACCCGCGAAGAATGCGAATCGCGGGCGGAGGATAAGGTCGTCATGAAGGCCTTCTTCAAGTCCTGATCCCTCCCCACTTTTTAGACCCAACGCCCCCTTCACGTCAATTGTCCGCTCCCATGCCGATCATCGATAACTACTTCCACCGCCTCATCGAGATGGGCGGTTCCGACTTGCACCTTAGCCAGGGGCAGCCACCTAAAATCCGCGTCCACGGCAGCATCAAGCCCATCGACGATGTCATCCTGACAAAGGAGACGATGGAGGCCATGATGCGCGAGATTTGCGAACCCCGCGCCTGGGATCGTTACGTGGAAAAAGGCGATCTCGACTTCGCTTATGAAATGGATGCGGATCACCGCTTCCGCTGTAATTTCCTCCGGCAGCAATACGGCTATGGAGCAGTCTTCCGTATCATTCCCACCAAGATCGCCTCGCTGGAGCAGCTTGGCATTCCTCCCGTGGTGAAAGAATTCGGCCATATTCGCTCCGGTCTCGTCCTCGTCACGGGGCCAACGGGTTCAGGCAAATCCACCACCCTGGCCGCCCTGCTGGATTACATCAACACCAACTTCCGGCGTCACATCATCACGATCGAAGAGCCGATCGAGTTCGTGCACCGCAACAAAAAGAGCATCATCACCCAGCGGGAAGTGCCGATCCAGACGCCGTCCTTTGCTGACGGTCTCCGCGCCGCTCTTCGCGAGGATGCGGACATTGTTCTGGTGGGGGAAATGCGCGACTTGGAGACGATCTCACTCGCCCTCACCGCTGCTGAAACAGGTCTGCTGGTTTTTGGAACCCTACACACCAACAACGCCCGTAAGACCGTTGACCGTATCATCGACGTCTTCCCTTCTACCGAACAAAGCCAGGTCCGCACCATGCTGGCCGCCTCCCTCAAAGGCGTCGTGGCGCAGTTGCTGATGAAAAAGGCCGATGGCAAAGGCCGCGTGGCCGTGAACGAGATCATGGTGTCCACACCCGCTGTCGGGTCCATCATTCGTGAAGGGGCCACCCAGAAGCTCTACGACGTCATCATTGGCGGCAAGGCCCAGGGCATGCAGTTCATGGATGAAGCCATCTGGCAAAAGCTCCGCGATGGCTACGTCAGCCCAAACGAAGCCTACATGAAGGCCATCGACAAGACCCGCTTCAAGTCCTTCCTCCCACCAGACGAGGCCAAGGCCATGAACGCTGGTGGCGGAGAAGCCAAATAGCAGAGGCGGGCGGATTTACACCACCGCATCCGACGCAAGGCCATCAGAGCCTTTCGTTCGTGATTCATCGTCTTCAAAGCTTGGCAATCGCCAAGGTTCTGTCCTATCATGCCCTCGATGAAACGCATTTTCCTCTCCCTGCTCGCTTTCGCCACCGCCTCCGTGGCCGCAGATCGCCCCAATATCTTGTTCATTTTCTCGGACGACCACGCCCAGCACGCCATCTCTGCCTACGGTTCCAAGGTCAATACCACGCCAAACATCGACCGCATCGCCGCCGGTGGGGCGCGCTTTACCAACTCATTTGTCACCAACTCCATCTGCACGCCCAGTCGGGCGACCCTGATCACGGGTCAGTATTCGCACCTCAACGGAGTGCCCGTTTTCAATAGCTTCGACGGTAGCCGGGACAACGTCGCCAAGCACCTCCAGGCCGGGGGCTACCACACCGGCATGATCGGCAAGTGGCACCTTGGCAGCGATCCGACGGGATTCGACCGCTGGATCGTACTGCCAGGACAAGGCCAATATACCGATCCCGCATTCCTTGTGCCGGGGCACAAACTCACGATCAACGGACACTGCACGGACATCACCGGGGACCTCGGCGTCGAATTCATTGAGACCCGCCCCAAGGACCGCCCCTTCTTCCTCATGCTGCACCAGAAGGCCCCGCACCGCGCCTGGGAACCCGATGAACGCAACAAAGCCCGATTCAAAGACAAAGTCATCCCTGAGCCAGAGACGCTGTGGGATGACTACAGCACCCGCCCGACGGCCCTCCCTGAAAATCAGCAAACGGTCGCCCGGGATCTCACCCGGCGCGATCTCAAACTCCCCGTGCCAGAAGGACTCGAGGGGCCAGCCAAAATGAAGTGGCTGAACGAAAAGCCGATGGAACTCGTCGTTGATGGCAAAACCCTCACAGGCAAAGAGCTGGTGAAATGGAAGTACCAGCGCTACATGCGGGACTACCTCGCCTGCGTCCAGGGTGTCGATGACAATGTCGGCAAGGTTCTCGATTACCTCGACAAATCGGGTCTCGCAGAAAACACCATCGTCATGTACTCCGCCGACAACGGCTGGTATTTGGGTGATCTGGGTCTGTATGACAAACGCTTCATGTATGAACCCGGTCTGCGCGTGCCGCTCGTCGCACGCGGCCCCGGCATCAAGGCTGGCATCACGCCAGATCAATTTGTCTCCAATATTGATCTCGCCCCCACCTTCCTCGATTTGGCCGGACTGCCAGTGCCAGGTAGTATGCAGGGCCGCAGTATCGCCCCCCTTCTACGTGGCGAGTCTCCGGCTGACTGGCGCAAGACCTTCTACTATCGCTACTACCACAGCCCCGGCCACCACAACACCGCCGCCCATTACGGCGTCCGCACCGCAACGCACAAGCTGATCTACTACTGGGACAAGAAGGCTTACGAACTCTTTGATCTCGTCAAAGACCCGACGGAGCAGCACAACCTCCTCTTTTCCCAGTCGGACGCAGACCAACCCGAAGTACAAAAGGTCTTTGAGGACCTCAAGGTGGAAATCACCCGCCTGCAAAAGGAATACAAAGACGACGGCCAATACGCAGACCCGGCCACCTGGCCAAAAGGTTCCGCAGATGGTCCGTTTGATGCCTATCAGCCTGTGGGTGCCAAGACCGTGGCTGAAGCCATTGCCGCAGCGGGAGCCCAGTGACTTGATCGCAACGGATTCCCGCCAATCAAAGAAAGTGTGGGAATCGACCGAGCGTGTGATATCCTTCTTGCGACTCTATTGCCAGTAGATTAATCACAACCCATGTCGTTACTCCGAGTTGAAGGCCTCCAGGTTCACTTTCCCGTCCGCAGCGGGTTGTTCGGGCGCCGTGGGGATGTGGTGAAGGCGGTGGACGATGTCAGCTTTTCCATCACCGAAGGAAAAACCCTGGGCCTAGTCGGAGAAAGCGGAAGCGGCAAGTCCACGGTGGCCCGCGCTCTGCTAAAGCTGACGCCGCCGACCGGGGGGAAGGCCTGGTATGAGGACAAAGAAATCCTCAGCCTGAGCGAGAGCGAATTCCGCCCATTGCGCAAAGATCTCCAAATGGTCTTCCAAGACCCCATCGGTTCCCTCAACCCGCGAATGACGGTGGGACGCATCATTGCAGAACCCCTGAACATCCACTTCAAGGCCATGGGAGAGGAAGAGCAGGACCAAGTCGTCGCCGCACTCTTGGGTAAAGTCGGCCTCCCAGAAGATGCCGTCACCCGCTATCCACATGAGTTTAGTGGCGGCCAACGCCAGCGAATCGGCATCGCTAGAGCCCTAGCCGTCAAACCCCGGGTGCTGATCTGTGATGAACCCGTCAGTGCACTCGACGTGAGCGTGCAGGCTCAGATTCTGAACTTGCTCAAAGACCTCCAAGAAGAGCTGAAGCTCACACTCCTCTTCATCGCCCACGATCTGGCCGTCGTCCGCCACATGAGTGACGAAATCGCCGTCATGAACCGCGGACGAATCGTGGAGTCTGGCGCAGCAGATGCCCTTTGCGATGACCCGCAGCACGAATACACCCGGCGGCTCCTGGGCTCCATCCCCAAACTCTCTCTCTCTCACCGCGCAGCATGACGCCGCTCTTCAAGAAGTTTCTCGGCATCAATTGGATCATCATGATCAACATGCTGGCCTTAGTGGTCTTTGGCGTGTACGCGATCTACAATGCGACCTACTTTCGTGACGACCTTTGGTCCGGGAAGTGGCGGGAGCAGATGCACTACGCATTGATGGGCATTCCGATCGTATTCATCGTCGCCCTGACAGACTATCGCTGGGTGCGCTGGGCATGTGTTCCGCTCTACCTACTCGGGATCGCCGGCCTGATCGCCTTGGAATTTTGGGGCATTGAGATCAAGGGGAACAAAGCGTGGATCAACATCGGCGGGCGCTCCGTTCAACCTTCCCAGATCGCCATGTTGGCCGGGATCGTGACCATGGCCGTGGTGTTTGGGGAGTTACCCCGAATCTGGTCCGTATTCCGCAGGCCATGGCTTCGACTCATGGTCGCAGGAATCCTCGCCGCCGTCCCCGCAGCGATGGTCATCAAAGAAGACCTTGGTTCCGGGCTCGTTTGGGGCCCCGTTTTCCTATCCATGATGCTGGTGGGCAGCATCCCCTTCCGGTACATGATTGTCTTGATTCAGGGCGTCATGTGCGTAGTGCCCCTCGTATACGTTTTTGCCCTCAAGGACTATCAAAAGGACCGCATTAACACGGCCTATTACATGCTGACCAACCAGGAGGACAAGGTGGATCGCAAGAACGAGGGCTATGTGGCGAACTACATGCAGATCGCCGTCGCCTCCGCCGGATTGGAAGGAAAAGGTCCGCTCTCCATCAAAGTTCCAGAGCAAAAGTCTGTCCACCACACCTTCTTCCCCAATGAAGGAGCCAACGACTTCATTTTCTCCGTGATCGCAGAGGAGTTCGGCTTCCGAGGCTCTCTCATGCTGCTCTCCTTCATCGCGCTTCTACTCTTTCAAATCGTATTTGTCGCGTTTTACGCACGAGACCAACTGGGGCGACTGCTCGCCGTTGGCGTCGGTGCCATGTTTTTTGCGCACACTTTCCAACATGCCGGGATGAACCTGAACATGCTGCCGATCATCGGCATTCCCCTTCCCTTCATCAGTGCAGGGGGCACATTCCTGCTCGTTTCCCTTTTCTTGATGGGCATGGTGCAGAGCGTCTGGGTGCACCGCAACATCTCCGCTGCCAAGAAAAAAGCTGGCGCAGGTGGTGGATGGGACGATGCCGATGACGATGAGGATTGAAGCTGACCGCTGATCGGTCAATCACCCGCTTTCTTGCGCCCACGAAAGAGCGCGTGTGCTCCAAAACCGAGCCCAGCGATGGCCATGAATAGAGTGAAGAACTGCCCTGGAGTCATGCCCCAGATCATTTCTGCGCCGCTGTCTGGTTGGCGCACATTTTCCAGGCTGAACCGCACAACCGCGTAGGAGAGAAAGAAGATCGCCGTCAGCATCCCCTCCGGCAGATTGCGATAGCGGACGCGGATAAAAAAGAGGGCCAGGAACATGAACAACCCCTCCCCCAGGGCCTCGTAAATCTGGGATGGATGCCGTGGGTGCAAGATCGCTTCCAGTTCTTGCCGACCACCACCATTTTGGGTGAACCACTCAATAATCTCAGGACTATGCTGGAGTTCAGGCGGCAAAGGCACGAATTGCCCGCCCTGGCTGAGGTAGTCTTGGTGCTGCAATTCCGTCGGAAACTTCACCGCCCATGAAACCGTGGTGACCCGACCAAACAGCTCCCCATTGATGAAATTGGCGATACGCCCCAGGAACAACCCCAACGGAGCACCGCAGACTAGCGTATCCCCGATGCCGGTCCAGGACACATGGTACTTGCGAGCATACCAGAGGCACACCAGCGCGACACCCGCAACACCGCCATGGCTGGCCATACCGCCGTTGTTGATTTTAAAGAACGCCAGTGGATTGCTGATGAAGTGATTAAAGTCATACAGCAGCATGTAGCCAAGCCGCCCCCCCAGCACCACCCCAAACAACGCCACGGAGGTGATGAAATCGGCGACCTGATCAGGTTTTAAAACGGATAGACCCTGCTGCGCCAAGTAGTACATGACCCGATAGCCAAGGTAAAAACCCAACACATAGGCAAGCCCATACCAATGGATTGCGATGCTTTCGGTAAAGCGCACCAAGTGCGGGCTGAGATCGTGCAAGTAATAAGCAACCATGAGGGAGACAGGAATTCCAGGGTCGGATCTTCGGCCAGGAAATCAAAGTTACAACTCAGGAAGAAAGGCTTCCCCATTGACGAAGCGCACCTCCCAATGTCCTTATGAAGACACAACCGTGAGCCGCCCCGGCCATCAACCCAAAACCTACAGCCAGCGCGAATTGCTGGCCCGTCTGACCTCACTGGCATGGAGACACCGCGCCGGGTGCCTCCTACTCATCGCACAGCAGGCCGCGCTTGTGCTGCTGGGCCTCGCGGGGCTGGGCGGAATTGGCGTTGGCATCGACTACTTGCGTCATCTGATGGACACGGCGCTCGGCCCGATGGTTTTCCCTTTCGGATGGGTGCCCCCATCCACCTGGACGACGATGCAGGTCCTCGCCGCATTGAGCGGGTGGGTGCTGGTCGCAGCCACGCTGCGGGCCGCGCTCACGATGTGGATCGCCGTAACCAATAGCCGATTGGGACAGGGACAAATCGTCGTAGGACTGCGCACAGCGGTTTATTCCAAGCTCCAGCGACTCGGTTTCCGCTTTTTTGATGCCAATACAACTGGACCGCTGATTAATCGAGTGACAGCAGACACCCAAGCCGTCCGACTGTTTGTCGATGGCGTCGTCGTCCAAGGGGTAAATACCGTCCTCGCCGCAGGGGTGTATCTCGTCTGCCTTGCACGCATTCACCCAGGGCTCACCCTCGCCTGCCTGCTCCCTTTGCCCATCGTCTGGACGTTGGTGATGCTCTTTTCAGGTTGGCTGCGGCGCGATTACTCCGAAAACCGTGATCGCGTGGATCATCTGGTTTTGGTGTTTGAAGAACTGATGCGCGGCATTGGCGTGGTCAAGAGTTTCGCCTTGGAAGGGTGGGCTGGCGCACGTTTTGATGCAGCGAACGAAGCCGTGCGTGTCCAGAAGCGCCGTATCTTCCTTCGGCTCGCGGTCCTCCATCCCCTCGTTGGCTTCTTGAATCACGTCAGCATGGCAACCTTGCTCGGCTACGGCGGTTGGCTCGCCATCAAAGGGCAGATCCCCGTCGGGGCCGGGCTCGTTGTTTTTGCCGGGGTATTGCAGCAGCTCGCAGGTCAAGTCAGCGCCGTGGCGGGCATCGCGGACAATCTGCAGCAAACCCTCACCGGTGCCCAACGTGTGTTTGAGATCCTGGATACGGAAGCGGACATTCGCGATGCGCCACAGGCCCGCCCCCTGCATCGTGCCACCGGCGCAGTGTCATTTGAAGGTGTCCAATTCGCCTTCAAAGAAAACGATACCGTCCTGCATCATCTGAACTTCGAGGTCATGCCCGGGGAGAAGATCGCCATCGTCGGCCCAACGGGATCAGGGAAGAGCGCGCTCATCCATCTGATCCCACGCTTTTATGACCCTGATCAAGGTCGCGTACTTCTGGACGGTGTCGATCTGCGGGAATGGCGGGTGGAAGATCTGCGCAAACAGGTCGGTCTCGTGTTTCAGGAGAGCTTTCTCTTCCGCGCCACCATCGCCGCCAACATTGCCTTTGGAAAACCGGAGGCGTCGCGGGAAGAAATCGAGCATGCAGCCAAGTTGGCCGCAGCCCACGACTTCATCATGGCGATGCCCGGCGGCTATGATGCGATGCTGCACGAGAATGGCAGCAACCTTTCGGGCGGCCAGAGACAGCGCCTCTCCCTAGCCCGCGCCCTGCTGCTGAATCCGTCCATCTTGATTCTGGATGACCCCACCGCTGCGGTCGATACCGAGACCGAAGCGGAAATCCTCTCCGCCCTCGATGGTGCGATGCAAGGCCGCACCTGCTTCATCATCGCTCATCGACTCGGCGCGGTAAAACATGCGGACCGCGTGCTCGTGCTCGATCACGGCCACATCTCGACCATCGCGACGCCCGACAGTCTAGCGGCACTGCCAGGCTACTATCGCGATGCCCTGCTCGCCGCCAGTGCGGATGGAGGTACCCCATGAAACCGCCTACCACGAACATCGCCGGCATCGTTGATAGCACCGCATTGCAGCGCGCCAAGGCTGCCGCCCCACCGGACGAACTGGAGGACCTCAAGCAAGCCCCCCTCTCCTTTCGCATCATTCGGAGGCTCCTCGGCTACACACGCCCCTATCGCCGCAAAATGGGCTGGCTGTTCGTCACCGTGATTTTGCGCGGTATTCAATTGCCCCTTCTGGCCTGGTCCATCGGTGCCATTATCAAGGGTCCCATCGCCACAGGCGACACTGATGAGCTATTCTTTGCCGTCGCGGCCTTTCTGGCCTTTGCACTTTTCACCGAGCTGAATTTCCACTTTCGCGTCCGTTTCGCTCAGGAGATCGGGGAAAACGTCATCCATGACCTGCGCGGCGCGCTCCTGCATCACTGGCTGCGGATGCCCATGAGCTACTTCCAGTCCATGCCAGTGGGACGAATGATCAGCCGCCTGACAGGAGACGCAGAGGGGGTGCGCACTGGCGTTCAGAACGTCCTGTTCGTGAGCCTAGTTCAAACCGGCCAGATGCTCGGCGCAGGCATCCTGATGGCCTGGGAAGATTGGCGGCTCTTTGCCTGTGCCTTGGGGGTTGCCCCGATCGTGTGGTTCCTCAACAAAATGTTTCGTGGCCGCCTGAGCGATGCCTACCGCGCCCAGAGCGATAGCTTCAGCCGGATCTCCGCCACAATGGCAGAAACCGTCGGCGGGATGCGCGTCACCCAGAGTTTCAGTCGCCAAGATGTGAACGAATCGATGTTTCATGAATTGGTGGCCGATCACGCGCGATACAATTTAAACGCAGCACGCGCTGGAGGTCAGTTTCTGCCATTGCTCGAGCTCAGCAGCCAGGCCTTCCTGGCGGCATTATTGCTACTGGGGGGTTGGCGCGCTCTGGATCCAACTGACCCGATGCCCGTCGGCAGCGTCATCCAGTTCTTCTTCCTGGCGGGTCTGTTCTTCCAGCCAATCGTTCTGCTCGGCAACCTTTTGAACGAAGCAATGACAGCGATGGCTGGTGCAGAAAAACTCTTCCGTGTGCTGGACACCCAACCCGAATGGGAAGATCCCCCCGATGCGCTGCGCCCGCAGGTAATCCGTGGCGAGGTTGAGTTCCGCGATGTCTCATTCCGATACACGCAAGACCGCCCGACGCTTTCCAACATTAGCTTCCACGTTCAGCCCGGGACGTCCGTCGCACTCGTCGGCGCAACCGGCAGCGGTAAATCGACGCTCGCAGGTCTCTTGGCCAAATTTCAACTAGCCGCTAGCGGGCAGGTCCTCATCGACGGCATTGATATTCGAAAACTCGCCAGCGACACCCTGCATCGCCACCTCGGCGTGGTGCCCCAGCAAAATCATCTCTTTTCAGGGACCATTCTGGAAAACATCCGCGTCGTCCGCAGTGATTCCACGCGTGACCAGGTCATGGAAATCTTGAAAAAACTAAACTGCGAAGACGTGATCGATGGCGTCCCCGGCGGACTAGATGCCATCGTCGGAGAGCACGGCTCTGGCCTTTCACTCGGACAACGACAAATGATCTGCTTTGCCCGCGCAATGCTGGCGGACCCAGCCCTTCTCATTCTCGACGAGGCGACCAGCGCCGTCGATCCACTCACGGAAAAAAGGACGCAAATCGCTCTGCAGCAATTGTTGCATGGACGCACCACCTTCATCGTCGCCCATCGGCTCAGCACGATTCGTCGCGTAGATTTGGTCCTCGTCCTCGACCACGGTCGCATCATCGAGAGCGGGTCACCCGCCGAATTGCTCCAGCGTGGTGGTGCCTTTGCGGGCTTGTGGGCGAAGATGGCCTAGATGCTCACTCAGGACCCACAATCGGCCAGAGCGACTTGACCGTCTGCACCGCAGCACGCACGTCGTGCACTCGGAAGACCTTTGCCCCACGCCGCAGACCCGCAGCAATGCACGCAACCGTTCCCGGGTCTCGATCACACGGATCTGGAAGATTCAACACTTGGCCAACCACTGTTTTGCGCGAAACTGGCAAAAGCACAGGTCGGTCAAAACGGCGCAGGCGATCCAGGTATCGATAGATCAGAAGATTGTCCTCACGTTGTTTCGCAAAATCAATGCCAGGGTCCAGAATGACCTGCTCAGCAGTAAGTCCTGCCGCGAGTGCCATCGCGATCTTGTCGGAGAAGAACGAGTCGAGAGTTTCCCAAATATCGTCGTAGCCCACATGAGTGTGGGCGACCTTGGGCTGCCCCACGCTGTGCATGATTAACAGACTTGCCCCGTGCTGCGCACACAAGCGGGCATTGAGGTCATCTGGCAATCCACTGATGTCGTTGATCAAATCCCCACCAAGGGGCAGAACCTCGCGCACCACCCCAGACCTCCAAGTATTGATCGAAAGAACCGGCGGCCACACCTGATCCGCATCAAATGGCGCATCGCCCATACTTTTGACCAGAGCGGAGAAGCCCTCCATAAAAGGCAACAACCTGCGGATCTCCTCGCTCTCCGAAATCGCTGATCGGTTGGTGCGTGCACTCTCCGCCCCGGCGTCAATCACATCTGCGCCGGATCGCAACTGCTCAGCAGCCTGATCCAGCGCTGCCTCGACATCAAGACTGCCATCGCCACAAAACGAGTCGTCATTGATATTGACTATCCCCATCACCAGCGGGCGGCGGGGGAACAGGATAGTCCGCCCTCTAAACGTCCAGTTCATTGTTTGGAGGAAGGGTGAAGAGGCCACGACTCCGGCAGCGGAACGATCTCGCGAACTCGGCCTTTGAACCGAACCGTGGAGGCGTAACCCACGGACCGAACCAATTGCAGGGCCTTATCAAAGTCAGCCCCGACATCACCTGGGGTGTGGGCATCTGAATTGATCACAATCGGCACGCCACCTGCAAACGCCATTTCCAGCATTTCGCGGGCAGGATAGATCTCTCGCACATCCTTGCGCAATCCTGCGGTACTGACCTCCATGATTCCGCCCGTATCAACCAACGCCTGAATCACCGGCTCATAGTAGCGTCGCAAGTCCCCGGCAGGCCGCAGCCCAAAACGCTTCGCCAAATCTGGATGGGCATGAAAATCAAACATCTTGGACCGAATGCAGCCCTCGTACAATCGCCAATAAACCGCCCACATTTCCTCAATGTCCGCCTCAGATTTCCACCGCGACAGATGCTTGGGATCATCCACCGCACACCCTTGGTAAATGTAATGGACACTGCCGATCAAATAATCCCAATCCGCGAGGCGGGTTGTTTTTTCAATCCAAGTCTCCTGACCGTCAAGGAAATCACATTCCAGAGCCAATCGGATGGGAAATTCTGGTAATTCTAACCGGGCCTCCTCCACCCACTCCAAATATTTCGGCAAATCGGCGATCAGCATTCGCCAATCGTCAAAGAAATCAGGCATCGGATTGTGGTCCGAGAGCCCAATTTCCGCCAGTCCGAGAGCCATGGCAGCGCGTGCATATTCGACAGGTTTGCCCTCTGCGTGAAGGCAAAGGGGGGTGTGGGTATGGTAGTCAGTAAGCAAAGTGAAGGAAAAAACAAAAAAAACCTTGAACGTGCAAGCCCGATTGCGCTAATCTCTGGCTCCGATGAAGAAAATCTTTCTAACTCTCGCATCTCTCGCACTCCTTAGCAGCGGAAAAGTATTGGCATGGGCAGGTGGTCCGTTTGATAACGGCGATCCCGCAAGTGTCTTGGTTGAACGCAGCGGCTACTATCAGGCAACGTTTTCGTTCCTCAATGGTAACGGCTACGGCATTTTCACGCCTGACGCCCAGTTCTTTGGTGGTCTCGGCGCGAGCGCGGGATCAAGTTCATCTAATGCTGCTGCGTTTTTTGATCGCGGCACGATGTACACGAATAACTCCTTTACTCCCACGCACTCCGCCAACCGTTCTGTCTTCTATTACAAAGGCATCACCTACGTAGGGGCATGCATGGGGTTTGTCGATCTCGAAAACCGGAAGATTCAGGGAACGGCAAATGCTACTAGCGACAGTACAACGTCTGTTTCGCAAAGCGCTGCGGCGGGAACGGTGGGCAGCACATTGACAAACACCTCGACGATTGTTCAGAACAATGCGAACTTCATTCTCAACATTGGCTGGGAAGGCTTCATCAAAAGGGTTTCCCCCACGCTTCGTTTCCGAGGTAAGGGTGAACTTACCGTTCTTTCCCCTAGCGGAACGTCAACAGTCGCCGCGCTAGCATTCCGTGGGTTCAGTCAGTTGATTGATGCTATCAACACTAGTGTAGCAAATTACGATGCTGGTGACATTATCCTCGGAACCACAACCATTTTTACCGACGCCCAAGCAGCGATTGAAGCTGCACTCAAAGGGTTGAATCCTTATCTCTCTTCTGGATCAGCAGATCAGCGTTACAACGAGTCAGACAAGATGAAAGTCAAAGTCTTCGGTTCCCGTCGCTTCTTCTAATTCTGTAGGATTGATTCATCTTTAGGAAGCACCAGACCGAAAGGGCTGGTGCTTTTCTTTTTTCAACGTTATTTATTACGCTCCTCTATGCGCCGCAAAGGTCTCACGCTCCCTGAACTCGCCATCGTCATTGCCATCATTGGCGTCTTGGTGACGCTGTCATTCCCTGTCTATCGGGTCGTAAAAGCAAAATTAAATTCTGCGGCTTGCGTTGGAAATCTGAAGTCACTGCACTCGGGTATGAGCGTCTATCTGCAAGACCACGATCTCGTCTGGCCACAAATGCCGGATGAAGAGGAGTCCGATCAGCAAGAGCAACAGGCCAGCGCAGATACTCCAGATGGCGGCGGAGAGGAAGATGACAATGGGGAAGAGACCCACTGGGAATGGTGGTATCAAGTCCTGAAGCCCTACGGCATCCCCAAAAAAACCTGGGTTTGCCCTTCTGACCGCGATGGCATGGAGCTCATTGACGACCCTCGTGCTAAATTTGTCGGATCCTATGTTCCCAGCATGTTTGACGCCCAGCGCAACACCGCCTTTCGCTGGGATCAACCGTGGTTTATCGAGCGAGGCGAAAACCATGGGCGGCAGGGCCCCAATTTGATCTACCCGAATGCTGATGTCGGAACGGGAATGGCAATCAAGCCGGAGGGCCCCTGATGACGGTCAAAGCAGTTATTTTTGACCTGGACGGGACGCTGATCGACTCCCTCGCTGATCTTGCAAACGCAGTCAATCGGACTCTCGCCAGCCACGGATATCCCATTCGAGAACTAGCCCTTTTCCCCGAATTCATCGGCGATGGAATGAGGGTCCTTGTCGAACGTGCCCTCCCACCCGAGGCTCGGACAGACGAAATCATCGACCGATGTGCGCTCGCCTACGCGAAGGAATACGCAGACTGTTGGCACGACCAAACAACCCCGTACCCAGGTATCCTCGAACTGTTGCAGACACTCAGTGAGCAGCAGATCAAGGTGGGGGTTATTTCCAACAAGCCGGACGCGTTCACTCGGCTCTGTTGCGACCATTTCTTTCCGTCCCCTGCATTTTCTGTGGTTTTTGGGCAGCGCGAAACAGTGGCCAGAAAGCCTGCACCGGACGCAGGGATTGAAGCCTGCCGGATCCTTGGATTGCAGCCGTCGGAGTGCCTTTACGTTGGCGATTCTGGCGTTGATATGAGATTCGGGAATGCTGCGGGTATGATCCCCGTGGGAGTGCGTTGGGGCTTCCGCAGCACCGAAGAGTTGATCGCAAACGGTGCCCAGCACCTTATCAGCACGCCGAGAGATCTCCTTCCCCTGTTGGGTCACAGCAAACACCCCTCAATCCCAAAACGCCCACTCCAAAAGGGTGGGCGTTTTAGCGTCTAACCCCCAATCCCAAGGAACCCTGACGACCCGTCAGTCCCCACCCGCGGAACCCTGACGACCCGTCGGGACTCCACCCACGGACCCCTCACGACCTGTCGGGGCTACTCACCCACACCCTCCCCACGCAGGTGGGCGCAACGGGTTCCGCCAGCAAAAGCCCATTGATCGGGAGGATCACCGACGGCATCGGCAGGCCATTGGCCACGCCCTCGGCAACAATCCCTGGGGGGCAAATCAAAGTCTCCACCCTCTTTCGGTCACCTCCGAATCCACACCAAGAAATCTTTCCTGAGGTCCAGGAGTCTGCCGCGCGTCGGCAGAAAATCCGTTCTAGCGGTCCGTAGTCTGCCACCCTTGGCCAGGAGATTCGTCCCAACGCTCCGGAGTCTGCCACCCCAGGTCAGGAGATTCGCCCCAGCGCTCCGGAGTCTGCCACCCCTGGCCAGGAGATTCGTCACAAGAGGCCGGACTCTGCACCACCCCGCCAAGAAATCCGTCCTGAGACACCGAAGCCCCCTCACCGCCGCCAGACAATTCGTCCTATGGACGAGGACCTTACCGCACCCCGCCAGGAGATTCGTCCCGAGATGACCAAGCCTCCGACCCATTGTCAGGAGATTCCGGACAGCGTGCCCGAGTCTCCCACCCATCGCCAGGAGATTCCGGACAGCGCGCCCGAGTCTCCCACCCATCGCCAGGGAATCCCCGCCCAGGAACCCTGACGACCCGTCAGGTCCTCCCCCACCCCCGCACGGGTCTTTCGCTCCAACCAGGGCCAGCCCCCCAGACCCTGGATCTCGCCACAATTTCATGGGCAACGTCACGCGGGTGGGGAGAACACCGCCAAACCTCACGCGAAGCCAAACTTCCCGAACCACTGAGAGATTAGGAACCCAGGAAGGAGGAATGCAGGAGATGGTTGTAGCTGGCCTCTGTGAGGCCGGTGCCATAGAGCCGCCAATGAGACGCTGATAATGGCAGTAGAATGTTTTTGGTTGGGGCGGCAGCCCCGTGGGAGCGCTGGCATCTTGCCGGCCACAAACCCCACGCGAAGCCAAACTTCGCAAACCACGGAGCGATTAGGAAGCCAGGAAGGAGGAATGCTGGAGATGGTTGAAGCTGGCCTCTGTGAGGCCGGTGCCATAGAGCCGCCAATGAGACGCTGATAATGGCAGTAGAATGAGGGCAGTAGAATGTTTTTGATTGGGGCGGCAGCCCCGTGGGAGCGCTGGCTTCCTAGCCGGCCACAAACCCCACGCGAAGCCAAACTCCCCAAACCACTGGGAGATTAGGAACCCAGGAAGGAGGAACGCAGGAGATGGTTGTAGTTGGCCTCTGTGAGGCCGGTGCCATAGAGCCGCCAATGAGACGCTGATAGTGGCAGTAGAATGTTTTTGATTGGGGCTCGGAGCCCCGTGGGAGCGCTGGCTTCCTAGCCGGCCACAAACCCCACGCGAAGCCAAACTTCCCGAACCACTGAGCGATTAGGAACCCAGGAAGGAGGAATGCAGGAGATGGTTGTAGCTGGCCTCTGTGAGGCCGGAGTGCCGGAGTGCGGAGTTAGAAGTGACCAGTCAGAAGTGACCAGTCAGAAGTAACCAGTCAGAAGTAAACAGAAAGGGGCGCAGCGCTTCCAGGTGCCCAGCCCTCCCACAGGCGCGGTGCTTCCAGAGGCGCGGTGCTTCTAGCCCTTGTCCGGCAGGCGGTGCTTCCAGGGGCGCGGCGCTTCCAGCCCGTGTCCGGTAGGCGGTGCTTCCAGCCCGCCCCGCCAATGAAAAAGCCAAAGAACCGCTAACGAACCGCCAACAGCCAAAAGCAGAGCGCGAAACCTCTCTGCGTGGGCACCGTCAATCCCCGGCGGCGGTGGGTGAGATCGATAGATAGATGGATGGCAAAAAGAGGGGCGGCAAAAAATAGAAGAGTCGCCAGCTATCTTGTGCCCTCCATCGATAGCCCATTCCGCTTCATTCGCGTTGAAAGGAAATCCCTCCCCAGCGCCCCTCATTATGATCTTCCCCTCAAGCCCCGCTGAATCGTGGAAACTGAAGCAACCAAGAACCAAGAACCAAGAACCAAGAACCAAGAACAAGGAACAAGGAACGAAGCACCGGCACCTCAGCCAGGCATTTCCTCTGCAGGCAGTTCCCCGCCCAGATCAGCCAGCATCTGATCGACCGTGGCGAAGAGGATGGGAAAGTCGTCCCGCACCGCCTCCCACAGAATGTGGTGATCTACCCACTCATAGCCATGGGCGATCCGATCCCGCGCACCAGCGGCCCCCGTCCAATTGTGCTGCCCATACTTCATCCGCAGGGCGGCAGGCAACCGCTTGATAGCCTCGCCCACGACCTCAAAACAACGCTCCAGGGCGTAGCGTTTCACCCAATCAGCCATGATGACCTCCGGTGGATGTGCCAGGCACATTTCTTCTGCCAGACGGGCCGCGTCTCGCAGTTGGTGCAGCGTTACCCGCGGATCATGCTTGCTCATAAATGGGCATCAGTTCGGGTTTCACCAGCGGCCACACATACTTGTTCAGACGGCTCATGAGGTCCACCCTGCGGCCCATGATGGGCTCCAGATCCTCCCCCCATCCAAAGAATTCCCAGCCCGGAGTCCGTCCCGGCGCAAACTCCACCAGCACATCCACATCACTGCGGTCAGGGTCAAAGTCATCCCGCACCACGCTGCCAAAGAGGCTCATCTTCCGGATCCCACGCTCACGGCAAAAGGCCGCGATCTTTTCGCGGTCAATCTTGATCGGCAGTTCCTCCAGCGTCTTCATGGGGTTTAGAATACGGGATGCCTTGGAATAGGCAAGCCGAGGGTTAGCACGGCCCCCTCCCCAGCGCCCCCCCATTCTGATCTTTCCCTCAAGCCCCGAAAAGCCCAGGCTCCTCAGGGCCGGGACAGTCACACCCACTCCGCACACAGCAGCTCCGCCTGCGCCAGCACGGTCTTCACCGCCTCTTCCTGGAGGTCGGGCGGGCAGCCGTGCTTGTTCAGGATGCGCTTCACCATCACCTTGATCCTTGCCCTCGCACTCTCCCGCAGCGTCCAGTCGATAGTCACGCTCTTCTTCACCTGCGTGATCAACTCCGCCGCGATCAGCTTCAGCTTGTCGTCGCCCATGGCCTGCACGGCGCTGTCGTTGGACGCCAGCGCATCATAAAAAGCGATCTCATCATCCGTTAGCCCCATGTCCTCGCCGCGCTTGGTGGCGGCGTCGAGGTCCTTGGCGAGTTTGATCAACTCCTCAATAACCTGCATCGTACTGATGGCGCGGTTGTGGTAGGCGTTGAGAGTCTTCTTGAGCTTCTCGCTGAAGACCTGGCTCTGCACGAGGTTGCGCTTGGAGCGGACCTTGAGCTCGTCCTTGAGCAGCTTCTCCAGCAGCTCGGCGGCGACGTTCTTGTGATTGAGGCCGCGCTCTTCGGCGAGGAACTGGTCGCTCAGGATGCTGATGTCCGGCTTGGGCAATCCGGCGGCGGTGAAGACGTCGATCACTTGGCCCTCGGTGGTGATGGCCTTGCTCACGAGCTGGCGGATGGCAGCATCCATCTGCTCGGGCGTCTTCGTGTTGTTCGTGCTCTGCTTGTTCAACGCGACTTGCAGGGCTTGGAAAAAGCTCACGTCATCGCGGATCGCCGTGGCTTCATCGCTCGCCGCGCAGAGGGCAAAAGCGCGGGAAAGCTCCGTCACCACCTGCACCCAGCGCTTCTTGCCGTCTTCCTGTTCGAGGATGTGCTCCTGTCCCGCAGGGATAAGTTGCAGGCGTTCGGTCGGCGTGCCGCTGGGCCGCACAGGCGCACCCCACCCACTCAACATCATCCGCGACCGGGAGGGGCAAAGTGGATCAATACCGCCTCCAACCCGGCGATATCGGCACGTGCGGCCAGAATCTCCTGAATCCGCTTTCCAAGGACGGCAAGCATTTGCTCGCAATCGATCAAGGTTCCTCCCTTTAGCGGTCGCCAGCGGTGAGAGCGGTCAAAGAGCGCCAGCACGTAAATCCCATATCGGGCACCGTGGTCTCGGAGGTAGGTGCCGAGCAATTGCTTTTCCAAACCATCGAGCAACTCTTGGAGGGTCCATTTTTCAGCGATCTTTAGTTCGAGCGACACTGGGGCCGCATCAGGGATCACAAGGCGAAGGTCCGGACGCGCTCCCTGGTCAATTTCCCATTCCTGCGGCACGACGTAGCGGCCCTTGGCTCGTTCATTTAGTCGACGTTGAAGCCAGCGGCGGAAGCCAGCTTCGTTGTTGTCGCGGTTCACCTCCTCGCGAGGGCTGTCCTCTCCCTCCTCGACCCATCGCTTGAGATCGAGCAGCCGATGAATACCAATCCGATATAGATCGGCATCATTTTGAGGGGCGCGCTCATACTCCGTCGCGAACGTTCGCACGTCAGTCGTTCGCCAAGGTCGTCCGTCAGCGAGTTGGTCCCGGTGCTTCTCCAGGAGATGCCGCACGTAATCGGAGAGATGCGAAAGCAGCGGTTCTAACAGTAGTGCTTGAAGAGCGGCTTCAACGTCGGGATGTCCCGTCGCGACCAGCCTTTCGAGCAGTCCGCCGCGAAATTCCTGAGCGTCGTCGCGCGCAGTCGGCGAATAAGCGCCCCCGCCCGAACGGTCGATGTCCTCTTCTCGGCGAATGTAGCGGTAAACGAGGGGAATGAATCGCCGCATGGCCGCCGGAGTCAGCCACGAGCGCGTTGGCAACAACGGCAGTCGATAACCGGAGCGGCTGCTTAGATTCGCGCAAATCGAACTCATCGCCCGAGTCGGATCGGTCGCAGACGCCAAACACGTCTCCAACGTGTCTATGGCCGGCATTGCGTCAGCTTGAAGCCAAAGCGCAGCCCACTGCGGGAAACTTGGCGCACAGACCGGAACCGCAAGGCAACGTCTCTCGGCAAGCGCAGCGATTTCTGCCGACGCTGGAGAAGGCGGCGCGACGAGGATGCACAGTGCGTCTCGCAACACGTGAGAGTTCTCCGGTTCGCGCTTCGCGAGTTGCTCCAGGAGTACCGGCTTGATCAAGTCCCCGGCCGCACTCTCGGTCCACGCAAGATCGTAGAGCACGAGATGGTGGTGCTCAGAATCAACAGGAATGTTCCATTCGCCGGAAACGCACTCGGCCAAACCCGATCGCACGGCGGCGGGTTGCGTGGAGATCAGATCGTCAAACCACGGAGGAAATCCATTCAACTCGCTGAGTGCATAACGAGTAGCGCGGCGAGCGTCGTCGGAAGAAACGTCCGAGAATCTGAGCGTGCCCTCCCGCCATGCTGACATGATTCCAGCGAGTCCCGCGATCGTGTAATACGACGTGCGATTCGGTTCCCGCTCGTGCGGCAATGTCGGTTCGTGGCCCTCCCAAACGCGCATGCAACCTTCCTTCACCGCCGCCGCGCAGTTTTTGCCCCGCTTTTTCTCCAGCGGCAACCAGTCGCGCGGTGCCCACTGATCGCGCGATTCACCACACGCCTCTGAGGCCAAGTTAGCCAGCCAAACGACACACTCACCGGAGCGCAGCTTACCGCGGTGTCGCCAGAGGTTCCACGCGTCGCGCAGGCGGAAGTATGGCTGCTTCATCTTCCGCCAAATCATGCGCCATCGATAGCGGTAAAAGCGGTGTCGGATTCGTCGATACCACAGTGCTTTTGCGCGAGCTACCAAGCCGGGATGAAAATACGTCCCGGCAAGGTTTTTCGTTTCTGGATAGGTCTTTGCTGCGCGCTTGATCCGCTCCCTTTCGACGGCGGCTCGCCCCGTTTGCTGCCAGACGTCAAAGGCCCATTGAAGTGCACATTTTCGTTCGCTCTCCGAAGGCGCGGTTTCTAGCCAACGGAGTATCCACGTCAGATCATCCGGGGTTGGCTTTATGCGTTCGTAATAGATGAGGACGCTGAACAACTGGGCGTCCGTGTGACCGTGTTCCGTTGCCAACCGCTCCGCTGCCAGTCGGAAGTAGCGTTCACGGACCCGCGGGTGTCGCTCAGTTCGTTCTGGTAAAAACTCGTCCCGGCTTAGGTAGGAGCACCGATCACCTGCTCGGACGAGAACCTCGGCGATGGCGGATGCTTCTGCCTCCGAGACGGACCGCCAGTCGAGCATGACGCCGGAAACGGCGAGGGCCGTTCGCACGCTCCAAGGTGGCTCGAATTCATCTTCGTCGCCGCACTCGTCCACGGGATGACCGAGGAGTCCATTGAGGAGCGCCAGGCCGTTCTCGGCAGTCGTCACCGAAGCGAGATGCTTGGAGAGAGTGTAGTCCCAACCGATCCTGCGGTGAGTTGCCGATTTCATGCGGCTGAGCGCGCGGAACAATTCTGAATCCGACCAGACCTTCGGAAAGAGCAGTTTGCAAAGTGGGACGCAAACGCGCTCTGGCAGATGTGGTATAGCCCGTGCGGCCGAGGCTAGCGCGCGCAAGTCCGTCTCACTTCCAACCACTTCAATAGCTCGCGCCACTGTCGGAAAATCCTCGCCCTTCTCCAAATCAGCAACCGCCAGCGCCAATACCGCAGGCGCACAATCCGTCAGTCTTCCAGCGATGACCATTTCTAACCCAAGCTCCCGGAGCGTCCGTCCACTGGATGGCGTGGTTATCAACTCGCTGATCTCGGGCGCAAGTGATGGGTCGGCGAGGCGCGCGAGCGTTGCATCTTCGTGCTCCCACCAAAGACGCTCGCGACCATCTGCCTTTCGCAGGAGTGCCTTTAGCAATTGACGCCGGTCGGCGAGGGGCAGTCTCGCGGGGTCGCCGTAACGAAGAAGAATTTCCGGGGAAGACTCAAGAACGCGGCGACACACGACAATGTTCCACCGCTCGGAGCCCGCGCAGAGCCAGGCGGCGATGGGAGCGAGAGACGGACGAAGAACGCGCTCGGAACCCCGCGCATCGAAAAGCAACTCTTCGAGTTCGCCGATCGGACAACCTCGCGCCATCAGAGCTTCGAACCATTGTGCAGCGAGAAACTCCGAGAGGCGCCGGTGGTGGAAGCGGATGTGTCCATAGCTGGCTCCGTCGAAGAGGGCATGATTCAGCAGAGCGCGAACCTCCTCACTACGCCAATCCGGTGGTAGGCACGCGAGCGCATCAATAGCGTTCGCGGACGGGTCCGTTTCGCCGGGAACCTGAAAGATGAACTTCCGGCAGAGAATCGTGGTGGCAGCCAGGCACGTCGCGCCATTCCGTGCCCGCTCCAGCGCAAGCACTTCGCTCCGCTCGCGATCTGAAGTCTTACGCAACTGGCTTTCACAAACGAAGCTCAGGATTTCCGTGAGTGTCCCCAGTTCGCCGGTTTCGCGCCAGAATGCGATAAGGTCGTTTACGTCCGCAGGACGCCTCGCGAGTTCCCATGCGTGGGCTCTTTCCAAGGCATCGAGAAACTGCTCCGCGTCAGAAACGCCGCGCGCCTTTGCGTAAGTTGTCACGGCTTCTCGGGCCAGTGGCAGCAGATTGACGACGAATGGATATGCTTCCTCGGAGCCCGTTTTCTTCTCCGCTTCCGCCGAAGGCTTGACGCGGCTCGGAAAGCGAATCCGCAGAGCGTGGCCGTCAGCTGTCGGCAACCACTCAGTAATTCGCGAAGTGATCACGATGTTCGCTCGGGCCATGGCAGAGCGCCCAATCAGCTCGATGAAACGATCAAGTGCTCGATGGAAATCTGATGCGTGGTGAATCTTCGCCTCATCGACTGAGTCGAGGAAGAAGACCGCCCGATTGCGGGAGTTTATCCATTGGGCAATTTGCTGTGCCTCACTGCGGGAAGGCTCGAATCGGGCGCTGCTCCCGGCAAGCTCATCGAGACGAAAGTAGAACTGCGGGCACCCTGGCGATGATCGGATTGCTTGCTCCTGCATCTCATAGGTCTTTCCGCTGCCCGGCTCGCCCAAGATTACAACCAGCGGACGCTTCAAGAGGTCATCCCATGCCAGCGCGTTGCGTTGTGCGAGCCAGTCGGGTCCGAAGGAATAGTTTTGCAACGCAGAATCCTCCGACGCGGCATCTTCGCGCATCGGGGAAAACCTGCGATCAAGATCAATATAGTTCGGCGGAGGAACCATGGGTAGGTTGAGTGCGATTCGAAAAAGAGGGCACCGCGTGCCCTCAACAGATGCCGAACAAACCTCCTTGGAGCTTGCCGCCGTGGGATTCGACGAACTTTTCCGACTGCACGAACATGCCGCCGGAGCCGCAGGCGGGGTCGTAGATGCGGCCGTTGTCCTTCGCTACGCTCACGACCTGCGGTGAGGCTTCGCTTTGAAGGAATGCGCTGTCGCGCAGGGCAGTGTAGGGGGCGAGCATCTCGACGAGGCAGCGCACAACGCAGGACGGGGTGTAGAATTGATGAACGCCCCCGCGTTCACCCTGCGGGCTGCCTTTGGCAGTCTTTCTCGCTCCGCTCGAATGGCCGCCGTTCTTGCCCTCGGCGCTGGCGAAGCGGGTGAGGAAATATTGATGAGCGCCCCCGCGCTCACCCTTCGGGCTGCCTGCGGCAGTCTTTGTCGCTCCGCTCCAATCATACACGCGGCCGAGCAGATCGACGGAGCGGTGGGTCTTCTCACCCTCGCTGGCGGCGGTGAGGCTGATGGTGGCGATTAGGTCGATGAGTTCGCCGAGGCGGTGTTTGTCGAGGCCGGGGCGGGCGTAGTCCTTGGGCAGGACGCCTTTGAGGCGCGGGTTGTCGCGCTCGATGGCGACCATGGCGTCGTCCACGGTCTTGCCGATGGTGGGCTGCTTGGCGCTGGCCTGGAGGTGGGACCAGCGGGCATCGGCAGGCACCCAGAAGACGTTCTCGGCTTTGTATTGCTCAGCGCCTCCGCGCTGCCCCTTCGGGCTGCCTGCGGCAGGCTGTCTCGCTCCGCTCGGCTCGTCCGGGTCTTCGGGATTGGCCCCGGCGTAGTCGCCCTCGCCGGCGAGGAGTTTGGCGCGGTGCTCCTCGAAGGTGTCGGAGATGTATTTGAGGAAGATAAGCCCGAGGACGACGTGCTTGTATTCCGCCGCGTCCATGTTGTTCCGGAGCTTGTCGGCGGCGAGCCAGAGCTTGGCCTCGAAGCCCAGGTTGGCCGTCGAGTCTTTGGAGGTGGCTTTGGCGGCTTTCGGCGGTCGTGGCATTACAGGAATTTTCCGTGGGGTTCTGGCTATCAAAGCGTGTTCGGTAGTTGATGGCAAGGAAATGCCCCTGAAAATGTCGCGAACGCCTTGTAGGAGCGAATGCGACCCTTCTGTGGGGTGACAGAGACCCTTCGGTGCTTTGTTCTTTGTTCTTGGTGGTTTGGCTTCGCGTTTGGGGCGGTGGCGGCTGGGGGACCAGCGGCCCTACCTTTGAGTTTGGCTTCGCTTGGGTGGGAATGCCGACGACTCGTCGGCGGTCCTCAAGTCCTCAGAGGGCCGGGATGTGGAGCAGCGGGTAACTTTCTTTTGGTAAGAGGTTGGCGGTAAAAGGTCGGAAAACAGAGCTCCCATTTTTTACCCACCCTCTTTTACCAGCCAAGTTCGTCAGGAGATGCCGATTCTGCTGCCTTCATTCTGCTGCCAGTTGGTTCCTGAGAACGTTTCAACGCGAATGGCAAGGAATGCCGATGACTCGTCGGCGCTCCTCAACTCCTCAGAGGGCCGGGATGTGGAGCAGCGGGTAACTTTCGTTTGGTAAAAGATTGGCGGTAAAAGGTCGGAAAACAGGGCTCCCATTTTTTACCCCCCTCTTTTACCAGCCACGTTCGTCAGGAGAAGCCGATTCTGCTGCCTTCATTCTGTTGCCAGTTGGTTCCTGGGAACGCTTCAACGCGAATGGGAAGGAATGCCGACGACTCGTCGGCGCTCCTCAAGTCCTCAGAGGGCCGGGATGTGGGGCAGCGGGCAACTTTCTTTTGGTAAAAGATTGGCGGTAAAAGGTCGGAAAACAGAGCTCCCATCTTTTACCCACAATCTTTTACCAGCCAAGTCCTTCAGGAGAAGCCGATTCTGCTGCCTTCATTCTGCTGCCAGTTGGATTTTGAGAACGCTTCAACGCGAATGGCAAGGAATGCCGACGACTCGTCGGCGCTCCTCAAGTCCTCAGAGGGCCGGGATGTGGGGCAGCGGGTAACTTTCTTTTGGTAAAAGATTGGCGGTAAAAGGTCGGAAAACAGAGCTCCCATCTTTTACCCACAATCTTTTACCAGCCATGTTCGTCAGGAGACGCCGATTCTGCTGCCTTCATTCTGCTGCCAGTTGGATTTTGAGAGCTCTTCAACGCGAATGGGAAGGAATGCCGACGACTCGTCGGCGCTCCTCAACTCCTCAGAGGGCCGGGATGTGGGGCAGCGGGTAACTTTCTTTTGGTAAAAGATTGGCGGTAAAAGGTCGGAAAACAGGGCTCCCATTTTTTGCCCACCCTCTTTTACCAGCCAAGTTAGTCAGAGGTGTCTGCTTCACGGTTCTTGGGATGATGGGCAGACGCAGTCAGGAGTGTCTGCTTCACGGCGCTGGGGTGGGGTTCTTTGGATAGCGATTTGATCCCTTGGCAAACCTTGCTATGGAGCAGGATGGCTTCTTCTTCTTCTGCTGCTGCCCCTGATCGATGGTCGCTTGAATCTTGGTTCTCAGGATTTGGAGCTGCTGACTACAACGACTTTAAGACGGCCTTGGTGCGTGATGTGGACGCCTCGCGGGTGAAGGCGGAGGGGCTGGCGCTCGATGGCGTGGCGATGGTGGCGGTGATCACGGAACTGGAGGCTTTGTCGGATCGGATCGGGCATCTCTCTGCCTACCTGGGCTGTCTGACGGCGGACGATGCGAACGATGAAGCAGTCAAGGCTGATGAGGCTTGGATCTCCACACTGGATGCGGAGAGCGTGAAACTGAGCGCGGCCCTGCAATCCGCGCTGGCGGCCCTGAGCGATGAGGCTTTTGAGACCTTGATCGCTGATCCAGCCCTGGAAAAGGCAGCGCACACAGTCCGGCGAATGCGTGAGGCAGGGCAGAAGCAAATGAGCGCAGAGCTGGAGGCGCTGGCGGCCGACTTAAACGTCGATGGGCTGCATGCCTGGGGGCGGCTCTACGATACCCTGACGGGCAAGATGGAGTTTGCGATGACCTTTCCCGATGGTCATGAGGAGACCGTCCCGATGTCACGCCGTCGCGCACTGATGTCTGAGCCAGATCGTCGTCTGCGCGAGGCTGCCTTTCACGCTGGTCAGAAGCCCTGGAACGATCACGCCGTCACGCTCGCAGCGGCGCTGAACGGGATCGCCGGCACGCGATTGACGCTCTACGGTCGCCGTGGGGTGCCGCACTTCCTGGATACACCGCTCTTTGACGGTGCGATGAGTCGCGCCTCGCTTGATGCGATGCTGGAGGCAATCCAAACGCACATCGAATTGCCCCGCCGCGCCCTGCGGACCGCAGCAAAGTTGCAGGGCACGGCCGGGCTGCACTACTTTGATCTGGAGGCACCCCAGGTGGCAGCGCCAGATGAAAAACCGCTGACCTGGGATGACGCCTGCGCAACCGTGGAGCGCGCTTTCAGCAGCGCGTATCCGAAGCTTGGAGGCTACTTCCGCGAGATGCTGGCCAATCGCTGGATCGAGGCGCAACCGCGCGCGGGCAAGCGGCCTGGGGCGTTTTGCACGGGCTCCCAACTCCGTCACGAAGAGCGCATCTACATGACCTTCCACGGCACGGTGCATGACATGGTGACGCTGGCGCATGAGGTCGGCCATGCCTGGCATTCCTGCGTCCTGCGGCCAGCGCGGTCCTTTGCCGCGAATTACCCGATGACCTTGGCAGAGACTGCCTCCAATTTTGGCGAGATGATTTTGCTGAATGGGTTGATGAGTGATCCCGGCATTACCTCGGCGGCGAAGGCCTACCTCCTCGACCAAGAGATGCTGCGTGCGCATGCCTACCTGATCAACATTCCCATGCGCTACGAGTTCGAAAAGGCCTTCTACACGGAACGGGCGGCGGGCGAGGTGCCGGTATCACGGATCAGCGAACTGATGACTGAAGCACAGCGCAAGTTGTATGGCGACACCTTGCTGCCCGACGGCACAGACCCGATGTTCTGGGCCTACAAGATGCATTTCTTCATCACTGGCGTGTCGTTTTATAACTTCCCCTATGTCTTCGGCTATTTGTTGAGCCAGGCCTTGTTTGCGAGGTTCCAGGCGGAAGGTGCAAGCTTTTTGCCACGCTACGAGGCCTTCCTTTCAATGACTGGTAGCGCGACTTGCGAGGAGGTGGTGAAGCAGAGTCTTGGCGAGGACCTGACGGATCCTGCCTTTTGGGGCACCGCCCTGAAGGCCATGGAACCTTCCCTGATCGGGTATGAAAACCTAGTGCAGGGAAAGTAGCGGCCCCGTTCGCGATGGCGGCAATTCTTTGCGTTGATTCGGTTCTTCGACTATCCATCAGCGCCATGCCCCTCTCCTTTCCGGCCATCCATGAACGCATGAAGGCAGCAGCGTCGATTGCGCGCCTGCCGCTCCGCAGTGGTCGCTGGCGCGGGGCCAGCGGCGGCGTCTTGGAGGATGGAACGGGCAGTTCCATCGACTTCCAGGACCAGCGCGCGTATGCCCCAGGGGACGATCCGCGGCACATCAACTGGCTGGCGACGGCCCGCACCGGGCACACAACGATGAAGTTGTATCGCCAAGAGGTGACCCCCAAAGTGGATATCCTTTTTGATGCGACCTCCTCCATGTTCCTGACTCCGGAAAAGGAACTGCGATCTTGGGAACTCCTCTACTTTTGCCTGGAGAGTGCCCTGCGATTGGGTGCCTCCCCACGCCTGCACGCGATGGGGACGGAAAGCCGCGAACTGCCCATCGAGACAGCCTTGGCGCATCGATGGGATTTCCCGACCGTGTCCGCTGGGCATCTTGCGACGGCGCTTCAGCGGACGCCATTGCGGGCGGGCTCGATGCGGATCTTGATCAGCGATCTCCTCAGCCCTGCACCGCCAGAGACGATCCTGCCAATCCTGACCCAAGGGACATTGCGGGCGGTTGTTTTGGCACCGGCCTGCGTCGAAGAATCCAATCCTGACTGGAGCGGCAACATCGATTTCGAGGACTGCGAAACCACCCAACGTGATCGCCGCCGTGTGGAGCCGGATCTGATGCAGCGCTATCAGCGCGCCTACGCTACGCATTTCCGGCTCTGGCAGGAGCAAGCGGCGCGCTACCAAGGCGCACTCGCCCGAGTTCCGGCGCACCTCGACTTCCTCCCTGCCCTGCGGCAGGAAGCGGTGCCCTCTGGCTGCATCGACCTCGACTAGATTAGCCGAAGAGTGCGGTGACCGGCTGCCCCTTGTCGGCAACCGTGAACGGCCGCTTGCTGGGGGAGAAGATCACGTTGTCCATTGGCAATCCCAGCGCATACGCGATGGTCGCATTCAGGTCTGGTGGGAGGAGCTTGTTTTCAACGACCTCATGGCCGCCCTTGTCCGTCTTTCCGTAAATCTGCCCTCCGCGAATGCCGCCACCCGCGAGGATGCTGGAGAAGGCTTTCGGATAGTGATCGCGGCCTTCGTTCTGATTGATCTTGGGAGTCCGCCCAAACTCACTGGTGAGGACGACCAGCGTCTCCTGGAGGAGCCCGCGTTTTTCGAGATCGCTGAGCAGAGCGGCGAGCCCTTGGTCCAGCTTTGCACAGTTTTCGGGAACACGGACGAAGTTATCGTTGTGCGTATCCCAACCCCCGAGGGAGACTTCGACGAAGCGCACTCCATGCTCCACCAACCGGCGGGCGAGCAAACAGCCCTGACCGAAGGTATCGCTGCCGTAAAGTTCATGCATATCCGCAGGCTCGGCACTGATGTCGAAGGCCTTCAAATCTTCGCTCTTCATCATGCGCACAGCATCCGTATAGATATCCCCATAAGCACGCACATCGGCGTAATCGTAGGCGGCACGGAAGCCCTGATCCAGCTTGGCCGCGAGACCCAATCGGTAGTCAAAATCGGACTCCGAGACCGAACCCGAGCGGCGAACGTTTTGCAGACCCGAGGAAGGATTGTTGATAATGAGAGGGGCGACGGCAGCCTCAAAGAACCCTGCCCCTGGGTGCTTACTGTCATTGGTGATGACGACGCTACCGGGCAGGGTCGGATTGCTACGCCCCTGGTATTTAGCCAGCCACGCTCCCATGGTCGGATGCTTGATGGTGCTGCGCAGCGTGTAGCTGGTGTGCATGAAATAGTTCCCTTGGGCATGCGCGCCCTGAGTGGATGCCATCGAATTGATGATCGCCACGTTGTGCATCTGCTTGGCGGTATTTGGCAGATACTCGGAAAGTAAAACACCATCCGCAGAGGTCTTGATATGTTGCACAGGACCGGCTTCTTCAGTTCCTGGCTGGCAATTGAAGGTATCCAGATGGGACATGCCACCGCTCATGTAGAGGTAGATGACATTGCGCGCTGTGGGCACCTGCCGCAGCTTTGAGGAGCCTTCAAAAGCGGCCTGCGCGCGCCCCCCAAGAAGCAGAGGGGCAGCGGTGACGCCGAGACAAGTCTTGGCGGCGCGCATTACGAACTCGCGACGGCTGACTTCATCGGCCTTATTGAATAGAGTATTCATACGATTGAGTGCTGGGTAGTAAATGAGGACCGATGTTTACTGAACAAAGAGGAAGGAACTGGTATTGAGCAGCGCGTGGGTGATGTCTTCCACCGCCCGTTCGCCACGTTCTGCGATCACGCCCTGAAGCATCGCCTGCTCTTCTGCCGTTGCCTTGCGGCTGAGCAATGCCAGATAAATCGAATCAATCCTCTCGGCGGATGACGCCGCTGCGGCGATGGACTTCATGAAGGGGGTCGCGGGATTTAGCAATGTGTCCGCAATCGGCCCGTTCAGGAGGTTCAGCGCCTGGGGAACGGCGGCCTCGCGGCTGGCGTTCTCAATCGTTTCACGATCCGACTGACCAAAGGTCCGCAAGAAGTGACCGCGTGGTGCTGGGCTCGGCAGTTCCGAGGCGCGAACGGCTGCGCTCAGTTGCCCGGCCCCACGGCCTGCCTGCTTTCTCAGCGCCTCAATCCGCTTGCGGATCTCTGCCTTATCCAGTCCTTCAGCACGCAATTTCTTCATCTCCGCCAGCACATTGAAGGAGACTTGCATCGTGTCTTTGGCCTTCTTCTTGGCTTTGGCTTTCCCGTCGCCCTTCATCATGTCCATGACCTCACTCGCGCCAGCTTTGCCAAACAGTGCCGTGAAGGCGCTTTCGCGATCCCCCTTGCGCAGACGTGCGATCTCACTGGAAAGCTGCTTTGCCTTGTCTTTATCCCCCGCCTGACGCGCCGCGTTCATCTCAGTCGTGAGCCGCTTAATCTCCGCCTCACGGTTCGCCGAATCACCCGTACGCGAAGACTTCACTGCGGCGACCATCTCATCCATCGTTCGGGTGGTCAGCATCTCGTAGAGGTGCTCCAAGCCAGCAAGGCGGGCATCGACACCGGGATTTGGAGCGCCGACCTCGTCATCGATATTGCCGCGCATCAAAGTCACGGTGCTATCCCAAACTTGCTCCGCCGTCATGCGACGCATCACAGGGCCGGTGAAGTAGTAGGCCTCTCCCAGCGTCACTTCTTTCGTCGTCGGCATCCGCTGATACACATCGGAGTTGAAGAGCACCTTCAAGTAGGCACGCAGATCGTATTTGCCCGCGACCATCGTCTTCTCCAGATGGGTCAAGAGTTCACCGTTCACCGGGGCAGACGAGTCAGTCAGTTCGTCCGCGGGCTCGATCACACCGATGCCCATGACCTTCTTCCACAGCCTGTTGGCGATGACCGTTGTAAAACGTGGGTTTTGCGGGTCGGTCATCCAATTGGCAAAGGCATCCAGCCGGGTCTCGCCCTCCTTCACGACCACATCGTGTCCAAACATCGTCTTTGGCGTAACGGCCTCGTTCGGCTTCGCATCTTCATACTTGTAGTCGTGCGGGAGCTTGGGGAGGTTATCACCCTCGGTGATCATCATGTAGCGCAGTGGCTTCATCACCTCCTGCATGCTCTGGCGCACAGCTGCAAAATCTTCCCGCTGCTCTGGGGTAAGTCGGGTCTTCTTTCCCGTTTTGCCGACCTTCTTGAAATCGATGCCATAAGTCTTGGTGTCCATTCCATACGTGAATCCCGCCATCTTGTAGTAGTCCATTTGGGTCCACTTATCGAAGGGGTGATTGTGGCATTGGGCGCATTCAATCCGGGTGCCCAAAAACACCTGCACCGTGGCGGCCAAATGATCGAGGGGCATGCCCTGATCCCGCATATAAAACCCGATTGCACCGCTATCCCATGAGGCCCCATCCGTGGTGAGCAGTTCGCGCACCATGGCATCGTAGGGCTGATTCTTCGCCAACGCAGCTTTCAGCCACTGGGAGTAGGCCTGCCCGGTGAGCTGGCCCTTGGTGTCGGTCTGGAGACGGAGCAGATCCGCGAAATAATTGTAGTAGTTGCTGACAAAACCATCCGACGCCAGCAACTGGTCGATGAGGTTGGCGCGCTTATCAGCGGCGGTGGAACTGAGGAAGGCCTGAGCCTCTTCGGCGGTGGGAATACGCCCCACGACATCCAGATAAATGCGACGCAAAAAGACCTCATCCGACGCGGCGGGATTGGCCGTCAGACCCCGCTTTTGCCAATCACGGGCTAAGATCTCATCGATCTTTCCGGAGGCGGGCGGCACGGGGGCAGCATTGAGTTGGAGGGCGGTGGAGGCCGCAATAACCAGCAAGAATCTTGGGCTGATGTTCATGGATTTTGGCGTTGATGATGCCACTTTCTGCGGCTGAAACGAACTAGGGGGAGTGCATCTTTAACAATTTATGAGGAATATTTGAGTTTTCGGAAACGGCCACCGCCAATCGCGAGCGATGGCACCGGGTCCTGAGCCGAGCCCAGCGCGTTCCAACCCCATTGGCTGAATGCGTCTGTGCCGACTTTCCCTCTTTTTCCTCCTTGCAGAAGGCGTCGGGACGGGCTGTGATACCCAACGTTTTCCCTCTGCCAACCAATCCCATGATCCCCCTCGAAGACCTTTCCAACGATGTTATCGGCAAAGCCCAGCGCGGCCTCAAAATCAACGATGCTTCCTTGGCAGAACAGGCGGGAATTTCTCTGGCAGCGCTGGCGGCTCTAAAGGATGGGGGAACGGAGGAGGCAGACCTCCTCAAGGTGGCCCCATGCCTCCAACTGCACGGGCCTAGCCTCGTTACCATGGCCAAAATGGCCTGGCATCCGCAACCCGTCCAGATGGGTGGCCTGGCCCAGTTCAATACGACCTACCACGACATGACGGTGAACGCCTACATCACCTGGGACCCCGCCTCGCGCGCGGCGGTGGCTTTTGATACCGGCGCAGACGCCCAGCCAATGATCGATTTCCTGGCCGCGAACGATCTGAGCCTAGCGAAGATCTTCCTCACCCACACTCATGGCGATCATGTGGCCGATTTGGAAAAATTGTGCGCAGCGACTGGCTGCACGACGGTGCGCAGCCACGAGCGTGAGCCGCAACCTGGCACCCAGACCTTTGTCATCACGGAGGAGACCGCCTGGAATGTCGGCAGCCTGCGCATCAAGCCAAGATCGACCTGGGGGCACTCCGCTGGTGGCGTGACCTACGTCGTGACGGGACTCCAGCAGCCCGTGGCCATCGTCGGCGATGCCCTTTTTGCCAGCTCCATGGGCGGCGGGGCGGTGTCGTATACCGACGCGCTAGCCACGAATCGCAAAGAAATTTTCACCCTGCCGGACAACACCATCCTCTGCCCCGGTCACGGTCCGTTCACCACCGTGGAACAAGAGAAGGCCAACAATCCATTTTACCCAGAGTACAAATAATTCACCCCTCACCCTGCACAGACATGTCTCAAACCGTAGCATTCGTCGGAGTTGGTCGCATGGGCGCCAACATGGCCCGCCGCCTCAAAGATTGCGGCTATCAAATCACTGCCGTCTATGACGTGCACTCAGAGTCCGCAGCGGCGCTAGCCGCAGAGTTGGGCTGCGCCGCCGCCACCAAGCTGGCCGATGTCACCGCTGCGGCAGACGTCATTTTTACGGTCGTCACCAATGACGACGCCATGCGCCAGATCTTTTTTGGCGAGGAGGACAATCTCTTCACGGGGGCCAAAGGCAAGATCTTCATTAACTGCGCCACGGTCTCCCCTGGTGTCCACCGCGAAATCTGGGACGGCGGGGACAAGGCCGGTGCCCACACGCTGGAGGCCAGTATGGCGTCCTCCATCAGCCACGCCCGCGAAGGGAAGCTTTACCTCATGATGGCAGGTGATGAGCGCGTCTATAATCAAATGCTGCCCATGCTGGAGCAAATGAGCGTCAATCGCCGCTTCATCGGTGGCGCTGGGCGGGCGGCGGAAATCAAGGCCCTGGTGAACATGGTCATGAACATCAATACGGCCGGGTTGGCGGAGGGCCTGGGTCTAGCGGCAGCTCTCGGGCATGACCTAGACTTGGTGCGCGAGGTCTTTAGCCAAACTGGTGCCAATAGCCGCGTCCTGGAGACCGACGCTGGCGATATGGTCGCACGCGAGCACGATTGCTGGTTCAGCGCGGAGCACGCAGCGAAGGACAGCGGCATCGCTCAGCACCTTGCCCAAGAGGCGGGGCTAAATCTGCCGCTCAACAACGCCACCCAGGCGCAGTATGCGCGAATGGTCGAACTCGGCCTCGGCGGACTGGATAAGAGCGGCATCGCCGAGCTTACCTTCAAAGGCCGACACGCCTGATGCCTGACTGAGTCACCACGATGTGCATCAGCGCATCGTGGGGCTCCATCGGCACCTGATCGCGGACTTGAAGGTCCCAGCCAACCCCGATGCGAAGCAACCCCGTACCCGCCCTGGCAAAAAAGCGATCGTAAAACCCTCGGCCACGACCGAGTCGAGAGCCGTCTGCGCTGCCAAAAGCCAGCCCAGGGGTCAGTGCGATACCGATCTTCTCCCATCCGATCTGGCGCTGCGAATGTCTCGCAGGCTCCCAGACGCCCATCATCCCACGGACAGCATCGCCAACACCCGTCACCTCATACGCAACGAGGGCGTCACCTTCGATCGCAAAGAGCACGGCGCGATGGCCCATTTGGACAAGATCAGGGACAAGTTCCGCCAAAAGGTCCGGTTCCGCCCGCAGGCCACCAAAGACGGATACGACGCGCCCAGGAGCCCATTCACGCGCTGCCGTCAGAAGGTGCGAACGCAGGTCTGCCGCCCATTCCGCAAGCACAGCGGGCACCAAGGACCGCAGTTCCGCCCGCATGGATGAGCGGAGCGCCTGCTTGGCTGCGAGAACGTCGGACATGGCATCACGCGTTTCAAAGCCCCCGCTCACCCAGCAGCACACTACTCCTCGGCACACGCTTTTCTCGCAGGCCGAACTGCTTCACTGCTTTTTCCCTCAGATGAGCGACCGCATCCGTGGGGGAATCGGTAAAGAGGATCAAATCCAAATCGCCCGGACTGATCGTCCCTGCGCACACCATGCTATCGATGAAGGATCGAATCTCCCCCCAGAATTCGGAACCCATCACGACGATGGGAAAATTGCGAATCTTCTTGGTCTGAATCAGTGTCAGGGCCTCAAACATCTCGTCCAGCGTTCCAAATCCCCCCGGCATGATCACGAAGCCGTAGCTGTATTTGATCATCAGCGTCTTGCGGACGAAGAAGTAGTTGAAGGTGACGGATCGATCCAGATAGGGATTCTCATGCTGCTCAAACGGCAGCTTGATGTTGCAGCCAACGCTATATCCGCCGACGTCTTTGGCCCCGCGATTGGCGGCCTCCATGATCCCAGGACCGCCGCCCGTCATCACGGTGAAGCCCATGTTAGATATTGCGGCCCCCATCTCGCGGGCAGCGATGTAGTAGGGATGATCTTCCTTAAACCGGGCGGAGCCGAACACCGTAATGCAGGGACCGACGAAGTGCAGCGTGCGAAAGCCGCGCATGAACTCCTTCACAACGCCCATGAGCAATGAGATCTCCCGTCCACGCCGATTGGGCCCACTGAGCAAGATGCGGTCCTGCTGTTCTCCGCAGAATTTCTCGTCTTCTTTGATCTCGGTTTCAGTGACTTTTGAGGAAGCAGCGACAGACATGATTGGGGGCACGGGTTGGCAAAACAAAAAACAGAATTGCCTATAGCACACAGGCCCCTGCCCTGCCTCCAAAAAGATTCTCCCCCAGGACTGGGGACGTTGGCCAAAAAGCAAATCGCCCCGCAGAATGAACTGCGAGGCGGCTTGAGGAACTTGGGGGATCGGAGAGCCGTCCAGCGCGATGAATTAGCGCTTGGAGAACTGGAAGCGCTTACGGGCACCTGGGCGACCGGCCTTCTTACGTTCTTTCGCACGGGAATCGCGAGTGAGCAGGCCTGCCTTCTTCAGCACAGGGCGGAGTTCTGCATCAACAGCGATGAGTGCGCGAGCCACACCGAGACGGACAGCACCCACTTGGCCAGTGACGCCACCACCGTTGGTGTTCACAGCGACATCATAGGTCTGATGGGTGTTGGTGAGCTGGAGGGGAAACAGAACTTGGTTCTGCAGCGTCAGCGTTGGGAAGTATTCCTCAAAGCTGCGACCGTTAACGGTGATCTGGCCATTGCCATCGCGGAGAAGCACACGTGCGACTGCGGTTTTGCGGCGTCCTGTGGCGCTTGATTTAGGGGTGCTCATAGTGAGAAGTAAAAAAGTCGAATTGGTTACGCCAATTCAAAAGACTGGGGGTTCTGGGCTTCGTGTGGGTGGCTACCACCGGTGTAAACGCGAAGCTTCGTGTAAATCTGACGGCCCAGACGATTGTGTGGGATCATGCCCTTGATGGCGCGCTCAAGCAGGAGCTGGGGGCGGCGGGCGCGGACTTTGGCAGCGGTCTCTACCTTCTGGCCACCGATGTAACCGGAAACTGAGGTGTAAGTCTTCTGCTCTTCTTTGCGACCTGTCAGCACAACGTGCTCCGCATTCACGACGACGACGAAATCACCCGTGTCAACGTGTGGGGTAAAGACTGGCTTGGTCTTGCCTCGCAAGAGGTTGGCAGCAGCAACGGCGACGTCACCGAGCACGCGGTCTTTTGCATCGATAACCCACCACTTGCGGGTCGTATCTTCAGCTTTGGCAGAAAAGGTTTTCATTGGGGGGATATTAGGTGGCTCCGATCACTCCGCCGGTTCCTGAGGGCGGGAAGAAGGGCCGCCAAAGTAGGGAGAGGGTACTGAAGTGTCAAACGGAATCTGTAGTTATTCACATTCCTTCAAATTTTACTCAGTCGCCAAAGCTGACGCCCACACTGCGGGCGGCCCCGACGATCTCGCTATCGCTCGTCACCAGGCGCAATTGATTCACGGCTTCTTCGATTGGCACATCGCCGACGTGATATTGCTGGTAGCTGACCATGCGGCCAAATTTGCCGTCCTTGATCAGTTTCACGGCATGAACGCCAAAACGGACGCCCAAAATGCGATCCAGGGAGGTCGGCGCACCACCACGCTGGAGGTGACCCAGGGTACATGAACGCGTCTCTTTGCCGGTGAGTTTTTCCACCTGCTTCGCGACGTATTCCCCGATCCCGCCGAGGCGGTCTTCGCCAGCACTGCCGACAGATTCCTTTTTGACCAGATCCCCTGACTCCATGCGGGCCCCTTCTGCCACAACGATCAAGGTACTGTGGTGACCTTGCGCATCCCGATTGCGGACCGCCTGCGCCACCTTTTCAAGGTTGAAGGGAATCTCTGGCAACAAAATGACATCAGCACCGCCTGCCATCCCGCCGTAAAGCGCGATCCAGCCTGCGTGGCGTCCCATCACCTCCAGCACAATGACGCGCTTGTGACTCTCCGCCGTCGTATGCAACCGATCCAAGCCATCCACCACCGTCGCCACGGCTGAATCAAAGCCAAAGCTCATCGCGGTGGCCTGGATGTCGTTGTCGATGGTCTTGGGCACGCCAATGACCGGGATTCCCATTTTGTAAAGTTGCAGGCCCGTGGTGAGGCTCCCGTCACCCCCTACGACGATCAGCGCACCGATCTCCAGGTGCTTCAGCGTCGTCTTTGCCTTATCAACGATTTCACGCGGCACCTCAGAGACGTTCCCTTCCCCGACCTTCGCGACAAAGTGCCCCTTGTTCGTGGTCCCCAAAATCGTCCCACCCAATTTCATGATGCCCACGGTCTTGGCCGCATCCAGCATCATGTAATCACCCGGCGGCAGCATGCCTTCAAATCCATCGCGAAATCCGACGACCTCCCATCCTAGTTTCGTGGCTGCACCGACCACACCATGAATAACTGCATTGAGTCCGGGGCAATCCCCACCGCTGTTCAAGATTCCGATTCGCATGAATGTAAAGGTAGATTCTGTCTTTGTCGCTTTAAGAAGGTTGCAGGAAAAGTGCCAATTAATAGAACTGCAGAAGCTGCTTCCGGTCCGTGACGGGTCGCCCCGACGCCAGCCACTGATCATACGCCGCCCAGCCCTGCGCGAGCAGTCCGCGTGCCTCGCCAAAAGGATCTGCGGAGCCCAGCACCACCACCACCATGCGATGGCGGAAGATCACGCTGCTGCCATCAGCCTGCGCGTAAACTGAGGAAGGCTTTTCCGCACAAATGGCCACGCAACCGCCGGAGCGCGGGGTATTTCCCGTCTTGACCCCATCGATTCGGTCCACGCCCAGCAGTTGGTTCGTATTGCCGATTTGAACGCTGACCTTTGACCCACCGCGATAGATCGTCAGATCCCGGGAGCGCTGATTCGTGTAGAAGCGCATGGCTGGGCGTGAAACCGCATACAAGGTTAACCGCGCCATGTCCGCAGCGGTCGAATACGGAGCCACCCGCGTATTTTCCAGCCCATGAGGATTGGTAAAACGGGTTGAAATGGCCCCCTCCCGTTGAGCCAGTGCGTTCATCTGGCGGACGAATTCCACCAGCGGATCACCTTGGCGACTGAGCCGCATCAAGTGGTCACGACCCACAAAATCCGCCAAGGTGATGGCGGCCGTGTTATCGCTGCTCATCATCGTTGCATAGATCAAGTCACGGATCGTCATCTGATCCCCTGGGCGGAGGTCCAGCCCGGCGACACCCGCAATCTGAGGGGCATAAGTCGGCACAGTGGCCAACACATTCACGCCCACCTTTGAGGCGTCTGCCCAGTCGAGTGCCACCATCGCGGTCGCAATCTTCGCCAGGCCACCGACGGCACGTTTTTGATTCCCGTTCGCGGCGACGTGGACCTTTTTGTTGTAAGCATCCACGACGACAATCGCAGATTGAGAGCGGGCGATGGGCGCGGCTAGGGCGGCGAACCCGAAAATCGTCACCCAGACGATCTTGGAAGCTTTAGAGATGGTCAATGGAAGTGTAGCACCTTGCATGGGCTGCCATCTTAGCCTCGCCCTCACTGCTGGCAACCCCCATGTTGAAAAGCATCGCGGTTGACGATCCCTCCCACCCCGGCCATATCCGTTGCATGAACCCCGCTGAACTCATCCAACGCTACTACGACACCTTCAATGCCGGCGACCGTGAGGCGCTGCTCGCCTTATTGACGGAGGATGTCGCCCACGACATCAACCAAGGCACCACCGAACCGGGGAGTGCGGCCTTTCGCGCCTTCCTTCAAAAAATGGACCACTGCTACGCGGAACAAGTCCACGATCTGGTCGTCATGACCTCCGCCAAAGGGGATCGCGCCTCCGCAGAATTCTACATCAAGGGCACCTACCTCCGCACCGACGAAGGATTACCGCCGGCGACTGGCCAGACCTATTACCTCCGTGTCGGCGCATTCTTTGAGATTCGTGGCGGCCTGATCTCGAGGGTGACGAACTACTACAACCTCAACGAGTGGCTGCGCGCAGTCGGGGCTTGACCATCCCCCCCCGAATGGGTCCGGCGGGAGCCAACCATCTCCCACCGGACCTTTCGGGTGATCCAGCTCCACCAACCATGAAGCGATAACTGGACCTATGTTATTGGGAATCCTCCAAGAATCATGCCTTGGAGAAATTCAGAAGCTCACACTCCTGACCTCAAAACCTAAATAAGCAGGATGCAGGCCAGCTTTTGGCGAACGTAAAAAAATATTCGCAGACCCGAAATCAGGCCTCGCCGACGACGCTCACAACGATTGATCGGGTGTGGGGAGCCCGGCGGTGCTCAAAGAGAAAAAGCCCCTGCCAGGTCCCAAGTGCCAACTGCCCAGCCACCACTGGCACGACCTCCGATGTACGTGTTAAGGCCATGCGCAGATGGCTCGGCATATCATCGGACCCTTCATAGGTGTGCACGAAGTAGGGCTCGTCTTCCGGCACGAGGCGATCAAAGAACGCGTGCAAATCGGTCCGTGCGGAAGGATCGGCATTTTCAAAGATGATGAGGCTACAGCTCGTGTGTTGCACAAAAATCGTCGCCATCCCTGTGCGGATGCCGCTGGCACGCACAATGGCCTCGCAGTCCTCCGTGATCTCGTAGGTTCCCTTCCCGCGAGTGGAAACCGTGAAGCGGGATGCATGGGCAGCCATACGGAAAGCGGACGAATCTCTATTGCAGGGATTGATACCAGCGGTCGAGCTGCTGATAAAGATACGGCGGCAATTGCTCTCCATTCTCTAGCAACCAGCCCACGTCCTCGCGCGCCCCGGACTTGTCGCCATCCAACTCCCGCAGTCGAGCTCGGGAAAACCGCTCTGCCGGGGAATTTGGATCGAGCGCCAAGACAAGATTCACGTAAGGCGCGGACTCCCGCGATGGCATGGCGTCCTCCATGGTCAGGCTGACGAGATTCTTGAGCATGCGCATCACGATCACCTTCTTGGAAGCGGGTTGCAGCATCTCTGGATCAAAGGGCATGCCCTCGTTGAGTTCCTCTTGGGCGGCGGCAATGCTCAGCATCTTGCCGCGCTCGAAGACATCCACCAGCATGACCTCGTCACCGTCAGCCTTGGGATGGAATCCGACCATAAACTTGCCGGGAAGCCCCGCCCCAAAGACGCCTTTGACACCGAGTCTCGCGGCCAATTCCAAATAAACAACGGAGAGGGTGATCGGCAGCCCCTCGCGATCATCCAAGACTTCATTCACGTAGCTATTGGACTTATTGGAATAGTCGTTCCGACTGCCATGAAAGCCGTTCTCTTCAAAGAGGTAACGATTGATTCTTGCCACGGCTTCTTTCGTCCCCTTCTTCAGTTCCCCATCGGCGTGGAGTTCCTCCACCATCTGGCCAAAGACCTGGAGATATTGGGCCACATCAATGTCAGGATTGTCATGCCGGGAAAGCAGCAGCGCACAGCGCACCAGATTGATTTTGTCCTCCGGCTTCGCCAATTCCGCTAAAAGGTCCCGGGTCACCGACCGACGGTGCAGTTCTTTCTCCAGATCGCGCAACTGGGCCGCCTGCCGCTCCAGCATCCCCCTTCGCTCCCTCAAGACTCGGCGACTCGATGACGGATCATCCAGCAAGTCCCCCACGGCCTTCTCCGTGCTGCCATTGCCCAAGAATCCATCGACCGCCTTGCTGACCTTTTCGACGATTTCGGGTGGGATCGCCTTTTCCGCCAGATCCGTCCCCACTTTGAATCCGCGAAAGCTGGCAGAGGTATTGCGGAACTTGCAGAGCCCCGCCCAACCACCCCGCAATCCGGTATCCGCCTGCTCCAGTAGCTGGACTCCATTGACGTAGCAGGTGATCTTTTCTGCATCGACGCGCACGCGCAGATGATTCCAATCTCCCGCCTTGTAGGACGGTGTCGGCGTGTCCGCCAGGATGGTCCATGAATACACATCTGCACCATCAAAGCGGGTCAGCCGCAGCTTTCCAGCAGAAGGATAGAAACCGTAGTGCACATCCCCTCCGTCGGAGCAAAATACCAGCCCTGCCGCGCCCGATTCGTCCTCCAGCTTCACGAATGCTGCCACCTCAAAGGGCAATTCAGGCTTGTCCTTGAGCGAGAGGCACAAGGCCCGCCCCCCAAAACCACTGCCCGGCGTCTCCGCCCGGATCACGCCCGCATGCTGCATCCAGCGCGCCCCCATCACCGTCTTCCACCGCTTCCCATCCAAGGCACCAATGGTCAGCCAGCGCGACATCGGGATCGGATTTGGCTCTGCCAGCAACTGCTTTAGCGCGTTGACTGGCATGGCGAAGCCGAGGTTGTCGGTGCGGAGCGACTTCAGCGTCAGCAGGCCCAGCACATGGCCTTTCCGATCCAGTAACGGCCCACCACTATTCCCCCGCTCAATGGGAACGGCCACTTGCAGCATCTCCACCTCATCGATGTCCCGCTTTCCGGATAACACCCCTTCGACCACGCTGAAGGCCAAGCCCTCGGGGGCACCCATGGCGACGATGGGATCTCCCTGCCGCGCCAGATCCGAATCCCCCAAGGCCAGCGGCTTCATTTTGCTGCCCTTCATCTTCACCCGCAGTACGGCGAGATCTGCATGGCTATCTGTGGCGTGGATCTCCACCACTTCATGCAGTACACCATCGCCTGTTTCCACCTGGAGATCGCGCGCCTCACCAATCACATGCAAATTCGTCGCGATCAATCCGTCCGAAGAGACGACAAAGCCGCTGCCGATCCCATCCACGCCTTCGCGACCGACCTGGCTCACTTTCACCAAGGATGGCCGCACTTCGTCGGTCAGATCCGCCACCGATTTCATCAGCACACCCGCTGGCCGCCGGACTTCCTCCGCAACAAGAGGGGCATCCCCCTGGGCAAAGAGTGGCACTCCCGCTGGAACCATCAGCCCCAGTCCGATCCCAACCCAACGAATGGATGATCTCACGCGCATGGTCGCACCATCCACGGTTCGGGTGGAAAGGAAACAGGAAATTGCAGCCCCACAGTGCTACGGTGCCGCTACCCTCGCTTTGCCAGAAAGCAATGGTACCGGGCTGCTGGTCGTGTATTGCGACAGCAAAAAGTAGCCTGCCCCTTCCGCAACGCGTGGCACCATCATTCCATAAAACTTCACCGTGCGAACCAGCGTCCCCGCCGCGCCACCGGGCTTGGGATCACTCAACACAAAGCTGCCCGCAAAGGCACCCGTGGTTGCAGAGAAACTCGTGAAGCGAGTCGCCGCAGGGTTGCTCAGGGTCGGAGGCATCACAACCTTGTTGGCTGCCGTCACTTGGAAAGTCACCTGCGCATCCGCAGCGAGCAGTGCATCCTCCACGAACGCGCCGCTGAGGGTCAGCTTGGCATTGTCAGGCGCATCCACCAAACCCAGCGCCACAACATTCTTTTCGGGTGCGATGTAGCGCCCCCCGATGGCGGTCAGGGTGTGCAGCGCAAACCCATCGCGGTAAAGCGTGACCTTGGTGCTTGCCTGGGGGTCCTTCATCCATTCCACCGTTCCATCGAGCGTATTGGACACAAAGGTCGGGGAATCCAGGCCAATGTCCGCCCAGCCTTGCGCGGAACCAGTGTAACTATACAGCATCCAATGCAGAGAAATCTCCCCGAGCGGTCCGAGAGTGGTTGACCGCGAGGCAGTCGAGCCATCGGCCAGTTTGCCGACCCAACTGACGGCCCCACTGGTTGCCACCTTCACCACCGCATATCCATTCCCCTGCGGAGGGGCATCCGCCGGCAGAGGCTGCACGGATAGCGGAGGCCGCAAAAGGGTCGTGTAAGTGAAGGCGTAGTCAGTGGCAGGATTGGATCTGCTGTTCCACGGATTGCGCCAGGCCAGAATGTTGACCGGTGCAGATGCCCCATCGGTCACAGTGCCGGTCAATTCTCCACTCGTCGAGTTCACCGTGAATTGCAGCGTCAGCGGGGAAAGAACTCGCCCCCGGCTGATGGAGATCAGCGTCGTTGCATGCGGCCCGGGCAGGCTCTCCAGCACACCCCGGAACGAATGAACTGAGCGCCCCAAGGACAACCGCCCACTGATCGTGCCACTTGAGGTTATCGTGCTGGAAAATGTCCCGCCGTATCCAGAATTCAAGACACCCCGCTCAATCAGCCCGTTGAAGACTCCATACGTCGGAGCATCCAAGGCATTGATCACGACATCCATCAACAGCGGCGCACTCGAACCCGCGAGGTTTGATGCAACGATCTTGAGCTTGGCAGTCGTCGCAGTCTTGGGTTTCCCACTCAACTGGCCGTTCGTCCGATTGAGCACTACCCCACTCGGCAGACCTGTGACGGAGAAAGAAGTCGGCGCGTTCTGGGCCGTGATCATGTCTGCGACACTCCCAGCAACCGTCCACGGACCAAAAGCCAAGGCATCGAGCACCGGACGCAGTCGCACCGCCACCGGCAAGGTTGGGCCAGACTTGGTAAGGGTGCCGCCAGCGTGATTTGGCATCGAAACTCCACATGAATAATCCCCCGCATCGACCGCTTCCATCAGCTTCACAATCAGCCTATTCTTGGTCGCCCCAGAGATCCGCTTGTCCACGGTATCAACAAGATCCACACCGCCCTTCTTCCACTGGTAAGTGATCCCTGGACCCGCCGCTGATTGCGTCAGCGTCATGGTCGCCCCCTGATTCACCGTGCTGCTACCCGTGATCGCCGCGACGACCCCCAGATTCGCACTTGGAATCGGCGATGTCACTTTACCCCCGCCACTCGTGACCACCACGTTGTATTGACCCGCGTGACTGGTACTGACGACCGGGATCGGGTAGGTATCCGTCTTTGCAGCGGCCCCTGCCAAATTGCTTGTCACCTTTCGCCATTGATAGGTCAGAGGTGCGCCACCCGCATCCGCAGTGACGCCAAACGAAACCGCATCTCCAGCAGCGACGAGAGCCGAATCGGGCTCGTTTGTAATCGTTGGCACAGGGATCACGGTGTAGGCCGCAATGATCGCTGGAGTTACCCCAGCCGCCACGTTCACCACTTGCGCCGGTGGGGCGGTAAAGCCTGGGAGGGTCTTAAAGGATACCGTGTGGTCCCCGATTGAAAGGCCGCTCACCGTCGTCCCACTGGTTCGATCTGCCCCGCCATCGATCTTCCACCTTGCCCCTGCTGCGACAGCCTCGGGCGGTGTGATGGTGACAAGGATCGAGCCCGAGGCTGCGTAGCCCAGGTCTGGCATGACGGCTTTATCGATGGGATTGAGGTCCACACGCACATTCGGACTCAGTGGTGTGGACATCACACACGGATTCCCACCAAACAGCAGCCCAGCCTGCCAATGGCCCGAGCTCCCACTGATGGGCGGCTCTCCACCATAAACCGATACCACGGTCGGCCCGGTAAAGGTCCCGCCCAGGGACTGCCTCCAAAAGGCCGCAGCGCCTTGGTTAAAGCCCAAAAGGTGCCCGATCTCATGCAGCGCCAACGAATAAAAGTCATACTGGCCTGGGAACGACTCCTTCGTGGTCGGATCGGTATCAAAGTGCCAGGCCGCATCCGAGTCAAAGGCTACAGCCCCCCCGAACGAATCGAAATTGGTGCTGGAATTCCGGGTGTTCATCATGTTCCCCCAAGAAGAAAATCCCGCCCAACTATACTCGTATTCCGCATAGCCCAAGAAGCCGCCGTAAACATCGGGACGCGCACCGACATAAATCACGATGGTGTCAGCAGGCAGCGGACGATTCACGATGGGATAATTTTTGGCATCCCCGAGATTCGCCGCCACATCGGGGCGATTGAACTTCAATGTCCAGGTATTCCCCCCTGTCCCGAGCGGGATGGCAGGCGTCGTTGCGCCAGTGAGCGCAGCCTCCCAGGCATCCCCGGCTTTTTCGAGCACTGCCTTCCGATCCGGATCGGAAAAGAACCCGCTGGTATCCAAGGTGTAATCAAATTGAATGTCAATGGCACCAGCATCTCCACAAAATAGGAGGCTGAACCCAGCGACGAAGGCCAAGAGTGTACGGAATCGATTCATGAGGCGCGTTTTCGATCCGTCCCTTGTGCGCAGAACTTCACGAGTCTTTCGGCGGGCATGGTAACGCACCTCCCCCCTCCCGCAAGTGCCAATCCCCCTTTAACGGATCTATGGCAATAATATCAACGGATAACTACCTACGATACACCTCGTCCTTTGGCCGAAATCCGTCCGCGATGACGGTGGCATCCATGTTCTCCTTGGTCACCGCGACGATTTCCAGCAGGATCGACGGCACCGCCGTTTGGCCGTTATCAATTTCGCTCCTGGCCACCAGTGGCCGCCGTGCCGCCAGCTTTACTGCGGCGGCAGCCGCCCCTTTGGCCAGTTTTTCGATGGGTTTGTACACCGTCATCGTTTGAGTGCCCTGGACGATGCGCTGACAGGCGGCCAAGTCCGCATCCTGTCCCGTCACGATGATTTTTCCGGCCGCATTTTCTTCGGTCAGCGCCTGGATAGCCCCACCTGCCGTCCCGTCGTTGGAGGCCAGCACCGCGTCAAAATTCACCCCCTTGCCCTGAGTGATCGCGGCATTGGTAATCTTCTTGGCGTTCTCAGGCTTCCAATCCTCCGCCCAATCTTCAAAGACCACCTCGATCTTCCCGGCCTCAATGAAGGGATTCAACACATTGTCCTGCCCCTGTTTGAAGAGGAAAGCGTTGTTGTCTGTCTTTGACCCATAGATGCGCAGCAATCGCAACTTTCCCCCCGCAGGGATCCGGTCCGCTATGAATTGGGCCTGGAGTTCGCCGACTTTGACGTTGTCGAAAGTGATGTACAGATCCAAATCGCATCCCGTGATGAGCCGATCATACGAAAGCACGGGCACCCCGGCCTCGTGCGCCATTTGCACCGCCTTGGCCATTGCCGCACCGTTGTGGGGGATGATCACCAGCGCGTCCACCTTTTTCGTCAGCAGGATCTCCACATCCTGGATCTGACGGGAGTCGCTGCTATTCGCATCCTGCACGATGACATCCGCCCCCAGAGCCTGAGCCTGCTCAATAAAAAGCCGACGGTCCACCTGCCAGCGCTCCTCCTTCAGCGTGTCCATCGATAGGCCAATCAGAGGACGGGATCGCACGGGAAGTTGCGCCTGCCCCACCGCAGAAGCCTCCCCCTGTGCCGGAACGCCCGGCGTGTCCGCAGACTTCCTGGCCAGCACACCACCCGTAATGATGCTGAGGAGACAGGAAACGATGACCAAAACGATGCGCAGATTCATGCCCCACGTTTTAGTGAATCCCCACTGGTCTGGCCAGTGAAAAATCGACCGATCTCAACCCGCAGCCCTGCGCGATTGCCGAATCCGGTAAATCTCATACGCCAAAGCTGCCATGGCAGTAAAGGCAGCAGGCACGTAGAGCGCGGCATTGCCAAACCGCCGATAGACCACCGCCCCCACCACACCCCCGCTCAAAAATCCAGAGATGATCAGCACCGATAGACGCAATCGCCGCTGGTCAATGGGCAATCCTCGAAGTGAGTGCCCCAGAAAGACGCCCAGATCCGTGAACATCCCCGAGAGGTGCGTCGTCCGCACCACCGTGCCGCTGTAGGTGCTGGCCATCGCATTTTGCAAACCGCAGGCACAGGCGGCGGAATACAGCCCTGACATGCTGTCGTGGTTCAACAGAGGAACTGCTACTGCCAGCAGCAGCGCTTCCAAAACCAAGGCCACACCGTACCTTCGCCCGAGTTTGAGCGCGCTGTCTTTGATGATCAGCCCACTCAGGACCGTCCCCAGCACAAACGAACCGATCATCGCGCCGAAATGCATCGCAGCGGCACCATTCAAGTCCGCTAAGGCCGCAGCCAACATCGACGTGGTTCCGGTCAGATGAGTGACCGTTTGATGCTCAAAACCCAGCACCCCGACCACATTCACCATCCCACCAGCGAATGCCAGTGCCCAAGCGAAGGACCATACCCATCGTGGCAGTTGCGAGATCATCAAAGAACACGGACTCTCTACCAGAGCTCCGGACAATAAACAACCCCGCCCCCAGGAATTTACTTCTTCACCGCTTCCTCCCGATACTGCACATAGGCGCTCCGCAGTGCAATGTAGGGGTCGATCGAATCCCGTTTTGCCTCGTCGTAGGCAGACAGTTGGGCAGGGAGGGCGCGCAGCGTGTTTGCGGATGGCGGGATCATCGTCCAGTCATGCTTCCCACCCCAAAACACGCCCCAATTCGCTGGGTTCAGCGCGTAATCGCCGATCAAGCCCACCCCATCGCGCAGACTGCTAGGCCCAAGAAACGGAATGACCAAATACACGCCGTGACCCAGCCCCCAGGTCGCGAAAGTCTTGCCAGTGTCCTCCTCGGGAATGCCCTGCAGTGACGGGAATTTCTCCGAGACCCGCAGCAATCCACCCAGACCGCCGACGGTGTTGAGCACAAACTTTTCCGTCTCCAGACCAGCGCGCCGGAACTTGCCTTGCAGGGCGCAATTGACCAGGCGCACCGGGTAGCGCGCATTTTCAAAGACATTATCGATTCCCTTGCGGAGCCGCTTCGGCAGCACCTTTTCGTAGCCTTTGGAGAGCGGGCGGAAGAGAACGAGGTACATCTTGTCGTTCACCCAAAACGTCCCCCGATTCACGCGCTCCAGAGGGTCGGAGATCTCGATGACCGCATAATCATCCAAGGCATCCAGATCATCTCCAGGAACGGCCGCAGGATTGGTCGTCGGCGCGGCAGCAGCGGGAGCAGCAGCAGCCGTTGGGGCCGCCGGAACGACGGTCGCACTCTTTTTGCCAGGGATGGAACACTGCGTCAGTAGGGCGCAGGCAGCCCCGATGAGGAGGCGGGAAAGGGCGAGAGGAGTCTTCATTGGGGATTGGCGACCGATTGGGTGAGCGAATTCAGGACGGCGTCAGCGCCACCCCGCTTGTAAACAGGATCAAGTTGGCTGCGGTAGTTGGCCACCATGCTGACGCCTTCAATCACGACATCGGTGGTGCGCCAGCCCTCGGCCTCTTCCATGCGATAGATCACGGTATAGCGATTCCCCTGGTAAGTCGTCGTCGTGGTGACGTCCACACGGCCCGATGCGGGAGCAGCGGCGGACTTGTAGCTGATCTCGGGGTGCTCTCCGACAGTGAACTTATTGCTGTAGGACCGGATGACAAGTTGGCTAAACAGCCCAGTGGCCTTTTTCTGCTGGTCAGGCGTAAAGGTCCGCCAACCGGGACCGACAGCGCGCCGCGTCATCGCCGCAAAACTGATGTGCTTTTCCAAAACGGGGCCAATGCGTGACACCAGAGTCGCACGGTCCTTCGCTTTGTCTGCCAAGGCCAACACTTCATCAATGGCAGAACGGAGGCGTGCCTGAGCCTGCTCCAAGCTTGTAGCAGCGGTCAGACTAAGGAAGGGGGCAAAAACAGCGAAGGCGAAGGTAAGGCGGAAATTCATGGGGCGGGGGCTTTCTCTTTTTCAGTATCCAGACTGCCGAAAGCCATTTTGCCGATCAACGACTCAATATCAACCGACGATTCTGTCATCGTGATACGTGCCCCAGGTTCCAAAAGAGACTCATCTGCACCGGGGGAAAGTGAAATATATTTATCTCCAATCAGTCCGGTCGTCTTAATGGAAGCCATCGTGTCCGTGGACAAATGCAGCTCCTTTAGCAAACTCAGCGTGACGATGGCAGTGAAGTCCACCGGATCGACACGGATCCCCTCCACGCGTCCCACCGGCACGCCCGCCAATTGCACACTCCCACCCACATTCAGTCCACTTGCATTCACAAAGCGAGCCTCCAGTGCGTAAGTATCACCTCCGACAATGGAGCCTGCCCCAAGTTTCACCGTGAGATAGGCGATGGCAGCGAGCCCTAGCAGCACAAAGCCGCCAACAAGGAATTCCATTTGGGTCTGTTTCATGAGTCTTCGGATTGAAAAGTTTCGCCGCGGCGGATGGATTGGAGTTGGGAAGTCAGCGATGCCTCGCTATCGCGGAAGCTGGTCACGACGGGGTCTTGCGAGGCCGCAAACTCCTCCGGGGTCCCCTCGAACCCCATCCTGCCATCGCTCAGCAGCGCCACCCGATCACTCGCGAGCAGCGCTTCCGGCACATCATGGGTCACGATCAGTGCCGTGAAACCGAACTGCCGCTGATACTTGGCAATCATCGTGAAAACGGCGTTCCTCCGCAGCGGATCCAGGCCCGCTGTGGGTTCATCAAACAGCACGAGTTCTGGTCGCGTCACAATCGCCCGCGCCAATGCCAACCGCTTTTGCATCCCGCCAGAAAGTTGGCTGGGATAACTTTCAGAGTGCCCCTCCAACTCCAATTGCCGCAGCGCCTCCAGACTACGCTCCGTGATTTCTTTGGTCTTCAGGTCCGTCGTTTGCTCCAGAGGCAGAGCGACGTTTTCCAGCGCCGTCAGCGAATCAAAGAGGGCGTTGCTTTGAAAAAGGAAACTGCATCGGCGGCGGAAGTCCGCCCTGGCAGCGGCCGCATCGCGCCGCAATTCCTTGCCATCAAACGTGATCACGCCGGCATCAGGTTGCACGACATCGGCCAGGCACTTCAGCAAGACAGATTTGCCCGAACCGCTCCGCCCCAGCACTGCCACCAGACTCCCACGCGGGACAGTCAGGTCAGCGCCAGAGAGGACCACATTCGCACCGAAGCGTTTGTGCAGACCCTTTGCCTGAAGCAGGACTTTTTCGTCGGAGTCAGTCATGTCTAGATCAAGAAGGAGGTGATGATGTAGTCTGCCGCCAAGACGATGATGGAGGACTGCACCACCGCACGGGTGGTCGAGGCACTGACCGCACGGGCTCCCGTCCCGGACTTGCTCCGATGCGCATTAAAACCGTGGTAGGCGCACAGCCCCACCGTTAGCAGACCAAAGGTCACCGCCTTTAAAAGACACTCACTGACATCCCGGGACTCCACCGCACGCTCCACCGCTGACCAATACACGCCGGGCTCCAGACCCAGCAGCATCGATCCAGAAATGCTCCCACCCCAGAGGCCAATGGTACAAAACAACGCGGTTTGCATGGGGTAAACAAAGAGGGCCGCAATCAATCGCGGGGCGATCAGATAGGCGTGACTGCTGATCCCCATCGTCTCTAGCGCCGCGATTTGCTCCGAATTCCGCTGGATCCCCAACTCCGCCGCCAGCGCAGAGCCCGCCTGCCCCACCAGCATCAGTGCCGCCAAGACTGGCCCGAGCTCACGAATGATGCTCAGCGAGACCAGCGTGCCCAGCAGGCTCTCCGAACCAAAGCGATTCAAAACGTAGTAGCCCTGAAGGCCCAGCACCAGCCCCGTGAAGATTCCGACAATCAGGATGACCGGCAGGCAGCGCACCCCTTGCTCAAACATCGCCCGCAGCACCCGCCGCCCGAGCTTCCTGGACCCCAAGGCAGAGCCAAAGGCATGCCCCGTAAATAGGGTGAAATCGCCCAAGGCCTGGACGAAGGAAAGTGTAGATCTGCCGACGCTGCGAACCATTGTAAGGGCCGCTTTCGTCGTTCAGACCCGCCCTCTTTGCAACGTCAAAAAATGCGGCTTGAATCAATCCCCACCGAACACCAAGGATCACCCTCATGATTCTCCTTCACACCGCAGACTGGCATCTCGGCGCTCGCCTCGTCGAGCGCGACCGCCTGCCGGAGCATGCGGCCTTTCTCGATTGGCTGCTGGAAATCGTGAAAAGCGAAAAAGTGGACGCGTTGTTGCTGAGCGGAGACGTTTTTGATGCGGCCAATCCTCCGCAGGAGGCCGTTGCGCTCTACTACGATTTCATCCGCAGAATCGCCGACCTGAAGTCGGTCCGCATGATCATCACCGGTGGGAACCACGACTCCGCCTCCCACCTGAACGCGCCGCGCGATCTCCTGCAACGGTTTCAAGTTCACGTTTTTGGTCAGGCAGTCGCCCCCAGCGCCGCGACCATCGACTTGGTGGAAGTCGTCGTGGGTGCAGTGCCTTTTCTACGAGAGCGTGACCTGCGTCAAGCCGTCGCTGGGGAGAGCATGGGCGATGCTCAGACCCAAGTGAAAACGGCCATTCAACGGCACTACAGCCGCCAATTGCTCGCCTGCCAAGCCATCGCCAAGGGTCGCCCGATCATCGCTATGGGGCACCTGACCGTGCTCGGGTCTTCGCACAGCGATAGCGAGCGGGATATCCACGTCGGCAACCTTGGCGCGGTGGGAGCAGAGATCTTTTCCGGTTTTGATTACACCGCTCTCGGCCACTTGCATCGCGCGCAAAAGGTCGCTGGACTTGAGGCCGTCCGCTACAGCGGGTCCCCGATCCCGCTCAGTTTCTCCGAGGCTGGCGATGAGAAATCCGTGGTGCTGCTCCAGGCGGGCGCGCAACGCATCGAAGACATCCGCACCCTGCCAATCCCCATCTCGCGACTGCTGGTGCGTCCCAGCGCCGACCTCGCTGAATTGGAGGAGACGCTAGCAAAGGTCCCATCGGGGGCTTGGGCAGAGGTTACGGTAAAAATGGAACAGCCCGAGGCCGATCTCGAGCGGCAAGTGCGCACCTTAGCCGCCGAACGATTTGAGGTCTTGAAAGTGCTGGCGGAACTACCTTCCAGCCAACAACCCGCCTGGCAAAACAGCGGTCCAGCCCTCAATGAACTGCAACCCCACGATGTCTTCCACGAAAAGCTCAGGGAGTCCGGCATCAATCAGGACGATGCCGACCTGAACGCCGTTTTCCAAGAACTCCTCGCCCTCCACGAGGCCCTACAGACTGCCTAGAGCCCCCTCCCCCATGCGTCTCCTCGCCGTCCGTCTCCAGAACCTCAATTCCCTCAGTGGCACGCCGCATGAGGTGCGCTTTGATGCGGCACCGATCAGCCAATCTGGTGTCTTTCTCATCACGGGTGCGACCGGCGCGGGCAAGTCCACCTTGCTCGATGCCATCACGCTCGCCCTCTACGGACGCGCCGCGCGCTATGGCAATGACAAGGCAGACGAAATGATGAGCCGCCACACGGCCGAGTGCATGGCGGAAGTGGACTTTGAAACCAACGGCCGCAGCCTACGCGCCACCTGGCGAATGCGCCGCGCCCGAGGCCAAGCGACGGGCCGACTCCAACCCGTGGAGCGACGCTTATCGGATGCGATCACGGGCGAAATCTTGGCAGAAAAATCGGGCGAGATGGATCGCATCATCGAGGACCTGACTGGCCTAGACATCCAGCGCTTTCTTCGTTCCGTCCTGCTGGCGCAAGGGCAATTCGCAGCCTTCCTGAAGGCCCGACCCAACGAGCGCGCAGAGCTCTTGGAAAAAATTACCGGCACAGAGATCTATTCCACGCTCTCCCAACTGGCCTTCAACACTTACAAAGAAAAGGACGAAGAAGCAACACGACGTCGGGATCGTATTGGCGCGCTGATCGTGCTCGACGACGCAGCCCGTACCGACCTGATCCAGCAGCTCGCCCAAGCAAGAGAAAGCGCAGCCATCCTCGCAGAAAAAAGCCAGCAGGCTGCGGAGAAACTCGCCCGCGAACGCCAGGTCTTCCAGGCCCAGCAGCAGTGCGCGACGCTCCAGCGCAAGGTCGTCGCTCTCGATGCCAATCTTGCCCAACTTGATGGCGACCTGAAGTCAGCAGCAAGCCAAGCAGACGTCACAAAGTCCACCCTCGAATCCGCCCGTCTCCAACGTGCCGAGCGTGAACCCGTCTGGGAAGAAGCTGCCAAAATCAGCGCACAAAGCGAGCAACTGGAATCCCGCCTGACCGCTGGGCGACAAACCTTTTCGGAATGGAAGACCCAGCTCAAAAAAATCGAGACGCAGCAGCAAAAATCCCAGCACGCACTCACCGAACACGACTCCGCAGCCAAGGCCCTAGCCCAGTGGTTAGAAGAGCATCAACCAGATGCCAAACTCGCCACCGAAGTCGCCGCCCTCCGACCTGCCGTTACCGCATGGCGCACGGCCTTTCAATCGCTCAAAGAGGCCCAGCGCCTTCATGCGGAACTTCAGGAACTGAAGCAACGGCAGTCCACCACTGAAAGTTCGCTCGCCGAACATCAGGCAAAACTCGCTGGCTTTAATCAAGAATTGGCGATCCAACGTGCTGAATGCGACAGGATCACCCTCGCCTGCGAACAGCAGCGCCTGATCGTCGAAAACGCCAGCAAGGTCGCTAGCTTTGACGACCACCGCGCCGACCTTCACCCAGGCACCGAGTGTCCCCTTTGCGGCTCCAAGGAGCATCCGTTTATCGATCATCACCTCAGTTTTTCCACCCAATTGCAGACCAGCAGGGGGCTCCTCAAGAGCTTGGAATCCCAGTTGAAACAGACCACCAACGCCCTCACAGCCAAGGAACAAGAAGTGGCACGCAGCGAAGAACGCATTCGCAGCGAAACAGAAAAGCGCCAAGACACCCAACGCCTAATCCAGTCCCATCCCGCCCCTAGCGATGCGCAGTTGGCAGAACTGGAACGCGACGAACAAAGCCGACGCATCCTCAACGCAACGACACCGGATGCCGCGGAGCAGGAACTGGATGCACGCGACCTGCGCGCCCGCACCTTTGCCACAAAACAGTCCGAATCCGCAGCACAGCAGACCCGCCGACAATCGCTCGAAGCGGAGTTGAAACTCCTCCTTCAGGACGCAGCCAGCAAGACCCACCGTCTTGATGAGCTGACTGCCGAGATGAAGCAACTGCGGGCGCAGGCAGACGAACTCAAAGCCAAACTCAGCGCCTGCCTCGGGGATCGCACTCTGGCGCAGGATCGGGAATGGCAGGATCACTGTGTCGCGACCGCAGACAAACAGCAGCGTGCCGCCCAGCAAGCCGTAAACGCCTTGGAAACTCAGATCGCTGCGACCCGCGCGCAAAGAGATCAGGTCAACCAACTGGTCACTACCCTCCAGCAGGATCTGGCGGGACTGGACATCATCACCGATCAGACACTCTCCCAATCGTCTGCCGCAGCGAATGAATGCGCCCAGGTGTTAGGCGAACATCAAAAGGCCACGGGTGCTTTAGAGGAACGTCTCCATGCGGATGACGAATCCCGCCATCGCCGCGCCCAACATGGTGCCGAACTTCAGAAGGCGGAGGCAGAAGCCCTGCGCTGGGGCAGGCTAAAGGAACTGATTGGCTCCTCCGACGGCTCCCGTTTTGCACGCTTCGCGCAATCGCTGACGTTGCGCCAGCTGATCACCCAGGCCAATCATCACTTGGAGGTCCTCTCGCCCCGCTATCGACTCATGGCTGCGCCGGGCGATGAACTGGACCTGCGCATCGTCGATCTCTATCAAGCGGGTGTGGACCGCCCGATGGAGAGTCTCTCCGGCGGCGAGAGCTTCCTTGCCAGCCTCGCTCTCGCGCTGGGTTTGTCTGAACTCGCTAGCCAGCACCATCCGATCGATTCACTCTTCATCGACGAAGGCTTTGGCACCCTTGATTCCGAGACGCTGGAAGTGGCACTTTCCGCGCTGGAGAACCTCCGCTCCCAGGGGAAAACCATCGGCCTCATTTCCCATGTCGATCTCCTCAAAGAGCGCATCACCACCCAGGTCCGCATCCGCCGTAGCAGCAGCGGCGTCAGCCACATTGAGATCGCCGCTTAACTTTCACCTTCGCCCTTAGTCGCCTTGAAGTTGCTGGAAAGCCCCCTATCCTGCGCCCTCCCGACTCTTGCTCCCCTTGAATATGAACCGAGCTCACCGTTGCCTACTCCTCGCACTCATCGCGTTCTCCACCTGCTGTTGCGCAACACGGGCGGAACCGGACGGCCTCGACAATGAGTCGCTCGGCAAGCTCAAACTCGGACTCAAAGCGTCCGAGTTAATCGCTCTGATCGGAGCGCCAGACAGCAAGGGAGAAGACGCCGAATGGGCGGCAATTGGCGAATGGGTGCAGGAATGGCGTTTTGGGTCGCAGGGGCTGCGGTTGAATCTTGCTTCAGCGCAAAAGGGTGGAGCCAAGACGGTCTTTAGCATCACCGCCACACCGCCGTGCAAGCTCGTCACCACGCGCGGCATCCACCTTGGCAGCAGCATCGCTGATGTGACAAAGGCCTATGCCGACGTGCAGGACAAGGAGCAGAGTGAACCCGGCCAGACCTTCGTGGCAGGCTCCATCTACGGTGGCGTGATCTTCAGTTTCTCCAGCGGAAAAGTGTCTGAGATCTTCATCGGTGCCGCCGCCGAATAAGGGCTGCAAAGCGCAGCGCTGGGCTTCGACACTTTCCCTTGCAGGCACTGGACAGCCAGACGCATACCCAAGCGACGGTTCGGGCGGAACCAATCCTCCGTCACGCAAAACGCAAAACCGCCGATTGCATCGCGGCAGGCAGACCGCATAGTGCGCGGCCACCGACCCAACCGACATGGAAAAACGAACCAGCCCGAAAACCACTCCTTGGACCATTAACGATAGCGCCGAACTGTATGGCATCGATGAATGGGGGCATGGATATTTTGGAGTCTCAGGTAAGGGCGAGGTCGTCGTCAATCTGAAGGACGGTAAGAAGACCAAGCCGGTCAGCCTCGCCCAGATTGTGCGAGGCATGAGAGAGCGCGGCACCCAGCTGCCCGTGCTGATCCGTTTCGGCGATCTGCTACGCTGGCGCATTGATGAGCTGAACGAAGGCTTCATCTCCTCGATCAAGGAAGCGAAGTATCAGGGTGCCTATCGCGGTGTCTATCCCATCAAGGTCAATCAGCAGCAGGAAGTCATCGAAGAGATCACCCGCTACGGCCGCAAGTATCACTACGGCCTGGAGGCTGGCAGCAAGCCAGAGCTGATCGCAGCGCTCGCCTACATGCATGACCCGGAGGCCTACATCGTTTGCAACGGTTACAAGGACGAAGAATTCATCGATCTAGCGCTGCAGGCCCAAAAGATGGGCCTACAGGTCATCCTCGTTTTGGAGATGCCGAGCGAACTGGAGCTGATTCTTGAGCGCTGCGAAAAAATGGGCGTGCGCCCGACCCTCGGTGTCCGCTTCCGTCTGTCTGCGGAAAGCGCTGGCCACTGGAGCGGCTCCGGCGGTGATTCCAGCATGTTCGGGCTGAATATTTCCCAACTCATGCGCGTGGTCGATCACCTGCGGGAAAAAGGCATGCTGGACTGCCTGCGGATGCTGCACTACCACCAGGGCTCCCAGATCCCGAACATCCGCGCCATCCGCCAGGCCGTTACGGAGGCCACTCGCGTTTACGTCGGACTGGTCGCCGAAGGTGCGCGCATGGGCATCCTCGATCTCGGCGGCGGTCTCGCCGTCAGTTATGACGGTCTGAAAGGCGCGACGGAGGGAAGCAGCAACTACGGCACCAAGGAATACTGCGCCGATGTGATCGAAGCCATCAGCGAGGTCACTGCGGAGGCAGGCGTCCCGCATCCAGACATCATCACCGAGTCCGGCCGCGCCATCGTGGCCTACTACTCCGTCTTGGTCATCAACGTTCTGGACGTGAACCGCTTTGAGCCACATCGCCAGGTCAGCCTCTCCAAAGATGCGCCTGTGTTGGTGCGAAATCTTTGGGAGATGCGGGAAGAAGCGCGCAAGAGTCCGGCCAAGATCAGTCACGAGCGACTCCAAGAAATCTACAACGACGCCGTCTATTACCGAGACAAATTGCGCAGCGAATTCAGCTACGGCAAGGTGACACTGCGCGAGCGTTCCCAAGGCGAGGAGTTGTATTGGGAGATGCTGACTTGGATCGCCTCCATGCTCAAAGAAGGTGGCCATGATTACAGCCAGATGGATCGCCTCGCCACGGTGATGACGGACTTTTATTATGGGAACTTCAGCGTCTTCCAGAGTCTGCCTGACCTCTGGGCCATTGACCAAATCTTCCCTGTCATGCCGATTCATAAGCTGAATCAAAAACCAACACGCACGGCGGTGCTCTCCGACATCACTTGCGATAGCGACGGCAAGATCGCCCACTTTGCGCATTCGGGTGAACTCCATAGTAGCCTCCCTCTTCACGACATCGACTTTGAAAAGAAAGACGCAGAAGACTACATGCTGGGCATCTTCCTGGTCGGGGCCTATCAGGAGACATTGGGGGATCTGCACAACCTTTTGGGAGACACCAACGTCGTCAGCGTCCGCATCGAAAACGGGAAGCTGAAGTATACCCGCGAGCTCGAAGGTGACTCTGTGGCAGAGGTGCTGACTTACGTCGAGTATGACCCCAAAGACATGATCAATCGCTTCCGCCAACTGGCCGAAGGCGCTGTCGTTTCCAAGCGCATCGGCGCGGTCGAGCGGCGCGAGATCATGAAAGCCTACGAGGACGGTCTGCGCGGTTACACTTATTTCGAGAGTTAATCGCGCCCGCCCTGCTTTCTTATGGCCGCCCTGCAAAGTCTCCGCGGACAACTGCTGTGCAGCATCGCCAGCGGTCTGCTGCTGGCGCTGTGCTTTCCAGGGTGGCATCAGGACTGGCTGATCTGGGTCTGGTTGTGGCCTTTGCTACTGCAACTCTGGCGCACAGATACCGCCCCGGTCATCCGCCGCCCATTCCTCATCGGATGGATCGCAGGCCTGACCTTCTATTGCACGAACCTGTTTTGGATCAGACACTCATCAAGAGTAAATCTGGCGCGATCTCTGGACGATAGCTGGGCAGGCTGGGCCGCAGAGCTGACGGGGATCACGGCGGTTGTCGTGTTGTCCAGTTATCTGGCGCTCTACTTTAGCCTGTGGTCCTGGCTGACTGCACGATTTTTCCGCCCTAGCACTCATGTTATGACGGAGGCGACGTGGCTACGCAGCAGCCGGGAGTCCCTGCGCTGTGCAGCACTAGCAGCCGCCACTTGGGCGGGACTGGAGTTCATCCGGGGCTGGCTCTTCACTGGTTTTGGATGGAATGGTTTGGGAGTCGCCCTCTACCGCAATGCGGTGCTGATCCAGATCACGGATATCGTCGGCGTCTGCGGACTCAGCTTCCTGCCCGTGTTCGTCTCTTGCGTCGTCTTCAACACCGGGATGCGGCTGACGCTGTCTTGGCGGACCCGCCGCCGTTTGATCGCACGTCTGGACTTCACGCTGGCCATGGTCAGTGTGCTGGGCACGGCGACATACGGTCTGTCACATCTTTCCAAACCCGCGCCAGAAGGGCCGCAACTGCGCGTTGCCATGATTCAACCCAACGTGCCTCAGGCCGTCAAATGGGAGCACACCGATGACGAAGGCATCTACTCCCGCCTGTATCAACTGACCAAACTGTACGCAGAAGCACGGGAGGGAGCCTCTGCCGTGGATCTGATCGTATGGCCTGAAAGTGCCCTACCCTGGGGCCTTTACGATCATCCCCAACACCCACAATTCATCAACGATGTCCTTTCTCTCGGTCCCTTCTCCCTGATGACCGGTGTGGATATCCAGGAACCAAACGGCGCGAGCTACACCAGCGCAGGCCTCTTTCGCAGTTCCTTCGAGAGCCTCCAGGCCTATCACAAAGTGCACCTGGTGCCGTTTGGCGAATACTTACCGCTCCGCCACGAACTGCCCTTCATGGAGCCTCTACTCGGCGGACTGCTGCCTGGGGACTTTGAGCCCGGCCCCAGCCTCGAACCCCTGATTTTAGACGAACCCAAGGTGCAAATCATCCCGCTGATTTGTTTTGAAGATACCGTCGGCCGACTGGCCCGGCACTTTGTGCGCGATGAACCGCAACTGATCATCAACATCACCAACGATGGCTGGTTCCTCCAGAGCGTGGAACCGCTGGCCCACCTCTCCAACGCAATCTTCCGCGCAGTGGAACTGCGCCGTCCGATGATCCGCGCCTGCAACACGGGCGTCACCTGCGTGGTGAATGATCGCGGCATCATCACCGCCCGACTCGAAGATCCGCAAACAGGCGACTGGGCCATCCAGGGGGTCCTACCTGCCACCCTCACCTTGCAGGCGAAGCCACCGCTCACCCTCTATGCGCAGTGGGGCGATTGGTTCTCGATTGCCTGTCTGGGCCTCGTTTTCACGAACCTCTGCTGGCAAAAGCTGCGGCAAAAGAAGGCAGCGCTACCGACCTCCTGACGGCCACTCAGAGTTTGCACCGCTGGGAAAATGAACCATGGTAATGGGAATTCCAGCATCGCCAGCTTATGAACGCGCCCCTCTCACGCAGGCAGACCTTGCAGACACTCTCTTCAGGCATCGGCTGGTTGGCCTTTTCCGCTCTGGCGCAACAGGCATCGGCCCGGGGCAGTCTAGCCTCCAGATCGCCTCACTTTCCAGCGCGGGCAAAGCGGGTGATCTTCTTGACGATGCGCGGTGGTCCATCGCATGTGGATCTCTTTGACCACAAACCGGAATTGATCGCGGCCAGCGGCAAGACGGCGACGCTGGGTCGCGACTCTGCGGGCGCGCGACTGCTCGGCCCCGTGCATCCGATGGCGCAGTATGGACGGTCAGGGCAGTGGATGACGACTCTGTATCCAGAACTCGCCAAGCATGCGGACGACCTCTGCATCATCAACTCCATGCGCACCGATCTGCCCAACCATGCCCAGGCATTCGGGCAGATGCACACGGGCAGCTTCCAGTTCGTTCGGCCATCCATCGGTGCCTGGACCTTGTACGGGCTCGGCAGTGAAAACGACAATCTCCCTGGCTTCATCACCCTCAATCCGCCCGCAGACAACGGCGGTGCCCAGAACTACGGCAGCGCCTTCTTGCCTGCGATCTGCCAGGGCACGAGGATCGGCGGCAGCCAATTGCCCGAATTGTATGCGGCTTTGTTGAAAAAGGACGTCGCCCCAGGTCCGCCGATGAAGAACATCGAAAACAAGCAGATCTCTCGGGAACTCCAACGGGCCCAAGTGGATCTGATCCGTGGGCTCAACGAGCGTAAGGTGGTGCGTGATGGGCACCAGCCAGAGATCGAAGGAGCGATCGCCTCCTTTGAACTGGCCTTCCGGATGCAGGCAGAGGTGCCTGATGTGCTCGATCTGCGCGCCGAATCGGCAGCGACTCTGAAGCTCTATGGAATCGGCCAGGGCAAGGATCAGTTTGCCAGGCAATGCCTCCTAGCGCGCCGTCTTGCCGAGGCTGGCGTGCGTTTTATTGAGATCGCCTCCCCCGTCCACTGGGATCATCACAACCGCCTCAAGGAACTCCTGGCAACCAACTGCGCCGCCACGGATCGCCCCATCGCGGCGCTGCTGACTGACCTGAAGTCACGCGGACTTTTGAAGGACACACTCGTCGTCTGGGCGGGCGAATTTGGCCGCACCCCCTACGCCCAGAGCGCCGATGGTCGGGACCACAATCATCGTGGCTACTCGATCTGGATGGCAGGCGGCGGGGTCAGAGGCGGGCTGACGTATGGCGCGACGGATGAGGTCGGCCACAAGGCGGTGCTGGATCCCATGCATATCCATGACTGGCACGCAACGATCCTGCACCTGCTCGGGCTCGACCACAAACGGCTGACCTTCAACTACGGCGGAAGGAACTTCCGCCTGACGAATGTCGAGGGCGAAGTCGCAGAGAAAATCCTCTCTTAGTCGAAGGCGGGGCATCCACCCGCAGGACTCACTTTTTCCCCCGGTGGTCCTTGAGGCAATCGGGATCAATTTCCGTTGGCTCGCCCGTTTCATCGACGGGATGAGTGTAGAGGTACTTCCAGACGGGCTCAAAGAGGAAGTTCCCGTCGGCATCCTTGGGGGAGGCGCTGCCTGGCGTCACGGACGAGTGCGCGCGTTTGTCATCGTTTTTGACATCCGCCGCCGAAATCAGGCGGCGGCTGTTTTCGTAAGGGGGCTTGGCCGCATCCACCGTCACAATCGGACCAAAACGATGTAGCCCCAGCAATTCCCAGGAGCGGCAGTAGTGGTCACCACTCCAACCTCCGTCCAGAACGTGGCTGAAACCAAAGAAGCGATTCGCGGGTGTGGCAGAGACTTGCCCCTGCCAGTCTTGATCTTGATCGCGTGGTCCGCATAGCATGACGACACGATCCACCTTTTGATGCATCGCAAACCGCGCTGCCGTCGTCGAACCGTGGGAGCTACCACTGATGATGACCTTTTCCCAGCGGATGCCTTTGCCGTCATCGCTGATGAACTGCTGCCATTGGCCCTGAGGGTTTTCTTTGGCCAGCCACTTCACAAATTGGAACGCCCGCTCCATCATGCCATCCGGCTTGGGGATATCGATCTCATCACTGACATCATCCCCAGTCGCAGCCTCTAGGCGAATATTGCCGCGCGCGAACATGTCCTTTGGAGTCGGCTGGCAGAGCTTGCCAAACCACTTGTTGGCGTAACTGACCTGAATGGCGTGAATGCCATAGCTATTCACCCGCTCCGCCAAAAGATCGCTGTGTCCCATCAGCCAAATCATGAGCTTCCCCTGCGGTGCCACACGGGTATCGACGGACGCATTCTCCACGTCCTGGGGCTTCCCGCCCTTTTCAAAAACGAAATCGATCTCAGGATGCTCCTTGGCGCGGGGATCAAGTTCGCTGGCCCGCGCCGCCAACTTGTAGCGCTGGGGTTGTGGATCGTTGAAGGCAGGTGCTTCAGCGCGAACGCTATGGAGGCCGAGCAGAAGGAGGAGCAAGGGTGAAAGTCGATTCATGGGGATAAGAGGAACGAGAGCAACGATGGGATTTTTACGCAGCATCGATGATGCTTGGCGAGTCGGTGCGCGTTTGCCACAGGAAAAGCAAAAGCGCGGCCCGCCAAAAAATTGGCTGACCGCGCCTCAATCAACCTACCAAAACTAGAACGTTAGCTTGGCACCAAAGATGAAATTCACACCCGGCTCGTTCACGCCAGAACCATGAATCCGGTACGCCTCATCGGTGAGGTTCGCCACCGCAGCAGTCACCGTCAGCGCCTCCGTGACCCGGCATCCAGCGCGAACGGTAGCAACGGTGTAACCTGGAGTGCCACCGGGGGGGATACGCTGGGTATCACCGCGATCTCCGCTACTGAGGCGTGTGGCGTCATCGACCATCTGCACGGTCCCCTCGACCCACCAGCGACCAGACTCACTGTCCCAGCGCAACCCTGCCAGTCCCGTCAGTGGCATGAGGCGACTGATGGCTTCTTCTTCCAAGAAGCGACGGGATGTGGGGAACCCTTCGACCTCCCCGTCCTGCCAAGTCAGATTTCCAAACAAGGTCCACTGCTTTGCAATCTTCCAGTCCAACCCCAGTTCCACCCCTTGAACGTAGCCATCGCCACCATTGGCGCGGGTGACCTCGCGAGATCCATCCACGATCCGGCCCGTCGGTGTGCGCACGATCATGTCCTGAATGTCGGTGTAAAAATACGCCAGACTCACACTGGCGCGGTCACCCTGCCAGCTCACGCCGACTTCAGAGTTGAGGAACTTTTCCGGATCAAGCTCTGCTGCTGGGACTTCGATTTCATCCGACCGCGCCACATCGAACCGTGACATGTCAGAGAGATTGGGTGCGCGGAAGGCCTGGGAGGCACCGGCGAAAATGCGCCATTGGCGCTCTGCATCGACCGTCCACTGGACGCGGGCACTGCCGCTCAGATCATCCCACGATTCATTCCGACTGATCACGCCGCCGGTGCTAGGATCCTCTGCCCGACCGACATCCGCCTCCGCATGGGTGTAGCGACCACCAAGAAGGAGTTCGACCCGATCCGACAGTTGAATGCTATCCTGAAGATAACCAGCCACCAAGTGATAAGCCGAACCATCGCCCACAGGTCCCTGGATCGCCCGGGTGGTGCTCCCATTCGAACGGGAAAGACGATAGCTGCTGACATCGTCGTAATAATAGCTGGCCCCATACGAGAGTGTGCCGATTGGGCTCTCGCTACGCAGATCTACCGCGACGCCCCAGGAGGTGACGTCAAAACCTTCTTGATCTGAGCGCCCACCACTGCGCCGACGGAAACGATCCTCCGACTGCAAGTGATGCGAAACCGTGATCTGATAATGATCCAGCCAAGAATCGTGCACCTCACCTTCGAGCCGCACCCAGGTCAGGTAACGGTCTTGGTCAAAGAAGTGCTCCAACTCCTCCCCCACGGTGGAACCAGCAAAGGGCACCGCATACACGGTTCGATGCGTCCGCCAAACGTCGTTCTGGTGAAATTGGTTGTGGGCGACGGTGAGCTTCGTATCCGAATCCAGGAAGTACTCCAGCTTCACATCGACGCCGAACTCATCATAACCCGTGTTCGGAAGTGTGCCCAAATCGGCTGCCTCGATATCGCCAAAGGTGCGCCCCGTCACGCCGACGTAGAGGCCGTAGTTCTCCCACTCACTCAGACTTCCCTCAATGCGCCCCATCCAACTATTCTCAGCCGTGGAGTAGCGGGTGCTCAGACCGCCCGTCACATATTGTCCTGCAGGGACAGGCGTAATTGGCAGGACACTCTTGGCCCCCTTCCCGCCCTTTGCAGGAGCCGGAACCTCTGGCCGCCGATAGACCGGTCCTTTGGTGCGCGCATTCACCACCCCGCCAATGGCATCACTGCCAAACAACACGGAGCCCTGCCCTTTCACGACCTCGATACTCTCCAAGCTCAAGGCGTCGATGGTGCTCCAATACTGGTTGGGACCATCCCGGAAAACCGAATTGTTCAACCGAATGCCGTCGATGAGTGCGAGATTTCGGAACCCCGTAAAACCGCGAATGAAGGGGGAGCCCTGACCATGGGAAGTCTGCTGGAGCATCACCCCCGGAATGTTGACGAGAGCCTCTGGAAAGCTCGCCGCCATCAACTCATCCACGCGTTTCGCATCGACTCGATTGACACTGTATGGCACATCAAGAAGAGCTTCTTCCGCCAGGGTCGCCGTAACGACGATGGGGGACATGACCTCTTCTTGAGCTTCAAGAGGCTGAACACAGAACGATAAGCCCGCGACAGCACTAAATATTCGGTTGGTCGGAAACATGGTGCGCCCTCTTTAGCTATTGCCTCAAAGAGCGTCAACAAGCCTCCAGAACAAAGGCGTCCGACGGATAAAAATCGACCATTGGCGGACCTCCGAGGAGGTCGTCCGCACGGGAAGCTCGCACCGCCTATGCCTTGATCTCAAAGATCGCCTCGACCTCAACGGCAGCGCCCGTGGGCAACTGCGCAAAGCCCAGAGCACTGCGCGCGTGATAGCCATCCCCTTCCTTGCCGAAGATCTCGTGCAGGAGGTCGGAACAACCATTGATCACGAGGTGCTGATCGGTGTACTCCAGCGTGGAATTGACGCAACCCAGCACTTTGATCACGCGCAAGCCATCGAGCGTGCCATGCGTATCCCAGACGGAACGCAGGATTTTCTCCGCGCAGTTCTTCGCGGCTGCATAGCCTTGCTCCGTCGTGACATCCACGCCCAGCTTCCCCTTCAAGTCACTGACATGACCCGAAGTAATCAATTGATTGCCGCTGCGGATGCAGAGGTTGAGGTAAGCCGGAGCGGCTTTTTCAAATTTGATGCCAAGACTTTCTGCTTTGGATTGAGGGGACATGGTGGGGTGCGTGGATTGAGTTGGAAACATTGAGTGATGGATCGCTTATTCGCCGGAGGCAAGCGCGATCATGATTTTGCCAAACCGTTGGCCAATTTCATTCTGTGAAGCGGTATCAAAGTGAACTAAATCTCCGATGTGCCCCTTGAGGTCTCTCGCATCGACACAACCCGCCTGCGGACGCTTCATCGGCAATGCCATGAGGATGGCATTCATCGCCGCGCGATCTTTGCTTCGTTCATCCGCTTTAAATTCGCCAATCGTGCAGGCGATAACAGGCAAATTTGGCAGAGCCAAGTCGGCACGCAAATTGTCCACCAGGCTCAAGAGCTGCGCTTCATACAGGGGCAACCCCGCCGGAGTAGCATCCGCTTCCCCCTGGAGCCAGATTGCGCCGCGGACGCGTGTCTTCCCTTTTGGTCCTGCAGCGATAGCCAACTTGGCACGACGCACGGCATTTTCATAAAGATCCGCACCCTTGACCCACCGCTTGATCGGCGTGCCGCCGACAGCACAGGGAATCAGTCCGATACGCGCCTTAGCATCGTGCTCTTTAAGAGTCTCCGCAAAAGCCAAGCCGGAGCCGACGCCAGCGTTGTCATGCCCCGCGAAGGTTTCTGGATCGCCCGTGAGGTGCAGTGGATGGCGCGCTAAATACCATTGGTCGTTCTTCAGGTGCATGGCCACGATCTTTGGATCTGCCTTGGCAACCTCTGGCATGGTGCCCCTGCCCTTCATGTTTGATTGGCCGATCAAAAGATAGAGATCCAGGTGATCCGTGCCCTCCGGGAACTCCCCAAGATTCGCAGGCTTCAGGGGTGCGCCCGTCGGCGGGGGCGTCCCAATTTTGCCCGACTTTGATTTTTTCTTCCCCTTCTCTTCGTCCCCAAACCCGATCCCGGGAAGAGTGCTGAGAGTGACCAGAGAAGTTCGTTGAAGCCAGCGACGTCGATTCATAAGTAAGTGGTGTTAGAACGAAACCGCGCGCCCTCAATTCGCAATCAAATGCCCCGTAAAACCGCGTGCCACCAATTCTTCGTAGGCAGCCCAGACTTCATCGGGGATCTCCTGCGGGATTTGGAAGCCTTTCTCTGGATACAGGCGGATGCGCTGGAGATCGCCAACCATGATGGTGATGATCAGTTCCTTGGGCAGGAGTGCGTTAGGGTAATCAGCAAAAGAAATCGGCGGTGAACTGATGCGGATGTCCTTCCCCGGCCAGAAGTTCATGAACGTCGCAAACGCCCGCCTTTCCATGTAAGGCTTCTGCACCACGATCAGCCGCTCGGGATCAATCCCCTTCCCGGCGAGCATCTCGCGGCTGAACGCAATATTTTCGCCCGTATTCGTCGAACGCGGCTCCACCCAAATGGCCTCGTCAGGCACATCCATGGAGCGAGCCACCTCCGCAAAAGCTTCCGCCTCGGGCTGCTGAAACTGCCCCTCCGTCAGTCGCCCGACATTCCCCGAAAAAAGAATGCGCGGTGCCAATCCCCGGTGATAAAGCTCCGCCCCATGCTCCGCGACGCGCAGGTCGTTGCTACCCAGCACCAGAATCACATCGCTAGGCTGGAGCTCATGCCCCATGTGCATGTAGTCCCAAATACGAAGGGCCAGGGCATCAGTGTCGGAAGCAGCGGAGAAAGACATAGCAGAAAAAGTTGCCCCCAGTCTTGCCACCTTCCCGCCCGCGAATCAATCTTGGAGGTGGCAGAGAGAAAATCATTGGCAAAGCTGTCCCCGAAACGAAGAACGCTCACCCCCACCATGCTCCAACGCTATCGTATCATCCTCGGCCTTTTCATTTTTGGGCTCATCGTTAGTGGTATCACGGCGTTTCCTCTGCTCTACGAACTCAACGTCTTGAGTTCATGGTTCGGGATTGATGCGGCACGCCCCCTATCGGATTACAGCGGCCTTGCTCATTGGATTGCCAAAGTGCGGGCGGGGCTAGAGATGACTTACCGAGACCATCCTTTCATCGCCTATGGCACGGACTGGCTAGCCTTTGGGCACATCGTCATTGCAATGTTCTTTATTGGCCCTTGGCTGCAACCTCGCGGCAATGAGTGGGTGTTGAAGGTTGGGCTCGTCGCCTGCGCATTGGTCTTTCCCCTGGCGCTGATTTGTGGCCCTCTACGAGGCATTCCATTCTATTGGCAATTGATCGACTGTTCGTTCGGTCTGCTGGGTGCCATCCCATTGCTCTATTGTCTGCGAATTTCGAAGCGCATCAGACAGTGAGCAGGCTTGTCTCAGCAACTCGTCGGCACGCGGAGCGCCAACTTCACAGCGTGATCGATGGCACCTCTGACAAACCCCAGGCAGTCCACAGCGCCCTGCGGCTTGCCTGGTAGCGCGATCACCAAGCTTCGATCCACGATGGCGGCGAGACCTCGGCTGAGAATTGCGTTTGGGGTTAGCTCCACCGACCTCATCCGCATCAGTTCGCCAAAGCCGGGGATCTCCACCCGCATCAAGCCGCGGATGGCTTCCGGTGTCACATCCCGTTCTGCGATCCCGGTTCCGCCCGTTGTGAGAATCAGACCACACCCCTGAGCCGAAAAAGATCGCACCGCTTCCTGAATACGCCCAAGGTCATCTGGCACGATGGCCTCCGCTGCGACACTCCATCCATACGCCTCCGCCGCCGCCCGCAGGGCCGGTCCGCCAAGGTCTTCGTAAACGCCTTCGCTGGCGCGATCCGATACAGTAATGATGCCAATGGTGTGCATGGGGATGAGTGGGGTGATATGAGGGAAAGTTTGTCGCGTCAAAAGTCAAAGGTGACAAGCAAACAGTGAGGTGGTTTGGCGTGGCAAGACTGCCACCATCACTCTGTTTGCCGATCACTTTTTACTTACCTATCGACCACCACTTTTGTCTTTAGCAAAAGTCGCACATCGGTGATGACCATGGTCTTGTCCACGGCTTTGCACATGTCGTAGAGAGTCAGCGCCGTGATGCTGGCGGCGGTGAGCGCCTCCATCTCGACGCCCGTTTGCGCGGTAGTTTTGGCCGTGGTGATGATGTGGATCCCCTGCGGTTCGAAGTCGAATTCAACGCTCACTTTGCTGAGAGGCAACTGATGGCAGAGGGGGATCAGGAGCGATGTCTGCTTGGCGGCCTGGATGCCAGCAATGCGGGCGACGGCAAGGACATCTCCCTTCTTCATGCCGTTGGCGCGAATGAGATCGATCGTCTCTGGTTGGAGATGTAGGCGCGCCTCTGCGATGGCCTCGCGGGTCAAGGGAGGTTTGTCAGAGACATCCACCATGCGCGCGGCGCCGGTGTCGTCGGTGTGGGTCAGGCTGGAGTCGTTCACGGAGGGTTCTGGAGGCCGCAACACTGTGCGGTTCAGAGCTTGATAAACGCTTTTTGCCGATACATCCACCAGCAAAGCAGCCAGAGAACCAGTAGCGCCCCACAACTGGTCACGACGGGAGCATACTCGCCTTCAAACCATGCGTTGTCCGGACCGGTATGGATTTTGAGCATGGTGATGATCCAACCCCGGGACAAGCTATGCAGGAGGTAGATGAAAATAGAGTTCATCCCAACGACAACCAAGGGGAAGACGAGCCTGCGGAAGCCCCAGACCTCCACCACCCAATAAAAGGCAGCGAGCATTAGCAGCACCCAACCACCGGAGTAAAGTGCCCAGGACGGTGTCCAGATACGCTTCACAATCGGACAGCCCGTGAGGTGGGCGATGTTACCCAAGATGAGAAAAATCACCCCCGCGACGACGAGCGCCATTACCTTTTGCTCAGAGGTGCGTTTGCTGGTGCGGAGGAATCGCCCCGTCAGGGCACCACCCAGCATGGTGGCCAGCGACGGAATGAAATTCAGGGTCTGATAGCCGCCCGTGTGTGACACCCAGGCATGGGCTCTCGGGAAAAGATTCAAGAACCAGCGATCAAAATCCGCCGCTGCGTTCAGGCCTTTGCTCCAATGGGCAAAGTAACCGCCGAGCAAGTCTTCTTTGACCGCACCGACGGCGGCGAAGTTAAAGTCTGGCCCCGGCAAAGGAAAGGTGAAGAAATAAAACCAGTAGCCAACGAGGATCACGATGATGGCCGCAGTTTCGTACTCGCGGCCCATTCGGGAGATGATGAACAAGAAGAAGTACCCGAGCCCGATCTGTGACAGCACATTGGTGAACACGAAGTAGGTTTGTGTCTCCTTGGATCGTGTGGAGAGAAAAACGCCCAAGAGAATGAGGAGAATGGAGCGCGACAGGGCGTGCCAAGACATGCCAAAGAATCCCTGCCCGTTCTCCCGGCGTTTCGCATACGACCACGGCACTGCGACGCCGACCATAAACATAAACGCGGGTTGGATCAGATCCCAAAGGGCACAACCAGCCCAGGCGCGATGCTCAAAACTAGGCGCTAGCGACTCCCAAAATGTTCCAGGATGGGTCGCCGCCATCTGAGGGATCCCAAATCCGTTTGAGGCCATCAAGAGCATGATCAAGCCCCGGAAGGCATCAAGGGAGGTGAGACGTTGGGCAGGCGGTTGCATGGCGGAGTGCGTGAGCGGTAGGACAACGCACGGGAAAGGCACCGGCTTTCGCTATCGGCGACACTTTGATTGCCCGGGCATCCGTGACCTCACTCGACACCGCCGCCGTAATCTTCTTGGCACAGTGGGCGCTTTGCGCTTTGCTGGTCGCTTCTTTGATTTATGCGAGGCGAGGCGCGATTTGTGACAGCAGAACAGGCAGTGGCAGCGATCCCGGATGGGGCGACCGTCGCAGTCGGGGGCTTTGTGGGCGCGGCGCATCCGGAAATGCTGACGGCGGCGCTGGAGCGGCACTTTTTGGCAACCGCCACCCCCCGTGACCTGACCCTGTATTACTGCGCGGGACAGGGAGACAGGGGTGAACGTGGGTTAAACCACCTGGCCCACGAGGGGCTCCTGCGACGCGTCATCGGCGGCCATTGGAATCTGGCACCGCGTCTGGGACGACTGGCATTGGAAAATCGCGTGGAAGCCTACAACCTACCACAAGGGGTGCTGTGCACTCTGGTCCGGGACATTGCAGCGAAACGCCCTGGCGTGTTCACGAAAGTGGGACTGCACACTTTCATGGATCCCCTGCACGGAGGCGGGAGGATGAATGCCCGCACCACGGAGCCATTGGTGGATCGCGTCGAACTGGATGGCGAGACCTGGCTGCGATACCGCACAGTGCCCATCCACGTCGCCCTAATTCGGGCAACCTATGCCGATGCCGCAGGGAACCTGAGCATGGAGGGCGAAGGAATCATTGGCGAGGTCCTGCCGATGGCACAGGCTGCGCGCAATCATGGCGGGATCGTCATCGCGCAGGTCGAGACGGTGGTGGATCGGATCATTGATCCCAAGGCGGTGCGGGTCCCTGGCATGCTGGTTGATTTCGTTGTCACGAGCGGCGGATCCCAGCATGATCAGACCTTTGGCGAGGTCTTCGACGAGGCACTTGTCGTCAGTAGCGATGAAACGGATGGCGTCGCTGCCATGACTTGGTCGGAGCGTAAGATCATCGGCACGCGCGCGTTGATGGAAGTTCGCCCAGGTGAAATCGTCAACCTAGGCATCGGCCTACCGGAGGCCGTCGCAGCAGTGGCGGCGGAGACAGGCCGACTCAAAGACATGACGCTGACAGTCGAGGCCGGTCCCATTGGCGGTATGCCTGCGTCTGGACTGAATTTTGGTTGTAGCTACTTTCCTGAGGCCATCATTGACCAGCCAGCCCAATTTGATTTTTATGATGGCGGAGGCATTGATATCGCCGTCCTCGGCGCGGTCGAAGTGGACCGCGAAGGCAGCGTGAACGTCGCTAGTTTTGCGGGTCGGTTCGCGGGCGTGGGTGGCTTTGCAAACATCGGCCAAAGCGCACGACGATTGGTCTTTTGTTTCTCGTTCAAGGCGGGCGGCCTGGAAGTCGCCATGCAAGACGGTGACCTCAAAATCATTCAAGAAGGCAGTCATCCAAAATTCGTCACCGAACTCAGCCACGTCTGCTTCCATGGGCCATCCGCAATCGCGCGCGGCCAGGAGGTGCTGTACGTCACCGAGCGTGCGGTCTTCCGACTGACGGCCACCGGGCTGCAACTGATCGAGGTTGCGCCGGGCATTGATCTCCAGCGGGATGTGCTGGACGGGATGGCCTTCATGCCTTCCGTATCTGAGGTCGGGATGATGCCGTCCACCTGTTTTTCAAACCACCCCCATTCATGATCACCACCAATCCGTGTTACATCGTTGAAGCCAAACGCAGCGCCATCGGGCGCTTTGGCGGCAGCTTAAAATCGATCCCAGCCGCAGACCTAGCGGCAAGGGTAGCAGAGGCGGTGGTGCCCAGCGCAGTTAGAGGAGCGGTGAATCAAGTGATCCTCGGCCAAGTCATGCAGGCGGGTTGCGGCATGAACGTGGCGCGCCAGGCGGCCTGGAAACTCGGCGTGCCGGTGGAGACTCCATCCTACACGGTGAACATGGCCTGCGGGTCATCACTCAAGGCCGTCGCGTTGGGAGCATCCGCGATTGGCAGTGGAGAGAGCGATCTCATCCTCGCTGGTGGCGTGGAAAACATGAGCCGTGCGCCGCACTACGCGCCTGACCTGCGCTGGGGAAAAAAACTGGGGGATAGCACGCTGCAAGACTCTCTCTTCGTCGATGGTCTGGTCGATGCGATGCTGGGCATCGGCATGGGAGAGACAGCAGAGCGCATCGCTGATTTGCTGGGCATCAGCCGGGAGGATCAGGACACCTTTTCCGCTGAGAGCCAGCGCCGTGCGGCCAGTTCCCATGCTAGCCTGGCACGGGAGATCGTTCCGCTCAAAACCCGCGAGGGCATGTTCGCCCTTGATGAACACGTACGAGCTGACACCACGGTTGAAAAACTCGCTGCACTGAAGCCGGCATTTCGCCCAGATGGAACCGTCACCCCGGGCAACGCCTCTGGCATCAATGACGGTGCGGCGATGGTCTTGCTGGCCTCCGAGCAAGGGCTGCAAGCGAACGACCTGAAGCCGCGCGCCAAGATCGTCGCCAGTGCTGCGGTGGGTTGTGATCCGGCGCTGATGGGACTCGGCCCTGTGGGCGCGATCCGCAAGGTCATGGCGGTGACAGGCTGGAAGTTGGATGACATCGATGCCATCGAAATCAACGAAGCTTTTGCCGTCCAGACTCTGGGTTGCGCCCGTGAACTTGGCCTGGATCTAACGCGCCTCAACCTACGCGGCGGCGCGATCGCCCTCGGTCACCCGATCGGTGCCAGCGGTGCGCGCGTTTTGGTGACGTTGCTTCACCTTCTAGAGGATCTGGATCTCCAACGCGGCATTTGCAGTCTATGCATCGGGGGCGGAATGGGCATCGCGATGGCGATTGAGCGCGTTTGACCATGATGCTCCCGGACCGAACCTTCTTCATTCTAGGCCCCACGGCTGCGGGTAAGACTGCCATCGCGCTAGCCTTGGCGGAGCGTGTGGGCGGGGAGATCGTGAATGCGGATGCCTTTCAGTTGTATCGCGGACTCGATGTCTTAACAGCCAAGCCCTCCGCTGCGGAGATGCAGTGCGTGCCCCACCATCTTTACGGTCTCCTGGAATCGGGGGAACATTGTGATGCGCAGCGGTATCGAGACTTGGCGATGCCGATCATTCACGCGATTGCAGAACGCGGGGCGGTGCCGATCATCGTGGGTGGCTCTGGACTTTATGTGAAGGCAGTCACGCATGGGTTGGCTGCCCTACCCGCAGCGGACACAGTGCTGCGCGCTAAGTTGGCCCGACTATCGTTGGCGGAGCAGGCAGCCTGGCTGTTGCAACTCGATCCCATCGCCAAGGAAACGGTGAATCTGCTGAACCCGCGTTATGTCGAACGCGCTCTGGAAATCTGCATCCTCACAGGACGCCCCCAGTCAGAACTGCGCCAAACTTTTGCGGAACCATCCCCGATTCTCAGCGGTATCCACCTCCAGTGGGAGCGCGAGACCTTGTACGAACGCATCAACCGCAGAGTCGTGGCCATGTTTGCAGCAGGCATCATCAACGAAGTGAAGTCGCTCGGCAATGAAACCGGCGGTGTCGCGCGCGCCATTGGCGTGAAAGAAGTCCGCGCATTGATCGCGGGCGAAATGGATGAGGCCGCTGCCACGGCAGCGCTCCAGCAGGCAACACGCCGCTACGCAAAGCGGCAGGGCACTTGGTTTCGGCGAGAGCAGTGGCTGCAAACGATTTGCCTGAACCCGGAATCAACTCCAGAATCCACAGCCACACAGATCCTGACTTTTTTCCCATGCCTAACGACGCCAATCACCCGCCCTTGAACGTCCACGTCAACCTAGGATCACGCAGTTATGAGGTGCGAGTCGGAGCAGGCTTGCTGGACCAGACAGGCACGGCCACCCAATCCGTACTGCCGGGGCGCAATCACGCCGTCTTGCTGACTGATTCGAATGTCGGTCCCTTGTACGCGGACCGCGTCGTGGCGAGTCTTTCCGCTGCCGGAATACGGTCCGATGTCATTACTGTGCAGGCCGGGGAAGCATCGAAGTCCATGCAGGTCGCCCAGCAAGTATGCAGCGCCATGGCAGCGGCACGACTGGATCGCAAAGGCATTTTGGTCGCCCTGGGTGGCGGCGTGATCGGAGATCTAGGTGGTTTTTGCGCAGCGATCTACCAGCGCGGAATCCCTTTCGTTCAAATTCCTACCTCGGTGCTAGCGCAGGTGGATAGCTCCGTCGGAGGCAAGACGGGGGTGAACCTGCCAGAGGCCAAAAACATGGTCGGTTGCTTCCACCAGCCTTCCCTCGTGCTGGCGGATACTGAGACCCTTCAATCACTGCCCAAGCGCGAGTGGAATGAAGGTTTCGCAGAGATCATCAAGCACGCAGGGATCCGTGATGCAGCGATGTTTGATGAGATCGACGCCGTCGCCCAAGGGCGCGGCGATCTCCCAGCGCTGATCCATCGCAACGTCGCCATCAAGGCCCGGGTGGTCGAGGAAGATGAGACGGAGACCCTCGGCGTCCGCGCATTGCTGAATTTCGGTCACACTATCGGCCACGCGATCGAGGCTGCGGCAGGCTACGGCGGGATGCTACATGGGGAGGCGATCTCACTCGGACTCCGCGCCGCGACATGGCTGTCTGTTCAGAAATCGGGGCTCGCCGCCGAGGATGGGCAGCGACTCCTGCATTGCCTTGCTGCCTTTGATCTGCCGCTGCAATTGCCGACGGATTTTGATGCCATGCCGTTGCTAGACATCGCCGCTAAGGACAAGAAATTCGAGCAGGGTTCCATTCGTTTTGTGCTGCTCCGCGCGCTTGGCGAGGCCTTTGTCAGTCGCGAGATCACGGCGGAGGACATGCGTGCAGCAATCCTTCATTTGCGTGAACCGGTATAGCCGTGCATACTGATGACCGCCATGCGTCGCATCCGCCATGCTGTTGATGAGGATCTCCCCCGGATTGTGGAGATCTACAACGCTTCGATTCCAGGCCGATTGGCCACGGCGGATACTGATCCTGTGACGGTGGAAAGTCGGATCGGTTGGTTCTCCTCCCACACACCCAACAAGCATCCCATCTGGGTGTTGGAACTCAACGACAGTGGAATCATCGGCTGGATCAGTCTGCGGGCGTTTTATGGCAGGCCAGCGTACTACGCCACTGCGGAGGTGAGTGTGTACCTCGATCCCAGCTATTCAGGCAGAGGTCACGCCCGCTATCTGCTTGACGAGATGCTGACGGCTTGTCCGCAAATGGGCGTGCACAATTTGTTGGCCTTTGTCTTTGGCCACAATGATCCCAGCTTGCGCGTCTTTGAGCGTTCTGGCTTTGAAAAGTGGGGGCATTTCCCCGGGGTCGCCGACCTGGACGGCACCTGGCGGGATCTGGTGATCTTGGGAAAAAAACTCGCCCCTCTTGAATAAATAAAAAAAGCCGCCGGGGTCACCGGCGGCCTCGTAAGCATTGCGGCTCTTATTTGTAGGAGCGGCTGCCCATGTCAACCATCGGCGCAGGAGCCTGCTGAGGAGCGTTGCTCTTGCAGGAGGTGAAACCAGCGATGACGGAGAGTGCTGCGATAGCGAGAAGGATGGACTTCATATTTCAGGTAACGGTGTGGGTTATGTGTTTTTACATAGCTGCCAAATTCAGAGGAACTGAAGAAAACAGCTTTGTGAGAATAACAAGAAATTCAGTGGCTGCAAATGATCAATCAATTTTGTGAAGAATCTTTGTCACAATTAGCGAAAACTTTACTGCCAACTAGGCTCGTAATCGCCACTACCAGAGAGCAGATCCAGTGCCTCCCCCGCGAGAAATAACGACCCAGCCACCAGTGCGGGTTGGGCGGAATCCGCTGCGGCGGCGGCAGTCAGCCCGGCGATGAGGGTCGGATGAGACTGAACCGGGATGCCCGTGGACCGCAATTCCCCCGCCAAATCGCTGGGCGCTAGGGCACGGGGTGACTGAAACGGCGCGACGTGCCATTGGGCACAGATGGGAGCCAGGGCCGCCAAAACGCCCGTCAGATCCTTGCCCTGAACCACCCCCAGCAGGATTTGCGGCTTTGCATCGCCAAACACCTCCCGCCATGTGGCGACTAGCACTTCCGCAGAGGCGGGATTGTGGGCACCATCGACCACCCACTGCCCCCGCGATCCCAGTCGCTGAAAGCGCGCCGGCCAGACCGTCTGGGCAAACGCGCGTTCAGCCACGTCATCGTGAATTCCCACCCCCACGGCCCGAACCGCCGCCAGAGCCACGGCGGCATTCCATCTTTGGTGACTCCCAGCCAGCGTTGGAATTGCCTTTTGCCAAGCCCGTTCAATGACCTGCACGTCCGAAACTTTATCCGCCGCCACATTGGCAATGACTCGGGCCGCTGACGACTCTTGGGGTGCCGAGATGACCGGAACTCCAGCCTTGATGATGCCCGCCTTTTCAGCGGCGATTTTTTCCAGCGTATCTCCCAGGATTTCTGTGTGGTCGAGCCCAATGGGAGTGAGCACCGTGCAGGCAGGCAGGATCGCATTCGTCGCGTCCAACCGCCCTCCGAGCCCCGTCTCCAACACGACCCACTCGACCCCACGAAGGCGGAACCAATCCAAGGCCAGCGCCAGGGTGATTTCAAAGAAGGTGGGATGCGGATCCCACTGTGCAATGACAGAGCGAATGCGTGACAGGCCTGCCGCGATTTCTGCGCCCGTGATCATACGTTCACCGTCGCGGATACGCTCATTGAACCGGATCAAATGGGGCGAGGTAAAAATGCCGGCCGTGTGACCCGCAGTGACCAAAAGTTGATGCGCAAAGGCACAGGTGGACCCCTTGCCATTGGTGCCCGCCACATGGATGAAGCGCTGGTCTGTCCCCGGCAAGTCCATCGCAGCGAGAAGTCGATGCACATTCTCTAAGCCCAATTTGACCCCAAAGGTCTGCGTCGAGTACAGCCACGACAGAGCGGCTGCATCATCGGAAAACGGGCGGGCGGTTGGCATGAGTTTCAGGCGGACAGAGGCAGGAGTGCCGCATTCTGAGGCGGATGCAAGAGCAGACGCTTAGCGGAGTTATAGACGGCCATGATTTGGCAGCGTTCACTTGTCAGGCACTTCCTAACGATGCTTGTTGGGGCTATGGGATCCGTTCAACTTCACGCTGAATCACTGGGGCTCCGAGTTTGCGCGGAAAACCCGCACTATCTGGAGTGGCGGGGAAAGCCAACAGTGCTGATCTCCAGTGCGGAGCACTACGGGGCGTTGCTCAACGCAGATTTTGACTATCGGAAGTACCTGGAGACGCTGGCGGCGGTAGGCTTGAATCACACACGGACCTTCTCCGGCGCAGCCTACATCGAATCCCAGGGCGCATTTCACATTGAAGGCAACACGCTCGCCCCGGCCAAGGGGCGATACGTCAGCCCCTGGGGCCGCAGTGGGACTCCAGGGGCATCCGATGGCGGGAACCTCTGGGACCTCGATCAGTGGAACGAGCCCTATTTTGAGCGACTGCGCGACTTCGTCGCCACGGCATCCAGGTGCGGCGTCGTAGTGGAGTTCAACCTGTTTTGCCCCTTTTACTTGGATAAGGCCAGCGGCGAATCGAAGATGTGGCCGCTCAGCCCCTTTCACCCACAGAATCACGTCAATGCCACCGGGCCGAATGATCGGACAGCCGTTTACACCTTAGACCGTAGCGGCCCCCTCCTTGCGGCACAGGACCGATTTGTCCGCCGTGTCGTCGCTGAGCTGAAAGATGCGGACAATGTCTATTTCGAGATCTGCAACGAGCCCTACATCGCCGACTGTGTGGCCCCAGATTGGCAGGCGCATATCTCGGCGGTGATCGCTGACGCGCAGAAAGATCATCCTCACCCAAAAATCATCTCCCAAAACATCGCCAATAAAACGGCCCGCATTACGCCCCTCGATCCACGGGTCTCGCTCTTCAATTTCCACTACACCTACCCGCCCATTGCCCGGGAGGAAAATGCGGATATCCCCTTCCCTCTGGGCAACAACGAAACGGGGTTTCGTGGCAATAGCGATGAGGTGTACCGGAACGAGGCCTGGGACTGGCTCTTGGCGGGCGGCGCTCTTTTTAGCCACCTCGATTATTCCTTCACCGTCGGCCACGAGGACGGCACCTTCGCCTACCCAGAGAGCCAACCCGGAGGTGGCGGCCCACAGCTTCGAGAGCAATTGGGGGTGCTATCGAGATTCATCCAGCGTCTCGATTTGAAAAAAGCAAAGGTCGCAACGGGAGTGCTCACCAGCCCCGACGCGGAGCTTTCAGCCCGCGTGTTGGTGGTCGCAGATCGACAATACGCAGCCTACCTCCACCACAGCGGCCCGCCACACTGGAAGAAGAGCAGAGAGCTTCGGCAGGGCCCCTTTACCGACGAGGTGGTCCTAAAAATGCCCCAGGGGCGCTGGAAGGTGCAGTGGATCGATCCCTCCAGTGGGCGATCACTCCAAGAATCGCGTCTCGTGACCCAAACCGACAGCACCACGCTGCGCACCCCCGCGTATCAGACGGATCTTGCTCTTTTTGTCGAGCGGCTTGTGGACTGAAGGCCTGTTGTTGTTGATCCTGCGAGCATTCGAACGCCTGCCCACCACTTTCCCCTTGCCCCATGGGCGCATCGTGAAGGATACTGCGCCAAGTTCAGATTAACGCCTCACCCCCGAAAGCTTTCACCTTTATGTCACGCAAACTCAGCCACATCGCCCCCGACTGGTGGGACTACACCACCCTGGATGATGATCTCATTAACGACGCTGCCCGCCTCACAGAGCGTGATCTCCGGCAACTCACACGGCCTGGATTCAAAGTGGTGATGTATGACACTCTCGAGGACTTTTATTTGGCAGAGGCTCTGGAATACATTCACGCGTGGAAGCAATCCACCGCAGACAATCCGACTGGCATCTGCGGTCCGATCGGACCTACGGAGCAACTGCCCCTCGTCGCCCGCTTGGTGAACGAACTCGGCATCTCCCTCAAAGAGGCGCACTTCTGGGGCATGGACGAGTGGTATGACCCCGACACGCAAAAGGAAGTATCGATCGAGCATCCGCTGTCCTTTGAAAAGGCTGACCGTGAGCTCTGCTTCAATCGGATTCAAAAGCGTCTCGTGATGCCCGATGCCCATCTGCACTTTCCTAAAGCAGACGTCACCGATTATACCAAAAGCTGGCAGTCTGGCGTGCGCTGCATCGTCATGCAAGGTGGCCAAGGAGACATCAAACACTGGGCCTTCAACGATCCTGTGAAACGCACCGGCAAATACAAAACCGAGCCCCCCTCCCCAGCCGACTACCGCAAACTGGCCACTCGCATCGTGGATCTGCATCCGATCACGCTGGCCCAAAACGCCCGCACCTCCGGCGGCGGTAACATCACCATGGTACCCAAGATGGCCATCACTGTCGGCCCGAAAGAAACTTGGATGGCGGAAAAAGTCTCCATCTGGCAGGCAGGCATGCACGACAATCCGCTTGGCCAGCGCCTGACAGCACTGATGATCTCCAAACGTCTCGCCGACGCCGCTGTGCCAATGTCACTTCTGGCGGATCACCCGAACGTGCAGTTCAACTACCTCCGCAGTGGCCTCGGCTCTTGCGAAGTAGAGATGCACTAGATGATCGCCGGCAGCCCGGCCACGGGGCACTCCGGTGCCCTCCCCTTTCCACTTTCCCCTCCTCCCGATGCTCCAGACCCTTGATGTCGCGCTAGGTCTCGCCTTCATCTTCATGCTCTTTAGCGTGTTGGTGTCCACGTTGAGCGAGCTCATCCTGTCTCGCTTCAACATGCGCGGGAAGACCTTATGGAAAGCCGTCTCCAACATGCTTCCAGACACCGCCGAGAGCGGAAAGATGGCACCACTGGGTGCCTTTCTGAAGCATCCGCTGATGAGCGTCATGCATCAGCAGCGCCAAACCGGCCCTCAGGAAGATGCGCGGCGACATTTTCCCAGCTACATTCCAGCTTGGCAATTCGGGCAAATTCTGATGGATGGGCTCGAAGGCCAGGGTGCCGAGGCAAAAAAGGGAGAGACTCGGTGGGAGCAAATCCAGGCCGGGATCGACCGACTCCAGGGACCATCGCGCGGTGTCCTTCAGGCATTGTCCCGCGATGCTGATCGTGGCCTACTGCCTGGGCAAGACCCACTCACCGTGTTTCAGGCTCGCTTGAACCAATGGTATGAGGCATCGATGGACCGCACCAGCGGTTGGTACAAGCGACTGGTACAGGCCTTCAATTTCTTCATCGGCCTGACCCTGGCAATCGCCTGCAACCTCAACACCCTGCAAATCGTGAGGGGCCTATCGATGGATGACAAACTGCGCGCCAGCTTCTCTGAACGCGCCATCCAAGTAGTTCAAAACGCCGACGCCACCGCAACGCCGCCCGCAGGGACCACCAGCCCCACCGAGGTTTCAAAAGAAGCTGCCCGCAAGCAACTCAACGACGCGCTCAATGAATTTGCCGAAGCGGGCTTCCCCATTGGATGGAACCGCCAAACAGCAGCAGCATGGGTGGAGAGTCCGATCACGCTCTTCTTCTCGAGCATCCTCGGCTGGCTCCTCGCCGCCGTCGCAGCTGCGTTGGGAGCGCAGTTTTGGTTTGATCTGATGAAACGTCTCGTAGATCTCCGCGGCAGTGGCGTAAAGCCCCCACCGTCCGGTGCGCCGAACGACAACACTGGCACCATTCCCATGCCACCCGCAGGATTCATCTCGGATGGCGATCCCCCCGCCCTGGCATGATTGGACCGAACAAACCCGAACTTTCTCCCGCACCCAAGACCTGGGAACTACCCGAAGCCATCCGCATTCGGCTGGGTGAACAGGCCGGCCCGCAGCGCTCCATGTTTGAAGAGGGGCATCTGCTGATCATCCTACATCACCTTCCCGGCCCGGATGATCATGACCGCAAGCCCGCCCTCTTTTGGCGCAATCCAGATGGCGATTGGCGCAGCACTGAAGGCAAGGGTAAAGGCCCAGTCGCGCTTCAGGATCATCTGGACCGCAGCGAGTCCATCCTGGCGGACCTCGAAAAGGCAGAAACGGCAGCCAGCACAGCCCTCGAATACCACCACCTCCTGGAAGCCGTCCCCCCCGTCCTGCGCACCGCTCGTGGCACCCATCGCGCCCTGCAACAGGCACGGGATTTTCTCAAGTCTGACCGCGCCATCATTAGTTTTCGAGATCAGGCCGCTGGCAATGAGCGCAGTGCAGAACTGCTCCTCCAGGATGCGCAGTTCGGGCTCAACTACACCGTCGCACGGCAGGCAGAAAGCCAAACAGCCAGTGCTAAGAAGATGGCCGCCACGGCCCATCGGCTCAACGTCTTAGCCGCTCTGTTTTTGCCGCTGACCGCTCTGACCAGCCTCTTCGGCATGGATATCCACAGTGGCATGTCCGACACCAGTTCAAACTTCTGGCTCATCCTCATCGCCGGAATGGCCGTCGGCGCGCTGCTGGCGCTCGCCATTGGCCGTCGTCCCAAAGATTAGCCTCACCTTTGCTCATGACCATCACCCTCAACGGACAAAAACGTCAATTCGATCCACCACAAACGATCACCAGCCTCCTGGAAGCACTGGAGCTCAAAGGCCGCCCTGTCGTGGTCGAGCACAACGCCATCGCCCTATTGCCTCGCGAGACAGAATCCACACCAGTCCAGGACGGCGACGTGATCGAAATCGTCCAGATTACGGCTGGCGGTTGAAACGAAAAAACCTCACCCCCAGGTGGGAGGTGAGGTCTTGGAGAAAGCCAAAATTAATAGCGAGGCTGGCCGTAATACGGCTGAGGCTGCGGCTGGCCGTAGTAAGGCTGTTGTTGGTAACGCTGCGCGTTGCGCTGGTCCTGCGCATTGCCGATCATGTTCCCGCCAACGCCGCCAGCGGCTGCGCCGATTGCCGCGCCTTCGAGGCCACGACCACTCTGGTGGCCGATGATGCCGCCCACCGCTGCGCCGCCAAGTGCGCCGAGGACGGTGCCAGTCTGTGCGTTTGGCCCGGAGGCACAGGAACTGAGCATGGAAAGGGTCAATGATGCGGCCAGGATTTTGATGGTATTCTTCATGTTTAGTTTGGGTTGCAGTGAATCAGACGGCGCAGCCTACACGATTATTCAAACGACGGCAAAAAGACTTACCACGAATTTTTCAGCCATAGGTCACGCTGCTCCATGATACGCAGCCGCTTCTGACTTGGACTCAATTCCCACACCAGAGGGATACCCTGCGGTAAAAGGGGCAGCAAGCGCGGGAAATCCACGCCCCCTGTCGTCAGCGGAATGCGGTGATCCCGCGCAGGCCATTCCACATCATGCACATGACACCCAAGGAGCCGAGGCGAGATCTGCGCCAAGAATTCAGCGTGGTCCAGCAGCCCCAAATTTGCCTTGCGTTGCACATGACCGAAATCATGCCAGGCACCGACCCATGGGGAATCGGCAAAATCGTTTAGCAGCGAGAGCATCTCCTTTTCATTCGGGATCTGCTCGTAATGACTGCGTGTCTCCACCGCTAAACGCACCCCATGTTCTTCACACACAGGCAGCAACTCGCGCAAGGCCTGGCGGGCGCGTTCAAGGTAAAACGCAGAGGCCTTGTCCCGCGCAGCGACCAATCGCAGTTTGGCCTCCGTGTATGGCCGGGAGTAGATGCCGCCGGAGAGCGCCATCTTTTCCAGTTCCTTGGTGATCGACTTCATCGGCACGCTGCCCATGTGCATCACAACTCGATCCACACCAAAGCGGCGCGCCATTTGGATCGTCGCCTTCGTCAATGAGATCGCACGCTCACGCTCAATTTGCCGGTGCGAGGTGAATTCATACACGTCCGGCGCATCCATCATCACCTCCACGGGCGACGGGCAAAAATTGTGCAGACTCGTCACGCGCACGATTCCCTGCTGATAGGCATTCAGCAACCCTGGCAGCAGCGAGACCTTGGTGCCATGGCTGATTTCGATCCACTCGAAACCCATCGCACGAATCTCTTTGGCGAGATCCATACCGTCAGAAAAGCGGTGGTTATTCCAGCAGGTAGAGAGCGCGAGCATCCGTGCGGATCAGTGAAAGATGGCAATGGGTGCAGGGATCACTTCTTTAGAGTGCTGCTATTCACCCACAGAGGCAGGTCCTGGGAGGCTGGCGGATTTGCATCCTTCGTGCTCCACTTCAGTACGGGCACCGCAGGCTTTTCGCCATTTGGAGTGATGACCATCACGTTGATCTCAAAGTAGCGCTCCTCGCCCTCAGGCACTGGGGTGGCCTTCAAATCCAGTTTGAAGTCATTCTTCCCCTTCATGAGTCCGCCAATGATCAATTGGTTTTCGGCATTGTCCTCCACCGCAGGGTAATCGAATCCATTTAGATGCGGGGTCGCAGCGTAGCCGTAACTTTGGATGTGATAGGCGGCCATGTAATCAGGTACACCGCACTCTTTTGGCACGGGCGGAACGTATCCTGGCGGATTGAATTCAGGCTTGTCCAAAAAATCCGGATCACCACCTCCTGCCAGTGCGGCACGGATTTCCGGGACTCCAGCCAGATTCATGTAGCGCGTCGTATCAAACTTCCAGTCGTTCCCTTCCTTGAGAAATCGGAGGATCAGGAGATTGTCAGGCACAGACTCCGCGTCGAGCCCGAGATCCACCTTTCCGAAGTAGATCATGTGTGCGGTAGGTCCGACCGCCTGCACCTCCAGCCGCCGCAACTGTGTCAGCTCCGGCGGACGAATGGGCACTTCAAACACAGCGTCGGGGTAAACTTGGCGCTGACTCAGGATTAGGTTCTTTGTCATCACCTGCCGATAGCGACTGGTGGCACGCTGCCAGGCCGCCGTGTCTTGATTGATGATGGCGCCGCGCCAGTCGTAGTACACCTTCTCCAGCGCGACACGCAGTTCCGCATCCCCTTCCGCGCCCATTGCACCAAAGGCAGTGGTGATCGCGATGACGAAGTTCAGGAAGAAAATGGAAGTAAAATGCGGTCTCATGGCACGGATATGACGTTATTTGAGCACTTGGAATCAATCTTGCACCAATTAACAGCGCCTTGAACTGTAAAAGTATTTGCCGATCCTGGTATTTTCGCAAAGGTCAGAGGCCCGCCCCCAAATCGCCTTTACTCCCAATCTATGGATATCCCAGCCGACGGTCCCACACGCACCCCACCGATAGATCGGACGCGGGAGTTGCTCAAGACCGCACAGGAAGAAATCTACAAGACGATTGATGGCATTGATCTCAGTGCCTACCTCTGGCAGCCATCGCCAGACAAGGCCCCATCCGGCCCCAAGTCCGTCGCAGCATTCTTCTTCAGCAGTGGCTGGGACAATGGGCAGGTCAGCCAATTTGCACCGCACTGCGTTTACTTTGCATCACGCGGCATGCTCACCGTCGCCTTTGATTACCGTGTCAGCACCCGTAATGGGGGTGGCCCTTTGCAGGCCATGGCAGACGCGCGCTCGGCCATTCGGTGGCTGCGGCTCAATGCGGTGGAGTTGGGAATCAACCCAGGAAAGATTGTCGGCATCGGTGGCAGCGGTGGCGGTCATGCGGTTGCCTCATGTGCGTTGCTGAACGGCTTTGACGATCCCGGGGATGCGCTCGACATCAATCCCGTGCCCAACGCGTTGGTGCTCTTCAACCCTGTGATCGACACCTCCAAGTCTGGGTTTGGCTTGGATCGCTTTCCTGATGCAGGTACGGCAAAGGCCGCCAACCTCATCCGCGCGATTCGCCCCGGATTGCCCCCCACTCTGATCATGCATGGCACGGGCGACCGCGTCGTGCCATTCCAAGGGTCATACGAGTTTGCGAAAAAGGCCTCGAAGAAAAAGAACCAGTGCCGACTCATCGAATTCGAAGGGCAAGGGCATGGCTTCTTCAACTTCAATCTGTCCTTTGAGCGCTATGAAGCCACCCTCATGGCGATGGACGAATTCCTTGTCGAACTTGGCATGATCGAGCCCGATCCTGACATTACGCTCGGCGCGGATTTGATGTAAATCCGCCTTCAGAAAGGCAAAATCGCGCCCGCGTGGCGTTTTTAAACGACGCGGATTGAATCAATGCGCGTATCTTTGGCACCTTCGTTTTCCCATCCAACCTCATGAATCCACTGCGTACCGTCACACTGGCCGTCCTCTCACTCCTGGCTGCACCCACCAGCCACGCCCTCGCCCCCTCTTGGCCCCAAGAAGGCAGCGACCTCAAGACCGATGCCGCAGCGGTCTATGGCAGACTTGATAACGGCATGCGTTACGTCGTCCTACCGAACGCAGAACCTCCTGGCCGTGCCAGCTTACGCCTCTATATGGACGTCGGCTCATTGATGGAAGAGCAAGATCAGCAGGGCATGGCGCACTTTCTTGAACACATGGCCTTTAACGGCTCCCGCACCTACCCAGACGGTGGCATGGTCGAGGCCTTTCAACGTTTAGGGATGGGGTTCGGTGCAGACACCAATGCGCACACCTCATTCAAGGAAACGGTTTACATGCTGGAACTGCCCAAGGTGGAACCAAAGTTCATCACCGATGGATTGCGCCTCTTCCGCGATGATCTTGATGGCATGCTCCTGCGTCCAGAGGAAATCGACCGTGAACGCGGCATCATCCTCAGTGAGAAGCTCAGCCGTGATTCAATCGAGTACCGCACCATGCTCGCCGGCTACAAGTTTGCACTGCCAGAGTCACTCTTGCCGGATCGGATGCCTATCGGCAAAGAAGAAGTCATCAAGACGATGACGCCGGAGCGGTTCCGCGACTTTTACAAGAAGTGGTACGGACCCAAGCGCGCCACCATCGTCGCCGTCGGCGATTTCAAAGACACCGCCGTCATCGCAACGGAGATTGAAAAGACCTTCGCCGACGCCAAGAGCTCTGGGGAAAATCCCGCAGACCCCGATCTCGGTAAGATCCCATCCGGAACGGGCCTCATCGCCAGTCTCCACACAGAGATGGAGGCCCAGGCCGTCAACATCTCCATCGAAAACGTCCGCCCAGCCAAGAACAAGCCAGACACCTCTGCCACCCGGCGCGAGAATCTCGTGCGCAGCCTCGCGGATAGCATGCTCAACCAACGCCTCTCCAAACTCGCCAAAGCCAAGGACGCTCCCTTCCTTTCCAGCGAAACCTACTCCTACGAATACCTGGAGTTTGTCCGCATCAACGGCATCGGCGGCCAATGTGCGCCGGAAAAATGGCAACCAACCCTTGCCCTGATGGAGCAAGAACTACGCCGCGCACTTGAGCATGGCTTCACCACTGCGGAGTTTGAAGAGGCCCGCTCGTCCGTGCTCCGCGATGTCAAACTTCGGGCCGACCAGGCCAGCACTCGCCAATCGCGCAATCTCGCCAGCGGTCTTGTCTCGCTTCTCGCTTCAAAAAAAGTCTTCACGCATCCCGCGGATGATCTCGTCCGCACCCAGGAAACCGTGGCGACCCTCACCAAAGAGGAGTGTCACCAAGCCATGAAGGCAGACTGGGACAGCAAAGACATCCAGGTCTTCGTCGGTGGGAATCTGAAACTCGAAGGCGACTCCGCAGCCCAAATCATCGCCGCCTACAATCAAAGCACAGCGGTCCCTGTTTCCGCCCCCGCTCAAGAGGAAACAGCCGCCTTCGCCTACACCAGTTTTGACCCCGTTGGAAAAATCGCGACCCGCAACGAAGTCGCTGACCTTGAGATCACCCAAGTGGTGTTTGAAAACAACGTCCGCCTCAACATCAAGCCGACGCCCTTTGAGAAAGGCGGCATCCGAGTCATGGCCAGCTTTGGTGGTGGTAAGCTTACCGCACCAAAGGGCAAACCGGGACTCATCCCCTTTGCCCAGAGCACCTTCCAGCTGGGCGGGCTCGTGGCCCATGACGTCGATGCGCTGCGCCGCATCTTTGCGGACAAATCTGTCGGGGTGGACTTCGCCGTGGGAGACGACTCCTTCATCCTCTCTGGACGCACAACTCCCGATGATCTCACGACGCAGTTGCAGTTGCTGGCTGCGAGCCTCACCGCACCGGGGTATCGCGAAGAAGCGCAGGATCAGTTTCGCAAGAACTTGGAGCCCCTCTACACCCAACTCAATCACACCGCAGAAGGCGTCATGAGCGACAAGATCGTCTCCTTTCTCCACAGTGGTGATGAGCGCTTCACCTTCCCAGAAATCGAAGTGATGCGTCAGCGCAATCTTGATGAACTCAAAGCATGGCTCACCCCAGAACTCAAAGAGGGCTATCTGGAAATCGCCATCGTTGGCGATGTGAAAGTCGATGCCGCCATCGAAGCCGTCGCCGCCACGTTTGGTGCCCTGCCCAAGCGTGCTGAAAGCAAACCCGCCTACACGGCAGAGCGTGCCATCCCCTTCCCCAAGCCACCACTGACCAAGCAATTCGATTTCACGACCGAGATCCCCAAGGCCATCACCGGGATCTACTGGCCCACAGCAGACATGTCAGACATCAAGCGCACTCGCAGACTCATCTCCGTCGGCAGCATCCTTGATGATCGCCTTCGCATCAAAGTCCGCGAAGAATTGGGCGAGACCTACAGCCCCGCTTGCTACCACGTCGCCAGCGACACGTTCACAGGCTACGGCTACATGACAGCGATGATCGAGCTCAAGCCAGAGCAGGCTGAACAGATCGCCAAACTCGTCGCTGAAATCGGCTCCGAATTGGCCAAAGGTCCCATCACCGATGACGAATTTGACCGCGCGATGAAGCCCCAGATGTCGCAGCTTGAGCAGATGCGCCGCGATAACCGCTACTGGACCCAAAACGTGCTGCGCAATTGCCAAGAGCAACCTCAGCGACTTGAGTGGGCGCGCTCCATTCTGGATGACTTCGCCAAAATCACGAAAGAGGATCTGCAAAAGCTCGCCGCCGAATACCTCGCGGGCGGCCAGACGCTAACCGTCAATCTCCAGCCCAAGACAGTGGCCAAGCCTTAACTACGGCAGCACGTGAAACCGCGTGCAGGCCAACCAAGGCCCCTCTTCAGGGTGAAATAACGCCCTCCAAAACCAGGCGGACACATCAGTGGTGTGTCCGCCTTTTGCATCCCGAATTTGTTCCAAGACCTCCACCACCATTGAGTCCCGTTGCGCCTCAAACCGCACCCAATTCCGCCCATCCGGATCTACCACGGTGCCAGTTCTCTCCACCATCCACCCTGAGGCACGCAGACAGTCCTGGCTCGAATGCAAACGCCGTGTCGCCCGAGTGACCCTTCGCAGAATCAACTCATCCGCACCGATCTGGAAGCGGCCAATCTGGCCCGGAAACTCCGCAGCAAACGCCTCCTCCCGAACCCCTTGCATCAGCGGCGTGATAGGCATGCCATCAAAGGTGGAGGGCCACGCTTGAGGCGAAGCCGGCATCGCCGCAGCGCCCTCTCCACGCTCCCGCGCAAAGCCCAGCCCAGCGATCACGAGACAAATCGCACCAAAGGCTAAGATCCATCGGTCCTTTGGAACGGGCACGGCATCCGGCTCGCGGCTCTCAGGCCTCTGCCATCGCCGTGCAAACCGAAACAGCGGCCAGATCGCCAGAGCAAAGACCAGCAATCCCACAGCCTCATGCGCCCAGTGTGGCAGAGAGATCAGCCCACTTTCTGGAAAAAACAAAAGCGCTGCCCGAAGGCCATTACCCGCCACGACCAAGCCAACAGCCATCCCGCACAGCGCCAGGGCTCTCGACATTCGCAGCCTGAACCTGGCAGATAGAGCAGCCGCCGCAAACAAGGAGAACCACAACATCCGCACACCCGAGCAAGGCGGATCAACCCCCACCAAGTTCCCTTGATACATCAGGTCCGTTCCCAGAAGGGAGACCTCCATCCCGACCATTTTCAAAAGCCCTTCCGAACACATTCCGGCCCACCGCCTCAACGGGTATCCCAAAAAGAATTGCATCGAAGAGACCCAGGGGACCGACAACAACAGCAGGAAGGCTTCGCCCGGCATTCGCCAGAGGCGGTACGCGCATCCCAACGCTAAAAAGAGAGCAGCCGACTGGATGAGCATGGGCAGCGGCAGCAGCCCGCTCACACAAACAACCAAGACAGCAGCGGCAACCGAGAGTGATCCGACGGTCACACGCAACTGCCGCCACCTTCCCCCAGAAAACCACAGCGCCACCCCCAGCGCCACGAAACCCAGCGGTTCATCCGATTCATCCAAACCACGGGACACCACCCACCGGGCCACGGGCCATCCAGCAAGGAGAAGCGCAAGCGTGACCCCGAAGAGACGCCATCGCGAGGACAGAGAAAGTTGTTCAGCAGGAGAAGCCACAGTGGTAAACCCCACAAGGCTACAACGCCGCAATCAACCGCGCCCGCGAAAAGTCGGCGACATTGAGTTCAGCCGTCATGGTCGCCTCCGCCGCGAGTTGGGGCGCATATTCACCGTTGCGGGGATCGATGAAACCGAAGACGCGTTTACCATTGGGTAGCAAGACGAAAGCGTTGCGCGGATTCAGGACCCTCTCCACTTTGACGGTCGTCTGCACAAGGACAGGCGGCGCTTCGATGGCAACAGCAGCGGAGTTTTTGAGCGGGACGATCATCGACCTGAGACGGGAACGGCTTTGGGTATCACAGTGTCCGCAGAACCAGCGGCGGACTTGGCAGCAGCGGGGTCGCCCTTCCAATCCAGCTTGGCCTCTTGGAAGTGATCTCTGCCTCGGATCATGTCCAGTGCACGCTGCAAAACGGTATCGCGGACAGGCAGTTGATCATTCTCGATGTCCTCTCCCTTGCTCCGCCGAATGTACGACTCGAGTTCTGGATTCTTCCCAGCCACCAAGGCCGCCTCATTGTATCGCGGCCGGGCCTTCTCTTTCACGGTCGCGTCCACCACCGATGGGGTCGTCTGCGCCAGCATCAGGCGCTTATCCGCCGCCGACATTTCGACTCGTAGGTCGGGGGTGATACCGCGGGTAAAGAGCGATGTATCGTCGTCCAACAACATCTCGGCCCGGGCGAACCGCAACGCCCAATGGGCGTCAATCGGAAGGGTCTCGTAACGAACCGTCGCGCCTTGCGTCAGCGTTCCGACCACGAGCGCTTGCTTGCGATGATGCAAGACGGCAGTGATCGTCTCCCCGACGTTCGTTGTGTCTGCATCCACCAAAATCACAATCGACCCTGTCCAAGCTGCTGGCCGTGTGGATAGACGCAGATCAGCGGACGCTTGCCCCATCTGCTTCAGCTTAAAGAGCACCTGCCCCTCGGGGATGAAAAGATCTAGCACCGCCGCCGCGACATCGAAGTCGCCGGGTGCCCCAGGGAATCGCAGGTCCAGCACCAGGTGTCGAATGCCTTGGCCCGCAAAGTCGGCCAGATGTTTTTCAATCAACGGGGCGGTCCCCAGCGTGAGCGCATGGGGACGCAGCAAGCCGATTTGCGGCGTCAATTTTTCAGCGATGATCGTCTCGTCCACCTTCTTGGTGCCAGAGATCTCCAGAGGGATCAGATTGGCCCCCGATTTTAGTCGATCCAGCAACCCCTGGAGGGCCGCACGATTCAACTCGTCAAAGGTCAATTCATCACGGCGGATGTATTCCTGGCGGAGAATCTGGAACGCGGACTGAACGGCGGCCTGGGAGAGCGGTGCCTCCGTCTCAGGCAGTTCCGCAGGCTTTGCCACTGGCACGACCCCACCAGCAGCGACGGCGACATTCTCGACGATCAAGGCGAGAAGCAGCAGTGGCAGGCGACGGAGGAGGAAGCGCGCTGGGTTCACTGGGGTTCAGATGTTTTGCTGATGATTAAGAGCATGTACGGTGCCGGAAGCAACCGTCTCCCACATAAAATGCGCAGAGATCGCCCTAGAGACATACGTTTTCGCCCGAGCAACGGCCGCCGTCAATGCCATGCCCTGCCCCAGTCCCGTGGCGATAGCGGCAGAATATGTGCAGCCGGTTCCATGAGTCTTCACACCCGGTGTGCGAGGGGCGTCGTACCAGGAGACGGCACCATCGCGGGTGCACAGTACATCCGGTGCTGTGGCCAAGGCCGTCAGGTGCCCCCCTTTTACCAGCACGGCAGTGCCGAATCGCTTCGCCAGATCCACGGCACAATTTTCAAGGTCGGCCTGGGTCTCAAGGCCCCTGCCCCAAAGCACCGCTGCCTCATCCATATTCGGCGTGATCACGGTTGCCATGGGCAGCCAATCCTCAATGAGAGAAAGCACCGCAGCATCCTCTAAGAGCTTTCCGCCTCCCGTCGCCACCATGACCGGATCCACGACCAGCGGTGCATGCTTGGGTGCCCATTTCTGCCAAGCCGATACGACGACCTGCACCTGCTCCCGCCCCCCAAGCATCCCCGATTTCGCGGCGGCGATTGGAAACCCTGCAAACAGGATGCGAATCTGGTCAGCGATGAGATCGGCATCCAGATTCCGCACGAGAGAGACATGCCCTGGCGTCTCCGATACGACGCTGGTCAGCGCATTCAGAGCGTATCCCCCGAGGGCAGTGATGGCTTTGATATCCGCCTGGACGCCTGCGCCACAGGAGGAATCGGAACCGGCGATAGTGAGGATGGGAGGAGGTGTCATACAGGGTCAGCGAGGGTGCAGGGAATATCGGGCAACTTGCGGCATCATACACACGTCCGCTTGTCTGCGCGGCGTTTTCTGATATGAGTGAAGGAGTGAATGTTGAATTTGAATTGCTCGAAGGCCTGACCGTGACCGTCGATGGTGTGCAGTATGACCAGTCGCGTCCTGCACCGCCGGACCGCCCCCACCCGTTTGTCTATCACATCAGCATTCACAATGGGTCCGATGAGGTCGTGCGGATCTTTGGCCGCAAATGGATCGTGCGTGACACCGATGGCGACACCATGGTCGTGGAAGGCGATGGCGTGGTCGGCCAGTTCCCCAATCTGGCACCAGGGCAGAGCTTCAGCTACGATTCCTATCATGTGATCAAGTCAGAGAGCACCGCCACCGGTTCCTTTTTCGGCAGCACCGACGATGGGCGCCCCATCTGCGTTCGCATTCCCCCGTTCGAAATGCAGCCGCCGCTCTTTGCCTGAGCCTACCTCCAGAGGCAGGCTATTCGGCAAGAATCTGCGGGCGGATCACCTCGACGCTCTGGGATGCCAAGGCGGTCTTCAATCGATCAAACATCGCGTCGTCCTCGTAGGTCCCCACAATGGCCCCGCCTGAGCCGGTGAACTTTGCACTGGCCCCGCAATCCCGTGCTGTCTCGACCATGGCCACGTTGCCCTTGCTGATCTGGTAAAGGCGGCGGCGGAGGTCAAAGTTCTCATTGAGCAGCGGTCCGATCTCGTGCCCCTCTCCCGCGACGAGCTTGTCCCGCACGCGCTGGGCAAGGTTTGCCCACTGATACATCGCCGATACGACCTCCCGCTCGCCACGCTTCCAGCGCCCGCGGATGTCATTGTGAAACACCTCCGTCCCTTCGCTGAGTTTGGTCGTGTAGGCGACGTAGAGCTTCGGCAGCAACTGAGGGTCCAAGGGCTCATAGATGCCGTAGCCTAGTTTCTCGATCGAGGCCCGATTGAAGTCCATAAAGACCACCCCCTCGTAGGACTGGATCACTCGATCCTGAAGTCCCGCCGGGATCCCCAGCTCATCATTTTCGACGCTCAGCACTAGGCTTGGCAGCAGATGCGTGGGGATTACCACGCCGTAAAACTCCATCAGGGATCTCCAACAGGCCGTGATAATGGCGCTGGATCCCGCCATCCCGACCTGGGGCGGCACGTTGCTAGCGTAGCGGAGCGTGAAGTTCCGGTCGTGGAGTTGGATCTTTTCCCTCTCGCAGTAATCGTAAAACCGCTTCACGCTGGCCTTCAGCAGGCGGATGCCGCCGTAATATCCAAATTGCTTCACGTCCTTGGCCAAGGCGCTGATGCCTTTGAAGACGGAGTGGTCACGTTCGTTGGGCTCAATGCGGAGTTCGTCCGACTCCTCCAGCGTCACCTCCGCGCAAAAATTGCGGATGATGAAGGAGATCGTCTTGCCGAAGTAGCCGTCAGACGGATTTCCGATCAGACCGGCGCGGGCAAAGGCTTTATGTCTCAAGAGCATGCAGAAAGTGAGGACGAAAGGGGAAAAACGGGTTGGAAGGAGCCGGAACTCTAAAGTCTGCCCTAGAGCGTGACAACCGGATAATGACCTCCGCAGGAATCACGGTGTTTCTTGACAAAATGTGTACAAGACCTTGTTCAGGGCTTGCCCCAGCGGCTTCAGGCATGGTAAAACGAAGGCATGTCCCGTTCATCGCTCTTGAGCCACCGGTCGCCGCACTTTCTCATGTCGGCCCTCCTCGCTACCTTGCTCAGTATCGCCAGCCTCAGCATCAAGGCAGCAGACCGTCCGACGAATTTCGTCTTCATCCTCGTTGATGACCTGGGCCAGCGCGACCTCGGCTGCTATGGCAGCAGTTTTTACGAAACGCCTAACATTGATGCCCTCGCCGGCCAAGGCGCTCGCTTTACGGATGCTTACGCCGCCTGTCCCGTGTGCTCACCCACACGCGCCAGCATCATGACGGGACAATACCCCCAACGGACAGGGATCACCGACTACCTCGGTGCCGCCCAACCCGAGAGTTGGAAGCGCAATACGAAACTGCTGCCCGCCCCTTACTCAACACAACTGGCGCTCGAAGAACTGACCCTGGCGGAATCACTCAAATCCAAAGGCTACGCGACCTTCTTCGCTGGCAAATGGCACATGGGTCCAGAGGGCTTTTGGCCAGAGAATCAGGGCTTTGACGTCAATATCGGTGGCATCGACAGAGGGGGGCCCTACGGCGGGAAACGCTACTTCTCACCCTACGGCAATCCACGGCTCCCCGATGGGCCAGAGGGCGAACATCTGCCAGATCGATTGGCCAGCGAGACCGTAAAATTCATGGAGGCCAATCGGGACAAGCCCTTCCTCACCTACCTCTCGTTCTACTCCGTCCACACCCCGCTCATGGCCCGTCCTGACTTGGAGAAAAAGTACCACGCGAAGGCGGAGGCTCTCCCTCCCCACGACCCACGTTTTGGCCGCGAAGAACCGCGCGATGTCCGTCTTGTGCAGGATCACCCGATCTATGCCAGCATGGTGGAGGCGATGGACCAAGCCGTTGGTAAAGTGCTGAAAGGCCTCAAGGATCTGGGGTTGGAAAAAAATACCGCTGTCATCTTTACCTCCGACAACGGCGGGTTATCGACAAGCGAAGGCTGGCCCACCTCGAATCTGCCACTGCGGGGCGGCAAGGGCTGGCTCTACGAAGGCGGCATCCGGGAGCCCCTCATCATCCGCTGGCCCGGCGTGGCCAAGCCTGGCTCTATCGTTTCCGAACCAGTCATCAGTCCCGATTATTTCACCACTATCGCCAGGACCGCCGCTGCGCCCCCACCAAAGAATCGGGACGGCATTGACCTGCGCCGCCTGCTGCGCGGTGACGATAGCCCTGGTCGCCCGCTTTACTGGCACTACCCCCACTACGGCAACCAAGGAGGTGCCCCTGGCAGCGCCATCCGTGAAGGCAAATGGAAGCTGATCGAGTGGCTTGAAGATGGCACTCTGGAGCTCTACAACCTCCGTGAAGACATTGGCGAGAAAAACAACGTCGCTGAAGCAAATCCAGAGGTCGTTGCCAGACTCAAGACCAAGTTGGATGGCTGGCGCCAAGATGTCGGTGCAAAGATACCCGCGAAAAACACCGCTTACTCAGCCGAAAAACCAGACGGCAGAGAAAGCAAACGCCCACCTGAAAAGAAGACCCCAGCCAAGTAGCCGAATCTTCCCGACCTCCCCTATCCCCACTCCGACCATGCGCTCCCTACTTTTCCTCAGCCTCGGCTGCTCCTTAACATTTCAGCTCCGTGCCCAAGTGGCGGAGGGGCCTGATCCCAAGAAACTCGACGCCGTCGCCCCACGACTCCAAAAGTTCGTCGATGAAGGACAAATTGCCGGAGCCGTCGTCTTGGCAGCGCTTGATGGCAAAGTCATCAGCGAAGAGGCCGTTGGTTTTCGCGACCTGGAATCGAAAGATCCCATGAAAAAGGACAGCCTGTTTTGGATCGCATCCATGACCAAGCCGATCACTGCCATGGCCGTGATGATGCTCCAGGACGAAAAGAAACTGAACATCAATGACCCGGTCGAAAAATACCTCCCCGAGTTCCGAGGTCAGATGCTGGTCGCTGAAAAGAAAGACGATACCGTCCTCCTCAAAAAGCCCGCGCGTCCCATCACCATCAAAGATCTGCTCATGCACACCAGCGGTCTCACCAGCAACTCACCGCTCGACAAAGATGCCATCGATGTCCTCTCCCTCAAAGAAGCCGTCATCAGCTACGCACTGACCCCTCTCCAGTTTGAGCCCGGCAGCAAATGGGCTTACTGCAATCCTGGCATCAACACATTGGGGCGGCTCATCGAAGTTGTCAGCGGCACGGAATACTCCCGCTTTCTCCAAACGCGCATTTTCAATCCCCTCCGCATGAAAGAGACCACCTTTTGGCCAGACAAAAAGCGTCTGCAAAAGCTCGCCACCTCCTACAAACCCACTGAGGATGGAGAAGGGCTAGAGCCCACACCCATCAAGTATTTAACACCTCCCTTCTCCAATCGCAAACGAACCCCACTCGCAGCGGGCGGACTCTTTTCCACCGCAGGCGATCTCTTGAAACTCTACACGATGTTTTTGAACGGAGGTCAGGCAGACGGCAGGCGCATTCTCTCCACCGCTGCCATCCAAGAAATGACAACCTTGCAAAGCGGTGATTTGAAGACGGGCTTCACCGAAGGAATGGGCATGGGGCTTGGCTTCCACATTGTGAGGGAGCCCATTGGCGTCACCGCCATGCTCAGCCCAGGCACCTATGGCCACGGTGGTGCGCATGGAACGCAAGGCTGGATTGATCCAGAAAGAAAAGTCATCTACATCCTCCTCATCCAACGCGCTGGCCTCAAGAACGGTGACGCTTCCCCGATGCGCCAAGCGTTCCAGGAAGCCGTAGCCGAGTCTCTGCCGCCCATGGTAAAGGCTGCCGTGAAGCCTTGAGTAGGCACCTAGTTCATTCCGCCGGGATCGGCTGAGCAGTCTTGGCGGACACCCCGCTGAGCGGATACTGAATCACCGCCTCCCATGCCAACTTTTGCAGCAGAGAGTTCAGCAACTCCGGCTCTGGAGTTGATTTCAGCTCCGCCGGCACGGGCAGCCCAACGGGGGAGCGTTGGAAGATCGCAGCAAAATGGCAATACGCGACCAATGCAGCCAGCGGTGGTTGCGGATGGCCAAGGGTATCGCGAAACAGATCCGCCTGCTTCACGATCCCAGGTGCCGTGCCATTCAGGACATGCTGTCTCAATGCCATGACGGCATCCCCAACCGGGACGATGCGCACGCAGTCACGCCCTGTGCTGACATTGAGTTTTCCCACCTGCTCTTCCAGGGCCTTCACCCACGTCGAGTGGTAAAGGTCGTGCATCGCCTTCAGACTTTCTGCCGTCGCAGCATTGCGTGATTCATTTGAAAAACTAGGGTCAAACGAACCATCACGCCCAGGCCAAGAAGCCTGCACCAACACACGTAGTTTCGGATTCTTCTCCAGTCCTAACTTGGTAAAGAGCTCGATCCCTGCATCAGGCAGCAGCATGTGGGGCGACACCGTCAACACGTCCACCTTTCCCTCCCGCAGCGCTGCCTTGGTCCGGTTTTTTTCGTCCGGCACGTTCCAATGCTGGATCACCTGGGATCCCCCCAACATCTGCTGTCCCGCATCCTGATACCCGATCCCTGCCGCCGTCGCGAGTGGCGGCAGAAGCTTGGCCGTGTAAATCATGAAACTGTGCGCACAGACAAAAATGCGCGGCCCCGGTGGCAGCCCGGGCGCAGCAGGCGTCAGAGGTGGCGCGCCATTGGGGATGCGGGGCGTGGAGGTCTTCTTCGCCATCAGTTCCCTCAACTCCGGATGCGCCTCCACATATTTCAGCGCCTCCGCCAGGGACAACTTCCCATCCTTGTCGGCATCCGAATCGGGGAAGAGCTTCAGCGCTCGGTCCAGCCACTTGCCCGGAGCAGCCTTTTGAGCGGCAGCAAACGGAGCGCTCACAAGGAGGGCGATGAGAACGAGAAGTGCTTTCATAGTCAGAGGTCGGCGAAGCTGGTGAAACGAGATTGCGACGCCGATGATGCGTCAATTTTCACCAAAGTCACGCCTACCGTGCCACTTTGAACTTCGAAGGAAGAGGGTCAGGACGTTGCAGGACACGCCCTCGACTCGAATGAACGATTCATCCGCAGCGCATCGTTTCCCAATGCATGCGCGCCTCTTGTAGCCTCACTCGATCCCTCTTCGCCCTCCTGCTTGCAGCCAACATCGCACCCTCGTCGTTGCGGTCAGAAGACACAAAGAAGACCCTCAACGTCCTCTTCATCGGCAATAGCTTCACTGCGCGTCACAATCTCTCCACCGTCCTCAAGTCGATGGCGGAGGCTGGCAATCCCGGGCTCACCTTCAACCGCACAGATGTCATTTACGGCGGTCGAACGATGAAGGACCACTGGAGGCTAGGCACGCAGATGATCGTCAAACAGTCCACCGTCACTCAGGAAGAAGAGGTCGCCATCATCGCTGCGTTGGAGAAGCAAATCGCTGCGAACCCCAAAGACAAGTACGCGCCCGCTGCCCTCGCCCGGCATCGCGCACTGTTGCCCAAGCTGGAAGAAAACCGTACCCCGTGGGATGTCGTCGTGCTCCAATCCTATCGCGATGACATCGAAGGCGACCCGACCCTTTACGCCCAGTTCGCGCCGAAGTTCGCAGAGCTCGCCAAAGCCCAGGGGGCACGTGTCATTCTCTACGAGACCACACCGGTCACGCAGAACGATCAGCCCCTCAGGTCCCCACCCGATCCCGCCCCCATTCTCGCTAAAGAACGCAAGATCGCGACCCTCGCCCACCGTCTCGATGCCGCCGTGGCCCCCATGGCGCTCGTCGCGCAGCGTTGCCAGACCCAACGGCCTGACCTCACTCTACGCTTCGTCAACGACGCCCACCTCAACCAAACGATGGCCTACCTCACCGCCTGCACCCTTTATGCAGCGATCTTTGACAAGAGCCCAGTCGGACTCCCCACCGATTCCGTCACAGATATCCGATTCGTTGAAGACGGATCCAATGCCAAAGATAAAGATCGCGATGGCGGCCCCATCACGCGCACCTTCCCCGCAAAAGACCGGGCCGATCTCCAGCGCATTGCATGGGAAGGCTACAACGAATTTCTGAACCTGAAAAAATCGCTACCGCAATAGTGGCAGACGGCTTCACGGAAGCGGCTGCAACTTGACCATTCCTGAAAGGATATCGGTGGTGGTAGTGCGTTCCGTTGAACTTGCCGCCGGACGCTTGGGCAGCAGGAAATATCCCCGCCCACGCCAACCCATGGCATCGTGAATCAGCATCCCTTGGTGGGCGACGACGCGAGTCACGTTGGTGCCTGGCGCCGCAGGGTTTGGATCCACCAGCACAAACCGACCACTGAACTTTCCAGTGCTCGGAGTCACCGCCAGCGTAGTGCCACATGGGTTGGCCAACGGACGCACCACACTCCCACCGACGCGAAGTCGGGCATTGATGGCTGGAGTCACGAAGGTGTCCGCGATTCCGCCTTCCACGAACGTCAGACTCATATTATCCGTCGATCCGTCATCGACCAATCCCATCACCACCTCGGTTCGCCCAGGTGCCACATATCGACCACCGGCAGCCAAGAATGTCTCTGGTCCAAATCCAGGCCGGTAGGCGCGGGAGGTGCTGCTGGGCATCTTCCAGCTCACACTGCCGCCGATGGTATTATCACCATACGGTGGCACGTAGATCGCTGTCCCCTGCGTCAAATCCAGTGTGCCCAAGACTGACCCCAATCGAGAATGCAGGTTCTGATATACCAGCACCTGTCCGGTGGGTCCAGCATACGTCGCCGTCGCAAAACTTGAACCATCCGGCAGCTTGCCTGAAACGGAGATGCGGCCCGTAGAGGCCACTGAGAACGATCCATAACCTGAACCCTGAGGGATCGACTCAACAATCGGCAATGGTGGTGCAAGCTCGAAGGTATAGTAGCCGATCAGGGTCCGCAGGGCATCGAGCTCCAAAACTGGTGTCGTCGTAGTCCAACGATTTTTCCAGGCCTCGAAGGCGGCTGTATCGGTCCCATCAGTGATCGCCCCCTCAAGCAATTGATGATTGGCTCCGTCCACCTTGAAGGACACCGTGACGTCGAGCTTTCCTGATCGCTTCACCAGCACCGACGCAGTCGGCTGTAGATCGCCCAACACGGCATTTAATACACCACGGAAAGAATACGCAGAGGCCCCCATGGTCACTTTCCCACTGTAACTCCCGGTGGAACTTAGCGTGATATCCATCCGCCCACCAAGATCCCCATTGATCCCGCCATCACGCGCTACTGGGCCGGAGTAACCGCCCACAGTCCCATCCGGCAATGCCTTCACCAAGAGCGCCGCTTTCGCCGTCGTCCGCCCTTTCGCGTTCGCCACAGTAAAGGTCAGGTTATAGGTCCGATCCGCCGTCAGAGCGACAGCGGGTTTCCCGGTAATGACCCCCGTGTATCGATTCACCGTCAGACCTGTCGGCAAGCCAGAAATCGCAAACGATGTCGGAGTCAGCAACGGATCGGCATCATACGGAATCGCGGAGGTGTAAATCGCCCCCACCATCGCGTCAGGCAATTGGATCAAATCGTTCGGCGGTGGCGCTGGTGTCAGGATTACAGGTTTGGAATTGTAAACGACAAGCTGCGTCTGCGTGGTCAGCGCTCCCCCGGGCGTAGTGGAAACAAGACTCAAGATCGATGCATCAGACTCCACCAGACGTGTGATTCGCAGAGTCTTACCGGCCCATCCGGTGTAGCGCGGATCACCCGGCAATGGCCCCGCATTTTGCTGCCATGCATAACCCGTAATCACGCCCGAGATCGGGGCCGCGATACTAGCAGTGGCACCCGTCGGCAACACCAATTGCCTCAGCGCAGCGTCCGCCACAGTCAGCGTAGCGGATGGGCTCGTCAACGCCCCAACTGGATTGCGCACCACCACCGCATAGGTCGCTGCATGAGTCAGCGCAGCGATGGGAATCGTGTAGGTCTGTGCGGTGGCCCCACGAATCGAAACACGGTTCTTCGTCCACTGAAAGGTAAAGGGACCCGTACCCGATGGGACCACTGAAAAACTCACGGCATCGCCGACCAATACCGCCTGGGTCACAGGCGCGGTATCGATCACTACGGGATCATTCACGGAAAGCGTCACGGGCAGACTCGTGGTCGTCCCGACTGCATTGGTGATTACCACATCATAGACATCTTCATCCGCCTCCGTAACCCGAGTCTTTGAATAGCTGGCGCTTTTTGCATTGAGGATATCGACCCCATTCTTCCTCCACTGATAAGCCAGTGTTTTGGATCCAGTAGCGACCACACTAAAGGTCGCTGTAGCGCCGGGATTCACGGCTCGATTCACTGGCTGCGTCGTGATGGTCGGTGGCTTATTTCCGGTGCCAGTCAGCAGCACGAGAAAGCTCGGCTCTGTCAGGTCATCGCTGGCGATGCGTAGATTCATCGTTCGCACACCTTCGGCCAACGGTGCAAAGGTGACATCAAAAGTGGTGCTCTGGCCCGGCGTCAGCATGGTGCCCGTCAGGGCCGAAGCGGTGAAGTCACCCATGTGAGCGCCGTCACTCGTTAGCGCCAGCCCCGTGAGATCCGCCGTGCCGGTATTCCTAATGGTGAAAGTCAGCACGCTGGATCCAGCCGTACTGATGACGCCAAAGTCTAGCGTATTGCGTCCATTGGCGAGCGTTGTGGCAGCTGGCTGCTCCACGGTGATCTCTGGCACTAGCGCAGGTGAGTTGGTAAAGACCATGCCACTCGGCGTCGTCAAAAACACCGCCGAAGGAGCGATCGCCCACAGACCCACGACGTTCAAAGACACACCCGTGGCACCATCCGGTGCCCAAGTCGCCCCATCGCTGCCCAAGATTGCGGAGCCTGCGCCTGCCCAGAGTTGGCTGGCGCTTGTCCCAGACATCACTGCGACCGCTGCCGTCGTGCCAGAGGTCTGCGTGCTCCAGGTCGTGCCGCTGAGCTTCAAGATGGTGCCAGTTGCCCCACCTGCCCACACACTCGTCCCAGAGCCCCACACCGCATTCAGCGTCCGTGTCACACCCGATGTCTGGGCGGACCATGAACTGGTGCTGCCCTTCAAAATCGTCCCGCGTGCACCCACTGCCCATGCGTTAGCGGTATCCCGCGCCCAGACACCATTGAGGTTTTGCGTCGTGCCGGAGGACTGTTTCGCCCACGAGGTCCCATTCCAGCGCAAGATCGTGCCACCATCACCGACTGCCCACACATTCGTGATGCTCGTTCCCCACACAGCATTCAGCGCTACCGTCGTGCCCGAGGACTGTGCCGCCCATGTCGTCCCATTCCATCTCAGGATCGTGCCCGCAGCGCCGACCGCCCAGATGTTATTGTCATCAAAACCCCAAAGCCCCGCCAGCGCGCTGGTCGTCCCAGACGGAGTAGAGACAAACCCTGTACCCGTCCAGCGCAGGATCGTGCCGCCATTGCCTGCGAACCAAACCTTGTCATCATCCACCGCCCACACAGCCGGCAGCGAGATCGAAGGGAACGTCGATTGCACCGCTGCCCAGACCGTCCCATTCCACACCGCCGAAGAACGCCGATTCCCCACTGCCACAGCCTTGGTGGCGCTGGCCACGTCAATGCCATTCAAATCCTGATTCGTATCACTATCCTGATCGGCCCAGGCAGAGCCATCAAAAAAGCGCACCTCGCCACCACGACCAACGGCCCACACCTGCGTCGCGGATGCGCCGGAAATGCCTCGCAGATCCACGGTCGTACCGCTGGTCTGCACGCCCCAGGCAGTGCCATCGTAAAAGCGAATCAATCCGCCCGTACCGACGATCCACACATTGCTTGCCCCGCTGCCCCAGACCGCATTCAAATCTACTGTCGTTGCAGTCCCACTATTAAAGTTCACCCAGTTCGTGCCGTTAAACCGCAGCACGCGCCCACTGTCGCCCACGGCCAGCACGTTGCTGGACCCAGAGGCCCACACTCCGTTGAGATCCTCCGTCGCAGCACCCGGCACCGTTTGCGTGACCCATGTCGCCCCAGTCCATTTGATGATCCTGCCACCCACGCCGACGGCCCACACATTGCTCGCATTGATGCCATAGACAGCATTGAGATTGTCCGACACGCCAGAGGTCTGCGCCGCCCACGAGACACCGTCCCAAAACAGCACTGTCCCACCATTGCCCACTGCCCAGACGCTTGATGCAGAAGTGCCCCAAACCCCACCCAGATCCACAGCCACTCCAGATTCTTCTGTTGTCCACGTCACACCACCATCCGTTGTATGCCGAATCGCGCCCGATGGCCCCACCGCCCAGCCCTCCGTCACCGAAGCCATCCAAACAGCAGCGTTCGGACGGGCATCCGCCAAAACTCGCCAATTCGATACCGCCTTTGCTGGCATCACAGCAGCAAATATCATTGCTAATGCGATGACCCAAACGGCGTGACATGAAGACAATGAAGTGGAGCGGAGGGTGCGATGCATAAATTGAGAGCGTGAAATGATGGACAAATCCTTATTGGAACTCGCCATTTAACGGATCGTTTCATGTTTCTTGCCGATTGTCACTAAACCATCCCAAGAATCCCCCTAATGTGACGATATTGTATCAATCGCCCACCCCAACGCGGTGGGTGCCGCGAATGACTGGTTGCTTTTTGCCCTCAACGCCTGTCTCTTACACCATGTTTGATGAACAGGAATTCTCCTTGTGATATTGCCACCGTCACTCAGTCGAGTGGCTTTTCTCGGGGACTATGTTCCCCGTCAGTGCGGAATCGCAACCTTCACTCGAGATTTGTGCGAAGCCGTCAGCGCAGCGGCACCCGATGCGGAATGTTATGTCGGCGCGGTCAATGACCGCGTCGAAAGTTACGACTACCCGCCGCGTGTCCGTTTCGAATTGCTCGAAAAGGACATCGACTCCTATCGCCGTGCTGCCGATTTTCTGAACTTCAATAATGCCGATGTCCTCTGCGTGCAGCATGAGTTTGGCATCTATGGGGGGGCGGCAGGCAGTCATCTGCTGGCCCTGATCAAAGAGGTGCGCATGCCGGTCGTCACCACCCTGCACACGCTTTTGCAGGAACCCAATGAGGCACAGCGGAGGGTTATGAATGAGATCAGTCAGCGCAGCGAGCGTCTCATCGTCATGGCCCACAAAGGCGCAGAGATCTTGCGCGAGGTTTACGCCGTCCCGCCCTCGAAGATCGACGTCATTCCCCATGGCATCCCTGATGTGCCCTTGGTCGATTCATCGGCAGCAAAGGTGCAGTTTGGTGTCGAAGGACGCAAGGTGCTGCTTACCTTTGGCCTCATCGGCCCAGGAAAAGGGATCGAGCACGCCATCCAGTCCCTGCCAAAAATAATCCAGCGCCACCCCGAAGTCGTTTACATCATCTTGGGTGCCACGCACCCCCACTTACTTGCCAGCGAGGGCGAACGCTATCGGCTCAGCCTCGAATGGATGACGGAGGAATACGGAGTCAAAGATCACGTCATTTTTGATAACCGCTATGTCTCCCCCGCAGATCTGAAGGAATTCATCAGCGCCACGGACATCTACCTCACCCCCTACCTTAACCGTGGCCAAATCACCTCTGGCACCTTGGCCCAAGTGTTCGGTGCCGGACGTGCAGTCGTCTCCACACCATATCATCACGCCGAGGAACTCCTCACCGATGGCTGCGGCATCCTGGTGCCATTCAGTAAGCCTGAAGAAATTAGCTCTGCTGTCTGCCAGTATCTGGAGCGCCCCGGTCTCCTCGAAAGCACCCAACGCGCCGCTTGGCAGGCGGGCCGTGGGATGATTTGGCCTGCAGTGGCGCGTCAGTATCTTGAATCCTTCCGCCAGGCATCCAGTGAACGCCGCGCCCCAGCGCGCACCGCTTTCGCGGGTTGGACAGCCGGCAATAAGCAAGGGCTGCCAACTGCCAAGCTCGATCATCTGGTTCGCATGACCGATAGCACCGGCATCTTCCAGCACGCGCTCTGCACCGTTCCCGACTTCCTGCACGGCTACTGCACGGATGACAATGCCCGCGCCTTCATCCTCTGCTGCCTTCTTGATGATCTCGGCGGGCACCGCCCTGGGGAACAGCTCAATCGACTCTCAACCACCTACCTCGCCTTCCTTGCTTCTGCCTTGAATCGCGATACTGGCGGCTTCCGCAATTTCATGAGCTTTGACCGCCGCTGGCTGGAGCCCGAGGGTAGCCAGGACAGCCACGGCCGCGCGCTTTGGGCTCTAGGCACCGGAGCAGCGCATTCCCACCACACTGGACAACGCAATCTGTGCGCGAGCCTCTTCGATGCAGGGTTAGACCGCATCACCGCCTTTACTTCACCCCGTGCCTGGGCGTTTGGCCTCCTCGGCATCCACGAACTGCTGCGCGCCTTCCCAGGTAACACCGCCGCCATCGCGGCAAGGACCGTTCTGACGCAGCATCTCACCCGTCTCTGGAAAGACTGCGCCACGCCCGATTGGCCGTGGTTTGAGCCCGGCGCTACATACGACAATGCTCGCCTCTCCCAAGCCCTGCTCATCAGCGGCCACGCCATGGATCAGCCAGAGGTTCGCGATATCGGCCTCGAGTCGCTGCGCTGGTTGGTGTCCATCCAAAAGACACCCACCGGCTGTTTCCGCCCGATCGGTAGCAATGGTTTCTGCATCCGCGATGGCGCACGTGCCCACTTTGATCAGCAACCCGTCGAGGCCCAAGCCATGATCTCCGCCTGTCTCAGCGCCTACCACATCACCAGCGATCCCGTTTGGTCGCGCGAAGCCAGCCGCGCCTTCGATTGGTTCCTCGGGCGGAACGACCTCGCGATGCCCCTTTATGACCCCATCACTGGCGGCTGTGGCGATGGTCTCCACCCAGACCGCGTCAATGAGAATCAGGGCGCAGAGTCCACCCTCGCCTTCCACATCGCCCTGGCGGAAATGACCTTCGCCCAGCACCCCATCCCCGCCCGCGCATGAGTTCCCTCGCCATCCATCGTCACCAGATCGTCCTTCTTCCTGAGAGCGCGCGCGTCATCATCCGTCCATTCATTCCGTCGAGTGCCCGCATCCTCTCCACCATCATCGGCCGAGCGCTTGCTTTAACTGATGCCGAAGTGGAGACAGAGCTCGCAGCCGTCCACGCAGATTTCGATGGCCGCCATCTCGATATCTCCTCTGTGCTGATGAATCACTTTGATAAAGTTCAGGAACACGTCTTCACCCAGCGCCCGTTAACCCGATCACGACAGCTTCTCATCGGTGCCCTTTTCAGCGGCGAATACTCTCTGGAGGCGGCCGCACTTTTTAATCCGTCCATCGTTCCTCACCCAGATCAGAGCAATGTCCCAGCAGGCGGGTTGCGCTTCATCTTGAGTCTCCGCGCCACAGGGGAAGGACACATCTCGTCCATCGAATTCCGCGATGGTCACATCTCGCCCACCGGCCACATCGATTTAACTCCCGTCTCCCGATTCGTCAGCCTCCCAGAGATTCTGCCCAATCCCGGATACCGCAAAAAGCCTTTCCTCATCAAGCTCCATGAGATGGGCTTTGACAACGAATGCACCGCTGCAGTGTTGGGCGAACTCGCCCCCGAATTCAGCCGCAGCGATCTCGCCATCCGTGTCGGCAGTGTGCGCCGCGAGAGTTTGCCGCTTTCTGATGCCACCAAGGGCACGCTAGAGTGCATCCAATGGTTGGCAGACTCCAATTACGAACTGCGCTTCTCCGAAAAACTGGCGCTCAGTGAGCGCATCATCTTTCCTGTCTCCAACAACGAAAGCAACGGCATCGAAGACGCCCGTTTTGTGCGCTTTGTGGATGACGATGACAGCGTCACCTACTTTGCCACATACACCGCCTATAACGGTCGCACGATCCTCCCACAACTCATTGAGACACAGGACTTCCTTCACTTCCGTGTCCTGACGCTCAATGGCAGCGCCGTGCAAAACAAGGGCATGGCCCTCTTTCCCCGTCGCATCCAGGGCCGCTATGCCATGCTCTCCCGCCAGGATGACGAGAACCTCTTCGTCATGTTCAGTGACAATCCCCACTACTGGAGCGATCCCCACCTCATCCTCCGCCCTGCAGAGACCTGGGAGTCGGTGAAAATTGGCAATTGCGGTTCCCCTATCGAGACAGAGGCAGGCTGGCTGGTCATCACCCACGGCGTCGGCCCCATGCGCAAATACTGCATCGGTGCCGTCCTCCTAGATCTTGAAGATCCCACCCGCGTCATCGGCCGTCTGAGGGAGCCCCTCCTCTGCCCCGTCGGCATCGAGCGCGAAGGCTATGTGCCCAATGTCGTTTATAGCTGCGGCTCCCTCATTCACAACGGCCAGCTCATCCTCCCTTATGCTATGAGCGATAAAGCCACCGCTATCGTCAGCCTCTCCGTTGAGGCCCTCATCGCCACGCTTACCCAGACGGAAGATACCAAGTAGCGTTGCCAACTCCAAGGGAGGCACCTCGGAAGCGCCTCCCCGCAAAGAGAGGCGCTCAAAGACTCATCCCGCGTGCGGATGAAGATCAGTTGCCGATGCAGAAAAGTTTATCCTGCGTGCGGATAAAGAGGCTTTTGTTAGCGACTGCGATGCTGCTGCGGCAACTGGAGGCATCTCCATTCGGCTTGCTGCCGTCGCCCATGGCATTGGTGCTGAGGAGTTCGAAGCTATCAGGTGCGGCTTTGACGACGTACACATCGCCCCAGAAGTTGGTGATGTAGAGCTTCCCATCGGCGACGGTGGGGCTGCTCTCGAATTTGGATTTGCTACCGGTATCACCCGTCCACAGGACCTTGCCCGTCTTGGGCTCCAGGCAACTGACGGTACGGCGTCCGCTATCGACAACATAGAAGTGGCCCTGATAAAACGCGGGAGTGGAGACATCGCTGGTCACGACCTTCGGATCGCTGGTCCAGGTCGGGGCGACTTCTTTGCCCTGACTGCCCAGAGACATAGCGAAGACGGGCGAGTTTTTCGGTGCACAGACGAGCGCGACGCCATCCCCGACCACTGGGGAGGGCACAAGCCGGAAGAACTTGTTGTAGTTTTCCCCAGCCAAATTCCAGGTGGTCAGACGGGCGTATTCGTCCCCGGTGACGGCGTCGTGCAGCGTGAGGGTATCACCACCCGAGATGAGCATGACACGGCGGCCATCCTGATCTGCAAAGACAGGGCTACTGAAGGCCTCCAGTGATTCCACTTCGGCAGGAGTCGGGCGGATGTGTTTCCACAAATCTTTGCCTGTGTTGGGATCAACCGCGAGGATGTAACTGCTCATGTCTTTCCCCGGTGTGCCTTTAGGAAAGCCCTGGAATTCAAAGGTCTCATTGCGCTGGAGAACCTGGATGTAAAGCCGCCCACCATCAAGGCTGGGGCTGCTGCCGTAGGTCCATTGGGTGGCGAAGGCACCGTGCGTTTCTTTGAAGTCGCGCTTCCAGATTTCCTTGCCATTCATGTCATAACAGCCTGCGACAGCATCCGCAAAAAGGAAGACTACACGCTGGCCATCCGTGACAGGTGAGGGTGAGGCTAGGTTGCTCTTAGCATCCCACTGCAAACCGCCGCCGGAGACGACCTTCCGCCAGAGTTCTTTACCCGTGCTGGCATCGTAGCAAAGACCAACGAGTTCCTGTTTGTCGGCGATGGGGGCGGTGATGAAAACTTTGTTGCCAAACACGACCGGCACGGAAGCGGAAAGGCCGGGCAGGTCGGTGGCCCACTTCACACCCTCGGTGCGGCTAAATTTGGCTAGCAACCCTGTCTCAGGGCTGGACCCATCCTGGCTGGGGCCGCGCCAGTTTGGCCAATCAGCGGCGCAGACGGCGCTGCCAGCGGTGAGGGCAAAGGTAAGGAGAGTGAGTGTGCGGCGGAGGGGTGTCATGATCAGCATCGAGTAATAAACGCAGAAAGCAGGGTCGATCATTACAAAAGGGCACAAAGGATGGCAAGAAAGGATTCCAGGGGTCATCATGATCGCCGCACCAGACAGATCCGCGACGGTGCCCAGATACGCGGCTAGGCATGGGATTTCTCGCCTTCACCCGACTTGACGCGGTGCCTTCTCTCCGCGACGGATCAACGCTATGCCCCGCCCCCCTTACCAGATCCGTCCCCGCCCCTCCGCACCGCCCGCGCCACCGCCCGGTAGCGAGGCGTGGACGAGTCCATGGTTGCAGATGAAGTACTATTCCTTCCACCCAGCGATTTTTCCACGCATGGTCGGGCAGTCTTCGGCGGACGCAGCTGCCGGGGATCTTGTGACGGTTTACGATAAGGAAGGGCAGCCCTTTGGCGCTGGATTCTTCAATCCACGCGCCCGCGTGCCGCTACGTGTCCTGCACCATGGTGCCGGACCGTTCACGGAGGAAGATCTGGATGAGCGCCTGCGCACGGCCCTGCGACTCCGCCGGGATGTGCTGCATCTCAATGAGTCTTCAGACGCTTGGCGTGCGGTGAATTCGGATGGTGACGGCATCAGCGGCCTGATGGTGGACCGCTTTGCCGATGTCCTGTCGATTGAGGTCACAACACTGGGCGTCTGGCGGCGTCTGCGGCGCTGGTTGCCCATCATGCACGAGGAACTCGGCACCAAAGCCCAGGTGATTCAGGTGGATCCGGAGATCGCGCTGATCGAGGGCATCCGCATTGCCGATGTGCCAGAGGCATCCCGCCCCGACTTCCGCAGTGTTCGAATCCGCGAGCAGGGCATCCGCTTCTCCGTCGATTTTGAGACGGGTCACAAGACGGGCTTCTTTTGCGACCAACGGGAAAATCGCAAGCGCCTAGGCCAATTGGCGCGCGGGCGGATGCTGGACCTGTGCTGTTACACCGGCGGCTTTTCTTTGGCGGCCAAGCTAAAAGCGGGCTGCGAAGATGTGACAGGAGTCGATCTGGATGAGAAAGCCATCGCCCAAGCCAAGACCAACGCGAATCTCAATCAGGCGCGCATCTCTTACGTTCAAGCGGATTCATTCACTTGGATGCGACAAATGATCCGCAATGGGGAGCTCTGGGACACGGTGGTGCTAGATCCACCAAAGCTGATCCACAACCGCGACTTCCAGGAAGAGGGAATCTTTAAGTACCGTGACTTCAACGCTCTAGCTCTGCAATTGGTGCGCCCAGGAGGACTGTTTGTGACCTGCTCATGCTCCGGCCACTTGGGCACGGATGCCTTTGAAGATCTCGTCATCGGCACGGCCCATCGCCATCACCGCAAGCTCCAGATTCTCGACCGCACTGGACCCGGCATGGACCATCCTGTGATGTCCAACTGCCCAGAGAGCCGCTACCTAAAAACGCTCTGGGCGATCGTGGTCTAAATCACTCGTGCCGGAGCGCCTCCACCGGATTCATCCGGGCGGCGCGCCGTGCGGGATAGATCCCAAAGGCAATTCCGGTGATGACCGAGATGGAAAAAGCCAGCGTCGGTGCCCAGGCTTTCACCACCGTAGTCACACCAGCGAAGTGACTGACCGCGATGGGAATCGCCAGTCCTAAGGCAACCCCAATCAGGCCCCCTGCGCCGGAGAGCAACACCGTCTCGATCAAGAACTGCACCACGATATCCCCCTGCCGCGCCCCCATGGCGCGGCGGATGCCGATTTCTCGGGTACGCTCCGTTACGCTGGCCAGCATGATGTTCATGATGCCGATGCCGCCAACCAGCAAGGAAATCGCCGCAATCGATCCAAGCACGATGCTAAAGATCTGTTTCGTCCTCTCCGCCTGTTTGAGCAATTCCACCGGCACAATGATGCGCCAGTCTTCTTTCTTGTGATTCGTGGAAAGCAAATGGCGGATGGCTTCCGCGCGACTTTCGACCTCGTCGGCGGAGCTCACGCGGATGATTGCCTCGTGAAATTCCACCTTTTCTGCCTCGAACCCACCTGTTCGATAACGGAAGAAGGTCTCGCCAAACTGATCCATGAGCGTCGTGAAGGGGATCAATATCTGAGCTTGGGCTTCCCCGCCTGAAGCTGGGCTGACATCGGTCCCGACCGCCCGCGTTTCATCCTCAATGACGCCCAGCACTGTGTAGTAAAAGTTGCGCACTCTGACCGCCTTCCCGGTCGGAGTGGAAAGCGGGAATAACCGTGCGGCTGTCGATGCCGTCAGCACACACACGGCCCTGTGGGCAGATAGATCCAGGTCGGAGAAAAAGCGCCCCTGAGTCACCGTTCGGTTGCGCATCTCAGGATAGACCGGCAGGACTCCCATGACTTGGCCGTCTGCTTTTCGGTCAAAATTCCAAATCACCTCGGTGATGTAACGACTGGGCACGACGATGGAAATCCCTGGGATCGTCTGTCGGATCTGCTGCATGTCCCGGGTCGTGAGGCCGTATTCGATGACCATGCTGCGTTGCTCCGTAGAGGCACTCTGATTTTCGGGCGGCTTGACGCTTTCCAAGATGATGTTCAGACTCCCAAGCTTGCGGATCTGCTCCTGGGCCTCGTGGCTGGCCCCCTCGCCAATCGCCAACATCGCCACCACTGATGCCACCCCAAATACCACCCCGAGCGCGGTCAGGAAGGAGCGCAATTTGTGAAGCCAGAGACTCTTGAGCCCGAGCGTCACCGTCCGCATGAGCAGCGGTGGCGAACTGAGGAGTCGGAGAACTGGATGAGTTGCGAACATTGGCGGGGAAAAAATCAAGCGGCTGCTTTGGGGCGCGCGACCGATCTCGCGCCGGGTTCATCGCGGTCGAGAAGCCCGTCGCGGAGCCGTACCACACGGGTGCAACGTTCGACCATTCGTTCGTCGTGAGTGACGAAGACGAGGGTCTTCCCCTGCTGGTTCAAATCATCAAAGAGGTCCAAGATCTCCTTCCCTGACTTTGAGTCAAGATTCCCCGTCGCCTCATCCGCGAGGATGACGAGTGGGCTATTGGACAGCGCACGGGCAATGGCGACGCGCTGCTGCTGACCACCGGAGAGCTGATTGGGACGATGATTCAGCCGATGCTCCAGTCCGACCTGGCAGGCGAGCTTTTCGGAGATCTGCCGCATCTCCCGATCCGTCTTCCCACCGTAATACAGGGGCACCGCGATATTCTCTACCACGGTCAACTGCTGGATCAGGTTGTACGATTGGAATATGAAGCCTAGGTTCCGATTGCGGGCTGAAGACAATTCGTCGTCGTTTAAATGCGCGACGTTTTGCCCGCCCAAGAAGTAGTCCCCGGTCGTGGGCTGGTCCAGGCAGCCTAGCACGTTTAGCAGGGTCGATTTTCCGCAGCCTGATGGCCCCATGATGCACACGTACTCACCAGGATAAATATCCAGGCTAATGCCGCCGAGCACTTGGCTATCGATGTCTCCGGTCCGATAGACCTTTCGGATATCGGTGAGACGAATAATAGGTTCCACGGCGTTGTCAGCCATTGCAGCAAATCGATGGGGATGAGGGTGAGCGGAAATCGCTCACCTACTGGCGACGGATTTACCCTTGGCAGCCACCTCAGGCGGAGTTGCGGGTTTGCCCGCCCCAGATGGAGGGCGTGGCGCGGCGGGACCAGTAGTCTCCAAGGTGCCACGTTTTGGCACCGTCAATGCGACAGCCTCGCCATCCTCGACTCCAGACCGGACTTCGATGAATTCGTCATTGAAAACACCCGTCACAATCTCGCGGCGTTCCAGGTGGGAGCCATTCTCGACGTAGCAGAAGTGAACGTCCTCCTCGACCTCAATCGACTGCACCGGCACGAAGATGACGTCAGCCAACTGATCGATCATGATCTCCACCTTGGCGTTCATCCCAGGCTTGAGCCAGGGGTATGTGCCCGTGATGTGAATGCTACAAGGATAGACCTTCAGTGTGGGTGTGTAGCGGGAGCTGGCGGAATCTGGCAGGACGGCGAGTTCGGCGACACGCCCCTCCAAAACCTTGCCAGGTTCGGCATCCACCTTTACCAACACAGGCTGGCCGACCTTGACCTTCTTCACCTGGGATTCGTGAACGTTCACATGCACGCCCATCTGGGTCATGTCGGGGATGGTCAAGATGGTCTGGCGAAGGCGAACCGTCGAACCTTCTTCGATGGCGTCTGCGTAGCTGCGATAGGCCGATGAAATGTCGCCGTAAGCGACCAAACCTGGCTGGGTCGCTCGGATGGTGCAAGCCTTTAACTGGCGCTCCAGATCCTCTTTGCGCGCCAACTGCATGTCGTAACGGCGCTTGGCTGCCTGATAGCGGGACTCCACTTGCGCCATCTTGGAGCGATTGGCGCGAACGGTCCGCTGGAGTTTGTTGAGCACTTCGCGATACGCGGAAAGGAATTGCTCGCACTGACGCGGGAACTCATAGCGCTTGAAGAGATCCAAGGCCGTCTCCGCCGTTTTCACCGATAGGACCACCTTTTCCAAGCTGACCTGATCGTTCTCAAGTTGGGCCTTCGAAATGAAGTTCTTGGCAGAAAGGCGCTCCGATGCCTCGACCTTTTGTTTCGCGAGGGCGACCTCTGACTTGTGCAGCAAGAGTTCATCCTCCAACTGACGCAACTTTTGCTGGGCTTCCCCGTCATTGGAGTCCACCGTCAGATACGCGGTGAAGTCCCGCCTCGGGCTGTCTGCTGAAGCAGCATCGATTACCAAAGTGGTCTCGTCTTTCGCCTTTGGAACGTCTGCAATCGGCTCGCCTGGCGCAATCGGATCAATCGGTGCCTTTTTCGGCTCAGCCTTTTCTTCCAAATTGCCAGCGAAGGTGTCAAACGCGGCGGCATCTTGGGGGAGGTCCACCTCCGCCAGAACCTGCGCGGCCACTTTTTTCCCCAAGTACTTCTCAAAGTCCATCAGGGCAAACAGAGCGGTCTGTTGCATTTCACGCATCAGGCTCTGATTCTCGCTGCGCTGAATTTCGCGCCCTTCATCCGCATCAATGTAGGCCGATACCGTCGTTTGAAAGTCGATGTCTTGGTCCTGAATGCGGTTCTTGATCTCTGTATTGTCCAGTTCGACCAACACTTTGCCCGCCTGGATATCGCGGTCAGTAATCAAATACCCCTCGGGAATGAGGGTGATGATCTTGGTGGAGGTCTCGATTTCCGACTTCACCTCAAAGTTGTGCAAAGCACGCACCTCACCGCCCTGCAGCACGTTGACCTGAAGAGGTCCGCGCTGGATGGTGTAAGTTGGCACTGAGCTGATTGCGGCATCCCCAGCAGAGAACCACCAGAGACTGGTGGCGAGGACGATTGCCCCACCTGCGAGAGTTTGCCATAGCTTGAGCTTGGGGAAGCGAAATGTCATGGTCCCTTTGGTTTTTCTTGTTTTAATACGTCTGCCCAATCCCCTTCTTTCTTGATGAAGAGAATGCCCATGTCTCGCCAAAGCTGCAACCGAGCCAGAGTATGGGTGATAAGCGTAGAATTTACGGCGTCGCGCGCCTCAATCAGATCCTGCTGGGCATCCACCAGATCGCGGGCAGTTCCCTGCCCTTCGGTGAGGAGTTCGGATTCAAGTTTGACGCGTTCCTCACTCAACGCCAGACCACGCTGGGCCAGTTCGTATTGAGCGCGCGCCAATTCAAGGTCCCGCCAAGCGGTGCGGATGCTGCTGCGGACCTGCTCTTCCGCCAGATCCAGTTCACGCCGGGCTCTCTGCTCGGCGATCTGGGCGGCCCGCACATTGTTGCGCTCAGGCTTTTGGTTCAAGTGCAGATCAAGATCCAACCGACCTGTCAACGTTCGGCGTCGCCCATCCACGTTCACGTTGCTGCGGCCCGGATCCCCTTTGACGTCATAGCCGCCCACCGCGTTGAGCGTCGGTAGGGTGTCCTGAAGTGCGACCTTCACCTTGCGCGCTGCGTCTTCGACCTGGTCCCGTTGATTCCAGAGGTCCAAACGCGTCGTCAATGCAGTCGTCAAAGCCTCATCCAGCGTCCCGGGCGGATCAATGACGGCCAACTTCGTAAAGTCGTCGCGATCCAGGATCACGGGCTCTGTCACCGGGATGCCAAGTTCAACCTTCAAGTCATCGAGCGCCTGCTCATAGGTCCGAATCGCGGTGCGCCAGCGACGGTCATACGACAACTGGGCCTGCTGCACTTGGTAGAGGAAGGACTTGGTGGGGCGCTGCCCCGTCTCGGCCAAGAGCTTTTCCCTTTCGACCGTATCATTGAAGGCCTTGTAGGCCAGATAGGAGTTCCGCACCGACTCGCGATTCTGGAGGGCGCGGAAGTACTGGCTCGTGATGTCAACCGTGAAGCTCTTGCGAAACTGCGTAAAATCACGAACGGAATACAAGACATCGCGCTCAGACTGAGTCAAAACTTCTGACGCAGCACGATACCCCGCCCCACGCAGCAGCGGCTGCGTCAGCGTCACAGCGATGGAGGAGTCGCTGATGGACTTCAGATCCCCCGTGATGAACCTCACAAAATCGGTCGTCAGATCGGTCGCGATCCGCGTTCCTGCCCGGCTGAGTACTGAAAAGCCGGTCGATCCTGTCGAGGTCAGCGTTGAATCGTTGATGAAAGTATTCAGACCCGTTTCAACGCGCTTGCTGGCTAACGTACTGGTGCCGCCGGCGCTAAAGATCGGCGTGTACTGGAATCGGTCGAGCGTCAGATCAAGAGCGCCCAGGTAAACCAGTTCCTTCTGGCCTTGGTAGCTGCGATTGTGATGAACCGCATAGCTGAGGGCCGTCGAGAGTGAAACCTTCTTCGCTCCTTTCTCAATCTTGGCTCGCTCGCCGAGGAAGTCTTCCTCCGTCATGTTTCGCTCCAACACATCCAAATTGGGAGGCGGCGCAGGCGTGATATTCAGCAGATCTTGGCCCGAATTCGGAACCTTTGACGACTTCCACCTCAGGATCCCAAAGACTTCGCGGTCAGCACGCTTCTTCACCAATTCCCCCGTGCACCCGGCGAGGATGAGGGGTGATGCCAGCAACGCGGCAACGAAGAAGCGGACAGGACGACAAAGGCGGACCATCAAAGAGGGGGTTTTTTGAGTAAATGGGGGAGGGTTGACCCGTCGAACTCTTATGTCCGCCGGGCTGAAAGCAAACGTGTCTCCGCAACTCCCTCTATCAACGGATGTTTAGTATTGTGAAATAGCCTTTGCGAATTCAATCTAACCCCCATAAACTGGACCTCCCATGGCCGACGCCGCACCCCAACCCGAGGAACCGAAAATCGAAGTTGAGCACTCCGGTTCCCCGCCAACACGCAAGACGCTCATCGAGCGGTTGGACAACTGGGAAGACTGGGCCAGTTGGGATGAATTTTACCGCACCTACTCGACCTTTGTGTGGCACGTCGCTCGCAAGTCCGGACTCTCCGACGATGAAGCCAGCGATGTGGTTCAGGAGACCTTCATCGGTGTCGCGAAGAATCTACAGAAGAAGAAGTTCGATACTTCTATCGGTTCCTTTAAGTCCTTTTTGCTCAATCAAGCCCGCTGGCGCATTCTCGATCAATTCCGCCGTCGCAAGAAACAACAAAGCCGCGAAGCAGACCTGCACTTTGACGATGACGACGAGCGCCGCACTGCGCCCATCGAGCGTTGCGCGGATCCCAATGGCATGGCGCTGGAAAAGTTGTGGGAAAAAGAGTGGCGTGACAAGATCATGGACATCGCGCTCCGCCGCGTGAAGGCCCTGGTGTCTCCACGACAGTTTCAGATCTTCTCCTGCTATGTCCTCAAGGGCTGGAGCCCCGAGCGTGTGAAGAAAGAACTGGGCGTGAATGCAGCCCAAGTCTATCTGGCCAAACACCGCGTCGGCCGCATCCTAAAGCGCGAGGCTGCACGCCTCGCCGAAGGCGATCCGCAGTAGCCAGCGTTGCAGACCGGGCAGAGTCGTCACTGCGTCGCCGCTTCGTGATTTTTCTTTGCTGCCTGCCGGGCTGGACCGACGATCCGGGGGCAGGCCTCCACGCAGAACAACGGGATCGCTTTGTCCTGGATCGAAGGCAAAGCCTTGGATGCAGCGGCACCTTCAAGAGGTTGTCCAGGTGCCAGTGGCCAGAGGATTTGCCGCTGACAGCAGGTGGCGCTATCACAGGCCTTTGCAATGATCTCAAAAGCCTGCCCATCGGTGATCGTGTTGGTGAACCGATACATGCCCGTCTGGCGCCCGAGGTATTCGCGCAACGGTGTCGCGCCGAGCGCCCCCCTCTCCGCCTTCGCCGCCAGCCCCACCGCTGCCGGATAAAAGAAATCGAGCGCGAGTTTCAGGGCCGCGACGTCCTCCACATCCAACTGCCATCCGCAGGCCAAGTCGGGAGCTGAATGCAAGGACCTGAAGCCTCCTGAAGCCCGATTTCGCGCAATCTCCCTCGCCGCAATCGCACCTTTGTAGCTCACTCGTTCCGTTGAATTGCCATCGTCCACATGAGAAAGAACAAAACTCCCCCCATCCTGGGGTTCGATCCGCACCTGACCAATGGTGCACCGACCTGCATCGATCCAATCTTCGAGCGCTTGTTCCAACTCGGAGGGCTGCACCCGCCGCGACGGCAGCGTGAGACCGTGACGTTGATTAAAGTCCGCCACCTGATCCAGGATTACGTCGGCAAGGTGTGGCTCTGTGCCAATCGCGCTGCTGTAGTAAAGTTGGCGACCCCGAATCGTGATCGGGTTTTGACGAAAGACATTACCGACCTCGCTCAGAGCAGCCCCGGGTTCGCTTTCGATGCCTAACAAAACGGGGATGTCTTGATAACTATGCAGACCATCCGCAATGAAAAAGGGCACCACCACCACGTGCGGAGTTGTGGTCATCTCATCCCATTTCGCCACAAACGGAGCCTCTTCCATGTACGCATCGACCACCGCCGCAAAGCCCTGATCGCTCTCACGGATCAACTTCACCTGATCTTGAATCGCCTTGGTGGAGTTCTCGTTCAAATTCGTCCCATGCCCGACGATGATGAGGCTGGTCTCCGCCCGAGGAACACCTGCCGCCACCTCGTCGGCACGTTGGACCAGCAAATTCATCATGTTGGCATGCACGCCGACCGGATCGCAGTAGTAAAGGGTGCGCCCGTCACGCTTAGTCACTGCGCCAGTTAAGCCTAACTCACGAGGCAACACCTGTTGGCAAAAGTAACCTTCGCTGATGAAGTTCGGCACGATGTAAATCGTCTCCGCCTCCACCATCTCATACACTTCACGCATGTTTGGCTCCTCCTTCCAGAAGCAACAAACAACCTCGTCAAAGATCCCCAGCGCACGAATCGTATCCGCATGTTGATGGGTGGGCGCACTGGAGTCGGGGTTCATCGTTGAACCGTGACCGACGATGATGAGAGCAAGAGACATGAATGGGGAATAAGAAATTAAGGTTGCCCCTTGGTTACGACAAACATACCGGCAAAGGTATTGGTATTTTCAGTTGGATACGTCTGCATGTCCGGTGCCAGCAAAAACTGCGAGATATCGCCGTCCAAAAACAGTGCGTCTTTGCACCCCAGATGCAAAAAGGCACTGGCAAAGCGGTAAAAACTCACCCGCCGGGTCTCCGCCAGATCGCGATTGCTCATCAGAAAAAGGATCTGCCCATCGCTGGCTCGCACCCCGACACCGCTACGCTGCCGAAGGTTCTTCGACTGCGGATCAAACACGGGATGAATCTTCCCCTCCCGAAGCAGCAAGGGGCCGGATTGCGTGGCGATGCGGGGCCGCAATCCCTTCGCCACGGCTGCGGCATACTCGGCTGTCTCCATGACACCTGGACCCGCGAAATCATCCACAAAGAACACGCCGTTGGGCTTGAGGAAGAAGTTTCCGTCGCCATCCTTCAGATTCAAAGGGACCAACTCTTTGCCAGCGCTAATCGTCAAACCACAAGGCCTGGGCCCGCGTTCGAAGATGCCCGCGTTGGTAGCAAAAAGGATCTGCTTCTTCTGTAACCTCATCTCCCGCACCAAGCCCCCAAACGCGCCGAGCGGTTCTCCATTCGAATCCTTCCAGACAATGTCCAAGGCCGCGCGATCCGCCGCATTGACTCGATACACCTGATACACCACCCCATTGAGGGACAGAGACTCAAACTCCTCGGCAGAGATCGAGATCGAACTCAGGCCAAACAGGCAAAGAAGGGCACACCATTTCATCGCAGCTTAGCGCAAGGTCCTCGGCACAAAAACAGCCTGCATCCCAGCAGCCTCTGCCGCCTTGAGACCAGAATTCCCATCTTCCAAAACGAGGCATTCAGAAGGTGGCACGCCCATGCGTTCCGCTGCTAACAAAAACATATCGGGCGCAGGCTTGCCTTTGGCGACCAACCTCGGCGTAATGATGATCTCAAACAAATCAATCAGCCCTGTCGCCGTCAAACAGCCGCGCACAATGTCCTCTTCGCTGCCGGAGGCCACAGAGATGGGGAATCGTCCATGCACAGACCGCGCAAAGTCAGCGACAGGCACAATAGGTTGCACCTTCGGGATCATCTGATGAAAGAGCTTTGACTTCACCTCCGCGACGCTATCGGGATCAATCTGGGATCCGTACTCCTCGTTCAGCAGGATCACCGTATCCTGTTCCCGCACGCCGGCCAGGGAGTAAAACAACTCCTCGGTAAAATCGAACGGTGCATCGTGCTGCCGCAGACTCTCCACCCAGGCGACATAGTGCAGGGGCATGGAGTCCACCAGCGTTCCATCACAGTCAAAAATGAAGCCGCTAAACGGATAATCTGGGATTTGAAGCATGAAAAATTCGGTGGGATTAGTGGAGCGCTTTCTTCACGGCACGCGTCCAGACCTCATAGCCAGCGGGTGTCATGTGCAGGTCGTCAGACGCAAAAAGCGATGGCTTCGGCATGCCGGATTCATCCAGCATCAGACTGAAGACATCGATAAAATCCATGCCCTTCTGCGTCGCCAGATACTCCACCAGCATCGCATTGAACTCGCGCTGCTTATCAATGATCGCGATCCGTTTTGGACTGGGTTTCGTCGAAATGAAATGCACTGGCAGATCAGGAAATAGGGTCCGCACTCGCGTGCAAAAGACTTTAAAATCGGCCAGCACCTGCTGTGGTGTTTTTTCCGCACCGAGGTCATTGTCTCCCTCATACACGACCAATTGCGAGGGTTTGTATGTCGTCACCACACGATCAAAGTGATGCAGAAGGTCCGACATCTGGGAACCACCAAACCCGCGATTGATCACCGGAAGGCCAGAGAAATCCGCCGCCAGGGTTGTCCATCTGCGGATGGATGAACTGCCCACAAAAATGATCGGTGATGGTGGCGGTGGGCTCATTTTATCGAGCACATCAAACTCCGCCATCACTTCATCCCACTTGGAGGCTTTGGGCTTATCGGCAAGTGCAGTTGCAGCGAGGCTGGCGAGCAGACAAACGATCTGTAAAAACTTGGTCTTCATGGAATGCGGATCTCTAGCCAGTGGCTGTCGGCAGAGCATTCTTCAATTCGTCGAGCCTCCCCATCCAGACAAGCAGGAATCAGACAAAAATCCCCTGCCCGAAGGAAAACTCCCCCACAGCGCAAGGTGCCCTGGGTCACCGCGATCGTGAGATGCTCCCCGGCTCTACCCGCTGCCCTTTCTCCGTCTGACGCTTGTTCCCGCACCTCAAAAAACTCACACGCAGCTAGGACGCCTGCCGCCGAAGTTCTTGCCATTCCAGGCTCAAAATCCGTGAAGTCGATGGAGCGTAATGACTCCTCAATGTGCAATTGTCGGAGGTTTCCGTTGGCATCGGTTCGGTTCCAGTCAAAGACTCGATAGGTCGTATCGCTGTTCTGCTGGATCTCATAGATCAAAAGGCCTGCGCCGATCGCGTGAATGCGACCGCTCGGAATGAAAAGGCAATCGCCACTCTTTGGATACAGCGTATGCACGAGTTCGGCGACGTTGCCTGTGCACAGCGCCTCCTCAAAGTCTGCCCTTGTCACCCCCGCTCGCAGGCCCGCATAGATCTTTGCCCCTGGTTCCGCATGAGCGACAAACCACATCTCCGTCTTGGGCTCACCACCCAACTCCGCAGCGATGCTCGCAGGCGGGTGCACCTGGATCGAAAGATCATCACAAGCATCCAAAATCTTCATCAAGAGCGGAAACCGTGGCGAGGGATGGCCTGCGAGGTTTTCGCCAAAGACTGCAGCCCGACACTCGGTCCAGAGTTCATGGATCGTCTGACCTTCTGTCCCCCGGACCACACTCAACGCCTCCTCACGGTCAGAGATTTCCCAGGATTCTCCGATCAGATCATCACCGGCAGGCAGCGTCCGCCCCAGCACCGATGCCAATCGCCGCCCGCCCCAAATTCGAGCCTGATAGATGGGCTCAAAAAGGATGGGAGTCGTTGGCGGGGATAGAGAGGCAGACATGGGCAAACCAAACCTCCCATCGCTGCCGCCAGCAACCCCGTAATTGAGGGGGGGGGCGCAAAGCCATCTGGAGCCACCATCCGCTGGGGTGTGACCGCCGATTGATGTCCGGGGGGGGCTGCGCGGGCACACGCGCAGGTAGGGCGCTCAGTCCCTTGAGCGCCGGTGAATGAGCAGAGAAAGCTCCGGCGAAGGCTGCGAGCGAGCAGCGCCCGCCTCTTCGCATCACTTTCACCCATTCATTCTCAGGCCGTTGGAGGACCAACAGCCCTACCCTCGCCAACAGAGCTGGCACATCAATCTACGGTCACACCCATCGGCTGGACAGAGCGCGAACTCTTACTTAGCCGGCTCTTCCTTTTTTGCCGCAGCAGCAGGCTCTGGCGGCTTTTCCAGATGCTTTGCAAACTCAGCAGGGACGTTACCGCTGCCGGAAATATCACGAAAAGTGACGGCCAGAGAGTGTGCGTTGCGCTTCAGCCCCAGGTCATCTGGCTTCGCTTGGAGGCGGGCATCGACGATGCGTAGGCACCCGAGTGTTGCCTGGGCCATGAGGTACGGATTGCTGCCAAAATCGACCGTCATCGCCCGCGAGTAATCGACATTGGCCAGATCGGGCCGCTTTTGCTGCTCGTGCCAAAGCCCGCGCATGAATGCCAGTGATGCGAGTCTTGCAGGTGGCAAGTCCTTGAACGCAGGCTGCGGCAGCAACTTCTGCGCATCTTCTTCTTGGAAATCCTTGAGGTAGGTCTCCAGCGCCTGCCAGTCCTTTTTGCCGACCCACGCCCAGCCCTGGAGTTCAACGAGGTCCGCATTGTAATACGCCCCCAACGAAAGCGGCGCAGCGCGTTGCTTATCCATTGCCGTGGCGAGTTCCGCAAACTTCCCCTGCTCACGCAGGCTCCGGAAGTAATAAAGGCGGGCCAGCGAGCCGTAGGAGTCACGCAATGGGATAAGCTTTTCGTAATCGGCACCCAGTTGGGCAAAGAGTTTCTCCGCATTGGCAAAGTCACCACCCGTGAAGGTCGCGACCGCAAGTGCCCACCCCTTGGGTTCTTCGATATTGTATTCGCGGATGTTTTGGATCGGCATTTTGAAGGAGTTTCCCCCTCCCTGCTGCATGGTTAACACAATCCCATCGGGTTCGGCACCGAGAACAAAGGCGTTGGTGATCTCCCCGGAGTTGTTGATGATGGAGATGCTAAGTGGATCTGCAGCCCGCAACGCAGATGGCAGGAGCAGGGTGATGAGGATGGACAAAAAGGGGCGGTTCATGGCAGGAGGATCTAACGTGCGATGTTATTTGATGCCCCAGATGCCTTCATCTGGATCTGGTGTGACACCCAGCTTATTCCGCAAGGTCTTGTAGTGCTCCCTGGCCTTCAAGATAAAGGGACCAGCTTGGGGGTGGTTGGCCATCTTGTACATTCGAGCCACCGTGTCCTTGATCAGCGCAAAGGCCTTCTTGTCGTTGCCTTTCTCCATCTGAATTTCGGCGGCGCGCACGCGCGATTCAGCGGAGTATTCGACCCGATTCTCCAGCGGCGGCCCGACGAAGGCGGAGTAAACCTGAAGCGCCTTATCCACTTCCTTCAATTCCTCATAGACATGCCCTAAGCGGTAAAACACCTCTGCGCGACTACGGGTAAAGCGGCTATCGTTCTGCATCTCAAACAGCACCTTGGAGGCATCCTCCCAACGCTTCGCAGTATAGTAAATGCGCGCCTTCTCCAGCATGGCCTCTTCAATGTACTCCGGCTTGTCGCGCAACTCCCGGATGACCTTATCAAAGGAGGCGATGGAATCTTCGATGGATGAGCCAGCAACTGAACGCCCCATAATGCGGGCACGCCCCATCAGTGCCAGCGGGTAAAGACTCGCGTCCGCAGGCCCACGGTCCAAGACGACCTGGAACCACTCTAGCGCCGCCTTGTCGGTCTCTGGAGTGTTCTTGAGGGAAAGTTCACGCCCCACCTGAGTGAGGATGTAGGAGGCGAGCTCTGGTTTGTTGAACTTCTGGAGTTCTTCATACGCCACCTGAATCTGTGCCGCGCGCTTGGGGAACTTGTCCTTGTATTGATCATTCTGGAGCAGATCAATCCGGGCCATAATCAACCATGCCTTCAGCGTGTTATTGACCTCGGTGCCTTCAGGAACAAACTTTGCCAAACGATCCAGCAATACCTCTGGACCATTCACGTCCATGGAGTGCTCCACATAAGACCCGATGGCCTCCTCGATCCCGGCACCATCATCGCCACTACCCAGGCGAACGATGACTTTTTCGAGCGCTTCCAGCGCCTCTTTGCCTCGACCCACTTCCTTTAGAGCGGCAATGGAGCCGACGACAACTTCGGCATCATAGTAGCCGCCGACATGCTCTTTCATGTAGCCATCGTAATACTGAATGACGTCCTTTGGCTTTTCCAATGCCGTCGCCACCCGAATGAGCTGCACCAGCACGCGGCTCTTCACCATCGCGTGGGCCTCCCCCACATTGGTGGCGAGTTCCAGGGCCTTTAAGTACGCTGTTTCGGCCTCCGTATTGTTGCTCAGCATCATGTGGGCATCCCCCCGCATTGCCAAGGCACGATCCAAATCAGGATAATCCGGCAGCTTTTTCATCAGATCTCCTGTGGTATCGAGGCATTTCTGAAAATCCCCCAACTGGAAGTAGCAGGTCGCGCGATCCAGCAACGCATAGCCGATGTAATCGGAGTTTGGGTACTCCTTGATGAAGGCATCCAGCTTCTCCCCGCTCGCTTTCCATTCTTTTTGGCGCTGGAGGGCAGATGCCTCAAAATAACGCACGTGCTCCTTGAATCGACTCTGCGGAAAGCGCGTCGAGTGAGATGCCAACTCACGCTGTGCCTCCTCGACGCGACCGAGATTGAACAACGATGCACCGACGACAAAGTCGGGCAGATCACGAAGCGGATCCTTTTCCTCAATGCCTGCACGCACATCCGTCGCGAGGCGCATTGCCTCTTCATACTGTTTGCTGAAGAAGAGACTCTCCAGCATCAGTGTATTCACGTCTTTGGCGTATTCGTTCGTTGGGAACTCCTTGCGGAACTGCTCCCCCATGCGCTGGGAAACATCTGGCAGTCCGATGGCCAATGAGCAGCGCATCGCCCCAAAAAGCATCACTGCACGGTGGGGACTCTTAGGTGCGACGTGAACGCCCTGGGTGTAAATCGCAAACGCAGCACCTGGATTGCCCAGACGCTCATGCGCGCCGGCCAAGGTCAATGCAGCGATCCAATCGATCGAGTCATCCGCCTTGGCCAATTCGCTGTATTTGGTGATCTCCTTTTGCAACAACTCCGGCACTCGACGCCCATTCATTTGCGCGACCCGGCCCTCAAGATCCCGTTGCACATCGGAGCTCGATGCGATCAGACTGATGAGACGCAACGCCAGCGTCTGCTGATTTGCATCGCTGGCTTTCCGGGCAAGGACGAGCAGGCGGTTGTTGAACTCAAACCGCGCCATGTCGTACGGGGTCAATCGCAGCTTGGTGAAGTTGGCAGTAATGAAGTCGTGTGCTTCCTTCTCAGTCTCAGGCGATGCGATGCCTTCAGAAGTCCAACTTTCCACCAAAGCGAGCAAGGCGCGAAAGAGCCCATCAGCACGCGGTGTTTGGCCTTCGGTCGGAGTGAAGAGCTGGGCGAGGAGACTCTTGGCCCGATCAGGTTGGCCTGCTTTGGAGTAGCAAGTGGCCACTTGGACGCGAAAGGCGGCATCGTCGTACGTGCCCGCAGGGGCGGGCTTTTGCGCAAAAGCCTCGTAGTCCTTGATGGCCTCAGCGTATCGACCCAGGGCCTGCTTGATGACGCCCATTTCAAGAAGCGAAAGTTCCCACACAGGATTCAATTTGTCCTTCGGGGTGTTCGCAGCGTTGGCCCCTTCCGTGTAACACTTGTTGTAAGCCTCTAGCGCTTCATCAAACCGTTTTACATTCTTCAGGCAGAACCCGTACCGATACCACATGACGCCAAACGCCGGACCAAAATCCTGGAAGCCGCTTGGGCCGTAGTCCTTGATAATGACGCCCAGTGGCTTTAGCGCATCCTCCCAACGGCTATCCTCCATCAGCGCCCCGGCTTTTTCAAAGAGCCCCTGAATGTCTAAGCCCTCCGTGTCATCCGCGGCGGGCGCTGGCTGCTGGGCAGCAAGGGGCTGGGAGACCGTCACACAAAAGGCGATAACGGCTAGGCACTGACACCAGGCGGCGATGCGTGCTCTGAGATTCGACGGGGGCTCATTCATATCCACGTGTATTCCTTTTTGGGGGGCTTTGAATTCAAATACGCGCTGCATCCAGCCGCAGCTACCGGCTCTTGTTATCGAAACCTGAAAGCGTCACAGTGGTGATGCCGACCCGCGCCAATGCGTTCATCAGGTCAATGAAGCGCTGCTGCTTTGCTTCGTCATCCGCTGCCACGATGACCAGCGGCTTTGAGTCGGTTGCCTTGGTCAGTTCCAGGTAGCGCTCCAGTTCAGAGACCATGGCTTTGTCATCCGCCATGACTTGATCTGCGATCGAAATTTCGCCGGACGCCGTCACGCGCACCTTCAGTGGATCAATCTTGATATTGCTAGCCTTCCCACTGTCTGTGGGCAGTTCCATGCTCAGGTCTGACTCCCGCGGTTCCAGCGTCGAGGTGACCAGGAAGTAAATCAGCAGCAGGAAACTGACATCGATGAGCGAGGAGATATCGAGCGACGGCTCCTCCAATTCTTCGATCTCATGCTTTTTGCGGCGGGCCATTGGGAATCAGATAAAACGTTAATTGCCAGACGATGCGGAGCGTTTGGCGGTGGGATAAGCACTGAAAATCACGGTGTTTACTCCGGCAGCACCCGAGGCCTTGACGACCTGCTTGGCGTATTTCACCACGGAGCGCTTGTCACCCCGCAGGAGGATCTTGGGCGTAATGCCGGTCTCAATGATCCCCTTCTGGCGTTCGACGTACTCAGTGATGGCAGCCTCGTCTGCCAGCGGCTCTTCTTTGCGGCTCTTCCCCGCAAACCCACCGTCTTCATAAACGTGGATAATGATCCGCCCGGCAGCTTCTTCGGGAGGCTTGGCATTGGTGGCCACAGGAATCTCAATGGCAGGATCAATCGTGTTGAGCAGCAGTCGCGCACTGACCATGAAGAAGATCAGCAACTGGAAGACCATGTCGATCATGGACGATGAGTCCATCTTCGGGTCATCGCTGACCGCGGTCATTGTTGCGAGCTTGGAAGCCATGGGCGCGTTTCGTGGGGCGGAGGTGGGATCTTCCGAGGCCGATGATTAGATGCTGATGCCCTCTGGGATGCGGGCAGCACGGGCTTCGCCATGCACGGCATCCGTCGCAGCATTGACCAGATCGACACCCGCGTGGATGGAGTCCGCGACGATGTCGTTGAGGCGATTCTTGAAGAAGAAAAAGAGCGCCAAAGCGGGAATAGCGACCATGAGACCACCGAGGGTCGTCAAGAGCGCGACGGAAATGGAACCCGCGAGTTTGGAGGGCTCTGCACCCCCCGTCAGCGCCAAAATGCCGAAGGCCTGCACCATCCCGATCACGGTTCCCATCAGACCCAACATCGGGCAGATCTGGGAAAGCACGCCAAAGTAACCCACCCATTTTTGATAGGGCTTGATCTCCGTCATGGCGAACTCCGCCATCGCATCTTCGACCTTTTCTTTGCCGAGAGTCTCACCATTCGTCGCATCGAAGTGAGAGAGGGAGACCGTCATCATGCGTCCCAGGAAACTGGGGCTCTGTGCAGCCGTCTCAATGGCACTGCGCACACGGCACTGGGACATGAGATCCATCAACTCAGCACGCAACGGACCAGGCGCAAAGCGTGACTTGGAGATCGTCATCAGGCACAACACCGTAAAGGTAATCGCCAAAACGGAACAAATCGCCAAGGGCAACATCCAGATCCCGCCGTCGAGCACCCAAGTCTGAAGCCAAGTCTTGGCTGGTGGGGCGGCTTCATCCGCGTCTTGAGCGAGAGCCAGTGTGGAGGAGAGGGCGAGACTCGCTGAGATGAGAAGGCCGGGCGAAAGAAGAGTGCGGCGGAAGAATGAGCGGCTGGGGCGTTGAGAGGTCATAGGCGAAGAGAGTTCCGGGCGTTCGTTGATGATAGCGGCTGCCATTTCAGCGTTTTCACACCGAAGTGGCAAGTGCAAAAGTACCGAAATGGGACGAAATTCGACCCAGCGGCCTAGATTTGCCCACTCAGCCCCCTCTTTCGTTACCAAACGCCAAGCGATTGTAGCTGCTTTGTCGCCGTGCCAGCCCAATCACGATTCGCGGCGGGGCTTGCAGGACTTGGGTGCAAGATGCGCCCCACCTTGAAACCGCCCGCCATGGACTCAAGTGCCCGCTGGGCACGGGCCTCTGCAAACCCGCCCACTCCGATCACCCAGTCCGGCCTCAGGGCCGCGATGACGGAGCGGAGATGCTTATCACACACCACCTCCATGGCCTGGGTTTCAGCAGCACTGAGTTTGTCGGGTGTGTGATTGCGACCACTCTCTTGCATGAATACCAGCGGGCAGTAGTTGGCGACGAAATGGTCTGCGAAAAAAGCATCAGCGGTCCCAAACTTCTCCGCGAACAGCCCCCACAGCCGACGCCCACTGACCTCGGAGTTCGTACAGTCAAATCCCGTGATGCGCCGTTTTGGATGCTCGTTGGTCGGAACATCGACGACCTCGCGGATGCCCATCCAGTCCCGCACTGCTGGGATCTCGCCAAACGGCACACCAGTCTGAGCCATGCCAAACGGACCGGGATTCATTCCCAGCAGCACGACCTTTTTGGGGGATGCGCCAAAGCGCCGCAGATATGTCTCATGCGGTTTCCATGCGTATTCCAGCGGGCAATAGACGTGCGTGACGGGCGGCCCAAACTTCAGGGGGCGCAACTCATCGCGGAGGGTTTTGGCAGCTTGGATCAAGGGCTCGGCAGACATAGGGCGTGGACTAACGGCGGGTGGTTTCTTGTTTGCGCAGCCAGTTGATCACGTCGCGTGTCACTTCCTCGCGCTGAACGTCGTGGAGGAGCAGATGAAACGAGCGCGAATACCAGAGCAAGCGCTTCTTCTGAGTGCGCATTTGTCCGAACAATGTCTGAACCTGATCCGGCGATGACAAGACATCTTTCGGTGTTGCCAAAAAAAGCGTCGGCACGCGGACGCGACGGGCGAACTTGGGGTTGGCATCCATCATGTAGCCAACCTCCGCAAGCAGCCGCAGCGAAAAGCTACTGAGATAATGCGGGGTCACACTCATCTGCCCGCCATGCGTCGTAGCGTTCGTGACTTGGATCTTCGACTCATCAATGCCGCCCAGTTCCCCGAGTGAATAGCGGGTCCGGGGAGACAAGGCCGCAGCGGCCTCCAGCAGCCATCGTTTTGAACCCGACAAGGCCGCACGTAACCCCGCTGCTGGGGATGCGAGAACGATCCCGTCCGGCCCCCACCCAGGCAGATGCCTTTGCCCTGCGGTATGCAGGGTGATGAGGCTGCCGAGACTCTCCCCATACCAATAGATCGGCATCTTCGGGTGTCGGGCACGAACCAGGGCGTGGAAGGTCGTCAAATCTTGCTCCCAGAGCCGCGCGGATTTGATGTCACCACGATCTGCCTCCACCCCATCGTTCCCCTGCCCTCGCAGATCGTAGGCATAGACAGCGTAGCCGACGGGTGCCAATTGATCCCCCAGAAACCAAAAGTCGGACTTAGCACCACTCAATCCATGCACGGCGACTACGACCCCGCGAAGCTTCGTCCCCTCGGGCGGCAGCCATTTCGTCCACGGCATCTTTTTCCCATCAAAACTGGTCCACAGCTCTGCCTCTAGGCGCGCCCGCTTTGGCACGCCACCTGAAGTCGCACACTGACACAGCAGCCACGGCAGCACGAACGCCACCAGCGATAGCCGCCCCATCATTGCCGCACTCATCGTGAGCCGTGTGGGTTCAGCGTTGCTTGCGTCCAAGCGAATGCTGCGGAGACAAAGGCAGCCTGTGCCTCGGCACGATCATCGAGACTAAATTCAGAGGGAGTCTCGAAGGTCAGCGATGTCGGGCAACCCAATTGGTAGAGCACGATGGCCTCTGGCATTCCCGCAGCGATGTGCGGTGCCTTTTTGCGATGAATGACCCCTCCGACCGCAGCACGTCCTTCAATCTTGGGACGCGCATCAATGGGCATCCTTTTGGGCATGGCTTTCAGCATTTCATGACTGACGCCCTGGCTGGAATTGCTGAGGTCATAGACATAGGCCCCTTGCGCGTCGTAGTCCTCATGCAAACACAGACAAAAACGGAAGGTCCGGGGCGTCACGATCCGCCGCCAAGCTGCACAGACTTCGTCATCGAAAACCTGGAACTGACGATTCAAATCCACACCGCGATAGTCAACCCGGGTGTTGTTGCGCAGGCCCGTCGGATTCAGGCACGGAAAGAGCACCACCGACGCTCCCGCCCACTTCTTCCCCAATTGCGATGCCCAACGCAGGAGGCCCTCCGTCGCTCCAGGCTCATCACCATGCACGCCGGCGGAAACATAAAAGGAGGGCTCGCCTGCGGCAGCGCTCGGCGACTCGATCCACCAAATCGGATCGCCCCCGGCGACGCAGAGCTTCCTCATTTTCCATCCGAGCCCCGCAGCCACATTCTTCCAGCGACGGCAGAGGTCAGCATAGTCATGGCAGCGATGGGTGGGCAGCAGTTTCACGCGGCCAGAGTGAAACCGGATCTTTGCAAAGGCAAATGCTTCTGACGCAACAGCCTCAACCTTGGCTCGCGACGATAGAATTGCCGCATGGGGAGTCATCTTCTTTGCGGTGCCGAGTTTGTTTTCCTGTTTGAATCCAGTCCGCACTTCTGGCAGTGTACCCACCGCCAATGCCACCGAAACGTCAAGAACCCACCACCCACGTCGATTCCCCTGCCGTGGAGGATTACCTCGAACAAATCCATAATTTGATCGAAGGAAAAGGGTATGCGCGGGTCGTGGACATCGCGCAAAACCTTGGCATTTCCCAGGCCAGCGTCACCAACATGATCCAGAAACTGGATGCGGAAGGCTACCTTGTTTACGAACGCTACCGTGGTGTCGTCTTAACGGATGAAGGCCGCCAAATCGGTCAAGAAATCGCCCGCCGCCATGAGGTCCTGACTCGCTTGCTTGCCAGCTTTGGATTGGACGAGGAGACCGTGTACAAAGACGTCGAAGGCATGGAGCATCACATCAGTAGGCAAACACTCGACGTGCTCACCTTGCTCATGGAGGAGTTGGAGGGCAATCCAGCCTTGCTCAAAAGGCTGAAACAAAAACTCACCCGCCCTGCCCCCTAACCTCATGCGCATCATCGCAGGCATCGCGGGTGGTATCCCCATCAAGGTCCCGCCAGATATCACCCGCCCCACGACAGACCGTGTGCGGGAGGCCCTCTTTTCCATGCTCGGTGACATCGTCGTGGACGCTCGCGTGCTGGATCTTTACGCAGGCTCCGGCTCCTTGGGGCTGGAGGCACTCAGCCGAGGGGCCAGCCACTCCACCTTTGTGGATCAAAACCGCACCGCCTGCGCGATCATCACGGAGAATCTGCGCAAGGCACGCCTGACAGAGTCCGCCACGGTCAAACAAGTCCCGGTGGCTCGCGCACTGGAGCACCTTCGGCAAACGAGCAGCACCTTCGATCTTGTTTTTGCAGACCCACCCTATGCCGAAAAAGCGGGAGCTACCGATGACCCGGCCTTTGGCCTCCTGGACGACGAAGACCTGCTGCTGCTGATGGCACCGGGCAGCACCATTGTCCTGGAATGTCGCGCTGGTAAGAGTCGCGCGCCTTCGCCCGAACGTTGGAATCTTTTGCGTGACCGCGACTACGGCGGCACCCGCATTCTTTGGCTCGAAAAGAAAAGCCCATGCCCCGCCCCTTGAGTCTCGCCCTCTACAACACCCTTCTGCCTGCCGGACTCCTGTGCATGGCCCCCGCCGCACTGATGAAGATGCGGCGACGCGGAGGACGTTGGCAGGACCTCCGCCAAAGGTTTGGCTTTTATGACGAGGCCAAGCAGCGCGAACTCGCCGCCCTACCGCGCGAAAACGGCCTCTGGTGGGTCCATGCGGTTAGTGTCGGGGAGGTCAACGTCGCGGCAAAGCTGATTGGTAGCCTGCTGGCCAGCCAGCCAGACGCGGGGATCATCCTCAGCACGACCACTCCCACAGGTTATCAACTCGCCAGCAATCTGGCAGTCCGCCATCCAGGAAGGATCTGCGCTGTTTACAGCCTGCTGGACTTCAAGCCCGTGATTACCCGTATCCTCGACGAGATCGCCCCCACGCACATCGTCTTGGTCGAGGCAGAGGCTTGGCCGAACCTCGTCACCCAGGCACGGGCACGCGGATTGCCTGTCTCGCTGGTCAATGCGCGACTCTCGGCGCGCTCAGAGGCTCGATTCCGGAAGTTTGCCTGGGCGACGCGCCCCATCTTTTCGCAGCTCAGCCAAGTCCTAGTGCCAGAGGACGAGGACGTCGCGCGCTGGGCCGGACTGGGTGTGCCAGAAGACCGCCTCTTTCGAACCGGTAGCGTCAAATATGATCCCGCCGGGTCAGAGACGGACCCCGTCCAGCTCGCCACCCTGCATCAGATTCTGCACTCCATCGGCATGGGCTCACCACGCAGACTGATGACCGCCGCCAGCACCCATGCCGGTGAAGAAAAGGAGATCGCCCAAGTCTTCATCAACCTCAAGAAGACCCGTCCCGATCTCGGCCTGCTGATCGTCCCACGTCATGTGGAGCGCAGCGCCAGCATCCTCGCCGAACTCCGCTCATTGGGCCTAGAACCAACGCTTCGTAGCAGCCTTCCCTCTGGCACGCCCAAGCCCTCCGACTGCCTCTTGGTCGATACCACGGGCGAACTCCGCACTTGGCAGGCGCTGTCTCACCTTGTCGTAATTGGCAAGAGTTTCCTGGCAAAAGGCGGCCAGAACCCAGCGGAGGCCGCGCTCGAAGGCAAGCCGGTGTTGTTCGGTCCAAACATGCAAAACTTTGAGCCCCTGGTGAAGCTCCTGCTCGCCCCATCTGGAGCCGTCCAAGTCGCCGACTGGAGCGAGCTTGAGACCAAAGCGGCGGAGATTCTAGATCAGCCGAGCCTCGCGGAAAAGATCGGCCACGCAGGAAAGGCTGCACTGATGAAACATCACGGCGCGACCCATGCCACTGTCGAGCGCCTGCTCCGCCTTGGTCACGACTGAGCCGCGGTGTTGCCGTCCGCCTCTGGAACCACTACTTTCGGCGCACAGCAGACTTTGGCTTGGTGCAACCGCAGCCGCCACCGCAACTGGATGCCCCCTTGCCGCGCCAGAGACGCCATGCAAAGATCGCTGCCGTTCCCGCAACGATGCCAAGTGCTGCCATGGTTTGGACTTCCATCATCTAATAACCCATTACGCTTCCCACCTGATAAACGATGAAGCTAAGAAGCCAGGCAAACCCCGTCATGTATCCCAATTGAAACAATGGCCAACGCCAACTGTTAGTTTCGCGCTTCACAATCGCCAATGTACTGATGCACTGCATCGCAAAGACGTAGAAGATCAGCAGGCTCAGACAAACCAGTGGGGTATAGATTGCCTTCCCATCAGGAGATTTTTCGTCGCGAATTCGATCCCGCAGCGGCGTCAGGTCTTCGTCATCCTCCGCCTCAACGGCATACACGACGGACATGGTCGAGACAAAAACCTCACGCGCGGCAAAGGAACCGATCAGACCGATGCCGATCTTCCAATCGTATCCCAGCGGACGAATCGCTGGCTCAAGCAGATGGCCTGCCCGGCCTGCAAAACTGTGCTCCAAACGCTCCGTCGGATTGTCGCTATCACTCTTTGGGTAGGTGGAGGCAAACCAGATCAAAATCGATAGCCCCAGAATCACCGTACCAGCCCGGCGCAAGAACAGCTTTGCCCGCTGCCACATCTGCAAGAGGATGGAACGCAGTCCAGGCAGCTTATAGGTCGGCATTTCCAGGATCATGGGGGATGCGACGCCCTTCATGATGCTCTTATTGAAAATCCACGCAAAGAAGAAGGCCCCAAAAGTCCCGAGAGCGTAGAGCCCCAGCAAGAAGCCCGCCTTCACCCACGCAGACATTTGATCGTTCGGCACCATCGCCGCGATCAGCAGCGTATAAACGGGCAAACGAGCGGAACAGGAGGCAAAAGGTGCCACGAGGATCGTGATCAACCGATCCTTGGGGCTATCAATCGTCCGCGTCGCCATGATGCCTGGAATCGCACAGGCATACGATCCCAAGAGCGGCAAGAAAGACTTGCCGTTCAGGCCCACGACGCTCATCAAACGATCCATGATGAACGCGATGCGTGACATGTAGCCGGTGTCTTCCATCAGGCCGATAAAGAAGAACAATATCAAAATTTGCGGCAAGAAAATGACCACGCCACTGACGCCAGACACGACCCCGTCCACCAAGAGATCACGCAGATCGCCAGGGGCCATCCACGTTTTGATCCAATTGCCCAAGCCCGCAAACGTGTCCTCGATCCAGCCCATCGGACCTTCCGCAACACTGAAGATGAAGTAGAACAGTGCCCCCAACACCAGCGTCAGACACACCCCACCCCAGATCGGGTGAAGCAGGACTCGGTCGAGCTTTTGTGTCAGGTTTGCTGGCTCCTTCGTGGGCCGCTGCAGCACGCCTTTGCAAATCGCTTCGACAGCAGCGTAGCGATCATTGACGAGTTGCTCTTCCCAACCAGGAAAGGCGCGCTCCAACGATTGCCGATGGGATTGAATCCGCTGCATTTGGGCCCCATCAATGCCGTAGTGGGATGGGTCATGATCCGAAAGCAGGTAGAGAGGCTCCAGGAGGCTGGCCTGCGGATGGATTGCACCCGCTTTGGCAAGATCATCCCGACTGCTCATCAACTCCTTGCGGACCGCCTCTGGCAAAGGCATGTGGGCATGCGGCGGTGGGATGTCCTCGCGACTGATCTCGATCTTCAGCTCAATCAACCCCTTGCCACTAGTCGCCTGCATTGGCACCACCGGCACCCCCAGCTTATCAGAGAGTGCCTTCAGGTCGATGTGCCATTCCCGAGTCGCCGCGACGTCAAGCATGTTTAGAACCAACACGGTTGGCAGTCCCAGTTCCAGCACCTGCGTAGCGAGGTAGAGATTGCGCTCCAGATTCGATGAATCCAGGATGCAGATCACCCGATCTGGCCGACGGGTACCCGCTTGCCGCCCCAGAAGCACATCTCGCAGCACCGCCTCATCAGGCGAGCGCGCATTGAGGCTGTACGCCCCAGGAAGATCGATCAGGCGCAGTTTCTTTCCGTGCTGGGAAAAACACTCCCCCTCTTTTTTTTCCACCGTTACCCCGGGATAGTTCGCCACCTTTTGCCGCAAGCCGGTCAGCAAATTGAAAATGGTGGTTTTTCCCGAATTCGGGTTTCCCACGATCGCGATCAGCGGCGTGGTTGGCACCGCACCGGTATCACTGGCCTCCGCCCTCAATGCCCCAGTGCTCATGATGCTGCGCGCGACGATACCTCGATAAAGGCGGCTTCATGATTCCGCATGGCAATGTAGGACCCACGCACCAGGATCTCAATCGGCTCCCCCAAAGGTGCCCGGCGAACGACTTCAACCGTGGTACCTGGCACCAGTCCTAACTCCCGCAACCTTGTAAGTGCAGGCCGTCCGAACGGTAAGTGCTCAATCACGGCGGCGATTCCGACCGGAAGCTGGGCGAGTGTGAATGGGGAAGATATCATGGTTGAAGACGCGGATGCAACTGAGACTCTGTCGCAAATACGGTTCAAGCTAGGATATTGTTTCACCTATTTCAATCTCAAGAGCACACTATTTTTTGTGCACAGGAACGGCGGTATTCAATCACCCGCAAAAAGGCGATTCACCCACAAACCTGCCCCGGGCGCTTATCCCAGCGCCGCCTCCCACTCATTCGCCTTATAACCTACCAAGGTCTTCCCATTTGGCAGCACGGCAAAGGGGCGCTTCACCAAGTTTCCGTTGGATGCCAGTAGGGCCACAGCATCTTTTTGACTCATGCCGGGGAGTTTGTCCTTCAGGCCCAAGGATCGGTAGTCCAGGCCCGATGTATTGAAGAGCAGACGCACATCACCGGCCCTTTCTGCAAGCGCAGAGGACAACTCGACCACCGTGGGCGGCGTCTCGCGGATGGCGATCTCTGCAAACTCAATTCCCGACGAGCGCAACCACTTCACAGCATTGCGGCAGGTCGAACATCCAGAATAGGCGTATAGTTTCAGCACCCCTGATGGGTAGCGACCCTCCGACACAATGCCAGCCTTACTTTTCCAAGCATCCCGATTGATCCCGACCCGCGAACTGTGTTAGCATTCGACTCGAAAACTTAACCCCACCCCTTCCCGACTATGGCACAAGCAGTGATGGACCCCGAAGAAGTGCGCCGCTTCGCAAAGGAGCTCAAGCGCTTCAATGACGACGTACAGGCCAAGGCCAGCTCTTTGCAGGCACGCTTTTCCGCCCTTAGCGCCACTTGGCAGGACCAGGAGGCAGAGCGCTTTTCCGATGAATTCGTGACCACCATGAAGGCCCTGAAGAAATTCATGGAGATCTCCGAAAAACACACGCCCTACCTCCTGCGGAAGGCCCAGCGCATCGACGAATACCTCAATCAGCGCTAAGGCATGTCCAATCAAGCCAAGATCACCGACCTGGATGCATTGGAGAGCTTTCGCTCTTCGCTGATCGTCTTCATGACCAAAGCGCGTCGCTCCCTCGACGACGCCAGCGATGAAGTGCGCCGCACCAGAGCCTGGATCCAGAATGACCAGCGCACCCACTGGGAGGGCGAACTCCGCCGCCGCCGCAAGATCTATGACCGCGTACAGCAAGAGCTTCTGAGCGCGCGGCTGTCTGAGTTTGTGGACAATCCCACCGTCCAGCAGCAGGCCGTCCGAAAAGCCCGCGTCGCGGTGGAGGAGGCCGAAGAAAAAATTCGGCATCTCAAAAAGTGGAGTCGCGACTTCGATCACCTCGCCGATCCGATGGTGAAGCGACTGGAAAGCCTCCGCTTTTTCATCGATCAGGAAATTCCAAAAGGCATCGCGTATTTGTCCGAGGCACAAAAGACTTTGGAAGGTTACACCCAGGTGCCCATGCTCGATTCCACCCCACCACCGCCCCCAAGCGACACCTCCACCACCTCCCCCTGATCTTTTTCCCTTGTCTCATGAGTGCCAAAATCAGCGCCTCCAACCTTGCCCAGGCCGTGCAAGAGCTCAACATCGCCTGGAGTCAGACCCGCTATTCTTGGCGGGACACCAAGAGTCTTCAGTTTCAGAAAACCTATCTCGACAGCCTGCCAGATCTCGTCACCAAAAGCGGCTCCGTCATGTCAGAGTTGGATGCCCTAATTAGAAAGGTCAGAAAAGATTGTGAGTAACAGCGGTATGGATTTGCGCGTCAGCCGGAGCCTTGATCTCCTGGGAAACCTCCAAACCACCGTCGCAGATTTTGCGCGGCAGGAAGACACCTTTACCAAAGACATCCGCAGTCGGCGGTATGCCTCAGATCGGAAGTATCAGGAAGCCAAAGAGCAGGCCACCGCCATGCATGGCAGCCGCAGCGAAGAGATCCAAAAGCGTCTCAACGCCCAAGAAACGGCCATCCGCTCCCAGCACGAGGCGCGCAAAGATCGCATCGAGCGCATGGAGAACTACGCCCTGCGCAATTTACCCCGGCTTGCCAGGGAGCGCCGCGAACGCTGGCTCGGTCAGCTCCAGGCGCAAAAGATGGCCGCAGAACGGGACTTCAAAGCCCAACTCCGTTACAAGGCAGGCGATGACCCAGAACTCCTCGCTGCCTTCAAAGATCAGCGGAAGAAGATCGATGATCTCGACGAACGCGCTGCACTCGCCTTCAACGGATACGGCAGCTTCAAGAAACTGCTGCGCCGCCGGGCCAAGAACATCGCCCCAGCCGAAGACGACGTCGATATCGATCCCTGGGTCGATGAGATCGATGAACACCTCACCATCGCCGGTCAAAATCTGGAGGAACTCGAAGCAATGCCGCTGCCGAAGTTCTTCAGCAATCTGCCCATGGCCGCCATGGTGCTGATCGTCCTCATCATCGGTGCCGCAGTCGCCTACACTCTGGGTTTTGACACCCCAAATCTGATCAAGTCGGCAATCATCACCGGTGGCCTGTTCTTGCTCAGCCTCATGGCCTGGGCAACCGGGCTCAGCCAGGGATCCAAACCCGCTCGAGACGCCGCACTCGCACTCGCGCAATCGGACTTCCTGCACAAAACCGCGATGGCAACCATCGATTCCCGCCGCGAACGCGCCAAACGTGACCTCCAGGAACACATGGACACCACCAACGCCCAGATCGGCCAGCAGTGGGATCGTGCAGGCGATATCGAAAAGAACTTCGAGGTCAGCACGCGCGAGCGCCTCCGCGTCCAAGTGCCACGCTGCCACGCCCGCAATGATCGTCTCATGGCCCAGAAACTCGGCCGCATCTCCGCACAGCGGGATTCCCTGCTCAGCCAGATTCAAGGGGATCAGCACTCCCGGGGCAATCGGTTTGACGAAGTCCATGCCGATGAAATCGCCGAGCTCGCCGCAGAAGAAAAACAGGGGTGGGAACAACTCCGGGCCGGTTGGCAAAAAGAAGTGCTCCCCCGCTACAACGCCCTCAAGGAGTTGCAAACCTCAGAGCCTGCGCTCTTCCCCGACTGGTCCGCAGATCTCGTTGGGAAGTGGGACGCACCACGCCAATTCTCCTCCGCCACGCGATTCGGGCACCTCACTGTCGATCTGACGCAAAACCCCGATGGCATCCCCAAAGATCCCCGCTTGGCACTCCCCGGTACAGCGGAAATCGATGTCCCCTTGGCCCTCGCCTTTCCGAATCAAGGCTCCCTGCTCATCGAGACCACCGACGCAAACACCGCCGTCGTTGCAGATACGATCAACAACGTGATCCTCCGCCTATTGGCCACCACGCCTCCCGGAAAGATGGCCTTCACCATCATCGATCCTGTGGGCCTCGGGCAAAACTTCGCCGGTCTGATGCACCTCGCCGATTATGAGGAAAGTCTCATCAATCGACGCATCTGGACGCAGCGCGACCAGATCGAAGAACGGCTCGCCGAACTCAATGAGCACATTGAAAAGGTCATCCAGATGTACCTGCGTAACGAGTACGCCACGATCACCGAATACAACGAGCAAGCAGGCAGCGTCGCTGAGAAGTATCACTTCCTGGTCATCGCAGATTTCCCTGCCAACTTTAGCGACACGGCAGCCAAACGACTGCAAAGCATCGCCGTTAGTGGCCCTCGCTGCGGGGTTTACACCTTGATCCACTGGGATCATCGGCAACCGCTTCCAGATGGCTTCGTCGCGGATGAATTGCGCCAGAGCAGCGTCTGCATCCGCCAAGAGAAAGGCAAATTCATCATCGATGCAGAGCCCACTCGCCGTGGTGCCGTCCTCTCTTTTGATGCGCCGCCTTCCGCTGAACTGAGCGTCGAACTCGTCCACAAAATCGGCAAGGCCAGCATAGACTCCAATCGTGTGGAGGTCCCCTTCAGCCAGGTCAGCCCCAAGCCCGACGAACTTTGGACCCTGGATACCACAAGCGAGCTCAAGATCGCTGTCGGTCGCACCGGTGCCACCAAGCTACAATACCTCGCCATCGGCAAAGGCACCCGCCAGCACGCGCTCTTCGCCGGTAAAACTGGTTCAGGGAAGTCCACGCTCTTCCACGTCATCATCACCAATCTCGCGCTCGCCGCAGACCCAGATCACGTTGAGTTCTACCTCATTGACTTCAAAAAGGGGGTGGAATTCAAGTGCTACGCCACGCATAAATTGCCCCACGCAAAAGTCATCGCGATTGAAAGTGATCGTGAGTTCGGCCTCAGCGTCCTCCAACGCATTGATGAAGAATTGAAACGCCGTGGGGACATGTTCCGCAAACTCGGTGTGCAAGACGTCGCTGGTTATAAGAAGGCAGGAGGAACGGAGCCCATTCCACGCACGCTGCTGATCATCGATGAGTTCCAAGAGTTCTTTGTGGAGGACGACAGCATCGCCCAAAACGCCAGCGTGCTCTTCGATCGCATCGTCCGTCAGGGCCGTGCCTTTGGCATTCACGTCCTCCTCGGGTCACAGACGCTCGGCGGGGCCTACACCCTCGCCCGCACCACGTTGGGCCAGATGGTGATCCGCGTCGCGCTTCAGTGCAACGAGGCAGACGCCTACCTCATCATGGATGAAAACAATCCAGCGCCACGACTCCTCACCCGGCCTGGCGAAGGCATCTACAACGACGCAGCCGGTGCTGTGGAGGGCAACAGCCCCTTCCAAGTCGTTTGGCTCTCCGATGACGAACGCGACGCCGCACTTGATCGGGTGCAACAGCTCGCAGAACAGCGCCACCTGAAGCCAGCCCACCCCATCGTTTTCGAAGGCAACGCGCCTTCCGATGTCACGGAAAATGGCGACCTCCTCCAAGCGCTCATCACCAAGCCGACCAAAGCCCCCACAGCCGCCCGCTGCTGGTTGGGTGCCCCGAACTCCATCAAAGGACCCACCAACGCCGCCTTCCACAGGCAGAGCGGCAATCACCTGCTCATCGTCGGGCAGCGAGAGGAAGCCGCGCTGGCCATGCTCGGCACCTCCATCATTTCACTGGCGGCGCAATACCCAGCCGGGACCGCGCGCTTCATCCTCATTCACGGCACCACTCCGGGCAGTCAGGATGCGGCATTCATCGACCACCTCACAGCCATCATCCCCCACGGCCTCACCGTCTCACGCGGGCAGGATATTGCGGAGATCATGGAAGATATCTCCACCCAACTCAAAGACCGGAACTCGGAGACAGACGCCGAATCCACCACGCAGTCGATCTTTCTCTTCGTCCACGAAATGCAGCGCTTTAAGAAGCTGCGGCATGAAGACGACTTCAGCTTTGGCGATAGCGATTCATCAAATCCCGGCAGCCAGATGAACGACTTGATCACGGATGGCAGCAGCCACGGCATCCACCTGATCGCCACCATCGACAGCTACAACAACATCAACCGCTTCATGAGTCGAAAGGCCCTCAGCGAAATTGAAATGCGCGTTCTATTCCAGATGAGCGCCAACGATTCCGCCAGCCTCATCGAATCCCCCAAGGCCGCCAATCTCGGGCTCCACCGTGCTTTGTATTTCAACGAACAGGAAGGCCACCTCGAGACCTTCCGTCCGTATGCGCTACCCACACCCGCTTGGTTGGACGACGTCGGGCAAAAGCTGCGCACCCTGCACGATGGATGATTCAGCCTTCCCAATGCACCAATTCCCGCAGCACACCGGTGGCATAGCAGCCGCGCGGCAGATCAAAGCCCAATTGCAGATCCCCGCCGTCCAGCACACCTAGCTCTGCGGCGGTCGGACGCAGCCGCATCACGCGGCGTTCCTGGCGTAGGCCAGCAGCCTCCAATCCAGCCGTCAGTTCTGGGTGCCTCAACATCAGTTCCAATTCCAAACGACGCACCTCCGCAGCGCTGTGCAGTTCCCCCGCGCCCCACAGTGGCGCGGTGATCTCCAAGACCCCATCGTCAAAGCGTTGCACCTCATCCCCTCGCTGATTTTCGATCAGCAGCAGGGTGCGGTTGTCGGCAAAGCCATACACCTCCCCAGCCAGTGCGCGATCCCAGTTCCCCTGCGCCATGCGCGCCGCGACGACCTCGTTGAACAACTGACTCCGCACCGCCGATAGCAGCAGGCCCCGCAACAGCCGATCTTTGGGCAAAAACTCCCCGCGAAACATCGCCAGGGCTTTTTCCACATTGCGGCCGTCCCATCCGAATCGCTGTTCGCCAAAAAAATTCGGCACCCCACGCTCCAGGATCGCCTGCCAACGCGCCGCTGCTGCCGGTGCGTCAAAGTCCGGCTCCCGCAACCGGATCGTGAAGCGATTGCCAAGGTGAATCCCGCGCCGCAGCTTCCGGGTATTCCTGGTCACCTTCAGCACTCGTAGTCCCTCCGACTCCAGCGCTGCCGCCTCCGGCGATGGTTGCCCGGGAATGTGGAGGCTGAACCATTGTCGCGTCACTGCATGGCGATCTTTCAGTCCACAATGACTCACAAGTCGATGCCGGATGCCCAGTGCATCCGCCAGCCTCACCGCCGCCACGTTGGTGTCTAGGTCCCGCTTTTCGACCCAGACAAAGCAATGCTCCCCTACCCCGGACGGCTCAAAGCCCAACAACTCCTCCACCACAAAATCCTCGAGCTCCACCTTAAAGCCAGCCCGCCCCAGCGGCCCACCATGCAGAAAAGGGAGAGTATCAGATTCGGATTCCATGAGGCCCACGCTACAGCGGAGTGCACGGCACAGACAACCCCCAGTTGCAACCACTGGCGGCTGAATCGATGGGGCTAGCCACCCTCCACCACATTCTTGGTCAAACCCGCCTGCACCTTGATGCGATTCGACGCCATGCCCTCAAACACGTTGTCGCGGATGACGTTGCCCTCATTGAGACCGGGCTGCTTGCAATACCGCCACAGGTGAACCCCCATGCCACAATTGAGGAAGTCATTGCCCACCACCTGGCAATCGTTCGCATCATTCAGCTCAACCCCCACGCGACAGCGTGCGATGTGGTTGTGTGTCACCTCGCTCTTCGTCGTGAAATGATCCAGATCAATGGCCTCATCCGCCGTATCCATGATCGTACTATCCGCCACCCGGGCACCCTCCACCGCGTAAAAGGCGATACCGCGCCCGTGACAGTTCTGAATGACGCAGCGCGATACCTGCACCTTTTTCACCGGAGGACCCGTGGGCCCCTTTTCGTAGCTGTAGGGACCGGAAGCAAAAATACCGCAGAGCTGGACGTGACCTTGAATCTTTGGATCGCCCTCCACCTTTCCTCCATCAAGCGTCAGCTTTTCGATCCACACGCCCTCGGTGACCCCTCGGATCTCGATCAGATTGGGTGCATTCAGATCCCGCAACAGCGTACCCGCAGGCACCGGGAATCGGACGGGCTCCGTGAAGGTAATTGCGTCGTCCGCCACCTTCGCGACAACCGCCCGGAAGGAACTCTTGGGCTTTTGAGTGAAAGCATCCATTTCCCCCGGGGCCTCAATGAGCAAGGTCATGCCAGGTGCGACGCGTTGCTGCCGCTTGGCGGAGATCGTCGTCCCACCAACTGCCAGAGTGGTGGCGGCTTCGGCGTAGGCGGCTGGTGGCAATTTCAAGATACACCGCTCCTGATCCAGCCCGATGATACGCAGATTCTTCGCGTCTTTGATCCGCAGGCTTTTCCGAATCTCGTGGGTCCCTTGCGGGATCACCACCTCCCCACCGCCAGCCTTGATCGCATCGTCAATGAACTGTTGGATCTCCACCTCGGTCAGGGCCTTGGCTTGAGAGATTGAAAGGAGCAGCAGGGAACAAATGGCAGCGCGCATGGGTATTTCATACGCGCACCGCAGGCCGAATCCACTGGCGAGTTCACCCGGCGCTGCAATACAACACGCCAAGAGCGACGTAACTCTCCGCGCATGAATCGCTTTCTCCTCTTCATCGCGCCGGGCATCCTGGCTCTCAATTGCTCAGTCCAGGCGCTGGAATTTCCCTCCACGCCGCCCGTGGAGCCGCAAAACGCCGCGAAGACCTTCCACATGCTCGACGGTTTCGAAATGCAGCTCATCGCCGCCGAGCCGCTCGTCACCGATCCTGTCGCCATCACCTACGATGCCGATGGCCGCGCCTACGTGTGCGAGATGAACGACTACCCCTACACCGACAAGGCCGCGCACAAGCCCAGCCAGGAAAACCCCACGGATGCCCACATCGGCAAGGTGCGCCTGCTCACCGACACCGATGGCGACGGAACCTTCGACAAGGCCACCGTCTTCGCCGACGGCCTCTCGTGGCCCACCGGTGCCGCGTGTTGGAAAGGTGGCATCTTCGTCACCGCCACGCCGGACGTTTGGTATCTCAAAGACACGAATGACGACGGTGTGGCCGATGTGCGGCAAAAGGTCTTCACCGGCTTCAAAAAGCTCAACGTCCAGGCCGTCATGAACAACCCCATCTGGGGCCTCGACCACCGCATCTACATCGCCGGCGGCTCGAACGGCGGCGAAATCCAGCGCGTGCCGGGCAGCGAGAGCGTCATGCCGATCCCGAGCGACTTCAAACCTCTGCCCATCAAGCGAAACGACTACTCCTTCGATCCCAGCACCGGCGATGTGCGCCTCGAAAGCGGCGGCGCACGCTTTGGCAATACCTTCGATGATTGGGGCAACCGCTTCCTCTGCAACATCCGCAATCCCTGCCAGCATGTCGTCTTGCCGTATCGCTACCTCGCGCGGAACCCGTATCTCGTCGTCCCCAGCGCCCTGAACGACTGCGCCGAGGCCGGCGACCAGCTCCCCGTCTATCGCACCAGCCCGCCCGAGCCCTGGCGCGAGTTCCGCGCAAAGCGCTGGGTGCAGGAAGGCAGCCACCTGCCGAAAAGCGAGCTCGTCGGCGCCGGCGTCGTCACCTCATCCAGTGGCATCACCATCTATCGCGGCGACGCCTACCCGCCCGAGTATCGCGACTTCGCCTTCGTCGCCGACGTGGCCGGCAATCTCTTCTACCGCATGAAGCTCGTGCCCGACGGTGTCACCTTCAAAGCCGTGCAGGTCGATGGAAAAGCAAACTTCTGCACCAGCGACGACCTCTGGTTCCGCCCCGTGAACTTCGTCAACGCCCCCGACGGCTGCCTCCACATCTGCGACATGTATCGCGAGGTGATTGAGCATCCGTGGAGCATCCCGGATGACATCCACACCGCCGTCGATTTGCTTCGCGGTCGCGACAAAGGCCGAATCTGGCGCTTAGCGCCAAAAAGTGGTGCAGCCGTCTCGGCTGCTTCATCGCAGGCCAGAGGCCTGCACCACACTCCCAAGCTCAGCCACGCGAGCATCACAGACCTCGTCGCCCTCCTCGATCACCCCAACGCCTGGCACCGCGAAACCGCGCAGCGCTTGCTGTTTGAGCGTCAGGACAAAGCCGCCGTGGAGCCGCTGCGGGAGCTGGTGAAGAGCGGGAAGACGGCGGAGGGGCGAGTGGCGGCTTTGTGGACGCTGGCCTCTTTGGAGATTCTGCGAGCCACGATGATTCCGACGCTCGCTGGCCCAATCAAGCAGGAGATAGTGACATTGAAAATGGGTGATGGCACTCCTGTGGTGAAAGCGACCGAGGATTCAGATGCCAATGTGCGAGAGCATGCCTTGATGATCCTTGGAGCAAGTTTGGCAAATCCATGGAATGGCCAAAGAAAGATTGACTCGAAGGGCTTTGGGGATGGCAGCGGAACTCCCGGACCTTGGCTGGATGCCTGGCATGCCATTCAGGCGAGATGTGAAGATTCATCAATGAGGGTTCGTGTCTGTGCAGTTGAAGCATCAAGCGTTTATAGCTTTGGCTTCGGTGGATCACCCATTCAGCACACGATGGGCATGGTGCTGCCGAAAGATGGGAATGACGCCTGGGCTCGCCGCCGCGTTCTAAGTGCCTCACAAAGTTCACAAATCACGAGCACGATGTTGCGACGCCTTGTTGGCCGCTGGCGCGACAATCATGCGCAAATCGATTTGGACCTGATCAGGGATACAGCCGCCATCGCGGTCGCCTCTAAACGAGTCCATGACTTAGCCGCAGCACTTGTCGAGTTGGAGCAAACTGGCACCACAAACACAGACCAATTGATCGAGCTGGCCGCCATCATCGGCCATGCCATGCAGCGCACAGGCTGGACTTGGCGTGATGCGCCATTCACAAAAGACGAGACAACAATTTTTGACGTAAATCTGCTCAACTTCATGAAGAAGCTCGAGCTTGAGCTTCTTCGCCGACTGGAAGAGCCCAACACTTCTGCCGAGCAACGAATTCAATCCCTATCCGCATTAGCCTCGATGCGCGGCCTCGAAGATCTGAAGCCCTCTCTTACTTCATCGCTCCAGCCCACTCAACCCACCGAACTCCAACTTGCCGCCCTCGAAGCCCTCGGCAGCTACCGAGAGCCCGCTGTCGCCGACATGCTCATCGACGCGTGGCCAAAGTTGACGCCCGCGCTTCGCGACAAGGCTACAACGATCCTGCTCTCGCGCACGGATCGCATCGCGAAGCTGCTGGATGCCATCGAGGCGAAGAAGCTCACACCCGCGCAGCTCAGCATCGCCGCGAAGGCGACGCTCGGGCGGCAGAAAACGCCCGCGCTGGCCGAGCGCATCGCCAAACTCATCGGCGATGGCTCGTCGTCGAACCGGAAGGCGGTCATCGAGACCTATCTGACGGCGATGCAGGGCCGTGATGCGGGCACTCCTGCCCGCAAGGAAAGCGTGGTTGCGGGCAAGAGTGCCCGCATCACCGGCGACGCCGCACGCGGAGCCAAAGTCTATGAAATGGCCTGCATGGTCTGCCACAAGTTCGCGGACAAGGGCAACGACGTCGGCCCCCATCTCGGCACGATTAAGGCCTGGACGCCGGAGCAACTCGTCACGAATATCCTTGATCCCAACCGCGAGGTCTCGCCGAACTTTGCACTCTACATCGTCGAAACCAACGACGGACGCACCTTGAGCGGCCTCATCGCCAGCGAAACCGCCGGTAATCTCACCTTAAAACGTGCGGATGGCGGCACAGAGAGCGTCTTGCGCACCGAGATCAAAACTCTGACCAGCCCCGGCATTTCCCTCATGCCGGAGGGTCTGGAGGCGGCGATCTCCCCTCAGCAAATGGCAGACCTGATCGCCTGGCTTCGCGCCGATTGACCTCCAGGCACACTCTATGCGGGCTGAACGACTGGGAGCAGGCGCAGGGTCACTCTCCCGCGCCCGCAGTGATGGTTTCGAGTGCTTGCGGTGAAAAATCGGCGTCGGTGTAGTTGAGTCCGGAATCGGAGCGCACGCCCTCCACCTTGGTGCTGGCTCCAGTCTCGTGATCGGTGACGGTAAACGAGACCGGAATGTATCGACCGCTCTTGCCGCGGGTGACTTTGTGAGTCTCCACGTCCTTCACGATCTTGTCGGTGCCGCCGATGAAGAACTGGAGACGCAAGGTGACGAGTCGGGTGGCGTCAATCCAACTGCGGGCGCAAACGGCCCCCTTCCCGGACGCATCGGGCTTTGATTCCACGATGGTGCATGGAACGCTGCCAATTTTTTCCTGACCGGTGATGGTCTGGCTGGGCCAACCGAGGAAACTGGCGCGGAGATCTTCGATCGTGAGGGCCGTGCCAAACAAGGCCTCGCCCGCACTGGATCCGGTGAGGCTCTTTGCACCAGCACCGGGCACAAAAGTGGCGCCGGAGAACTGGCGACCATTGATGTGAATGAGGAGGCCCTCTCCCTTTCTTTCTTTGGGATAGAGCAGTTGGTAGAGTTGATCAGTGCCACCGTCGGTGCCGGGGCGGCGCTTGACCTGCACTTGCAGAACGCTGGCCTTGCCTCCGCCGACGCTGTGCTCCATCCGCAGGCGGGCATAGACGCCGCCCTCGGGTGCGCCCGCTTTGACTGCGGCGATGAGCTGAGCTGCGGAGTATTGCTGCGCCGTGGCGGATGACACGACGCAGAGTGACAGGAGGAAAAGGAACCAACGCATGACGGATCAGGAATTAGGCGGAACGGATGGCGATGCTGGGATTGATCTTGGTGCAATGCAGCGCGGGGAAAAAACCACTGGCGAGACCGACGACGACGGCCAAGCCCATCGCCAGCCCGACCAGATCCCAGCCGAAATGCGGTTCCAATCGGCCCTGCATCCAAGGGGACACGGAGAGCAGCTTCAGCAAACCCATTCCCGCGATGATGCCGACGACACCTGCTGCAACACAAAGGGCGACGGACTCCCAGACGATCATGCGCAGGATGCGGGCGCGCTTCCAGCCCAGGGCGATGAGGATACCGATCTCCCGCGAGCGCTCAAAGACGCTCATGAACATGGTATTCATGACGCCAAAGGTCCCGACCAAAATCGCGATGGCAGATGTGCCCCAGTTCATGGCTTCAAAGGTCTTCACACCGTCGTTGTTGGCGACGACCTGATCCGCGATATCGACCCGGCATCCTGCCACTTTTTGCTCGATCAATTTAGCGACCGTATGCGGATCTTCCCCTTTGTGATCGAGTCGGATATTGATGAAGTTCACTTGGCCGGTCTTGCCCGTGACCTCCTGCAGCAGGGGCAAGGCCATAATGATGGCACCATTTTCAACAACGGCCTTGCCATCCACAATGGCAGCCACCTTAAAGTCATCGACCTCGATGGTCAGTGTATCGCCCACCTTCTTTTCCAGCATCTCGGCAGCGAGTTTCCCCAACACCACAGATTTATCGGTGGCGGCAGCGGGCAGTTTGCCGTCAATGATTTCCAAGGTATCCCACAAGAAGCTTCCCCACTCGCGGCCAGATACGACCATGGTGGGGACTTCCTCAATGCTGAGGATCTCCGTCAGCAAATTGGCGGCGGCGGCGACCCCAGCGGTGCCACGCACTTCGTCGGCAAGCTTGTCTGGGAAGGGCTGCGCCAAAAAGCCACCACCCGTCTTGCGCACCACCAGATCGGTGCGCCGCGCTTTATAGGCATCCGACCAGCTTTCGCCCAAGCCCCAAGCGAGGCCCAAGAGGGCGACGACGGCGCCGATGCCAAGACCGATGCCCATGATCGTCAGGACGGTGCGGGTAGGGCGCCGGAGGAGGTTCTTGAGGGTAAATTGAAACAGGGTCATTGAGGCTAGGAGACAGATTTTTCTGAGCTGCTACGATGGGTACGCTCGTCCGACAAGATGAGGCCGTCTTTCATCGTGATGATTCGGTCCGCGTGTCCTGCGACCGCCGGATCGTGGGTGACCAGGACGATGGTGTTTTTCTTTTCCGAGTGAACGGTATGCAGCAGATCCATGATCTGGGACGCACTGCGGCTATCGAGGTTACCCGTGGGTTCATCGGCCAGCAGAATCGCTGGCTCATTGGCCAGGCTGCGTGCGATCGCGACGCGCTGACGCTCACCGCCAGAGAGTTTTGTGGGCATGTGATCCAGACGATGCGACATGCCGACAGCCTCCAGCAACTCGCGCGCACGGCGTTGGCGTTCCCGCACGGTCCACGGCATCTCAAACATAGGCACCTGCACGTTCTCGATCGCGTTCAGCGTGGGCATCAGATGGAAGGCCTGAAAGACAAAGCCGATGTTGTGAGCACGGAAGGTGGCCAGATCCTTCAGCTCTGCGACGTTTTGCCCCTGGAAACTGATGGTGCCAGAGCTCGGCACGTCCAGCGCGCCGAGGAGGCTGAGGAGTGTCGATTTCCCACTGCCGCTGGCCCCCATGATCGCGACGAATTCGCCATCGTGGATCTTCATGCTGACGCCACGCAGCGCGAGGACGTGGCCATCGTCAAACTCCCGGCGCACATTGTCTAGCTCAAGAACGATGGCTGGAGGGGCAGATGGAGAGGTGGTGGAATTCGCAGGGGTCGTCATTGCCAAGTCCGCACCTTAGCCGCCAACCGGGCCGCCGTGCAAGTGTTAAGCCATGCTCAACTGGAAGTGCTGAAAGCCCCTGGGCTGGTAGCCACAGGCAGGGTCCTGCGCAAATGGATCCCCCGTGAGGCCGTAGGCCCGCGCCCTGGAGCCGCCGCAAAGCGTGCGGAACTCGCAACGTCCACACTTGCCTCCCAGCGCATCACTGTCTCTTAACGAAACAAAGAGCGGATGGTGGCGGTAGATTTCCGCCGGATGTGCCTCCCGGACGTTGCCACAGTCAAAGGGCAAAAAGCCGCTGGGGGAAACGACCCCGGTGTGGGAAATGAACATCACCCCGCGCCCATCGCGGATGCCCATCGGCGACCGCAATCCAGGCCGCGCTCGACCGCTCGCTCCCATTTTTTGCATCAGCACCCGCCGGAAGTGATGCCCCTCCGTGGTCTTCACCGCAAAAGGTGCCTGACCGACGAGGGAGGCCATGTCCTCAAAGATGCGCTCAATGTCTGCCGGGTCCGGCAGATCCTCCGCCCCTGCACGCCCCGTGGGCACCAGGAGGAAGACGCTCCACATCGCCGGCTTCACTTCGAACATCAGCGCCTTGAAGGCCTCGTATTCCGCGACGTTGCCACGGGTCAGCGTCGTATTGATCTGCACGCTGAGCCCCGCCTCATGCGCCCTGCGCAGCGCCTCCATGGTGCGGTCAAAAGTCCCGGCCACCCCGCGAAAGGCATCGTGGGTTTCGCGAGTCGCGCCATCGAGGCTGAGGGAGATGCGCTCCACACCCGCGTTTTTGATTTCTGCAAAATCAGCATTCAGCAGGCGCGGCGTCGCGGAAGGACTCAGTCCGACATGCAGACCGGCCGCGGTCGCCTGCCGGACCAGATCCAGCGCATCCCGTCGCATCAGGGGATCGCCACCCGTCAGGATCAGCATCGGCGGCTTCATTTCTGCCAGTTGCTCAATCAAGCGCAGACTCTCCGCCGGATTGAGCTCGTTGGGATCGCGACGCGACTGGGCCTCCGCGCGGCAGTGCCGACAGGCGAGGGCGCAGGCACGGGTGATTTCCCAGAAAACCAAGAAGGGGCGCTCCGCAAAATCGTAGCTGCCAGGGTGGGCGGACGGTGTGTTCATGACAAAAGCTGTGGGAGATAACGGCCTGGGGGCACGCCCGATCCCTCCTTTCCCTGCGCAATCCCGCGCCAATTTTGCGGCATTCGGATACGAATCCGCCACATGGCGTGCAGATTTGGAATTTACACACTTGCAAATTGACGTGTTTCGAGTCAGACGAAAGGTGTCTGGGTGGGCCACCGCCTCCAGGCCGCCTGCCAATGTCCGACCCAGCCAACACTCCAGCTTCGATTGAAGCGGTCCCCCCACTGCTAGACCTTTCAAAGATTCCGAACCCGGTATTGAAAGTGCTCTACCCGGTTCTGGGTCCGTTACTGAATCGCGCCCTTAAAATCAACGATATCAACGAGTTGGAGGCCGCCGTAGCGCGCACCGCCACACCGGAGACGTTTTTTTCCCGCACTCTGGAGCTGCTAGGCACGAAGTATGAGGTCAGCGCCTCCGATCTCGATCGCATCCCTGAAAAGGGACCGGTGGTGGTCGTTGCCAATCATCCCCTGGGCGGGCTCGACGGCATCATTTTGGGCGATCTGCTCAAAAAGCGTCGGCCTGACACGAAGTTGATGGCCAACTACCTGCTGAAGAATGTGCATCACGCGGATCATCACATGATCTTTGTGGACCCCTTCCCCAAGGCCTCCCCCGCTGCAAATATCAAGCCTCTGCGCGAGTGCCTAAAGCACCTGAAAAATGGTGGCCTGCTGGCAGTCTTCCCTGGCAATCGTGTCTCCCACTACCAGTCGGATCGGAAAGAGATCTGCGACCCCCAATGGGTGCCTCACATCGCCTCCCTCATCCGCCGCAGTGGGGCCAGTGCCGTGCCCCTCTACATCGACGCGGCGAACAGCAAGTTCTTCAGCTACGTCGGCCTGATCCATCCCCTCCTCCGTACCCTTTTCCTTTCCCGTGAGTTCATCAAGCGCGGGAAATCGCCGGAACCCGTCAAAATCCACGTCGGCACCATGATCCCCTCCACCCGGCTCAAGCGCTTTGAGACGGATGAGGACATGATCAGCTTTCTCCGCGTCGGCACTTACATGCTGTCGAACCGTCCGCAGTGCACCCCGCCGGAAGTGCGCGCCGACAGCCCGCCAAAGCCAGTGGCGCAGCCCATCGCCGCACCTCTGCCGCCAGAGCAATTGGAGGCCGATATCCGCGCACTGCCGCCAGAGGCAAAGCTCATCGATCAAGGCGACTTTGAGGTCTATATGGCCCGCTACCAGCAGTTGCCGCACATCATGCAGGAAATCGGGCGCGGGCGGGAAGAAGCCTTCCGCTCCGCTGGCGGTGGCACTTTGGCCGCGCTGGATCTTTCCCCGCAGGACGAGTACTACCACCACCTCTTTGTGTGGTCGCGAAAGGATCGTGTCATCGTCGGTGCCTATCGCATCGGGCTCGCCGATGAGATCATCGCTGCGCACGGCACCAAGGGCCTGATCTCCAGCGGCCTCTTTAACTTTAAGCCGGAATTCGTCGCGAAACTCAATCCCGGCCTCGAACTCGGGCGCTCCTACATCATTCCCAAGTATCAGCGCAACTACAGCTCCCTGCTCCTGCTGTGGGGCGGCATCATCGCGTTCATCGCCCGCAACCCGAAATACAACATCACCTTTGGCTCCGTCGGCGTCAGTCAGGGGGATGAGTACAGCCCCGCCTCCCGCACCCTGATCATCGACTACCTGCGCAATCAGCATAGCGAGCCCACGCTCGCCGTGCAGGTCGAGTCACAGAGCCCCTTCACCGGCGTCAAGCTGCGCGGCATTTCAAAGGAAGAGATCAGCAGCACCGTCACCAGCGTTGAGGATGTCTCCGCCCTGATCACCGGGCTTGAGGAAGACGGCAAAGGCATGCCCATCCTCATCCGGCACTACACCCGCATGAACGGCAAGCTGCTGGAATTCGGCGTTTGGAAAAATCATAGCAACGCCGTCGTCGGATTCCTGGTCACTGACGTCACCACCGCAGATCCGAAACTCATCCGCCGCTACATGGGCGAAGAGCTTTTCGCCGCCTTCCGCCGTTACCACGGGCTGCCAGAAAGCACCACCGCCGAACCCGCCCCGGAAGATCGCGCCGAGGCCGCCTGAGACCTCGCCGCCCACCACCAAGACCCCGTTCCGCCCCAGAACCGTGAAATAAGGCACCCCTGGCATGTCGTATTCTGCATTCCGCTGCACGGCCGACATCTGAAGTATTGACGTTCGCAGCATTTCCCGCTCCAATCCCTGTCTCGACCTCATCATGAAACCAACCGTACTCCTCCTGTCCGTCCTCGCCACCCTCAGCAGCTCTCTGCTGGCCGAGGTCAGCTATGAATTCGCCCCCAACTTCATCCAACCGCCGCCAGGAAAAGAGCAGATCGGCAACGGCCATGGTGAAATCGCCTGCGACTCTGTCGGCAATTTTTACGTCAGCGTGCAAAACGCAAACGCTGGCATTCAGGTCTATGCCGCCGATGGCAAATTCGTCAAAGAGCTCGCGCTACCAGCCAGTCTGCACGGCTTCGTCGTCCGCAAGGACGAGGGAGAAGAATTCATCTATGGAGCCGTGCTCAATGAGCAACGTGTCATCAAGGCCAAGCTGGATGGCACCGTGGTGATGGAGATCCCGACAGCATCCTTCCCCGCAGGCAAATCGGGTCCCAAGGGCCTCAAGCTCACCAACTGCGATGTCGCCCCCAATGGAGACATCTACGTCGTGGACGGTTACGGTCAGAGCTGGATCTTTGTTTTTGATCGCGCAGGCAAATTCCTCCGCGTCTTTGGTGGTCCTGGCGAGCCCTTGAAGCTGGCCAATACACACAAGATCTTTATTGATCGCCGCTTTGAACCAGCGCGCGTCCTCGCCTGTGATCGCGGTAACAACCGCATCCTGCACCTCGATCTCGAAGGCAATCTCATCGGCGTCGTTGCAGATAAAGACCTGCGCCGCCCCAGCAGCGCCTCTTTCCACGGAGACCTGATGTGCGTTGCGGAAATCGCTGGCCGCGTCTCCGTCTGGGACAAAGAAGGTAAGCAGGTCGCCAGCCTCGGTGCCAACGATACCCCTGGCCAGACCAATACGCCCAAGGTCGAGCCCAAAGACTGGGTCCAGGGCACCGTCACCTCCCCGCACGGCATCACTTTTGACAACGAAGGCAACATTCTGGAAACGGAGTGGAACGTCTTTGGCCGTGTCCTGCGCTGGAACGTGAAAAAGTAATGCGTCCAGCAGCCACAGGTCTTCGCATCATTCTCGCAGGGGGAGCCGTTTTGGCCCCCCTGCTTGCTTTGGGCCATGGCATGGAGTTCCTGCAAGCTCGGGTCCTCCTCGATACACCGGGGAAGATCCGCGTCGAACTGACCGCTGATTTCGAGGACAATCCTCTGATCCAGAATGAGGAAGACGCCCGGCGCATCCTGACCGATGCCTTTTTGGTAAACGAGGGTGGAAATGTGCGAGTCTGGGGCGAGGTAGCCCCTCTGACCTTTGAAAAGCGCGATCAACCCGACCCCACCGCCCCCGTCCCGGCAGATCCCACCTGGAAAGATCCTCCCCATGGCCTGCTGACGGCGGTGTGGGAGCATTCCCCCAAAGGCCCGCCCATTCGGCTCGCCACACCCGACCGGACACCGCACGACATCCTCATGTGGACGACTGGCCAAGGCAACGAAAGCCCCGCCCCGGTCTGGCAAGTGCTGATCTGTGGGGACGTCTCAAAACCCCTCCAAGTGCGCCCCCTCCCGGTGAACCCCTGGCCCTGGGGGATCGCAGGCATCGGCCTCCTCATAGCAGTCACCGCAGGCCATCACCTCAGCCGCCGCAAATCGCCCGATTAGCCCATTCTCCCCTCCCCCCGGCTCGCTGAGGACAGGTCGCCCCACAGTGCAAGTCCCCACGACTTCCTGCCCATCATTCCAGCACTACCGCCCCCAGCCAACGACTCAACCCACGGGCAAGATGCCCCAAACGTACCCGCCATTGATCGTGACAATGGCGGGCAGGGATGGAGCGGCCTGATCGGTTCACCCTGCCCTCACGATCGATCTGCATTCGCTCCAGCGCTTGCACCTCCCTCAATCCCCGAGGTTGCCCTACTGATTCGTGAAATAATAGCCCGCCGTTCGATAAGCCCCTGCCGGAAGACCTGGGCCACTCACTGGAACTTTGAACAGGCCCATGCCGGGGAAAGGGAAGATAAATGAGTCTTGAGCAAAAATGCCGCTCACGGTGGTGCGGGTGGCGGGGGCGGGCAGCTTGATCGTGCCGGCGAAGGTGCCGTTTTTGGGGTTGGCACGCGCCGTGGTGGGATGGGTCCCGGCGGAGACATTCACCAGTGTGAGGTTATCCCGCAGAACCCATTGCGTAGGCATCCCGGTGATGGGCAAAACCTCTCCCATCATCGTAGCTGGCGGCACCAGGTAATTGATCATGAGATTGCGGAAGCTGAGGTCCAGCGAACGCCCGAGATCTTCGGCGGTGCGGAGGGGGGACCAGAGGCTGACAAAAGGGTTGAGACTCAGAGGACCGAAGCCACCGGAGTAGGCCTTGGCCTTGGCATCGGGACGAACATTCCACCTGAGTCCACCACTGATCGGGGCTGGAGGCGCAGGATTCCGTCCAGGAAGGAATCCAAAAACTGGGTTACTACCCTGCGTAATCGTGAGGATCCCGCCAACATAGGAGGATTTGTTCGGGTAAGGGGTGAGCCAAACGACCGCCTCGCTCGTCTGGGACAAACAAAGGGTGCCAGTGAAGGGCTGGGCGTCCCCCAACAGACCGCGAATCGGAATGAGACCGGCGGTCGTGACCGTGGAGGTGCCATGGCCCACCCCTCCCGGATTGAGAACCCCATCGGGAGTGTAGTTGGGAAAGAACCCAAGATTGAGGGCGACGTTGCCTGTGGGGATCCGGTGAGGACGAATGAGGCGGAAACCCCGGGCAGTGACCGTCGGGTCACCGTTTTGCACGCCCGTGACGTGATCGGTCACCCGATCAATGGTCAGATCGTAGATGGCTTGCGGCAGCGTGCGGGTGGCTGGGACAGTAACGGACACGGCCTGCGTGGTGCCTGGGGTCAGCGTGATCACGCCCCGCGCCGTGCGCCGTGGATGCCCCATGCGTTCAATGATGGCCGAGTAGGCCGGGTTGAGTGACCGGGTGGTGGGGGAGGCAAGCGTGACCTTGATCTTGCCAATCGGGCCGCGCAGGTCAAACTCCAGCGCCCACGAGGTCATGGAGCCGAAATCATCGACCGCGTCGTCTCTGACAAAGAGCTTCCATTGACCATTGACGTTCCCCGCAGCGAGGGCATTGAGGCTGGTGCCCACAGCGCCGACGGTGCCCGGCGGGATCTCTCCCAACCCTCCCGGCGTCAAATCGGTGGGTTTGAATGTGCCCGTCGTGTAGGGGATGCCTGTTGGAGCGGTTGGGAACGAGGCGGCAGCAGCGTCAGCGAAGATGAGGTTGGCGTTGACCGCATCGTCACCGCCACCCACGTCGGACATCACGGCGGAGACCTTCCCGTCGGGTGCCATGAGAAAAAGGTCGAGGTCACCCAGGAAGGTGTGATTGAGACCATTGAGCTTCACCCTCACAGCAGTGACAGGAAGATTTATCCCTCCCACGTTGATGGCCGAAGGATAGGGCGTGGCGTCGCCATTGTCATTGATCGTGATGCCGTCCGTGTTGGTGAAGTTTGGGCTGGCGGAGGCCGGACCCTCCAGCAGCACCTCGAACCCGCCTGCATACGGATAAGGATCAACAGCCAGGTTGTAGGGCAGGGAGCGCAGGACCTTGGAGCCTTTCCGGACTTCGATTTTCACCCCACTGGCACCGACAAGTCCCAGCACCCGGCCAGAGAGGAGGAAGGTAGCAGGGTCAAAGACCACCCCGGCCGGCAGGCCAACGAGGCGAACGGACTCGCCCGCAGCACCGTTCGGAACCAGCGCCCTTTCGATGAGCACCGAAAGATCCAGTGCCACGGTGTCCCCCACATTAAAACGCGCCCCAGGCCCGCCAAAGGAGATCGGAGCAAAACTGACCAGCCTCATGTTATCTCCCGTCCCGGAGGCGGTTGTCAGCTCCAAAGGATCGGTTCCAGTGGGAACTCCTGCGACAGGAGAGTACAGGTTGAAGCCACCGACCCTGCCCCAAACCGAACCGCCCGTCGGCTGGGGCTGCCCGATCCAATCCGCGCCCAGATTGAGCGCATCCACGATCTCGATTGAGTAATCCGAAAAAGCAAAAATGTCCCACGTGCCGTTGCCGCTGGCAGCCCCCGAAACGGTGAGATCGACGCTGGTCACGACCGTCCCCGGGCCTAGCGGCCCAAAGGACGAACTCGGATTGACCAGGGCCCCTTCGTCAATTTCGACCCGGGCGATGGCTTGGGCGGCATTGCCATAGGAGGCCCCGGACCAAGTGGCGAGGTAGGTGACAGCCATCGCCTGGAAAGGCGCAGCGGCGGTAAAGAGCAAGAGGAGGAGGGCGGAGCTAGACCGGATATTCATGAGGGTGAGAGGGTTAGATTTGACCCACCAACAATCGTGGCTTGTGGGGGCACTTCGCTTGGACTCGATGCAGCACAGTTCTTGCCCAGAATGGGCACCCCACTTCAGGAGGGAACGGAGCGTGACACCCCAGACCTCCCGTGAAAGCGACCCGATCCTACAGGCACCCAGCAGAGCCGTCAACCGAATCGCATTTCCCACGATGACGTTCTCCAGCGGGCATTCGACGTGATTTACCTCCCATCTGCGCTGGCGTGAATCACCTCTCCTAAAATAGGAGTGATCCGTCGGGTCGTCGCCGCATCCTTCACCGCCACACGAATGGAGCGCTCCCCCATCCTTGTCCCCATCTTCTTTGCATCGCGGAGGAACAGTCCCCTCTCCCGCAATAGCAATCCGCCAACGCCGTCCAAGGAACTGAAGTAAAAAAGGGCGGACGGGGTGATTCCACAGCCTTTGAAGCTTGGGCAGCGAGTTTTCGTTTTGCGCGTGGGCAAGCGGGTTGGAGCCACCTTTTGGAGGGACGTCGGAACCGCTTTGCATGCAAAATAACGCCTGTTTGAGGTTGGCAGAGGGGCTTGAGGTTGCGTGGTTTTTTTTGACCATTATAGACTCAAATTCCCCCGTTTTCTCCCACCTCCCCGTACCCGCTCTCCCGCTCATTGAGCCCTGCAAGTTCTCCAGCCGCTGCCAAAAGATCTCTGCCGCACGATGGCTTGTTCGAGGCGTCGCTCGCAGTCTGGAGCGGCACCTGTCTTGCCGCAGTTTCCTCCTGTGTCTCACCTCCCAAGCCGATTCCTTGTGCCCAATGAACTCCAACTTCTTCGAAGCCCTCAAAAGCACCCGCCGCCTTGGTCTGTGCCGCGAACTCAATGCTGACGCAACCCTACACGCAGCCAAGCGTGAAGTTGATCCGCTGAGTAGCTGTGCACCTCTGGAAAACTATCTCGCTACACCGCGCCTGTGTGGCCATCTGAGGTGGACCCCGTTGTTTCGCAAGTCATTATTTATTCTGCTTGCTGTTCCAGCATCGCAACCCCACATTCCCACCCATTCGCGTGACATCCGTTCCCATTCGCGTTAAACACCGCCCGGAGCGGCGCGCGTCCCGCCGCCGTCCGCCCCCCCCAGCGAAGCCTAATCACGAATATACCTAAAGCCGTCATGTTTTGTGATTATTGGCAGGAGAATGAAGGCAGAAGAATGGCTTTATTCTCCTGCCTTCATTCTTCTGCCAGTAGGATTTTGAAATTCACAAATCCTGGTGACGGAAGGTAAAACCACGAATAACCACAGATGCTCACGAACGTCGTGAAGCCACCGCATTCGCGCCCATTCGCGTGTCATTCGTTCCCATTCGCGTTAAACACCCCCCGGAGCGGCGCGCGTCCCGCCGCCGTCTTCCCCAAGCGAAGCCAAACTCAATCCGCCACAGTCACCCCTCACGCCGCCATTCGCAGCACCTCCGGGCTCCACGCACTCTGACCGCTGGCCCCGCCGATGGCGGCGACTCGAAAGGCGAACATCTTCCCCAGTTCCAGGTGGGTCAGCATTAGCTTCCGCTCCGTCGTGATTTTGAGCGAGGTCCAGACGCGCTCTGCGGTGGAGGCGTCGGCGCATTGAATGACGTAGCTCAGCGATTTGGGCACCCGGTTCCAGGTCAGGATCATCAGCCCAGCGATGCCATTGAGCTCGATCCGCAGATTGAGCGGTGCCAGCAGATCGCCGATGGGGGACGGCATCGCACGCAGCGGCATGGCCGCGCTCAGGATGATCCCGGCATCGCCCCGGCTCTGGGTCATCACGTAATTGGCGCGGGTGTTGATCCGCTCTTCCAGCAGGGCGCGGGCGCGGTCCTTTTCCGTCGTCGCCTGGAGCGCCGCCGCCTTGGCCAGTTGATGCCCTTGCAGCTTGCTCGCAAAGTCCGCCACCGTCTCGTCCAAGACCACTGCCGTCGGCACCGGATTTGGGAAGTTGGGGTTATCCGTCATGGCCGCCACGATGGCCTGACAAAAAGGCAGCAATTCAGCGTCCGTCTTCCCCCGCAGATCCAGCTTAATTTTGGCCTTCTGCCTCACCGGAAGCCCCGCCGCCAAGCCCATAGCTCCGCGTCGATCCGGCATCGCCGCAGGGCTTGGCACAGCAGAGGGAATCCCCGCTAAAATAGCCGTCGGCATCGGCTCACCGCCGAAGGCCATGGAGGAAAGTGCGTGGGTATTCATGGGGAGAAGGGGAGTCAGAGAAGGTTACTTTGTCTCGGAAGCGGGGCGCACACCAGGCGGGCGACCGCCGCCTGAAGGTTTGGTGTTCATAATTTCCATAATAAACGAATGATCAGCAAGTAAGGAATTTGTGCGCCCCGCCCGAGCCGTCAGATCGGCCCACCGCCTCCCAAAACCAAAGGCATAGAACACCACTCGCGCCTCCTGAGCCACCCCGCCCCGACCCCAAATCAAACCCCGCCAGACAAGAACCTGACAAGTTGATTCCTGAGTTGCAGTGCCTCACCCCCGGCCAGCCACAGTTCAAGCCTGGGAGACCATGAATCACCCTTGAACCATCATCACTCGGACTTGAAAAACGGTTTTTCAAGTTAGAGAAACCATTTTTCAAGGGCGAGGAACGACCGTTCAATCAAGAGCCAAGACGACCCACCCCTGAACCACGACCGCTCAAGGGAAGGCCAAGACCCCGCACCCTCGAACCCCAGCAGTTCACCCTCGCCCCCCAGCGGTGGATCAATGGATTGGTGGAGTGATGGATGGGAGGCCCGCTGTAGCTGGCCTCTGTGAGGCCGGAAGCCACTGAACCGCCAAAGCACCGCCCCCGCTCGTGCTCGTCCATCGTCCTCGCCCTCAGCGGTGGAGTGTTGAGTGGGAGGCCCGCTGTAGCTGGCCTCTGTGAGCCCGGAAGCCACTGAACCGCCAAAGCACCGCCACCCGCTCGTCCTCCTCCGCGCACCCGATCCAGATCGCCCTTGCCCTGTCGAATCGTGATCTGCCTTCGGTCGATATCAATGTCCTTGATCCGCAGCCGCATCAGCTCCTTCAGCCGCAATCCGCCGACTCATCTCCGACTCCTTTCTGCGTGCTGCATCAGCCTCCTCTCCCGATTTAACGAGGAAGGCAGTAATGTACGAAGCCAATCCCAAAACGGACGAGCCAAAGTCGCGCTCCCGAAAAGGATTGTCCCTGTCAGTCCGGATGCCAGTCGTCCAAGCAGTCCTTGCCCATAAGAACTTTCAGGAACCTGCGCAGCCGGTTGAATCCTCTCTGGGAAAGTTGCAAATCGACCTCAAACCGATCCCCGTCCTCGGCGATCACCACCACCCGCTCCCGCCCCAATGCAACCTCTGTGGGCCGACCGCCGCCAAGGTAATCGCATCCATCGTGGAACTCGATCGAAACCTCATCGTCAAACTCGAAGTTCGCGCTCAGCATCAGGTAGGGGCTGGTCCTTTTTTCCTCATCCGCCTCAGCGTCCAGGGTGTCAAAGCACACCTGTACGATCTCAAAATCGCCCGCCTCATCGCAAGTGACTGAGGTGGCCGTGAATCGAAGGGAACGGGGCATATCGGGGCGCGTTGGTTTCCATATCGGCAGGCGGGGCGTGCCATCACAAATCATCCAGCGGACTGGTGATCTCCCCGCGCATTGCCTTGGCGAGGTGCGTGTAAATCTCCGTGGTGCGCACATCGGCGTGGCCGAGGAGTTGTTGCACAGAGCGGATGTCGATGCCCTTGAGCACCAGATGCGTCGCAAAGCTGTGCCGCAGCACATGCGCCGTCACGCGTTTGGAGAGCCCCGCCAACTTTGCCGCCCGTTCCAGCTCCCGCGTGATGGCGATCTCATGCAGGTGATGTCGCCCTCGCCCGTAGGCGCGTTGACCAGAACGCGGGCTTCCAACCCGCTCCCGGTCCTCCCATACTTTGCCGGATGGCAAAAACCAAAACCACGGCCAGCTCTCTGCCGCCTTTGGGTTCTTCACATCATACGCCTTCGGCATCGCCACGCCGGGCAGGCCATCTCTACGGTCGGCATCGAACACCACCCGTACCTGCTTTAGATGCTCGGCAATCGGGTGCTGTAGAGATTTCGGCAGGGTTATCACGCGATCCTTGTTTCCTTTTCCGCTGCGCACCTCGATCTTCCCGCCATCCACATCCACATCCTTCACCCGCAGCGCCAGCACTTCCGCCACGCGTAATCCACAACCGTACAACAGCTTCACGGCCAGCCCGGCCTCCCCTTTTACGCCCGCTAGCAGCGTTTTCACCTCGTCTTGCGTCAAAACCACTGGCAAGTGCTTTGATCGTTTGGCCCGCACGGCATCAAGCCCGGCCAACTCTACTTTGAGCACTTCCCGGTACAAGAACACCAGAGCGTTCAGGGCTTGATTTTGGGAAGAGGCTGTCAGGTTCTTGTTCACCGCCAGATTTGTCAGAAAGGCGGTCACTTCTTCCGTTCCCATCTCCGCCGGGTGCCGCATCCTTCCCGTCGCCTGCGCTTGGAAGAGCACGAATCGTTTGTACCACTGTATGTACGTCTCCTCCGTGCGGGGGGAGTATTGCTTGAGGCGGATCGCCGCGCGCATCTTGTCCTCCAATTTAGGTGGCGGGTTGTTACTCATGCACACACCCAGTATCCAATATTTGAGCAATATGCTACATTTTTATTGCGAGAGTACGGCATAAGAGGCTAAAACAACGATGTGAAGCCAAAACCCCGTGATATTCTCCTCAAAGTGTCGGCTATAAAGTTGCTGACAAACCTCACGATCTGTGAATGATCTTCAATGTTGAACTGAGCCGCTGCGCGGAGGAAGCGTGAGCGCGCCGTTGGGTGAGGGGTAGGCTGGGGGTCATGTCACCTCTACGTACGCAATACGTCGGGCTGCTGACCCTTCGGGGCTACACGCAGCGAA